>Ga0209510_1000010_pt1 | contig 442955 bp, 378 predicted proteins | sample BiotimSIPDNA_FD_185749 | JGI IMG/M metagenome (GOLD analysis project Ga0209510, IMG submission 185749) | Anaerobic biogas reactor microbial communites from Washington, USA - Biogas_R1 time_0 SIP DNA (SPAdes) (version 2) | ecosystem: Engineered > Bioreactor > Anaerobic > Unclassified | place...
AAAAAAATTAACGTTTCGCTCGAATTTTGTTACAAATTCGGTACTTGCTTGTACTTTTTGTCTTCCAATATTATCAAAGAACTTCCATTCCCTTTGAGGAAACGGGCTGCAAAGATAAGAATAGTTTTCAAATTGACAAAAAAATGCTCAAAAAAGATTATTCTTTTATTTCTTCATAATCCACATCCTCGACAAGCTCTTTGGAGGGATCAGCATAGCTCTTTGACAATTTTTCTTTTATCGCTTTGCGAATCCTAACTGTAGCATAGAGTTCAAATAGACCATAACCCAAAAAACCTGCGCCCAGAAGACGGAACATCAGAATCTGGGACTCGTGAGGATTGAAGACTAGGAATATTCCGCAAAGAGCTACAATACAGGGCAGCACATACATATACCAGGGAATTGGAGTATGTTTGTGCGCCGAGATAAATGTAACGATCTCGCCGACACCGAAAATCACCAGAATAACTCCAAGCAGTATCAACAGAAATCCCACGAACACATTGGGAATAATGATAAGCACAGCACCGAAAATGATGCTCAGCACAGCATTCACTGCAAAGAAATTGTCCTTAACCTTGTCAGTGGTTCCTTGTGACTTTTCAGCCTTTCTGCGACTGATTAAATATATGACAAGGGAAACACAGCCGATCACCAGAAAGAGTCCACCGATGATTCGTACTATAACATCCTTCATCGTATCGGGCCAGATGAGCAGCACAAGACCCGCCACGATCCCAACCAATGCTCTCAAATAACCATAGCTGGGGTTAAAAAAACTTTTGAATGATTTCATTTACCTATCTGATATTGCTTTTATTATTTCACTTCGCACCAGCCTCCCTTGGCTGATGCATTTACTGTTTCATCGTACATCGCATTGCAGATGGTTGAAGGAAGATAGAACTTGCCTTTGTAGGTAGCCGTTGCCCTAATAGTTATCTCCTTTGATGCCGATCTATCAAGGTTAAAGTAGGAATATACCCTATCATCGCGATAATCCTGATAAAAATCCGTTGTGCGGTCATTAGCAATCTCCCATCCGGAAGGGAATATCTGAGAAAGTATGAGATTGGTGTAGTTCTCAGTCGCACTGGTGTTGGTAACACGCGCCTTTATTACAAAGTCAGTACCTTGAGCAAGAGAGAATGGGTCTACGGGTGTACCGTTAGGCAACGTATAACTCACTGAAAGACGAAGTCCGTTAGAAAAATCCATTTCCTGCCCCTTTGCCGGAACCCCGGTGGAACTCATAACTATATAAGTAGGAGCATCTGTCTTGTTGGTAAACTCAAAGTCTATACTTTCACCCTTTGCAACATCCAACGTTCTACGTACTATACATTTATCGTCCTTAAGATTGATACTCTCTTTTCCTGCCTTTGCAGTGACATTGACACCCTCTTCCGAATATTGTGCGGCATAAGCAGCCACTGCATTCAATGCCCAGGCCGTGCTCTGGGTGCTCATAAAGTGATTACGGTCATTTAATGATTTGGAGAGAGTCTCTATGGACTTAAATGCCTCCTGTTTATTGCCTGTAAGACGATATGCAATGGCTGAAACGGCTTTGAACCTATCTTCACTTTCGAAGGAGTAGGAGAATCTGTCGATTTTACCTGCAGGACGATTGGATACCTTTGAGATGATATTCTTTGCAACATCACTCTTCTTATCGGCGGCATATGCCAGGGCAAGGAACCAACCTGACTCCGTGTTCATATTATCCACTTCATTGCGCATGCGATTCATATCACCTCGAGGTGCAGCACCTGTAAGTGTAAGAACATAGGCAGCATATGTCCGGTATGGATAGCTCTGGGATTTAGAAGAGGCCACATCTTTGACAAATGAAGTCATATCGCGCTTGAGCCACGCCGGCACTGCATAGCCCTTCGCCTCAGCTTCTACCAGGAAGTGGAGAGCATAGATAGTCCCCCATGTACTTGCAGATGCATACGAAGAGGTATTTGGCCAATAAGTCATACCTCCATTGTTGAGAGCATAAGAGGGGATCTTTGTGATAGTCGCCTTGATATTGTTCTCACATTCACTCTTTTGTTCATCTGTTAGTGTCTGAACTGCTCCAAGATAGAGCTGAGGGAAAGCTGAAGAAACAATCTGCTCAATGCATCCGTGAGGATATCTCACCAGATACTCCAGTCGATAACCCAAATCTACGGGCGGGATGGAGCTTGCCTCTACGAATGCTGTATTGGTGCCCTGTTTACCCGCGAGTACAAATTTCACCTTTTGGCTCTTGCCACCAGCCAGCAGAATGGTCTGAGCATTGGTAGTGAGAGGATTGGGATCCCTCACGTCGATTTCTATCTTCTCCTCAGCATTGTCTGCGGAGCATTTGGCCTTTGCCGTGATTTTTGCTATACCTTCGGCGGATGAGGCTTTCACTTTGAAGAATGCCATCTGTTCACCCGCAGCTGAAAAGTCGAGTGTCTGGGACGAAGATCCGGAAATATCAAGTAAGTCGTTGGTCGAGAGCGATACGGTTACTTTACCCAAGTTGCTCTTTGTGGCAAAGACAGTGATGGGTATCTCTACCTCTTCGTCGGTACCTATCACTCTGGGGAGAGTGCTTTGTACCATCAACGGCTTGGTTACCGCCACATTTTTCTCTGCAGAGCCCTGTGCCTTGCCATCAGTGGCTACTACCATCACACGGAGGTTGCCGATGTAGGCGGGAAGAGTTATTTCGTGACTCTGTTTGCTTCTGGATTTTACAGAATAAGGGCCAAGGAAAATAGATACGGGTTTGAATCTTTCAGCCTTATTAGCGGCTGCAATCTCCTCAACCTCTCCATCACCTCCGATGGCAAACATCTGTTCCATCCGTGCACCATAAGCACCGATCACAAGATCGTAAAGGTCCCAACTGCGGACTCCGAGTGCCTCAGTAGCATAGAAACTATCCCATGGGTTAGGGGTCTTGAATCTGGTAAGACTAAGCAATCCTTCGTCTACCAACGCCACAACATAGCTCATTGGACGACCGTCACGCTCACTAACAGTAAACGTAACCTTACTTTCGGGACGGATCTCGTCAGCTATGCCGATCCGGGGATTAAGGTGCGTAGCATCATCCTCTACCATTATCCTCTGAATTCCAAAAAGACGGATGGGAGCATCATTAATTGTAGTGTTATGAGGCTGTATCAGGGTAACCGAAGCGTAAACATTGGGAGTCATTCCGTTCTCAATCGGGATACGGATAGTGGTCTTAGTGTCAGAGCATGTTAACCAGAAAGTTTGTAGCACACTTTCTCCCTTTTCAATGGAGACAAGTACTCTTGCACCGGGTGCGGAAGGAATGGTAAGTTGTGCATCTTCACCCACCTTATATTTATCTTTATCAAGAGAAGTGGCGAGGCGGGTAGCCGATTCACTGCCGGCATCAGCACTCTTTTCATCACCCGTATAGACCTGTGTAACGTATGAGGTGGCGTGACCACCTTGAGGATCAATCACTCTGATAAAATAGTAGCCTGAATCCTCTGAAAATGACAATTGGAATGAACCCTCTCCATTTACGATGGAAGCCTTGAAAGTACGATATGGTTTATTATAGGAATCTTTAGAATAGGAAGCCAGCTCACTGCTGGAAGAACCCCACCACCAACTCCAACCCATCTTATAAACCTCAACCTCTGCATCAACACGACCCCTTGCTGGATTACCTTTGTAATCAACTGCAGCGAGTTTGATGGTATGTGTCTTGCTTTTGTCAAGATAAGGATCACCCCAATAATCTTCAGCCTCGGGAACATTTATACCTAAATATGTCCTGTAGGGTGAAATAGTGGTAGTGTAGGAGTCAATGCTGAAATCGCCACTCTTCTCAAACACCCTTGTGGTAAAGACTGCCCTGAGCATACCGGGCTGCTCACCGATTCCTGTCAAACGATAATTGAAAGAGAGACGTCCATCCTGGTCAGTCCTACCGGGAGTGAGGTTATATGTGGCCTGACTGAAGCTTCTGGAACGATCTTCAAATACGTAATTCTTGTATTTGGCAAATTCCGTAACTCCACGGAAGCACTCGACATCAATTCTTGCCTCAAGATCTGCCGCTACAGATCCAACAAGCCATTTGACGGCAAGATTTCCTTTAACTTCATCAACGGGAACGACAGTCTTTTCATCAAGTTGTAAATCTATCAGGAGTCTATTAGGCTTGACTGTTTCAATCCTGACACTCTTTGAATAAGTCTGACCACCTGCGGTCACATCCACCTGCCAATGACCTGTGGGATCGCTATCAGCGGTCTGAAATCTGAATGCATACATTCCGTTAAAGCCGTTATTATTGACAATAGAACGGATTATTTGCCCTTGAGGATTTCTCAAAACTGCAGTAACGGGGTGGTCTGAAGGAAATACGCCTTCCTCTAACATCGAAACAAATGTGATATAGATGTCGTCTCCTGGCCTCCAAACACCTCTTTCTCCAAAGATGTAACCTTTCTGACCTCCTGAGATAGATGTGCCACCGACATCAAAATTACTTACCGAAAGTGATGCACCGTATGTAAGTTTGAGGTAATTCTTGTCATTGCCACTGGTAACCACAGCCGTATGCGGCTCATCGGAAAGCTTGATTTCTATTTTACCGTCACTATTTGTTGAGCCCTCGCCAATTACTTGATTTACATAATCGAATACCCTGACTTTCGCTCCTGATACGGGAGATGCATTGATGATGTTTGTCACAAAGAAGGTGTATGTGCCCTTTCCTGATCCTTTTGCTATTACAGCAAGATCGGAGGCAAGAATATTGACATGCCTATCATCATAATCAACGTAGGAACCGAAATAATAATCGCTTTCATAATAATCCGAATCCTGCTCTAAGAGAGGTTCCACTCCCTTGATACCGATACGATAGAGGGCCCCCTTCTGAACATTGATGAGATCGGTGATATTTAAACCGTAACTTGCCGCTCCCTTAAGCTTGGCAGATGAAGGGTCAGCCAAAACTAAAACTGTATCAACCACAACTTTGGCCACACGCCCCAGAATATAATTGCTCTTTTCGTCAAGTTTCTCGGACTGGAGATATTGGAGCATGTTATTTTCATAAATGCGGTGTACTCTCACCTGCACTTTTGCAAAGTTCTGTGACTGGAAGAAGAGTTTGTTACCATTGGATGAGGGCAGTACCACACCTTTGGTAGAAAATTTCACAAAAGGTTTTTTCTGGGGAACATCAAAGGTTTGCTCCCAATCGAAACCGAGCTGTTCGCCTTTGGCGTTTTTTATAAGTTTACTGATATTGACCGTCTGTTTCTGCACATCCTCAACAGTAGGATATATGGTAAGTTTATTCCTATCAACTAAAAATCTGAGCTTTCCTGCATTGGGGAGTTTAACCAGATTGGCCATAACCTGTTTTTTGTCGAGTGCTGAAGAGAACACTACCTCATAGCGATAAGGGTCAAGCAAGGGTTCGGCACTAATAATCATAAATACGCCTTCGGCGGGGATATTGAATGACCAGGAACCCATATCATTGAACAACTCATATTTTCGACTTATAGTAAATACGGACTGCTTTTTCTCGGGAATTATATCGTTGATGGAAAGCCTGTGAACGAGACCATCATCCGCATGCTGCCAGGAGACCGGAAAGTCTTTACTAAGTACTATACCTTCCTCTATGTAATCATTGCCAACGGGATCTGAAGTGGTGATGACAATGTCAAGATGATATTTGTCCTCCTCATCGGGATAAATGGTAATTCCGCCCACCTCATAATGGATTTCCGGAGCCAATGTCTTGAAATCATAACTGATCTTGCGGGATTTTTTCCCCACGAGCTTACCGGCATCAATCTGAATTTTGTATTCTGAATTGAATTCCAGCGGCTCGGCAAAAAACACAGCTGCTGTGCGTTCATCAATCATTGATACGCTAAACTCCCGTTTGGGAGTAATCTGAAACAGATTCTTAAGATCGTCGGGTGTATTATTGCCTACATTGATAACGTAAGCATCAGGTACTGTGATAACTACGGGATCTGTAGTTCTGATTTCAGAAGAGACGGATAATGCATAATCGCCTTTGCCCTGATCACAGGAAACTGCAGAAAGGAAAAGTAATACCGTAAATGAGATAAAAGCAGTTAGTCGTTTCATAATTTTTCGGTTAATTATTATATTTGCAAATATACTGAAAAATCGTATGCTTTCTGATGGGCAAAAGCAAAAAGAAAAAAATAATTTTAGCAATCTGCTGCGCCGCACTTCTTGCGGCGCTTGTTGTTATCTACTTTCCACGTCAGATTTTCCATAAGCCGGTAAGTGCATTGCTCGAAAGCTCTGACGGAAGATTGCTGGGAGCCAGAATTGCATCCGATGGCCAGTGGCGATTTCCACAAATTGACACAGTACCCGAAAAATTTGCCCTATCCATCATTACATACGAAGATAAACGATTCAGATACCATTTAGGAATAGACCCTCTTGCCGTCGGAAGGGCCATTGTTCTAAATTTACGTGAACGTGAAATCCGCAGCGGTGCCAGCACCATAACGATGCAGACCATACGCTTGAGCAGGGAAAACCGTCCCCGTACCGTCGGGGAAAAAATTATAGAAATGTGTCTGGCAGTGAGGCTCGAACTGCGCTATTCCAAAACTAAAATCCTTGCGATGTATGCGTCAAACGCCCCCTTCGGGGGCAATGTTGTGGGGCTTGAAGCTGCCTCATGGCGCTATTTCGGCCGTCCTGCCGAAGAACTCTCCTGGGCGGAAAGTGCCATGCTTGCAGTACTCCCCAACTCTCCTGCACTTATACATCCCGGAAAAAACCGTGAAATTCTCCTGGAAAAGAGGAACCGGTTGCTAGACAAAATGGCCTCCAAAGGCATAATAGATGCCACCGAATGTATGCTCTCTAAAGAGGAACCGTTACCTGACAAACCCTATCCTATGCCCGATATTGCATATCACTACCTGGAAACTCTTCGCAAAGAGGGAGGAGACCGCCGGTATGCCAGCTATATTGACAAAGGGCTCCAGGAGCGCACAGAGGAGATACTTCGACGCCACATCGAACTCTTCGAGAGCAATCAGGTCTATAATATCGCAGCCCTGGTAATGGATGTAGCTACAGGACATATTGTCACTTATTGCGGCAACCTCAACCCCGAAAGAAGCGATGCAAGTCATGGAAGGGCTGTGGATGTGATACAGGCATCGCGCAGTAGCGGCAGCACTCTAAAACCATTCCTTTACGCTGCAATGCTTGATGAAGGGGAGATACTCCCTACTATGCTGGTACCGGACATTCCCTCCCACTACAAGGATTTCACCCCGAGCAACTATAATCACACTTTTGACGGAGCGGTACCTGCCAACAGCATAATCAGGCGCTCGCTCAACGTTCCCTCAGTAAGGCTATTACAGGAGTATGGTGTGGAGAAGTTCCTGTTGCTCCTCAAAGAAATGGGATTTACTACAATCAACCGCAGTGCCGAAGACTATGGCCTGTCACTGATTCTCGGAGGTGCAGAGATTCGTCTCATCGATCTGGTGTACGCTTACCGCGATATGGCGGCAACCCTTGCAGAGTCTGCAGCGTCACTCTCCCCTCTCTCACCCGGAGCCGTATGGTGTACTTTCGACGTGCTTACCGGAGTCAGTAGACCCGAAGAAGAAGGAAGCTGGCAAAGTTTCAGTTCTTCACGCAAGGTAGCATGGAAGACCGGTACCAGTTATGGCAATAGGGATGCCTGGAGTATCGGTGTTACACCCGAATATGTTGTTGGGGTATGGGTTGGCAACTGTAATGGTGAGGGACGTCCCAATCTTACCGGTATCGGCTACGCAGCACCGGTGATGTTTGAAATACTCTCCATCCTGCCTCCAACAGGATGGTTTGAGGTACCGATACTCGACCTTGAGGAGGTTACTGTCTGTCCTCTAAGCGGACATCCGGTATCCGACATCTGTTGTATTGGCACCGGGCTCACTCCTGATACGCTTTTGGTACCCCCACATGAGCATAAACCCGATATCTGCCCCTATCACCGTCTGCTCCACCTGAGCGAGGATCAGAGATATATTGTCAACAGCGACTGTTATAGCACTGCCAAAATGGTTACACGTTCGTGGTTTGTGTTACCTCCTTCACAGGAATGGTATTATATGGCCACACATCCGGACTATCGCAGACTACCACCTCTCCATCCAGATTTCGCATCCGGCGGGAGCTCATCGCGCAGCAAGATTGTGGAAATTATCTATCCCCAGGATGGTATGACTCTGGCAGCACCTCTCTCACTTGACGGCAAGAGTCAGGGAGTAGTTTTCTCCGCGGCGCATGCCAGTCCATCAGCTACCCTATACTGGCACATTGACGATCGCTATATCGGCTCCACATCAAGCAACCAGCACAAGATGCTGATCCTCCCTGAGCCAGGGCGTCACCGTCTGGTGGTTACAGATACTAACGGTAACAGTGCTTCTGTCTGGTTTGAGGGAGCACAAGCCAATTGAAGGAGCCTTTTTTCTATTATTTGTTGAAAAATCCGAAAGAATGTCTATATTTGCAGTCCCTTACAGTGTAAGGAGATATGGTGGTAGTAGCTCAGCTGGTTAGAGCATCGGATTGTGGTTCCGAGGGTCGTGGGTTCGAATCCCATCTTCCACCCAAAAGAGAAAAGCACCATAATGGTGCTTTTCTCTTTTGGGTGGGTCGCTTCACTCTTATCTAAAGCCAATGTCTGTATAAAATTTACAGGTTAGTACTTCATCTTTGTAGGGAACCGGGGCGTTGGGGTTGCTGTGTTTATCCTCAAGCCATTGTAAATAGTATACAACCCTGACGGGGATCTTCAGAGTGAATGTAACCCTTTCAACTACGCGTGTGTAATCACCTACAGGAAGACCAATGTCAATTCCGGACTCCAAAAGACATTCATAATCCAAAGGAATGTCGAGGATTGGCCTCAATTTCTCTTTCGTATTTCCCGGGGCTGAAAGAAGAGGCTCGATTGTACTGCAAACCCCTGTCCAGGAAGAAGGGTGATTGACACTGGGATGACTTACAATAAAAGGGGCAAGTTCTTCACCTGCCGGGTGTCCGGCAAAATCCACATCCGCAGTCAAAGAGAGACCGCCGTTATATAAGAGGGTCGTGATTTCAAAATAACTTCTGCCTTCTCTTATTTTCTCAAATGAATCAAAGAAGTCCGACTTTACAAATGACTTTTTGCCAAATGACTTAAACAACTCATCAGATGGGATAAGGAAGGCCGGATCGGATTTAAAAAGAGGGCGCTCTTTATACCTCTGAACATTTGCGGTATCCAAATGAAACACAAAAGGGAAACATTTCCATTCCTCTAAGTAATCATCATCCCTGGAAGCATAATATGGGACATATACCAGTTCAGTGCTCCCCAGACACTCTCCGGTTAGAAACAGACTTTCAGGTTCAGGCGGACCCGGATTTATCCACCACATCCACTCACAAGATGTTACAAACACAGCTACTAAAAGTAGTACCGGAAAAATTCTATTTTTTTTCATAACTAATGGTGCTTGATAGATTGTTGCATCAATATTTGCATGTCAGCAAAAATGATTCCGATATTTATCTTTCAAATTTAAGGAAATCCATCAAATTTGCAATCATTAATCATAATGTTTACAAAAAATCAGCCCTTACGAGCTGATTTTTTGTTTTGCAGGATGGTACTCCCGTGGGGAATCGAACCCCAACCGGAAGAACCGGAATCTTCCATTCTATCCATTAAACTACGGGAGCATTCTCATCTGCAAATGAGAATTACTCATTGCCTGCGAGTCTCTTGTAGGTGTTATAACGCCACTTTGCAAACTCCTCAGTCTTAGCGAAGAGCTCTGCGGCATTTTCAGGGAATGTAGCCAATAGTGAGGAGAAGCGTACCTCACCCTTGAGGAAATCCTGGAATTTGCTCCAATCCGGCTCCTTGCTATCGAGCGAGAAGGGATTCTTGCCTTCTGCCTCAAGAGTAGGATTGTAACGGTAAAGATGCCAGTAACCGCACTCAACTGCCCTCTTCTCTTCTCTCTGGCTCATACCCATACCGGCCTTGAGACCGTGGTTGATACAGGGAGCATAGGCAATGATCAGTGAAGGACCGTCATAAGCTTCAGCTTCCTTTATGGCATTGAGGAACTGCACCTGGCTGGCTCCCATTGCAACTTGCGCTACATATACATATCCATAGCTGATAGCCATCATACCAAGGTCTTTCTTACGAACCCTCTTACCGGAAGAAGCGAATTTCGCAACCGCACCTGCAGGAGTGGCCTTGGATGATTGTCCGCCGGTATTGGAATAAAGTTCTGTGTCAAGTACTAAGACATTTACATTTTCACCTGAGGCCAGCACGTGGTCAAGTCCACCGTAACCGATATCATATGCCCAGCCGTCACCACCAAAGATCCACTGTGAACGAGCAGGAATGAAGTTCTGCAACTCAAGAAGCTGCTTACAGATCTTGCATCCGCACTCTTTCATCATCGGCACCAGAGCGTCATGTACCTCACGGGTAACTTTAGCATCGCCACGATTAGTTAACCACTTATCAAATTGTGCTTTCATATCCGAAGTGCAGCTGTTGCACTCCAGGCCTTCAGTCATAAGTTTAGCTACAGTGTCGCGAACTCTTTCGCTACCCAACCTCATACCGAGACCGAATTCAGCGTTGTCCTCAAATAGGGAGTTAGCCCATGCGGGACCATGTCCATGCGGGTTAGTAGTGTAGGGTGACGAAGGGAAGGATGCTCCGTAAATTGATGAACAACCGGTGGCATTTGCAACCATCATTCGGTCACCGAAGAGCTGGGTAATAACTTTGATATAGGGAGTCTCACCGCAACCTGCACAAGCTCCTGAGAACTCAAAGAGAGGCTGAGCAAACTGCGAATTCTTTACATTCTGCTCCTTGGGAGCAACATTATCCTTATAACCCACATTGTGGTGGAGATAATCGAAGTTAGGCTGCTCGGCCTCTTGAGTCTCATAAGGCTTCATCACGAGAGCTTTTTCCTTGGCGGGACAAACATCAGCGCAATTACCACAACCTGTACAATCGGCGGGAGAAAGCTGCATAGTGAATTTGTACTCCTTGAAAGCTGCATTGCCTTGTACTTTCTTTATCTCTGCGGGAGCGGCCTTAGCCTCTTCTTCAGTCATAAGGAAAGGACGGATGGCTGCATGGGGGCAAACATAAGCACATTGGTTACACTGAATACATTTATCAGGTTGCCACTCAGGAACAAACACGGCTATACCACGCTTTTCAAAAGCTGCGGTACCACTGGGTATTGTGCCATCTACCATATCTCCGGCAAATGTGCTCACAGGAAGAGAATTTCCATCCTGAGAATTAACGATGTCGGCCACATTGCGAATCCACTCGGGAGCAAGACGATTGTAATTGGCGTGCACGAAACGGCCGGTAGCGTTGTTCCACTCTTTGGGTATCTCAACTTCAACATATTCGCCACCGCGGTCAACTGCAGCGTAGTTCATCTTAACAATGTTCTCGCCCTTGGTACCGTATGATTCATCAATTGCCCTCTTCATATGGTCAACTGCCTGCTCGTAGGGAATGATGCCGGTAATCTTAAAGAATGCGGACTGAAGTATAGTGTTTGTCCTTCCACCCAGGCCGATTTCGGCAGCAATCTTTGTGGCGTTGATCAGGAAGAGACGGAGCTTTTTGGCCACAATCTCTTTCTTTACAAAGTCGGGAATCCTATTGAAAGTCTCCTCAGTATCCCAAAGGCTATTAAGGAGAAGAATACCACCCTTTTTAATACCTTTTAGTACGTCATATTTATAGAGGTATGAAGGTACGTGGCAAGCCACGAAATCGGGAGTTGATACGAGATAGGGAGCACGGATGGGGCTGTCACCGAATCTCAAGTGAGAGCAGGTATATCCGCCTGACTTTTTGGAGTCATAGTCAAAATATCCCTGACAATATTTAGAGGTGTTGTCACCGATAATCTTAATGGTATTCTTATTCGCACCGACAGTACCATCAGATCCCAAACCATAGAATTTACACTCGTAAGTGCCTTTCTTTGCAAGAGATATTTCCTCTTTGAGAGGGAGTGACTTAAAGGTCACGTCATCTACGATGCCGATTGTAAAGCCATTCTTAGGCTCTCTGAGCTTGAGGTTGTCAAATACCGCTATAATCTGTGCAGGGCTGGTATCCTTGGAAGAAAGACCGTAGCGACCACCAACAACCAGGGGAGCATTTTCACCGAGGTCAGCAGTAATTGCTTTCACATCCATGTAGAGAGGCTCGCCGAGTGATCCGGGCTCTTTAGTACGATCAAGTACTGCAATCCTCTTAACACTCTTAGGAAGAACCCTTAGGAAATATTTAGCTGAGAAAGGCCTGTAGAGACGCACTGTTATCAGACCAAGTTTCTCGCCCTTGGTTTCGGCAAGATAATCGATGGTCTCCTTTATAGTTTCACAAACAGAACCCATTGCAATAATCACATTCTCAGCATCGGGTGCACCATAATAATCGAAAGGAAGATAATGGCGACCTGTCAGTTCGGTGATTTCGCCCATATACCTTGCAACAATGTCGGGAACTGCATCATAGTAAGGATTAGCAGCTTCACGTGCCTGGAAATAAACGTCAGGGTTTTGTGCCGTGCCTCTGGTAACGGGTTTGTTAGGATTCAATGCCCTTTCTCTGAATTTAGCAAGAGATTTATCGCTAACCAGCGGTTTGAGGTCTTCAGCCTCGAGCAACTCTACTTTCTGGATCTCGTGTGAGGTCCTGAAACCGTCGAAGAAATGTAAGAACGGGATGCTTGACTTGATGGCCGAAAGATGGGCTACAGCTGCCATATCCATTGCCTCCTGCACACTGGCAGATGCAATGAGTGCAAATCCCGTCTGTCTGGCGCTCATCACGTCGGAATGATCTCCGAAAATAGATAGGGCCTGTGCAGCAAGTGCTCTGGCTGATACATGAAATACTGCCGGAAGAAGTTCTCCTGAGATCTTGTACATATTGGGGATCATCAGGAGAAGGCCCTGGGAGGCTGTGAATGTTGATGTCAGGCTACCTGCCTGAAGGGATCCGTGAACAGCTCCTGCTGCGCCACCTTCACTCTGCATTTCAGTAACTTTAACCGTTTCACCCCACATATTCTTTTTTCCGAATGCTGCCCACTCGTCAATGTACTCTGCCATTGTCGAAGAGGGAGTGATAGGGTAAATAGCAGCGTGCTCACTAAAAAGGTAAGCAACATGGGCGGCAGCATAATTGCCGTCACAGGTGATGAATTTTTTCTCTTTTGCCATTTGATTTTAATGTTTTTTTATTGATTTGTCCCGTTTTTGTTATAAATCTTAACTTTGTGAAGGACTGTACCTTATTTGACCTATTTTTAATAACAAAACTCAAAAATATGGATTTTTTTTGGGATAAGAAAATTTAATGTCTATTTTTACTACTCAAACAAATTGCACTATCAATTTTAAGATTATGAAACGTACATTGATGATTATTCTTACCGCCTGTTTCGCGCTGAGCACCCAAGCCCAGGATATGATTCAGCACAAAAAAGGCGAAGACATGACCCAGTATTTGCTTGATAGCGTCAAGTATGCCCTACCCGATTTCACGGCAGGGATTGTTGTATTCAAAGATGGACGAACCGCCAATGCCCCACTCAATATCAGTACCATCTCACAGAAACTTCTCTTTATCTCTCCTGATGGCGAGATACAGGAGGTTGTCAACCAGAACAACATTGACCGTGTATCGGTCAAAGGGCACTCGTTTGTTCAGACCCCCCAAGGATTTGTGGAACTGCTCGACATGGCTGGTGACGTAGTTCTCGGATGTGTAAAGAGAGTCAAATTCCTGGAGTCGGAGAAAAAAGGCGCTTTTGGAACCTCCGCCGTAACCACATCAGTAACAACCATCAGCTCTATTTCAACTGAAGGACAAAGATATGAGCTTGCCCAACATGTAAATACCCCTTACACCTACAGGGTAACTCCCTATCTGGGACGTAACGGAAAATTTAGTTATGCTACAAAAAGGTACATTATGAGGTGTTTCCCCTCAAAGAAAAACGAAATAGAAGCATACCTCAAAGAAAACAAAGTGGACTTTGAGAATATGGATGATGTGAGAGCCCTATTTGAATACCTCAAATAGAGATCCCGCCACCACGGTAATCAGGTGATTGAAAACAGCTCCACGTCCGGGGCTGTTTTTTTTATAAGCCCTTGAAGCACATTACCCGGGCCTATTTCGGTGAATTGAGTAGCACCATCTGCCACCATATTTAACATTATATCCACCCATCTCACCGGAGATGTGAGCTGCATAAGCAGATTGGATTTGATCCGGTCGGGATCTGTATTGGGCAAGGCATCTACATTCTGATAAATTGGACAAATGGGTGTAGAAAAGTGTGCTTTATCAATTGCTCCTGCCAGCTCTACACGGGCAGGCTCCATAAGCGGGGAGTGGAAGGCTCCACCCACTTGAAGCATCACACATTTACGTATTCCGGCCTCCTTAAGAGCAGCAACTGCACTCTCTACAGCTATAGTCTCACCTGAAATTACAGTCTGTTGCTCATTGTTATAGTTAGCGGGAACTACTACACCTGAAGTTTCTCTACAGATACGCTCCAAAAGTTTCGGATCGGCAGCGATAATAGCAGCCATAGAACCCGGATTCAGATCACATGCTTTCTGCATTGCCTGTGCCCTGAGAGAAACCAGTCGTAAACCATCTTCAAAACTTAGGGCACCTGATACTACAAGAGCTGAAAACTCGCCCAGAGAGTGTCCTGCAACCATATCGGGAGCCGGCAAGTCGCTGCAAAGTGCTGCCACTACCGAATGGAGGAACACCGCAGGCTGAGTCACTTTCGTAGCCCTTAGTGCCTCGGCATCACCCTCAAACATAATGTCGGTAATTCTAAACCCCAGTATTTCATTTGCCTGCTCAAAAAGAGCTTTTGCGCGGTCGGAACTGCTATAGAGCTCCTTCCCCATTCCGGGGTATTGCGCTCCCTGTCCGGGGAAAACGTATGCTTTCATCTTAATAAGGTTTTAGTAACTGCGACAAAGATAGGAAAAAGTAGGAACATAAGGCTTTATAACCTGTTCCTCTCTCTTTCACCGGCACCCGTACCTTTGTATTTGCTCTTTGCGCTATTGAAGTTGTAACGAATGGTAATGACAAGTTCGTTAGCATCGAGGCGCTTACTCTCAAGTATTTGATACACCCCGCTTAAGAGATGGGTGTTTTCCTCTCTGAGAGCAAAGAGATCTATACCCCTTAGTTCCACTACAAGAGCATCATTGAAGAAAGATTTGCGCAGAGATATATCAAGTTGGTGCATTGGTCTGACCATCTCAAACGCTAAAATATGCCCCTTCCCCTGGAAACTGTAATCTACATCGAGCATAAAACCTTTGGGAAAAGTGAAAGAGCTGCCCAAGGCAAGAAGTAAAACCGGTTTTGTCAATTCAACAGCCTCTCCCAGATAGCTAAGCGTAAGCCACTGCTTATGAACACCAAGAGAAATACGAGGTGTCCAAACGCCAATGGTTGGGGTGGCCGATACTCTTGCGTTAATCATAGGAAAATTTTTACCGTAGTTAATAGGACGAAGCACAATAATATTAGGCAAATTCGGTTGAGCCGTAGCTGCGTTTATAATGGCATCCTTGAAAACCTGGTAGTTAACTGATAGTTGCATGAATTTCCAAACTGCAGACAAAGAGAGGTCTTGGCTTATTTGTGGTTTGAGTATGGGATTTCCTTTGGAAATGCCGTACCTGCCCAAATAGGAGGAGATATTGGTCAATTGGTGATAGAGGGGGCGACGGGCCTTAGCAGTGTAACTCAACTGCAACTGAACAGGCCCAGCAACTGCACTCAGCGATGCATAAGGGAAAAAATGGTTGTACTTACAGCTTCTCTCTTCATCGTACTTTCCATTTTCTTCGAAACTGAAATCCACATGCTCATACCGCACTCCGGCAGAAAAAGAACCAAAGAGAAGCGGACGGCTATACTCCGCAAAAGCAGCAACATTATGCTCGCTTAGTATATTATCGATGGTGGGCACAAATTTTTCAGGGTTGCGATAATCTTCCTCATATTCCGTCCAGGTGTACTCACTTCCGGCAGAGAGATTTCCTCCGAGCAACGGATAGGTGAGCACGAGTTTAGAGGCCATAAGTCTGTTTGCCATACCGTTGATGGTATGCACATCACGGCTCTCCTTCATTTCACTCTGCTCCTTAAATACTATGCTATCAAGCGCACCTCCACTTTGAACATCGGCATTAAAGTCAATATTGAGCTCTCCAATGGTACCGTTGTAGTAAATATTTGCCCGCTGGGTAACACCCGCGAAACTCTTACCATCTGCAGGTATTTGGACATTATCATCGAGGGTCCCATCTAAGTAGGTTCTTATATGAAGATCCTGCGTCGATCTGCCTCCCAAAAACGCATAGGGATAGTAGCGGAATCCGATGGAATGTTTAGGATTAACCTGATAGTTGAATCCTAAGATGGGAGTCATAGTTCGTACTTTGTTGCTATATGTCAATTTCTTTTGCAATTCCAACAGATTTTCTGAATGGAGGCTCTGAGTTATATCAGAAAAAGAGTCAGGCGCTGTTTTACTATATCCCAGAGATGCAAATATGTCCAGATTGTTGTATCTATAGTTAAGGTTTATCTGCTCCACCCAATCAAATTTGCTGTGATGGATTAGAGTAGTTGAACGGAAGTCAAAGCTGAATCCGTCGCCCTGTTTCTTAATTGTATTAATCCTGATTACAGCTTTTACATTGGCGTCATAGCGGACACCCGGGTTTGTTATTACCTCAGCCTCAAGTATCTCTTCCGAATTGAGATGTTCCAGTTCGATGTTATCACGCACCATACTTCCGTTGATGTAAATCAAAGGTGTACCTTTGCCAAAAACTTCGAAAGTGCCGTTTTTGCGGATAACTCCGGGAAGCCGCTGTAGTACATCATTTGCCGAACCGGCTTTGGAAAGCACACAGCCTTGTATAGGAGTAACAAAAGCATCATTGCGGAGCTCTGTTTTAGGGAGTTGACCCTTAGTTAGTGCCCCACATAGTATCTGAGAACCGGGTTGCAACTGTATAGTACCGAGATCAGCTCTCTCCACAATGCCGCATTTTATGTCGTATCCGACAAATGATATCCGGAGCAAGTACGATTCGTTTGTCAAATCAAGGGAGAAGAGTCCGGAAGTGTCTGTTACTGTACCATTGACATAAGTGGAATCCGCTTTGAGAAGCACTACATTAGCGTAAGCCAGAGGGAGATTGTTTTCATCAACCACTCTGCCTTTAATTGTCTGAGGTAAATTCTGATTCTGCGCCTGAACTAAAAAATTAGCGAAGGAGAGCGACAGAAATATTGTCGCAAAAAGCATCTTTTTGAATAGCTGGTTCATAGGTCAAAAACAGTTGCTACTATTAAGTAAGACGTAAACCTGGAAAAAATGTTGCAAACTATTATATATAATTGTTTACAGTAACCTACAATTTAACTTGAACTACTCTACCTCTCTTTGATGAGACCGTTACGATAGGCCTCAACCAAACGGAGCAGAGCGGCAATCTGGCCGCGAATTTCTTCGCCATTGTCAGTATCATTGACAAGCATTCTCTCTTTGTTGAAATCAACAAAAAGTCGTGTCCCCTTGATTTCAACACCATGTTCAATGGCCTGGCGAGTTGACGTGAAAGGCTCATGCTGCACCAGTTGCATTCCCCGTGAATTGAATATGAGTGTATAACCCGCAATACCGGTCTCCCCCTGATATGCGCGCGAAAAACCGCCGTCAATAATCAACATCTTGCCGCCTGCACGGATTGGTGACTCGCCCTTAATGGTCTTGACCGGCACATGACCATTAATGATATGACGATTGACGCCCTTGACACCAAATTCGTCCAAAATCATATCGCAGACCGATTCATTCTCTCGAAGGATATAATAATGGCCTTTGGGCTCTTTGTGAGGCTCTTTGTCTGCAATGAAACAGCGTTCGAATGTAGTCATCTTTCCTTTGTCAAATGCTACCGAGTCGGGACCGCACCAGATATACCACATATAATCCACCGCAAAACTATGTTCCGGAGTGCCCTGCTCTCCAAAATAAGCCTTTCTGATCAAACTATCCACTTTATCCATCAAAGCCTTTCCTGCATATGTAACTCCATCTATCTTCACACTTTTGAAACTGCCGTCAGCATTGAGAGGCATAGAGGCATGGAACATCAAATTACCATTGCGAACCAGATAGAGACTACCGTCACTTAACAGAAATTCAATGTGTCTGCGTAGACGCTCACAATGAACAAATGAGCGGTGTAATTTGCCCACAAGTTCCTCTTCTTCAGGGGTAAGACGATAAGGATCAGCCGGGTCCACAGTAGGGAAATTGGTGTCAAGCATCGGATATTCTTTTCCGTATACCATGACTGTACCCTTCTCATAATTGACCAGGTGTAAAAGGTTGCGATCAGCCATATCAAATTCAGGTCGGCGCCTGATAATAGCCGCCTCCAATTTGAACTGAATAATGGAAATGGCCTTCATCATCTGAGCAATCAGATGCGTGCTCTTATTGCTATGTTTATCATCTGCAAACTTGAGACGAGGCTGGAAAGCATCGCAAGGATCATTACCATAAGTTTCCATTGCAAATGTCGCCAACGGCACCAGATTTATACCATATCCGTCTTCAAGGATTCTAAGATTACCATAGCGCAAACAGATACGTATTACATTTGCTATGCAACTGATATTACCTACCGCAGCACCCATCCATAGGATGTCGTGATTGCCCCATTGTATATCCACATCGTGATAATTCATCAAAGTTTCCATTACAATATGAGCCCCCGGACCCCTGTCATATATATCACCCACTATATGAAGAGAATCTATTACCAAACGCTGAATCACATCACAGAGAGTGATTATGAAATCATCGGCCCTGTCAAGTTCGATAATGTTGGAAAGGATATTATTGAGATAAGCCTGCTTATTGGGGTCTGAGAGAGATTCGTGCATCAACTCCTCTATAATATAGGAATACTTTGGAGGTAACGCCTTGCGTACCTTTGAACGTGTGTACTTGACAGAGACTCTCTGGCACATTTTCACCAGCTGTATAAGGGTGACCAAGTACCATTCGTCAATATTGTCCTCCCTTGATTTGACAATCGCAAGTCTTTCTTCCGGATAACATATCAAGGTGCATAAGTCCCGTTTCACGCTCTCGCGCAACGTATCCCCGAACTCATCGTTAATCTTGCGTTCTATAGAACCTGAAGCATTCTTCAAAACATGGCGGAACGCCTCATATTCACCGTGAATATCAGTCAAAAAGTGTTCCGTGCCCTTAGGAAGATTGAGTATTGCCTGGAGATTCATAATCTCCGTGCAGGCTTCTGCTATTGTCGGAAAACTTTTAGATAACAGTTTCAGATATCTGAGTTCATTCTCATCAAATGAGGCGTTCGGTTTCATCATTATATAATTAGGTTAAGTAAGAATAATGTGCTATCAGATTTTCTCATCGCATAGGGCGATCACGCGATCGCAACGAATATCGGAATCGGCTGCAATTGAGGCAGCCTCTGCCAGGAGAGCTTCAGCCACAGCGCGATCTTTTAAGTCGGCAGCATTTATCTTGACATTAAGCCAGGCACCATGTATTGCCGACCAAACGGCCAGAGCTCCCACGCCTGCATCTGACACAGAGTTGGGATTGCCTTCAGAGGCCATAGCCTCCAGAAGATCAAAGGCAGAAAATGCTGTTTTCATTGTTTCCAAAGGTACTTGAGTAGCATACAGAGTAGCGTCCTGGATAGCAGCAGCGCGGGCAGCTTTCTCTTCATCAGAGCCCTTAGGCAGGCCGAACGCATCCATTATACGGTTGAATGAATTTGTGTCCTCATCCACCAAATGGAGCATCTGCTCTACAATCAGCTCACCCCGCTCAGCCCAAATCGAAAACCTCTCCCAATCGGCATCCCAACCCGGCTTATGAGAAGAGAGATTGGCTACCATTGTACCCAGCGCCGCACCTAAAGCACCCATATAGGCTGAAACCGAACCGCCGCCCGGAGCAGGAGATTCACTAGCCGTCTCGAATGCAAAACCGGCGCACGTCATATTTACCAATTTGTGGGGAGCACCCACCGCCTCCGCATCTTCCATCAGGTATTCTATCACCTTTTCGCGAGGATTAAAAGGCTTAAGGTCATCCAAACCCATCGATTTTACTGCAATCTTAATAATCTCATTCTCAGAAACACCAAGGCTACGTTTCTGTTTTTTAAGATAATACTTACCAGCATCTATAAGTACCTTTTTAGGTATAAGGCCCACAATTTCGGATCCTGTCACACGAATGCCGCGGCTTTGTGCCGACCTGCATACTTCATCAAATGCCACGTGAACCGGGGTCAGCGAGATATCAGTCACATTCATCGATACTTGTGCTATACCATACTCTTCGATGTACCATCCAATTGCCTTACAGCCCTTGAGAGTACCGGGGATCCAGACCTCTTTGCCGTTTTCATCTCTTACCACCTTACCCGTAATCGAGTCGCCCTCACGCTTTTTTCTTCCTTTTTCCCGCACGTCAAAAGCAATGGCATTTGCACGACGGGTAGAGGTAGTGTTGAGATTGTAGTTGATTGCCACAAGTATATTGCGCGCTCCAATCATCGTACAACCGGTGTGTGCTACTCTATCATTGAATACGGTAGGACCAAAATCAGGTTTCCAATTAGGGTCCTTAAATTTATCGGCAATGCCCTCATATTCGCCGGCGCGACAATTGGCAAGGTTGCGCCTTTCGGGACGAAATGCCGCATTTTCATAGCAATATACAGGAATTCCAAGCTCCTCACCCACTCTTTTTGCTAAATCACGTGCCAATTGGGCACACTCTTCCATAGTAATATTTGCAATCGGTACGAGAGGGCATACGTCTGTGGCACCCATACGGGGATGTTCACCGTGGTGATGACGCATATCTATCACCTCTCCTGCCTTCTTAATAGCCTGGAAAGCCGCCTCAACAACTGCTTCAGGAGTGCCCACAAAGGTTACTACCGTACGATTTGTAGCTGCGCCCGGGTCCACATCAAGGAGATTGACTCCATCTATTTTCTCAATTTCGGCCGTAATCTGGCCAATTACCTGCATATCGCGTCCTTCGCTGAAATTGGGGACGCATTCTATGATTTTACGTGTCATTCTAAGTATTTAATATTATTATCTATTCGTTAGTAATCATGTCCATTCATAACCATCTTGATCTGAGGATCAATTTCTGCCCTCAGTGCCTTAGGGTTGAGCTCGAAATAGTGGTAAGGATAGAGAACAGCGGGTTTTATCGTGTTGGCCGCCCTTACAAACTCAGCATCCGGCATTGTGTAGGGAAGATTTTTGGGAAGAAATGCAATGTCGATATCTTTCAGAGTTTTCATAAAAGGAATAAACTCTGTATCACCCGCAAAATAGATCTTAAAACCGCCTAAATCCAGAATATATCCGTTGCCGACTCCTTCAGGATGGAAAGGCTGATCCTGATCATTTAGATTGTTGATATTATAGGCTGGTACAGCTGTGATTGTAACCCCATCCAGAGTACAGCTATCGCCATTCTCCAACACCTCGTAGTTATAATGTTTTCTAGGTACCACCGGAGGCACAATCAGGATAGTGTGATCTTGTACAATATGCACGAGGGCCTCCTCGTCATAGTGATCATAATGGTCATGTGTGATCAGAATGAAGTCTGCGGGAGCCTTGCCTTCAAAAGAGCAGACATCGCAGTATGGATCAAGATACCAATTCTTGCCATTAATAGTGAAATGTACTGCGGCGTGGCCGAAGAGTTCAATCTTCAACTCGCCCAATGGTGTGTTGTAGCTCTTCATAATGGTATTTTTTATATTTATTATTATATAACAATCTTTCCGTCAAGTATCAGATTCTCCACCAATGGGGTGGAAAAAGCATAGGGGATGAATTCCAGCGAAGGTATTGGTCTGGTGATTATCAGCGAAGCAGCTTTACCGATGGTGACACTGCCGTGCGTCTCTCCCAGCCCCATTGCAAATGCGCTATTGAGTGTGGCGGCATTGATTACCTCTTCCGAAGTCATCTTCATTTTCATACATGCTAAAGCCATCATAAATTTCATATCTCCACAGGGACAGGAACCCGGGTTATAATTAGTGGCAAGTGCCACCGGAATATCATAATTCAGCATTCTGCGGGCATCAGGATATTCCATATTGAGGAAAAAAGTAGCTCCCGGCAAGAGATTGGCTATGGTCTCTGACTTCTCCAGGACTTCAAGCTGCTCATCACCTGCAAACTCAAGGTGAGAAACCGAGGCGGCGTCATATTTTACTCCAAGCTCTACACCACCTGAAACGCTCATCTGGTTGGCATGTACAGTAGCCTTAAGGCCAAACTTTCTGCCGGCTGCAAGTATCCTGTCACTCTCCTCTATCGAGAAGAATCCCTCTTCGCAAAACACATCTATATATTCGGCAAGATCTTCAGCAGCTACGGCAGGTATCATCTCTTCTATTATCTCTCTGACATATCCTTCGTGATTATCACGGTACCTCTCCGGGAAGGCGTGCGCTCCCATAAAAGTAGCTTTTACCGTAAGCGGAGATTCCTCGGCGATGCGCCGTATGACACGAAGCATTTTAAGCTCATCTTCAGTAGTGAGGCCATAACCGCTCTTGATCTCAATAGCACCTGTACCGAAGTGCATAACCTCCTCCACCCGCACCATTGCCTGACGGAAAAGTTCCTCTTCAGAGGTTTCATGCAACAAACGGGCAGAATTGAGGATTCCGCCACCTCGAGCTGCAATCTCCTGATAGGAAAGGCCGCGAATCTTATCTATAAACTCAATCTCTCTGCTGCCGGCATAAACCAGATGGGTATGGCAATCACAAAAAGCCGGAAGCACCATTCTCCCGGAAGCATCAATCACTTTGACAGCATTCCGAAGAAAATCCTGAGGAAGCTCCGACATAGAGCCGAAAGCAGATATCTTCCCCTGTTCGGAAAGCAAAAAAGCATTATCAATTACCGGCAGGATATCCATCTGTGCGCCTCTTAGTGGAGAGTGTGTCCGCTCCCTCACCTGTACCAACTTTCCAATATTTACAATCAACAGAGATGACATAACAGGAATTATTTCTGATTTCTCAAGAAGAGAATTGAGCGTCTGATATGGTGATACATCACCTCATCTTCGTCAATGAATGGCACGGCATCACGGTATTCGGCAACGAACTCCTCCAGTATCGGTGAGGTGCGAAGCGGCCTACGAAACTCCAGCGCCTGAGCAGCATTCATCAGTTCGATGGCCAGCAGGGATTCAACATTTTGGATTACCTTAACACACTTGGTAGCAGCATTAGCTCCCATGCTCACGTGATCCTCCTGACCCTGCGAAGAGTCTATGGTATCTACGGATGCGGGAGTACAAAGTTGTTTGTTCTGACTCACGATGGATGCAGCGGTGTAATGAGGTATCATAAACCCCGAGTTTAGGCCTGGGTGCGCGATGAGAAAAGATGGAAGTCCTCTTTTTCCGGAAATCAGTTGGTAGGTTCTCCTCTCTGAGATGCTACCCAATTCAGCCATCGCTATGGCCAGGAAGTCGAGATTGATTGCAAGTGGCTGTCCATGGAAGTTACCCGCGGAGATTATCAAATCCTCCTCTGGAAGGATGGTGGGATTATCGGTGGCTGAATTAAGCTCAGTGATAAAGACTCCTTCTATATGAGATAGCGCATCTTTAGTGGCTCCATGTACCTGGGGTACACATCTGAAAGAATAGGGATCTTGAACATGCTCCTTGGGACGATCAATGATTTCGCTACATTCCAAGTAAATGTTTATCATCTCCGCTGTTGTGATTTGTCCCGAGTGGGGTCTAATCTCGTGTACTCCCGGGGTAAATGGCTCAATCCTGCCGTCAAAAGCATCAATAGAAAGAGCGGCAATTTTGTCGGCCAGTGAAGAGAGTCTCTTTGCGTGACAGAGCGCCCAAAGTGCATGTGCCAGCATAAACTGGGTGCCGTTTAACAAAGCCAATCCTTCTTTAGATGAGAGCTTTAGCGGCTGCCAGCCGAAAATTGTTTCCAGTTCTTCGCCGGAATATCTCTCCCCTCGATAATCAAAATCTCCCATTCCAAGCAATGGGAGAGACATATTTGCCAGCGGCGCCAGATCACCGGAGGCACCAAGAGAGCCTTGACTATAAACTACCGGCGTTACCCCGTGGTTGAAAAAATCCACAAGGCGCTGAACTGTCTCAAGTCTCACTCCCGAATAGCCATATGAAAGGGATTTAATCTTTAACGCCAGCATCAACCGCACAATATCTTCTTTCACTTCATCACCTGTACCGCAGGCATGCGACATAACGAGGTTTTCCTGAAGTTTCGAGAGATCTGCCGCACCTACTACCACATTACAGAGGGATCCGAAACCGGTGGTTATACCATATATCGGCTCAACCTGATTTTCCATCCTCTTGTCAAGGTAATCACGACACCTTGTTATGCGTTCCACAGCCTCGTGGCCCAACTCTATTCGACAGTCCGGCTCCAATAATGACTTTACATCCGAGAGACAATGAATTTTCTCATCTATATAAAAGGTATGCATATATTATGATTTGCTTTAGTTTTCTGTTCGCAAATTACAATATTAAGCTTTTTTCCGGAATAATCTATCGTTCATTAAAAAAAGCCGGTAAAAAACCGGCTTTTTTAATTCAGGAGTCATCCCTGATCATATTACGGCTATTAGTAACCGGGATTCTGATAGATATCAGGGTTAGAGTTAATCTCATCAATACCTATGGGAAGGATAGCTCTGAAGAATGTTCTGTCAATGGTCTTGTCACGATACTGTGAAGTAGTACCGAAGCCCCATGCATCATCCTCAAATGTTACCTTCCTATTCTGGCGCATCTGCTCGAAGAAGAGTTTACCCTCTGTGAGAAGTTCTCTCCTGTACTCATTGTAAACAGCATCCTCATTTATAGTTGAAGCTGTCCACTCAGCTCTGTCGGGATCACGCTTTGAAATAGCATTGAGATAATTTGCGGCAGCACCTTTGTCGCTCTTAAGAGCACATTCAGCTGCAAGCAGATAGATCTCCGAAAGACGGATAACCTTTATGTTGACTGCAGTATGGGTGCTCTTACCGTCACCGGCCAAGTTAGAATCACCAAGATACTTATAACAGCAGTCATCCCAGTTACTACGCTCCTCTTCGTCCTTCATGTGGTCATAAGTCATGATACCCCAACGGATATCATTTGCACCCATGATGTTTTTCCAATATGTGCTGGCCATGAAGTAACCGTATGCATTTGAGTGTGCGTGGTTCTTGCGACTGTAGCGTACTCCGAGTGAGCTGGCACCGAGGTCTCCCTCGTTGGGATACATTGCAAACTCGAAGATGGACTCGCTACCGAACTGTGTTTTCCAAGAAGCCACCCAATTTGCAGGAGTATAAAGTGTATAGGCCTTACTGTCAATGATATTCTTGAAACAGGTCAGTGCTGCTGAGAAGTTATCCATATACATATAGACCTTGCCGAGAATTGCCTGGTTACCATAGTAATTGAGATAACCGTTTGATTTGCTCTTTGAAAGGAATGGAGCAGCCTTCGTAAGGTCAGCTACCACCTGGTCATACACCTCTTTAACAGTGTTGCGCTGTAATTGAGCTGTAGCATCAACAGGAGCTGTCACAACGGGAACACCGTATGACGCGCCACCATCCATATTGTAGGGTTTGCCATAAAGACGAACAAGGTCGAAATGTATGAGAGCACGAATAGTAAGGGCTTGTCCAAGCAAATTGTCGAGACCGGTGAGACCCTCTTCTTTGAGTTTCTCGAGGTTGACTACAAGGTTGTTTGCCTGCAGGAGACAGTTATAACCGGTAGTCCAGAAACCAATTTGTGAACCACCTTCAGCCCTGTGGGCGAAATAGTACATGTTGTCGTCGAAACCTGCAGTATAGATGGTGATATCACCCCCCTTAGCATCACCATATTGTACGAAGTTGCGGCCATAATAGCTGGAAGAGGTCATCTTTTGCATTAGACCGTTGATCATTACCTGAGCGTCAGCAGCACTTGTAATGCTGGTGGTTGAGTCTGCCTGATTGGTGGGGGTCACATCCAAAAAGCCTTCGCAGGAAGAAATCGCCAGGACGCAGATCAATGAAAGTATGATATTAATCTTTTTCATATTCTTAAACATTTTTTTTCATTAGAAACTGATTTCCAAACCGAATGTGTAGGTCTTTCCGATAGGTGTCTCCCAACCTCTTGTACCATAATGGTTGACCTCAGGGTCAGCAATCTTGTACTTAGAGAAGGTAAGAAGGTTACCACCGTTGAAATAAACACGAGCACTGCTCAAGCCAACCTTACTGACCCATTTGTTGGGGAGTCTGTAGCCCAAGTTAACGCTCTTGAGTCTTAGGAATGTCGCATCGTGGAGGTGACGGGTACTCTTTTGCATTGAGTCTGTAGGATCAGTACCGAGAATCTTGGGCTCTGTACCATCAGTATTGTAGTCAGTCCACATGTTTTCAAAATAGAGCTGACCACGGATACGGTTCCAGTAGTAACCGTCATCGGCCATATCTTTCCAAGCACCGTCATAGAGATGTCCACCCAGTTTGTAGATAAAGTTAAGGCCAAATGTCAGACCATTCCATTCCAGGTCGGTATTGATACCGCCATATGCGAAAGGAGTAGCATCTCCAATTATGATCTCTTTTGCGTTGGAGAAGTTGTAAACCACATTGCGGCCGTTAAGCTGCGTGTCAGCATTATCGTTATTTGAATACCAGATATTGAGACCTGTTGCCTTTTCAACTCCGGCCCATTCATATCCCCAGAATGCGAGAGTGGACTCACCTTCACGATAGATGAATTTTGCACGTGAGTCACCTCCTGTAGGATCGTACCAGATGATGTCCTCACCACCATAAAGCTCGGTTACTTTTGATTTGAGGAATGAAGCATTGAGACCTGCACTCCATCTGAAATCGGAATTCCTGATGATATCACCGCTAATTTCAATTTCCCAGCCGTGGTTGTTGATTGAACCGATATTCTTGAGTGTCGAGCCAAAACCTGTCACATAAGAAATGGGAACATCCTGAAGCAGGTCTTTGGAGTCACGGTTAAAGTACTCTACAACAGCGTTCAGTCTATTTTCAAAAAGACCAAACTCCAATGCAAAGTTCATGGTGTAACTGGTCTCCCAGGAGAGGTTTGCATCAGCAGCATTTGCAAGTGCTCCACCGGGCTTTGTCATATAGGGATAACCATACGCGGCGAGAGAACGCCATCCGTAGTTGCTTGAAGGAAGTGTACCGTTGACACCGTATGAAGCCCTGAGACGAAGGTTACTGATCACATCCTGGTCCTGCATAAAGGCCTCATTGCTGATGCGCCATGATCCGGCTACTGACCAGAAGTTACCCCAGCGTGAAGTAGCACCAAGTCTTGAAGAACCGTCGCGGCGGAATGAAGCGGAGAAATAGTATCTGTTGTCGAAGTTATATTCAGCACGTGAGAGGATGGACATCATTGAATTGCCCCAGCCATATGCGTTGGAATCCTTGGTGCCTGCAGTATAAACAGTATGGAGCGAACTAGTGGATAGGTCACTACCGCTAGATCTCATAAAGTCCGTCCAGTTGCGCTCAGCCTCAAAGCCCACAAGTGCTGTAACATTGTGTTTGCCAAAATCCTTTGCAAAGTTAAGCGTAGATGATGAAACCAGCTTGGTGTAGTCTGTCAACATCTCGTGAACCGAACCATTTACTGAAGAACCACTGAAGTGCTGAGCACTATAGTAAAGATGATCTCTTACCCTGGTATCATCGTATGAAAACACAGTACGGAAATTGAGCCAGTCAGTAAATTTAACAGTAGCTGTCTCGCTGATTGCAATTTTCAAAGTCTTTGATGAGTTGTCCCATAAATCATTATAGTATAGGTTGTTCTGGGCAAGTGAAGCGTAACGGGAAGTCCAGGGCCCGCCTGTCTTATAGTCATCAGGCCAATAGAGGGGCCACAAGAGGTTGCGTGTCTGCATAAAGTAGTTGGCAGTAGTGCTTCTCGTATCGTTGTAACCGCTCATGTCGGTATGTGAAAGACTGATGTTGGTAGCCAGTTCAAAATACTTTCCTACCTTCTGATTGAGGTTAACGCGACCGCTGAGACGGTCAAACTCGTTTACGTAAACACGACCCTGATCTTTCGTGTAGGAGAATGATGTGTAATATGTACTGTTCTCGGTACCACCGCTCACACTCACATCATAAGTCTGATATACCGCAGTGCGGAAATAGGCATCATCCCAGTCAAAGAAGATGAGGTTGCCCTGATCGTCAACACGCTTTATCTGTCCGTCAGTAAGGGGTTCGATAGTAATGTTGCCATAACGCTCAGTATCGGGTTTGGTAAGTTTATAACCAAACATGTTCCATTTGCTGTTGAGCTGGCCGAGAGAGTATGAACTTGCATATTCCTGAGTTCTGCCCTGTTGCATACGATAGTCCCAGAAAATCTGGTAGAGCATATCCACGTTGTCCTGTGGAGAAGCAGTTTCGTAGTTGTCGGTAGCCCAGCTGGGAGTGAGACCCACGGATGCTTTGAAGGTTACTGTCGGACGTCCGATCTTGCCTCTCTTGGTATTGATAAGAATTACACCGTTTGCAGCACGCGAGCCGTAAAGAGCTGATGCAGCAGCGTCTTTAAGAACGGTAATGGATTCGATATCACTCTGGTTGAGTGTTGACATCACGTTATTAGAGGTGTAGAGATAGTCACCCATTTGACCGGTAGTACCTGAAACTACGGGCACGCCGTCAATAACATAAAGAGGAGCATTAGAGGCGTTCATTGAGCCGATACCGCGGATGCGTATAGCTGAAGCTGAGCCCGCCTGTCCCGAAGTTTGGGTGATCTGCATACCTGCAACCTTTCCGGTTAGGGCCTGCTCAAATGAAACCGTGGGCATGTCCTTGATGGCTTCTTGTCTCACAACAGAAGCGGCACCCGTATATGTGCCTTTTTTGGCCGTACCATAAGCCACGACCATCACCTCTTCGAGGGCCTCGGCATCCGGACTAAGGACTACATCGATTCTGGTTCTGCCTCCCACCGGGATTTCTGCATTCACAAAACCGATTGAAGAAACAACGAGAATAGCATTTGAAGGCACATTGTCCAAAACATACTCTCCATTGTCAGAGGTGGCAACACCGTTCATAGTACCCTTTACAATAACGCTTGCAAAAGGAATTGGTGTACCATCCTGAGAAGAAGTTACCTTACCGGTAATTCTTGTTTGAGCAAAAGCGACATTTACTGTAAGTATCGCCATTGCTAGAAGTAAGATTTTCTTCATAGATAGTTTTTTTGTGTATTAATAATTAAATAATTAGGGTTTATTTTATTCCAAGTTCGTCTGGTTTTCCTGTATTTAAGTCATAAAGTTAAGGATTAAAATTTAGAATGGCAAAATATTTTTTCGATCCGGCGGCCGGTTAAATAACTCAGTCTGTAAATGTCGCTTTTTTAGCATTTTGAAAAATTGCTATGGAAAGGGCTTTTCTTTTTAGATTTTTTTAGTTATTTTTGCGTTATAACGAAAACAAACTTTCGCATCTGTGCCAAAGTATAACCTAACTTATAAACATTCATTAACCAAACACAAAACCAAAAATCTATGAAGAGATTGATGTTAATTGCGCTGTCCGCACTGATTTGCAATGTGGCGTTCGCGCAGATTAGGGTTACAGGAAAAGTAACCTCATCTCAAGATGGCTCGCCCGTTCCGTTCGCGAGTGTTGTCGTTAAGGGCACAATGAAGGGCATAGCCACTCTTGATGACGGAACCTATATGCTTGATGGGGTTCCGGCTAATGCGACTCTTGTCTTTTCTTCCATTGGCTTTAATGACCTGGAGGTTCCCCTAGAGGGACGTAGCGTGGTCAATGCGATCCTTACACCGGACGCAGAAGCTCTGGAGGAAGTTATGGTCGTTGCTTACGGTACTGTTAAGAAAGGATCCTACTCCGGCTCCGCTACAGTTGTCAGTCAAGAGAGCGTAAAAGATGCTCCTATCGTAAGCTTCGAACAGGTTCTCGCCGGTAAGGCTCCCGGAGTTCAGGCCGTATCAATTTCAGGCCAGCCCGGTGCCGATTCACAAATTCGTATCCGTGGCTACGGTTCATTTAATGCCGGTAATGCACCTTTGTACGTTATCGACGGAGTCCCTGCGACAAGCGGTAACTGGTCTTCCGGTAACGCATCTGCAAGCGTTATGAACTTCTTGAACCCGAGCGACATTGAGTCTTTCACCATTCTCAAGGATGCGGCAGCAGCTTCACTTTACGGCTCACGTGCATCCAATGGTGTTATCCTCATCACGACGAAGAGAGGTAAGTCAGGCAAGCTCACTTCGACGTTTAAGGCAAGCGCCGGTTTCTCTTATTTTGCTTACAATCACTTACCCCTTGCAACAGACGAGCAAACCGAAACATTGCACAGGGAAGCCTGGACCAACTATGGTAATGCCAACCCTGCCAGATGGGCAAGTTACGGTTCACTTGATGCATACGTAAATGCAAAGGTGGAAGAGAACTACCCTTCAAAAGATGAGAGTAAGTATATTTATAAGAATTGGGAGGATGTAATCTTCCGTACCGGTATCATTCAGAACTATGAGTACAGCATCTCCGGCGGTTCAGATAGATCCAAGATTTATGCCTCAGTAGGCTACACCGACCAGCAAGGTGTTGTTGTGGTTTCTTACCTCAAGCGTCTCTCAACTACTATTAACGCTGAAAGCCAGATAAGCAAATGGCTAAAAATTGGTGGTAACCTCCAGTACTCATGGCAGTATCAGCAGGGTCACCAGGAGGGTTATGTTACCAAAGCTAACCCTATCTTTATGTGGAAGATCCCCCTCAGCGAAAGATGGCCTTATGCATACAAAGAGGACGGATCACTCTATCTGGAGTGCTGGAACCCCTCAATGACTACAGTGAACCCGCTGGGTTCATGGGGTAAAGAGTATAACGACTACAACCAGAACCGTCTGCTTCTCAAAGCATATGCTGAAGTGAAATTTACCGATTGGTTAAAAGCTAAGACCATTATCAGTAACGACTGGATCAACCAGAGAGACCGCTTTGCATGGTACTATGGTCACCCCAACTTCTATGCATATTCCGATGTAGGAGGTTTCATCTCTGACCGTAACCGTAATATCAGCCGCCTGGTAAGCTCCACCACAGTCAATTTTGACAAAACCTGGGGCAAACATCACTTGGGTGCAATGGTGGGATGGGAGGCAGAGCAGGAGACATACTTCTATCTCGGCCTTGCAAAGATTGATTTCTCACACCTGGGTGCCACAGAATCCATCCTTGCTACCGGATTTGACAACGGTCGTTCATATTCTCAGGCTGATGCTCTGCTTTCAGCTTTGAGCAGTGTGAACTACGATTATGATGGTAGATATTACCTTACTGGCACATATCGCCGCGACGGTTCGTCAAGGCTTTCCAAGGAAACCCGCTGGGGTAATTTCTGGTCCATATCGGGATCGTGGAGATTCTCCAACGAAGAGTGGCTCAAGGCAGACTGGCTGAATGATGCCAAATTGCGCGCATCTTATGGCACCTCGGGTACGCTTCCTTCAAACTACTACGGCTACATGGCTGTCTATGCCTACACATCTTATGGTGACTTTGGTGCAAGCTACCCTGCAAACCTGGCCAACTCCGATCTCTCATGGGAAAAGAACACCAACTGGAACGTTGCTCTCGACGCCACCATCTTCGACAGATATACCCTCACCGCTGAGTATTATAACAAACTCACCACCGACCTTCTCCTCGATGCGTCAGTGCCTACAACCACCGGTTTTTCAAGCACTCTGACCAATATCGGATCAATGGTCAACAGAGGTTGGGAGATTTCTTTGAATGTTGACATCCTCAGGACCCAGGATTGGGATGTGTCGGTAGGCGCTAACTGGTCTTATCTTCACAACGAAATCCTCTCACTCTCCAAGGAGGGAGAGACTATAGTTAGTACCCCACACATTTGGAAAGAGGGTTACAACTTCTACCAGTTCTACACAAGGAACTATCTCGGAGTTTGTCCTGAAGATAACCACATGGGCAACTCTCGTCTGACAGCCGGTTACCCGATGTATGCAGAGGGTACCTTCTATGAGAAAGGCGCAACTGTTGACCAGACCGTAGTTCTCAAGGACGGCACGAAGATCGAGAAGGGCGGCACAATGCCTTACGATAGCTATAACTATTATCCCACCAACCGAAATAATGCAAGTTCTATGATTCTTGACGGTATGACCGCTATTCCGAAAGGATTCGGAGGATTCAATGCCAGCGTTAGATGGAAAGACCTCTCACTCTCAATGTCATGGGCTTACAGATATGGGGCATATGTTTGGAATGAGGCAATCGAGCAGATCAGTAACGACGGTTATTACACCTTCCACCGAAATATCGCTGCGCATCAGGTTGACACCTGGTCACCCTCCAATCCTAACGGAACACAACCTCTCCGTATCGTTGGTAACAACCAGGGTGGTTACTACTACTCAAGCAGATATATTAGTAAAGCTGACTTCCTCAGGCTAAAAGACCTGACCCTCTCTTACAACATTCCCCGTACTCTCCTCAACAAGATCAATATGGTAAATGCACGCGTATATGTGTCTGGTACCAACCTGATTACATTCGCCAACACAGATATCGATCCTGAGGTTACAGTAAATGGTCGCTACCGTTATGGTATGCCTGCTCTGAGGTCTGTTTCATTCGGTCTCGAAGTAAGCTTCTGATTATGAAAATCAACCCTAAATTAATATATGTACAAATGAAAAAATTTATTTTTAGCATAGTAATTGCGGCCGGTATGGTGTTAGGGCTCTCTTCTTGCGAAGGCTTCCTCGACAGAATGCCTACCGACTCCGTCGTATCTGAGACTGCTATGGCAACGCTCTATGACGCAGGGGTTGTTGTTAACGGTCTTTATACACCATTAAAATACTACACTATGTATGGCTCCTGGTGGGCATACATGGGTGATATGAGAGCTGACAATATCTATCCCAGACAGGTTAGCGGCACAGGCAATATTTTCTACTGTCTTGATTATGATTCAGAGGCCAACACCTATTTCGGTTTCTGGAACAACTACTACAATGTCATTATGAGAGCCAACTCCATTATCGAGAACATCGAGACTCTCCCTGCATCAGGTGCCGCCCAGATTGCACAGAGAAATGACTATCTCGGACAGGCTCATGCGATAAGGGCTCTCTGTTATTTTGACCTTGCCAGACTCTACGGATACCCCTACCTCAAGGATAAAGGTGCATCTCTAGGTGCAGTTATCCTTGAAACTGTGGCATCCCCTTCAGAAGCAAAGATCCCCAGAAAGACAGTCGCTGAGACCTATGCTTTGGTGCAAAAAGATCTCGAAACTGCAGTAGGACTTCTCTCCAAGCAGAAAAACACAGGTCACTTCAACTACTGGGCAGCAAGACTCCTTCAGGCCAGAGTACACCTCTACAAAGGTGAATATGCCAATGCATACACCTGTGCTACCGAAGTTATCAATAGTTCTCCTTACAGGCTTGCCACCTACGAAGAATATCTCGACTACTGGGGAAGGGAAGGCCATGATGAGAGCGTACTCGAGCTTCTCGTGACTGTAGATAGCGATATTGACCCGGACGGCGGTTTCTACACAATCTATCACAACATGTGGTTTGATGACAAGAATGCAGGTGGCTCGGTAATTCCTACACGTAAATGGAGAAATCTCTTTAAGGATACACCCAACGACATACGTGGTCAAATGATTGCTTATGACGATCCTGTAACGGGAGCACGTCAGAGCGGTGATTACTGGCTCAGGAAATTTATAGGCAACAAGGACAGAGTTTACACATTCCGTCGTAACAACCCCCGTGTGATGCGTATTACTGAGGCTTATCTAATCGCAGCTGAAGCCGCTTTGGAGACAAACAAGGCGACAGATGCAAACACCTACCTCAACAAAATACGCAAGAGGGCTGATCCTACAGCTTCCAATGTTACCGCAACTCTCGACCTTATTCAGCTAGAGCGTCAGAAAGAGTTCATTGGAGAAGGCCACCGTTTCTTTGATGTTATGCGTCGTGGCGGCACCATCACCAGAGATCCCAGCGACCCTCACGAATATGCTATAGGCAGCGGTTACAAGCAATCCTTCAGTTGGGACTACGAGAAAATTGTTCTCCCGATATCACATACCGAGAGACTCCTCTATCCCGAACTCCAGCAGAATCCAGGCTACAAAGACTAATCTTTGCAGCACTATTTAACAATACAGGGTGGCCAATCGGTCACCCTGTATTGTTATCAACTCATCAATATTATTTTTTTACTTTAGCCCGACGGAGAGCCCGCCGAAGTTCAGCCGCTTCACGACGTTCCTGACGACGTAACTTCCACTGCTCGATGCGTTCTTTCCACCGTGCCTTACGAAGAGCCTTGCGTTCAGCACGGGCGGCAGCTTTATCTGAGTATTGAGTTCTGAGGTCCGAGTATTTAGTAGTGTCGATGAGTGGAGTTCCCAGTTCTGAGTTCTGAATATCGAGAGTATCAAGTAATAGAGAGGGCGTTTTCTCCTCCTCTACTTGCTGTTCTTCTTCCTTTCTGACAGGGATTACTGCCTGTGCGCTATCTGCCACCATAACTACTACTTCTGAAACATCCTGAGATATTTCGCGAATCAAGGTAATATCAGGTTGAAGAGTATTGAGTAGAGTATCGCGCAAGGAATGCTTAAGAAGGAGCGTATCACGTAAGAAAGTGTCAGGCAACAAAGAATCACGCAGTAGGGAATCGCGAAACAGAGCCTCGGCGTTGAGAGAGTCAAGTTCCCTGCGGGCCTCTTCTCTGGCAAGGTCAAGTTCGCGCTGTCTCTCTCGCTCAGCACGGGTATTGATATCTGTGACAACCTTTCTCATATGGCCGTCATAATACCTGTTGGAATATCTATAATTTGGTCTTGTGATATGAATATATCTATCCCTTTGGGATACAAATATCGGCTGTGAAGTGATATCGAAGCGGTCTACAGGCCGCTCCTCACCTCTCCATTCAAACCCTTTGAGACGCTGCTTTTCTATTTCAAGATCACCAACGGGGTAGGCATCACTCTTAATCTGTGTAAGATAGATCAAACGTTCGGCATTGCCATCCTTGATTACTGCCGTCATCGATTCCGCCTCCTTAACATTGACTGTAGTGATGGTCTGCTCTTCCACCACATAGAAGATGGCGTATACACTTCCGAGAGCATCATATCTATAAAGTTGGTTTTCTCTGAAGAAGCCCATCATCTCGGCACTTTTGATCTGGTTATAGTAGAGCGTGTCTTCCTGCGTAGTAATCATCGCATTATCGAGCATACTGCCCCTATAAAGGTTACCATCCTTTAACATCAGCTGCATTTCATCAGATGTAAGCTGGTTTTTGACCTTGTTCCAAAGTATCGGTCTGCCGAACAATTGTGCTATTGAGTCAATTTCCGAAAAGAAAAGCGAGTCACAGCGCATCTGCAAATCAGATCTCCAAACCCTTACATTATGGTATGCTATAATATGTTTAAGCGCGGTGCTGTCCGGAAGTCCGGACAACGGTTCCTCCATATGAGTCATAGTGCTATCAGGGAGTACAGAAGGTGGCTGTTGTGTATGAGAGACAATGCTATCTTGAAGTCCTAAGGGCGGTTTAGGTATATTGACAAGGGTGTTCTCCTGATCAATATCCTTTAGTGACTTTCGAGAGGAAATCGTATCCCTAACACGCATTGCGGCTGTATTCTTCTCTTGAAGCGCCAGGGAGTCTTGAGCGGATTGTCCGAGTGAGTCAAGTATAGGAGAAACAGCAGAAGAGTCTTTCTGGGGAATATCCGGCGGAAGTTTTCCCATTTCACGCATCTTTTTTTCTGCTGCCTTGGCGCGCTCTGCTGCCTGTTTGTTGCGAAGTTCAGTCAATGCGTCAAAGAGAATGTTCTTTTTTCTGGCCTCCGCCTCATCTATTGTCTCCTGCGGAATATAGTTGCGCTTCACCGTGTATAGATGAAGAGTGTCGGCACCAAAGAACAAACTATCTACAATATGATTTTCATTCTCACCGTAATAGGCAATAGCGGGACGGTCGGTAACAGTAGCAACCGTATCACTGGTATAAATCAATTTATTGCCCAAAAGGGTCATATAATCCTTTTCGTTCAGAATCTGTATATTATTATACATCTCCGTGCGACCGGTTTCCCTATGGTAATAGACTTCATCACACCACGCCTCATAATCATCGTTATTCATGTAGACGTCCAATGCAAAATGAATAATACCTCCGGCATTATCATACCAGCCCGCATCAGACTTTATGAAACCATCCCCCCTCCAAGTGTAGGTAGCGGGACCAAAATACATCTTCTCCTCATCTGTCAGATAGCGCATCGTTGTAGATTTCATAAAAATTGTGTCAGTATAGAGCTCCACCTCCCCGTCAAATGTAAATGTTTTGATCTTGGAGTCATATGTGCCTCTACGGCTCTCTATGACCGACCCCTCCCTGTTTTTCATCGCACCGCCGGTTTCATAAGTGGCGACACTGTCTTTGGTATTATAAGCCATTCGGTCAGAACGAAGAGTGTTACCCTCCTTGTCTACAAGTTCCACAAGGGGACCATTGAAACGCACCATATTCTGTTCAATGTGATACATAGCAGACTCGCTGGAAAGCATCGTGCCGTCCTGTACTATCCTCACATTTCCAAAAGCTTCAACAAATTTTGCGCTGACATTCCAGATTGCAGAATCACATAGTAAAAAGGTGTTATTGTGAAGAAAACGGGCCGGATTTCCCAGTACCCTGCGGAAATTCATTCCAAAATCTTCGAACTGTTGGGCAGAGGCTGCATCCACCAGACGAAAAACATCCTCTTCCGAGAGATTGCCCTGCGCTGCAAGAGGCAGCGCAAAAAGCACAATTACTGCAATATAAAGCGCTTTTCTAATAAAATTCATAGACTACTTAACCCAACCTTCCCTAATAAAATTACACTCCTTGAAGAGAGGGTCTATCACTATATAGGTGCTCTTTTGCTTTTCCGAAATAAATTGGTCTATAGCCGCATTGGAATTCTTCCTATTGGCATCCTCAAGCAGTACATTGAAGTCTGTCTTGTAATTTGCCACATGTGAAGGAATAATCTTTTCGAGCATAATGATTTTGTAAACAGTGTTGCCGCTGCGACCCTCGTTGTCAAGAGACTCGAAAGGCTCTGAAATATCGCCTTCCTGCATATCCTTGAGAACATTATAGTCGGCAGGCTTGAGTTGGTCTTTCTCAAAATATGAGGATCCTGTATATTCGTCTGCGAGCAGGCCACCATTAGTGGCAGTTTTACGGTCTTCAGAAAGATATCTTGCTGCATTGAAAAACGAAATTGAGTCTCCGAGGATCCTGGTTCTTATAGTATCTAAACGGTTAAATGCGTTGACTCTATCCTCTGTAGTATAATGTGGCTTAAGCAGGATATGGCGAGCATTGAACATATCACCTTCCCTGGCGATGAGTTCGATAAGATGAAATCCATCAGGAGTTTCCACAATCTGGGATACCTGTCCCACCTTGAGTGACATCGCTGCATCGGAAAAAGCAGGCCAAAATATAGATCTGGAGGCCATTCCCAGTTCGCCTCCTTTTGCATAACTGCCGGGATCTTGCGAGTAAATCCGTGCAAGCGTGGAGAATTTCTCTCCTCCTACAATTCTCTCCCTGAGTTCAAGAAGTCTCTCTTTTACTTCAAGTTCAGCAGCCTCTTTATCCGGATAAAGCACTATCTGACGGATACGGTACTGTGTGGATACAATGGGTAAATCCTCTTCAGGAGTCTCTTTGCAGTATTTTTCTATGTCGGAAGGTGTCAGGTTAGGAATATTGCTTGCCACTTTGCGCTGCATATCCTGCATGAGCGACTGTTCGGTAATCATCTCTTTCCACTCCTGACGAAGCTTATAGAGAGGTTTTTGGAAGTACTCTTCCATCTGTTTTTCACCACCGAGCTGGGTCATAACTTCATCAATGCGCTGGGAAAGTGCACTCTCGACATTCGCATCGTTGATCTCAAGGGAGTCGATTCTCGCCTGATTGAGGAAAAGTTTGGAAACAAGCATCTCCTCAAGTATCTGGCAACGGGCGTTGCGATCAGCCGTGAAGCCTCTTGCACTCATCATCTGCACTTCATTTTCAAGATCCGAGAGCATTATCATATCATTGCCTATAAGCACAATTGTCTTGTCTATCAATCCTTCCTGATACCGCTGTGCGGAAATCTCTGTTCCGAAAAGTGAGATGATGAAAAAGAGCGCAGTAGCGACAAAGATTTTTTTCATATTTTTCAATAAATTTTTAGCGTTCCGTTGATATGAGCATCTTCAAGCAAGTCTTGTTCCAATTTTGTCAAAAGTTCCTGTTTCCTTTTGCCAAGAATTGTTTCGCGTATCCTCGCCACATTGTATTCAAAGGGTGAAACTTCACCCGCATCCACCTTTTCCTCTATGAAAATAAGATAATTGGAGTCGTTAAACTTCATCTCACAACTTTTTTTAGGAAGAACCTCCCTGGTACAGGTTTCGATATCGGTGCCAAGCTCTTTAGCAAGTTGAGAAAGGGGTACCCAATCCCCTCCAAAATCGGTATAACGCTCAGCAGAGGAATAACACAACTCTCTAAGTTCTGCCACATCCTGCTCCGAAGTAACAGTATATGCCCCTTTAACTGTTTCATAGTAGGGCGAACTTGTAGAAATTCTGATGACTCGTGCTTTCACCAGTGGATAGGGGAAAATGCTGCTAGAGGGATGTTCCTCATAGTATAACCGTGCTTCTTCCAGAGTCACGGTTGTATCAAGTCTCTCCTCAACCCATCGCTTTTCAAATCTAAAACCCAGCAGAGCGCTGCGAAACTCCTCTACTTCGGCGGTCACATCACGTTCAGCCTTGGAGAGCTGCTCCTCAGCTTTTCGCAACATCAGGCGACCAAGAGCCCAGGTGTTGATATAGCGGCTGATCATAGCTGCGCTGTCTGCGGATGAAACGCCCTCCGGCATCAAACGCACTATATCGCTTTCATAGAGCACCTCCTGCCCTATCCTCGCAACTCTACGGTCCTGAAGACCCCTGCCTCCCTTTTCGATAAAGGAACAGCCGGAGAGCATCAGCATCGTTAGTATTGTCAGGAGAATTTTCTGCATAGTGGACTATCTGGAGTAGTTAGGGGATTCGCGGGTGATCGTCACATCGTGAGGATGGCTCTCCACCATTCCAGCATGTGTAATTTTGACAAATTTTGCCTTGCGCAGAGCCTCGAGGTTGGCTGCACCACAATAGCCCATACCTGCTCTAAGACCTCCGATCAACTGATAGACAACCTCAGCCAAAGTGCCCTTGTAAGGCACTTGGGCCACAATTCCTTCGGGTACGAGCTTCTTGATATCTTCTTCCATATCCTGGAAATATCTATCCTTGGAACCTCTCTGCATGGCTTCAAGTGAGCCCATGCCACGATAGGATTTAAATTTACGGCCATTGAGAATGATTGCCTCTCCGGGAGACTCCTCAACTCCTGCAAAGAGCGATCCTGCCATAATGGTGTTGGCTCCGGCTGCAAGTGCCTTAACAATATCACCTGAGTAGCGGATGCCACCGTCAGCAATGATTGGAATACCACTTCCTTTAAGGGCCTGCGCAGTATTCATCACTGCTGTGAACTGAGGTACTCCAATACCGGCAATAATGCGGGTGGTGCAGATGGAACCGGGACCGATACCCACCTTAACTCCGTCAACTCCACAATCCTTGAGAGCCAGAGCAGCCTCAGCAGTAGCAATGTTGCCGGCCACTATCTGCAGATGTGGAAATGCCTCTCGGATCTTTCTGATAGTCTGCAGCACAAAATGGGAGTGTCCATGTGCCGTATCGAGCACCACTGCGTCAATATCCACGGAGACAAGTTTCTCCACATCTTCTAAACTATGGCTGTTGATACCCACAGCAGCCACTGCGAGCAAACGTCCACGAGAATCCTTGCTGGCGGTAGGATTTTTTCTGATCTTCATTATATCGCGATATGTAATCAGACCTACCAGGCGGTTGTTCTCATCCACCACGGGAAGTTTTTCGATGCGGTATTTGCTGAGCATCTCGGTAGCCTGAGGAATATCAATTGTCGGACCCGCCGTGATGAGATTTTCAGAGGTCATCACCTCGGATATCGGAGTCTTGTAGTTCTCCTGAAAACGAAGGTCCCTGTTGGTTACGATACCGATAAGATAATTCTGCTCATCCACCACCGGAATACCACCAATTCGGTTTTCCGCCATCAGTTGGAGTGCATCACCCACCAAAGCATTATGCTTGATAGTGATGGGATCGTAGATCATAGCATTCTCAGCACGTTTGACCTTACGCACATGCTCCATCTGCTGTTCGATAGACATATTTTTATGGATAACTCCGATACCACCTTCGCGTGCTATAGCGATGGCCATATTTGCATCGGTGACCGTATCCATAGCAGCAGAGACTATAGGAATGTGAAGCGGTATCTCTCTCGAAAAATGAGTAGTTATATCAACTTCCCTGGGTAGCACTCCGGACTCAGCGGGGATCAACAATACATCATCGTACGCCAATCCTTCCATTATGATCTTGTCGGAAAATTGTTCCATATCGCAATTATTAACAGTTATTCAATTATAAACTACAAATATAGCAAAAGTTCGTTTCAGAGCAATTTGCCCTGCCAACTATCGCGCTCTTCCAATCTTTTTTCGAGCAATCGTAGTAACTCTACGTTGCGAATGAGACCCCAGGGAGTAAACCTCACAAATCTCGGAGGCACTTCTCCTGCAAATCTTTCGATGCAGATTTCCGGCCGCAGACGCTCAAGTATATCTACAAAAAAATCAAGGTATTCGTCTAACGAAAAGGTGACGAGATCTTCCGGATGAGCCTCAAATTCCTGCTCCATGCGGGTTCCTTTGATAATCTGCAACTGGTGAAACTTAAGCGAGGTGAGTGGCAGCGAATTGATCACTGTCGTACTCTCGAGCATCATCTCACGATCCTCACCCGGAAGTCCCAAAATAAAGTGCGCACAGACGTCAAGTCCGCGCTCGGCAGTCATCTTGACGGCATGGGCAGCCTGTTCAAATGTATGGCCACGGTTGATGCGTTCCAGTGTGGCATCATAGCAAGATTCGATACCGTACTCCACCATCACTATGTATTCTTTGGAGAGTTCCGCAAGATAATCGAGTTTATCCTCATCCACACAGTCGGGACGAGTCCCTACCGCTATCCCCACCACATCAGGATGTGAAAGTGCCTCGGTATAGAGCTCCTTGAGACGTTCAAGCGGTGCGTATGTATTGGAATATGGTTGGAAGTAGGCGATATAACTGCTTGCTGTTCGATATCTTCGCCGATGAAACTCCATCCCTTCCTCCATCTGCTGCATAATGCTTTTATCCGGGGTACTGTATGAGGGATGGAAAGCATTGTTGTCACAATAAGTGCACCCTCCGACGGAAACAGAGCCGTCGCGGTTGGGACAGGAAAAGCCCGCATCTATCACAATTTTCTGCAGCCTGCTGCCATATTTGCTCTTATAGTATCCGACAAGAGAGTTGTATCTTTTCTGCATTTTTGCAACCAAATATTGCACAAAGATAAGAAAAAGAGTATTTTTGAGTTTTGAACCAAATATTTTTAAACAGAATGAAACGACTCCTGATTCCGGCTATCGCAGCCTTGATGACGATCCAATCTTGTGGATCCCCCGCAGACTCCTTCAAAGAGCAGTTTGATTCCATTTCAAATGAAATTAAAGAACAGTACGCTCCTGATCGCAGGGATAAGTGTTACGAACCGATACTCAAAGATGTAGAGGGACAGAAGATCCTCTACGGCTCCACTACAGAGCAGGAGGCCAAGGATGCACTGCTGGCAGCTCTCTCAGAGAAGGGTCTCAATGTGCTTGACAGCATGATAGTGCTTCCGGATCCAGCTTTTGAAGGCAAAACCTGGGGAGTTATATCACACTCGGTAGCCAATGTAAGATATGATGCAAACTACTCCTCTGAAATGGCCACTCAGTTACTGATGGGCACACCGGTACAAGTGCTTGAAAAACGCAGTTACTGGTATAGGATCGTCACTCCCGAAGGTTATCACGCCTGGGTTACAGTCGGCAGCGTTCAGAGAATGGACGAGCAGGAACTCAACACCTGGAAGGCATCCGACCGTCTGATCATAACCACTTACTATACTCTCTTCCGAGAAAGGGCAGATCTCACATCACCGGTTGTAAGTGACGGAGTATGGGGCAATATAGTAGAGAAAGTCGGAGAGCAAGGGAGCTATTTTAAGGTAAAGATTCCCAATGGTAAGATTGCATTTATTCCAAAAAAGGATGCAGTACCTTTCAACAACTGGATTGCCTCACGTAACGCCACAGCAGAAAATATTATTGCCACAGGCGAGGCTTTCATGGGCTTCCCTTACCTCTGGGCCGGCACCTCCATCAAGGCTATGGACTGCAGCGGATTTGTCAAGACAGTTCTTTTCCTCAACGGAGTGATTACCCGTAGAGATGCCAGTCAGCAGGCAAAAGTTGGTGATGATGTTAATGTCGAAGAGTTCCCCGGTGACCTACAGCCAGGTGACTTACTCTTCTTTGGCCGTAAAGCCACCGAAGAGAGGAGTGAAAGGATTACACATGTTGGAATATATCTGGGAGAGGGCAGATTCATCCATGCAGCCACCAACGTCCACACCAACTCCCTTATGCCTGATGCGGAAGATTTCTATGACGGAACTCTGGTGCGTGCAAGGCGCATTATAAATAAGGCAGACGAGGTCCCCGGTCTGGTATCAATAGCGAAACACCCCTGGTATTTCTAATGCATATAACAACGAAAAAGATACAACAATGAGCGACAGAAGACAATTTTTGAAGGCTGCCGGATTGATGACCGCTGCAGCTGCACTTTGGCATCCAAGAGATCTTTTCGCTGCAAACGCAGCCAAAAGAAGCAAGGTTGCCACAAATAAGCTCGATCTCCAGTGGGAGAACTTCATGGGCAAAATGAAATATACTTTCACCATTTCCGGATCATCCCGGACAACAACGCCCATAGTGATCAGCCGCATCACCTGGAACGGATACGCCGGATACGGTGAGGCAGCAATGCCTCCTTACCTGGGCGAGACACAGGCCTCTGTGCATGAATTCCTCAAGAAAGTGGCCGAAACAGTACTACCTAAGTTTGACAATCCGTTCCGCATCGAAGATATAATGGTAGAAGTGGACAAACTGGCCACCAACAATACCGCAGCAAAAGCAGCAGTAGATATTGCCCTGCACGACCTGGTAGGCAATATTATGGGGCAGCCATGGTGGAAAATCTGGGGATTCAACCCCGCTGATGCTCCACACACCTGTTACACCATCGGCTATGATGCCAGCGACGATGTGGTAAATGAAAAAATAGAGGAGGCTTCCTGGACAAAAATACTAAAAGTCAAGCTTGGAATGACGGAGAAAGAGGACAAGAGAATGATCAACCTTATCCGGGCCAGGACCGACACCGTTATCTGCATTGACGCAAACCAGGGATGGAAAGATAAACACTATGCACTGGATATGGTTAACTGGCTTGCTGAGAGAAATGTCAATATGATTGAGCAACCGATGCCCAAACTATTGATTGAAGAGACAGCCTGGCTAACTGAGCGCAGCCCTCTGCCCATCATTGCTGACGAAGCTTGCCAGCGTTTAACTGATATTCCCAACCTAAAGGGCGCGTACCATGGCATTAACATTAAACTAATGAAGTGTACCGGTATGCGCGAAGCAAGAGAAATGGTTTCGCTGGCAAACGCTCTCCATATGAAAATTATGGTAGGATGCATGACCGAGACCTCCGTGGCCATTTCAGCGGCAGCTCAGATCTCACCGAAGGTGCAATGGGCAGACCTTGACGGCAATTACCTCATCGCAAATGACTGCTTCGACGGAATGAAGCTGGTGGACGGACGTATCACCCTGGAGGATAAACCCGGTCTGGGTCTTACCAAGAAGCCCGGCATCATCTCTTTGTAGAAAAAAATATTAATATTACCTTTGCGGCCAAATTAAAAAGGAATATAGATATGAATTTGAGAGTAATCAAGAAGGACATAGAGTTTCTTATCGGAGATTTTGTTGAAGATTGTCTGCTTTTTGCTATGCTACATCCTGACAAGGACCTTACAAAGGTAGAAGAACTCATAGAGAAGGCCAGCGATCTCGCTGACGGCCTTTTTTACAGGGTGAATCATCCCGATAAAAGCAGCAAAAAGGCAATTAAAGCACATTATAAGACAATAGGTCATGACCTCATTAAAGGTCTTGACGACCTTTGTGAAGAACTATCGGCTCTTGCAAAATAGGCTTTCTTATTGAAAGGTCTCTTTGGAGCCTACACTAACAACAACGGGGTTGACAACCAGCCCCGTTGTTTTATTCCAATCACAAGAATATATTGTGTTGTCCCCGAGAAGCAAATTTAGGGTTTCAAAGATCATTTCCAGAATTGCCACCACCTACGGGCAGCGGACTTTAAACTTTGTTCCTCTTTCCTACCTGAATCATCCTGAACATCATCGTTTGAAACAGCCTCTTTAAGAAGAGCCTCCCTCTCCTCCATCTGCTTTTCCATTTTTTCAATTATTGGTTTGAAAAAATTGTGAATCGGATCACAGATACTTTTTTCTTCTTCAGTACGGGGATTGGTGATCCTGCCATTGATGCCGAGAATATCACCCGAATCGAAGTTGATGGTAAGGTACCAGTTACCCGTACCCTCTTTCGTTGTAGCATCCTCATAAGTGTTGTCTACTTTCATGGAGGAGACAAAGCTCCTGAGTCTCTCCATATTTTCGAGACCAAAAGCGAAAGAGTGCCCCTCCCTATTACCCTTGCTGAAGTATATAGTGGGATCCTCCGTTGTAGCATCAACATAGTAGCAAATATGGTTGATATTGTCGGGCAACCAATTAAACCTGAACCTTGTCATTTTACTCCCATTGACAGGATTCATTATTTCAACAACGTCAGAACTAATGACATTGTAACTCCCCTGATCTTCCTCCAATGTATCGCAAATGCACTTATCTTCTACTGCATCACTGGTGCAACCATCATCAACTGTATCGTAGTTACATTCAGGTGAAATAATGCTATCTTCTTCACCCGGCATCTTTTCCCACTTCTCAAAATACTTTTTCAAAGCTTCAAAAGCAGCGGCACCACCACGCGGATACTTCAAAACACCACTGGCACGGACAGTAAATCCATATTCGTATTTTAAATCAAAATACCAAGAATCTGCATCCAAGACCCTGATTGGAGGTTCATACCTCCCTTTGTAGGAGGTCATATTATGCTCATCAATAATTGCCTGAAGTTCGCTGAACACAGTCTCATCGGAAGTTATGATCCTTTTTTGGTCGGGAAAATCCTCGTTTATGAGAATTTCAATCCTGCCATCATCCATACGGGAAACCTGGTATGAAAAACCGGAAAACTGTCTCATTCCACCGACAACCCTATAAGAAAAATAGTTCAAAGCGCCTCTATCATCTGCGGCAGTACCAAATAAATTTATCATAACAAACAATAATATCAGCGATAACCTCTTCATACGCTTTCATCGGACAAAGATAGGAAAAAAGTATGTAGTATGGAGTGAGTAGTATTATCGGAACTAAAAAACGGCCCGAGGGCCGTTTTTACTATTTCTTTCCTTTGTTGAAATCTTTGCGAAATCCTCCTTTTCGATCGCCACGCTCACCGCGCTCCCCACTACCACCGCTGTGACCGCCGTAAGGACGGGGACCTGAAGGACGAGGCCTGCGTTTAGGCTCTATATAACCTTCAGGCTTCTCCAGAAGGGCCTTGCGTGAAAGACGCAGTTTATTGGTCTTGGGATCGATCTCAATAAGTTTGACCTCAACCTCGTCACCTAGTTGGAAGAGATCCTCCACCTTTTCAGTCTTACCCCAGTCCATCTCTGAAATGTGGAGCAGACCATCTTTGCCGGGGAGAATTTCAATAAATGCACCGAACTCTACTATAGATACTACTTTACCTTTATAGACTTGACCAACTTCGGGTACCGTGACAATAGCTTTTATACGTGCCAGTGCAGCATCCATCTTCTCCTTATCAACTCCGAAAATGTCAACCATGCCGATAGGCTCACCCTGGTCGTCCTTGGCCTCGGTAATGGTGATACTGGTATCGGTTTGCTTCTGAATATCCTGAATAACCTCTCCACCCTTGCCTATAATTGCACCTATAAACTCGCCTGGAACCACAATCTGAATAATGCGTGGTACGTGAGGTTTGTACTCTGCACGAGGCTCAGAGATGGTTTTGAGCATTTCGCTCAAAATATGAGCACGACCTTGACGTGCCTGCTCAAGTGCCTTTTCCAGCACCTCATATGAGAGACCATCTACCTTGATGTCCATTTGAGTGGCTGTAATACCGTCTTTCGTTCCGGCTACCTTGAAATCCATATCTCCCAGATGGTCCTCGTCTCCGAGAATGTCTGAAAGAATAGCATATTTGCCCGAATCAGCATCTGAAATCAGGCCCATAGCGATACCTGAAACCGGCTTAGAAATTTTCACACCGCAATCCATAAGAGCGAGGGAACCCGCACATACAGTGGCCATTGAAGAGGAGCCGTTGGATTCGAGAATATCGGATACTATGCGCACTGCATAGGGATTATCCTCTCCTACCGGTACAACCTCTTTAAGTGCCCTAAAAGCGAGATTACCGTGGCCCACCTCTCTGCGGCTCACACCGCGGGATGCTTTTGCTTCGCCGGTAGAGAAAGGAGGAAAATTGTAGTGAAGCACAAACTGGTCGGTGCCCTGAGTAAGTACCTCGTCTCTTTCCTTCATATCATCCTTAGTGCCAAGAGTAACCGTAGTAAGCGACTGGGTCTCACCTCTAGTGAAAATGGCTGAGCCATGAGCACCGGGGAGATAATCCACTTCGCACCATATGGTGCGAACATCAGTGGTCTTACGGCCGTCGAGACGGATACCTTCGTCGAGGATCATACGGCGCATTGCCTTCTTCTCGATTGCGTTGAAATACCTTGCTACCATGATGGCTTTCTCTTCTCTCTCCTCTTCGGGGAGAGTCTCAAGAAATTCCTGGTGAAGAGCTTCAAATTGGTCGGTACGAGTATGTTTGTCGCTACCGCTCTTTGCGATTGCGTAACATCTGTCATAACAATATTCCCATGCAGCCTTTTCAACTGCTTCGTCATCTGTCTCGTGGCAAAATTCGCGTTTGATCTCTTTGCCTACCTCTTTCTCCAGTTCCTTCTGTACTAAGCAATGCTTTTTAATCTCTGTATGTGCAAATTTGATAGCTTCAAGCATATCTGCCTCGCTAACCTCTTTCATTTCACCTTCCACCATCATTATGTTTTCATAAGTGGCGGCTACCATTATGTCCATATCAGCATTATTTAGCTGCTCGAACGTAGGGTTAATACAGAATTGGCCATCTATACGTGCAACACGCACTTCTGAGATGGGGCCATCGAAGGGTATGTCACTTACTGCGAGGGCGGCTGAAGCCGCAAGTCCTGCAAGTGCGTCTGGCATATCAACTCCGTCAGCCGAGATAAGGTTAACTGTCACATAAACTTCTGCATGGAATTTTTCCGGGAATAGGGGACGAAGTGCCCTGTCGATAAGACGTGCTACAAGAATCTCATAATCTGAGGGTCTGCCCTCTCTTTTCATAAAACCACCCGGATAACGGCCCGCTGCGGCATATTTTTCTTTATATTCAACTTGAAGAGGCATAAAATCAACATCTTCTTTGGCCTCTTTTGCACATGTAACGGCAGCCAATAACATGGTCTTGCCCATTTTTACTACTACTGAGCCGTCGGCCTGCTTGGCCAGTTTACCCGTCTCAATCTCTATTGTCCTTCCATCGGACAACTGGATGGTTTTTTTAATAACATTCATTATTTCCGCTAAAATTATATTGTTTCCGCTTTATAAATTGTTTTTTTTAATAAAAAAAGAGACCGCTTCAAAAACACGGCGGTCTCCATTTTTTTCCTGTTTGTATTATCTGCGAAGGTTTAGGGCCTTCAAAATTTCACGGTATCTCTCAATGTCGGTCTCCTTGAGGTAATCGAGTAACTGACGTCTCTTACCTACAAGTCTGAGGAGTGAACGTTGGGTGTTGTGGTCTTTGCGGTTCCTCTTCAGATGTTCGGTAAGGTGAGCGATACGGTAGGAAAACAAAGCAACTTGACTCTCAGGTGAGCCGGTGTCAACGTTAGACTTCCCGTATTTGCTGAAGATCTCTTGCTTTTTGTCGGCTGACAAATACTCTGACATAAATGCAAAAAATTAATTGTTTAAAAAAGGTTTCTCGTTTTTCGAGTCCGCAAAGGTAACTAATATTTTTTAGTTTGCAAAAAATTGCCTTATCTTTGCAACCTATTATTCGGGAAGTGGCGCAGTTGGCTAGCGCGCTGCGTTCGGGACGCAGAGGTCGGGTGTTCGAGTCACCTCTTCCCGACTGAGGACAAAGGGCAACCTATGGGTGCCCTTTGTCAGTTCTGAGTTAAGAGTATGTAGTTCCGATTAAGTCTTTAGTTCTAAGTGTGTAGTTATGATTGGTGCGGGATGTCCTACCAATTATTTCTTTGGTTTTTCTTCTTCCGATCTCATCACAAAGCCCCTTCCGAACGCATCTTTGATGCGGATCTCGAACTTTGATGGTTTGGTTATACCTTCTTTGGGGTATAATTTGAGACAATAAGAATCTTTGCCACCGGGCACATAGTAGCCGAGCATAATGTCGCCATAGCCGATCTCTGATACCGGTAGTGTAATCTCACTACGATCTCTACAGCAATAAGTGATATTAAACAGATCATTTAGTGGCTCTCCTGCAGGATGATTTTCATCATAATCCTCCAATGCAATAATATCTATTTTCGTTATTCTCCAATCTATTGCCTCATAATCAATCCACCAATGTGTTACATGGCGACGTCCTTTGATAAGCAAACTGGTGTCGGCCGCAATGTAAAACTGTCTGCTCTCAAAATCAAATGTCCAATCCTCAGTAACATATGGGATTATTTTAATAAATGGGCGCTGATCGACATTAAGCCTTAGGCTATCTACTTTATAGATATGTTTTATTTCCTCTTCAAAATCCTCGTACCAACATCCTGATAGACAAGAAACGCATAGTGCTGCTAAAAGTATAAATTTGATTTTCTTCATGACATTAATGTTAAGTGATTGCTATATATCTCCTTCAGAAAAATAAACAATCCACTCTCCAACAAAATCAATGCCTTTGTACAAGAAAACTGAACCCCGGAAGTTTTTTATCTAACTTTCGGGGCTCACGTCACTCTCGGAGCTCATCAATTATTGTGTGTCCAGATAGCTAAGCGACTACTCTTTTGCTTTAACAACCGGCGCATCAAATACCTGATTGAAGGCCTTGTCGATAACCTTTATAAGATAGTCATTGTGAGCACTCTCAAGAGGGTCACTACTGTTTTTGACGGAAAGTTTATACCTGAGATTTTTCAACTGGTAGTACGCCATAGAATTGATATCTGTGTGATCTTTTGTAGTATCTGTTGCCCTAATGGCTGTTTCTCCCGTTAGGAGGCCACATAATGCATTTACATAGGCCTTCTGTCCTATGCGCTTGTACGATCTGGCAGCCGCATCTCTAGGCATAGCACTATCCCACATATATTTATTGAGATCTGCGAAGAGGTCTGTCATGGTATATGCCTTGTTACCATACTGCAACTCGGCCTCATAGAGGTTGAGCATTACCCTTTTACTTAGCAAGTCTCCAAAAACAGCCTTATAGGCATTGTCCATGATGCTTTCAGGTTTGGTGACAACCTTGTTCATAACATCACTTGGTACCAGCCATTCCTGAGGGGTAAAAACATGCCTATTGAGGAAGGCTATCGCCTCTTTCTGTTTGGATTTTTCCACCGGAGTATAGACATTACCCTCCATCTCCACGCGTTTAGGTGTCTCATATACCCCTCCGACCCATTTGGCAACGTGCCTGATATAGCGACGGTATTGTGTAAAAACCTGGTTGTGCATATTGCGGAGCGCTTCATAACCTTTGTTAGGTTCGGAAGTCCATTCAATGAGGTTGTTCATGATGAACTTCAGATTACGGATACCGAGTTCGTTAGTCTCCATCTGATTGTTGCCCAGATCCTCGCTTTGATAGCGGGGGTCATTAGGACTCGACTCGGTGCCGAAGAAGCAGATGGGATCAGCTGTCTTTTCCATGATCCACTTATTGATCATAGAAAGCTCTTTCTTAGGATCATCATATTCGTAAAATCTTCTATAACCCCATTCGATAGCCCAATTGTCATAGGTGCTTATGCGGGGAAAAAGCAGTTCGCGAGGAATGTTATCTCCCGGCTGAACCACGAAGTTGAAACGTGAATAGTCCATTATAGAGGTAGTATGGCCGTACTTCTTGAGGTACTCGGGGTCACGCAGCTGTTTTGTGGTGGCAACAGCCGAGCCAAAGAAGTTGTGGCGCAATCCAAGGGTGTGCCCCACCTCATGTGAGGAGACAAATCTGATGAGCTGTCCCATCAGTTCGTCATCGAAGTTCATTGTGCGCGCACCCTCATCCACCGGTGAGCACTGTATAAAGTACCAATCGTGCAAAAGCGACATCACATTGTGATACCAGTTGATGTGGCTCTCTATTATTTCGCCTGAGCGGGGGTCATTGACATGAGGACCACTGGCATTTGCTATATCAGAGGGTTTGTAGACTATTGCAGAGTATCTCGCATCCTCGAGAGACCAGGTAGAGTCCTGTTCGGAAGTCGGGGCCATCTCCGCGCGAATTGCATTCTTGAAGCCTGCATTTCGGAAAACCGGTTCCCAGTCATTTACACCCTGTATAAGGTAGGGAACCCATTTGGCGGGAGTCGAAGGGTCTATATAATAGACAATAGGCTTTGCCGGCTCTACAAGCTCGCCTCTTTTGTACTTCTCAAGATCTTCCGGTCGGGGTTCGAGCCTCCAGCGGGTAATCAACTGCACTTTCTCTACACCGTGGGGATTCTTATCAAAGTCCGTATAGGATGTGGTAAAATATCCCACCCTCTCGTCATAGTAGCGGGGAGTCATCGGCACCTCGGGCAGCAGCACGAAGGAGCAGTTTAACTCGTAGGTAGCATTACCACCGGTAGTCCTTGCAAAGGTCTTCACCACTGTCACCTCAGTATTGATAGGATAAGTCCTGATACTGCTGATATAGGATTTATCTTTGTCTTGGGCGCCTAGTTTAAAAGAAGTCTTGGTGCTCTTGGAAAAATAGAGCACTTCCGAATCTGCATTGAAGAAATCGGTTACATCGATTATTGAGAGACTCTTATCCTCATTCCAGGCCTTTATGGGGAATGAACCGATAATCGGAGTGAGGTTGGACTTGAGAATATTCTGGCTCATAATAGAGTCTTGCGAACGCTCCCTAACCGATACTTTTCTAAGAAAAATCTTATTGTCGGGACCTTTTTCAAATTTGTAGAGACCGCTGCTTATCTGATCGCCGGCATAGCCGCTGAAACTACCCCTAATATCTGCTGCGGACTGAGAGACTCTGGAGACCATCAGGATATCCCTGCCAATGAGAGAATCCGGAATTGTGAGATAATACTTGCCATCCTGCTTGTAAACGGTGGTCATTCCATCCATTTTCGAAGCCTCTTTTGTGATGAATTTTTCGATTGAAACGGGGCCTTGAGGGCTTTTTTTGGTTGAATCGCTCTTTGATTCAGCCCTTACTACAGGTATTCTGGAATCATTAGATTGCCTGTTGCGCTGAGCTGAGGAGGTTACGGGGCCTAAAAGTAAAGCTCCCGCCATAATGATTGTCAATAATTTTTTCATCGTATATATTGTTTTAAAAAATCAGAACATTTTTGAAACCACATCCCAAAGTACTACTCCTATCGAAACCGAAACATTTAGCGAATGCTTGGTACCGTACTGAGGAATCTCCAGACAGATATCACTCATATTCGCAACCTCCTGTTTCACTCCACGTACTTCGTTTCCAAAAACAAAAGCGTATCTAACTCCCTCCTTGGGGCGAAAATCCTGCAAGAGGGTGGAATGCTCAGTCTGCTCTACGCTCACAATCACGTACCCCTCCTCCCTGAGACAACGTACCGCTTCTGAAGTACTTTCAAAATACTCCCAATCCATACTGAACTCAGCACCGAGAGCCGATTTGTGTATCTCGGCAGTAGGAGGCACCGCACATATCCCACATAGCAGAAGTTTCTCTACAAGGAATGCATCACAACTACGAAATGCGGAACCGATATTGTGTTGACTGCGGATATTGTCCAGTACTATGGTCACAGGCATCTTTTTCCTCAATTTGAATTCTTCAGGAGTAATACGGTTGAGCTCACTGTTCAAAAGTTTTCGGAACATAGTTGGAAGAAGCCGTAAAAAAGTTATCTTTGTGATTCGATTCCGCCTCGGGCGCAAGCGCAAAAGTACGAAAATAATTACACAAATAATATAACAATGAAACAAGACGTTCAAATATCCGAATTACTTCGAAAAGAAGAGGAGCGCCAGGCTCAAGGTCTTGAGCTTATAGCATCCGAAAATTTTGTGAGCCACCAGGTGCTTGCAGCATTGGGCTCAGTCTGCACCAACAAATACGCTGAAGGCTATCCGGGAGCAAGGTACTATGGTGGTTGCGAGGTAGTGGACCAGATCGAACAACTCGCAATCGATCGCCTGTGTCAGCTCTTCGATGCCGAATATGCCAACGTACAGCCTCACTCCGGTGCACAGGCCAATATGGCTGTTTTCATGGTTTGTCTGAAGCCCGGTGACACCTTTATGGGCCTTGACCTGGATCATGGCGGACACCTCACACACGGTTCTCCTGTGAATATGTCCGGCATTCTCTATAATGCAATCGGCTACCAGCTCAACCGCGAGACCGGTATGGTGGATTATGACCAAATGGAGCGCAAAGCTCTAAAATACCGCCCCAAACTCCTAGTCGGAGGTGCCTCCGCTTACTCGAGGGAGTGGGACTGGGAGAGAATGCGTGCAATTGCTGACAAGATAGGCGCCCTCTTTATGGTGGATATGGCACATCCGGCCGGACTGATCGCTGCAGGATTGATGAATAACCCTGTGAAACATGCCCATATTGTTACCTCCACTACTCACAAGACCCTCAGAGGTCCACGTGGAGGCATAATCCTCATAGGTAAAGACTTTGATAACCCATGGGGAATTAAAACACGCAAAGGAGTGATCAGGAAAATGTCCTCTTTGATCAATTCAAGCGTATTCCCCGGCATTCAGGGCGGTCCACTCGAGCACTGTATTGCAGCCAAGGCAGTTTCCTTCTATGAGGCCCTCCAGCCTGAGTTCAAAACATATCAGGAGCAGGTACGCAAAAATGCTTCAGCTATGGCCAAAGCATTTATCGAGAAAGGTTATCATGTGGTATCAGGTGGTACAGACAACCACCTCATGCTTATCGACTTCCGCTCTAAGTTCCCTGATTTGACCGGTAGGGTAGCTGAGACTGTACTCGGAAAGGCAGATATTACCGTTAACAAGAATATGGTACCCTTTGACAGTCGCTCAGCATTCCAGACCTCAGGCATGAGGGTAGGTACACCTGCTATCACTTCACGCGGTTTGGTTGAAAAGGACATGGCTGGCATCGTTGACTTAATTGACAAGGTACTCAGCAATATCGATGACGATAATGTAATCGCACAGGTAAAAGAGCAGGTAAGAATGAAGATGAGCGGTTTGCCGCTTAATAGGTGGTAGAAGCCTGATTGTTTAAAAAAACGCTGAAAGCAATAAACTTTCAGCGTTTTTTTGTTGCGGGTTGCAGGTTAGTTCTGAGTTCCGAGTATTGAGTAAGGAGTATTTGGAAATTTTGGGGAGTGCGCTAAATTGACATAAACCCCCATAAGTAAGACAACAAATTTATTGAGCTTACACGGCAAAAATTTAAGTGTAACTCCACAACATAAATCTAAGTGTAAGTCTGCGTTATCACGATGCGAAAGCATCTACATAGGTTTTGATGTCACGCGGGCGACATAGGAACTCAACGGCCTCGCCTTGAAGCATGGTGCGGCGATTGTCATTCTCGGTCCAGTCAGTAGTATGGGAGGCATATTTAGTCACTCTGTTAAAGAGTTCCCAAACTTTCATGCTTGCCAACGCTTCCCTAGGCTTGAATCCATGCAAACCATAACCGGAGTTTAAATAAAAGTTCAGCTCCTCTTCATAAGGAGCAATATTATTCGATGACTCCTCCCCCACAGCAAATCGATCGAGCGTTTTCGAGACACAATGGAGTTCGCTTAAAGATGCTCTGGTATTCATTGCTGTCCGGGCCATATCGGCAAATTTACCGTATGATCTACTAAGCATACGGGTGTCTTGCGGAATGCTCAAGATCCCACGTATAGATTTGTCGTCCAAAACTGTAATCTTTGCTCTGGGAATGGAGATTTTTTCAATCATTCCATTGGCACAAATAAGACGTTCATAATACCTGTTCAATTGAATCTGTCCGAGATTCCACTTTAGAACATATGAGTTTATAAGCGTCTCTTCTCCCGGCGCAAAAGCTCTGATATCAGGAGTGTTGCTTCCCATATGTAAGATTATTCCGGCAGATGCATTGCCACCAATCTCATAAGCAGTTGGAGTGAGGTTGTTGTGATCCATAAAGATTTCAGCAAAATCAAAAAAGTTTTCCGAAGTAATGAGTTCCTCTTCTACAGGAATAACATTAACGATAGTCTTGCTCTCAGGATGCGCCACAAGAGCCACTTTGGTCGGATTTGCTATTGAACTGGCAGCAGCGAGATAGTTGCGAAAATCACGTACACCCTCTTCACCGGTTGCCTTGGCGATAAAAGCCTGCTGATCTTTGGAGAATCCGGTGTATTTGTCTAAAGCTTCTGCTACGAAGTCTGTAGCAAGGACATTCGTACCTTGAACGGAAAAAACATTTCTTCCTAAATATTCTGTTTCAGAAAGGTCATCAACGCGACCAATATACTTGATTGTCGCACGATTGACCACCTTATATGGAAGCTGATTATCAGTAATCCGCCTACCTAGGGCTAAAAATTCTTGTTGTGTCATGGCTTGTTTACTTTAATGTTTTCAAATAGGATATCAAATTTGTCGGCATAGTTGCGCATACTTTTGCCGGCCTCAGACTGGAGTTGTCGGATCTGACGGTCCTGACTAAAACGATCTTCATTGTAAAAGACATCACCGGTCACGCTCAAATCATAGTAGAGACGCACACCCACATCTCCACGTCGATGCTTTGAGAATAGGGCATAGCGATCGGAATAGATGTTTTTAGGGTTCTCAAGGCGGAGCTCCATCATTGCAGTTATAGAGTGCTTAAGGCGGTTTGAGCCAATGAATGCGCCGGTCTTTGTAACCTGCTGAATGGTGAGGAATGTCGTGTTTACTTGGGCATTGTTATCGGCTTTATTCTGCTGCTTGATAAGAGAAAGTAGCATACTCTCGGCTTTCTTCTGAGTAATGCCTTCTTCTTCCTTGATAATTCCCTGCAGTTCGTAAAATGAATCGATAGCCACTACATCCCAGCCTTGTTGGAGGATCTCCGTCAGAGTTTGTAGATTGTGAGAATCGATGTAATCATCAAAATTTGGCTCCACGAAAAGTATATCAATGTCCTGGAACTTCGGGAAACGCTGTACATAAATGGCGAGATCAATCTCGTTCATCTCAGCACTAACGAAAAGAACCCTTACTTCCGGATGTTGTTTCCTTATATTTGACAAAAGGTCCAAAATAATAGTAGTCTTACCTACTCCGGGATCTCCGATAACCATATAATTCACCCCCTTCGGCAGTCCCTTGTAGCTGCAAAGCAATTCATCCAGCACAGTACCGGTCATATAGTTCTCAAAGAGGGCTGGATCAAAGCGTATATCCCTCATCCGAACAATTTTATCAGAAACACTTCCCATGATACTCACCTTTTAATATTGCAAGTATCGCCCATCAAACTGCAATTTCTAGGCAGGAGCAGAACAAAATCGTCAAAATAATTCGCACTGCCACTTTTTGGCAGTAAAGACTAGTTTATTTGCAGTAATGAAAGAAAGAAGTAACTTTGTTAGGCAGGCATTAAAATGATAAAAGATGATAATTTAAAAAAATAACTAATGGATCAAATAAAGAATTTACTTAGTCAAGTATCGATTATCAGCAAGAAAAATGCTGAAATATTAGATGCAACAGGAGGAAGATTTAATATGTTCCGAGTTTGCGGTGTAGATCATTACGAAAATACTCATTCGGCAATTCTCGCCGAATTCTTGAATCCAAATGGAACACACGGCTTGAAATCAAAATTTCTCGAGTGTTTTATTGAAACATTAGGCGAACAATTTGCCATTGAGGACTTCAACTGTAAAAATGCGAGAGTTCATACAGAATTTGCAATCTCCGGAGGCCGGATTGATATTTTAATAGAAGATGAACAAAGGGAAAAAGCTATCATTATTGAAAACAAAATTTTTGCAGGCGACCAATGGAAACAACTAAAAAGATATGACGAATACGCAGAAAAAACATACAAAAATGACATTTATCAACTATTATATCTGACACTGGATGGCCATGAACCTACCAAACATAGCGGCAGTGGGGTCTCTTATTTGACAATTTCATATACAGAAACCATTATTAATTGGCTTGAAAAATGTGTTGCAATTGCTTCGCGTTTTCCAATGGTTCGAGAAACCATTATTCAATATATTAATCACCTGAAACAATTAACAAATCAAGATATGGATAACAAAAATAAAGAGGAGATAACGGATCTTTTATCAAAAGTAGAGAACCTAAGAGCTGCCAAAGTAATTTGTCAACATTATTCAAAAACTTTTGATGCTATCATAGAGAAACACTTCAATCCTGAGATGAAGAAATTTGCAGAAAAACATAATTTAGAATATCAATACAGTGGAAGCGATGAGCAATCTGTGAGGTTTAATTTGATAAAACCTGACTGGAAGGGTAAATGTGCTATTTCATTTACGTTTGAAAAGGGTCACTTTCACTATGGATTATCCAATTATCTAAAAAAGTATAAACTTTCAAAAGATAATAGAGAGACAATTCACAAAAGGTTGGAAGAAAAAGGAATTCAATCCCGTAAGCAAAGTGACTGGTGGCCTTTCTATGCTTATATAGACAACCTGAATATCAAGATCTGGGAAAGTGATATTATTACAAGTGACAAATTTCTAAAAGCTTGTATCGAAAAAATAAAAATCATCTTAGATGTTATGGAAGGCATAAAATTTGAAAAAGAATGAGCAAATACTAATACTCTACTATTTAGATATTGGTCCTCGATTAACTTGTTACAGGAGTAGCACAACACCCTTTGATGGCACAAAGTCAAAGGGTGTTGCTGTATTCAAAGGCTACGGGTCGCAAACGACAACTACTTTTCTCGACACGACACAAAGATTAATTCAGAGAATCCGTTTACAACGCCGGTGAGTGTCTGCCTTTGTTTGCTCCGTCCGGGTGGCGTAGGCAATAGGCTGATGTTAGGGAACGAAGATTGTTGAATTGTTGACCACAAAACTTACAGGTGTATTTGCTCTTCTCAGAACCTTCGTAAAGAGTGTGTTTCCCTTTGTTTGGACCGTCCGGATGTCTGATACAATAAGCAGAAGTTAATGTGCGCACATTGCCGAACTCTTGTCCGCAGTATTTACAATAAAATTTGGCCATGGATGTAATTATTCATAGTTGAACCTTGAGGCTTACAAACAAATATAGTAATTTCTTTTCAAGCTGATACCGCAAATCTATCTATCCCGGCTGCCAAAGTCCGGCACTATTTATAATATTACAATCAATTTTTGCTTCATAAATTATTAATTTGATTCCCTTGATTATTGCTTTAGAGTGTTGATTTGAATAATAAAAAATTCAGCAAGAATTTGGTTATATCCGAATTTTTGCTCAAATTTGGGCATAAATAAGAAGGAACTGTAGGGATTGTATGAACTTTGAGATTGTTGAAATAGAAGAATTCTCCGGTGATAAAGCAAAGATTTATTCCATAATGCTTGAGGGTGATGATGATACTTTGTTAGACCAATTCTTTGATGAAAATCAACAATATGAGGAGGAGTTGGAAGAAATCGCTGCAAGGCTGCTGGCCATGGGCAGTTCTACCGGTTGTCGAATTCAATTTTTCAAAGAACATGAAGGTGCACCGGGAGACGGAGTTGTTGCTCTATGGTATAAAAGGATGCGACTTTATTGTCTGAGATTTGACAACACATGTATATTCATTGGTTCAGGAGGATATAAACCACCGGATATTTCGGCATATCAAGAGAATCCTTTGTTAAACGCAAAAGCCCAACAAATGAGAACCATTGCAGCAAGTATAAACAAAGCCATAATAGAAAAAGACCTCAAAGTCTTCGAAGACGGGACATTAGAAAAATCAGACTTTTTAAACCTTGAGATATGACAACAAGAAGAAAACCATCCAAAGTATTAACAAAGATTCTTGCGTCAATAGATGAAGATAAACTTCGTCGCACAAGAGAAAGAATGCTTGTTGCCTGCAAAATAGCAGACACGTTAGAAGTTAAAGGACTTACACAGAAGGAATTTGCTAAGATGCTCGGCAAAAGCGAATCAGAAATTTCCGAGTTACTTTCCGGAAACAGAAATTTCACATTTGACACGCTTTCAGATATGGCCCATTGCTTGGGCATAGATCTCTTTCCATTGTCATTTATTCCAACGAAGAGAGTCACAAAGGAAGATACTGAAATCAAGTTGTCTAAAACAAGGAAGTCTGGCATCTATGATATGGGAGAAGTTTACACCATATCACAGTCATTTGGAGCTTGGCGAACATATCCGACATCATCTTGTTTGTCATTAGCAATTTAAAACTTTGGAGTATGGAAATAAAATATAAACTACAATCGATTGCCGAAACAGAGTTTAAGATTAACTATGAGTTCGACTACTCGGGCTTAAAACGTGACAAATTACAAATCCAAGTGGGGCACGAAATAACCCCCGTTATGGATGGTGATAAAATTGTCATTAAAGCAAAAGTCACCATTTTATACGAGGATGGCTGGATAATACTTGCCACAAACACGATTCTAATGACCTTCGGCCTTTCTCCTATCAAGGATGTGATTACAGTAAAAGGAGATGGAACATTTATAGCTAAAAACCATTTAATAATTGACACATTCCTCGGTGCTGCAATAGGTGCTCTACGCGGTATTTTTATGAAGAACCTCAAGGGTTCTCCACTCGAAAATTGTTATATTCCGCTTATACCCCTTGAGAGTGTCCGTCCAAAAAAGAAATAAATGCATGCAGCATTTGTCATAAGGTTATGCTTTGCTATAGCCCTCCTCTTGATAATATATGCACAACACCCTTTGACTGCAAATCAAAGGGTGTTGTTATATTCCGGAGTTAATTTTCTTAACTGAGGTTCCATTACATACTAAAAGTTGCTATTGAAGCAAAATAATCAAACGCCTCGCGTGCCTCATTGAGTTCTTTTTCAGATGCGGGCACAACCTCTTGTGCAGCTTGTTCAAAACGAGTTGCATCTTCGCCGGTAAGGACCGGGGTTTCTTTAATTGGTTTTGCCATAATCTTTTTCTTTTTTATCAATGTCTCCACAAAGATATGAAACAAATATCAATGAGATATGCAGAAAAGACAATTTTGAACACCAAATTCAAAAAATAACCAAAATTCCTGAATACTGCCACTTTTTGGCAGCGTGATTTATTTTCTTTGCATTAATAAAAAGATAATCATTGCAGTAATGAGAGAAGAATATTTGCAGTAGTGAAAAAAGAGTTCATGCAGTAGTTAATAAAATCCTGGCAGTACCAGAAATAAAAAAGGAGCACAGTTATGGAAAAGAAAAAATCTACAAGAGAAATTCTCGCGAGTATGCTTGAGTGTGAAAATTTGATTGATGATTTGGGACTTGAGTTGAAAAAGAAAAGTCTGTTGGAGTGTTTTGAGGAGGTAATTGAGAGGGCGCGAAAGAATAGGGAGTTTGGTCGGGAGTATGATGAGTACTTCTGTCTCAACGATAAACTAATTGCTGCTAAACGCTTCGAGTTGGAGACGATTGCAGAAGAATATGGAATCAGCGAGTGGCAGGCGGCTTTGTTTGCTATTGTGATTGAGCTATGTAAGGGAGATGATGTGAATCAGAGGAGACTTGCCGAACAGCTCAAAACAAGTTTCGTCTCATTTCTCTCATTAGAGAAGGATCTGCTTGAGCTTGAGAAGCTGCGTTTAATTAAAAGAAACAAGTGGGGTTCGATTAGAGTTTCGAGAGAGGTTTTAGAGATGTTGCGCGAAAATAAGCCTTTCCGAAAATCCTCTTCAACAGGATTGACAACAAACACGATTCTTTCTAGAATGGATCGTTTATTCAGCGATATTACAATAGAAGAGGGTAATGCCAAGCTGGCATTGGAAGAAGTGGACGACATGCTCCTCTCCAACCCTAATACTTCCATTGCTAAGGCAGCCGATTCATTTTTTGTTTTAAAAGCCGGAGACACAATCAATGATGTAATGGATGATGAGAGTGATTATGACTATTCCGAGTCTATGAGTAAAATTGAGCGTATGCTTTTCTATGCTTTGATACATCGCTACAATCGATACGATGACGATGACTGCGGATGGTGGGATTTTAGAAGTTTTTTCTCCGATGATGACTTTGATTACCTACAAGGAGAATATAAAAACAGGAGTCTGGATCTCCAGAAAATGGGGGTTATTGAGTATGTAAATATTGATGGGATGGCTGCAAAAGATCGCTTTCATCTGACGGACGAAGTCAAGGAGATGATCCTTGCTGATGTGGGTGGGTTGCGTGATAGAACCCCAATGGCAGGTTTGATAGAATATGGGACAATTAAGGCAAAAGCATTGTTTTATGATGATGCGGTCAAAAGACAGGTTTCGTCACTTGAGAGCATTTTGTCGGCGGAAAGATTTCCTGAGATAAGAGAAATGATGAAATTAAAAGGTATGCGAACAGGTTTTACCTGCCTATTCTATGGAGCGCCCGGTACGGGAAAAACGGAGACCGTGTATCAGCTTGCCAAACGCACCGGAAGGGATCTGATAACTGCCGATGTGACTAAAATCAAGAGTTTCTGGGTGGGAGAAAGCGAGAAAAATATAAAAGAGCTGTTCAACAAATATAAAAGGTGCGTTAAAGAGTCAAAAATGACACCTATTCTGCTTTTTAATGAAGCCGATGCGATATTCGGCATTAGGATGGAAGGTGCAGATCGGGCCGTTGAAAAGATGGAAAACTCCATCCAAAACATCATCCTGCAGGAGATGGAGAGTCTCGACGGCATTCTTATCGCCACCACCAACATGACGCAGAACCTGGACAAGGCCTTCGAGAGGCGTTTCCTCTATAAAATTAAATTCGATATGCCTTCGGTTGAGGTGAAGTCGAGAATATGGCACTCGATGGTTCCAGATCTCGATGAAGAGCAGACGCGCAAGCTCGCCTCAATGTTCAATTTTTCCGGAGGGCAAATTGAAAATGTAAGCCGCAAGAAGATGGTGCAATCAATTGTCACAGGCACCGAGCCTTCCTATGAGGAGATGGTGGAATTATGCAGAGAGGAGAGTATAGGCGATCGTAGAAAATCTGCAAATAGAATTGGTTTTTGATAAAATTGGTGCCAAAAATAAGTAAACTGCCACTTTTTAGCAGTTTAATTCATTACCTTTGTCATTGAAAACAAAACCATAAGTTATGGCAATAAATTATTTCAACCGCTACATTTGGCTCATAGATGTAATTAACCGCCATGGGCATATCTCCAGAAAGGATATAAGCGACCTCTGGGCACGCAGCCAACTAAATGAGCTTGGAGAAAGTTACCTTCCGGAAAGAACATTCCACAACCACATTAGTTCCATCTTCGACACTTTCGGCATCGAAATCAAGTGCGACAGGAGCCTTGGGTATTATATTGCAAATAGCGATGATATAAAAGGTGATGAAATCAGAAAATGGCTCATGCAGTCGCTCTCGCTCAACAACCTGCTGAACGAAAGCCACAATATGCGGGACAGCATTATCTTCGAGGATGTTCCTTCGAGCGAAAAGTATCTCTCTGCAATCATAGAGGCAATCCGCGACAGAAAAGCGATTGAAATAACACATCAGGGATTCACCAAGGATTATTCCACTACTTTTGAAGCAGAACCATACTGTCTGCGACAATTCAAGCAGCGCTGGTATATGGTGGCCAAGACTGCCGCAAGCGACAAGCCGAGAATCTATGGTCTCGACCGTATCAAGGAACTCTACCGTACCGGCCGCTCCTATAAGATTCCAAAGAAATTCACGGCGAAAGGCTATTTCAAGGACCTTTACGGTGCCTGCATTGAGGACAGCAAGTATGCCGAAGAGGTCGAAATCAAGGTCGATAAACCACAGGTCCATTACTTCAACTCCCTCAAGCTTCATGAGTCGCAGACTCCAATTGAGGAGACCTCGGATTATACTATATTCAGATATCACATAGTGCCCACTTACGACTTCACGCAGGAGCTACTTTCCAAATCAGACTCAATCGAGGTCCTGAAGCCTCAATGGTACCGCAATGAAATCAAGAATACCATTAAGAAAATGTTGAAGAGGTACAAAGATTAAGATGAAAGATTTTGCAGCAATAGATTTTGAAACGGCCAATGAGTGCCGAAGCAGTGTCTGCTCAGTCGGAGTGGTGGTAGTTCGTGGTGGTGAAATAGTGGAGAGATTCTATAGCCTTATCCGTCCGGAGCCGGAATACCATAAATGGTTCTGTCAGCAAGTGCATGGTCTTTCCGAAGAGGAGACCTATAATGCGCCGATATTCCCTCATGTGTGGAAAAAAATTGCGCCTATGATTGAGGGTCTGCCACTTGTGGCACATAACTCTCCTTTCGATGAGGGATGTCTGAAAGAAGTCTTTAGGGTTTATCAGATGGATTATCCGGACTATGTGTTTCACGACACTTGTGCTGCTGCGCGTAAACATTTCGAAGACACCATTGCTAATCATAAGTTGCAGACGGTTGCCGCTGCCTGCGGACACAACCTTGAAAACCATCACCATGCCCTGGCTGATGCCGAAGCCTGCGCACATATTGCCATGAAGATTTTATAAATAATTTTAGAGTTTGAGATTTTATCGTTAAAGTTTGTATTCGCCGACGGCCGTGAGGTTCGCGGCGATTATTTTATCTACCAGTTTTTCTTCGGCAATAAGATTCCTATGATTAAACAAGAGGGGTCTTTAGCCTACGGAAACCTCATGCTGACAAGAAATAACCTCCATAAAAAAAGTCCGGCGTTTTACCGGACTATTCTTGTAGTTTGCTTTAAACGATGTTACTCGGAACTCAGAACATCTCGCTTTCTACAGCACAAACCTTTGCAACACATAACTCGCACCCCGCACCTTCACCGCGCAACTCGTAACATGTACCCCGAACCACTCTACAGCTCTACCTTTACCGGTTTGGTCATGTTGGCCGGGTCCATAATTTTGTCAAGCTGCTCCTTTGTAAGGAAACCTTTGTCGAGAACCAGCTGATATACGCTACCGCCGGTCTTTTGAGCCTCTTGTGCAACCTCTGTAATTTTGGCATAGCCGAGATAAGGTTTGAGGGCGGTCACGATACCGATGCTGTATTCTACAAGTTTCTTGCAATGCGATTTATTGGCGGTAATGCCTTCAACACACTTTGTGCGGAGAGCATCACAAGCTCTCATAAGCCAGGTGGCAGACTCTACGACAGACTGTACAAGTACAGGCTCCATTACATTGAGTTCGAGCTGTGCTGCCTCAGAAGCCATGGTAATGGTAAAATCGTTGCCGATTACCTTGAAGCAAACCTGATTGACAACTTCGGGAATGACGGGATTAACTTTACCCGGCATAATGGAGCTACCCGGCTGCCTCGGAGGAAGATTGATTTCTCCCAAACCTGTGCGAGGCCCTGAGGAGAGCAGACGAAGGTCATTGCAAATCTTTGAAAGGCGAATGGCAACATTTTTCAAAGCTGAAGAGTAAACTACAAAGGCGGATGTATCATTGGAGGCCTCAATGAGATCTTCTGAGAGTGTCACCTTCCATCCTGAAATCTTTTTAATGAATTTTGTGCAGGCCTCTGCATATCCCGGTTCGGCTGTAATACCGGTACCGATAGCTGTACCACCCATATTGATTACGAGCAATCCCTGTGCTGCCTCATCCAGACGTTTCATCTCATTCTCCATAGCGGAAGCATATGCTCCGAATGTCTGGCCAAGAGTCATGGGTACTGCGTCCTGAAGCTGTGTGCGTCCCATTTTGATAACATCCGCAAATTTTTTCTCTTTTGAACGGAATGAACGGGCAAGCGCTTTAAGGGCTGTCATCACATCTTTATGGATCATATAGAGTCCCAACTGCATAGCCGTAGGATAGGCATCATTGGTGGACTGAGCCATATTTACGTGATCATTGGGATGTATGTACTGATACTCACCGGGCTTATGGCCGGCAATCTGGAGAGCTCTGTTGGCAATCACCTCATTTGCGTTCATATTGGCTGAAGTACCGGCTCCACCCTGAACCATGTCAATGGGGAAATGTTCGCAATGTTTACCTTCCATAAGTTCCTCACAGGCTGCAACCACGGCATCCTTTACCTCATCGGAAACCAGACCGAGTTGGTGGTTTGCGAGGATTGCGCCCTTCTTTACAATACCGAATGCCTTGATAAATTCGGGATGGTCACCGAGAAGGTCACGGCTGATGTCAAAGTTTTCTATGCAACGGAGAGTTTGTACACCGAACAGCGCCTCTACGGGCACTTCCTTGTCACCAAGAAGGTCATGGTCCAACCTTGTCTTACCTGAAGTTTTGAATTTGTATTGAATCATAATGAATAATTAGTTGATTATTATTAAATGCGCGCAAACTTAATAATAATTCTAATCTCAATGCAAATTCAGGCAAAAAACTTTTCAAGTTTACTTAAAGCTGAAGGAAGTGCAAAGACGGCTACCCTGTCGTGCGGCTTAATAATCGTGGTACCTACCGCAATAAAGGCATCCTGCCCTCTTATGACACCTCCGATAACGGCATCCTTAGGGAAATTGAGATCTTTAATGGGTGCAGTTGTTATCAGACTGCCTGCGTTTACCACATACTCTATAGCATCGGCATCGGAACCGCCGAGACATTTTATTGTACGGATGTGATTGGAGAGAGTTACACGGAAAATACGACTGGCAGCGATAAGTTTTTTGTTTATTACCGAATCTACGCCTATCTCCTCTGCAAGACGTATGTATTCGAGGTTTTCCACTTCGGCGATGGTCTTGGCTACGCCCATTCTTTTGGCTGCAACGCAGGAGAGAATATTGGTTTCCGAACTGGATGTTACAGCTACGAAAGCATCGCAGCTCTTCACATCTTCCTCATAGAGAAAATCGGAGTTACGTCCATCTCCATTTATGACAAGCGTTTTGTCCAGCCGCTCCGAGAGAATTTCGCATCGCTCTTTATTGATCTCGATAATCTTTATGAAATCAGCAGTAGGTTCCAATCTTCTAGCGAGAATTTCGCCTATTTTTCCACCTCCGAGAATGGTAATACGACGTATTTCGATCTCCTTCTTACCCGAGTAGGACATTACTTCGCTCACAGCTTCCTTACGTGCGATGACATAGACTAAGTCGTTGACCTTGAATATGGTCTCCCGATGCGGGATAATGGTCTCATCTCCTCTAGCGATTGCTACAGTCCTGAAAGGAAGGTCTTCAGCAGGATAATCGAAATCAGCAGGACATTTGCCCACAAGTGGGGCTCCCTCTTCAAGTTTTATAACGACCAGTTGCAGACGTCCGTTTGCGAAGCCCACAAAGTCCGACAATTCTGATTTCTTGAGCAAGTCCACAATCTCATCCGCTGCACTTTTTTCAGGATAAAACAGCATGTCAATACCAAGTTCCTTAAATAGGAATTTGTTTTGATAATCGAGGTATTCATCATTATTGATTCGTGCAGTAACTCTTTTGGCACCCATCTGTTTAGCCAGAAGCGCAGAAATGATATTGATGTTCTGATCCTTCGCAGGACTTACAGCTACAAAGAGGTCAGCACTCTCCACTCCTGCCTCAGCAAGAACACTAATGGAAGTAGGATTGCCCTGGACAATCAGTACGTCTATGTTTTCACTGATGTGAGCTAGGTTTTCTTCGTTCTCATCAATAATTATAAGATCGTGGTATTCGTCATTTAGCATCCTTGCAAGATGACTTCCAACCTCGCCTGCCCCTGCGATTACTATTTTCATACTCTAAATTGTTAATTATTCGTGCCCGTAACTCGTACCCCGCAACCCGTAACTAATGCAGTTTAGTGCCAATTATGTCAAAAAATTCGTTGCGCGTTCGGCTGTCCTTAAGGAAAGCTCCGGTAAAAGCTGACGTAGTGGTGACTGAGTTCTGTTTCTGAACTCCGCGTATCTGCATGCACATGTGAGAGGCCTCGATTACCACTGCCACTCCAAGAGGATTTAGGTTGTTCTGAATACAATCCCTGATCTGAACAGTAAGGCGTTCCTGCAACTGTAAACGGCGAGCAAAAGTTTCCACCACACGGGCTATTTTGCTCAGACCAGTTATATATCCATTCGGAACGTATGCAATGTGAGCCTTACCATAAAAGGGAAGCATATGGTGTTCGCACATAGAATAGAGTTCAATATCTTTAACTACTACCATTTGTTGATACTCTTCCCGAAACATCGCAGATTGTATAATTGCCGAACCATCCTCTTCATAACCCTTGGTAAGAAACTGCATCGAACGTGCAACCCTCTCAGGTGTCTTTATAAGTCCCTCTCTGGTTGGATCTTCTCCCAACAATCTCAGAATCTCTCTGTAATGTGAAGCGAGTTGATCGGTCACCTCCACATCAAATTCGTCTGTTTTATCGTATTCCATTATCAAGTATTATAATAAGGCAATATTACAAATAATATTTGAATAAGTTCTAACTAATAACTATTTTAGTGCCTGCTATGAGACTATTATTTACAGCTGCAACTGCTGAAGAGCTGCATTATGCAGAAATAGCTTATGAAAGAATCTCGCCGATGGATGCTGCACTTCTTGATGTGGAGTTTGCAGTGACAGGCATAGGAGTAGCAGCTACATGCTACAATCTGACAAAAATCCTCAACTCTGCACTCCTTTCCGGAGGAGAGCCATACGATCTGGTGGTTAATATCGGTATCGCGGGCAGTTACTCGCAGGAATTTCCGATCGGCAGCGTAGCCCATATAACGGTGGAGCAATTTGGCGATATGGGCATCGAAACGCGTGGAGGCTTCCAAACACTTTTCGATTACGCGATGCTTGACGCCAACACACTACCCTTTGTTGACGGTCTGCTCAAAGTTCGCGATCCTTATCCGGTCACAGGTCCTCTTGAAGGAGTAAGGGATGCAATCGGCATCACCTTTCAAACCTTAACGGGCATTCTAGAGCAGAATCTCCGCCGCCTTGAGTGCTTTTCACCCCAGATTGAGAGTATGGAGGGAGCAGCCTTCTTTTATGTATGCCTGATGGAAAAAGTACCCTTTACAGAGTTGCGTGCTGTCTCCAATGAGGTCGGTGAACGCGACAAGAGCCGATGGAACATTCGGGCTGCTTTCTCCGCACTTGAGAACACTTGCACACAACTGCTTACAAAGGCTTCAGAAGCAGCAGGAGGGGCACGTTGATGAAGGTCTCTCTCGCATTCTCACCCTGCCCAAATGACACCTTTATGTTTCATGCTATGGTGGAGGGACTAGTCGATACCGAGGGACTCTCTTTTGATGTCACCCTATCTGATGTAGAGGATCTCAATCTGAGCGCCGTTTCCGGTACTTACAATATCTCCAAGTTGAGTTATCACGGCTGGTTCAACGTTATGGAGCACTACCGGATGTTAGAGAGCGGTTCTGCGCTTGGGTACAACTGCGGACCATTATGCGTCTGTAAGGCTGGCAATCAAGCCGCTGCATCACTGAAGAAGCCAAGAGTAGCCATTCCGGGGATATATACCACCGGTGCGCTACTCTATGACCTTGCCTTTGAAGGGCGCGGAATAAAGGTACCAATGCTTTTCTCGGATATTGGGCGAAGCGTTCTTTCCGGAGAATGTGATCTCGGGGTTCTGATTCACGAGAGCCGTTTCACCTACGCTGAGCAGGGTTTGGAACTGGTATGCGACCTAGGAAGCTGGTGGCAAAAGAACAGCGGAGCTCCCATTCCCCTCGGGGGAATTGCCGTAAGGAGAATTCTCGGGGAGGAATTTGCACAAAAGGTTGAAAGAGTGTTGCGCAAAAGTATTCTATACGCTATGGAGAATCCGGTAGCCTCCGGAAGTTATGTTGCAGCGCATGCGCAGGAAATTTCCGAAGGCGTACTAAAACAACATATCGAGATGTTCGTCAACAAATATTCTCTATCTTTGGGCGACGAAGGTCTCAGGGCCGTAAGGCTTTTGAAAGATTATTATTTGAAATATAAAGAGCAGAGAGATGAGGAAAGAGATTATCAGGACGGAGGGAGTAAAAAAGCACTATCAAATGGGGAATCAGACCGTCAGGGCACTTGACGGGGTTGACTTGACTATCAGAAAAAATGAATTTGTGGCGATAATGGGGCCTTCGGGTTCAGGGAAGTCCACTTTGATGAACATACTCGGATGCCTCGATGTCCCTTCGGATGGCACTTACAGTCTCAACGGACAGAGCATCAGCGGGATGAATGACGATGACCTTGCAGGCATCAGAAACCGCGAGATAGGATTTGTGTTTCAGTCATTCAACCTGCTACCGAGGTACACCGCACTTGAAAATGTGGCACTGCCGTTGGCCTATGCCGGGATTCCACGCAAAAAACGGGAGCGAAGGGCGCGTGAGGCACTGGCAGCAGTGGGGCTGGAAAATAGAATGGAGCACAAGCCTAACGAACTTTCGGGAGGCCAAAGACAAAGGGTTGCACTCGCCAGGGCGTTGGTCACACGCCCATCGATTATCCTCGCAGATGAACCGACGGGCAACCTTGACACTGCAACTTCGGAGGATGTGATGAGCCTATTCGGAGAAATCCACAGACAGGGAAACACCATTATCCTGGTGACGCATGAAGAGGGTATAGCACGTCATGCAAATCGCATAGTACGGATGATAGATGGCAAGATAGTATCGGACACTATGAATAGGTGTCGCAAAAAAGAGAAATTAAAATAGAACAGATTGGCCTAAAAAGGGCTGCAAAAAATCGATGTTATGGTAGAATAAGACACCCCCAATCCGCTTCGCAAATAATAGAACAAATACAACAATAACCTCAATGAAAATCTATACAAAAAAAGGCGATAACGGTACCACCTCACTGGTTGGTGGCAAACGTGTCAGTAAGGCACACCACAGGGTAATGGCCTACGGCGATATGGACGAACTGATCTCCTGGCTGGGACTTCTGCGCTCAGAGCTAGACGACGATTTCCAGTTGAGACGCATACAAATATTCCTAATGCAGGCTTCCGCACATCTAGCCTCTGACCATCAAGTGGCAAAACTCAAACCTCTTGATGAAGTTGAAATTTCATTTCTTGAGTCCGAAATCGACAGAATGACAAGTGCCATTCCTGCTCAGAAAGCCTTTATTCTGCCCGCCTCTCCGGCACTCTCATCAAAGTGTCATATCGCCCGTACAGTATGTCGCAGAGCCGAAAGGATGGCTGTGCAGATAGAAGATAAAAGTGAACAAGACCTGGTTGCTATCAGGTATATAAATCGCCTTTCAGACTATCTTTTCACTCTGGCCCGTTACTTGTGTTATCACTCCGGACAAGAAGATGATTACTGGATTCCTTAAAATAGTTTTTTGTTATATATATTTTTATATATATTTGCAGCCCATTTTTAGAAACCATAAAAACTCAGGATAGATATGTATTGGACATTAGAGCTCGCATCGAAACTTGAAGATGCTCCCTGGCCTGCAACCAGAGAAGAATTGATTGATTATGCTACACGTTCGGGTGCACCTCTGGAGGTTATCGAAAATCTGCAGGAACTCGAAGATGACGGAGAGGCTTACGATTCCATCGAAGACATCTGGCCCGATTATCCCACAAAAGATGACTTTTTTTTCGACGAAGAAGAATATTAAGATAGTTACAAAAAATCCACCTCACGGTGGATTTTTTTGAGTTCTGAGTATGCAGTTCCTAGTAAGTTTTTAGTCCGGGGCTCCTAGTGAAAAATTCAAGACGCAATACTCGAAACTCAGAACTCCCAGACCCTCGCACCTCCTCTCCAACACCGTGTAACTCGTACCCCGCACCACTACAGACTACAGACTACATACTCCCCACTAAGGACTATTTCAAAACCATTTTTTCCTTTTAAAATACCACAACATCACAAGTACGGCAATCAACATAACGCCCCAAACAATAAAGTATCCATATTTTGTGTGAAGCTCGGGCATGTTGTCGAAATTCATACCGTAAAGACCTACAATAAAGGTGAGGGGAATGAAAATTACCGAAAAAATGGTGAGCAACTTCATAGTATCGTTCAGTTTTGTGCTCATGGCAGAATGATACATACTGAGTTCGTCATAAAGCACTTCACGATAATAGTCCAGCAGATCCACCACTTGATTAATATTGTCTTGTAACTCTTTATAATGCTTCTGATTCTCTTCCTGTATCAGTTCCGTATCCAGCTTGACAAGACTGTTCACCATCTCTTTTGCAGGCTTGATGTTGATGCGCAGGTCATTTAGTTCGTGCTTAAATGAATTGATTATTTTCAGGGCCTCTTTACTAATATTCAGAATAAGTTTCCCCTCCAACTCTTCAACCTTTTCGCCGTAAACGCCTAGAATGTAGATGTAACTGTCAATTACCACATCAAGCAGAGCAAAGGCCAGATAATCAGCTCCTGATGTGCGAATTTTGGTTGTGTGTTTGCGGATTCTTTCTCGAACGGGATCAAACACATCGCCTTCCTCTTCCTGAAATGTGATAAGAATCCTGTCCATCACAATTAGACTCAGATTATCTACCGCAACAGTATTCTTTTTTTCATCGAATTCCAACATTTTTATGGAAACGAAAAAACCGTTGTCGAATGCTTCTGTTTGTGGGCGTGACGATGGCTCCATAACATCGGAAAGGATATAGGCAGGAATGGAAAAAATAGTGGATATGTCTCCAATAAGCTGCTCGTCGTGCAATCCGTCTACATTTATCCAGGTAATTGATGGAGAGCCACGATATATGAGAATTTCCTCCACGGAGTCAACTTGAGTTTCGATAACGTTTTCAGGGGTAATATCAAAAACCGTTATGCGTACTTTGTCGGCTCTTTTTCGTCCGCGAAATTTTAGATCATAAGGCGAAAGACCTATGTTTTCTTTCTTTTTAGGTGAGAGATAGGACATTAGTTTACGATTTAAGAGAATTGGTTTACAAAGTTAATTATTCGGCTCCGTTCTTTACACCCTTGAAAATGGAGTTGACTATCTTATTTCCGCTTAAATGATGGATCCCGTAGTTATTTAGCAAGCCATCTCCATTGATAAAAGAGGACCAAAGGGCTCCGCACACAGCAGGGTGGACTAACTCAGGAAGCGGCAAATCGAGCCCATTGCGCATATAGTGAAGGTGACCTGAAAAGACGATGACATTTTCGAAGGAAGAGAGTGCCAATCTTACTAATTGAATATTGGTACCGTTATTTCTAAGTAGCGGTATATGAACACAAAGTACCACCAGCTTATCTTTAGGAACATGCATCAAGTCCTGCTTAAGCCACTTCACCTGCCGGATCGTAAAACCATTATCATAGAAGCTAAAGCTACTTTTATTCTTGTATATAATATTCCTCATGTGTATAAAGTGAACCGAACCCCTATTCCATGAGTAGTTGATGGGGCCAAAAACCTCTTCGAAATCACGCTGATAACCCAAATTGAAATCCAGATCCTTGATGGGCTGCGTCGCGCTAGCGAAAACATCATGATTTCCCATTGTCTGGAAGATAGGAAAGCCGATATTACTCTTGGACATAATCCGGCGCATCTCTTTCAAAAGTGGCACACAATTGCGCTCGCCTTTGGAATAGACTATATCTCCAAGAGTAACACCGTAAGAGGGCAAACTATCGCTCTTTTGCTTCTCTTTAATATCAGCAATGGTCTTCGACTCAAAACTATAAATATGCTCTTGATTGGCGCACTGTGGATCAGCAAGAGCATAGAGGACAAAATCATTCTCTATTTCGATGCGCTCAAATTGGAAGTCGTATATGCTACGATCCACCGAGTATCTGTGATAAAAATCGGGGTTTCCCTGAGGATTTTCTTTTATCTTACAGTCTGCAGGAATAGATGCGTATATATAAAAGGTGTTGGATGAGGGTGATTCAATGGAGTAATAACCCTCTTTATCGGTGACTACGCAGCTGAAACCGTCGCTTACGACCATCCCGGAGATGGGAGTGCCATCTGTGTAGGTGGCGTAACCGGAAATTCTTTCATTCCCTTCATCATCTATATCTATATGAGAATTATTCCCATTGCATGAGAATAACAGCAGCCCAACTACAAGTACAGGAAATATCTTTTTAAAATTCATTGACTATGTTTATTAGTTTTACCCGTTTTTAGCCGTTTTGATTTACGGAGGGCTTCGGTGATGATATATTCCAGCTGGCCATTAACACTACGGAATTCATCGGCCGCCCACTTTTCGAGGGAGGCCAATGTATCCGAATCTATCCTGAGGACAAATGGTTTTTTTCCTTTGGCCATAACAACGTCCTTTATTAGTAAAGTGAGCCCGCATTGACTATAGGAGTTGCGGCCCTATCCGACGTAAGAACTACCATAAGATTGCTCACCATTGCAGCCTTTTTCTCCTCATCCAGCTCGATAATTTCTTTATCCGAGAGTTGCTGGAGTGCCATCTGTACCATACTTACTGCACCTTCAACTATTTTATGACGTGCAGCAACAATGGCAGTTGCCTGTTGGCGTTGAAGCATTGCGCTGGCAATTTCCGGTGCATACGCAAGGTAACTAATGCGTGCCTCCATAACCTCAATGCCTGCAATGTTTAATCGATCCTGAAGAGATTTTTCGAGCAGATCATTAACCTCTTCACCTCCGCTGCGCAAAGTAATAGCGGCTTCTTCATCCTCGAGGTTATCGTAAGGATATGAGCCGGCAAGATTACGGATTGCGGCCTCACTCTGTACATCCACAAATTTTACATAATTGTCAACTTCGAAAGAGGCCTTAAATGTATCCTTGACCCTCCACACAAGCACAATTCCGATCATTATCGGGTTACCCATCTTATCATTGACCTTGATGGGGTCAGCGTTGAGGTTACGTGCCCTAAGAGAAACGGTAGTCCTTTTTGTAAAAGGATTGACAAAAAAGAATCCGTTGTCGACAATAGTACCAACATATTTACCAAAAAATACCACGACTTTACTCTCATTCGGATTGACAATAGTCAAACCCGATAGAAGAATAACAAACAACACGGAAACAATGAAAAGCAATCCCCAAAGATCACTTGCACCATTGATAAGAAATATAGCAGGCACTACTATGCAGGCAGCAGCGCCTATAAGAGAGACTAACAACATCAACCAGCCATTTGAAGGAGTGATGAATTTTTCCTGAATTTGTTTCATTTCTTTAAAATTTTGATATCATTTTGATATTACAAAGATATCTATATTTTTTAATATTCCAACAAAATTTTAAAAAATTTGGTTATTGGCCGTTTGTCCTTTCCTTGCATTTCTCAAAACTCTGAACTCAAACAAAACCCATACCCACCCAACACGTAACTCGCTCCGCACATTAGCGCTAATAGCGAAAAAAGCCCCGACAATAAAATTGTCGGGGCTTCGTGTATATTAGGTAAAATCAGACTACGCTGTAATCTTTTCCAGCCATTTAACCATACCTGCCATCACTGCCATCGATATGAGACAGAAAGCGGCAAAGACAGCCCAGGTCTCCCACTGACGAGGGAAAGTGTTGAGCATAGTAACACCGAGAGCAATAAAGAGATTGCCTACAGCTGTAGCGGAAAGCCACAGACCCTGGCAAATACCCTGGAGATGACGCGGAGCCACTTTTGTCACAAATGAAATTCCCAGAGGCGAGATAAAGAGCTCAGCCACCGTAAGGAAGAAATAGGTCACGATAAGTACCCACGGACTTGCTTTCATTGATATTTTCACCGCCTCTGCAAGACCTGCAAACTCGTATCCTGAAGGATAGTGCTTATACATAGCAACAATCATGAGGAATATATACGAGCAAGCAGCGATGAACATACCGATTGCAATCTTCTTGGGAGTGGAAACAGCCCTGCCGCGACGTGTCAATGAAGCAAAAAGCCACATCAGGATCGGAGTGAGAGTAATCACAAAGAAGGGATTGATACACTGCCATATCTCAGGCGGAATAGCAGCCGTTGAAACGAAGTCACGTGCAAATACTGAAAGCGACTGACCGTTTTGGTGGAATGCGAACCAGAAGAAAACTGCAACACCAAGAACTGCAAAAAGTGCATAGAGACGCTGTCTGATCTCTTTTGCGTTGGCTGCTCTCTCTTCGGGAGTATAGTCCTGAACCTCTTTCTTGTCCTTTTTTACAGGTGTGGGAAGTTTTTTCTTCACTATTAAGAAGATAGTCAGAGATAGAAGCATTGCAAACACGGAAGCCAAGAATGAATAGTGTACACCTGTGTTGAAAATATTGAGGTACTGGTCACAGAATGCAGCGTCAACCACGCCTGTATGACCTACGCTCTCGGCAAGTGTGGCAATGTTTGCGCTGTCAATCTCTGACAGTGCACCGTTGGTGTCAAGAAACTTGTGGCAGAGACGCGGAAGGTCCGCATTGTAAGTGAAACCTTGGAGCTTTAACCAGGCACTACGCAGCAGCGGAGCAACAAAAGGGGCAACTACACCACCGATATTGATGAACACATAGAAAATCTGGAAACCGCTGTCGCGTTTCGATTTGGCCAACGCAAGAGCTTCAGGGCCCTTCTTGGCGGCTTCTTCCTCAAAGTTGTCATACATCTGGCCTACGATAGCCTGAAGGTTTCCTTTGAAAAGTCCGTTACCGAATGCAATCAAAAGTAACGCAAAGCAAGTGAACACGAGGATCGCGTTGACACCTCTGGTCTCTCCGAAAATCGGAATGGAAAGGAGCAAGTAACCTACTGCCATAACCACAAGACCCGCGATAATAGTGCCTTTGTAGTTCTGTAACCTGTCCGCAATCCTACCGCCGGGAAGACTGAAGATGTAGATAATAAAATAGAATACGGCATAAATCCAGCCTGCTACGGAGTCATCTATTCCAAACTTGGAACAAAGGAAGAGCAGTAGTACCGCGTTCATAATGTAATAACCAAACCTTTCGCCCATATTACTCAACGCAGCAGCTATGAGACCCTTAGGGTGCTCTTTTTTAGCCTTGGCGAGGTAAAACAAGAGGAACGGAATGACAACAATAAGAATGGCTATGAGGATAACCATAGTGCGGTTATGCAGCCATAGATTTGTGAAGAATTGTCCCATAAATAGTTTTTTCGTTATTATTGGTTTGTATTAGTTTCATCAAACAATGCGGCAAAAATATAAAAAAAATCGTATATTTACCTTTTGTTAACTTGAAAAGTCAATTCTCATGAAGAAAATTGTGATTACCGCACTGGCAACCCTGTTATTCTGCAGCAATCAGATTATGGCACAAACACCTTCAGGTGCGACTCCTGAAGGATTAGTGATCTATTCTCTTCCCGGCACTTCAATTAATCTCGTAGTGGAGGCACAAAAGGAGACATTTATAGCAGGACCCTATGCGCAATATGCTCAAAAATATCTTGGCACAGCCGCAAGAACGGAAAACTCAGTCACCTACAGTATGAGTTCCATCCAATTTCATCCATATATAGAAGCTGACGCTACCAGCCGCATTGCAATCAATTTATCAGGCAAAAATATTGCTGCAGCTAACTTCCTGCAGTTCTGTTCACAGGGATTAATTATCGCATCTGACAGCTATACCGGTAAGCCTGAGGCCTGGAGATTCCCCTCCATCGCTGCCAATGACCAATTTGCCGGAAAAGGCGTAGGGGGCAATCTCACCAGTACCACAACAACCCTTTACAAGAGCGTGATGACTGAAAGCGGTTTCCAAAGAGTGGCCGTCGAACAGAAACAGGTCGTAGAAAAATCTATAGAAAAGAAGGCCGAAGAGGTAGCCAACAGTATTTTTAACTTACGCCGCAAACGTGTGGAAATTATAACCGGTGACACTGACGCCATATTCAACGGAGAAGCCCTCGGAGCTGCAATCGAAGAGATAAACCGCCTGGAACAAGAGTACCTCACTCTTTTCTTTGGTGTTACAGAGACTTCATTTCAACAGATGAGTTTCGATGTGGTGCCTAAGGCCGGCAATGACAAGCACATCTATGTCGCTTTCCGAATCTCAGAGACTCAAGGACTCCTTCCCGCCTCAAATATGTCCGGAAGGCCGATTGTCCTCGAACTCATCCTTGACGAAGGCACAAGAAGCACCACTATCCAGCAGGCTGCAGCCGCTGCGGCCGGTAGGAGCAGAAGTCAAATGATCTATTACAGAGTGCCCGCCACAGTTACTGCGCGCATCCTGGATGGACAACAGGTGCTGCTCCAAACGAGAGTGCCCGTTTATCAATTAGGTTCAGTACACTCTTTCCCCATAGAGACACTTATTAGTAAATAATCTATTCATTTTTCAAATAATAAACTATAAAACAGTATGACACTTTCTAATCTAAAACCCCAGAGAGTGTGGAAACACTTCTACTCCCTCACTCAAATTCCCCGTCCTTCGAAACACGAAGGCAAAGCAGTTCAATTCCTTGAGAAATTTGGTAAGGACCTCGGTCTCGAAACCATAAAGGATGACATTGGCAATATCATAATCCGCAAGCCGGCTACTCCAGGTATGGAAAACAGAATGGGTATAATCCTGCAGGCACATATAGATATGGTACCTCAGAAAAACAATGACAAGGTACATGACTTCAAAAAGGACCCTATCCAGCCTCGTATCGTTAGTAAAGAGGATGGCGACTGGCTTTATGCTACCGGCACTACTCTCGGAGCCGACAATGGACTCGGCTGCGCTGTAGCAATGGCAGTAATGGAGGCTAATGACCTTGTGCACGGACCTGTTGAAGCTCTCTTTACAGTAGATGAAGAGACCGGAATGACCGGTGCAAGAGGACTCAAGTCAGGCGTACTCAAAGGTGATATTCTAATAAACCTCGACTCGGAGACTGAAGGTGAGCTCTACGTGGGCTGCGCTGGCGGACTCGATGCCACTGCAGTGTTCAAGTATAAGGAGGAACCTCTCCCCAAGGGATATGAAGTATTTGCAATCCATGTCAAGGGACTCCGTGGAGGTCACTCCGGTATGGAAATACACGAGGGTCGCTGCAACGCAAATAAAATAATGATGCGTGTTCTGCTTCCTGCCCTGAGAGATCTAAAGGGCAAGCTCGTCTCTATAGAGGGTGGCAACCTGCGCAACGCTATCCCGCGCGAGGCTGTAGCAGTAGTAGCTATTCCCACCGAAAGAGCTGACGAACTTCAGGTAATAGTTGATTCGGTGTTAGCACAGGTGAAAAATGAATATGCCAATATCGACCCCAATATTCAGATTTTCCTCGAAGAAGCCAAGGCAAAGAAAGTTATGGCCGGCAATGTAGCTCTCAAAATGGTGAAGGCTGTATACGCCTGCCCCAACGGAGTTGACAGGATGAGTCTGGAGATGGACAACCTTGTGGAAACTTCCAACAATCTTGCTATCGTAAAATCCGAAGATGGTAAAATTTATATTAAGTGTCTTATGAGAGGCTCCATTGATACCGCTAAAGAGGATCTGTCAGAAGCCATCCGCGCTACCTTTGAACTGGCCGGCGCCAAAGTTAAAATGACAGGAGGCTATTCGGGCTGGCAACCCAACATGAAATCCCCTATCCTCAAGACCATGAAGGAGACCTATTTCAACCTCTATGGAAAAGAGGCTGAAGTAACGGCTGTTCACGCTGGACTTGAATGTGGTATCCTTGGAAGTAAATATCCTAACTGGGATATGATTTCCTGCGGTCCCACCATTTTATCTCCCCACTCTCCGGACGAGAGGGTATTCATTCCTTCTGTGGACAAATGGTGGAAATTTATCGTTGCAGCTCTTGCTAACGCTCCCAAAAAGTAAGATTTGGGGCAAATTTTTGCCAATTCGATAATAATAACTATATTTGCAGCCCTTTCGGAAAATCCGGAAGGGCTTATTTATCTTAAATTCAATTAATTAAAATGTTAAAACAGTACGAAACCGTTTTCATTGCAACTCCCGTTTTATCTGATGCTCAGATGAAGGAAGCGGTTGCCAAGTACGTGACCTTCATCAAAGACAATGGTGGAGAGATTGTGCACCAAGAGGATTGGGGCCTTAAAAAATTGGCCTATCCTATCCAGAAAAAGACTACAGGATTCTATCACCTGATTGAATTCAAGGCAGAGCCTGAGTTTATCAGCAATTTAGAGACTCAGTACAAACGTGATGAGCGCATCATTCGTTTCCACACCGTCTCTATGGACAAACACGCTATCGCATACGCAGAGCGTCGTCGTAATAAAATCAGCGAAGCAACAGCTCCCAAGGCAGAAAAGGCAGATGTTGCAGAGGCAGAAACAACAGTTAAAGAATAAGGAGATTATACCATGGCACAACAAGACGACATTCGCTATCTCAATCCACCTAAAGTAGATATCAAGAAGAAAAAATATTGCCGTTTCAAAAAGGCCGGCATCAAATATATCGACTACAAGGATGCTGAGTTCTTGAAGAAATTTCTCAATGAGCAAGGCAAGATCCTTCCCCGCCGCATCACCGGCACTTCTCTGAAATACCAGAAGAAAGTAGCACAAGCTATAAAGAGAGCAAGACATATTGCATTGCTCCCGTATGTAACCGATTTATTGAAATAGGAGGAGATTATGGAAATTATTTTGAAGCAGGATGTCCCCAATCTCGGACATAAGGACGATATCGTTATAGTCAAGGACGGATACGCTGCCAATTACCTCATCCCTCGGGGAATGGCCATGATGGCTACGCCTTCCGCCAAGAAAGTTCTCGCTGAGAATCTTCGCCAACGTGCTCATAAAGAGGCTAAAATCCGCGAGGATGCTACCCTTCTTGCAAATGCACTTGAAGGACTTACCGTAAAGGTTGCTACTAAGGTGAGCTCAAAGGGTAAAGTGTTCGGCAGTGTCAACAATATTCAGATTGCTGAGGCGCTCGTTGCCCTCGGACACGATGTTGATCGCAAGAACGTTACCATTATAGGTACAGACACGATCAAAGAGGTAGGTACTTATGAGGCAGTTGTTAAATGCTACCGCGACATCAAAGTAACCGTTACAGTTGAAGTTGTAGGCGAAGAGGTGTAATCTCTATCGCATGACATTCATAAAAAACGAGGTAACCGTTCGGTTACCTCGTTTTTTATGGTATCATCTAAGCCACAGTCCCTATTTCTTGTAGATATACCATAGCAGATATGCTGCAACTGCCAGGAGACAAAAGTAGGTCGCCTTTGGAATGAATACGCTAATGAGCATTACCACAAGCAAAAGCAATAAAAGCTTGTAGGCCAGCTTTTTCTGTGCTGGAACATACTGCCAGGCATAAGAAAGACGTTCTCGGAATATCTTGAAACGCTGTTGTAAATTGGGCTTGTCCATTCGGGTGTAACTGTCATAAACAGTATTGTCACCCTTTGCTTTAGACGATCTGGACTTTCTGACTATAATAAATATTTCACGGTGAACAGGCGTACCGTGACAATTGGCCGACAGCGTAATACGCGTCCTGCCCTTCGAACGATTGAGTTTATATTTTTTTGAACCGCTGGAAGGCACAACAGCGTTTGCCGACCTATATCCATTGTCAATAGTAATACGTGCCGATTCTGCTTCAGGGCATTCCCATGTTACCTCAACAATATCTCCCTCCCTGACAATTCTTCTGCTTACTTTGAATTTCATATCTGATATGCGTTTTACTAATTATGCCGCAAAAAGAGTTCCATAAGTGGCTGCTTTTTTGCATTTTTACACTTTAAAATAGTATTTTTAGGGCATGAAACAGTTTTTACGCATAATTATTATTGCAGCAATCTTGCTGCCGGTCGGACTTCAAGCCGGGGCGCAAACCATTTATTCTGTTGATTATAAGTCTGATGCAGATGTCAAGGTGTTCGTAACCGAGTACAAGTCTGATGCAGATCTGATTGTCTATAAGGCTGGTTACAAGTCTGATGCTACCGGAAACAATGGTATATGGTATTTTGTCAATTATAAGTCAGACGCCAAAAAGAAAATCTATTTTGTCAAGTACAAGTCAGATGCCGACCTTATCATCTATTTTTCTCAGTATAAATCGGATGCGGGATGGCGCAAAAATTCTAAAAAACATCTGATGCAATAGCAATTTCCTTTTCCGGAGAGTATTCCGGGGAGTATAGAGAGCTGTAGCAGCATACCGATTTACGGATCTGTTCAGGGCTTTGATTCCGCTGATTCGATTATTATTGCTATATTTACGCCTTCAAAAAACAATGTACGGAAATCACACTAACATTTTTAACCATATAAATTCAAAAATGAAGAAAATCAATTGCTTTATTCCTTTCCAGGATGAAACACAAGTAAAACTAACCGTTGACAATCTTAAAGCTCAAAAGCTGGTAAATAAAGTTTATCTCCTCCATGCGGGTGAGACTGCATATAAAGCAGCAGAAGTATTGGGATGTGAGGTCATTAATGTCCCCTATCTCAACAGTACGACAGCCGTTAAGGCTATCGCTTCCAAGGCAGATGCTACCTATACTCTTATTTACACCAAGTACACTTCTCTGAGTTTTGTGCTATTCTCCCTGGAGAGAATGGTAAGTATAATTGAAGATTCAGGCTCTGCTATGGTATATGCAGACCACTTCAATCAGGTAGGTGATGTGCGTACAGATGCACCCGTTATAGATTATCAGTTCGGTTCATTGAGAGATGATTTCAACTTTGGTTCAGTACTTTTCTATAAGAGCGATGCAGTCAAAGAGGCAGTTTCCAGAATGGACATCGACTATAAGTTTGCTGCAATGTATGATCTGCGCCTTAAAGTTTCACAGAAAGGTAATCTCGAGCATATCAATGAGTTTCTCTACTATGATGTGGAGACAGATACTCGCAAATCGGGCGAAAAGTTATTCGACTACGTTGATCCCAAGAATAGAGCCGTACAGATTGAAATGGAGCAGGCTTGCACAGAGCATCTAAAGGCGATCGGAGGCTATCTTAAGCCCCAATTTAAAGATGTTAAGTTTGCTGAAGATCACTTCGAGTATGAGGCATCTGTCATAATTCCCTGTAAAAACAGGGTGCGTACCATCAAGGATGCTATAACTTCTGCACTTAGCCAAAAAACCAATTTTAAATATAATGTGATTGTTGTGGATGACAATTCGGATGATGGCACAGTTGATATCATCAAGTCATTCAAAGAGAATGAAAAACTCATCTACATTGCTCAGGATAAATCTTATCATGCCATCGGCGGCAACTGGAATGTGGCTATACACCACCCTAAATGCGGTAAATTTGCCATCCAACTCGACTCCGACGACGTATATTCAGACGAGCATTCCCTTCAGAAAATGGTTGAAGCATTTTATGAGCAAAACTGTGCAATGGTTGTCGGCACATACCGTATGACCAACTTCAACATGGAGACTATTCCTCCCGGAATCATTGATCACAAAGAATGGACTCCCGATAACGGTCGCAACAATGCGCTTCGCATCAACGGTCTGGGAGCACCGAGAGGTTTCTACACTCCAATGCTCCGCACCATAAATTTCCCTACCACAAAATATGGAGAGGATTATGCGGTAGGTCTGCGAGTAAGCCGTGAATATCAGATCGGCCGTATTTATGAAGTAGTCTATTTATGCCGCAGGTGGGAAGACAACTCCGACTCCTCTCTTGCTATAGAGAAGGTAAATACCCACAACACCTACAAGGATCGTCTACGCACCTGGGAGCTCAAGGCCCGCGTTGCTATGAACCGCAAGTAGGGCCATGAAATTTCCCCTACAAGAGAGTATTGAACAGATGTTCTCCCGTGAACTTTCGCTCCACGGGAGAGCATTCGTTAATAACCAGGCTTTATCGGACATGGAGGTAAGGAAGTTTGATATTGACGGCTATCCGGCCAGACTCTTATTCAATCCCGCAAGAGAAGCTTCGGTTATGGCTGATATAAGCGAAGAGATAATACGCAATCGCCAATGCTTTCTCTGCGAGGAGGGGCTCTCTCCGGAGCAACTCGGCACTGCATGGCGCAGCCCGGCGAGTGGGGAAGAATATATTTTCAGAGTAAATCCCTTCCCTATCTTCGACCTTCATTTCACCATCTCACTTTCGTACCACAAAAGACAGCAAATAGAAGGACATTTCGGTGATATGGCAGCAATTGCTCATGAATTGCCTGACTACACCATCTTTTACAATGGGCCAATGTGCGGTGCCTCTGCACCTGATCATCTCCATTTCCAGGCCGTTCCGGCTGGCAATATGCCTTCTGAGTTAATTGCCCGCAGAGGAGAACATCTCGATCCTCTCCATAGTTCTATCTCCGGCACTATAAACCGTCTTAATATCTGGTCCAATGGCAGCTACCTGCTCCGGAGCATCAACAGAACCGGCATAGAAACTCTGTTTTCACGCCTGATGAGCTGTGCGCCGACCTATGATAGTTCGGAATGGGAGCCACGTGTAAATATTCTCTCCTGGTGGGATTCAGATCACTATTCTACCCTGGTGCATTTCCGCAGGAAATCAAGACCGGCTTGCTTTTCAGCAGAGGATCCAAAAGAACGCATCCTGATCAGTCCAGCCTGTGTAGAAATGAGCGGTATTGCAATCGTTTCATCACGAGATAGTTTTGAATTGCTTACTGCCGACAAACTCACAAGCATCATTGAAGAAGTATCATTGGACAAAAAAACAGCACACATCATGGAAAATAAACTTAAAAGAACTCAGGCAGAGCTCGCTGTAGGTATTTTCTCCGAAGAGAAAGTAGAATTCAGATTCAATGCTCCCTACAAGGCCGGTGACAAAACATATAAAGGTAACTTCAGTGCTACTGTCAAGGAGGGTAAAGTGCTTTTCGATGGAGAGCTCCACGATCAAATCATTTTCTCCTCAAATGAGAAAAATAGCACTTTTACACTCAAAGATGTTACCATCGGTGTCAACTTCCATTGGGAAAGAAAGGAAGATCAGGTCTTTGCCGGCAATCTTAAACTAATCGTGGAAAAGGGCAGAGTGACTGCAATAAACCTCATAGGCATAGAAGATTACCTGATTAGTGTCATCTCCTCCGAGATGAGTGCCACCTCTTCCAAGCAGCTACTCAAGGCACATGCGGTAATATCGCGCTCATGGACTCTTGCGCAGATAGTCAAAAACAAAGAAATAACTGCTTCGGCGCAGGAATACTTAGCATGTATTGACACGGAAAATGAACTTATCAAATGGTATGACCGTGAAGATCACACCAACTTTGATGTTTGCGCCGATGACCACTGCCAGCGCTACCAGGGCCTTACCCGCGCCTCAACTGAGGCCGTTAGGGAAGTTATAGAGGAGACTTGGGGAGAAGTACTGACTTATGATGGTAAGATATGCGATGCTCGCTTTTCAAAGTGCTGCGGCGGTATCTTTGAGGAGTTCCCTTATTGTTGGGAAGATAAAGATATACCCTATCTACGCAAACAGTTTGACAACAAGAGCGAAGCCCCCCTACCCGACCTCACTATTGAAGAGAATGCTCGCGAGTGGATATATGGCTCTCCAGAGGCTTTCTGCAACACCACCGACCAGCGTATCCTCTCCCAGGTTCTGAACACTTACGATCAGGAGACACTCAATTTTTTCCGTTGGAAGGAGAAATACTCCCAGCAAGAGCTTTCTGAACTGATTAAGAGTCGTTCAGGAGTGGACTATGGTGAAATAATAGACCTTGTGCCTGTAGCTAGAGGAACTTCAGGTCGCCTTTGGAAGCTCAAGATAGTTGGTTCCAAGCACTCACGTACAATCGGTAAGGAGCTTGAGATCCGCAGAACTCTCTCTCCTTCCCACCTCTACAGTTCCGCTTTTGTGGTAGAAAAAGAGGGTGTTACAGCATCGGGAGCTCCCGCCTCATTCACACTCGTAGGAGCAGGCTGGGGACACGGAGTAGGTCTTTGCCAGATCGGTGCAGCAGTAATGGGCAATCTTGGATATGACTACTGCGAAATTCTCCTCCATTACTTCAATGGAGCCTCGATAGACAAACAATATTAAAACCATAGAACTTATGAAGAAACAAACCAGACAAAGGTCTCCGTGGGCTTGGGTACCCTCTTTATACTTTGCGCAAGGCCTGCCCTATGTGACTGTGATGACTCTTGCAGTCGTGATGTTCAAAGATCTGGGACTAGACAACAATAAAATTGCTTTGTACACCAGTTGGCTCTATCTCCCTTGGGTTATCAAGCCAATCTGGAGCCCCATAATCGACTTGATAAAAACCAAACGAATGTGGGTGATACTAATGCAAACATTTGTGGCAGTGGCTTTTGCCGGCATTGCCTTCTCTATCCCCACAACTTTCTTCCTGCAAACCTGTCTGGCGTTTTTCTGGCTGATGGCATTCAGTAGTGCTACTCATGACATCGCAGCTGATGGATTTTATATGCTCGGACTCTCAGAAGGAGACCAGGCCCTTTTTGTTGGTATTCGAAACACCGCATATAGACTCGCCACCATCTTTGTAGAGGGTGGACTTGTGGTTCTTGTCGGCTTTTTAGCGAAAGGTTCGATCATACCAGGATGGAAAGGAAATTATGTGGTATCCTGGAGTGCCTGTTTCTTCCTGCTGGCAGCCATCTTTATTGGACTTACTCTTTGGCACTCATTTGCTCTTCCCAAACCCGCAAGTGATGTTTCAAGAGATAATATTACCTTCAAGCAATTGATGAAGGACTTCATAATGACATTTGTCGATTTCTTTAAGAAAAATGACATCCTTCTCGCTCTTTTCTTTATCCTAACCTATCGACTTGGAGAGAGCCAACTATTGAAACTCTCTATTCCATTCCTCAAAGATCCTGTGGATGCCGGCGGTCTAGGACTTGGTAATGAACATATCGGAATGATTAAAGGTACCGTTGGCATTATTGCACTACTGGTGGGTGGTATCCTTGGCGGCATCTGCATCTCCAAGGGAGGCCTCAAAAAGTGGATAATCCCTATGGCTCTCGCCATCAATATCCCCGACGCTCTATACGTATATCTGGCCTATGCGCAGCCCGACAATATCTGGGCAGTCATCGGGTGCGTGGCAGGCGAGCAACTTGGATACGGATTTGGCTTTACTGCATTTACTCTCTATCTGGTATATATAGCCCGAGGTGCATTCAAAACTGCCCACTACTCCATTGGGACCGGCCTTATGGCACTCGGCATGATGATTCCAGGCATGTTTGCGGGTAAAATCCAAATGTCTATGGGCTATCCAAAGTTCTTTATTTTTGTTTGTCTCTGCACTATTCCGGGCATCCTCGCTTCAATTCTCGTAATGAGACGTCTGCCTGCCAGCTTCGGTATAAAAACCAAGGAAGTGCAGGAATAATTAACACTCGCTAAAATCAAATAATAAAAATTATGAAAAAATTTACCATACTCTTTGCAGTAGCACTTGTGACACTTTGCTCCTGCTACAGCGCTAGCAATGCCGGCAATCCCAATAATCCCGCAGCAAGCGATGCAATTGTCAAAAGCGGACTCGAGGTACTCGTTGAAAATGACTTCGAACCTCTCATAGGCAAAAAAATAGGTTTGCTTACCAATCCCAGCGGCGTTGACAGAAATCTTAACTCCACAATTGACATCCTTTTCAATGCTGAGGGCGTAGAACTGGTGAAGCTTTTCGCTCCTGAGCATGGCGTACGCGGTGACATCTATGCAGGCGGACATGCCGACGATAGCGTTGATGAAAAAACAGGTCTGCCTGTATTATCCATCTACGGTAAAACACTAAAACCTACTCCCGAAATGCTCGAGGGTCTCGATGCCGTAGTATATGATATCCAGGATGTAGGTGCACGTTCATATACCTTCATAAGTGCTCTCGGTCTTATGATGCGTGCCTGTGCAGAAAACGATGTAGAGGTTATCGTTCTTGACAGACCCAATCCTCTCGGAGGCCTCAAGGTGGAAGGCAACTATGTTGAACCAGGATTTTTCTCCTATATAAGCGAATTCAAGATTCCCTATGTCTATGGACTTACGGTCGGCGAATTTGCCAGTCTTATAAATGAAGAGGAGCTCAACACCGGCCAAAGAGGCGAAGATGAGCATGTAACATGTGAGCTCACTGTCGTACCCATGGAGGGTTGGAGCCGCGATATGACATACGATAAAACCGGACTTCCATGGATTCTCCCATCGCCTCAGGTGCCTCAGGCACAGAATGCAATAGGATACCCCTGTGCAGGCATTGTGGGCGACTTTTCAGGCCATTATCTCAACATCGGTGTAGGTTACACTCTTCCCTTCCTGACTTTCGCTGCAGAATGGATTGATGCTGACGACTTCAAAGCAGAGCTTGACAGTTATGAGATCCCCGGAGTAGCCTGGCGCACTATCCACTACACACCTTTCTTTGGCTCAAGTCAGGGAAAACTTCTACATGGAGTGCAGTATTTCTTCACCGATTACGACGTAGCTCCACTTACACTGATCAATTTCTATGTGATGCAGGCCATCCATAAACTCTATCCGGAGCACAATCCCTATGAGGGGGGAAGAAACAGAACTACCGACATCGTGTGCGGTACCGACTACATCCGCCTCACATTTGGTAAAAATTTCCTCGTATCCGACATTATCGACTACTGGAACAAAGACGTGGATCACTTTAGAGAACTCTCTGAACAATACTATCTATATTAATAGAAAAAATACGAATACAATCTAATAAAACACAAAACCCCGACAGAATTGTTGGGGTTTTGTATTGTTTGAGACTTTTTAGGGCAAATCCACATTCCCTTTGTATCTTTGAGAGTATGAAAAATGTAGTCGCATTGTTTTTCAGCCCTACGGGCGGGACAGGAAAGGTGGTAAAATCTATGGCTCGTGCTTTTGCAACCGCAACCGGCTGTGATTATTTGGAAATTGATGTTACACTGCCCGGAACAAGGGATAGTGCACCCGAATTTGGTGCCAACGATGTAGTATTCTTCGGAGTTCCCGTCTATATCGGGAGAGTACCAAATCTGATACGGCCCTTTTTCGCCTCGATTAAAGGTAACAGAGCAATTGCTGAAACAGTTGACGAAACAATTGATGGAGGGATTGACGGAGCGATCGGCATTCCCGTTGTCACTTATGGCAACAGATCGTATGACGATGCTTTGATAGAATTGAGAGATATTATGGAAGAAAATGGCTTCAGGACTGTGGCGGCAGCAGCTTTTCCCGCAGAGCACTCCTTTTCAACCACTCTCGCCAGAGGCCGTCCCGATGAAAAGGATCTGCTGTTAGCGGAGGAATTCGCCAAAAAGATTGCAGAAATCCTTAAGAATAATCCCCATTATCTCTGTGGCGACCATACTCCAATAGCTGTACCGGGTAATCCACCACCCTACACCTATTATAAAGCTGTAATCAGCGACAATAAGAGCATAGATATACGCAAGGTCAAGCCTTTGACCGACATCTCTAAATGCACCGGCTGCGGGCTATGTGCCCGACTCTGCCCAATGGGCTCAATAAATATTTCCGACCCATCCATCACCGATAGAATTTGCATAAAATGCGGCGCCTGTATCAAAAAATGCCCACAAGGTGCCAAATCGATCACCGATCACGACTACCTCGAACACAAACGGTTACTCGAGGAAGAATACGGAAATGTTATAAAAAAAGCGGAGCTTTTTTACACTACTTAATAATTACTTCGTCGGTAAAGATGTAGGCGTTGCCGCCGGCGCCGAGATGCCATTTTGGTATTTTGCCATAATTCTTAGCAAAGACCTTGATATAGCGTGCTTCCACGCCACTGCCCACATTACCATAGTCATCTGTAATAGTTACTCCAAGGTCGTGAATCTGAGGCGTATAGTCGTCCTCAGCAACATTGTGGCCTACCCTGCCGGCAAATCTATAGGTCTCTCCATCCATTGAGGTATAAAATTCCACATATCGGGGCATCCAAATCCAGGATTTGATATCCTGTAGAAATCCTGCAGCGAGTTGTTTCACTTGTTGGAGCTCTTTCAGATCTATGATGGCTTCAAAATCCTTTCTCTGATAGCCTTGCCAACCACCCAGACGGAAATTGACACTTCCGCGGATACCATCCACCAAACCAAGGTCTCCTCCGGCGGAATATTGTCTGCTGTACTTCTCTTTAATTGTGACATTGTAGGTAGAACCGATCTTTCTTAGTTCTGATTCGGTGATATGGCTGCGAAGCCAGGATTCATTTTCACAATAACAGCGAATGCGGGAGGATTCTCTCAGGGTAAAAGGTTCCGAATAAAGTTTGAAATCATCTCCTCCACTACCGGCATTTTTTCCATCAAGAGGTTCCACACTATACCAGATACGATATTCAGGATCCATTGCACCGAGGCTTACCTCAACACTCTGCAGAAACATAGGATTGGCAACATTCACCCAGGGATTTTCCACAAAGTCTCCTTCAATAGCCGAAACCGGTCTTTTAGATGGATCCAAGCCAAAGTTTTCATTGGGCTCCGCAATCATATCAAAGTAAAATTCCGCTCCTGAAGCAATATCTTCGTAACTAATGTATGAGTATGGATATTCCTGGTCGTTTTTCCACACTTCGCTCACATAATAATTTTCATCGGAGACATCGGGAGCCAAAAGGACAAAGTCGGTACCATCTTCAAGATGAACCACAGCCTCCTCGAATAGAGGTGTACCAAGCACATACTGGTTACTTCCCGGCAACACCGGATAAAATCCCAAAGCACTAAAAACATACCAGGCTGACATCTGACCGCAATCCTCATTGCCGCAAAGTCCGTCAGGGTCCGCTGTAAAGAGTTCAGTCATTATCTTATGGGCTATTTCCTGGGTCTTCCAAGGTTTTCCTGCATAGGAATAGAGATAGGCAATATGATGGCTGGGTTCATTACCCTGAACGTATTGCCCGATAAGACCTGTCATATCTGCCGAATTCCATCCGGAAATATCCGCAGGGGCAGTGAACAGGTCATCCAGACGCTTATCAAATGCCTCTTCACCGCCAAAAAGATCCATGAGTCCCGAAACATCTTGAGGCACATGGAATGTATATTGCCAGGAATTGGCTTCAGTATAGTGCACGTTAACCTCATGTGGATCGAACGGAGTTAGCCAGATGCCATTTATGCGGGGACGCATAAATCCTGTCGAAGGGTCGTAAATATTGCGATAATATTTTGCGCGGCGCAGATATTCGTTGTAAGTGGTATCTCTACCGAGTAATTTTGCCACCTGCGCGATACACCAGTCGTCAACCGCATATTCAAGTGTTTTGGAGACCGATTCGTGCTCTTTTTCCGCCAGCACAAGACCATTATTTATGTAAACATCAATACCAAATTCCGCCTTGCGTGAACTCTCTATCATAGCATCCAGAGCCGCATTTGCATCAAATCCACCGATACCTTTAACAATAGCGTCAGCAATCACAGGCACGGAGTGGTATCCTATCATACAGTTGGTCTCATTGCCAGCAAGTTCCCATATAGGAAGTTTTCCACATTCATCGTATATAGAGAGAAAAGAGCGGATAAAGTCTGTCGTGCGTTCCCTGTCTATGATAGTCAGTAAGGGATGCAGAGATCTGAATGTATCCCAAAGGGAAAATACAGTATAGCGGTCATATCCTTCAGCTTTATGCACCTTTCGATCCATTCCGCGATACTCGCCGTTGACATCGGAATAAAGGTTCGGTGCTATAGCGGTATGGTAAAGCGCCGTATAGAACACCTCCATCAGATTTTCATCACCGACCACTTCAATCTTGGAAAGAAATTTATTCCAGGCCTTATCTGCCTTGTATTTAACCTCCCCAAAATGCCACCTTTTTATTTCAGAACAGACATTTTCCCGGGCATTTTCCACAGAAACCGAGGAAATACCCACCTTCACATAGAGATCCCTGCTGAAAAAGGATTTCTTGAAGGTAATCAACGCCTTTGCCCCATACCCCTCTCCCCCGGCAATCTGTGCAAGCTTTATCGGACGATTGAATTCCATATAGAAATAGAGGTCCTGATCCTGTGCCCATGACCGGCTCCTGCGTCTGCCGCTGATAGCATTGTGCCCCTCCTGCTTTATATGGGAGTCAAGCACTTTGTCCCTATGCTCAAGATCTATTACCAACTGCGGTTCAACACCTTTGGGAAACAGATATTTGTGCATCGCAGAACGCCTGCCGACACTCAGGTCAACCTGCACTCCCCAGCGTTCCAGAAAGACTCCATAATAGCCCGGAGAAGCCTTTTCGTGAGAATGACTGAAAGGAGACTCATAATATTCGTTAAAGATATAATCCTGCGGAAAATCCTCAATCTCACGTCCGGCCGCCTCTTCCATCGCTGTCACGAAGGCTTCATAATCTACAACCGGCATCACCAGCAAATCGCAATAATCAGCGCATCCCGTTCCGCTCAGGTGAGTATGTGAAAAACCCCAGATAGTACTGTCCGAATAGTGATAGCCCGAGCAACCGTCCCAATTGTCGGTACGGGTATCGGGACTCAACTGAATCATACCGAAAGGGTATGCCGCCCCTGGGAATGTATGGCCGTGGAAATCTGTCCCCACAAAGGGATTTACATATTGTGTATATGAAATCTTACCAAAGTTAAATATCCCCGCGGTGCATCCCAGCGGTATCATTATCGACAACGTTGCTATGATAAATCTACGCATAAACCCCTAATATATTTGTTAACAACTTCTTCTAAGCAGACAATGGCTAATGGCCAACAGCCAAACTATCACAACACTCCTTCAAGCAGGGAGAGCCTGATGCTGTTGGACCCCTTGAGAAAGATAGAAGCCCCTTCGGGGCGCTGCTTTTCAAAGTGATCCTTGAGCTGCTCCACAGTGGTAAACAACTGGACTCTGTCAGGTCTTATTATCCTCGCGGCATGAGCAAATTCCCTTCCCACCAATATTATCGTCTCTATAGATCTTTGACGCTGGAGGAGCTCTACTATTTTCTTATGCTCTTCCAAAGAATCTTCACCCAACTCGAGCATATCTCCGAGAATTACCCACTTGTTCTCCAAAGGCAGCTGCAGGAAATTATCCAGTGAGGCGCGCATGCTTGTGGGATTGGCATTGTACGCATCAAAAATCAGAGTGTTATAGGGCGTCTGGAGCATCTGCGAACGATGGTTAGAAGGAGAATAGTTTTCTATCGCTTTACATGTATCACCGAAAGGAACTTCAAAGTACTCTCCTATTGCAATTGCTGCCAGCACATTATCCACATTGTAAGTACCAATCAGATTAGTGTCGATTATCCGGTCGTGTACCTTGAGACTCAGATAGGGGGAATCCTCATCTCTTCCAATCAAAGAGACCTCATAACGAGTAGTACCATATTTGCACGTCACCACTCCCGGGCGGCTCGCAAGCATTCCCTTAAGGTCCTCACTCTCTTCATTGTAGAAGATGGTGCCTCCAATCTGTCTCAAATAATCGTAGAGTTCCCCTTTTGTCCTCTTTACTCCTTCAAATGAGCCAAATCCGAGCAGGTGCGCTTTGCCTACATTCGTCACAATGCCGCAGGTAGGTTCAGCAAGCTTTACCAATGAGGCTATTTCTCCCGGAGCGCTCGCTCCCATCTCCACTATTGCAATTTCAGTCTTCTCGTTGATGTTCATCAGTGTTAGAGGTACGCCTATATGATTGTTTAAATTACCCTCGGTGGCAATAGTCCTATATTTTTGCGAGAGCACGGCGTCTATGAGTTCCTTTGTGGTCGTCTTTCCATTGGTGCCGGTAATTGCCATTACAGGAATATTAAAGTGAGTGCGGTGATAGTGTGCCAGCTTCTGGAGAGTTGTAAGCACGCTCTCTACTAGGATGCAACTCCCTTTACCGGCCCCCGGAGAGGCGGCATCGAGCGTTGCACGATCCACTATCGCACATTTTGCTCCCTGAGCCAACGCTTCGAGCGCAAAATCATTGCCGTCAAAACGATCGCCCTTGAGGGCGAAAAACATAGTTCCTGGGGTAATTTTGCGACTGTCTGTGGTCAGGGATCCGCACTTCTTATACAATTTATAGAGTTCATCAAGTGTAATCATAATTATCCTCCTATATTGTTATTCTCTGCCTGTGGAACCGAATCCTCCGGCTCCACGTCCGGTATTTCCCAATGTTTCCACCTCTTCCCATTCCACTTTTTCGTGGCGGGAAACCACCATTTGTGCAATACGTTCTCCAGGATTGATTGTAAAAGGGTCGGGAGAAAGATTTACCAACAACACATTGATTTCGCCACGATAGTCGGCGTCTATTGTACCGGGGCTGTTTGTGATTGAAATGCCGTGTTTGGCAGCCAGACCACTGCGTGGTCTTATCTGTGCCTCATAACCTTCAGGAAGCTCTATATGGAGTCCTGTTGGAATCATTGCGCGGCAGAGAGAACCCAGTGTAACAGGTTCGATTATATTGGCCCGCAGATCCATTCCTGCCGAATGTGGGGTGGCATATTGAGGAATATCAAATGCAGATTTATTGACTATTCTGACTTTCATATAACGAGAGTTTTTTCTTTTTCCTTTCAAAAAATACAATCGCGGCAATAATCGCCGGATAGATCATTACAATTAGCGCTTGAACTATAAGTTTAAGCCAAAGAGACATTTCCAGCAGGAGTGTGCTGAGTCCGAAAATAACGAGGGCAATGGTGATTAAAAGAAAAATACGCCACCACTTATAAGGAATATAGTAATGTTTGCGACCCAGCAGTGTGCTGATGAGCAGCATCACCGAATAACTGGCCAAATGGCCCCAGGCAGCAGCGTGATAGGAATATATCGGCATAAATATCACATTTACTACAATAGTCACTGCCAAACCGGCGAGAGCGACATATATGGCATACTTTGTCTTTCCGGCCAGTTTATACCACATATCGACATTGAAGAGCATTCCCAGTACCACATAAGCCATCAGCATTACCGGAGCAATAGAGAGTCCTACTCTGAAATCCTTACCTAGTATGAGTCCTATTTCATCCATAAAGAGCATTATAGCCAGAAAACCAAACATACAGAAGGCTACAAACCACTGCATCACATCAGCATAGACACTCTTGCTATCACTCTCCTTCTGTTTCTGAAAGAAAAACGGCTCCGCTGCATATCTGAACATCTGGATAAAGAGCGACATTATCACCGCAATCTTGACTCCGGCCTGATAGACACCTAAATCTGCTCTCCAGGCGATGGGATCAGCGTTGAGAAAACGCATCAATATCCTGTCGAGGAAATCATTCATCACTCCCGGGAGACCTGCAATCATCAAAGGAAGGGAATATGCCAGTAACGGTTTCCATAATTTGCGATCGATACTCAATCTCAAATGCATCAGATCCGGTAAAAGCATTACAAGCGCGAGTATGCAGCTAACAAAAATGGAGAATATCGCGTATGTAAAGTCGGGTGTAGCACTCACAAAATTAAGTAACCAGTGGTCGGGATTCGCAGCAAAACGGGCCGGCATCACCAGATAAAGGATAAGATTGACTCCAAGTTCGGTAAAAATCTTAAGGGTCTTGATGATTGCAAACCTCAATGCCTTGTGTTCATATCTGAGTTTTGCGAAGACAATCGCAGTAGAACAGTCTATTGCAAGAATGGCAGCAACATAGATTATGATATTGGAAAACCCTTCATACCCAAGTCCCGAAGCTATATTACCCGCAAAGAGGGAAGTTCCCAGGAAAAAGATGAGTGAAAGAAGGCTGACAATGACAAATGCCGTGGAAAAGACAGAGCGCTTGTCAACACCTTCCCTACTGGCAAAACGGAAACAACCCGTCTCCAAACCAAGCACAAGTACCACCTGAAGAATGGCAATATAGGCCATGAATTCGGTCACCACGCCATAATCCGACTGGACCAGAACCCTGGTGTAAAGAGGAACAAGCAGGAAATTGACTATTCTGGCCAATATAGTGCTCAGTCCATAAATCGCCGTTTCGCCGGCAAGCTGTTTCAATGGATTCGCCATCTCACAACAATAATTAATTAGCAAACTTACAAAAAATTCGCTAATTTTGAGATTCAAAAACCCTAAAGATCATGCAAAAGAGATTATTACTACTTTTCTGCGCAACAGCGCTCGTTATAGCCGGCTGTAAGGGCGGCAACAAATCCGGAAACGACACTTCAGAAGAGATTCGATCTTTGACCACCCTATCCGAAACTGAAACAGACGACACAATTGACAATCAAGAGGACATGAACAGAGAAGAAACCAAGCTGCAGGAAGGCGACGATGCTGCAGCAATCAAAGCCAAATTTCCCGAGGAGCCGATATACGCCATCAAAACCACAAAAGGCACAATAAAGGTAAAGCTCTATAAGGAAACACCTATACACCGTGACAACTTTGTCAAACTTGTGAATAAACATTTCTACGACGACATCCTTTTCCACAGGGTCATCAATAACTTTATGATCCAGGTGGGCGACCCAAACACAAAAGATTCGACAAAATTTGACAGAATAGGAATGGGCGGTCCCGGGTATACCATTCCTAACGAGATCTCCCAGTGTGTTAAAGCCGGCAAGAACCACAAAAAGGGAGCATTGGCAGCAGCAAGACGCGGTGATGCCGTCAATCCTGGCAAAGAATCGAGCGGATCGCAGTTTTATATTGTACAGAGCGAGGAGGGCTGCAAACACCTTGATGGTGAATACACCATCTTTGGCGAGACCATCGAAGGACTTGACGTCATCGACAAGATTGCCTCCGTGAAGACTGACCGTAACGGTCGTCCCGATAGTGATATTTCCATCATCTCCATCACACTCGTAAACAAATAATGAAGGAGTTTCTGGATCTTGTCAAAAAGAGCCGTAGCTACCGTCGTTTCTACCAGGATATGCCGGTAAACAGGGCACATCTGCTCAAGATGGTGGAGGCTGCACGCTTTTCACCCTCTGCACGCAATGTTCAGCCCCTCAAATATGCTCTTTACTCCGAGAAGGAACAATGTGAAGCTATCTTCCCCACTCTGGCCTGGGCTGGTTATCTGACCGACTGGGATGGTCCGTGTGAAGGTGAGCGACCTTCCGCATATATAATTCAACTTCACGACACAAACATATCCGACAGATATTCCTGCGACCACGGCATTACAGCACAAAGCATTTTGCTACAGGCAGTGGAGCTTGGATATGGTGGCTGCATCATCGGCGCGGTAAAACGCGACGAACTTTCAGAAATACTGAATATTCCTGACCATCTTAAGATCATCAATGTCCTCGCTCTCGGAGTACCTAAGGAAAAGGTTGTAGTTGACGATATTAAAGAGGGAGACTACAAATATTGGAGAGAACCCGACGGCACACACCACGTGCCCAAAAGAACCCTTGACGAACTTATATTTACACAAAAGAATAGAGATTAACACCTATGCGATTCACTTTTAGACTTCTGCCGCTGCTTTTGGCGGCCTTTATGGCATTTTCCTGCGCTCCCAAGCAGAAAGGACCCGATCCGCGCAACCCTTACGGCCTTGAAATCATCAACACATTTGAAGAATATCTCGAGAGCGTGGATGCCGATCCTGATATGGAATTAGTAGACCTGAGCACATTTATTCCGGGAGTAGTGCTGGATATCCGTTATGCTACTGAAAATAACTTCACCGGCACTCAAATTTATACCAGTCCGGAAGCATACGCACGCCGTCCCGTGGCTGAAGCGCTGCTTGCTATTCAGGAGGAGCTCTCCACACGAGGACTTGGTCTTAAGATTTTTGATGCATACCGCCCCTATGCGGCTACACTCTATTTTTATGAAGTCTATCAAGACACCGTATTTGTGGCTTCACCTCGCAAAGGTTCAAATCACAACCGTGGATTTGCCGTAGATCTGACCATCATCAATCTGGAAACCGGCGAAGAACTGGAGATGCCTACGGAATTTGACGAATTTACGGAACAGGCTGCCCTCGGATATATGGACCTTCCCGATCTTATCATTTACAACCGCACCCTTCTCTTGGACATTATGGTAAGACATGGATTTACACCTTACGATGGCGAATGGTGGCATTTTAACTATAGCAAGGAGAGGGATAAATATCCTATAATGGATATACCTTTCGAAGAACTTGACCTGAAGGATTAAAATTTTCGCGAATTACACGAATTTTTTACGAATTAAAGCGATTTTTTTTGTTGTGGCACGCGGTTTGCTATTTCTTTAATCGAATAGTTTTTTCATAGGTTAAGTTTTAGGTTAATAGAGATCAGCGGTGACCATTCGGTCGCCGCTTCTCTTTTATAAAAAGCCTTCTTAGAGTAGTCCGGCAGGGATTTCAAGAATAATGTGATCTTCTCCCCACTCAAGTATAAGATCGTCGTGCAGAGGCAGAAGCACCTCTTCACCCTCATATATAACTGCGATATATTCGTTGCCGGAGGCATTGGTATAATCGGAGATCACTCCTATGAGAGTATTATTACTATCATACACCTCCATACCTATGATCGGGAGCTCACTATCCTGATCTTCGTCAATATTTAAAAAGATCTCTTTGCCCACTATCTCCTCCGCATCTTCGAAATTGTCGATATTTTCAAACTTCACGATCCAACGACCCCCTTTTGCCTGGCAGGATTCTATAAAAAAGGGAACCGGCAGTCCATCAAAATAGATGAACACCGGTTCTTCAAAATTGATATCTTTTGGGTCGGATGGGGACAAGTTGATAACAACATCCCCTTTGTCACCATAAGATTTCGCAACCTTCATCTGAAAACTATGCTTCAGCAACAGGTTCTGTGGTTTCCTCAGCAGGTGCTTCGGTAGCGGCGGCCTCAACAGCAGCAGCCTCAGCGGCAATAGCTTCTTCTTCGGCACGTGCGGCAGCTTCCTCAGCAGCCTTTGCGGCAGCCTCTTCGGCTTTCCTCTTGGCAATAGTTTCAGCTCTCTCGGTATTTACCTTAGCCTCAGCGCTGATAGCAGCCTTTCTTGCTTCAAGATCCTGATTGAAGATATCCTGCTTTTTGGATTTAACTTTTTGCTCCTTTGTGGCCTTCCATGCATTCCACCTCTTGTCAGCCTCTTCCTGAGAGAAAGCACCCTTGGCAACACCACCCTGGAGATGTTTCCTGAGGAGAACACCTTCATAAGAGAGGATACGGCGGGCAGTCTCAGTAGGCTGAGCACCCTTGTTAAGCCAATTTAGGGCCTTTTCTCCGTCGAGGGAGATAGTGGCGGGATTTGTGTTGGGGTTGTAGTGACCGATCTGCTCGATTATGCGACCGTCACGCGGAGCGCGAGAATCTGCAACCACGATATGGAAGAAAGCATAATTCTTCTTTCCGCGGCGCGATAGGCGAATTTTTACAGCCATTTCAATAAAAAATTAAAGTTAATAATTGTGTTAACTTCCTTATCTTCTCGAGAAAAGGTCTGCAAAGATAGGGATAATTAGGAGAAAACAAAAAAATCCTACGGAAATTTTCTCCATAGGACTTTCAATCTGAAAAATCAAAATCTACCGGTGCCTTTCAAAAAATGATAATGACAGCCAGCCGGATTGATAAGACTACCACAAAATTTCGATAAATTTCTTGTAATTATATTCTCTTGTTCTGTCTTGAACAGTAAACAAGTCAACTAGCCACCAAATACCACAGCCACCTGCGGTAATGAGTTTTAAAACGCCCAATCCAATATCACCGAGCATAAACCTATCAATGCCAAGCTGGCCTAAAAAGATGGAAATGAGCAACATTACCGTTGGATTTTTGTATTCGTAAAAACGAATAAGGTCGCTCTTTGAGTCCGGGGTAGCAGATAGTCTTTCACGAATAGTCTGGATATTAGCTGAAGGGAAATACTCCCCTTTAATAGAAAGAAATGATTCAATTTTTTGATTTTCCATAACGTAGCAATTAAGTGTTAGGTATAATATGTTAAATTCTTGTCCTTCAATGCATTGGCCTACCGGCCTCAGAATGTGCGAAGTTTTTCTATCAGGTTTAACTGCGAATTTGATGAAATTATTTGAAATTTCCAAATCAATTATCTCGTAACCCACTGGTTTGTACGACAAAAAGAGCGGCCTGCAAAAGATCAATTTAGCTCTTTTCAGGCCGCCCATATATGTCTAACGATATAACTATAAATTTCCCGGTAAAAATGTGGTCAGAAAGACTATTGATCAGGGATTCATCAAATCCGTATTCACAAATCTGATGATGTCATAAATTGATTCGATGGCGGCGTCGGCGGGGCCGTCGGGTTCGATGAGTTTGGCTTTGTTGTAGGCATTGATTGCATCACCCCAGAGCTGCTGGCGACGGTAGATGCCGCCGAGCAGATACCAGGCGTGTGCAGAGCCGGGGTCTTTCTTCAAATAGTCGTTGAGGGAGTCGTAGGCCTTATCTATCTTGCCGTCCCTCAGCATTGTTTCTATTTCCTTTAATCCTGACATATCATACAATTCCTGAAAATCCCATAAATGCCATTGCCATAATTCCGGCAACTATCAGTGAGATCGGAACCCCTCTGAAAGCCTTGGGAACGTTGTTGAGATCAAGTTGCTCCCTAATGCCGGCAAAGAGGGTTATTGCAAGACCGAAACCGAGAGCGCTGGCCACGGCATAAACTACCGACTGGCCGAGATTGAGCATATGGGGATCTCCGCCGAAGGTAAATTCATTGTTTACCACTAGCAGAGCTACTCCGAGTACGCAACAGTTGGTGGTAATCAGGGGAAGGAAGATGCCCAGGGCCTGATAAAGTGCAGGACTTATCTTCTTTAATATAATCTCCACCATCTGCACGAGACCGGCAATCACGAGTATGAAACTCACCGTCTGAAGAAAACCTATGCCGAGGGGAACAAGCACATAGTACTGGAGCAGAAACGTCACCAAAGTTGAGAGGGCCATTACGAAGGTCACCGCAGCCGACATGCCGAGGGCGGTATTTACCTTCTTGGATACGCCGAGAAAAGGACACACACCGAGAAATTGCGACAACAGGATGTTGTTGACAAATACGGCGGATATTATGATAATGATATATTCCATGGTTAAGCCTTTTTAGCGGTTACTTTTCTGAACAATACTATGAGATATGCGAGCACTATAAATGCGCCCGGAGCAAGTACGAATGCAAGTATTCCATCTCCATCTATGAATTTCCACCCGAAGATCGAACCACTGCCGAGGAGTTCACGTACAAAGCCGAGAATTGTCAGGGCTATCGTAAAGCCGAGTCCTACTCCAAGTCCGTCGCAAGCTGAGTCAATTACGGAATTTTTGTTGGCAAATGCTTCAGCACGACCGAGTACAATGCAGTTAACCACAATCAGCGGAATAAAGAGCCCCAGGGTCTCATAAAGTGAGGGAAGGTATGCCTGAAGAAGCAGCTGTACTATAGTTACGAAAGCCGCAATCACCACGATGTAAGAGGGAATACGCACCTGTTCGGGAATAAGTTTCGCAATCGCGGAGATGGTCATATTTGAGAGTACGAGTACAAAGAGGGTAGCAAGACCCATACCCATACCGTTGATGGCCGATGTAGTAGTGCCCAACGTCGGACACATACCGAGGATAAGAACAAATGTGGGATTGTTCTTTATGATACCGTCAATTATCAATTTCAATTTTCCCATGGCTGCTGCTGTTTTTGAAGTTCAACAAATACCTTGTAGGCTGCTTCAACACCTTTGAGGAAAGCTCTTGAGGTAATGGTGGATGCTGTAATGGCATCAATCTCTCCGCCATCCTTGGTAACGGTGAGGTTGGAAGAAGCAGGATTTTTGCCCACTATTTGAGTTCTGGTAGGGATTTCACCGGTAATCTTTGCACCGAGTCCGGGAGTTTCCGCGTGGGAAATCACCGATGTATTGTAGATTGTACCGTCTGCATTGAAGCCAACCATCATTTGGATGGGGCCTCCAAACCCGGATGCTTTTACTTTGATGGCGTAGCCGACGATATTGCCGTTCACTTTTGCAGGATATACCACACAGCCCTCCACCTCCATCATCTCTTCCGAGGGATTGTTGTCACATTCGGGAACAACGGCTTTGATGGCGTTGTTGATTTTGGCCAGTTCCGCAGCCTCAATAGGAGCTTTTGTTACGGAATATACAACCCCGAGCAGAGCGGAACATATTAAACAGATAAGTGATAAAGTTATCACCATGTTTTTGAAAGAGGATTCCTTAGCCATGTTTCACCTCCTTTGCGTATCTCTTGGGCTTACAATATTTATTAAGAAGAGGAACGGCCATGTTCATAATGAGAATGGCAAATGAAACTCCCTCCGGATATGCTCCGAAATAACGGATAAGCACAGTAATGACACCAATGCCGAAAGCGTAGATGACCATACCCTTGACGGACATCGGCGATGTCACGTAGTCGGTCGCCATGAAAATGGCTCCGAGCAACACTCCTCCTGTGAAGATATTAAACAGAGGGCCTGTATAAATATCGGGATTGATCATATTGAAAATCCAGGTCATCAAAGCGATGGTTCCCACGATAACAAGCGGAATATGCGGCCTGATGACTCTCCTGATTAGGAGATAGACAAATCCGAGAATAAGTGCAAGTGCCGATACCTCACCAACCGAACCCCCGATCTTTACGAAAATCATCTCCTTAAATGAGAATTCATTTGCAGCAAAAATCTCGGGAAGTGTGAGTCCAGCCGCCAAGCCTTCCTTGGTAATGGCCAGGGGGGTCGCACCCGTGAAGGCATCTATGCCAGTTCTAAACCACGACTCGGGAATCGACCAATCAGTCATAAGTGTCGGGAATGAGATCAGCAAAAAGACACGTCCCACAAGAGCAGGGTTAAATATATTCTGTCCCAAACCACCAAAAGTCATTTTGACGATGCCGATTGCTACGATTGCACCTATTAAAACGAGCCACCAAGGGGAACTGGGTGGGAGGTTGAGTGCCAGAAGACAACCTGTAACCGTCGCAGACAAGTCATTGACGGTTACTTTTGTCTTCATTATGAATTTTTGGATTAAATATTCCACTAAAACACAGGAAATGACGCCAGTAAGCACCAATTTGATTGCTGAAAATCCAAAGAAATAGATGGAAACCAGCAGTGAGGGTGCAAGGGCAATCAGCACATCCCTCATCAGAGACTGAGTATTCTCCTTTAAATGAAGGTGAGGAGCACCTGATACTAAAAGTCTTGCCATAGTTTACTGTTTTGCAGATCTGTTTCGCATTATATTCATTACTTCTGCCTTGCTGACCCTGATAATATCGAGCAGAGGTATATGTGCCGGGCAGGAATAGAGACAACAACCGCACTCAATGCAGTCCTGGATTTTCTCTTTTTCGAGTTCATCATGCATACCGCCGATGCGGGAAAGTTTGTTGAGAAGATAGGGTTCCAGACCCATTGGGCAGGCATCGATACATTTTCCACATCGGATGCAGTTACTCTCCTCTTTTCTCTTGGTTTCAGTTTCGGTAAGAAGCAGAAAAGCAGAGGTTGCTTTAAGGGTGGAGGCATCCATATTTGCAACAGCTTTACCCATCATAGGGCCACCGCTGATGAATTTCGCTGCATCCTTTGGAAGTCCTCCGATAGCATCGAGCATCTTTGAAAATGGGGTACCTACCCTCACGAGGAAATTCCTTTGGTGAGGAACGCAACTACCTGTGACAGTGATCACATTGTCAATGAGGGGTTTATTCTTCTGGACCGCCTCATATACTGCAAGCGAAGTACCTACATTCTGCACTACTGCGCCCACCTCGATTGGAAGCGCCAGTGAGGGTACTTTGCGACCTATAAGTGCATCGATAAGTTGTTTTTCGCCACCCTGTGGATATTTTTTCTTAAGGACAGCCACTTTTATTCCCGGGTATGGGGATGCAGCCTCTGTCATAGAAGCGATAGCCTCAGGTTTGTTCTCCTCAATACCTATATAGCATTTATCCACTTTGAGAGCCTTCATCATTATGGCTGCGCCAATAACGATCTCATCGGGACGCTCTCTCATTATCCTGTCGTCTGAAGTGATATAAGGCTCACATTCAGTACCATTTAGGATAAGGTATTCGGCTTTTTTATCCTTGGGGGGATTGAGCTTGACATGCGTTGGAAATGCAGCCCCGCCAAGTCCTACAACACCTGCGCTTTTGATTTTTTCCAGAATTTCTTCTGAAGAAAATGGGATTTCCTTTATAATATCTTTGCTTCTATCAATCTCTTCGCACCAATCGTCGCCTTCTACGTTAATCACAACATGCATCACGGGATTGGCTGCCAGGTCACCTTTCGGCTCTACTGACTTCACTGTTCCCGAAACGGATGAGTGCACAAAGGCTGAAATAAATCCTGCAGGCTTACCTATGACCTGACCCACCTTTACCTTGTCCCCTTTTTGCACCACCGGCTCAGCCGGAGCACCCAGATGTTGAGCCATTGAGATATAAGCTACATCCAAAACCGGAAATATCTCTATATGTGCCTCGCGGGAAAGTTTACTCTCGTTAGGATGGATACCTCCTATTGAAAATGTACGTTTCATATCTTTTCCTCCCTATTGTCAGTTTTAGTAACCGGTTCTTCCTGTTTGGGTGTTACAGGTACCATAATGGGAAAATTAACAGCCCAAATGGCCTTAGTCGGACACTCATCAACGCACTTACGACAAAGTTTACACTTGGAAGGGTCAATGTAAGCTAGATTGTTTTCAATAGTGATAGCATCAAAGGGACAAACCTTGACACATTTGCCGCAACCAATACAGCTCACGGAGCAGGCTTTGCGGGCAATAGCACCCTTGTCCTTGCTGGAGCAGGAGACATAAACCCTGCGATTTTTCGGACCTTTTGGACGAAGTTCGATAATAGATTTTGGGCAAGCTCTGACACAAGCGCCGCAAGCCACGCACTTCTCCTCATCCACCTCTACTATACCGCGTCGCTCATCAATGCGGATAGCATCAAACTTACAGGCCTCCACACAGTCACCCTTGCCAAGGCACCCATACCTACAGCCGGTATCCCCGGAATAGAGTGTAGACATCACCTTACAAGAGGCATACCCGTCGAAATGGTTAATCCTTGCACGATTGTCCAGAGTGCCGTGGCACTTGATAACAGCCACCTTCGGTTCAGTTTTGACTGCTTCCTGACCAAGAGCCGCTGCAACATTCTCCATGACAACATCTCCACCGACCGGGCAAGATAACGAACCAAGTGATGTGGCATTTACAACCGCTTCGGCAAATGCGCGGCATCCGGCCAGACCGCATCCACCACAATTGGCTCCCGGGAGCAAAGACTCAACTATATCAATTCTTGGGTCCTCTTCAACCTTGAACTTTTGTGCCACCAGGTAAAGGACCACCGAAAAGAGCAGTCCGAGCACCACCAGACAAACAATCGTGTAAATAATCGTTGTAATCATTTGGATAGTTTTTCAATAGAAAAAGTAAAGTCTTTAGATATTTTGTTTTTTAATAGATAGATAAGAAAATAATAAAACGCAAGAATTGCGAGTACACTAATTCCGGTAATGAGTTCACTCACCCCGATTTTTGTCAAGATAAAAATTGTGGCAAGAAGCAACATCAGAGGTACGACTGAGGTAATCCAAACAGCTTTGGCACCAAGAGATGCCTTGAGAAGCACTTTCACCTCCTCTCCAACCTGATAATCGCAGGCCAGTGTTGATATTGATTGGGGAATATCGATGGTCTTAATGGATTCATCAGACGCGATGCAGACACCTTTAGCGTGACAAGCCGCACAAGCTGACTTGTTGAGAATTTCGACTGTTATGAACTCATTGGTGACAGCAGTCACAACACCAGGGTGATCTATATTATTTGTTTTTACAGTCATTATTCCTTTTTAATAAGACTGGTCAAAGGATATTTGACACCTTCATATGTACCTATTCGGCCATTGATCGCACCTACTGCAACGGGTGCTGAGAAGAAAATGGGAAGCTTGTTTGCATCATCGGAAAGCCAGATAAACACTTTCTCCTCACCATAGAAGACACTTTCCCCATCACCTTCGCCAAAGGAGAAGACAGAAGTCTCATCTTTATCTTTGGAACGGTCTTTCTTGGGATTTACGGCAATGGCCAGCTTAATAGCATTGAAAGTGCCCACCTTGGCTATTTTCTTCTTTTCACGGCCGACAAAACGTACACGTATATCTAGGACATCCTTATCAAGAGCCACTGTAAAAGGTACAGGCTCACTATTTTCTAGCTTTTTGAAATCGAGACATCTTACTGCAAAAAAGATATTGATAATGTCGCGGATCACAACATCCTCGTAGAAAGTTGTGTCCCTACGGGGACGGCCCTTCTTGTCAAGGACGGCGTTTAGCGTTTTACCGTCGTCACTCCAATTATACCAGTTCTTGGCATAATAACTCCCCTCATTCACATCTCTGTGGAAATAGAGAGGCTTCAAGTCCTTGACATAGAACTTTGATTCATAAATATCCCTCACCTTGAAGAATGAATCCCAGAATTTATAGGTACTTGCCTTTGCCAAGAGATGGTAATAGGGTTCTTTGCCCTCCTCAGACTTTTCTATAAAAGTAAACTTTACACTGGCAATATCTGCGCTAAAACCCCACTTGTAATGTACAATCAGCTCCATGTTTTCACCGCTCTGGAAAGGATACTCCTTATTCTGTGCGGTAGCGCCCACTGAAAAGAAAGAAAGAATGAGTGACAGTAGCGCAAAAAATATTTTTTTCATCAAATAATCGTTTTAATTAAAATCATCACTCGGTCCTATTCCCGCATAATCCAGCGGCTCCGCACTGTTCATCTTTGAACCGTGATATTCGGTTCGGATCATCGGGTCACCCGTTAATACATCATCTATATCCACAAATCGTACCCTATCTGACTCAAACTTCATCGGAACGTCTCCAACTGCACCATTTCTGTGTTTTAAAATGATAATTTCGGTGCCGCCGGTAATTATATCATCAGAAGGAAGTCCTACTTTTTCCGGACGATGGATGAACATTACAATGTCCGCATCCTGCTCGATGGCTCCGGACTCACGAAGGTCACTCAATTGAGGACGCTTGTTGCCGCCACGTGTCTCCACTGAACGGTTGAGCTGCGAAAGAGCTATGATGGGTACATTAAGCTCCTTTGCAATGGACTTAAGGGAACGGGAGATGGCCGATACCTCCTGCTCACGCATACCACGAAGGTCGGGAGGTCCTGTCATCAACTGTAGATAGTCTATTATAATGATTTTCACTTTGTTGTTGTTGACAAGGCGGCGGGCCTTGGAGCGGAACTCGTAAATGGAGAGTGACGGCGTGTCGTCAATCCACAAGGGAGACCTGGAGAGTCTGGCCACTCCTTCGTTGAGTTGTATCCACTCGGCATTGGTCATTTTTTTGGCTCCGCGGATCTTTTCGGCTTCAAGACCTGTCTCCCCAATCATCACTCGCTTAACCAGTTGTGTGGCAGGCATCTCAAGAGAGAAGAATGCCACGGGGATATTATGGTCGATGGCCATATTGCGCGCCATAGTCAGCACAAACGCAGTCTTGCCCACGGAAGGGCGCGCCGCTATAATGATCAGGTCTGAGTTTTGCCATCCGAAAGTAATCTTGTCAATACCTGTAAAACCGGAAGGAATTCCACTGAGTCCATCCTCTCTTTGCTGGCTGGTCTCGATCTCAGTGATAGCCTGTTGAATAATATCCTTTATCGGAGAGGTTTCGCGGCGCATATTGCGTTCCGCAAGCTCAAATACCTCTTTTTCTGCAGTATCCACCAAGTCATCGACCGTCATTGAATCGTCAAAAGCACTCTTCTGGATCTTATATGAAATAGATATAAGTTCTCTCTGGATATATTTCTGAAGGAGAATTTTAGTGTGATAATCGATATGAGCGGCAGCTCCGATTTTGAGAGTAAGCTGGCTCAAATATGCCGTACCTCCAATATCATCGAGATCTCCGCTTTTGCGCAATTCGTCAGATACTGTGAGAATATCCACGGGGTCATTACGCTTCGAGAGGGTGGCTATTGCATCGTATATCTTGCGGTGAGCATCTTTATAGAAACATTCGGCCGAGAGTTGATCAAGGACATCGACCACTACATCCGGCTCCAATAAGAGTGCGCCAAGGACGGCCTCCTCAATATCAATTGCCTGTGGGGGAACCCGCCCTCCCAGCTCTTCACCGAGAAGTGCCAAATCCACCTTTTTGTCCTTTTTCTTGTAATCGGTCTTCGCCATATCTGACTTATTCTTCCTGTTGATCAGGAGATTTAACAAGTATGCGACCGCAGTGCTCGCAGATAATCATTTTTTTGCTCTCAATGACATCAAGGATCCTTTGGGGAGGAATATTGTTAAAGCAACCTCCGCAGGCGCCTCTCTCAACTGTTACAACAGCAAGTCTGTTTTTTGCTCCTTTGCGTACACGTTCGTAAGCATTGATAGCCCTCTCATCCAAGGTAGCGACTAGAGAAACACGCTTTTTGAGAAGTTCCTCCTCCTCTTTGGCTGTCTCCTCGGTGATGGATTTAAGCTCCTTTTCCTTATCTGCCAGGTCTACCTGTCTTCCCGAAAGGGCTGTTTTGGACTCTTCAAGAGAGAGTTTTTTCTCGGCAATGATGGCATTACCCTCCTTGATGTTTTTCTCAGAAACACTTATTTCAAGTTCCTGATACTCAATTTCCTTGGAAAGAGATTCGAACTCGCGGTTGTTCTTTACATCATTGCGCTGTTCCTCATACTTAGCTATGGCCTTTTTAGACTCCTCTATCTGATGCTTGTATTCAGTATTGTATTTTTCGATCTCCTTAATTTCAGCCAGTGTATTTGAGATACGGGTCTTAAGACCCTCTATTTCGTCTTCAAGGTCCTCTACTTCAAGCGGAAGTTCACCTCTGAGCAGATATATCTTGTCAATATTGGTATCAATATTTTGGATTTGATACAAAATTTGAAGCTTCTGCTCCATCTCCTTCGCATCTGTTTCGCCTGAATGATGTGAAAGCGAAACAAAGGTTTCCCGCTGGTCTATAGGAGTAACCACTTTTGTTGCCTTTTTTGTCGCCATATACTTAGAAATAAAATATTGGATTGTTATTATTATTCAAGAAAGTGTGGATTGCAAAGGTAGGAATTTTTTTGCTAAGAATTTCATACAACTTATCCACAATATCTCTCTCACTCTCATAATGTCCGATATCCATCACCACAAAGCCTTCAGAACAGAAATAATGGTGATAAGAGAGATCTCCGGTGATAAAAAGCTGAGCCCCTGCTTCCATGGCCTGAGGTATAAATGAAGAACCACTGCCCGCGCAGACAGCAACCCTCGAAACAGGCTCTTCAATAAGCCTTGAACTGCGCAGACGCTCTACACCAAAAGCTTTCTTGACAAATGTGGAGAGTTCCTGCGGCTCTACCGGTGAGGGTAAAGTACCGACAAGTGCCAGCGAAGTTTCGTCGAGAGGCTCAATATTCTGCAGCCCAAGTCGTAGCGCCATTAAAGCGGTCACTCCACCCTCGGCCTTGTCAGCATTTGTGTGTACTGAGTAGATGACGACACCGTTCGTAATTGCAAGAGTGATACATTTGCCGATAAAAGTGTCGGGGTTGATCTTTTTGACACCAGCAAAAATCAGCGGATGATGAGTAATAACCATATTAGCGCCGACGGCCACCGCAGCTTCTATCAGCTCGGGAGTGCAATCAAATCCGATCATAACGCCCTTTATCTCCTGCTCCGGAGATCCTATGCAGAAACCGGAATTGTCCCAAGGCTCCTGCGTACCGAGGGGGGCGAATTCCTCGATAATTAGTGCTATATCTTTTGCTTTCATATCAAATATCAAGAACTAAAGTGACTCCTGGACCTCCACAAGTGTAGCTCGGATATTCCTGAGTCTTTCTATAGCTTCACTCCGGCGATCAACCTCATCCAATCCAAGACGTAATCGTTTGCGGGCTCCTTCAAGGGTCATACCCTGGTCTTTCACAAGCCGGGAAATATTCTTGAGTGCAACAATGTCTGTTTCACGATAAAGACGGTTCCCTTTATTGTTGCGGTCCGGACGCACATATTCGGGGAAAGTATCCGACCAGAAACGAATCAGTGAGACATTGACGTCAAACATTTTCGCCACCTGGCCTATAGTATAGTAATATTGTCCTTTCATCTCTTTTTAGTCCATAGATTGTCCGGTGCTAAGCGCAATCATCATCATCTCCTGATAAGCAGATGGAGTAATATCAGCAAAAAAGTAATTTATAGGATCAACGTAATTATCGTTGACTATCACTTCATAGTGAAGATGGGGAGCAAATGATGTGCCGCTGTTACCAACTCTACCGATAACCTCAGACTGTTGCACTTTCTGTCCCTTTTTGACCATAATCTCCTGTAAGTGTGAATAAGTTGTGACTATGCCACCGGAATGGGTTATCTCAATACGCCTACCCCACGCAGTTGTTTGCCTGGAGACCAATGTGACAGTACCGGAGGCAGCAGCAAGCACTTCAGTGCCCACCGGAGAGAGTATGTCGAAACCGGTGTGCTCGCGAAGCGTCTTGTAAAAGGGGCTGAACTTGTTACCCACCGATGCTCCGGTTCTGGCAATAGAGAAATCCCTTACGGGAATTATTGAGGGAATTGTCTTCCAATCAAGGTCTTCTGTTGATAGGCGATGATTGATGATTTCAATGGAATTGTTGATTCTGCCGGAGATCGACTCAAGACGAGATCCACGGATATTAACATTCCAGATAAGATCATTTTCATCCTCTTCGTAGATTGTGCCAAGATCAAGGCGACCCGTATCACGGCCTGTCATATATGTCGGAGGAGCTGAATGAAAGATATCATTGTATATCTGCCGATCTCTTGTTTCGAGGCCTTCAATAACACTCTCAACAATCTCTATCTGCTCCTTCATCCTAACGTATTCACGTTCCATATAATCCCTTTCGGCAATGAGTTGCTTTTCGCGGTCGGTACTGAAGAAGATAGAAAATATTGCATAATAGATTACTGCGACAAGTAAACTGAAAAAGAGATACTTGCCTACAACAAGAAGAGTCCTCCAGATGGAGAACTTCTTTTTGTCAAATCTGAGTTCTTTTTTGTTGTAGAAAAATTTGGCCATATCTTACTTGCGGTCTTTACCCGCAAGAATCATGCTCTGATATTCTTCAGGAGAGATTTCGTGGTCAAAATAGTTGCAAGGATTGACAGCCTTGCCCTTATATATCACCTCATAATGGAGATGCACACCCTTGGAGCGGCCTGTAGTACCCATCTTACCAACCTGTTCGCCACGACGGACTCTCTGGCCCGGCTTTACAGTGGCCTGATGTAAATGCGCATAGCGTGTCTTATATCCGAACCCATGATCCACTATCACCTGGTTGCCATAACCAAAGAAATTGTAGCATACCTCAACCACAAGACCATCACCGGTAGCATAAATAGGTTCGCCTGTCTTTCCGGAAATATCCACACCCTTATGCATCCTGATGCTCTTGTTGAAGGGATCGGAACGATATCCGAACTTGCTGCCCAGTCTGTTGCGCGGATGTGTGGATACAGGAAAAATCGAAGGCACACAGGAGGCCATGTCTCCGGCTCTTTTAGCCAAAAGAGAAACCTCATCAAAAGAACGTGACTGTACTGCCGCCTTCTTTGAGAGTATATCAAGCCTCATCGCAGATGAAATGAGGAAATCCGAGTTTTCAAAATGTTTCAGATGTGAATATCTCTCCACACCACCGAATCCTGCATCACGCACTTCTGAAGATATCTCCTCCATTCCGAAAATAGGACGATAGACTATGTTGTCCCTCATCTCTATTTCCATCAATGTACGATGCTCTTCATCGAGCTTCTGGTTAAGACCTTTTATTTGTGAGAGCAATTCCTGATTGCGGCTCTCGAGTATCATAGTTTTGGGTGTCTTCAGCAAAAGAACTTCCGAATAAAGCCAGAAATAAGCGAAGAAGCAGAGAAAACCGAGCCCTAACACCATGCAACATCTTAACAGTCTGCTCTTTAAGGTCGGCTTTACCACTTCATAGGAAAGGGTTTCCTCGTTAAAAATGTATTGTTTTTTACCTAACATTATTAAATAACACCATTTATAACCTTGCAAAATTACAAAATTTGGATAAAAAAACTAATTTTGTGACAGAAAAACTCACTTTATTAACAAGTTATTAACAATTTAACTATATGACATCTAACGAAACACGTCGTACATTCCTTGATTTTTTTGCCTCTAAAGGCCATACTATTGTGCCCTCGGCACCAATGGTGGTCAAAAATGACCCTACACTTATGTTTACCAATGCGGGCATGAATCAGTTCAAAGACTGGTTTTTAGGTAATACCCCCATAAAACATTCCAGAGTGGCTAATACGCAGAAATGTCTCAGGGTTAGCGGCAAGCACAATGACCTCGAAGAGGTCGGGCACGACACCTATCACCATACGATGTTTGAGATGCTCGGCAACTGGAGTTTCGGTGACTATTTCAAAAAAGATGCCATCAACTGGGCCTGGGAACTGCTTACTGAAGTTTACAAAATTGACAAGGAGCGTCTATATGCCACAGTATTTGAAGGTTACGAGCCGGAAGGCCTCAAAATGGACAACGAAGCACGTGATTTATGGCTCAAACATCTTCCTGAAGAGAGGATTATTTTAGGTAACAAAAAGGATAATTTCTGGGAAATGGGCGACACGGGTCCTTGCGGCCCTTGCAGTGAAATCCATATCGATCTTCGCAGCGATGAAGAGAGGGCACTTGTTCCAGGCAGTGAAATGGTTAACAAAGACCACCATCTCGTAATCGAAATCTGGAACCTTGTCTTCATCCAGTACAACCGTAAGGCAAATGGCTCCCTTGAACCGCTCGCAGCCAAACATGTAGACACAGGAATGGGACTTGAGCGTCTCTGCATGGTATTACAAAACAAACAAAGCAACTACGACACAGACGTATTTACATCTATGATTGAAGCTATATCCAGGGTCAGCGGGATTAAATATGACAGCAACAGCGAAGTGGGAGTGGCAATGAGAGTGATTGCAGACCATATCAGAGCTATCTGTTTCTCGATTACCGATGGGCAGTTACCCTCGAATGTCAAGGCGGGCTATGTCATAAGACGTATTCTCCGCCGTGCCGTCAGATACGGATACACATTCCTCGGTATGAACGAGCCATTCCTCTGCAAACTCGTACCTCAACTCGTAAGTGATATGGGCGAGGCATTTCCTGAGCTCGAAAGGCAACAGAATCTTATCGTAAATGTCATTCGGGAGGAAGAAGATGCCTTTCTTCGCACTCTGGACAAAGGCATACGCCTTATGGATTCCATCCTGGAAAAATCGGCGGATAGCAAACGAATTTCAGGCATTGACGCATTTACACTCTACGATACGTTCGGGTTTCCTATAGACTTGAGCGAACTCATCGCCAGAGAAAAGGGTTACACAATAGATATGGAGGGTTTTGAGATTGAACTGGGCAAGCAGAAAGAGCGCGCAAGATGTGCAACTGCCATCGAAGAGGGCGACTGGTACGAAGTTGCACCTTTTACCTCAACCGAATTTGTGGGCTACGACACCCTCGAGTCCGAAATACACGTGATGAAATACCGAACAGTCAAAGCCAAAAACAAAGAGATGTTCCAGTTAGTATTTGACAAAACCCCCTTCTATGCAGAAAGTGGCGGACAGGCGGGCGACAGCGGCACTATCGAATCAAAGAGCGGAGAACGCATCGCCATTCTGACCACCATAAAGGAAAACAATCTCCCTATACATATTGCAGAAAGAATTCCCCTAAACCTTGAGGAGACATTTATCGCAAAAGTTGATGAAGAGCGCAGGATCGAGGTAGCAAATAATCACACCGCCACTCACCTCCTGCATCATGCTCTGCGCAGTGTACTCGGTAAACATATCGAACAAAAGGGTTCTTCGGTTGGCTCCACTTCGTTCCGTTTTGACTTTTCTCACTACGAAAAAGTCTCTCATGAGGATCTCAGAAAGGTGGAAAAACTTGTCAACCATCTAATCCGCACAAATATACCCAGAGAAGAGTTTAGGAACATAGCCATCGAAAAGGCAAACGAAATGGGCGCTATCGCACTCTTTGGAGAAAAATATGGAGATGATGTTCGTGTTATTAAGTTCGGTGACTCTACTGAACTCTGCGGTGGAACCCATGCCCCTGCCACCGGCTCTCTTGGTTATTTCAGAATACTCAATGAAACAGCTATCGCTGCGGGGGTAAGGAGAATCGAGGCTACCACCGGCCGTCATGCCGAAGCCGCAGTTTATGCGAATGATGATCATCTCCTCGCACTGAGCGCACTCTTCAATAACACTCCCAATCTGCTCAATTGCGTCAACAAACTCATATGTGACAATGAGACCTTTAAAAAGGCACTGGAAGAGGTGGAGAAGGAGCGTGCAATTGTACTCAAACAGAATCTCATCGAAGAGAGCAGGGTAGTTAAGGGCATTCGTCTGATAACACTCAGACAAGGCAACTACAATCAAAATACTGTCAGAGAGGTAGCATTTATGCTCTATAAGGAACTTACTTCTGCTGTCTTCATTTCGGCACTGCCATCAAGTGACGGCAAGGCCAATCTGACCCTTATGTATACTGATGATCTTGTTCAGCAAGGAGCCAACGCTTCAGCCGATATCAAGATAGCTGCAAAGCTGATCCAGGGTGGTGGAGGGGGACAAAATTTCCTTGCAACTGCCGGTGGCAAGAATGTTGAGGGGCTTGATGAAGCGGCCGACAAATTACAAGAGATCGCACTCAGCAGATAATGAAAACACTTGACCGATTCGTCATAAAAAGGTTCTTAGGACCTTTCTTTCTTACCTTCTTCATCGTGATATTTGTACTCTCGATGCAGTTCCTCTGGATCTACATAGATGAACTGGTGGGTAAAGGACTTGGAATCGGTGTAATTTTGGAATTTATGGCCTGGGCGGCAGCGACGCTAATACCAATGTCACTTCCTTTGGCCACCCTACTGGCTTCCATAATGTCACTTGGAGGCATGGGAGAACACAACGAGTTGCTTGCAATGAAGGCAGCCGGCATATCCCTCGGTAGAATTTTGATACCGGTGATAATTCTCTCAGCAGTAATTAGCGTCGGGGCCTTTTTTGCTGCAAATGACCTGGTTCCGGTCTCATACAACAAAATTTACACTCTCCGCAATGACATTCTCCACACCAAAGATGAGATTAAGATACCAAAAGGCATTTTTTACGACGGTATTGATAACTATATAATCCGCATAGAGGACCGCAATGACGAGACCGGAATGATGTATGACGTCATAATATACGACCATACATACAATACCGGCAACACCAACATAACTATTGCAGACTCTGGTAAAATGGTTGTCACTTCCAACAAACAACATCTCATATTCAATCTATATCACGGTATCTCATACCAGGAAGATAACAAGATGACCTATAGAGATACCACGATAACCCTCAACAAACTCAAGTTTGAGGAGCAGCAGTTGATTGTTGCTTTGGAAGATTATACCTTCACGAGATCTACCGATGATCGTTTCGGCGATGAAGTAATGTCCAAAGACCTTAAGCAGTTAAGACATGACAGGGATTCGCTCTCAATAGTGTTTGAGCAACTGCAGGAGACCCAGCGTAATAGATTTCTCTCAGGATCAGGAATGACCTTTCTCTACCAACTGGATAGTGCAAAACAAGAAGATTTTGTCGGATGGCTGGATATTGATTCGCTATATACAATGGTTGCGTCCGGTGACCCCATCCAAAGAGAGAAAGAGGCTTGTCGTCAGGCAATGGATAAACTCACTCTCGCGATTGATCAGGTGGAAAACTTCTCAAGAGAAAACTACCGTTATGTCGAGCCGATTAAGAGAATTGATATTGAGAGCCACCGCAAATTTACCCTCTCACTTGCCTGCCTGCTCTTTTTCTTTATAGGGGCGCCGCTCGGAGCAATTATTCGCAAGGGAGGCCTCGGTACTCCGGTGGTTGTTTCAATATTCTTCTATCTGGTCTACTATATTATCGATATTTCGGGCAAAAAGCTTGCGAAGGATGGAGTTATGACACCATTTGTGGGTACTATCATCTCTTCTGTAGTACTGTTGCCGATAGGTATTTTCCTAACCAGGCATGCGATCAGGGATTCCAACCTTTTCAATATCGATTCTTACAAGGTATTTTTCAAGAATTTATGGGATTACATCGTCAAGATTTACCACAAGGTGCGCAATTTTTTTCGCAAAGGCAGGGGACGCATCCGCATCGTCTATATGGGCACTCCCGAATTTGCGGTAGCACCGCTTGAGAGTCTTCTCGCTGCAGGGTTTGAGGTGGTCGCAGTAGTGACGGCTCCCGACAGGCAGAGCGGACGCGGACTCAAAATCAACGAGAGTGCCGTCAAAAAGTGTGCGTTGGAGCATGGTATAACGGTACTTCAACCGGAGAGGCTCAAAGACCCGGAGTTTCTGGAGCAGCTTGCCTCCTTCGATGCCAATCTCTTTGTGGTGGTAGCCTTCCGGATGCTCCCCAGGGAGGTCTGGTCGATGCCCGCACACGGCACATTCAACCTGCATGCCTCCCTCCTGCCCCAATACCGCGGCGCTGCTCCCATCAATTGGGCGCTGATCAACGGAGAGCGCATCACCGGAGTGACTACATTCCTAATCGATGAAGAGATCGATACCGGCAAGATCCTTTTCCAGGAGAGTTGTCCTATCGAGGATTATGACAATGCCGGCTCTTTGCACGACAAACTCATGGAGATGGGGTCCGCGCTGGTGGTCAAAACCGTGGCCGCCATCAGGGATCACACTGTCCGTCCGGTGGCGCAGGATACTCAATATATGGCGCTGCGGCCTGCACCCAAACTCAATCGGGGGCTCTCACGCATCAACTGGAGCAGGGATGCCCGCGATATTGTCAACCTCATCAGGGGACTTAGCCCCTACCCTTGCGCCCATACCACCTTTACTTTTGAGGAGCAGGAGCTCGGAGTGAAGATATTTGAAGCTTTTGTGAGAGAAATGGGTCAAGAGAATGAGGATTGGGGTACCATCACTTCGGATGGCAAGAGCTGGCTTGAGATCAAGTGCGGTACGGGGTCCGTGCGTCTTCTCAACTTACAGATTGCAGGCAAAAAGCGGCTCTATATCAGTGATTTCCTGAAAGGATTCCGTGAACCGGAAAAATATAGGGCAAAATAAGTTGCAGCTATGAAGAGAATTGTAATACTTGCAGATGGAACCTATCCCTCTTCAGAGAGAACTCTGAAAATACTACGCAATGCAGATTTGCTTATCTGTTGCGACGGTGCGGCAGAAAAGGCCATCTCGAGGGGAGTAATTCCGGATTTTATCGCCGGTGATATGGATTCGATGCCTATAGAATTGCAGAGAGAATACTCCGATATCATCAGAAAATCGGATTGCCAAGATACAAATGACCTTACAAAAGCTGTGGAGCTGGCAAAGAGTTTCAATCCCGCTCAGGTGACCATCCTTGGTGCTACCGGCAGAAGGGAGGATCATACCCTTGGTAATATTTCGCTCCTGGCTGAATATGCGCAGGAGTGCCCTTTTCCGGTGGATATGGTCACAGATCACGGAAGATTCTTTACGATCAATGATAGCACAGTTTTTGACGCGGTTCCCGGTACGGCCATTTCATTTTTTACCTTCGACCAAAGTTTGAGAATCAAATCAAAGGGGCTCGAATACCCCCTCGATGAAGTAATCTTTGATTCCCTCTGGAAAGCCTCTCTAAACATCGTATCGGAGAGCAAAGTTTCGCTCGAATTTTCCCATCCCGCCATTGTTCTGATTTTTGAAGCGGAGTAATCAACCCTTGGCGTCCTCAAATAATTTTGCGGAGTAAATGTTATTAATTAACTTTATTGTCGTATTATTTTAAGTGTCAGAATATTATGCTGTGGGTGGTTCGGCAAATACAGGATCCCTATAAATATCAATTAAACGAGAGATGAGGAAAATTATAGCATATTCAACAATTTTAATACTATCTCTATCTTGTAAAAGCCAACAATTTAATGTTGTTTCTTTGTGCGGTACATTTGATGGAGTAGAGGGCGGGGAAAATCCATTATCTACTTACGTGGTGTTGGAATTGAATGTGGATAATACCTGTTCGTTGAAAAAAACTTTTGATTTGTCAAAGATTGAATGTCGAGGCGAATGGGCTATAAATGATGATGTAATAGAGATAAGGTGTAATAATAATCCCGTTTTGAGCGATATTGAAAAAGCATTGCAGGGAGGAAGTTATATTGAAGGAACTTTTAAAATAAAAGTTTTGAGTAAAAACAAATTAAAATTGGGCAATACCGTTTTGAAACGGAAGAAATAGGCAGTGAAGGCCCCGCAGTTTTGCGGTAATAAAAACATTAATTACCGTTGGAGCAATGAGAAAGATATTTGCAATTATAACCATCTTGTTTATGGCCAGTTGCGTTTATTCGCAGGAAGCGGTATATGTAGAGGGGAAAGGATATGAGGGTTATGTTTTTCCAAAGGAACATCCAATTTGGGGTTTTCCGCCGGAACAAAATCGCTATACACCAAATCTAGAGGATATTGCGCAAGCGGAAAAAATTTTACGGGATAGTATCGGAACTGTTTATGTGAAATCACATCAAGAAGCATATAGGAAACCGCCCATAAATAAAAGAACATTGAAAAATTACCTGCGTCAATATGTCGGATATTTAACGGAAGAGGGCGAAATTATCATTCATATTTACTTAAACAAAGGTATCGAAACGGATAAACACAAATTGTCGGAAGAGATAATAGCAGTTTTTGGCGGTGGAAGCAACCATTGGCATATCAAAATAAATATAACGACAAAGGAACTATTTGATATGCAAGTCAATGATATAAGTTAGAATTATCGTACTTACGAAATTCCTAATTTTTTGCCGATAGCGGCAAGCATATCGTCAATCATAGCCTCCATATCCCATTTGGGATTCCATCCCCATTCTGCACGAGCGCAGGAGTCATCCATTTTGTTGGGCCAGGAAGCGGAAATGGCCGCTTTAACAGGGTCAACATTGTAGTCGAAAACGGCATCCGGAATGCGTTTGGCTATCGATGCAAATAGTTCACGGGGATTGAAACTCATAGAAGTGATGTTGAAGCTGTTGCGGTGAATCAATTTGGCAGGGTCGGCCTCCATAAGTTGTATAACGGCATCCAGAGCATCCGGCATATAAAGCATATCCATATAGGTCTCTTCCGGAACCTCGCAGGTGTAACGGCCGTTTTTCAGCACTTCGTAAAATACCTCAACGGCATAGTCTGTAGTGCCGCCGCCGGGCAGTGCTCCGCTGGAAATAATTCCGGGGAATCGCACACTGCGGGTATCAACGCCGAAACGGGTGAAATAATAATCACTTAGCAACTCGCCCGCAACCTTGCATACACCATAAATAGTATTGGGCCGCATAATGGTATCTTGCGGAGTCATATCCTGAGGAGTGCTCTCACCAAAAACGCCGATGGAACTCGGAGTAAATACCGCGCATCTATACTCATTGGCGATATTAAGTGAATTGAGCAGAGCTCCCATATTGAGACGCCACGCAGTCAGAGGTCTTGCCTCTCCCGTTGCACTTAGCAGGGCCACAAGATTAAAGATAGTGTCTATATTATATTTTTTCACTATTTCCGCAAAACGCTTCTCATCAAGGGCATCAAATTGTTCGGTAATAGCGAAGCCTCGTAGCTTTTCCACCATTTCATCTTTCAAATCCGAGGCAATTACATTATCTTTACCATAGTTTTTTTGGAGATGAGGCACAAGTTCAGTACCTATTTGACCTCCTGCGCCTACAACAAGTATTCTTTTCATATCAATTTTAAACGGAATTATTATACAAAGATAATGATTTTGCAGCAAAATGAGCATTTTAATTACAATTTCGTTATTATCCGAGAAAGAGGGATTCGTTGACTGGGGATTTGCGCCGGTAGCGGAAATTGGAGAGAGCTATAGTCGATTCAGTGATTATATCTCCCGCGGAGAAAATGCCGATATGGGATATCTTGCAAGAAATATGGAGAAAAGGAAGGATCCCTCGTTGTTGGTTCCGGGTGCCCGTTCGGTAATCAGCTTTTTGGCTCCTTACAGCAGCATAAAAAGCTCAGTGGCTGCATTTGCCCTTGGGGAAGATTATCACGATGTGATAAAAGATAAACTCCATAGAATCTCGCTGCATCTGTCGCAAGAATGCGCTAAGCATGGTCTGGAGTATCAGGGACGCTGTTTTACCGACAGTGCTCCGGTAATGGAGCGCTATTGGGCCGCTGAGGCGGGATTGGGTTTTATCGGGCGTAATAATTTCCTTATATCGCCGGAGCACGGGCTGCGCACCCTAATCGGAGTAATTATCTGCAATATTCCACCTGAGTGGCTCGGAGAGCGAAAGGAGAAAATTGCAGAGGGTTGTGGGAAGTGCCGGCGCTGCATAGATGCCTGTCCCGAAGGTGCACTCTATGCCCCTTTCCGGCTGGATGCGCGCAAATGTATCTCCTACCACACCATTGAGTCGCATGAGCTCTATTCCGCCCGCCCTGTGGAGTACAAAGGTCAAATCTTCGGCTGTGAAATCTGTCTCCGCGCCTGCCCCTACGACCGCGAATCCGAAGGATGGGAAGAGTTGCGCACCAATGCAAAAGAGATATTATCCAAGAGTCCACAGGATTGGCACGATATGGATGAAAAAGAATTTAAGGAACGGTTTGGCGATACGCCTTTAAGCCGAGCCGGCCTTGACAAAATAAAGAACAATTTATGATGAAGCTACAGACCCCGGTAGAGTGTGCTCATTTGAAAGAGCGGCTCGGATATAAGAATAAATATTTATTTATAGGCTCCTGCTTTGCAACCGAGATCGGCTCTATGATGAAGGATCTGGGATTTGATCTATTGCTGAACCCCTTCGGAGTACTCTATAACCCTGCATCTATCTATTCTTCCATAAAAAGACTCTCTTCAGGCACCCCATTTACAGAAAAGGATATCATCATGGATAATGGGCGCTACACCTCATTTTTCCATCACAGCACCTTTACAAGAGGAAGCAAAGAGGAATTTCTGGCCAACGCCAATGCTTCTCTGGAGAGGGATAGCGCAAAGTTTGCCGCTGCCGATACCTGCGTAGTGACTCTTGGAACTGCCTGGGTCTTCAGACATCTGGAGCGCGATGTAATAGTCTCAAACTGCCATAAGATACATCCGGCGCAATTTCGCAGGGAGCGTCTTGAGGTAGAAGAGGTGACAGGTATGTTGTGCGAAATAGTGGAGGCACACCCCGACAAAAAGTGGATATTTACCGTAAGTCCGATAAGGCACCTAAAAGATACCGCTCACGGCAATCAGCTCAGCAAATCCATTCTACTGCTGGCCATTGACCGCCTGCAGCATCTCCATCCGGAGGTGGAATATTTTCCGGCTTATGAGATTATGATGGATGAATTGCGTGATTACCGCTTTTACACGGAAAATATGACGCATCCTACTGACCAAAGTATCCGTTACATCTTTGATCGGTTCTGCGATTATGCAATAGATGCTTCGGAAATGGCCGCGATAGCCGAAGCGAAAAAACGCCTAAAGGCATCGCGGCACATCGGTTTTACTTCGAAATGATCTTCATAGAGCCTGTATGCCCTCTGTATTCATTTGCGTAGAGCGACTCTATCTCCACAAGTGAGGTCGAGAAAGTGCCCTCCTGCGTGATATAGAAGCGTTCTTCGATGGTCAGATTTCCTTCGGGCAACAGCTCAAAATAGTAATTGGTAAGCGACTCATGCTGCTCCTTATAAAATTCTCCCCAAAATCCCGTGAAGAAGAATGATCTCTCATCCAAAGGATAGAAGCAGGCGGGACGCATCGCTTTCATTCTCACAAAACTGCGGTTTTCGCTATTCGTGATATAATATCGGGCAATAATCTCATCTCCTACATTGAGTTTGTCGCCATCCACTATAATTTTCGAATCGGAGGCTCTTACAAATTCACGGGTGACCTCAATCTCATTTGCCGCAGGCTTGACCTCGTCGATTACCGTGTCGTAAGTGTAGTAAACTGCACCGAGTTTGAGATCTTTTGCCCCGCTGGAAACCAGCGCATGCACGGCGTCAGTAGTAGCAACCGTATTTTCCCAAGCCTGGTTGTGTTTCTGCAGGAGCATCCACAATGCCAACGAATCCACCATCTCTTTCTCGCCAAGTCTGGCGAAAAGTGTCATCAGTTTTGCATGAGCATAAATCTCGCTATTCATAAGACCTCGGAAAGGCATTACCGCATTGGGGAAATAGCATCCAATTGTAGAATTAACCACCGCGTAATCCTTGAGCGAAGCATTGAGGTCGGCAATTCGGGAGTCAAATTTTTTGTTCCAAAAACCGGTATCCTTGCAATTTAGCAAGATATGGGCAAGTCGGGCTTTATTGAGAATGGCAATCTTTTGCCAACCATCAGCAGTATTTGAAAGGAATTTGTCAAATGCGGTCGAAACCTTTCCCTTCATCTGATACTCCAAATAGTGGCTGCGCACATAAAACAGATCTATATAATTGAAGGGATTATACCCTTCGCGGTTATAGGCTTCGCGGATTTTCTCGTCAATATAACTTACTGCGCCTTCCACAAGTTTTTTCTCCGACTCACTGAATTCCAATGCACCAAAATTGCGCAACTGACTCATTTTTTCAAGGAAAAACAGCGTAAGCCGTTCGGAAGAGGGCATACCGTCGAACCAGGCGAAACCGCCATCGGAATTTTGAAATTTTGAAAGCGTTCTTATCGCCTCATTGCGGAAACTTTCCGTTGATGCGCTATCTACTTCCTTCTGATCCAAGGTCAGCACTTTTGCTCTCATCTGATTGATATAGAGAGCTACTGTCCAATCTATCGTATTATTGGATTCGGGCTTTGAAACCACCGGCAGCGACTCTTTTACAGCAGTAAGTGTGGAATATTCGGCGTGTCTTATTCGCGGATTGCGTGCCTTAATGCGTTTGTGAAGCTGATCCTCATAATATTTGTGGCCGTGAGGCCCGCCTATTACAAAGGAGGCCGCTTCGGTGATGGTAATCTCCTTCGGAAGGATGGTAACAATATGTTTTTCTCCATCACTGAAATTGCCCGCTTTAAAGCTGATAGTAACTCCTAGTTTACTTATATTTTCAGGCGGAGTAATGCTCCAGGCGAGCTCCTTCTGCGCACCTACTGCAAGAGTAAGTACCTTTGATTCCGTATCTTTAAGGGTTAACTTCTCCCCTGTCTCTTCGTTGTAAAACTCTATATATCCATTGCCCTGCAACTGTTCGTCGCTGAGATTGACTACTTTGCTCTTAATGACAATTTTGTCACCCTCACGGATAAAGAGAGGAATATTGGGCACTACCATCAGTTCCTTGCGAACTATCAGCGAGCGCTCCGCATTACCGGTTTTAAGGGATTTGTCGTAACCCATCACCAGCACACGGAAGGTCGAAAGAAGATCCCCTGTAGTATATTCCACCTCCACTTTTCCATCGCGATCACTCCTGAGATGAGGATAAAAGGCGATAAGCTCGCCGAATTGAGACCTTATAGTCATCTCTTCAGCCTCCTGGCCGGCCCCCGCTTCTGTGTCAATGCTACGCTCCTCCTCGACATCCATTAGATCCATTTCCAATGGTATGGATTCAAGTGCGGCATTGGCACCAGATACTGAGGAACTCTTGGAAAGCGCTTTCCTTTTTTCTAATAATCGGAACCCGTAATAAGTCCGATAGGAGTCGCCGAGAGTTGTTCTTATATAGGGTGCGGAGTTATACACCTTTACATCAAGCGGATTAAATGAGAATGAGTTTGCTCCATACCTATCGGTGGTCTTGTCAAAAATTGAAACCACATATTCCGCATCAGGAGCTCCGATAATGGTGAATTTTTCTTTGCTTTGTGGGCCGGTACAATCTCTGAAAGATTCAATGCCAACATTGAAAAGGACTTTGTCCGGACGTGAAAATTCATATTGATGATCAATCGCCTCACCGTTGCGGAAGCCGAAAATGGACATTTTAACCGAGCTGCGATATTCCTCCTTGTAAGGCAGGGAGATTCTCACCACCTCATTTTTGAGATGCAGAGATTCCCTATGGTGGCATTTATGATTGTCAAAAAGACCCATTTCCAGCCAAAGATTATCTTCAGTTGTACCTATAAGGAATTCTATGCCATTTTCGGTAACAATAGGATAGTAAAAATAGACCGCCTTGACCGGCAGACGATTTTCATTCGTATCAAAAATCACTATTTCAGTTTTGCCCTCTATCTCAATCCCCCTGTAAACGCTCTTATAGGCCAGTGTATATGCACCTGACTTTACAGAAGCAAAGTCAAAGGGAATTTCACTGTTTGATGAGACTGTTTCGCTTCCAACCACCTTCCCATCTTGCAACAAAGAATAAGTAACCTTCGTTTCATAGGGACGATAGTTCAGGTTATCCACTGTAAATGTAACTGCCTTAACCTCATTTTTCTCCACAATCACCCTTGAAACATTGTTATCCGGATCTTTGTAGCTTTGTGACATAGGAGTGGAGAAACGCAGTCCCATTACCAAAGGAATGTCGGAAACCCTGACGGTAGTGCTCTTGCTGTGAGTCTCTCCCTGAGGGTCGGTCACCTTGGCATCTATCACAAATGCTATGACATCTTCCGAATGCTCTTTCGGATTGAAAGAATATCCGGCAGGATGTTTCGCAATAAAGGATATTTCAAAATGCCCATCGTTGTCCGACAAAACCTCTCCGGAAGTCACCTCTTCCGAATAATAACTATTATAGGATCTATGGCCGGGATGCCATACTGAATGGCATGTTACCGAGTATTCTACTTTGCATCCTGCAATGGAATAGCCGGCAAAACTCTCAACGGTGCCTTTTTGACGCACTATATCGGAAAAGATATAGACTCCCTCATTCGGTTCCAGTTTGAAATCAAAATTGGGCCTTTTATAGGTCTCGACTCGCACCTCGCCAAGATGGCGGTATTCGGACATAATATAATATTTGCCGTTTTTACTCTCTTCCGGGAGTGTGAAAAAACCGCTGGCGGACCCCATATCGTTTGTTACCACTTTAAAGGTGGCAAATGGTTTATCTTCAGAAGTATGGCGTATGGAGAGCTCAATAGGCTTATTGGCTAAAACCTCACCCCTTTCCCTGTCGCTTTTATAGCAAATTACCTTGAAAAAAATGGTATCGGAAGGCTTGTAGAGCTTACGGTCGGTGTAGAGTGACATCCCCTCCGACATCCTTTCCCGATCTAACTCGGTTTCAACTCTATAATTGTCCACTGAGAGCAAAGGCGCATAGATATCCTTGCCGGCAGATACCCTGAGGGCCCAGTCTATATATTCTTTGCCCTTCTTTTGTTCGAATTCCATAGGCAGCTCTGTAAATCCATTCTGAATGACTATGGCCTTCTTTGCCGGAGTTATTTTCACAATGCTGCCGGAATATTTCCTGCCCGGATTCCTGTAAGCTTCAGCCAAAACTTCTTTATAAGGTTTGCCGGTAACGATGTTCGCTGCATATATTTCCTGAACATTGCCCACCTTGCGAAGTCCCGTGGCTACCGAGCTGACACAAATATCTGTGTATGAATCGTGTTTTCCGGAATGGAAATGGAGGACATAATTACCTGCCTGCCCACAGGAAATGGTATCGCGCTTTTCGCCCGGAATATTGTACTCGTCAGGCATATCGTATGTATGGGAAGAAACCTTTGTGGAGATGCGTTTGAGATCGAATAAACCGAACCTGTAGCCCTCCTCCCAAAAACGGTTGTCATTGAGACGATATATATCGAGAGTGACACGGCTGAGATTGCGTGTGCTGATCCTAATCGCTACATCTTGATGCGGGACATATTGGTTCCTATAGCCACTGATAGATCCGGATAAGTCCTCGGAGTCCATACTCTCTACTATCTCTTTCACATTATCGTAATAGTAATCTTTGGAAGAATGCCCCTTGAGCAGGTCAAGGCAACGTGATTTGAAAGCCAGATAGTCGGCACCGCTCTTATCAAACCTGTAGTCTATATTGCGTTTTTCCTCCAAAAGTTTGTGGTAATGGAGCCTTAAAACTCTCGGATGATCCAAATATTTGGCAATACTTCCATTGAGGTCTCCCAATATAATGCTCCGCTGACGATCCACAGTAGAATAGTATGGACCGGCCTCTTTCCAATTGTATTCGCGAAGCTGGTCCAGCTTTGTTTCGCAGACAACCAGAAGCTCAAGGCCGTCATCCGCCTTCGTTGCAAGGGTTTCCAGTTCATCAAGGTATTTGACGGCAGTCTGGGGAAGACCTTTTTTCAAAGCCTTCTCCACTTTAGCCCATAAGTCGCTGTAATCGACTGACTTGTAAGATTGTGCGTTTATCATGGATGTCATAGGTATTATCAACAATAAAAAAGTGAGCAATCGTTTCATAACCTCTTGATTTTATGTTTAATCAATAGTGTTTCCAAAAATATGCCATTATTTTCATACCTTTGCTCAAATTTAGCAAAAGGAAATGAAATTCACGTTACAGGCGAAGGATAAGAGCGGTACAGCTGCAAGATGCGGAGTAATAGAAACCGACCACGGAAGGATTGAAACCCCGATTTTCATGCCCGTAGGTACAGTTGGTTCTGTAAAGGGAGTCTATCACCGCGACCTGGAAGAGGATATTGGTGCTGAGATAATTCTGGGTAATACCTATCATCTCTACCTTCGTCCCGGACTTGATATTCTCAGTCAGGCGGGCGGACTGCACAAATTCATCTCCTGGGATAAACCTATTCTGACCGATAGCGGTGGATTCCAGGTCTTTTCTCTGGCACAGTGCCGCAAACTCACCGACGAGGGCTATGAATTCCAGTCGCACATTGATGGCTCAAGGCACATTTTTGCTCCGGAAAATAATGTCGATATCCAACGCATCATAGGTGCGGACATCATAATGGCTCTCGATGAATGCTGCCCGGGTGATGCTGACTTCAAGTATGCCTCCAAATCGCTTGACCTTACCCTGAAGTGGCTTAAGCGTTGCATTGATCGATTTGACAGCACAGAACCCCTTTATGGCCACCATCAGGCCTTATTTCCGATAGTCCAGGGGTGTATATATCCTGAATTAAGACGCAAGGCTGCCGAAGAGCTTACCGCCCTCGACAGAGAGGGCTACGCCATCGGAGGACTTTCAGTGGGTGAGCCTACCGAACTGATGTACCAAATGATAGAGGAGGTGCATCCGATTCTGCCCCAGAATAAACCGCTCTATCTGATGGGAGTAGGCACTCCTGCAAATATCCTTGAGGCCATCGCCCGAGGAATTGATATGTTTGACTGTGTTATGCCCACGCGTAATGGGCGCAACGGAATGCTCTTTACAAGCGAGGGCATCATCAATATCCGTAACCGCAAATGGGCTGATGACTTCTCCCCCATCGATCCCGATGGTACATCTTTTGTTGACAGGAGATACACCAAGGCCTATCTGAGACACCTCTTCATTGCAGGAGAGATGCTCGGAGCCCAGATTGCAAGTGAACACAATCTCGCTTTTTACCTCAACCTTGTAAAAATGGCCCGTGAGCATATACTCAAAGGAGATTTCAACCTATGGAAACACGCTATGGTAACAAAACTTGAAACGAGACTTTAATCGCTACGGCACGATGAAGAAGCCTGAACTCAAAATACTGGACAAATATATCATTAGGAAATTCATAGGTACCTATTTCTTCATCCTGATGATTGCCACGCTTATCATCATAATATTTGATATCAGTGAGAAAATTGACAAATTTGTTGATAACCAGGTTCCATTAAAAGAGATTGTGTTCGATTATTTCGGTGGATTCATTCCCTGGATACTAAACAGTTTTAGTTCAATTGTTGTGTTCCTGGCGGTGATATCTTTCACTTCCAAACTGGCGCAAAGAAGCGAGATTATCGCGATGCTTTCTAGTGGAATAAGTTTCAACAGAATGATGAGGCCATATATGCTCTCCGCAGCGTTTATTGCAACATTAACCCTTCTGCTGGGCATCTTTATAATCCCTCCGGTCAACCATATACGTCTGGAGTTTGAAAACAAATACATAAAGCAGCAACAAACGGCCTCATCGACCAGCAAGATCCACTACCAGATAGCTCCGGGCGAATTTGTCTTTGTGGAGCAGTTCAGTTCCTGGGCCAACACCGCATATAGGTTTACCCTCGAAACCATCGAGGACAACCGTATTGTCTCCAAGCTTTCCGCCGAATCAGCAGTGTGGGACACCACTTTTAATGGCTGGAAACTGCGCAATTGGTATATCAGGGACTTTTACAACGAAGAATCGGAAATAGTGCGTACCGGCAAGGAGCTCGATACTGTGATCGATCTTACCCTGGAAGATTTCTACCGGCGCAGGAACATCGCCGAATCTCTGTCACATAAAGAACTTAATGAACTTATAGATGTACAGACTATGCGCGGGGATGCACTGGTGTTGTATGCACTTATAGAGAAAAACAACCGTATAGCGATGCCCTTTTCAGCATTTGTGCTGACAGTAATGGGCGTTGCTCTATCATCCCGCAAGCGGCGTGGAGGGATGGGTCTCAATATAGGAATAGGCATCGCACTAAGTTTCATCTATATCCTTTCCATGCGCTTCAGCGAAATGCCGGTCCACACCGGCGCCCTTTCTCCGGCGTTTGCACTTTGGCTACCGAATATAATATTCTCCATAGTGGCACTGATTCTCTACAGGATGGCACCGAAATAATTTTATACTTAACAATATGAGCACAAAACTTAGACTGATTATTGCCAATTTTCTAGAATTTGCAGTCTGGGGAGCGTACCTGACCTCACAGGGAAGATACCTCGGAACTATCGGACTTGCAGAACAAATAGGTTGGTTTTATTCAATTCAGGGCATAGTTTCCATCTTTATGCCCGCATTAATCGGCATTATCGCTGACAAATGGATTCCCGCACAGAAGCTTCTCGGTATCTGCCATGGCCTTGCAGCCATATTAATGATGGCTACGGGTTGGTACGGTTTGACTGCAGAAACAGTTCAGTTTGGAACCATCTTTACATTATATTCCTTTAGCGTGGCATTCTTCATGCCGACCATAGCTCTGATCAATTCAGTCTCTTATGTCGCCCTTGAAAAAGCAGGAATGGACACGGTAAAGGTCTTCCCCTCGATCCGTATCTGGGGTACCATCGGCTTTATCGTTTCAATGTGGTGTGTAGACCTTATGGGCATACAGGCCTCTGCCTACCAATATATCTTCTCCGGTATACTCGGCCTTATTCTTGCCGGCTACAGCTTCACATTGGCAAATTGTCCTGTAAGCAAGGGTGGAGAGAAAAAGTCTCTTGTGGAGGCTATGGGGCTGAAAGCTTTTGCTCTCTTTAAAGAGAGCAGAATGGCTATCTTCTTTATCTTTTCGATGCTTCTGGGTGTAGCTCTGCAAATCACCAACAGTTTTGCTAATCCATTCCTTGGAGACTTTGCCGGTATCGAAGCCTATGCTGACACATTTGGTGTGAAGCACTCAAATATATTGATTTCGCTCTCACAGATTTCTGAGGCGCTTTGTATCCTGTTGATTCCCTTCTTCCTCCGCAGATATGGCATTAAGAAGGTTATGCTGATTGCAATGTTTGCCTGGGTGCTCAGATTTGCCTTTTTCGGACTTGGCAATCCGGGCAACGGAGTATGGCTCTTTGTCCTTTCTATGCTTGTTTATGGTGTTGCCTTTGATTTCTTTAACATTTCCGGATCCCTTTTCGTAGATAGAAATACCGATCACAGTATCCGTTCCAGCGCACAGGGCCTATTTATGCTGATGACCAACGGCATCGGTGCGGCAATCGGAACACTCGGAGCTCAGGCCGTAGTCAATGCTCTTGTCAATTCACAGACAGATCCTATCGCTAAAATGGAAGGCTGGAGCCACACCTGGTTCATTTTTGCAGCCTACGCGCTGGTAATTACCATAGCCTTTGCTATTTTGTTCAAATACAAACACGTACCGGAGAAATAGATCAGGTTATATAAAAAGGGGTCATATCATAAATCATTCTGACATGACCCCCTTTTTAATTACGGTTTAGATTCTTCCTATTATTTCAATTACTTCTTTTGTACCACATAGAACATGATGATGGTGTTTTGAGCGAACAATTTTTTAGAGGACTCATCATCTTGAGTTCCGGTAGCTGATACAAGATAAGGAGATAAATCTGAACCTTTTATGTAAACAACTCCTCCTTTCGTGTTGTACATGTACGTAGCACTTTTCATCCACTTTGCCGGAAGATCAATCTTCTCGGTGTATTTCGACAACAGGGAGATAGGAACATCTTTGAAAGCAAGTTCAGATTTTGCATCAAACACATAGACATCCGACTCATCGGAATAATGACCCTCTTGATGCGAGGTATGCTTGATGGTAATGTTCGTTATCTTGGTGGGGTTTTTGGCTTTATCTAATGTAAGCTCCATTTCCGTGGTCTCACTTATATTTGTAATATAAGTCCTGCCTAATGCGGAGATTGACTTTTTAAATGAAACCTTGCCTCGCCCGGAGAATTGGGTTTTGCCCGACTGTTTTTGTTTCAACACAAAGAAGTCAGAGGGTTCGGTACAGGAGGAGAACTCATCTAGCCAATAGCCTCTTGCCCCCCTTAAACTGACATGCCAGGAATCATGGTAAACATCCAGGTCCACTCCCATAGCAGTATTGGCATCCGGTACTGTATAAAAATGAATATCTCCCAATAAGTAATACGCATTTCCACCGTCAACATCATCATCGTCATCGTCATCTTCTTTTTCTACCGGCTCAGCGGTATTCACCTCTATAACGGTTACTTTCCCTGCTTTCACCACTACCTCTACTGTTTCGCGACGTCCCTGCTCGTTTATGGCTGTAACAAGCCATTTTCCCGCAGTTAGCAACTGACCAATACCTTTTTTGACCACTTTCTTCCCTGTCACATAGATGGAGGGCCCATCATCGGAGGGGGAACTTTCCTCCTTTTGTGAGATCACTATTTTTGCCGGCTGCTCCTTGTTCTGGTCATTAACGACTATTTGACCCTGCTTCTGCTTGTCAACTTCTCGTGTAGCTTCTTGCGATACCCTTTCTATATGTTCGGCCAGCTGCTCGCACATGAAATCCGAAACTTCCACAGTGGTTTCTCCGACAAGACCTCCGAAGACTTTTCCCCTTATGTAGTCTTTCATGTCCTCTTTCGCTTTTGCCTTTTCATTGAAATCTTTGGCATTCACCAGTCGGTCCACGTTGTCGGTGACCGAGACGATCTCCATACCGATCTCTGAACCGGGTACTATCGTGGAGAAGGCGTCGAGTGCTATCTGGGCACCACTAGTCGCTATTTCTCCATAATCTTTCGTTAGATCTTGCAGTGTTAGTCCCTTTTCGCTAATCGTGTACTGCACGTCAAGATTATCCATGGTCAGCAAGTCCCCCATCAGCCGGTTCCCGTGTTCATCGTAAGACCCATCGAGCATCCTATTGTAGAACTCTTGCTCGCTGCGCGGCTTGCCTCCCCAGTCATAGGTGTCCCAACACTTTACGGCACTTTCGTACATTTTGGTGCGTGCATTTTTGTCCACATTGGTGTAAACCACCATGTACCGCTGCCTGTTCCTTTTCTGTATGCCGGAAACTTTGCCAAAGAAGTTCGTGATGGAGCTGACTAGTCCCTTGGTTCTGGTAGGCGACTGCAGCACCCCCGACTGCTCCAGTTGTTGCGCAGCCATCATGTACAGCTCCGCCTTTTCGCTTATGTCGGCAATGTAGCCAACTAAGAGTCTGCGCTCTTCCATGCTCAAGGTTCCCTCAAGCGGACCCGTGGTGAACCCGTCGGAGGTGTAGTTCAAGAACTCGAGGAACATGGCCTCCTTTAGATATGCGAACTCATAGAAGAGCTCTACGTCAGATTGGAAGCCTTCATAGCCTGTATCGGAAGTGCTCTCTAACTTTAAACTAAAAAGATCACAGCCCTGCTGTATCAAGATCAACATTGCTAGCAGCATGGTAATGAATTTACGTGTCAATAATACTCTTTTTTTCATAATAACATTTTTTCTCACGCTAATTTGATGCTAGCGCGATTCTCATTTCTTTTTAAACAGTAAATAATCCGTATCAATATAATATAATTTCAATTGGTTTGCAATTATTTCGAATCGATTGACTTGATGTAGAGCTGCTACATACTCTTGGGGTTCGGCTTTCCGGAAAGTATTGTCTGCCGTATTGCCAAAACCAATCAGTTTTCATAAAGATGATTTTGCCTCATTTTTTCAAGTATCTGAGAAATGTTTTTGCCATCCTCAAAAACCCCAGATCGGTCTGATGAGCTCCGTCGACAGAGCCCTCGTAATCCTTTCCGGTGAGGTTTTTGGCGGGAATGTAGCGCAGGTTGCGATAGCCCTCTTTACGAAGACGTTTATAGAGTTGACGCCAATATTCATTTTTCTCTATTAAGTCATTCCTGCTCTTGACATCTACCTGAGTATAAGAGAAAATCACATTTTCCACCATAAAAATCGGCTTGTCAGGATGTTTTTCGGCAAGATATGTGATAAAAAAATAGGCACTGTCGCGTAGAATTTGTGTCGTGCAATTGGGCAGACAATCAATTACATATTGCTCTGCATCAACCCTTGCAACTATTTCGGCCATGGACTTATCCATACGGGCATTGCCGCTAAAGCCGAGGTTTATCACCTCCTGTTGTCTATCACGACTGATTATTGAGGTATAGATCATACCGGGACGCGAGGCACATCCGCCTTGTGTTATGCTTGTTCCGTAGAAGAGTATCGGCTTGCGGCTTCCTTTTGTGAGCAAATTGCTTCTGGGCATTCCGATGACAGCCGAAGAATCAACTCCGATTTCTACGCAGGTGACTCCATCATATAGTGGCAGATATGCCATATAATCACGCATTTTACCCGACATATTGCGGACAAACAGATTGGAAGATTCTTTTCCGTTGGGTTGTGCCGTACCTATGAAACGCCATGTATCATTCTCATCAAGAAAATAGAGGTCTATTCCCCTAATACCCGTCCCGGCCATATGAGCCATATTGAAATTATTTAGAAGAGTCCACTTGGCTCCTATCGCCTTTGCATCGGTAGAAAACCTGATTGCCAAACCTGCCGAATTCAGGCCAAGATCCCATACCGCCTGACGGGTAACCTCTTTCATATCAGCAGGGAGCCGTGAATAATAAAGCTCCGTATTATCAAATCCCTGATTGATGAGCATAAGCTCACGGGCATCGGTATAAACAAGTTCGGAAGCTTTTTGGCCCCAGAGGATCACTGGAATTAGAGCCATTATCATTGTAAAAAACACTCTTTTCATATCTTCTCTAAATATTTATCCATTCTATCTCTATCCCCTTTCGCTCCATTCCCCGGAACCAGGTCATCTGCCGCTTCGCAAACTGGTGGATGGCAATCCTAAGTCTGTTGACCATCTCGTCATACTCCATTTGGCCGGTAAGATAGAGAGTCAGGAATTTATATTCCAGACCATACCAAATCAGATCCTCAGGCGGAATTCCGCTCTCAAGCAGCTGTCGCACCTCTTCAATCATTCCACTCTTCAGACGAACATCAAGACGGGCATCAATACGGGCATTGCGCACTTCGCGTGATACGCTTATACCGATAAATTTGGTTTTTTTGGGTAAAAATGAGCTCCTGCGAACGGGATGCTTTTCCTCCCATATTGCAATCTCCAAAGCACGGATAAGACGCTTGCGAGTATCATAGTCGGTAGTGTTATGAGGTCTGCGCAATGACTCATATTTGGCGATAAGCTCCTCTGTGGGGAGTTTCTCTAATTCAGCCCTCAGGGCCATATCAGGGGGAACTTCAGGAAGATAGTAACCGCAAGTTGCTGCTTCGATATAGAGACCGGAACCACCGCATAGTATAGGCGTTTTCCCCCGCTCCTGTATATCGCGATATGCCCGCTCAAAATCCTTTTGATACTCAAATATGTTGTATTTGGTACCTGCATCGGCAATGTCTATAAGATGGTAGGGAATCTCTCCATACTCGTTCAAATCTTTGCCCGTCCCTATATCCATCCCGCGAAATATTTGCCGAGAATCGGCGGAAATGATCTCTCCGTCCAGTTCACGGGCAAGTTTTACCGCATAACGAGTCTTCCCTGAAGCCGTAGGGCCAAGGAGACAAATAAGATCATATTCCCGGAATGGGGGCTTTAACATATCGGGCACTCCTTTGGTTTATTCCACAAAAATAAACTAATTTTGCAACGTTTCGCAGCATTTGCGCATCTATTAATGCACGCAAGCCGGAAAAGCACCATTACTTATATGGCAAAGAGAAAAGAAAACAGAATCGACATAAGGAACAAGAAAGCCACGTTCGACTACGAGTTGATCGAGCATTTCACCGCCGGCATAGTACTGAGCGGCAGCGAGATCAAATCCATCCGCGCAGGCAAGGCCTCTCTTGTGGACAGCTACTGTTATTTTGTCGAAAATGAACTCTTTGTAAAAAATATGCACATAGCCGAGTACTGGTGGGGCTCCGCATTCAGCCGCCAGGACCCAAAACGAGACCGCAAACTGCTGCTGACAAAGAAAGAGCTACGCAAATTACGCCGCGCAACACGCGAAAAGGGTATGACCATCATTGCAACACGACTTTTCATATCGGAAAACGGCTATGCCAAACTCAACATTTCGCTCGCCCGCGGTAAGCGTGAATATGACAAACGGCACTCCATAAAAGAGAAGGATATGCGCCGCGAGATGGAGCGGATGTAACGGCAATGAATTAATTATATATACATGAACCACCTTCTAATTGACTACTTTATCCTCTCCAATAAGAATAAATTCATCGAGAGCGACCTTGAGAGTATTAGAGTTTCTATGGCAAATATGTCGGAAGAACAATGCCTTAATATTAGTAAGATTGATTTCACCAGCCCTGATCTGATGCTTGCCGTCTCCATAATTCTTGGATTTCTGGGCGTTGACAGGATGGCGCTGGGTGAATTCGGACTCGGATTTCTCAAACTCATCACCTGTGGCGGATGCGGCATATGGTGGCTTGTCGACCTATTTATTATAATGAGGAAGACAAAAGAGTTTAACTATAGGAAATTTCTCCAGAATATCGTCTGATACTACTTCTTTTTTCTCTCTTTTGGTGAAGGGTGGTAGTTTTTCTTAGGCTGTTGTACAACGGCCATCGCAGGTTTTTTCACCACAAGACTCCATATAAGTACCACCACTCCTGCAACAATGAAGGGGATGCTGAGCAATTGTCCCATATTTAATGCCATTCCCTCTTCAAAGGCCACTTGAGGCTCTTTGACATATTCGATAAGGAATCTCATACCGAAGAGCACAATAAGAAAAACTCCGAAAAGTGTGCCTTTTTTGAGATTCTTAAGTCGGTAACGGTAGGCCGCAAGCAGCGCAAATCCCAGCAATAGGTAGCTAAAAGCCTCATAGAGTTGTGTCGGATGCTTGGCTACTGTCTCACCTCGTTGCACAAAAATAAATCCCCAGGGCAGATCAGTCGGATTGCCGTAAATCTCCGAATTCATAAGATTGCCCAGACGTATAAAACAGCCGGCAAAGGCTACCGCAATGGCCATTCTGTCCAAAATCCACATCATATCAAAACCATTCTTGCGACCATATTTGTGACAATACCACCATATCGCCAACAACACACCTATGGCTCCACCATGGCTTGCAAGGCCCCCTTTCCAGGGCATAAATATCTCAACCCAATGAGATCGGCTCAGATAATACTCCGGCTGATAAAAGAGACAGTGTCCCAGACGTGCTCCCACGATGGTACCGATGAGCAGTGCATAGAGTAGCGGCTCCAGCAGCTTTAAATCAACTCCCTCTCTTTTATAAAATTTGGTAAAAAGCCAATATCCAAGAGGAAAGCCCGCGATAAAGAGCAGTCCGTAATATCTTACGGTCAAGGGACCAAGTTCAAATATTACCGGATCCACATTCCATACTACTGATAAAAAATCCATAATCTGTTGGTATTTATTTCAAAATTATAAAAATCATCGTTTTAATCTTGCAAAAACACTCATCGGAAGCCTCTTGCCGAAACTATCCCTGAGGACCAATTCACCACAATCCAGAGAACGGTACTTATCCCCAAAAGCACAACGTACCAAGGTTTCTGCCATAACAGGCGAATAGCCGTTGGAATAGAGATTGAGTACAATAAAACTCCTCTTAGAAGCAAGTATAGAGGCGACATTGAGGAGCATCTCATATATAGACTCGTCGAGTTTCCACCTTTTTCCATCAGGACCATAGCCGTAAGCCGGAGGATCAAGAATGATGCCATGGTAGGTGTTGCCTCTACGTACTTCGCGTTTGACAAAAAGCAGCGCGTCCTCAATTATCCAGCGGATGTTGTCTAAACCACTGGCCTCCATATTGCCGCGCGCCCAGGTTATCACTTGACGTACGGAATCCAAATGAGTTACGTCAGCTCCGGCCTTGCGGGCAGCGAGCGAGGAGGCCCCTGTATATGCAAAAAGATTGAGTACCCTGGGAGGAATTCCATCCGGATAAGAGGCTGCAATCTCCTTAACGCTGCTATAAATATAGTCCCAATTGGGAGCCTGCTCTGGAAAAACCCCAATATGCTTAAAGGAAGTAAGTTTTAAACGAAGGTCAAATCCAACATCCGGATAAGATATCATCCACTGCTCATCCATTTTGCGAAGCATATTCCACGATCCGCCATCCTCCTTTCCTGCCTTGCCCAAACCTGCACCGGATGCAAATTTAGTATGGGCGCGTCCGAGCCATTCTTCCTCGGAGAGAGTACGCTCCCAAATAGCCTTGGGTTCAGGTCGAATAATCACATACCTACCGAAGCGCTCCAGTTTTTCGAAGTTGCCCGAGTCTATAAGTTCATAGTCACGCCAGGATAGGGATGGATATTCTATAGTCATGCACTGGGATTATTCGCGAATAGCCTTGATGCCGGGAAGTTCTTTGCCCTCAAGATATTCAAGCATTGCGCCACCACCTGTGGAGACATAGCTCACCTTATCTGCATACCCCATCTGTGTCACAGCTGCTACCGAGTCGCCGCCGCCTACAAGGGTAAAAGTACCTTTTTCGGTAGCTTTCGCTAGCATCTCTGCCATAGCATTGGTGGATTTGGCAAAATTGGGCATTTCAAAGACTCCGAGAGGGCCATTCCAAAGAATAGTACCAGAGTCATCTATGATTTTTTGCCAGCGTTCGAGTGAAGAGGGAGCTGCATCCATCGCCTCCCAGCCATCGGGAATCTCGAAGTTGTTCACAATTTTGAAATTCGCATCATTGCTGAAATTATCAGCCACGACAACTTCACGGCGGAGATCAAGGTCAATACCTTTTTCTTCAGCTTTTGCCATGATGTTTTTTGCAATCTCAATCTGGTCGTCCTCACAAATGGAATTGCCGATTTTCCCGCCAAGGGCCTTTATGAAAGTGTATACCATACCACCGCCAATGATCAAATGATCTACGCGATCAATAAGATTCTCTATAATACCGATTTTGGATGAGACCTTTGCCCCACCAAGAATGGCGGTGAGAGGACGTGCGGGATTGTGAAGCACCTTGTCTATAGCCTGGATTTCGCCCTCCATCACATAACCGAACATCTTGTCCTTCGGGAAATATTTCGCTATGAGCGCGGTGGAGGCGTGAGCACGGTGTGCCGTACCGAAAGCATCATTTATGTAGCAATCCGCATAAGAGGCAAGTTTGGCAACGAATGTTTTTTGACTCTCTTTAATCGCAGTTTTAGCTGCCTGTTTCTCCTCATCCGTAGCATCGTCTGCCAATCCGCGAGGTTTACCCTCCTCTTCGGCATAAAAACGGAGATTCTCCAGTAGCAGTACTTCGCCCGGCTTGAGTGCCGCAGCCTGTGCCTCTGCTTTCTGGCAATCTACAGCAAACTGCACTTTAGTGCCGAGATACTCCTCTATGCAGGAAATAATGTGTTTTAGAGAGAATTTCTCCGCCGGCCCTTTAGGACGGCCGAGATGTGACATTATAATCAATGAACCACCCTTTTCAAGGACTTTTTTTAATGTAGGAATAGCTGCTTTGATGCGAGTGTCGTCTGTGATTTCAAAATGTTCGTTCAACGGAACGTTAAAATCGACTCTTACAATGGCCTTTTTGCCGGCAAAGTCGTAAGTTTCAATATTGGTCATAAAATAATCTGTATAAAACCCTTTTGTATCGGCTGCAAAATTATAAAATATTTGACAAAAAGTTGCTAACCTTCAATATATTAATTATATTTGTATGCCCCGATTCCTGAAACTTTGTAAAAACTTTTGCTATGTCAAAATACGAGTCAAATCTCTTTTGGAATCCCAGGGATAAAATTGATGAAAAAAATATCGAACGTACAATCTACGCTTTCGAGTCCCTTCTACTTCAGTACAATACGCGCACACGGAATGTAATCGGCAACTACCGCCGTAATTTCAAAAATGACCGTGAATTTTTCAACAAATTTCTCTCTCTGAAAAGAAAAGAGATTCTTTCCTGGCGAAATTGCGGTGTCAAGACTACCCGCAATGTAATGGAAATCATCGCACAAGTGCGTAGCCGACTGCCCAGAGATAATGAACGAAGTCTGGTCCATGATATTCCGATGCTGGAAAGTGAAACGATCCTCAGAATATTTAACCTTAGGGAAAAAATTGGCTATTTTCCTGTTTTCGCCACTCTGAAAGAATTCATCAACACATTTGACGAAAGGGACCTCAAAGTTCTGAACTCCCTGCTGCTAATCTATGATGGCAAGATGCCTTTAAGCCGTTTGGAGGTTGCGGAGGAACTTGGTGTTTCCATAGAACGTGTGCGTCAGATGATGCTGGATATTATCAGCCGAATAAACGATTACCTAGGGATGATGACTAAACTGATCAAGACTCCCAGGGGTTATCGCAGATGTCCTTATCGCTGGCGTTCTGCCAAAGTACATCACGATATCAATAAAGCTGAGGGCACCAATTTTAGCCGCAGTATTGTCAATATGGGTTTAGCCATACTCGACCGCGAAATTGTCATTGTCGGGAATGTGCGCGACTCTCTTATGATGAAAAATGACCGTTTTTCAAGGACCACTTTAGTGCCGGCCAAGCTGGCCAAATGCTTCGACTTTGGTCTTTTTCTAAAATCAGTGGAACTGACCGCGCTTGAGCGCCGGGACGAAGTAGAGAAAGTTCCCATTGAGAAACTTGCTTCCGAATGTCGAATAAACCGATATTACGAGCATTATAAAAAAGATATCATAACCGCCTGCGCGACAGCCATAAAATACAATATCGTGGCAGGTGCAGAAGCAGCAGAAGCCTACCTCAACGCCGGACTGATCAATCCCAATCCCCGCGATCCTCTCCGTACAGCGGCAAAGGATGTGTTTGCTTCACTCCGTCTCGTTGTACAGGATAATATGATTCTCTTCCCCGCTACAGTCAAAAAACAGGTTCCCAAAATATTGGAAGAAATAATACGAGCAAAGGGACAGCCGATGACAGCAGAAGAGATACTGAAAGAATACAATCGTCTCCATCCGGACGAAAAGAAAAAAAAGAAGTTTATTTCGGGCAATGTACTTCGTTCGCCCGCCATCATAGCCATTGGACGTACAGGCCGATATACTCTCAAAGAGTGGAAAAAGGGTGCCCGTAGAGGTGGCACCATACGTCTTTTCGTAAGGGAATACCTAAAATCGCAACCAGGTATGATGGCTCCGGTTTCGGATGTCGTGGAGTATGTATTACAATTCAGACCGACCACCAACAGAAGCTCTATCGTATCAAACCTTCAGCTTGATCGTAAAGGTTCATTTGTTTTTTCCGACAAAGATGGAGTGAGATATCTTGCACTGAAAACCCCACTTAAAAAATCCTGACACCTTTGCTCCACACGGAGGTAATGTTGTACTGCTTATCAAGCATAAGTATATCAGCATCTTTTCCCTTTTCAAGAGTGCCTACACGGTCGATGACATTCATTATTCTTGCCGGAGTTTCCGATGCCATTCTGACCGCATCTTCAAAGGGCACATCAGCCCTGATTACCATATTTCTGACTAACTGGTCCATTGTAGAAATCCCTCCGGCGACAGTATCGTCGGATTTGAATTTACAAACGCCATTGTCTATATAGACCTTGGAGAAAGCAAGTTCTTTACCCTCGTAGGCAGCATAACGAAGTGCGGCAGTCACCAATGCAGTCCTGCTGGCGCCTTTGAGCTTGTATACAAGACGCAGAATGGTTGCAGGTAGATGGACACAATCCGCAATTACCTCAGTGGTCATCCCATCTATCAGCAAAACGCTCTCCACAGTACCCTCATATTTATATTCACGGCGTTTGTGAAATCCGGGCATAGAGTTGTATAACTGTGCAGCATGAGTAAATCCTGCATCAAATCCCGCTTTAACATCCTCGTACTCCGCCATAGTATGTGAAATAGCTGCCAGGATCCCTTTTTCTGTAAGAAAACGGGCAAAATCGCAAGCACCCGGAAGCTCCGGTGCTGCATCCCAGCGCCTGATACAGGGAAGTTCGCTTACAATGCTTTCGTATATTTTGCGATCGGGGGGTTTTACCTCGTATCTACCTTTTGTGATTTCAGAGCTCAGATAGGGGCCTACAATGTGCAGACCTCCGATGATTCGGTTGCCGTCTTCCATCAATTTAGAACATAGTTTCCCTGTTGCGACCAGTTTCTCATAACCTACCGTACCCACAGTTGGGAATATAGTAGTAGTACCGTGAGCCAAATGGGCATTGATTATGGCATTAAAAGCCTCTTCAGTGCCATCATGAAACTGGTAGCCCGCTGCTCCGTAGATATTCATTGCCACATACCCGGGAATGACATAGCGTCCAGTGGCATCTACAAGTTCGGCATTTTCCAAAGGAAGGTTACTACCTGTAATGGCGAGAATACGGCCTTCATTGATTAACAGGGAGCCACTATCGATCCAACCCTGTGGAGTGAGGATCTTTCCGTTGAATATCTGTATAAAATTCATAGTTCGGTGATTTGAATTGTGGTGTTATTAGATGGGTTTTATGATTTTACCCATAGCAATCACTCCGCAGAGGTCATAGTTCTTATCGATGAGCAATATGTCCGCATCTTTGCCCTTCCGGAGTGAGCCTTTCCTATCTTGAATACCCATTATAAGGGCAGGAGTCTCAGAAATCATCCTAATTACGTCAAATAGGGGGATTAAGGCCTGAGTGGTTACTGCCTTTATTACACGATCCATTGTAGCAATGGAGCCGGCCAGGGCAGAGCGATCCGCGAGTTTGCAAACTCCATCCTCAATGATCACACGGGGATCGAAAGCCTCCTGACTATCGCTAGCCGCACAAGCAAGAGCATCGGTGATCAGAGCTGTCTTCTCCACCCCCTTAATCTTGTAAATGAGTTTAAGAATGGTAGCAGGCACATGGATGCCATCACCGATCACCTCAACCGTCATATCGTCTATTAGGTAGATGCTCTCTACCGTACCTTCGTATTTATATTCATTTTTTCTGTGAAACCCCGGCATAGCATTGTAGAAGTGTGTGGCGTGGCTGAAGCCGGCTTCATATGCCTCCAGCACCTCGTGGTATTCGGCGGCGGTGTGGCCTATAGAGGCCAATACCCCCTTTCTGGTGATGTAACGGCCAAATGCAGTGGCTCCGGGGAGTTCCGGTGCTGCGTCCCAACGTTTGATACATTTGGTCTCTTCCAATAGTGGAATATACTCGCTGGGATCTGGATCCTTGATGTACTCAGGAATCTGACCTCCGGCCATTTTCATATTGAAATAATGCCCCTCGAGATGCAGTCCCAGCACCGGACTATTCTTCTCTGCCATCAATTGTTCGGTAGTGGCTACAGCAGCCCTGATCATAGGCATACTGGAGGAAGAAAGTGTCGGATAAATACTGGTGGTGCCATGCTGCATATGTGTAGCCACCGCTGTTCTGAAAGCCTCTTCTGTCCCTTCCATAAAGTCGCGGCCGCCTCCACCGTGACAATGGAGTTCGATACCACCGGGAGTGATGTACATCCCTTTTGCATCAATTATTTTAGCACCGACTACAGGCCGGTCGCAATTTGAAACTTCCAGAATCTTGTTATCACTAATGATGATGGAACCATCTTTGAGCCATCCTGAGGGAGTGTGGATAATACCGTTGATAATCTGAGTTAACATATGTGTAGTGGGTATGTAGTATGTAGTCTGTAGTGAGTTTTGAGTATTGAGAGTTCTGAGATTTTAAGTGTTAAGGGTTACGGGGTGGGGTTGTAGGTTAGTTATGAGATTGTGTGTTATACAATATGTTGGTTTTTGTATTATATGTTAAATAAATCATAAAGATAACAAAAAATGACGCTACGCCTTGTAAATATATTTGACAAAGCGGTCACGGCCATTGATATCCTTAAGAACGAGAGCATCGGAGCCAAAAAGAGCAGCCACTTCACTTCCAAAACGTTCATTTATCTCAAAATAACAGATTCCTCCCTCTCGCAAAAGGCCTCCCACCCAAGAGTACAGCGCCCTATAGAAACGCAACGGATCTTCATCGGGAACGAAAAGGGCCATTTCAGGCTCGTAGTCCAGCACATTTGAATACATCTGTGACCGCTCACTCTCTAGTACATAAGGAGGATTGGAAACAATTATATCGAATTGTGGAAGACCGGCAGGGGGTACTCCCAGCACATCTGCCCAAAAGAATACAGGCCTACGCACCAAACCTTCCGCATTTTTCACTTTCTGCTTAGTCGCAATCTTAAGTGCTTCATCTGAGATATCACAACCAAACAACTGTGCCCCGGGCAGTTCCGCAGCCAGCGACCAGGCAAGGCATCCCGAGCCGGTCCCAACATCAAGGATATTGAATTCCTGCCCCTCATCAAGCTCTTTTCCCGACAGGTCATCGATAATCATTTCAAATAGCTCCTCAGTTTCGGGACGTGGAATTAGCACCCCTTCGCGCACCTTGAACCGTCTTCCGCAAAACTCGGTAAAACCCAGTACATACTGAAGCGGACGCCATTTAAGCAACTCATCCTTTGCTATATCCAACTTTTGCTGTTCTGTGCTGGAAATGTTCCTGTCGGGAACCGACAGATAGGCGTACTCGGGCACCTCAAGATAGTGAGAAATCAGTCTGACAGCCATTGACTTGGCCTCAGCCTCCGGATAGAGTTCTGAAAGATCCTTTGCAGCTTTATCTACAAACCCTTTTAGAGTCATATTCATTGAAGAAAAATGATCAGGTAATATCTGCGATGCCGGTAATGACCTGCATCATATCCAACCCTGCAGCACGTATCTGCTGAGGTACCAGACTCATTGCGGTCATTCCTGGTACGGTGTTAAGCTCCAGAAAGACCACACTGCCATCATCGCAGAGAAAATAGTCTACCCTTACTATACCTCTGCAGCCCAAACAATCGTAGATACTGCATGTAATGGCAGATATCTCTTCAACTTTTGCAGGGTCGATATCCGCAGGACAGATTTCATCGCTAAGACCGTTGTACTTGGCCTCGTAATCAAAAAAGGTATTATGAGGAATAATCTCGGTCACGGGCAACGCCACTATCTTCTCGCCATCCATATATGCGCCCTGAGTTATCTCACGCCCGCTAATGTATGTCTCCACCAATATTGTATCACTGTGTCTGAATGCCAGTTTTACCGCATCCTCCAGATCTTCCTCCTTCAAAACCTTGCTGACACCGAAACTGCTGCCTCCGGAACAGGGTTTGACAAACAGAGGTAACCCAAGTTTCTCCACAATATTTTTCACTGAAAACTCTTTTCCTTTTCTCAAGCAGACATCCGGAGCTAACTTAAATCCAAACTCTCTTAACAGGACTTTGCATATCTGTTTATCAAAAGCTGAAGCCGAAACTGCAGAAGAAGAGGTAGTAAAAGGTACTCCCATCATCTCAAGATATCCCTGAAGCACTCCATTTTCTCCCGGGGTGCCGTGAATCATTATCATCGCAAGGTCAAACTTTATCTTTTCCCCTTGCCAAGTAAAGGAAAAATCATTTTTATCCACCTGGGTCAAGAGTGTCATACCTGCTTCAGGATTCGATTCAGTGGCCTCTCCTGAAACATCTACTACCTGCCATGAGGCGCCTTTAAGGAGCACATGGTAAACATTGTATTTAGAGCGGTCGATATAGCGGGAAACATTACGACCACTCAGAATGGATATTCCCACCTCAGCAGAGTCTCCGCCATATATGAGTGCAAGATTACGCTTTGTCATAAAATGCGCGAATTATCAGTTGAAAAAAACTTGATCATCACCGGAAGCAAATACTTTGTCATTTGACAGGTCGCTATCGTCTCCTGTGCAGGACAAATCCATGCTCCATCCAAGAGGGGGAACGAAAAGATCCTCCGGACCTATGCTTATGCTCTCATCGCCATATACTTTCTGCATAAAGATTCCCCATATCGGCAATGCCATATTAGATCCGGCACCATATGTCAAACTTTCAAAGTGTACCTGACGATCCTCAGCACCCACCCATACTCCGGCAGTCAGTTTCGGAGTAAAGCCGATAAACCATCCGTCTGATTGGTCATTGGTGGTACCGGTTTTACCTGCGATATTGTTGCCAAGACCATATTTCCAGCGGAGACGACCTGCCGTACCCTCATTTACTACGCCCTGCATAAGATTGACCATCAGATAGGCAGTAGGGTCACTTAATGCCTCTTTTTTGCGGGAAGAGAAATTGGCCAGCACATTACCTGACTTGTCTTCAATGCGATTAACCAACATCGGGGAGACATAGACGCCACGGCTGGGGAAGGTATTGAAAGCAGCTACCATTTCGTAGACGGAAATGTCACAAGAACCCACACAAAGCGAATAAACAGGATCAAGAAACGAACTGATACCCATCTTGCGACACATTTCCACCATGGCTTGGGGGCCAAACTGCTTCATCAGATAGGCAGAGATATTGTTGGAACTGTGCGTCAAACCCCATTTGAGTGTGACACTCTTACCTATGTGTTCTGCTCTGTCGGTACTCTTGGGGGTCCAAACTTCATCTCCTACGGGAAATGAGTAAGGGATGTTGACCACTTTGTCACAGGGGGTAAAACCCTCCTGCATAGCAAGAGTATAAAGGAATGGTTTGATAACGGATCCCACCTGGCGTTTTCCCTGTCTGGCATTATCATATTTGAAATAGCGATAATCCGGTCCGCCTACATATGCTTTAACCTTACCGGTGTGCGGCTCTATCGCAATAAAGGCAGCACGAAGGAATGATTTGTAATATTTGATGGAATCATAAGGGGTCATCAATGTGTCGATGTAGCCATTCTCATTCCAGGCAAAAAGACGCATTTGAACCTTCTGTTTAAATGATTTAAGGATTTCCTCTTCGCTAACCTCCTCCTTTTTCATTTCGCGGTAACGGTCACTCCACCTGATAGCCTGGTTCATCAGCATTTGAGTAATTTCAGGAGTTGCTTCCGCGGAGAAGGGGGCGTTGGGTTTGCGCCTTAGTTCATTGAAGAATACCTTCTGCAGATCCTTGCCCAAATGCTCTTTTACAGCATCTTCCGCATATTGCTGCATTCGGGAGTCTATGGTAGTGTAGATGCGAAGTCCATCCTTATCGAGATTATACTGGGTGCCGTCTGGCTTGAGGTTTTTGTTGAGCCAGCCAAAAAGCGGATCGTCCACCCAAAGGGTAGAATCAGCCGAATAGTCCTCCTTCTCTCTATAGGAAGAGGGTTTAGGCTCGTTCGCATTCATATAGCGACGGAGCATATCGCGGTAGTAAGAACCAAGTCCCGCATTGTGGTCCTGTTGCTGATATGAAAGCACAATAGGTATCTGTACTATGGAATCATACTGTGCAGAAGAGAGATAATTATATTTTTCCATCTGCCTGAGTACATGGTTGCGGCGTTTTAGAGAATTCTCCGGATTAATGGCAGGATTGTATCTGGTAGGTTTATTCACCATTCCGATCAGACAGGCACTCTCTTCGACTGTAAGGTCGCTCACATCTTTGTCAAAGAATGTGAGAGCCGCCGATTTGATGCCATAGGCATTGCTGCCGAAGAAGATGGCATTGAGATACATCGTCACAATCTCATCCTTTGTGTAGTTGCGCTCAAGCTTGACCGCAGTAATCCACTCTTTTATCTTTATAGTAACAAGCTTGACAAATTTACCACCTGGTATACGACTGGAAACATCTTGACGGGGATAGAGGGTCTTGGCAAGCTGCTGAGTAATGGTGCTACCTCCGCCCTGACTTTGATCTCCCATAATCAATGTTTTTACCACAACGCGAACAAGCCCCCTGAAGTCGATGCCTGAATGGCGGCGGAAACGTGCGTCTTCGGTGGAAATAGCCGCTTTGACCAAATGAGGCGGTAAATCTTCAAAGGCAACATATGAACGGTTCTCAACGTGATAGGTGTTTATGACCTTGCCATCTTCGGAAATTAGTTCCGTTGCAAGGTTGCTCTTTGGGTCTTCGAGCTCCTCAAACGAGGGAATATGTGCAAAAAAGGCCACGCCGGCGACCAAAAGTATGAAAAGTGCTATAGGTGTCAGCACAATCCACCAAAACCACTTCAAAAACTTCTTCCGATTGACCGATATCTTATTTTTTGTCATAAATAAAAATGATTGGACGGTGCAAAAATAGCAATTAAAATTTGGATAATTGGTTTCTTTATCCCTTACTTTGCATTTCAGTTTGAAAAGAATATGGAATATGGGAGAGAATCTGGTAATTGTTGAGTCGCCTGCCAAGGCAAAGACCATTGAAAAATTTTTGGGAAAAGGTTTTACGGTAAAGTCCAGCTTCGGACATATACGGGATCTCAAGAAAAAAGATCTTGGAATTGACATCGAAAATGGTTTTGAACCCCAGTACGAAGTACCCAAGGATAAGAAGAAAGTAGTCTCCGACCTGGCTGCCGCCGCAAAAACAGCCAATACGGTGTGGCTCGCATCTGATGAAGACCGCGAAGGGGAGGCTATTGCCTGGCATCTGCAGCAAACATTGAATATTCCGGCAGAAAAAAGTCGCCGTATAGTCTTTCATGAGATTACGAAGAATGCCATACTGAATGCCATAGATAATCCCCGTAACATCGATTCCAACCTCGTTATGGCTCAGCAAGCCCGCAGGGTATTGGATCGTTTGGTGGGATTTGAACTCTCACCTATCCTCTGGAAAAAGATCCAACCCAAACTTTCCGCCGGACGAGTCCAGTCGGTAGCACTTAGGTTGATTGTGGATAGAGAGAGAGAAATTTCTTCATTTGAGGCTCAGCCTTACTTCAGAGTAGAGGGCATATTCATCCCTGAAGGATCCGATACACACATTAAAGGCGTTCTTGACAAAAGATTCTCTACTATTGAGGAGACCAAGGCATTCCTCGAACGGTGCAACGGATGCTCGTTTGATATTTCCTCGATAGAGAAAAAGGAGATAACCCGTACTCCTGCGCCTCCCTTTACCACATCGGCACTCCAGCAGGAGGCCTCCAGAAAACTGGGATTCTCGGTAAGCCAGACGATGGTTATTGCACAACGACTCTACGAGAGCGGACTCATCACCTATATGCGTACCGACTCAACCAACCTTTCCTCTATGGCGCTTGGTACTGCAAAAGAGACCATTACCTCGATGTATGGTGCGGAATACTCTCAACCTCGCAACTACAAAACAAAAAGTAAAGGGGCCCAGGAAGCACATGAAGCTATTCGCCCCACCTATATTTCCAATACCTCAATTGAAGGCAATGCCAACGAAAAGAGACTCTATGCGCTGATCTGGAAGAGGACAATTGCCTCTCAAATGGCTGACGCCCGTTTGGAAAAGACCGACATTACCATCTCAGGAGAGGGTATCAGTGAAAAGTTCATTGTACAGGGAGAACAAATCATATTTGACGGATTCCTAAAGGTATACATCGAAGGACGTGACGATGAGGATGAGAGTGAAAAGGCCACTCTGCTGCCCCATCTCAACATCGGACAGAGGATGACTGACGAGAGCATAACTGCTACTGAAAAATTTACTAAGCAACCGCAGCGCTATAGCGAAGCAAGTCTGGTTAGAAAACTTGAAGAACTCGGTATAGGCCGCCCCTCAACATATGCACCAACTATCTCCACTATTCTCCAGAGAGGTTATGTCATCAAGGCTGACAAACCGGGCACTCCCAGGGATTACCGAGAGATCACCCTCAATAAAGGTATTATATCTTCTACAATTAAGAAGGAAGTTGTCGGTCGCGAAAAAAACAGACTCTGCCCTGAAAACATAGGAATGGTAGTGACTGACTTTCTTTCAGACAACTTCCCTGATATTCTCGACTATGGTTTTACAGCTAAGGTGGAGGCCGATTTTGACAATATCGCTAAAGGTCTTCTGGTTTGGAATGAGGTCATCAGCGACTTTTACGAACCTTTCCACGAAAAAGTCACCAATGCACTTGAGGACAGAACCTATACCAATATGGAAAAACATCTCGGTATTGACCCCGCCACCGGAAAACCGGTTATAGCACGTATGGGACGCTTCGGTCCGTTGGTACAGAGAGGCAGCAATGAGGACCCTGATAAACAATTTGTAAGCCTTAAGAGGGGGCAGTTGATAGAGGAAATCACTCTCAAGGATGCACTCCAACTCCTCAAACTACCTCGCACTATCGGTGAACATAAAGGAAAAGTTATTACGACAGCCATTGGCCGTTTCGGACCCTATATAAAAATAGGCTCTACAAAAGAAGACTCCACATTTATCTCTCTACCCAAGGAACTTGACCCCTACACCGTCACTATGGATGATGCCGTAAAACTTATTGCAGAACATACACAAAAGGAGAGTAGAAAACAGATAGCTGAATTTCCGGAGCACAAGATCCAGATCTTAAATGGGCGTTACGGACCCTACATAAAACAGGGTAAAAACAACTACAGAATTCCTCGTGGTACCGATCCATCCACTCTAGATGTTGCTGATTGTCTGGCAATTATAGAGAAAGAGGATGCAAAAAGGTCAAAATAGGTTACAATTTGTAACCAACATATGATTTTTTTTGTATATTTGTGCCCAAAAGCACGATTATGACTACTTACCAAATTGATCATATAGATCAGAAAATTCTCTCATTTCTGGTCAAAAATGCGAGAATGCCTTTTCTTGAGATAGCACGCGAGTGCGGAGTATCCGGGGCAGCCATACACCAGAGAGTTAAAAAAATGGAAAGCATGGGAATCATCACCGGTTCCACTCTATTAGTCAAACCTAAGGCTCTTGGACTTAATGTGTGCGCCTTTGTTGGCGTTTCCCTCTCCCAGGCCAACAGTTATCCGCAGGTCGTTGAGGCTCTCAAGGAGATGTCGGAAGTTGTTGAGTGCCATTTCATAACAGGTAACCACGCACTTTTACTCAAAATATACTGCTTTGACCATGACCATTTGATGGAGATTCTGGTCAACACTATCCAGAATATTCCCAGTGTTATGAAGACTGAAACCTGGGTATCTCTTGATCAGGCGATTGAACGTCAGGTATGGGTAAAGGACTATCCTAACGCTTCTCCCGGAAAATAGCCTGTGCTACTGCCAGATCTTCAGGAGTAGTAATCTTTATATTGCTGCTCAGGCCCTCACAGAGTGATACTTTGTGCCCCAGATATTCTACTACCGAGGCATCGTCGGTAAAAAGGGGATTATAGGGTTGAGAATAGGCTTCCTTAAGCAATTCCGAATAGAACATCTGAGGAGTTTGTACCAGACGATAACGGGAGCGATCTACCGCTGTCGATGTTCCTTCAGATCCAATTTCGCGTAGCGACTCCACAGGTTGGATTACAGGCACCAGTGCTTCGCACTCCTTCATTTTCTCGAACATTGACCTTATAAAATCCGATGTAACAAAGGGACGGACTCCATCATGAACTGCCACAATTACTCCATCCGGAACATACTTAAGAGCATTCTGCACGGAATGAAATCTTGTGATGCCGCCGGACGGCATGATATAGCGCCCTAAAAAACCGGTACGGTTACAATACTCCTTCCAGTACTCTTTCTCTCCGGAAGGCAACACCACGATGATATTGATGTCATCAAAACTCTCCATAAAGCGTTCAATGGTATGTCTTAGAATTGGTTTCCCCTCAATCTCAATGAATTGTTTGGGGATATCGTATCCCATTCTCGACCCCAGTCCACCGGCAAGTATTATAGCATAATAGCGTCTATTCATTCCCTTTAAAAATTATACTACAAAAATAGCCGAAAATCCCGTTATTATTACTAAATTTGCTTGATATTTTTCAACTTAATCTATTTGCCTGTAAATGCATACCGAAAATTGTACCAGAAAGATTAGAAGAGCGCTGATTTCAGTATACAGTAAAGATGGTATAGAGGAGATAGCCCGTGAGCTCGTTGCCTGTGATGTAGAACTGGTCTCTACAGGGGGAACATTTACATTTCTGAAAGAGGCAGGACTGAATGTTATAGCAGTTGAAGAGATTACCTCCTATCCTTCTATCCTCGGAGGCAGGGTAAAAACGCTTCACCCCAAAATCTTAGGAGGAATTCTCTATCGCAGGGAGCATCTCCAGGATTTGGAAGAAATTAAGCAGTATGACATACCTCCTTTTGACCTGGTAATCGTAGATCTCTATCCATTTGAGAAATATGTGCAAATGGGTGCAACTCCTGAAGAAATTATTGAAAAAATAGATATTGGAGGTATTTCACTTATCAGAGCGGCCGCCAAGAATTACCGTAACGTAATCATCGCCTCCTGCAAAGAGGCCTACGGTCCGCTGCTTCATTTGCTCAAGACTAAGCATGGTGAAAGCGATATTGAAGATCGCAGGTCATTTGCCAGACAGGCATTTCATACCTCATCTTACTACGATACCCAGATCTTCAACTGGTTCAATAGGGACAACGCTTATTCGATGCCCCTGCGTTATGGCGAAAACCCTCACCAGCAGGCAAAATTTACCGGTTCGAGGGATTCTCTGCCTCAACAATTACACGGTAAAGAGATTTCCTACAACAATCTTCTCGACATTGAGGCTGCAGTGGAGCTCATGTATGACTTTTCCACCCCTACGGTGGCCATCATAAAGCACAATAACGCCTGTGGATGCGCTACACGCGGCACCATCCTCGAGGCCTGGAAAGATGCCCTTGCAGGTGACCCCATATCGGCTTTCGGCGGTATCATCATTGCCAACGGACTTATTGATGAGGAATGCGCACAGGAGATCAACAAGATATTTTTCGAAGTGATTATAGCTCCGGAGTTCTCTTCCGAGGCACTTGAAATATTAAAGTCTAAGAAAAACAGAATTATCCTGCTCGATAACGGAATACGGCCCTCAGCCAAAAAGTTCCGTTCGCTGTTAAGCGGCATTCTCGTCCAGGATAGAGACGAAAAGATAGAAAGTTCCGAAGAGCTAAGAACTGTAACCACTCTCGCTCCTACGGCAAGACAGGTGGAGGATTTGCTTTTTGCCAATAAATTGGTCAAACATTCCAAGTCCAACGCTATAGTGCTCGCCAAAGACTCCATGCTACTGGCTAGTGGGATAGGACAAACTTCCAGAGTGGATGCACTCAAACAGGCTATCGCTAAGGCTAGATCCTTTGGATTTGACCTCAACGGCGCGGTAATGGCTTCTGATGCCTTTTTTCCTTTCCCGGACTGTGTTGAAATAGCACGAGAGGCCGGCATCGTCGCTGTAATACATCCGGGAGGCTCTATCAGGGATCAGGAGAGTGTTGACTGGTGTAACGCCAACGGAATGGCTATGGTCACCACAGGATTCAGACATTTCAAACATTGATAACGATAATAGTTTTACAAGATATATGGTATTTTCATTTTTAACACAGGAACTCGCTATTGACCTTGGCACTGCCAACACTGTCATATTTATGAATGACAAAAAAATCATTGACGAACCCTCAATTGTCGCTGTCGATAATCTTACAGGAAAAGTCCTCGCCGTTGGCACTAAAGCCAAACAGATGCAGGGGAAGGAGAGCAAGGGCGTGAGGACTATCAGACCGCTTAAGGAGGGTGTGATTGCAGATTTTGACAGTTCGGAGCAAATGATAAGGGAGTTTATCAAGATGATCAATACCCGCCGATCTTTCTTTTCGCCGAGTCTCAAGATGGTGGTCTGCATTCCTTCCGGCAGCACTCCTGTTGAAATACGTGCGGTAAGAGATGCTGCAGAACATTCAGGCGGACGTGACGTATATCTTATATTTGAGCCAATGGCAGCCGCTCTTGGAGTAGGTATTGATGTTACAGCCCCTTCGGGGAATATGATTGTGGATATAGGAGGCGGTACCACAGAGATTGCTGTTATTTCATTGGGAGGCATCGTCGCAGACTCCAGCATTAAGGTGGCTGGTGACCAATTTACATATGAAATCCAGCAGTACATGCGCCAGCAGCATAATATAAAAATTGGCGAGAAAACTGCAGAAGAGATAAAAATCAACATCGGAGCAGCCATTTCCGATCTTGATGAACCTATCGAACCCTATAAGGTTAGCGGTCCAAACCTGATGACAGTGCTCCCTATCGAGACTACGGTGACTCCGCAGGAGATTGCTCACTGTCTTGACAAATCACTGGTGAGGATCGAATCAGCTATAATGTCAGTACTCGAGCAGACTCCACCTGAACTTTACAGTGACATCGTGCACAAGGGTATCTATCTCACAGGTGGCGGAGCCTTGCTCAGGGGTCTGGACAAACGTCTGTTTAAGAAAATAAATATTCCTTTCCACGTGGCTGAGGACCCTCTCAGAGCTGTGGCCAGAGGAACTTGTATTGCACTTAAGAACTGTACATCGTTCAACTTCCTGATGCGATGAGGAGAAACTCCCGCCTCATAAAGATATTCCTGTCCATTGCGTTGTTTCTGCTTCTGGAGGGCATTTCAGTCATACTGATTACAAACAACAGCATAATTCAAAAATACAGGATTATGGGGGTCACCAGATCAGTGCAATCTTTCTTCTGGAGACAAGGGGAGAGTGTGCGTTATTTTCTCAACTATAAAAACGAAAACCAGTTGCTTGAAGCTGAAAACAGGCTTCTAAAGGAGCGTATATCTATCCTTATGAAATATCTTGATGATGTTAGCACAGAAGAGGCTATCGCCGGCACCTCGGGCAAGGGGGACTATACATTTATACCGGCTACCATCGTCAAGAATTCCGTTAACAAGCAACACAACTACATTATACTGAACGTAGGATCAAACAACGGTGTAGAAGAAGGAATGGGGGTCATTACTTCTTGGGGTATAGTTGGTATAGTCGAAGCGGTTTCGCCACGTATCAGCTATGTTTCCTCATTTCTCAATACCTCCCAAAGTGTTAGTGCCAAAATTGTTTCCAATAATGTTTTTGGTCCGATGGTCTGGACCGGAGTTGGCAACAAAGCGGTAGTACGGGAAATTCCCATTCATACGGAAGTATATCTCGGAGATACCATTTCCACCAGCGGTTATTCCGCTATATTTCCTCCGGATATCCCGATTGGTATAGTTACATCTGTCGATGAGGTCAATGGAGTAGCATTGGAACTTGGTGTGGAAATGTTCCAGAATTTCAGGGCACTACGTCTGGTAGACGTTGTAATAAATAATTACGGAAAAGAGATAAAGATGATCGAGGATGAGAGGGAATAACAACATATCGCTTTGGGGATTGATTGCCGTGATGATGATCATCCAGATTATCATCTGTGATTACATCTATACCGGTCCCTATATTCATCTGACTCTCTTGCCGTTGATCATTCTCTCAATTCCTTCTGAGACCAGCTATCCCAAGCTTGCGCTGATAGCATTTGCAGTCGGCCTCATAATTGACCTGGTATCAGACGGAATACTAGGCCTCAACTCTGCAGCGGCCGTAATGACGGCCACCTTTGTGAAACCGATAAGTTATACAACAATCAATCGTGACAGGAGTGACAAACTTGAGCGACTGACCCTTAACGATGTTGGATTCTTCAGATATTTCAGGTATTCGTCATACCTGACACTGGTATTTCTTATCACATATATTTTATTTGACTGCGCAGGTTTCAGGCCGGTATCATTTATATTGGTGCGTGTAGCCCTGAGTTATGTTGCAAATATTATAATAATTCTCTTTGTCAGTGTTACACTGCTCAATAAGCGTTACTGATGGCAATCTCTCGGCAAAGAAAAAATGTGCTTTTATTCTCAATCATCATCGTCTTTACGATGATTGTGGTAAGGCTCTTCTATATCCAAATCATAAGTAAATATTACCGCATCAACGCCGAGAATAATGCTCTTAAATATGAAACACTCTACCCCGCCAGAGGACTTATCCTGGATCGCAACGGGGAAATTCTTGTATCAAACAAAATCACCTATGATATTATGGTGACACCCGTCGAGGTGACACCTTTTGACACACTGGAATTTTGCTCAATATTCGGCATAGACACCTCATTTGTAAAATCCAAATTTCGTGAATACCGCAAATATCGTAGCAGAATAGGTTTCCAGACACTCCCTTTTATCAAACAGGTTTCCGGCGAACATTACAATATCTTCATCGAAAAACAGTACAAGTTTCCCGGATTTTCCGGCACACCCAGAACGATACGTACCTATCCCTACAATGCCGGAGGCAATCTCTACGGATATATCTCCGAAGTGGATGCCGCCTATATCAAAAACAACCCAGGCTACAAACAAGGCGACTATGCAGGAAGGACCGGCATGGAGATGGCATACGAGGAACAACTCAGAGGAGAGAAGGGTTACAACATCTACCTCCGCGATGCGCACAACCGTATTAAAGAGCGTTACGAAGAGGGAGAATATGACAAAGTTGCTGTGGCAGGAAAAGATGTTACAAGCACTATCGATGCCATACTCCAGGCCTACGGCGAAGAGCTGATGCAAAACAAAGTGGGTTCCCTGGTCGCCATAGAACCCTCTACCGGCGAAATCCTTACAATGGTCTCCAGCCCCGGCCTCGAGACCTCCAAACTGGCCGAAATTAACAAATACTATCAGGAAATTGTTACCGACCCCTACAAGCCTATGTTTAATCGGGCGGTGATGTCACCGCAACCTCCGGGATCCGTTTTTAAACTGGTTAACGGTCTAATAGGGCTTCAGGAAGGAGTAATTACTCCCTCTTCTGCCTATTCGTGCTATGGCGCTTACACCGTCGGCAACCTTAGAGTGGGATGCCACGGACACCCCTCTCCCCTTGACTTCAGGCACTCTATAATGATGTCTTGCAACACATATTACTGCTATGTGTTCCGGGCAATCCTCGACAACTCGAAATATGAAAGCATTCGCGATTCCTTTACAAAATGGAAAGAATATGTGGAAAGTTTTGGATTTGGGGTAAAACTGAATACCGACATCCCTTCTGAGCAAGCCGGCACTATGCCCACTGCCGAATGGTACGATAGACTACATGGCAAAAACCGATGGAGATCCCTCTCTATTATCTCCCTGGCTATCGGACAGGGCGAGATCGGCTCAACACCACTACACCTGGCTAACCTGGCGGCAACAATTGCCAATCGCGGCTGGTATTACACTCCACACCTACAAAAAGATATGCCTGATAATCCCATCGACTCCCGCTTTACAGAGCGTCACTATACGATGGTGGATACCACCTGGTTTGAGTATGCAGCGGAAGGTATGTATCTTGCAGTTAACGGTGGCCCCGGGGCAACCGGACGACTTGCCAGTGTACCAGGACTGGATATTTGCGGAAAAACCGGCACGGCTCAGAATCCACACGGTAATGACCACTCAGTATTCATCTGCTTTGCCCCGAAAGATGATCCAAAGATTGCGGTGGCAGCATATATCGAGAATGCAGGTTTTGGAAGTACCTGGGCTTGTCCCATCTCAGCCCTCCTTGTAGAGAAATATCTCAATGGTGAAATATCCGAAGGGAGAAAATGGCTTGAAACCAATATGATGAATGGATACCTGCTCAACAGGGTAAATGTCAGGAGGAGATAAGCGGTGGGAAGATCAATTTATAGAAAACTCGACTGGACAATAATCACCTGCTATATCGTGCTGGTGCTTTTTGGGTGGATAAACATCTATTCGTCACTCTATCAAGAGGGTGCCTCCATATTCGACTTCTCGATGGAATACGGCAAGCAAATCATCTGGATCGGAAGTTCGGTAGTACTGGCACTCCTGATACTCTTTGCCCTGCCTCCCAAGATTTACATTGGCTTCGCCTGGTGGCTCTATGCATTAATGGCGGTGCTGCTGGTGGCGGTTATATTTATCGGAGCCAATATCAAGGGCTCTCATAGCTGGCTGCAGATAGGCAGCATGAGAGTGCAACCGGCAGAGTTTTCCAAAATCACAACCTCTCTGGCGCTGGCCCATCTGATGAGCAGCAAATTTGACTTCAGTTTTAAAAATAAGTCAGATGCTCTTAAGGCATTCCTTGTTCTCTTATTGCCGATGATAACCATAATTCTGGAAAGAGAGACCGGTACAGCGCTGGTCTATCTGGGATACTTGCTGATGTTTTACCGTGAGGGAATGTCGGGATGGATTCTGATTTTTGGATTGTCGGTAATTGGCATATTTATAATGACCCTCATCTTTTCGCCCTATCTTTCTATTTTAATAGTGGTAGGGCTGGTGACTGTTCTCGCTTCGCTTGTTGCACGCAAAAAGTGGGTAGTGGCGGTAATTGTGTCGATAATAGTGCTGCTGGGGTTTATTCCCTCACTCATCAGTGGTACAGCAAGTGCAGAGAAACCAACCACTGAGATCGTTTCTGTAGAAATCGATGCGGAGGATTCCGTGGAAGAATCGACTTCAATTACGGATTTTGAGCAAGTTTCCTCTAAAAGTGAGAATCCTAGGGCAGGTGCCCTAAAGATATTTTTCAGCAAGTTCCCTGTGGAAATATGGCTGGTTTTCCTTCTGGCACCCTTCATACTCGGATTTCTTATACATTCACTGGTAAAGCGGCAAACGATATTGCGCAACGCGATGATAAGCATGATTTTGGGCATTTGTTTGGTGTTTTCGGTAGATTTTGTCTTTGACAAGGTTCTAAAAGATTACCAGAGAGGACGTATAGAGGTACTTTTAGGTATGAAGGAAGATCCTATGGGAGACGGTTACAATGTCCACCAATCAATGATTGCCATTGGCTCGGGAGGATTCTTCGGTAAAGGTTTCCTGCGAGGTACGCAGACTCGTTTTGATTTTGTACCTGAACAAACCACGGATTTCATTTTTTGTACTATAGGGGAGGAATGGGGATTTGCAGGATCTCTGGCAGTCCTGGCGGTATTTCTGGTATTACTGATACGGCTTATAAATTCCGCTGAAAAGCAACGGGACCGTTTTATTCGCATATACGGCTATTGTGTGGCCTCTATTCTGCTGATGCATATTCTCATCAACATAGGGATGACAATCGGCCTGATGCCCGTAATTGGCATTCCATTGCCCTTTGTAAGTTATGGAGGCAGCAGTCTTTGGGGATTCACTATTCTACTCTTCATTTACGTACGTCTGGATCTGGAAAGATGGAGGTAATTGCCGATTGGAAAAGAAATAATAACTAACTACCTTTGTTGAATTGACAACTATTTTAAAAATATAAAACATGCCACTCAAATTCGTTGACAGACATAATGGTCCGAGAGATTTCCAGGAAAAACAGATGTTGGAAACACTCGGAGTATCATCGCTTGATGAACTGATAAAACAGACCGTTCCCGAAGACATTCTTCTAAAAGAGCCGCTGGCTCTGGCTCCCGCTCTCTCCGAGCATGAATACACAGCACGTTTGAAAGAGACCGCTGCCCTAAACAAACCTTTCCGCTCAATGATAGGAATGGGTTATTACGGCACGGCCGCACCTGCTGTTATCATACGTAACATTTTAGAGAATCCCTCCTGGTATACTTCATACACTCCTTATCAGGCGGAGATTTCACAAGGCCGTCTCGAGGCACTGATCAATTTTCAGACAATGATCTCCTCCCTGACAGGATTCGGTCTCTCCAACTGCTCTATGTTGGACGACGCCACAGCGGCAGCTGAAGCTATGAGGATGATGTACGAACTTCGCAGTCGTGATGCGGTAAAAACAGGTAAAAATGTACTCTTTGTTGATAATAACATCTTCTCTCAAGTGCTTTCAGTACTTGAGACAAGAGCAGACGCCCTCGACATTGAAATAGTTCTCGGAGACTATGCTGAGTTCCAATTTGACGAAAAATGCTATGGGGCAATTCTCCAGTATCCTGCTGCAAACGGCGAAATCAGGGATTATAGCTCATTCTGCACCAAGGCTCATGAAAAGGATATTCTGGTAACCGCATATTGCGACCTTCTGGCTCTTGCTCTGCTCAAGGAACCCGCTGCATGGGGGGCTGATATAGCAGTGGGTACAGCCCAAAGATTCGGACTCCCGATGGGCTTCGGTGGTCCTACTGCCGGTTTTATGGCCACTTCAGATAAATTCAAACGCAATATTCCCGGTCGTATAGTTGGCGTTTCAGTAGATCGTCATGGCAACCCTGCAGTGCGCCTTGCACTTCAGACACGCGAACAGCATATTAAAAGGGAGAGAGCTACATCCAACATTTGCACCGCCACAGCACTGATGGCCACAATGGCGGGAATGTTTGCACTATATCATGGTCCAAAAGGCATCCGCAACATAGCGCTGAATGCTTACGGCCATGCTCATGCCGTAGCTGATTTGCTCCGTAAAAACGGTTACATACTGGCTGCAGAGAACTTCTTCGATACTATTGAAATCATCGCAGCGGAAGGCATAGAATTTAACCCTGCACAAATCAACCACAGAGCTGAAGAAGCGGGCATCAACTTCTGCTATACCTCTGATAACACCATAATCATCAGCTTTGACGAACTCTCCAATCATGAGGAAGCTTCTCTCATCGGAGGCATTTTCGGCTGCGTAGATCTCTGCCCGGGCATTCCCAAAGAGCCTACTTTTATGAAGCGAGAGACACCAATCCTTACTTCCGAAATATTCAGCAAATACCACTCTGAGACGGATATGATGCGCTACATCAAGAAACTTGAGCGTCGCGACATCTCCCTCACCCACTCTATGATCCCCCTTGGCAGCTGCACCATGAAGCTTAATGCAGCAGTAGAAGTGATGCCTATGAGCTGGAGTGAATTTGGCAATGTTCACCCGTTCGCACCAACTGATCAGGTGGAAGGCTCGCTACAGGTAATAAAGGAACTGGAGCATGACCTTGCAGTAATTACCGGACTGGACGGCTGCTCACTTCAGCCCAACAGTGGTGCTGCAGGTGAGTTTGCAGGACTTATGACCATCCGTGCATATCATCATGCAAACGAGGAGGGACATCGTAATATAATCATTATCCCCACCTCTGCTCATGGCACCAACCCTGCTTCCGCAGCAATGGCAGGCTACAACATTGTACTTGTAGGCTGTGATGATAAGGGCAATATTGATGTTGATGAACTTCGCGAAAAGGCAGTCGCCAACCGCGACAATCTGGCCGGAATAATGATTACCTATCCCTCTACCCACGGTGTATTTGAGGTCTCAATTCGTGAAATTTGTAACATAATCCATGAAAACGGAGGTCAGGTCTATATGGACGGTGCCAATATGAATGCCCAGGTAGGTCTTACCAACCCAGGTTATATCGGTGCTGACGTATGCCATCTAAACCTTCACAAGACATTCGCAATGCCTCATGGCGGCGGCGGTCCCGGTGTAGGTCCTATCTGTGTGGCAAAACACCTAACTCCCTTTCTCCCCGGACACCCGGTATTACCTGAGTGCGGTGGAGTCAATATAACCGCAGTTTCTGCTGCTCCCTACGGTAGCCCTCTGCTACTCCCCATCACTCACGCTTACATCAAATTACTTGGGGCTAACGGACTTCGTAAGGCCACTGAAATCGCTATCCTTAATGCCAATTATATAGCCTCGAAACTGGAGCCGGAGCTTAAAACTCTCTATACAGGCGCCAAGGGCCGTGTGGCACATGAGTGTATAGTTGACTTCAGACATTTCCGTTCAGAATACGGAGTGGATGCAACAGATATTGCAAAACGTCTTATGGACTTTGGATTCCATGCGCCAACTCTCTCATTCCCCGTACACGAAACATTGATGGTAGAGCCTACAGAGAGTGAATCACTCCCTGAGCTTGACAGATTTATAGAGGCATTGAAGTATATCGTAGCCGAATGTGAAGATATTAAAGCCGGCCGTCTTGACAAGGATGACAACCCCGTTAAGATGGCGCCCCATACTGCTTGTGAAGTGTGCGCAGACGAGTGGTCACACCCTTATAGCCGTAAACAGGCCGCATACCCTCTCGAGTGGATCCGTGATAATAAGTTCTGGCCACATGTTGCACGTGTTGACAACGGTTATGGAGACAGGAATCTTGTAACTACGGTGTAGTTACAAGAGGTGCAGGGGACGAGTTCCGCGGTGCGGGGACGAGTTCCGCGGTAAACCCCGCAACACGCAAAAATGGCTCTCGTTGATATTGCGTCAGCGAGGGCTTCTTTTTCGTGCATTATGGGGTTAAAAGCAAGCCAATGGCTAATGGCTAACAACCAATTTAGTAAGAGTTTATATGCAGCGTCTTGTTCATTTTTTACATCTATACAATATAGGATTTATTGTCGCACAATTTTTAATCAATGATGGAAGTGTTTCGTAAGTCAATGCGTATATATATTAGAGAGAAGTTATTATATTAAAATTCTCAGCATACTATTAATTATGAAAACGAAAATATTACTATTCATGATGCTTGCCACCCTACTTATAGGGGCTGGGTGTGAGAAAGAATGTGGAAATACAAATACTTGTTACTATTGTGCTAAGTCTGATTTTGTAAAAAAAATCGATAATGTAGATGGTATAATTGTTTATTATGAAGAAATAAATCGATACATTATTTCTATAAAAGAGGAAGATATTAATAATTTAAATGTTCAAGAATGGAATTCTAAAGGACATAGTTCAGATTATATTTACATCCCTTATGTAGATTTGCCGAGAGAGAATAAGGAAAATGGTCAAAAAGTTATTATAGTCAGCGGAGAGTTATATTCATGTTATCCAATACTACCGGCACCGGAGTATAAAATACATTTTAGGGGATATTTGTTGAAAAATTATACAATAGAGAAAAAATGAAAAGAATGCATTTATTTCTAATTTCAGCCTTAATGCTGCTTAGCTTTTCAGGGTGTGAGAAAGAAGAACTGCAGGACCTTTCTTCCGGACCCGGTGCAACAAAATATTATTTGGTCGGAGATAATGAAAAAATATTTCTATATGAAATTGTTGGAAAATTTGTTGTTCAATTGGATACTACCCAAGTTTTTAAAACAATATTACGCAAACTGATGGAAAATCCGGAAATAGAATATATAAATACTTTTGATGAAGAGGACTATCTGGTGATTGTCAAAAGCAAATTATCACTCCGTAAAATTAAACGACAACCTACCATAATCAACGCCATGCCCGCTTATTCGATGGACGGGGTTATGCCGACCTACTTAAACGGTGATTTGCTTTTGGGGTTGAAGAAAGGATGTTCAATTGATGATGTCCGACATGTGTTTAAAAGAAAAGCAGTTGTTAAGAGCGAAGGAGGGTATGATAATTATACCTTACAAGTCAAGGATTGGGAGAAGATTTTTGATTTAAGCAACACTTTACATAATCATGAAAAAGTATCCTATTGTCAGCCCGACATGACGGCTAATTTTGTGCCATTTTAATTTATCTATCCTGTCGAGACCCCGCACCACTACATACTCAGTAAAAAAGGAGATGACCGAAAATTCGATCATCTCCTTTTTTACGTCACTCTTATTAGTTACGCGTTTCCGGTCTTTCTGGGAGCGGAAACTTTCTTGACAGGAGCTTTTGCAGCCACTTTGCCGGTGCTCTTTGGAGCTGCCTTGGGGGCTACTTTTGATGCTGCTTTAGGAGCTGTTTTTTTAGTAGCCGGCTTAGTTGCCTTTGGAGCTTTAACTTCAGCCTCCTCTGCGCTCACCTCTGCACTCTTATCAACAACCTTTTCTGTTGTTGTCTCCGCACTCTTCCTTGAGCGACTACGGCGAGTAGAAGGTTTCTTTACGCTCTCTTTGGCTGGTGCATCAGCTTCGAGGACTGCTTTATTGAAGTCAACCAACTCTATATATGCCATATTGGCTCCATCACCAAGACGGAAACCGTTTTTAATAATGCGTGTATATCCACCAGGACGATCAGCAATCTTCGGAGCTACAACACGGAAGAGCTCAGCAACCGCCTCTTTCTGTTTCAAATAACTGAAAACTATACGCCGTGAATGTGTTGTATCCTCTTTGGACTTGGTGATAAGCGGTTCAACGTACACTCTCAGGACTTTAGCCTTTTCAAGGGTAGTCTCAATCCTCTTATGGAGTATGAGAGATGATGCCATATTGGCAAGCATCGCCTTACGGTGTCCGCTCTTTCGTCCTAAACTCTTTATTGATCTATTGTGCCTCATTTTCTTGTGCTTTTATTTCAATATTATACTTAGTAATATCCATTCCGAAGTTCAGTTTCAATCTATCCATGAGCATATCGATCTCGTTTAGAGATTTCTTACCGAAGTTTCTGAATTTCATCAAATCTGTCCTCTGATGACCAACCAGGTCGGCAAATGTCTCAATATTTGCGGCTTTCAGGCAGTTGAGTGCCCTTACTGATAGTTCCATATCAGAGAGCTTGGTGAGAAGGATATGACGCATACGCATCGACTCCTCATCAAGTTGCTTATTATCTTGCTCTACTGCAGTCTCGAGAGTGATCTTCTCATCAGAGAATAGCCAGAAATGCTGAATCAGTATAGTGGCTGCCTCTTTTAAGGCATCCTTCGGATGAATTGAGCCATCTGTAGTGACCTCAATGTTGAGTTTCTCGTAGTCAGTCTTTTGTTCAACACGCCAGTCTTCAACAGAGTATTTCACATTTTTAATAGGAGTGAAAATCGAGTCAATCGCAATTGTTCCTAAAGGAGCATTATCCACTTTATTTTCTTCCGAAGGGACATAGCCTCTTCCTTTGCCAATCCTCATCTCTATATTGAGCTTAACTGAAGGCTCCATTGAGCAGATGTGAAGATTGGGATTTAAGACTTTAAAAGAGGATAAACTCTTGGAAATATCTTCAGCAGTAAATTCTTGCTTACCACTAACAGTCACGTTTACCACCTCACTGTCAACATCTTCAATCATCCTCCTGAGGCGAACCTGCTTGAGGTTAAGAATAATGTCAACAACACTCTCAATAACACCGGGTATAGTGTCAAACTCATGACTTACACCGTCGATCCTTATTGAGGTGATGGCAAAGCCTTCCAAAGAAGAGAGCAGTATACGACGGAGAGCATTACCTACGGTTATACCATATCCTGGTTCCAACGGACGGAATTCAAATCGGCCGAAGGTATCTGTTGCATCGAGCATTATTACCTTATCAGGTTTTTGAAATGCTAAAATTGCCATACTGTTTAAATTTTATTAGTGTTTACGCTATAAGCAAGGATTACTTGGAGTACAACTCTACTATAAGTTGCTCGTTAATGTTTTCAGGTACTTCACTTCTTAAAGGAACGTTTGTATACTTGCCCTGGAGCTTTGCAGCATCCCACTCAAGCCAGGAGAAATTACTGGCAGAGTTTGAAAGGCTATCCTGAATAACTTCAAGACTCTTCGAGCGCTCACGTACTCCTATGGTTTCACCGGGTCTAACAATGGTTGAAGGGATATTGCAAACCTCACCGTTGCGGGTAATGTGGCAATGTGTCACAAGTTGTCTTGCAGCAGCCCTTGTAGGAGCTATACCCAGACGATAAACCAGATTATCGAGACGAGACTCGAGCAGGAGGATAAGGTTCTCACCTGTTTGGCCTTTCATCCTGTGTGCTTTACCATAGAGGTTGCGGAATTGTCTCTCGAGAAGTCCATAAGTGTATTTCACTTTCTGTTTCTCAGCGAGCTGAATACCGTACTCTGAGGTTTTTTTACGTTTTCTAGCCTGTCCGTGCTGTCCCGGGGGATAATTCTTTTTCTCAAACTGTTTATCCGGACCAAAGATAGGCTCTCCAAATTTGCGGGCTATTTTAGTTTTGGGCCCTATATATCTTGCCATATTATTCTATTATTGCTTTAAGGTTGTTATGATTATACTCTGCGGCGACCTTTAGGACGGCAACCATTGTGTGGCAGAGGAGTAACATCAACAATCTCGGTAACTTCAATACCTGCTCCGTGTATGGTGCGGATTGCAGACTCACGTCCTGCTCCCGGACCCTTTACATATGCCTTAATCTTGCGTAATCCGAGATCATACGCAACCTTGGCGCAATCTTGAGCGGCTACCTGAGCTGCATAGGGAGTGTTTTTCTTGGACCCCCTAAAGCCCATCTTACCTGCTGATGACCAACTGATTACCTGACCGGTGCTGTTGGTAATTGTAACGATCACGTTGTTGAAAGTCGACGAAATATGAGCCTGACCATAAGCGTCAACTTTAACAACTCTCTTTTTGCTTGTTGTTTGTTTTTTTGCCATAATTCAAATCTCTTATTTGGTTGCTTTCTTCTTATTTGCAACAGTCTTCTTACGACCCTTGCGTGTACGCGCATTGTTCTTGGTACTCTGACCGCGTACGGGAAGACCGATACGGTGACGGATACCTCTATAACATCCGATGTCCATCAGACGTTTGATGTTCAATTGAACGGATGAGCGAAGCTCTCCTTCAATTTTGTACTCATTGGCAATCTTCGTACGGATTGCTGTAATCTGGTCGTCATTCCAGTCCTTGACCTTGGTGTCAAGATCAATATCAAGATCTGTAAGGATCTTTTTAGCAGAACTGCGACCAATACCGAAGATATAGGTCAAACCTATCTCTCCGCGTTTGTTGTTCGGTAAATCAACTCCGGCTATACGTGCCATAATCTATTTTTTACTTTATTGTTATTACAAATTAAAAAATTATCCCTGGCGCATTTTGAATTTCGGATTCTTCTTGCAAATTACATACAAGCGACCTTTGCGCTTTACAATTTTACAATCCTCACTACGCTTCTTTATGGATGCTTTTACTTTCATTTGTGTAAGTTTTATTATTTATATCTGAAAGAAATTCTTCCTTTAGTCAAATCATACGCAGACATCTCAACCCTTACCCTGTCTCCCGGCAATATTCTGATATAATGCAGGCGCATTTTACCCGAAATATGAGCGGTGATTACGTGTCCGTTATCGAGTTCAACTCTGAACATCGCGTTGGATAGAGCTTCAATTACTGTTCCTTCTTGTTCTATAGCTTGTTGTTTCGGCATATTATAACAATTACGTAAGTTTTGACTTGTGGTTATTAGTTAGTTTCAATAAATTCAAATGTTGATAAGATCTCCGGAGTACCCTTTCTGATTGCAACCATCAGCTCAAAATGTGCCGACTTCCTGCCGTCGGCAGTGCGTACAGCCCAACCATTCTCATCCAGGTAAACTTCCCTGCCTCCGGCATTGACCATCGGCTCTATGCAGATGACCATACCATCGTGAAGTTTGACACCTCTGCCTCTTCGTCCATAATTTGGAACCTCAGGGCTTTCGTGGAGATTGCGACCGATAGCATGACCGACCATCTCTCTGACCACTGAAAAACCGAGACTTTCCACATAAGACTGGACAGCAAATCCAATGTCGCCTGTTCGATTGCCGCTGACTGCCTTTTCTATACCCAGATAGAGGGATGCTTTTGTGGCTTCAAGAAGCCTCACGTCCTCATCGCTTATCTTTCCGACAGCGAAGGTATAGGCGGAGTCACCGTTGAATCCCCTGTATTTGGTACCGCAATCAACAGATACGATATCACCTTCCTGCAATTTGTAGTCTGAGGGAAATCCGTGGACTACCGTATCGTTGAGGGAGATACACAACGTAAAGGGGAAACCTCCGTAACCCAAGAATCCCGGCTCTGCTCCCGCCTCTCTGATATATTTCTCCGCAATGAAATCCAACTCTTTTGTTGTAACCCCCGGAGCAATATATCGGCCGACCTCTGCCAAAGTCTTGGAAACCAATAGAGCATTTTCCCTAATGATTACCAACTCTTCTTCGGTTTTGGACTTAGTCATACTATAAAGAACTTATCAATATAAATTACATACCCGAACGGCCTCTGAGACGTCCCGTCTTCATCAAACCGTCGTAGTGACGCATTAGTAAGTGACTCTCGATCTGTTGGAGGGTATCCAGGATTACACCTACGAGGATCAACAATGATGTTCCACCATAGAAGGATGCAAACTGATTATTTACTCCAAGCATCATCGCAAATGCCGGCAAAATAGCTATGATTGCCAGGAAAATAGAACCTGGAAGCGTAATGCGCGACATTATTGTGTCAATGTACTCAGCGGTCTTTCTTCCCGGCTTAACGCCTGGAATAAATCCGCCATTCTTCTTCATTTCTTCTGCCATGTTGGTCGGGTTTACTGTAATAGCGGTGTAGAAATACGTAAACAGAACAACCATCAATGCAAAGACGAAGTTGTACCAGAAACCGGCTGTGTTGGACATTACAGCCGCAAAGCCTTTAGTGGCATTGAAGTTTGAGAATATGAGCGGGAAAATCATCAAAGCCTGCGCAAAGATAATCGGCATTACACCGGCAGCATTTATCTTCAGCGGGATATACTGACGCACTCCGCCATATTGCTTGTTACCAATAACACGTTTGGCATATTGAACGGGAATCTTGCGTACTGCCTGCACGAGGGCGATAGCGGCAACGAAAACGAGAAAGAGTATCAACAGTTCAACGATAAACATAAGAATACCGCCTCCTGTAGAGTTTAACTTTTCCGAGAATTCGATCCACAACGCCATTGGAAGGCGCGCAATAATACCCACCATGATGATCAGGGAAATACCATTACCAATGCCGCGGTCTGTAATTCTTTCACCCAACCACATAACGAACATCGTACCTCCAATCAGCACCATTGTAACAAAAATTCCATACCATCCTTTACCGATAGTGGCGACAAACGCCTCCGGGGGAAGCTGGTTGGTAAGGTTTGCAATATATGCCGGACCTTGAATTAACAGGATCAGGATTGTAAGGTAACGTGTATACTGATTCATTTTTCTACGTCCACTCTCACCTTCGCGCTGTAAACGCTGGAAGAAGGGGAGCATCACAGCCAAAAGCTGAATAACGATGGAGGCAGAAATGTAAGGCATAACACCCAATGCAAAGATTGAAGCGTTACCAAAGGCACCTCCGGAGAACATGTTCAACAGTCCCAGAAGACCTTCTGAAGCCTGGCTCTGCAAGTTTGCAAGCTGAGTTGCATCGATACCGGGAAGAACGATATAACTTCCTAGACGGTAAATCACAATCAGTCCCAACGTATAGAGAATCCTCTTACGGAGCTCTTCAATCTTGAAGATGTTTGCTATTGTCTGGAAAAATCTTTTCATGCCGATCAGATTTTATTAGCAGTCCCACCGGCGTCCTCAATTTTCTTAATAGCGGAAGCAGAAAACGCATTGGCAGTAACATCAAGTTTAGCGGTAAGCTCACCATTGCCCAGAATTTTCACCAGATCATTCTTACCGGCGAGACCTATCGAAATCATTGTATCAATATCGACAGTAGTGAGATTGTGTTTCTCACAAGCCGCCTGAAGAGATGACAGATTGACTGCCTTATACTCTACTCTGGTCGGATTATTAAAGCCGAACTTGGGAAGGCGTCTCTGTATAGGCATCTGACCGCCTTCGAAACCGGCCTTACGAGAGTATCCGGAGCGTGATTTAGCACCGTTGTTGCCACGAGTGGCTGTTTTACCGCGCCCCGAACCGGGACCACGGCCTACACGCTTCGCTCTTCCTTTTGAACCTACTGCGGGTTTAAGTGTATTCAATTTCATCTTTATTCCTCCTTTACTTTACCTCTTCAACTTTAACAAGGTGAAGAACTTTTTCAATCATACCTTTGGTAACAGGTGTAAGTTCCACCTCAACGGTGTGATGCATCCTGCGTATACCTAGAGAGACAAGGTTTGCTATCTGCCTCTCAGTCGCGCCACTGCGACTCCTGATTTGAGTAACTCTTACTTTAGTCATTATATTCTTCCTCCTTATCCGTTAAATACCCTACTCATCGGAATACCACGGAGCCCGGCAACAGTATACGCATCACGCATCTCTGTAAGGGCAGCTATAGTGGCCTTTACCAAGTTGTGAGGATTTGATGAACCTTTAGATTTTGCAAGAACGTCGTGGATACCCACGGAGTCAAACACTGCGCGCATAGCACCTCCAGCCTTTACTCCTGTGCCAGGAGCTGCAGGCTTCATGAATACTCTTGCTCCACCATATTTAGCTGACTGCTCATGGGGAATAGTCCTCTTACTAAGGGGAATCCTTACGAGGTTTTTCTTTGCATCCTCAATACCTTTGGAGATAGCGGTGGTCACTTCATTTGCTTTTCCGAGGCCATATCCTACTACACCGTTTTCGTCACCTACTACAACAATAGCGGCGAAACTGAAATTACGTCCACCCTTTGTTACCTTGGTAACTCTCCGAACAGCTACTAATCTATCTTTCAACTCAAGATCAGTAGTCTTTACTCTCTTTACATTAGTATTTGCCATAATATCTCCTTAGAATTTAAGACCACCCTCGCGGGCAGCATCTGCCAAACTTTTAACTCTTCCATGATAAAGGTAACCTCCGCGGTCAAAAGATACGGTGGTGATACCTTTTGCTATTGCACGTTCTGCAACTGCCTTGCCAACGATCTGCGCAGCCTCAATACCATTCTTGCCTTTACACTGCTCTACGAGAGCCTTGTCATTAGAAGCTGCAGAAGCGATAGTGATGGCGTTTACGTCATCAATCACCTGAACATAGATCTGCTTGTTGCTTCTGAACACTACCATTCTCGGTCTCTCGGGAGTACCGTTTACAACCTTACGTATGCGGTAGTGGATCCTCTTTCTTCTTTCTATCTTATTCAATGCCATAACTTAATCTCCTATTATTTGGCGCTTGCCGATTTACCAGCTTTACGACGTAGTTGTTCGCCTACGAACCTAATACCCTTGCCCTTGTACGGTTCAGGCTTACGCAGTGAGCGTACTTTGGCCGCTACCATACCGAGGAGTTGCTTGTCGTGGCTTTTCATAATTAAAATTGGGTTCTGGCCCTTCTTCACTGCCGGTGCCTCAGCCTTAATCTCAGCGGGAAGCTGAAAATGAATCTCATGGGAGAAACCCAGGTTGAACACTATAATTTGGCCATTTACTGCAACGTGGTAACCAACACCCACCAATTGTTGTTCTACAGTAAAACCTTCAGATACGCCTTTAACCATGTTGTTGATGAGGGCACGATAGAGTCCGTGCATCGAACGGTGACGAGGCTGGTCTGTAGGACGTTTAACTGTAAGGACTCCCGCATCTACAGATACCTCGATATCCGGATCGACCTTCTGGGTCAATTCACCGAGCGGGCCTTTAACCTTCACTACGTTACCCTCTTCAATTGTTACTGAGACGGCTGCAGGTAGGTTTACAGGTAATTTTCCGATTCTTGACATTTTATATAATTTATTTGTATTTGTAACTTTTAGTAAACGTAGCAGAGCACTTCTCCGCCTACATTGAGATCCCTTGCCTCCTTGTTGGTGATAATACCTTTAGAAGTAGAGAGAATTGCAATACCCAGGCCGTTGAGCACACGGGGCATATTGGCCACATTGGTGTACTGCCTCAAACCGGGAGAGCTGACGCGGATAATTTTCTTAATTGCTGCTTTATTAGTCTCAGGATGATACTTGAGAGCAATCTTAATAGTGTTGAAAGGTTTGCCTTCCACAAGTTTATAAGCAAGGATATAACCCTTCTCATGGAGAATACGTGTCATCTCCACTTTCATTTTCGAAGAGGGAATCTCGACTGTCTTGTGACCTGCGAGATACGCATTTCGAATTCTAGTCAAATAATCTGCTATTGGATCAGTCATTGTTGTTTGTTTTTAAGATTCGACGCCCATGCGGACGCCCGATATCCAATGTTAATATAATTAAGGTATAAATCTCTTACCAGCTGGCTTTCTTCACTCCCGGGATAAGGCCTTTGGAAGCCATCTCACGGAACTGAATACGGCTAATGCCAAATTGACGCATATAACCCTTGGGACGACCGGTTATCGAGCAACGGTTGTGAAGTCTGCAGGGGCTGGAGTTTTTTGGGAGCTTGTCAAGGGCAGCCCAGTCTCCGGCTTCTTTCAAAGCCTTGCGTTTTTCAGCATACTTAGCTACTAACTTAGCGCGTTTTACTTCGCGTGCCTTCATTGATTCTTTTGCCATATCCTATTAGTTGTGCTTAATGTTCTTAAAAGGTAAACCAAATTCACGAAGGAGCGCATAAGCCTCTTCGTCTTTTTTAGCTGTAGTAACAAATGTGATCTCCATACCCATCACCTTTACGATCTTATCAATGTCGATCTCAGGGAAAATAATCTGCTCCTTGATGCCAAGGGTATAGTTGCCACGACCGTCAAAATTCTCGGAGATACCCTTGAAATCCCTAATACGGGGAAGGGAAACTGCAATGAGTCTCTCGAGGAACTCATACATCTTAGTAGCACGGAGAGTAACCTTCACGCCGATAGGCATGCCTCTACGGAGTTTGAAATTGGAGATGTCCTTTCTTGAAACAGTCTGAACAGCTTTTTGACCTGCAATTAGAGAGAGCTCCTGCTGTGCAACATCAACAAGCTTTCTATCCTGAGTGCCTGCTCCGATACCTTGGTTAATGGTAATCTTAACAAGCCTGGGAACCTGCATTACAGTAGAGTAGGAAAATTCCTTCATAAGTTTGCCTACGATTTCCTCTTTGTATTTCTTCTTCAAAGAAGGAACATAATTGACCTGGTCCACTGTGGGACCTGCCTGTACCTGGGTTTTCTTCTCTTTTGCCATTATTTGATCTCCTCTCCTGATTTTTTGGCATAGCGAACAATCTTGCCGTCTTCATTAAGACGACGACCGATCTTGGTGGCACCACCCTTAACGGGATCTACAACCTGCAGGTTGGAAATGTGCACACCGGCCTCTCGTTTTACAATACCCCCTTGGGGGTGTTTCGAATTGGGTTTGGTATGTTTGCTTACCATGTTGACTCCTTCAACTATGGCGCGATTCTTCTTTGTAATCACCTCGAGAACCTTACCGGTCTTGCCTTTATCGTTCCCGGCGTTTACATATACCATGTCGCCTTTCTTGATATGTAACTTAGTCATAATTCAATTCCTCCTTTAAAGTACCTCTGGGGCAAGTGAGACAATTGTCATATATTTTTCACGCAACTCGCGAGCTACGGGACCGAAAATACGGGTGCCGATAACCTCATCAGACTTGTTGAGAAGAACGCACGCGTTATCATCAAAACGAATGTAAGAACCGTCGGCACGACGAATCTCTTTCTTTGTGCGTACTATAACAGCGTTAGAAACTGCACCTTTCTTGGTGTTGCTACCAGGGATGGCGCTCTTAACGGCAACAACTATCTTGTCACCAACTCCGGCATAACGACGGCGTGTACCGCCTAAAACGCGAATACAAAGAACCTCCTTTGCACCGCTATTGTCTGCCACCAATAAACGTGATTCTTGTTGTATCATGTTATTTCACTTTTTCTACGATTTCTACTAATCTCCAGCGTTTAGTCTTGCTCAAGGGACGTGTTTCCATTATGCGTACGGTGTCTCCTTCGCTACACTCATTCTTGTCATCCTGAGCGACAAATTTTGTGGTTTTGCTTACGAACTTTCCGTAAATCGGGTGTTTTTCTTTTGTTTTAACAGCAACTACAATAGACTTGTCCATTTTGTTGCTTACCACAATACCGACTCTTTCTTTACGAAGATTTCTTTCCATTATTATAGTCTATTTTAGTTCTGTGATTCCTTTTCAGCCAATATTGTCATCATCCTGGCAATGTCGGTCTTAAGCTTCTTGATCTTGGAAGTGTCTTCCAACGGAGAGATTACATGGTTCATCTTGATATGGTTGAGGTTCTGTTTTTCAACCTGAATGCGCTCTCGAAGGTCAGAGATAGCCATTTCACGAATTTCTGCTGCTTTCATTTCTTCTTCTCCTTTTATTATTCAACATAATCTCTTCTTACCACAAACTTAGTGGTAACGGGCAACTTTTGGGCGCCGAGACGGAGTGCCTCTTTTGCGATCTCCAAAGGAACACCCTCTGCCTCTATGATCATACGACCGGGAGTAACAGGAGCAACAAAACCCTCGGGACTACCCTTACCTTTACCCATACGTACCTCTAAAGGCTTCTTTGTGAAGGGCTTGTCAGGAAACACACGAATCCAGATCTTACCTTCACGCTTCATGTAGCGTACTACCGCCTGACGTGCAGCCTCAAGCTGTTGGCCTGTGAGCCAGCAACTCTCCAGTGTTTTAATACCAAAAGATCCAAAGACCAACTGGTTGCCCCTCTGGGCATTGCCTTTCATGCGACCTTTCTGCTGCCTTCTAAATTTGGTTTTTTTCGGTTGTAACATTTTTTTATAGCTTAAATATTTCTAAACTCTTGTTCTTCAGCGACTTATGGGAAATGACACATAAATCACGGGTTGCAAAGATAGTTAAAAAATTTGAAATGCAAATTATTTTGATAAAAAATTGCAGAATTTTCGACCGAAAAATTTGATAGTTAATTCCTCGGAAACCAGCCAATTACAAAAATGCAACGAATTGGAAAACGAACAGTTTCGACAATCAAAGGTTAATTTGTCGTGAAATTTTTTCCACTTCTCTGAGAACTCTTAGAAAATTTTCTCCCCAAAATTTGCGAATATCCTCTTCAGGCCATCCGCGACGAAGCAATTCAACGGTGACATATTTCATTTTCGACACATCCTCAAAACCAACCATTCCTCCTCCACCGTCAAAATCAGTGCCGATTCCCACATAATCAGCTCCTACAAGATTGCGAACATGATCAACATGATCACAAAAGATAGAAATGTTAACTTGTTCTCGCGGCAGATCAGAGAGACACCAGCGACCCGTAGCCACCTGTATGAGACCACCCTTAGCTGCAATAGCACGTATTTCGTCATCGGTAAGATTGCGAGGTATGTCTTTTATGGCACGAACACTGGAGTGGCTGGCAATGATAGGTGCCTTACTATGTTCAAGGCAATCGTAAAGTGTCTCGGTAGAGGAGTGCGACACATCTACTATCATACCCAGACGATTCATCTCCTCCACCACCTTATATCCGAATGGAGAGAGTCCGTTCCACTCAGCAACAGTGTCTCGTGAGGAATCGCCGACATCATTGTTAAAGTTATGGGTAAGAGTGATTACCCTCACCCCGAGATTGTAGAGACGCTCAACATTGAGGATTTCGGTTCCGATGCCATAGGCATTTTCCAGAGCAAACATCACTATTGATTTGCCCTTCCGTTTAAGAGGCCAGAAGTCCGATGAGCGATAGGCAATGCCCGCTTCTGAACTACGCTCAGCCACAAAAGACTTGAAGAAATCAATCTCCTTGACCGTATAGGCCATTACGCTGTCATAAGCATTTTTATTGCGTGATCCTTGAGCGAGAAAAACCGCAAAAATAGCTGCATCAAGCCCGCCCTCCTTCATCTTTGGAAAAGTAACCTGAGTACGATCCCCGGCGTCCGGCCTCCAGGGATGGGTATATTTGACGATAGCATCGTTGTGGGTGTCGATAGAAAACATCTCACGATGTAACTGTTCCGCACGTTTAAGCAGCACAGCGTCATCCTGCGCATATGTTTGAAAGAACATAGCAGCCAATAGAATGGCTGCAGTTCCCAGGATTCTGATCTTATTCATTAGACACTGGTTGTTGAGGCCTGCTGGGTTGGAGATCCTTTGTGGGAATCCACCATTTCAACTTTACTGCCAAGAACAGCAGGAGAATTGAAATCGCCAAACATATCAGCATCAGCCAAAGACCTTGTCCCGCCATAAACATTATCGGCACAATAGTAATCAGAAGTATTTCTACCGGAGCACAGGGAAGATATGCAAGAGCATAGTCATCCAGCGCCTTGCTCATCATCTTGGGGTCCACAATCCTAAGCAAGGCAATACCCATAGCCATTGTACCGGTCCACCATCCCCAGGCGAAGATGGACTTCTCAAACCAATCCTTGCGGTGGAGGTGACGCCCAAGGTAAAATACCATGAAAACAGTTAAAACTATTCCAACTAAAATCAAAACCACAAGTGGAACCGCATACTTCACAACCACTCCAAGCTTAATGGAGGCTACGCCAAATGCTACAAGAAGATCAGTAGCTGTGCTACTTATGGAGCCGGTTGTTTTGGCATCAATGTATTGAGACACCCTTGTTGCATCAAAAACCTTCTTCAGTACCAATCCTACAATAAATGCACAACTGAACACAGGCAGCTCAAGCTTGGGGTACCACATTTTGACCCCTTGGCTGATCATATAGCCACCGAATGCAGCAAGCACTACGAGCCCCAGGTGGAATGTGAGTGAATCGATCGAAATAGGTGAAGTGGTAATCTCACCGGCAGACTCTCTTTTCTCCTTTGGAAGAAGACCGCTACGCAACTCCTGGGGAAGTTGAGCGAAATCTGCAATATAAGAGGTGTGACCCTTTCGAGCTGCAATCTTAATAAAAAACAGACCTCCGATTATAGCAAAAATAACACCTATAGTGGCGGTGGTCATACCAAGAGAGGCTGCTTCGTCCCATCCAAGACCGTCAAATGCGGCCCCTATAGCAGCTGCAGTACCATGTCCTCCATAAAAACCGGTAGACAGCATAACTCCGAATGCATCATTGAGGTTGGGCCATACCAACTTAAGTATAAGTAATCCGAAAAGACCCATCACAGCCCATTGTATTAGCATTCCCAACTGTGAATAAGCCCACATCGGACCAACACGACCTGCCACCTCCTTCATCTTGAACTTGGGAGAGGAAAGCGGAAGTGCGCCAAAGACTACAGCTATCAGTACCGCCGGATATACGGAGATAAAATTTGATAAAGGCAGCCAGCCCAGACCGTTGGGGCCGAATATCAGGCCCAAAAGTCCGGCTAACAGACTGGGAGGTATAAAGAGTTTCTGTACAAGTTTAACTTTTACTCTGATAAACTTTCCTATCAGAAGAAGGCCCATTATGATACCGAGATCGGTGAAAAGGACCCATGGCGTGAAATCAGCTACATTGAACATGGCACTTATATTGCATCGATATGCGCCAAAGATAGACATTATTTTGTTTTTACTACATTTGCACTGTGAAAAAAGCCTTTAATATCCCCTTTGCAGCACTGACTCTGCTATTTCTCCTGCTCTTGACACTGTCGGAGGCGAGGGCACAGAGAGGCCATGTAATGGAATATATCATTGACGGAAAGGATACCATCTTTGTGGATGAGATAACGCCGTCAGTCATACATCCACGACAGACAATGAATCAACGCGAATGGACACAATATTACAGAAGGGTTTATAATTTCAGCAAGGCATACCCCTATGCATTGCTTGTGAGCAGGGTAGTAAGAGAGACCGACTCTCTTTTCGTCGCTGATAAAATGTCTAAACGCAAGCAGGACAGATATCTCAGTAAGATAAAAGATGAACTAATCAAAGATTTTGAGCCCATTTTCAGAAATCTTACTCTCAGGCAAGGATTAATGATGATACGTCTAATAGACAGAGAGGTCGGTATGACGCCCTATTATATAATAAAGCACTTTTACTCCGGGGTTACCGCCGGATTCTGGCAGGGCATTGCAAGGATGCTCAAGGGTGACCTTAAAAGGCCATATGATCGTTTCGGCGAGGACAAAGATCTAGAAGAGCTGGTTGGGTACTGGGAAAGAGGTGAATTTGAGGAGCTTTATTATGACATATTCGGGGAAGCACCAAAACCAATATTCGTCCCAGAGAGATTCAGGGAGGATGCCCCTTCAGCCCAATCGCCCAAAAGATAGAGAGTGCCTCCGCTTTCAACTTCAATCTCCATCTGCAAATGCACATGACCGAAGATATAGCAATCTATCCCTTTGGCCTCGCCAAATTCACAAATATACCTGTAGAAGTCAGAATCCTTCCCTTTGAAAATGTACTTACTCCTATTGCCTGGGTTGCGACTCACTGAAGACCATTTTCGGGCCCATCTGAATATTGGCCAGGGATGGATGGATTTCAGCAGATGGACGAGCCATTTGTTCCTTATAGCGGAAAAGAGCATTCTGATAAAGGGATTGCGACATCCAAGTCCATCGCCATGTCCTATACAGACACGTTTCCCCTCAATTTCCTTGACAATAAGTGGTTCTTGGATAATTTCCATACCTATCTCATCCCGCAGGTAGTCGGTAAGCCAGTAATCATGATTACCGGTAAAAAAATAGATCTTTACTCCTCGATCGCTCAGAGCTGCCAGTTCACCCAGCACGCGAACTGAACCACGTGGTACTACATCTCTGTATTCCACCCAAAAATCAAAGATGTCACCTAGAAGATAGAGTCCGGCTGTCTCCTTCGGCAAATTTCTTAGAAAATCAAGAAATCTTGCTTCTCGTGCATTCGCAGTATCATCATTGATTCCCAAATGAACATCCGACACAAATATATGAAGTGGCTCCACCATTATAATATATTAGTTATGACGCAGGCCGTACCCGCAAGAGCGCAATAAAGCGCAAACCACTTGAGACGCTCTTTCCGTACGATAGCAATCATCACTTTACATGCGAAAAGACCTGAAAAGAAAGCTGATATAAAACCCAACAGCAACTGGAGTTCTCCGGCGGAGGACGAAGCAGAAAATCCGCCTCCTACAAGTTCAAGAAATGCCTCTCCCAGCACGGGAATGAGGACCATTAGAAATGAAAACCTTGTTACCTGCTCTTTACCTACACCACAGATCAACCCTGTTGCGATAGTCGAGCCGGAGCGTGAAAGACCGGGTATTACAGCGACTGCTTGTGCAATACCCATCCAAATGGCTGCTTTCCACCCAACAGGTTTACTCTGCTGTGCCTCTCCATCATTACGACTCCTGAGGCTCTCGCTGAGAATGAGTAGAAATGAGGTTGCCATCAATGCCAGACCTACGACCAACAAACCTGAGCCAAAGAGCTCTTCAACATAATTTTTGAAGAAAAACCCGACGATCATTATGGGGATCATCGAAACCAAGATCAACAAAATATATCTGGTCTGCTCATTATATTCAAACTTAAACAAACCACGGAGCAATTCCCATATATATTTACGAAATACGATAATAGTACTTAATACAGTCGCCGCGTGTACTACCACCTCGAAACTCAGATCATGCGTTTCAATGCCGAATAGTTCTTTGGCTATAATCAGGTGACCACTGCTGCTCACCGGCAGAAACTCTGTCAGACCCTGGATCAGGCCAAGAATTATCGCTTCAAACCAACTCATTGTCCGTCTTTATCTTCCTTATCTTCGCGTGGCTTTTTCATAATAGCCAGGATGACTATCACAATGCCAAGGATCACCAGAAGGGGCGAAATCACTAAACGTCTGAAATTGAAAATCTCAGGATTGAAAACATTGGGATTGGAAGAGCCCCCTCCAGCCATCAAAATGTAGCCCGCCACCATCACGATAAGTCCAATAAGGACAAAACGGACATTTTTGGTAGAAAGTGAAAAATTGCTCATTAATCTCTATTTATCTTTTTAATAATATAAATCATCCTTGGAAATAGCGACCAGTTTGTTTACCACAAAGAAGGCCGAAATCTGACATATAATGATACCCAGAAAAAATACCCCAATCAACACGAATCCGGTGATACGCTCGTCAAGAATCTGCAATAGTATCTCACTGGAAGATCCTGCCCACCAAAGAGCTGCGGCAATGCATCCGGCTGCAAGAAGACCTGATACGACCCCTTGCACAAGTGCGTGCCGCATAAAGGGACGGCGTATGAAAGCGCGCGTGGCACCTACCAAACGCATCGTATGAATGGTAAAGCGGCGCGAATAGACATTGAGACGCACTGTGTTGTTAATTAATACGAAGGAAATAAACAGCAGAACTATGACTACACCCGTCAGTATTGCTACTATCTTACGTAAATTTGCATTGAGAATTTCCACAAGTGATTCCTGATAAACAACTTCCTCCACCGCCGGTTCAGCCAAAAAGCGGCTCTTAAGGAAGACGAGAGAATCGCGAGACACCATATCCCCATTCAGATGTAGATCTATAGACAAAGGTACCGGATTGCTCTCAAACACACTTAGGAAATCCTCTCCCAACAGAGCCTTCATCTCCTGTGTTCCGCGCTCTCTGGAAATAAAGTCGGCAGAAAGCACCTGTGGATCCAAAGTGAGCCTCTTTGTCAGCTCCTGCCCCTCTTCTTCAGACACCGACTGACCGAGAATCAGAGAGACCACCATATTTTCCTTGAAAAAACGTGATATCTCACCCGCATTTGCTGCAAAAAGGGCCGCACTACCAACGAGTACCAGTACCAACGTGATACTTATCACAGATGATAAGTAAGAGTGTACCAGCCTTTTGCCGATGATATTTTTTTCTTTGGCTACCATAAGTGTGTTTAACAAACACCAAAGGTAATCAAAAAATTTTTATTATCTTTGTAGTCAATATGCCCTAAAAAGTGTTAATATATGAGAAATAGTAAAAAAGTATTGTTTGTCAACTCGGAAATTTTCCCTTACATGCCTGAATCCAAGATCTCCTTAGTGGGCAGATACCTACCTCAAGGCACTCAAGAGAGCGGAAAACAGATTCGCTCATTTATGCCACGCTATGGATGTATCAACGAAAGGAGGAATCAGTTGCACGAAGTTATTCGCCTTTCAGGCATGAATATCGTCGTTAACAACGTAGATAGGCCGCTCGTAATAAAGGTGTCTTCGATTTCATCCGCTAGGATGCAAGTCTATTTTATAGACAACGAGGATTATTTCCACAGAAAGCAGATCTGGAAGGATGAGGATGGCAAATATTTTGACGACAATGACGAAAGGGGCATATTTTTCGCTAGAGGAGTCCTCGAGACCGTTAAAAAACTGAGATGGAAACCGGATGTTGTTTTTTGCCAAGGATGGGTTTCCCATTTCCTGCCGGTCTATCTCAAGAAAGTATACAAGAATGATCCTATTTTCGCGGACGCGAAGATCATTCTATCACTCTACGGTGAAGATCTTGATATAAGATTCAGTGACGATATCATATCCAAGTATCTCTTCGGATCACTAAAAGCGGAGGACCTTGATTTACTCAAAGAGCCTACTGGCATAAATCTTGCGAAACTGGCTATTAAACACTCCGACGGCATTATTCTTGGAACCGACTCTCTTCACACGGAATTAGAGTCATACATCGGCAGCCGTAAGGAAATACCCGTACTTCCGCCGATGACCATTAGTGAGGAGGAGACAGAATACATTAAAGAGTACAACAAGTTTTTCGACAGCTTTATAACACCAAACCCTACCCATGAATAGATTCAAGGGCATAATATTGTCACTTATCCTATCAGCGACCACACTTACATCTTGCATTCTTACAGACAATACGCTCGGTTCGGCATACATTCCCGGTAACCAGGACATCTCCATAAAAATGGCCGATTTCGACCTGCCCGTCACCCTTAAAATGGCTGACAGCCTCCAAACTGCTGTCAGCGCCAATTTTATTATTGGATCCATCACAACAGATGACTACGGCACATTCAGAGTAGGTACAGCAACATCCATCACTCCCCTTACTGACACCATACTGTGGGGCGAAGATCCTGTTTTTATAGACATGTATATCCAGATTGCAATATCCGACAAACGCTTTCTGAGCCCCGAACAGGAATTCATTCCTCAAAATATCTACGCATACGAACTCAAGGCCCCCCTTGACACCACATTCATTTACAATAACTCCATCACGGAGCTCAGTTACCACCCCTTTCCTATCACTTCCCGAAACTCCATCTATATGGGTGGAGACTCTCTCAAGATGCACTTTACAAAGGAATACGGAGAACGTTTTTTCAGTGCTACAATCGAGGAATGTGATAGCACCGAACTCTTTGTCAATAAGTTTTATGGACTTTATTTCCGCACGGACGACATAGAGGAAGGATTAACCGGCGGCCGCCTAAATTACTTTGACATTGCGGCGGCAGATGTCAGACTTACTTTTACCTCCACCAACGAGGCCGGTAAAAGAAGAGATACTTCAGTTGCGTTTCGGTTAGGTGAATATCTCTCACTCAACTCTATGACCTCCGAGTCCGGTTGTATGGTTACCGACAATCCTGTTGAAACAATCCACTATGAAAGTCTTTCCGGCATCAAACCGCATATCAGTGGAGCGGCACTACATTCGCTGATGCAGAATTGGGCAGAAGAAAACGATATAAATCTTACCAATCTTGTGATTGCCAAAGCTATACTGGAGTTCCCGTTTGAATACTCCGGTAACTACAAAGCACTGGATAAGTATCCCGGTAATCTCTTCCCATGCAGAAGAATACGTACTACAAAGCACACACTATATACACCTATAGATGAAATTTACGACAGTTTCATGAACAATGGTTCTCTCAACCGCTCACTGCTTTGCTACAAACCCGACGTAGGTTTCTATCTTCAGGACCTGATCAAGAAAGAGAACTCGGAGGTAACTGAGCAGGATGACCTATGGCTTATGCAGACCATCTCCCACACCAATAGCACCACCAATGTGACCACCTATTATCCTGACTTTACCTACTATAATGTGGCTAAGTTCAACGGCACGAGCTGTGAACGTAATCCCAAACTCAGGATAGTCTACACGGTGCTCAAGTAGATCATATTACAACAAAGCAACCAAAAACACGGCTCTGGAAATTCCGGAGCCGTTATTATATAGATCTATAATCGAATTGTATTATTAAAGGAAAGGAATAAATCCCGGCGCTGCAAAAACTATGGTTGCGTTGTGACCTCCGAATCCAAAATTATTGCTCACAGCTACACGCACCTTGCGCTTCTGAGCGGCATTGAGTGTAAGATTGAGAGAATAGTCGATAGCTGCGTCTTTCTCCTGAAAGTTGATGGTAGGAGGAATGATTCCGTCCCGTATTGCGTGAATACAAGCGATTGCCTCGACTGCACCTGCGGCACCAAGAAGATGACCCGTCATGGATTTGGTGGATGAGATATTTATTTTGTACGCAGCATCACCAAAAACTCGCTTTATGGCATCTAATTCTGCTATGTCGCCAAGAGGAGTGGATGTACCATGAGCATTAATGTAGTCAACCTGATCCGGAGATATGCCGGCATCTTCAAGTGCAATGCGCATTGACTCGGAAGCTCCCACTCCCTCAGGACTTGGTGCAGTAATGTGGTACGCATCTGCATTCTGGCCATACCCTAAAATCTCCGCATAGATCTTGGCTCCTCTTTTAATTGCATGCTCGTATTCCTCCAGTACTAGTATGCCCGCTCCCTCTCCTATCACAAAACCATCTCTGGTAGCGTCAAAAGGACGGGAAGCTGTCTGATATGAATCATTGTTGGTGGAGAGAGCACGCATCGAATTGAAACCCCCAATAGCAATCAAAGTAATCGGTGCCTCTGAGCCACCGGCAATCATTACATCTGCCTTACCCAACTGTATCAAAGAGGCAGCAACGCAGAGTGCGTTAGCGGAACTGGTGCAGGCGGAGGTAGTGGCAAAATTGGGTCCTCTAAACCCATATTTTATCGAGACAGATCCGGAGGCTATGTTTGTTATGATTTTAGGTATAAGAAAAGGACTAAACCGAGGGGGTTGCCCTTCGGTGTAGTCCCTTATTTCTTGTGTGAGAGTCTCAACACCGCCTATGCCCGAACCAATGATAACTCCCGTTCTGCATAGGTTCTCCTCATTCAGAGGGATTCCGCTATCAGTGATGGCTTGATCTGCCGCAATGAGGGCATATTGAGTAAATCTATCGTGCTTACGCGCCTCCTTGATATCTATTCCAAAACGTTCAGGAGAATAATTGCGGATCTCACACGCAAATTTTGTTTTAAAAAGAGAGGTATCGAAACGAGTAATATGTGTCGAACCACTAACCCCACTATTCAGATTAGAAAAATAATCATCCGGGTTATCCCCTATAGGGTTGATGGTACCGAGACCGGTTATGACAACTCTCTTGACTAACATTAGTCCTTATAGCGGAAAACGCTATTTTTGATTATTCTCGATATAGTCGATAGCGTCCTGTACAGTGCTTATCTTCTCTGCCACCTCATCGGGAATGGAGATACCGAATGCTTTCTCAAACTCCATAATGAGTTCTACTGTATCGAGAGAATCTGCACCAAGGTCGTTGGTAAAGCTGGCGTCAGGCTGAACTTCGTTCTCCTCAACACCAAGTTTGTAAACGATGATAGATTTTACTTTCGCGGTAATATCTTCCATAATAAAAAATTGGTTTAGTTAGTAATTTTAGTTCACTCCTTGCTTCGCAAGGAAATGCAAAAATAGTATATTTTTTTAAGCCTTCCAAATTTTATACCTTTGTAGTTATGAGTTCAAATTATACAAAAATGACTAATCTCGCTATATATGCTTCAGGGTCCGGCACCAATGCTGGAAATATCATTCGTTATTTCAAAAACCACACGGAAATATGTGTTCAAGTAGTCCTGTGCAACAATCCGGACGCCTATGTCATTCAGCGCGCCAAGAAATTGGAAATGCCCTGCGAAGTGTTTCCAAACGACGAACTTGAAGATACAATGAATATTCTCAGTGAATATGAGATTGACTATATAATCCTGGCCGGCTTTCTGCTTAAAATACCGGAAAAAATTATTGAAGCCTATCGAGGACGTATTATTAATATCCACCCGGCACTTATTCCTTCACAATACGGAGGCAAAGGAATGTATGGCATGAATGTTCACAATGCCGTCATTGCAGCGGGTGAAAAAGAATCGGGAATAACAATCCATCTTGTGGATGAAATCTACGATCATGGGGAGAACATTTTCCAGATACGATGTGCCGTAAATCCGGAGGATACACCCGAGGACCTTGCCTCCAGAATCCACTGCCTGGAACAGCTCTATTACCCTCGAACTATAGAAAGCTATATTAAAAGTATGTAGTGTGTAGTGTGTAGCCGGTAGTGGTGCGGGATGCGAGTTTTAAGTGGGTAGTCGTAGTGTATGGGGGTTTGTGTAAAATAAAAAGTCCTGAGCTAAATATTCTTAACCCGGGACTTTATTAATTATTAGAACTTGTTTCAGCCAAGACTCTCGCTCCAACTCAGAGCTCAAAAATTCGCATCGAACTCTTATCTTAAAAAATTACTCCTGACTATACACTCGGAACTCAAAACTAATGAAAAATTAGTCGTTAAGTGAGACTCTGTAGAATGCGGTAACCTTGGCCTCTTTGTCAACAGCTTTGATAGTATCCTTCACAGAGGTTTTGCCGTCGCCCATCTGGTACTCTTGCTCTTCGAGAGTGTTCTCTTTGAGGAACTTCTGTACACGGCCGTTGGCGATGTTCTGAATCATATGTTCAGGAAGGTTGGCTGCTTTTTCTGCAGATACGGTTGCTATGATTTCGCGTGCCTGCTTTGCCTGCTCGGGAGTAAGCCATCCCTTTGCGGTATTGGAGTCGATATGATCATCGGTATCGCAATGTGCGGGGTTGATGCCTACCTTCTTGATGGCTGCATCAACTGCTTTTCTTATTTGTTCTTCCTTTGTCTTTTCGATAGCCACTTTGCGCTCCTCAGCAATCACCTCTTCAGGACAATCTGCTAATGATATCGATACCGGCTTCATGGATACCACCTGCATTGCAACACCTTTGCCGAGCTGTTCAGGAACGGGTTTATTAAATGCAACTATGGCTCCAAGCTTGCCATTTATAGTGTGCACATACTGTGCCACATAAGGAGCATCAAGTCTGTGATATGCTACAAGGCTATGTTTTTCGCCGCTCTTGCCTGTCTGCTGGGATATAGCTTCTTCAACGGTCTCACCGTTCGCGAGCTTGCAACCCTTAAGGGCCTCAATATCGGCGGGAAAGTTGGCGATTGCCGAATCAGCGATGCTGTTTACGAGATCCTGGAACTCAGAGTTCTGGGATACGAAGTCAGTCTCACAACCGAGGCATACGATTATGCCCTTGCCTCCGTCAACGCGTATCTTTACTGCACCCTCGGAAGTCTCACGGTCAGCGCGTTTCGCTGCCACGAGCTTACCTTTTTCACGGATAATCTCCTGTGCCCTTGTATAGTCACCTTTAGCTTCAACCAAAGCATTCTTGCAATCCATCATACCGGCACCTGTCATTTTGCGAAGTTTCGCTACATCTGCTGCTTTAATTTCCATTTTGCGAAAAATTATAAGGTTATATTATTCGTTTGTGATCTCTTCAGTGGTTTCTTCTGCGCTCTCCTCTGCAACTGCTTTAGATCTTGCAGGTCTCTCTCTGCGCTGACGGAGTCTCTTGCCTGCCATAACTTCTGTAGTATCAGAAGCTGCGGGCTGAGCATCCTTCTCTTTCTCCTTCTCGAGCTTACGCTCTTCCGATCCCTCTGCGATAGCTTTGCAAAGTACTTCCGTCACGAGTGCGATGGATTTGGCAGCATCGTCATTAGCGGGGATCACATAGTCAATATTAGTAGGGTCACAGCAGGTATCAACCATTGCAATTACAGGGATATTGAGACGATTTGCCTCCCTTACTGCGTTTACCTCCTTCTGAACATCAACCACAAAGATTGCTGAAGGAAGGCGTGTGAGATCCTTGATGGAACCGAGGTTTTTCTCGAGTTTAGCTTTCTGGCGTGTAACCTGAAGTCTCTCACGTTTTGCCAATGTATCGAAGGTGCCGTCTTCCATCATCTTATCGATATTTTGCATCTTCTTGACAGCCTTGCGGATAGTCGGGAAGTTGGTAAGCATTCCACCCGGCCATCTTTCAGTAACGTAAGGCATATCAACAGCCTGTGCGTTCTGTGCAACGATATCCTTGGCCTGTTTCTTTGTTGCAACGAAAAGGATTTTGCGACCTCCGCGAGAGAGTTGCTTCATCACATTTGCTGCCTCTTCTATCTTTACAATAGTCTTATGCAGGTCGATAATGTGGATGCCGTTTTTCTCCATAAATATATAGGGAGCCATTTTGGGATTCCACTTTCTCTTCAGGTGACCGAAGTGAACACCTGCATCAAGTAAGTCTTGGAAATTTGTTCTGGACATTTTAATTAATTTTTGTAATAGTTTTTACTGTTTTACTCCCCTTTGAAAGCGGGAGTCCTCTTTTCGTCAATCAGGAGTAGCGGGTCCACCGGTCTCCTAGATTTTCCGCAGTCGGACAAACTTCAGGTAGCCATATCAAAAGATGTGAGTCCTGTTGTTTTGGATCCGTGCTGTGCAAATAAACCAGCGTAATACTGTAATACTCTTAACGTTTGCTGAATTGGAAGCGTTTCCTTGCGCCGGGCCGTCCGGGCTTCTTTCTCTCAACCTCGCGAGCATCGCGGGTGAGGAAACCGTTGGACTTCAATACAGGGCGGTAAGCCTCTTCATCAACTTTGCAAAGTGCGCGGGAAATCGCGAGACGAAGAGCTTCTGCCTGACCTTTAACACCACCACCAACAATGTTGGCCTTGATGTCAAAGTTGGCAACTGTGCCTGTAAGATTGAGAGGTTGGTTAACAATGTACTTAAGAGTTTCCTCTTTGAAGTACTCATCCATCGGGCTACCGTTGATGACAATGTTACCTTTACCTGCGCTAAGATAAACGCGAGCAACTGCTGATTTACGTCTTCCAAGGGCGTTAATTACTTCCATGCTCTGTTTTTAGTCGTTTAAATTAATTTGTTTGGGTTGTTGTGCCTGGTGCGGATGCTCATTACCTTCATAGAGATAAAGATTTCTCAGCAACTGAGCTCCAAGGCGATTCTTCGGCAACATACCTTTCACGGCGTGTCGCAGAACAGCTAACGGCTTACGCTCCAAGAGTTCCTTGGGAGTGGTAAATCTCTGTCCACTCGGATAGCCGGTGTGACGGACGTACTGTTTCTGAGTCAGCTTGTTGCCGGTAAGGCGTACTTTGCCGGCGTTAAGCACAATAACGTTATCACCGCAATCCACATGGGGTGTGAAGTTGGTTTTGTGCTTTCCGCGAAGCAGAACCGCAATTTTGGCAGCGAAACGACCAAGAACCTGATCCGTCGCATCAACCACTACCCACTCTTTGTTAACGGTAGCACTATTAGCTGAGATTGTCTTGTAACTTTGTGTGTCCACTGTTTGTGTTGATATTTAAGTTAATATAAAAAATTTGGGCTGCAAAGTTAAACAATTTTATTAAATAGACAAAATACGAGCAATATCATACCAGTTTTTATCAATCTCGTTGTGGCGCGAGCAAGCTACCTCAAAGGCAGTATGCTCAATCTTATTATTGATGAGGCCGACCATTACCCCTTTACGACCATCAAGCAGAGCTCTGACGGCGGCGTGGCCAAGAAGACTGGCGCGCACCCTGTCAGTACAGCTCGGAGATCCACCTCTTTGGATATGACCAAGCGTAGTGACTCTAGTCTCATAGTCCGGCAGACGTCTCTTAACCTGAGCGGCAATCTCTATCGCACCCCCTGCGTCATCTCCTTCAGCCACGATTACTATTCCTGAAGTCTTATTTTTGCGACGCTCATTGAGCAAATAGTCACATAGTTTCTTAATATTGGTGGGAAATTCGGGTACCAGCACAGCTTCAGCTCCTGTACCAATAGCTGTATGCAGAGCTATAAAACCAGCATCTCGACCCATAACCTCCACAAAAAAGACCATATTGTGAGAATCAGCAGTATCGCGTAACTTGTCAACGGCTTCTAGCGCAGTATTGATAGCTGTGTCGAAACCTATGGTATAATCAGTTCCATAAATATCATTGTCTATAGTGCCGGGAACCCCAACCACAGGGAAACCAAATTCTTTGACAAGGTCGTTGGCGCCTCTGAAGGAACCATCGCCCCCTATGACCACCAACGCGTCAATGCCTGACTCACGCATATTCTCCACCGCTACTTTACGCACCTGGGGATCATTGAACTCAGGGCAACGGGAAGATTTGAGGATGGTGCCTCCCTGTGAAATAATCTTGGATACGGAGTGGGTCTGCATCCCCATAAATTGTCTTTCGACGAGACCGGTGTAACCTTTACGTATACCCACCACTTCACAATGATAGAATATTGCCGAACGCACGACCGCTCTGATTGCGGCATTCATACCCGGGGCATCACCGCCTGAGGTGAGCACACCTATTCTTCTGATTCTGCTTTCCATTTTAAAATATATTTTGGGCAAAAGTAGTGTTTTTACTCTATAATATCTATTTTTGCAAAGGATTTTCACCATTAGAGCCTAATGAAGATTTCAACTCTTGATCTGGGAGAGAAGCCAATACTGCTGGCGCCGATGGAGGATGTCACCGACGCCTCCTTCCGTTGCATCTGTAAGGAATATGGCGCAGATATGGTCTATACGGAATTTGTTCCCTCTGATGGTCTGATACGGGATGCACGCAAAGCTCTAGCTAAACTTGTCATATATGACCATGAGCGGCCGATAGGAATACAAATTTATGGACACATACCCGAATCAATGGTGGAAGCAGCAATAATGGCTGAAGAGGCACAACCCGAAGTGATAGATCTCAACTTCGGCTGTCCGGTTAAGAAGATTGCCAATCGCGGTGCAGGCAGTGGCATGATGCGCGAGCCGGACAAGCTCGTCGAGATTACTCGTAGAGTAGTGGGAGCTGTCAAATTGCCTGTGACGGTCAAGACGCGTCTCGGATGGGACGCAGATTCCAAGATCATTGTGGAGCTTGCCGAACGGCTGCAGGATATAGGCATTGCGGCACTTACAATCCATGGACGTACCCGCAGTCAGCTCTACAAAGGAGAGGCGGACTGGACCCTGATCGGTGAGGTCAAGCGCAACCCCAGAATGCATATTCCCATTATTGGTAACGGAGACATTACCACTCCGGAAGAAGCGGCGCAAGCCTTTGAAAGGTACGGAGTGGATGGCATAATGATAGGAAGAGCGAGTTTTGGCCGACCCTGGATATTCAAGGAGATTCGCCATTTTCTCGACACCGGTGAAAAACTTCCCCCAATTAGTATTGCAGAGAAGGTAGAGCTTGCCAAAAGGCATCTGGCAAAATCCATTGAAGTAAAAGGCAACAAGGTGGGCATTCTGGAAATGCGACGCCATCTCAGCTCTTATTTCAAGGGACTTGAGAATTTCAAAGAGACAAGATTGAAACTCGTCACTTCAAATGATCCTGAAGAAATAGTTTCCATTCTCGATTTCATCAAAGAAAAATGGCAGTAAAAATAGTTTTGAGTAAGTTTTTGAAAAATGATAAGTAAGGTTATACTATTTCCCTATTATCTGACGTTGAAGATGAGAAACCGTCTCTACGACAAAGGCATCTTCAAGTCATATCAATTTGACGTACCTGTCATCTCTATTGGCAATATTACTGCTGGAGGGACTGGTAAAACCCCAACTACCGAACTGGTAGTGCGACTGCTCAAACCCCAACATAAAGTAGCGGTCCTATCACGCGGCTATAAACGTAAAACCAGAGGGTTTAGAATAGTCGACACAGATGCTACTACACGTGAAGTCGGGGACGAGCCCCTACAGATAAGGAAAAAATATGAAGATGTAATCGTCGCAGTGGATGCCAACCGCACAAGAGGTATCACACAATTACTCTCGCTCCCTCAGGAAATTCGTCCGGAGGTGATTGTGCTGGACGACGCGTTTCAACACAGAAAAGTGCGCCCCTTAAAGAATATACTCCTGATAGATTACAACAGACCTCTGTTTAGGGACAACCTCCTCCCTATCGGTCGCTTGAGGGATCTCCCGGAACAGATTCGCAGGGCTGATGCCATAATCATCACTAAAAGTCCGGAACATCTGGACGAGTGGGAGCGTGATATCATCAAAAAAGCCAATCGCATAAATGATGACTGCCCCTGTTTCTTTGCCAGAATAAAGTACTGCCCCATAGAGCCGATATTCGCCGAATTGGGCGACAAGAGGTACATCTACTCCAAAGAGGTGGGACTCTTTACCGGCATAGCCAATGTAAAACCATTGATGATGCACCTCTCGGATATTTACGAGCAAATTACCCACATTTCATATAGAGATCATCACGAATTTACGCGCAGCAATATTCGCGATATCGAATATTTTGCAAGATGCAATCCTCAATCTCTATTATTAACCACAGAAAAGGACGCCCAAAGACTAGTCTCCAACAGACATCTCACACCGGAACTCAAAAAGCGTCTCTTCTACATTCCCATTGAAACAGAATTCCTTACCGGCGAAGAGAGTTATCACTTCCGCAATTTTATTACCGGATCCATACCTTCAGAGCAGGTTTCCAGCAGCACACTGTTTTAAGGTGTGAAAGGCGCGGGGTTCAAGTTACGTGGTCTGGGTTAAATTTTGAGCATTTAAAAAACTCCGAAAGTTTTTAGGCTTTCGGAGTTTTTAAATTTACTGCACAATATTTCTACTGCTCCCAACCGGGATTCTGGTAGATTGTGTAGTTGTTTCCGGTAGCTATCGATTTCTCTTTGTACTGATTGATAACGTCAGTACAAATAGGCTCGAGATAGTTACGTACATCAACGTTACGTGGATCAAAATCCTTGAAGTTCTGAGGAACAAGGAAGCCGCGCATCTCACTATAGTTAGAGCCGTCAAAGAAAACTCTCGGACCAAGAACGATTGAACCGTCTGCATTCACCTTTTCGATGTGACGCACAGAAACCACGCCTTTATTGGAAGCTGTGAGAAGGTTATAACCAACTCCGTTTTTCGTCTTCTTTAAGTTGGTAATCTGTGTAGGATTGTCCTCAGGTTTATTACGGGCGAGGTCAAGTTCAACCCAGCCACCTACTCCGATGTCAGGGTTGTTCGCTTCAAGCATAAGCTCAAGCCACCCCCAGCGGCGGATATCGAGAGTACGTACGTTCTCCATGAAGAATTCCATACGACGCTCGCGACGAATCTCCCACATAAGAGGAGAACAAAAACCGCGTGTCTGGTAACCGAGGGTGGTCTTCTGGATATTAGAAGTTCTCTCAGGGTCATTCATCGAGCTAACCATCCCAAGTGTAAGGGGAGCTGTCTTTTTAACACCTTTATCAATTGCAACCTGGTCGAGAGGGCGAGTACGTATGGCATTGATAGATTTGTCGAGGTCAGCCTGAGTTATAGCCGGACCTCCAAAGAAATCAGCTAAGATAGCTTTTGCCTCAAGCCAGTTGAGAACGGTCTCAGCATAACGGATGCAGGGAAAACCATTTTCATTTGTGCAAGAGTTATAATATGCAGGAGAAGTGCCACCTTTCCAGAAGTAGTCACAACCTATACGGTCGATGAACTTCAGAACATAGAGACCCGTAGGTGTTGTCCAGGTCTCATCGAGGAATGAAGCCTCAAAACGGGGGTCACGGGTAACAACCATATCCTGCATACGGAAGCTTTCTACATTCTCAACAGTTGAAGAGTTGTAAGGACGACCGTCCTGGCAAATCCAAGCCTTCAGGGTAGCAAAGTTACCTGATGTACGCTGAGATTCACGTGCATTATTTCCACCTGAATATGAAGCATAGCAGTGTTGTGCACTGTTGTTAACGGACTTATTGTAAGTACGATAAAGAATAACCTCGTTGGCTGTACCGGTAAGAGTAGTGAAGAGGGTTCCGAAGAGTGTGCGGAAATCTTTGTTGAAACCATACTTACCCGAATTGATAGTAACGGCTGCATAGTCCACAGCTGCCTGGAGATAGGTCTTGGCATGACCGTCAATATCCGAGCAGGTCTTTAGAGCCTCATCATTCTTATGATAAGTAAGCCATGAACCTTCGAAAAGCATACAGCGTGCTGCAACAGTCGCAACAACATGCTTGTTGATGTAATCAATGCCGTCATCTGCCCGTACGTTTGAGATGGCATAGTCAAAGTCGGCTTTTACCTGGTCCATCACATAAGTACGAGGATCACGATCCTTAAACTGAGCATCAATATCAGCAGATGCAACCTGTTCTCCATAATAGGGAACGTCACCAAAAGATTGTACAAAACGGCTATAATCCCATCCACGAAGGAAACGGGCTACACCCATCCAGTGGTTGTAAGCCTCGTCAGTCAGATAACCGCCCTCTTTCATCGTATCGAGACGCTCCATGAGCAGGTTCCATTTACGTATGTAGGCAAAGTTCCAAGGGGCTGACCCGCGATGCCTGAGCCAGGTTCCGCGATAGGCAGTCGACTCGTTGCGATACCAGTTGTCTGATGGAACTGAGAGCATGATATTGGGCTGTTCTCCGGTAAGGGTACGGTCGTCATTGTAAGGAGTAGCATACACCTCAGGGGCATACACCGAACCCCAGTTGTCAGAATAGCCGCTAAAATAGTAGGCGTATGCTCCATTGACAAATAGGCGGACATTACCTTCTGAATTCCAGTAGGTATTGTCATCCAAATCCACCAAAGAGCTACGCTCAAGGAAATCGCTACAGCTTGTCGGAACAAGCAGAACGAGAGCCATCAAAAAATATAATATCTTTTTCATTGTCTTAAGCGATAATTAGAATGTTAACTGAACACCAAATGAAGCACTCTTAAATGCAGGAGCACCAACACCCGTACGACTTGAGTTATAGTTGGATGAGTTGAGGATTGAGTAACCCGGAATCTCTTCAACGTCAATCGGAAGACCTCTGAGATTATCAAAGGTGAGGAAGTTCTCGAGCGAAACATAAACACGAAGTTTATCGATGAAAGCCTTCTTGGTAATCTTCTCAGGAATGGTGTAACCGAGGGTTACGTTTTTAAGTCTAAGGTATGCCATATTGAGGAGATACCTGTCACAAACTTGCATATTGAAGCCTGTTCCACTTGAATAGAGGTTATTGGCACGAGGATAGAAAGCATCATATCTTGCATCTATCACGTTGCCGCTTGCATCGAGAGTCTCATACCAGAAGTTACCTGCAATAGCTTGTGCCATTGCACCGTCTGAAGAGTTGAAACCAGGTATCGTGAGAGCTGAACCACCCCACAGATCGCGCTGGCCAATACCTTGCCAGAACATTGAGAAGTCAAATCCTTTCCAACCGAGGTCAATACGGAAACTGTACTCATAACGAGGAGTGGTATTTCCGATAACATCGAGGTCACCATAACCGGGTACATCATTGCCGTCGGCATCTTTGATAGTGAGAAGCTGTGAACCGTTGTCAATAACACCGTCACCATTGAGGTCTTTGAATCTTACGTCACCGGGACCTGAAATGGCGCTGCCTGAAGTGATCTTACCCTGTGAGGCATAACCTTTGACATTTTGGTAGTACCTACCATATTTGTCCGTGGCAATTAGTTGCTCAAGCTGAGCCCACTGACCGGGTTGTAAACCGAAATCGTCCCAAGTGTAGAGATCGTCAACACGGTAACCCCAGATTTCTCCATAGGTCTTACCATTGTACCATCCACCGATGCCGAGTGCTGAACCGTACTCAGTAATAATGGTCTTGGCATCTGAAACAGAAGCAGAAGCGGACAAGCTAAAGCCGTTGTCAAAGATCTTGCGATAGGTTACTGATGCTTCCCAACCTCTTGTGCGAAGAGAACCATAGTTACCATTGGGAGGAGGAGAACCGAGGTTATAACCAAGACCCTCCATTCCCACGATCATATTCTTAGTATCTCTCTGGTACCAACCGAGTACGAAGTCAACCTGGTTGAAGAGAGAGAACTCAAGACCAAGGTCGAGAGTAACAATATCCTGCCAGGTAATGTCTGAAGCCACAATAGCGGGAGTTGCATAAGCGTTGTCCCTTATACCACTGTGCATCCAATATGTGGTCTGAGCACCAATCAGAGGGATATACTGTGAGCTGGATACGGTTTGGTCACCAATCATACCCCATGACGCACGGAGTTTCATTGAGGAAAGGACATGGGTAATATCCTGCATCCAGGGCTCCTGAGTCACGCGCCAGCCGGCGGAGAATGAAGGGAACCATCTCCACTTCAGATGGGTGGGGAATTTGGAAGAACCGTCGTAACGGAGGTTAGCCTCGAAAAGGTATCTCTCCTTATAGTTATAGTTCACGCGGCCGAAGAAACCGAGAGTAGAGTTCCAGGAGTTGGTACCACCTGAAGTCTGTGTACCGGTTGCAAGGGCAAACTGGGGATTGGTGATGTCCATAAGGGTCATCTTTTTGCCCCACACACCTGTACGTCTGTAATCCACAGCCTGCATTCCGAGGAGGAAATCAAACTTATGGTTAGCAAGTTTGAGAGAATAGTCAGTGGTTATGTTCCAGGTCTGTCTGATTGAGGTGTATGAATCCTGATAGTAAGAGTCATAGCTGGAGGTATAGCTCTCCACGGGGAGAGTCTGTGCGATGATTGAGGGTCCCAACTTGTTGAACTGATCCCACTCATTCTTAACAGTAACAAAATTACCTTGATCATCTTTTACTGCCTGGCCACCAGCCCAAAGGTTTGCTGCCCAATAGGTAATACCGGGGTTGAATTCCTGGGAATTGTTAACTGCATAAGTGTAGTCAAAATTGATATCCCAGTTCTTAACAGGAGTTATGGTAGCCCCAACATTCACACTGGTATAGCTTGTCTTGATGTTGGCCTCATTTGCAGCACCCATCTCATAAACCTGGTTGCGGAGAGAGTTACCATACTCATCCGTGGGGGTCAACGGATAGGTAGGTCCCCAACGGAAGAGGTAGTACCAAGGGTCGGCGGTAGTAGAGTTGGTTGAGAATGCCCATGACTTGTTTGAGTTGGTGTACATCATACCGGCATGTACGTTTATGAAGTCGTTGACCTGAGTTGAGAGTCTTACATTGGCATTGTAACGAGTGAAGTCGTCATACTCTGTCGGCTTCAACATACCGCTCTGACCAAGATAACCGAGGCTGATATTAAAATTAGTCTTACCGGTCTTGCCCTGTACAGAGAGATTGTGAGACTGTGTAGGAGCACCCTGGTTGATCATGTAAACGTAAGGATCATAGGTTCTTACACCGATCTTGCGGTTGGAAGAATCGAGATACCAGTCACGACCATACACCATGGGAGCATACGGATCAAGAGTGTCGCCATACTTCTCTTTCCATGCAACTGCGGCGTTGTAACCGGCACGGTCGATAAGCCAGAAAGCACCCACAGGAGTAAATGTCTTTAGACGCTCAGCTGCCTCTACTGTGTAGTGAAGAGCATCTACGTCGGCAATACCGTCAGTATCGGTAAGACTTTGGAAGGAGAAGTTTGCCGAATAGTTGACTTTGATAGTCTCGGTCTTCGCACCCTTCTTGGAAGTAATAAGGATTACACCGAATGCAGCTTTCGCACCATAAATGGAAGCAGATGCAGCATCTTTCAACACTGAGATCGACTCAATGTCATCAGGGTTTACGAGGTTAATTGAAGGAATCTCCACGTTGTCCAAAAGGATGAGGGGAGATGAGCCACCGAGGTATGAACCTACGTGACCACGGATACGGAACAGTGGATCGGAACCAACTTCAGTAGAACCTACACGTACAGTCAAACCGGGAGTCATACCCTGGAGACCACGGCCGACGTCAGCAATAGGACGGCTTTCGAGGGCCTGTGAAACGTTTACAGATGCAACCGCACCTGTCAAGTTTTCCCTTCGTTGCGTACCGAAACCCACTACAACGGCATCCTCAAGAAGCATTGCATCTTCTTCGAGAATCACATCTATAGTACTTCTGCCGTTTACGGGAACGGTGAGATCCCTATAGCCCATGCAGGAAAAGACAAGAGCGCCTGTCCTGGGAGCTGTAAGCGAATATACACCGTCAAAATCGGTAGATGTTCCCTGGCGTGTACCCTCCACAAGTACGTACGCGCCAATCACCGGCTCTCCATTACGATCGGTAACCCTACCGGTAACAGTAATGTTCTGAGCCCACATTGTTCCCATTGATAGGAGCAATGCACACATGGCCGCAAAGATGCGGCCTAGTTTATTAGAAACGAACATAAATGAAATTTTAGGTTAATAAAACGTTTAAATTTTAAGTTATTGCACAATTAATAGTTAGTTATTTCTTTAGGTAAGCATATAAATTGTTAGTAATTTTCGCAGTTAGCACATAAACTGTTAGCATTTACTTGCGGCTAGCATATGAATTGTTAGTAAATCCCCTCATAATAGCACGATAACGGGATATGTGCCCACATTTATCCATCTGCAAATTTAACATTATTTTTCAAAACCGACTCTTTATTATTAAAAAAGTGTTCTCATTGTATGAAATTCTTCACCAATCTCTTCATTTTAAAGGAATTTAACAATGTAAAACATCATTACCGCGGAAGCGGCAATCTTGAGAAAGGTGCCGAAGAAAAAGCCGAGAAAAGAACCCAGTGCAGCCTTAAAGGAATGCCCCATACGACTGCCGTTTATCAAAAGTTCCGCCAATAATGCACCGATGAAAGCTCCCACAATCATACCGATCGGAGGGAAGAATATCAATCCAACTAAAAGCCCCACGAGTGAGCCACGTGAGGCTGCTCTGGAGCCACCGGTGACTTTGGTAAAATATGCGGGCACCACATAGTCAAGGATAGTCACAACTATGGTGATTATCAGCCATATAATGAGGAAGCGCATGGAGATGGGCTCATCGCCCCAAAAATAGAGCAACAGGAGTCCCACCCAACTGAAGGGTGGTCCCGGGATTACCGGCAGAATACACCCTGCCAGTCCCAAAACCCCGAGTATTACCGCTATTATCTTTATAGCCAACATTTAAATCTAGAACATATAGTCCCAGGGAGGGAGCACTATCGGTTTGGTGTCGAGCGCTTTAATAGCCTTCGCATCAAGGTACTTTCTGTTGATTACTATGCGGAAAAGGTACTCGTCAAACCATTTGTCGGTAAAGGTTAAAAAGCCCTTGTTGCCGGATACCGGACCCCAACTGTTCTCAAACTCCCATTTAATGGGCACATCATTGGCATCCGTGTCGCACCCGACTATACTCATTGCGTGTGCGGAGCCGCTCTGACGGGTAAGAATGCGCGCTTTTTTGTCCATTTTCAAATTGATACCGAAGAGCGACTCATAATCATAAGTTCCCACATCCAGGATACCGGCCTCACTATTATACTGTTTGCCCACATCACAGGATGCATACATTGGCTCATTGTTCTTTAAGGAAGCCAGTGCTGCTGCTTTGATATCTTCGTTGGGGAGGTTGAGATAAACCCAGTTAAGCCCTTCGTAGGTATTACGATAATTAGATATATCGTAGACTTTATAATACTCGCGGGTGGGATCATTCATTATCATCACATAAGTCTCCGTATTATAATTTTCCGGGATTATACTTTTATAAAACTCCAAAGGGGTGCTGGTAAGAACTTGAATCTGGCCATTATTATCTTTGTACCTCCAGCTGAACTCGGTAGGGGGCTCGCCTAAGCAGAGTGCAAGTACACGATAGACATCCTTTAGGATGTTGATTTTTTCAGCGCGCAGAGCCTCAATCTTACTGCCGGCTGCATACATTTCGCGTAACTGATACCCACCGGCACGGAGTCTTTCCCTAAGGATCGAACTCATCTGGCCCGTATTGTTGGAATGTTCGGTCTCAGGCATCACCTGTTTGGGCACTACCCCGTACTTTTCTGCAATATTGTAGAAGAGATTCCAGACTCCACCGTCGCCAATGGGAGATTTGAAGAAAAACTCCACATCCCTATCCTGCATATCTCTATCTGCAGTGGCAATGACATTTTCGAGGAAAAGATTCGATTTCTCAAACATATCCCAGAAATAGCAGAAATTGTGTGAGAAGTCAAACGCGGGCACATTGAGCTGTTTTATCACATCCGGACGGAAGACATTCATTGAGGTAAACATCCAACATCTGCCTGAACTCTTCTGATCAGTGATACCTTTGATATCTACACGATATTTGAAATAATGGTCAACCTGATTGGCCACCTTGGCATGGTTAAGGGCCTTTGTCTTGATATTTTTGTCATTGGTCAGGATGTTCTGGAGTGCGATTGTAGAGGCATCCTTTACAAAACTGCCCTGGATTTCCGCCAGTTCACTCTTTGAAATTGTCTGGGCCGAGACCATAAGCGAAAGACCCAAAATGGAAACGAGTGTAAGAATTTTTTTCATATCTGTCTATTGCTTCTATTTAATGTTATTTGATTTATGCATCCACATACTCATCTGAGTAGCTTAAGCATTCTTTCATGTCACAATCAGGTGGCAATTTCTCGTTCTACATCCTCCACGGTAATAGGAAGACGTTTTGCTCCAAGTAAACGACATCCTTTTGGTGTGATGAGAATATCGTCTTCGAGGCGGATGCCACCAAATTTGTAGTATGGCTTCAATTTCGAAAAGTTGATCAAACCTTTGCAAGTCCCCTCATTTTTCCATTTCTCTATCAAAGCGGGGATAAAGTAGATTCCGGGCTCGACTGTCACCACATGGCCGACCTCGAGCATTTTGCCCATCCTCAACGAGGCAAGACCAGGCTGAGTAGCACGCTTATATTTGTCATCGTAGCCTACATAATTTTCTCCCAAATCCTCCATATCGTGCACGTCAAGACCCATTTGGTGTCCCAAACCATGAGGCATAAAGAGGCCAGCCACACCTGCTGCTACAGCTTCAGAAGCATTTCCGTTTACAAGCCCTAAATCTATCAGGCCCCGCACCAGCACTGTTACTGCACCGAGGTGAACATCCGTATAAGAGATACCCGGACGAGAGGCTCCTATAGCATAGTTATTGGCTGCAGCAACCAACGAATATATCTCGGCCTGCTGCTGTGTAAATTTGCCGCTGCAAGGGAGAGTACGGGTAAAGTCGGATGCGTAATGACTACTAACCTCAGCTCCGGCATCTATAACGCAAAGTCTTCCCTCTGTCAGGATCTGGTGATGCATATGGTTGTGGAGAGTCTCTCCATTTTGCGAAAGAATAATCGGGAAGGAAGGCATAACGCCACCGGAGGCGCAAATTCCCTCCATTATCCCCACAAGTTCCTGCTCTACCATCCCTAATTTCATCGCCTTCATCGCCGCCATGTGCATATCATAACCTAAATTACAGGCTTTCTCAATCTCAACAATCTCACACTCCTCCTTAATCTCGCGAAGAGCTACCACCGCCTTGATCAACTCTACGCTGGCTGCCTCTTTCATATTGTCAAAGCCGATTCCGAGCATTTTGTGGAGAAGAATCTTGTTATGATTGCGGTAAGGTGGCAGGAAGTGGATTTTACGTCCTTTAGCTTTCGCCTCAGCCAAATATGTGGCCAGGGAAGCAAAAGGTGCACTTTTGGCCACGCCGACAGATGCAGCCTGTTCTGAAATAAGCGGCTGGGGCCCCATCCAAATGATATCGTCTATATCTACATCGTTGCCAAAAATAATTGCTTCTCCACTATCCACATCTATTACTGCTGCCAGATCAGGCTTGTCAAGTCCGAAAAAATAGAGGAATGAGCTGTCCTGTCTAAATAGATAAGTATTGTCGCGGTAGTTGCTGCTTGCCTCGCTATTACCGAGAATGAGAATTATTCCCTCTGAAATGCTTTCCGCAAGCCTTTTGCGCCTTGAAATATATGTCTTCTTATCAAACATGTTTTATTTGTGTTAATATGTTATTATTTGTAATCGATTTAGAGTCAGTTCTGAGTTATGAGTTTCGAGTTATGAGTTTAGGGTTAGATGTTAAGTTAAATATAGATTCGTTGTCTAGATATTATAATGATTTTGCTTTTTCTTCTTTTGATTGTTAATAATACAAACAATCTTACTCTTAAGCGTATCAATGCTTTTCAATAAAATAAACAGTTAGCTATTCACAAAACTCACAACACGCACTCAACACCCCCTCGTAACCCGCAACTCGCAACACGCAACCCGCACCTCAATTTTTGAGGTACGTATCCAGCCAGCCGAAAAACTCGCGATTCCAGTGAATGGAATTCTGAGGTTTTAGGATCCAATGGTTCTCATCGGGGAAAAGGATCATCCTGGAGGGGACTCCCATCATTTGAGCGGCATTGAATGCAGCCATTCCTTGATCCACCGGCACACGATAGTCAAGTTCACCGTGAGTAACCAATATAGGAGTGTCCCATTTCTCTACGAGCTTATGAGGAGAGTTGGCATAATGTCTCCTGGCAACAGGATTGTTACTCCAAGGGGAACCTGACATATAGGTGTCAGGCTGGGCGATGCCACCATTGTCCCAGTCGGGGAACCACATCTCCTCTGTGGTCATATACATATGCTCCACATTGAAGATACCGGCATGTGCAATGAATGCATCGAATCGTTTTTGGTGTATTCCTGCAAGATAAAATACGGAATAACCCCCGTAAGAGGCACCCACAGCTGCCATTTTACCCACATAGGGCTCAGCCTTGAGAGCATCGGCCGCCGCAAAATAATCCCTCATATTCTGACCGATATAGTCACCGGAGATCTGCTCGCACCACTCTTGTCCAAATGCAGTAGTACCGCGCCTATTGGGAAGCACCACGATATAGCCCTGTGAGGCCATCAAACGGTAGTTCCAACGATAGGACCAACCCTGGCTCAAAGTGCCCTGAGGCCCTCCAAGACATAGCAATATTGAAGGATATACTTTGCTCTTATCAAATTTAGGAGGGTAAAGCACCCAGGTAAGCATCTTCTTATTGTCCGAAGTGGTAATCCATCTCTCCTCTATAGTCACTTCGTCGAGTTGATCAAGAATCTCCTTGTTCTCAAAGGTGAGCTGCTCCCAGCTACCGTCCAGAGGATTAATGGAAACAATCTCGGCCGGGCGCAACATACAAAGATTCGTAGTTATTAAACGCTCCACATTTACCGAACCATCTTCAGCGGTCGAAGTCAATAGCGAAGGTGCGCCGAAATTGAACCATTCGCGTTCAGGGGTAACCCTGGCCATATTCCTTTCAAGATCAGTCTTCCAGATTTCCTGGAGACCTTCAACCAGTGAAGTGAAGTAGAGTCCCTTTGAGTCGGGCATCCATACTGGGTTCTCAATATTGTATTTGAAGGAGGAGGAGAGCTCACGGCGCTCACCGGAGGCGATATCATATACGAAGAGACGAGTCTTGTCGGCCTCATAACCATCTCTCGCCATGCTGATCCAGGCAATGCTGCCTCCGTCAGGGCTGAATACAGGATCGGTGTCGTAACCCATCATCCCCTCGGAAATGTTGACGCACAGGTTGTCTGAAAGATTTAACAGATAGATATCGCTGTTAGTAGAAAATGCATACTCTCTGCCGGTTTTTTTACGACATGAATAGACAATCAGATCTCCCTCAGGTGAAAAATCAAGCTGCTCAAGACCACTAAAGGGCTCTGCCGGAAGTTCATAGGGCTCTCCATCAAGTAGATCAGCTCCCTCTCCAAGTTTATTGCCGTCAAAATCGGCAAGATAAGTGTGGGGAATACTCTCCACAAAGTGGTCCCAGTGTCTGTACATCATCCCTTCAATAGTGCGGGCTGTGGATTTTGGAAGATCGGGATGGATATCCTCAGGGCTCTTTGCTACCTTGAAATTAGCCGAATAGAGTACTTTTGTACCGTCAGGAGAAAGCTTGAATTCCATTACTCCTCCGGGAACATCACTCACCTGCTTTTCACCGGTGCCGTCAGCATTCATTACCCACATCTGGCCACCCCTGAGAAATGCGATACGTTTGCCGTCCTCTATCCAACGTGCATTATTTTCGCTCTGAGTGGTAGCTGTGAGCTGTGTCTTTTCACTTCCGTCAATATTCATCACAAAGAGTTCACGATTGGTTTTATTCTGTTCAATTGAAGTAAAACCCACTCCGTAGAGAATTTTTGTGCCGTCAGGGGAAATTTGCGGATCTGATACTTTAGCCAGGGAATGCATTATTTCGGGAGTATAATGTCCATCCTCCACTATTACTGTCGGTTTTGTAATCAAGGGAGCTGAATCCGTGTCACTTGAAGTCATTGTGCAGGACGTCGCTGCTGAGATTGCAGTCATAATCGATATTGTTATCAGTAAACGTTTCATAATGTTAAAATATAGGTTATAAATATTATTGTTCGTATCCATATCCGAGGTCGATGCCCTTAAGAGTTGCGGGAACACCTTTACTCATCCATATGGGAGCGGGTTTACCTTTAAGATAATGGTCAAAGAATTGTTCTAGACGGATGCTCAGGTCACGCGCATTGCGGCGCTCGCTTAGGTTGTGAGCTTCTCCGTTGTACTGAAGCAGCCAGGCCTCTTTACCGCAGCGTCTGAGAGCATTGAAAAACTCTATACCCTGCCACCAAGGCACTGCACCATCTTCGTCGTTGTGCATGATGAGTACAGGGGTGGTTACATTGGGTACGAAGAAGAGGGGTGAATTCTCAATATAGAGGTCAAATCCTTCCCAAAGGTCCTTACCTATGCGGCTCTGCTGTTGTTCATACTGGAATGTACGTGCCATACCACTCTCCCAGCGAATACCTCCGTATGCACTTGTCATATTTGAAACGGGAGCGCCGGAGCCCGCCGCCTTAAAGCGGTTGGTCTGGGTGATCATATAGGCTACCTGATATCCGCCCCAGCTCTGGCCTTGGATGGCCATATTATCGCCGTCAATCCAGGGATATTCGCACAACATGTCGCAGGCGGGCATAATCGATCTCATAGCACTCTGGCCGGGATGTCCGTCAGTGTAGTAGATATCGGGAATGAACACTATATACTCATTGCTGACAAAATAGGGAATGTTGACCGTCGAACGGCTCGGTGCAGGTGAACGGGAGGCATAGAGATCATCAGAATATTTTTCGTAAAAATAGATCATCAAAGGATATTTCTTGGCGGGATCGAAATTTTCGGGTTTAAAGAGAAGTCCCTCTGCCTTGATGCCATCTTCGGTATTCCAGGAAACAAGCTCAACTGTACCCCAGTTGTAATCTCTCTGCTGAGGATTTACATCGGTCACCTGCACCTCTGTCTTGAAATTGTCGGAGGTCATCCAGATGTTCTTACCATCCTCGAAACAGCCTCTCGAATAGATATAGATCGGCTTTTTACCTGTTGTACAGATGCCCATAGCATCATAGGTATAGGGGCCCTTCACCAATTGTTGGAGAGTTGCCCTCCGCTTGGTGATATCCTTCATGGCAAAGCCCGTCTCCTTTGTTGTCCTATCGAAGGTGCGAAAATAGATTGGTTTGTCGGCATTAATCTCAAACGATCTACTCAGGAATGACTTAGGATCGTTGTAGGGGCTCGCGAAAGTATATGTGGTGTTAGTGGCGCGACCCTTACCCTCCGTCAGGAGGAAAGGAGCTTTTGCTCCGGTAGGGTCAAACTGCCAGTAGTCAAATCTGTCACGAATAATGAAAAAGTCTGAGTTCTCTGACCAAACAGCATTGCTGTAAGGTCTCGGAAGTGAGGGTGTGTCGTGATCCTCGTTGTAGAAAATTACTCCTAATTCTGAAGTAAGATCTTTAACTTCACCTGTAGCAAGAGTGTAAAGATACCAAATTCTTGCTTCGGCATCGTAGAAAGTGTAATATTTTCCGTCAGGAGACGACATCATCATATTACAGGGAACACCCTTTGCTATGAGCTCTTTGCTACCATCGACCAGTGAAACTTTGTAGACATCATTTTTAGGATTCATATCCCACTGTTGTGACATGCGGTAAGGCTTATTGGTATAGGTAATAACATATTGCTCTTTGTTCTTGTCTCCGATGCTGATGCTCTCGAGAGTCATATCGGCCAATTGAACAGGATTTGTGCCGTCAATGTTAATTTTGGCCAGATAGGTACGTCTTTTATCGCGGTTGAGGTTCTTCAATTGGATAGGCTGTATATATTCGTCATTCCAGCTCCAGATATCGAGTTTAGGTTGCTCAAATTCTACAAGTGTAGTATCCTTTTCGCGAGGTATCGGACAAGTACCATAAGTTATATAGTCTCCCTCCTTGCTGAAACTGATGCTACCATTGTCGCTGACCATCCATCCTTCGGGGATCCATTCAGCATCCCTAGGAACAAGAATTCTGGTATCTGTGCCATCGTAGAGATAGATGTTGGTAAATTTCTTAGCCTCTTTTGTGGTGTCGGTATTTGCATAGAACGCCATCTTGGATCCATCTTCGGTGAAATAAGTATCGCCGAAGACTGCATCCTTGGAACCCTGGAGCAGCGTTGTGGTTACGCCTGTAGCGGGGTTAAGCAGATAGATGCCGGGGATAGTGATTGAATCCTTTTTGGGATCGGGTTTGGTTGTGTAGGTCAGGATATCGTTTTCCCTGGAAAAAGCATATTCGGATACACTTTTCAGGGAGTCCAGTGCCATCGTCTTGATATTGAGGATGTAGAGATTGGATGTGGTATCCTTCTGGAATGCGATGTAGTCACCTGTGAGAGTACCGGATTTGAAATTTTTTAGAAGAGGAAATTTGGTCACTTCGCCTGTGATAAGATTGAGAATGCCGAGAGTATCCTTAGGCATATCCTTGCTCTTCTTTTTTTCTATTTTAGCCTGGCGGGTCTCCTGAAATTTAGGAATTATTTTAAAAATCGCTCTGGTAGCATCTTTTGAAAATCTGGCCTGCTGGCCCCTTTCAATGGAGATCTGTCTGCCTGTCCTTAGGTTGTAGAATTCAATAGTGCCATCACCTTCCTGAGGTGAAATATAAAATTGACCCCATTCGCCGTCGTTGTAGACGGAAACGTTGCCGGCATTTTTCCAGCCATCATAGACCGAATGATCCAGAGCGGGCTTTGATTTCTGTGCATTTAGGACCAGTGGAAATGCTGACAAGATTATCAGCATGATAGGGTAGAGAAAAGAACGTTTCATCATGTTTTTATTGTTAAAATAGAAAGTTTGGTTAGCTATTTATGCATCTTACAAAGTTAACTATAATAATCAAACGCACCAACCTCTTTTCAGGATATTTTCATCAAAACAATCCGCGTATTGCGTGCACAAGCTCTTTTAGGGGTTCATTTTGTCCCTCAATTTCTTTGTGAAATCAAAATAATAAGTAACTTAGCAGTTTATACACAAAACGTTTTTTTGGCATTTTATGAGAAAAGCACTTATTCTTGCCTTGGTGGCTCTGATGTTAACCGCATTACCTGCAGCAACAAAAGGATTGACCAAGTCACGCACCACCAAAGTGGCTGTTGTTGCCGATCAAAAGACCTATGAAGCCATCGGAGATGATCTGGATGCCTTTACCGCATCAATGTCATTTATTGGCAAAGAGGGAATCCTGATTATTGATAAATGGCAGCATCCCGATTCTCTAAGAGCAGTACTAAAGCACTATTACACTTTACACAATCTTGAAGGCGCTGTGCTAGTTGGGGAGATTCCCATACCGATGATCCGGGACGCACAGCATTTGACCACCGCTTTCAAGATGGACCAAAAAACTGACTGGAAAGACTCTTCCGTCCCTTCCGACCGGTTTTACGACGACTTTGACCTTCGCTTCGAATATCTCAGACAAGATGCGGACAAGCCATTATTGCACTATTATTCGCTAACTGCAGAATCAGCGCAAACCATCAGATGTGAAATCTGGACTTCACGAATTAAACCCCCGAAGATCCCCGGAACCGACAAATACTCCGCAATCTCCGCCTATCTCAAAAAAGCGATAGCACAGAAAAAAACACAAGCCAAAAAGATCTCCAATATTCTGGTATTTACCGGACATGGATACAACTCCGATTCATATAACGCACGTATTGACGAAATATGGACACTTAGGGAGCAATTTCCCTTCCTGGGCTCAGAGAGAGGTGCTGACCTGGACTATATTAATCACGATTTTGAACCATTTGTGCGAGAAAAGTTGATGAATACCCTCGCACAACCGAGGTATGATCTGGCAATCCTTCACCATCACGGATCTGAGGAGACCCAATATTTGGGAGCAACCCCTAAATCCTCAACGCTGGATGCCTGGATCGAAAATATTAAACTCACCCTCCGCCAGAGGATCAGACGCTCAAAGGACACTACCGCCACCATAAATGAGTATATAGAGAAACATGGAGTCCCCAGAGAATGGTTTGCCGGAGTACAGGAACTCGAGGCCAAAGACAGTACCTTTTATGCCAATATGGACCTCAATATCCCCGATATGTATGGGTATACATCCAACGCACGTGTTGTGATAATTGATGCCTGCTTCAATGGGGCATTCAACAACGAGGACTATATAGCCGGGTACTGGATCTTCAATCCCGGAAAAACCATGGTAGTGAAGGCTAATACGGTCAACACCCTGCAGGACACCTGGACCAACGAACTTATAGGTCTGCTAAATGCCGGTGCTTGTTTTGGCAACTGGGCAAAAGGGCAGCTCACCCTTGAGTCGCATCTCTTCGGTGATGCCAGTTTCCGGTTCGCCAATGCATATCCGGAACTCGATCTTGACAAAGCAATGGTTACCCGCCGTAACGACAGTAAATATTGGAAAAAACTTCTCAACCACTCCAATTGCGATATAAGGGCTCTAGCAATCAAGACTCTCTCCGAGACCAATGCCATCACTTCGCAGGAGATACTCGATATCCAAAGGAATAGCGAAAGTCCCATAGTGCGTTTGGAAGCCTTCATGTCACTCAAAAGAAGGGCAGATTCATACCTTTCCCAAGCTATCAGGCTTGGAGTTGAAGACTCATATGAGCTGCTTCAAAGACTCAGCGTTCAGACTCTTGACGAGTGCGGCGACCCTGCCCTTAAGGATATTTATGATGCTCTCACGGATGATCCCGCTGTCAACTCAAGGGTGATGTTCTACATCAGGCCTATGAGGAGACACTACTATCCCACTGAAAAGGAACTTGAGGAATACGCTCTGCTAAACTCTCCCGATCATCCACTCAAAGAGAAGAAATTTACCGTCAGGGGCGAGCGCAACAGTTGCAGCGCCTTTGCCCTGGATAACATGTTCAAACTTTTGCAAAATGAGACCAACCAGGACTTCAGGGTAGCAATTGCCGAGGTTTTCGGTTGGTACGTCTATTCTTATAAAAAGAATGAAATAATTAAAAGGTGCTCAGAACTACTCGCAAACGAAAAGGATGAGCGAGTGGCAAACGAACTACTCAAGAGCATCAACCGTCTAAAAAGAGAAAACTAAACAAACATACAAATTATTATTAACCCTAATTCAACACAACTTATGCAAAGAATTCAGAAAGTTCTTATGCTCTGCCTGTTGTTCGCATGTGTAGGAACCTTCGCTCAGACGAGGGGCACTTCCGGCACATCAGTAACCGGCAAGGTGCTGGAACAGGGCACCAATGTGCCCGTAGAATTTGCCGTGGTGATATTGTATCCTTCGGAGACATATACCACTACAGACAAAGACGGCAACTTTGAATTCAAGAGAGTGGATGCAGGAAAATCCACTATCCAGGTTCAATTTGTTGGAATGAAGACAATCGAGCAGGTAATTGAAATTGTTCCGGGCAAAGAGAATGTCTTCAACTTTGAAATGCAAATAGAGAACTTCCGCCTTGACGAGGTGCAGGTTGTAGCTACCCAGAGTAAAGCGGGAGCGGCCACTGCATCCAACATCTCAAGACAGGCAATGGACCACCTGCAGACCAGTTCTCTTAGCGACGTGATGCAGCTGCTTCCCGGTGTAGCGATTACCAATCCCTACCTTTCGAGCGCTAACTACATCACCATCCGTAACGCTACAAGTATTGGTACTGCCATTATCGTAGACGGTTCTCCTCTCTCTTCCAATGCCAACATGCAGGCTCTTGCACCATCCATTACGGGTGGAGCAGGCGGAACAATGTCCGGTATTGACTCCCGCATGGTTTCAACTGACAACATCGAGTCTATTGAGGTCATCAGGGGTATCCCCTCTGTAGAGTATGGTGACCTAAATTCCGGTGCTGTGATTATACGTTCCAAGGCAGGAAAAGAGCCTTTGAGCATTCGTCTCAAGGCTAATCCCAGCACTTACCAGGCAGCCGCATCAGTGGGCTTCAAGCTGGGTGAGAATGCCGGTCACCTCAACCTTTCCGGTGACTATGCCTACAACACAACCAGACTTTACGAAGCATACGCTTACTACCAAAGATTCAACGCAAAGGCTTTATGGTCAAAAAAGTTTGGTGAGAACTGGAATACCAATACCACTCTAGACCTGGGAATCAGCAAGGACACACGCGAGCTGAACCCCGATGACCTGCGCACAATGCTAGTCACAAAAGGTGACTCACAAAGTGTAAGATTGAATACCAATGGTACTGTAAACATCAACAAAGGCTGGTTAAACAACATCTCTTACGCTGCAGCAATAAGTTACGCTGACAAGTACGACTACAACAACCAGCTCCTCTCCAATGCAGAATCACTTCACACCGTTTGTGAATATGACGGCGCTATTCTTTCCAATGTTGCCGGTCAGGATGTCTTCGACATAAATGGCAATAAGATTACCAACATACCTGCAAGCGAAGCTGAAAACTGGATCAAGGTACTCCCTTACGAATACGTTCAGACTTACGAAATCCTCGGTAAAGAGCTTAACGCCTACGCTCAGATCAAGGCCAACTTCAACAAAAGATGGGGTAACATCAACAACCACATTCTCGTAGGTGCCGACTATAAGACAGATGGTAACCTCGGTGAAGGAAAGGTTTATGACGACGAGACTCCTCCTTTCAGAAACAACTCCAGCGACTATTCTTCATATCGCAAGAGACCATACTATGATGTTCCTTTTGTTCATCAGCTCGGTCTCTTCCTTGAAGACACATACAAGCATACTTTCGGCAGAAATGAGCTAAGTATCAAAGCCGGTGCGCGTTTTGACCTGATTAACGGAAAAACAGCCATCTCTCCCCGTATCAACGCATCAATGGAGATTATTCCCAATATCCTGACGGTCCGCGGAGGCTGGGGAAAGACCGCCAAGGCTCCTACAGCCCTTATGCTCTATCCTGAAAGGGCTTTCTTCAATTACAACAACTATGACTTCCAGGAGGGCACATACAGACAAACTGTAGCCACTGTAAGAGTGTTCGACACAAGCAACCCTGACCTTGAAATCGCCAAGATGCGCAAAGCTGAAGTTGGTTTCGACCTGAAACTCTTCGACCAGTATCGCCTCTCCGTTACAGGTTATGATGAACTCACCAATAATGGTTATACCCTCGGCAAAGATCTTAGCAGTTACCGACTCATCGAATTTGTAAAATACAAGGCGGTAAAGAATGAGGCAGGCGGCTACTCTCCAGAATACGCAGGCACCTATAACATCTTCTCGACCTTCGCAAGACCGATGAACAACCACTACAGACACAATAGGGGTATTGAGTTTGAACTGGATCTCGGTCGTTTCGACGCTATCAGGACAGCAGTGTTCCTCAATGGTGCCTGGAACCAGTACACAGCGAGAAGTAACGGATACACCTTTGACCAAAACAGTAGAGGCAACGAAATAGAAAGCAATGTTGCAATCTATGAGAGGGGTCTTACCACCGAACGTACCGACAACCTGATTACCACACTCCGTCTCACACACAATATCCCTGAGATAGGATTTGTAATCACACTTGCCACTCAGGTGAACTGGTTTGAGAAATTCTGGACAGAATACGGCAATGACACAATGTTTATCAAGTATCTTTCTTACAAGGACGGCAAGGTTTATGATTTTGACCCTTCCAAGAAGAATGATCCTGAATTTGCATATATGTTTGACGCAAAGAACGAGAACAGGTTCATTGTGGAGCAATATTTCCCCACAGTGACCTTCAATCTCAATATATCAAAGGAAATCGGCGACAGACTTACCGCATCGTTCTTCGTAAATAATATGTTTAACAGTCGTCCTCTCTATGAGTCAAAGAAATCTCCCGGTTCGTTTACCGAGCTTCTCAGCGACAATAAATTGTTCTTCGGTTTCGATCTTAAAGTTAACATTTTCTAAACGGAGGATAGGATTATGAAAAAATACTTTTTATTAGCAATAGTACTCTTGACCGCCCTCTCATGTGAGCAGTTCAAGCAAGTAGCAGAGATTGTGGATGTGGCTCCTATCAGTGCAAATGTCAGGATTTCTGCCGGCAGTTCGGATGACACACCCCTTCCTGCAAACTACACAGTACGCTTCATCAACTATAATGAGAATTTCGAGATTTCCCGGACCACGGATGCTTCCGGTAACGTAAGCGCTGACGGTTTGATTCCCGGAGTTTACACGGTGACAGCTACCGGTGAATCAGCCGGAGGCGGATTTACCTACTATTTCAGCGGCAGTTTAACCAACATCAACATCCTTACCGGAGGCCAAACCTTCAATATCGAAGTTGTTTCCTCCAAGGCTGGAGCTCTTATCTTAAAAGAGATCTATTTCAACGGTTCGACAGGATATTATTTCAAGGACCAGTTCTACGAGATCTATAACAATAGCGATGATGTTCAGTATGCAGACGGTATGGGTATAGGCAACATTATACCTTCACTGGCCTCTACAGCAACATACAACTGGGAAGTTCCTGACGGCAAACCTGAGAACTACATCTATTTGGCCTCTATCTGGCAAGTGCCCGGTGATGGTAACGACTTCCCCGTAAAACCCGGAGAGTCAATCATCATAGCACAGATTGCTCAAAACCACACCGCAATCAAACCGACCAGTCCGGTTGACCTCAGCGGTGCGGAATTTGAGACTTTCATCGTCAACCAAAGTGTCAACCCCGACAACCCTAATGCACATAATATGATTCTTGCATTTGACAAGGGTGTATTCGGCACACAGTGGCTTGTAACAGTGTTCGGAGGTGCTTACGCCATCTTCATGCCTGACACCGAGATTGACCCTAACGGCTGGGTAAAGCCCCAGGGCAAATCAGACCAAGCATACCCGATTCCCATCGACTGTGTTCTTGATGCTGTTGAAATCGTTAACAACGCCACCAAGATCAACCAGAAACGTATGCCTACCAGCCTTGATGCCGGCGCAACCTATACAGGTGCTACCTACAACTGCAACAGCGTCAGCAGAAAGATTCGTGAGACAAAAGAGGATGGCCGTCACATCTATATGGACACCAACAACTCTTCAGATGACTTCCAGCTCAACAGCGTAGCGATGGTACGCCGCAACAACCCCGGCGTTCCTTCCTGGAATACCTGGTACAAGCAATAATTTACTGACCTCTAACAATGAAAAAGATGAAAAAATATATTATCACATCAGTTTTAGCTTTGAGCACTATATTCGTTGCTCAGGCACAGGGGAGTAAATCTACCATTTATCCAACAGTGCTGGAAATTAATCAAGTCAAAGCCACATGGTTCAATTCGAACAATGCGGCAGGTATGATACTGACTCCTCTGAGTGACTTCGGAACACTCTCGGTAGGCTATGATATGAAAATCGGTGCCTACAGACAACAGCAGGAAGGAGACCTCAAGACTCTCGATATCAACACATCAGGTTCAAGTCCTCTCGGCAGAGCACGCGTATGGGGCGAATTCACCTATCAGAACATAACTCAGGAGAATACTAAATTCAACACATTACGCCTCACGCTCGATCCTGATATGCCTTATATTCTTGCAGACTCTCGCCTGAGTTATTTTAAGAAACAGGTTTACGATATGACCATGAAGGCAGCCACTCCCCTTCTTTGGGATTTAGTAGCTTTTGGTGTAACCGCCAACTACTTTACCAAGAGTGGTGCAAAACAGATTGACCCCCGATGTGATTCTTACGAATATGGCATCGAGGTAAAGCCCTCTACAGTCTTCGCATTCGGCGATCACAGTGCAGGTCTTACATTTATGTACAAGAATGCTTTTGACAGGTACTCTCCTCTCAACAGCAACAGTCAGCAAGACCAGCCTGCATTTAACCTAAGAGGTGTGGGTTCATACGTTGACGCTGTTGTGGGTTCGTTCGGTGGACTTGGCACATACTACTACAAGACCAATAAACTCGGCGGTGCTCTTCAGTACGGCTATCAGGGTTCAAATGTAAAGGTGCTTGCGGAGGGCAATTACACCTATCAAGTGATTGACGTATTCCACACTCCCGCCAAGCCCCGCAGAATGGGTTCAACCATTCAGCATGTAATAGGAGGCAATCTCCAGATGGTTCTCGAAGGCGACTCTTTTACCAATAAGGTTACCCTCGACGGTTATAGGAGAAGCACTGACGGCATCGAATACATTCAGGTAATCGATGCCACATACGAGGTGCAACAGTGGGTTTCAATCGCCAAATTTATCCGCAGTAAGTATGACTTCACAGGCATTTCCCTGAAGTATGATCTCTTCAGAGATAGCAGGGAGGGTTATGACTGGATGGCGGGTATTCAGGGCCAGTACACCGACAGGCTGGACACCTATATTCTCCCCGAATCTTCTTTCAAGGCTGAAAACGTTTATGGAGAAATTTACGGTAAGAAGAATTTCATGGCCGGCAATGCCTCTATCGTAGCAGGCTTGAGTGCGGGTTACAACTTCAATATTGCGGGTGAGCATATCTATAATGGTCCATTCCCCGATTCGGAAGTGGTTAGAGACCTCTATGAGAAGGATCTTGCCATTCTTAGCGCAAACTATTATCAGTTCGGCGTCAATCTGAAGGCAATCTTCCCATTGGGCGAGAAAAGCACTATTTATGTAGCTGCAAGCTGTAAGTATCTTCGCTCCAATGAAGAACTTCACAACTACAGTTATGGTACCGACACTGAAGGCAAGAATTTCTGGTGGAATCTAAACCCCGGTCCTCAATTAACCCCCAGCGCAAGAACATTTGCTAATTTTTCAATCGGATTTACTTTCTAAAAAAGTAACCTGTACCAATAAATGAAAAAAATATCATTACTCTTTTTTGTTTTGCTGTGCCTCCCTTTGGGGGCGCAGCAAAATATTATCTCCCCAACCCAGAGCGTCCGCAACTCGTTCGCTATCTTTGTTGACCAGGCTACCTATGATGCCTGTAAGGAGGAGATACATGCCTATCGCGATGTCATAGAAAAAGATGGACTCGCAACCTACATTCTCTATGCTGACTGGGAATCTCCCGAACATGTGAGTTTTTTCCTTAAAAAATATTATGATGAGCAGGGACTCGAAGGAGCCGTATTCGTGGGGGATATCCCCGTGCCGATGATTCGCGGAGCGCAACATTTCGCCTCCGCATTCAAAATGAATCAGGATGTTTACGATTATTATGACTCATCGGTGCCTTCGGATCGTTTCTATGATGACTTTGACCTGAAGTTCAGATTTCTCCATCAGGATTCAACTCATCACCAGCTCTATTATTACTGGCTGACCGGTGATTCTCCTCAACGAATCTCCTGTGATATCTACACCGGAAGAATCCGCTCAACCGCCAAAGGAGAAGCGGGTTTCGACCAGATCCGCAACTATCTCAGGAAGGTGGTAAAGGAGAGAAGTGTTGAAAATCCCCTCGATGTAGTGGTGCAATACACCGGAGACGGCTCATTCTCCAACAGTCTCATTGCCTGGAAAGACCAGAGCTATGTGATGCAGGAGCAGATACCCGCAGCGACTCAGGGGCACGCTAACAATGCCAAGTTCTATCTTTTCGCAATGTATCCCTATATGAAGGAAATTCTGATAGAGGAGATGAAGCGAGACGATGTGGACCTCATGCTCTTTCACGAGCACGGCGTAACCGAGAGGCAGTATCTGACCGGAGCTATTCCGAATGAATACGAAGAGGATTACTATAAATCGGGCAAAAGATTGCTTCGCAGACAGCTCAGGAGTGTTGAAAAAAGAGGAAACAGCGTGCAGGATGCCATGGGGAGGTATATTAAAGAACATGGTATAGACAGCACCTGGTTTGAGGGATGGAATGACCCTGCAGTGATTGCAGAGGACTCTATTGAGTATGCAAAAACCGGTTTTGAACTTGAGGATATCAGGGCAATCGGCCCGAATCCCCGTGTTGTGATATTAGACGCCTGCTACAATGGCGACTTCAGGGACGGTGACTTTATCGCAGGAGAATATATTTTCGGAGATGGCAAGACCATTGCCTGTTTCGGCAACTCCGTCAATGTGCTCCAGGATAAATCCTCAACAGACCTGATGGGTATGCTGGCATGCGGTATGCGAATCGGAGAGTGGACCAAGAATATCAATATCCTTGAGTCCCATATTATCGGCGACCCCACTTTCAGGTTTGCAAGACCCAAGGGGATGCCACGTATCAAGATGCACTCCAAAGATCCTGATTACTGGCTCGCTGTGATGGAGCACAATCTCCCCGTGGATATACAAGGTCTGGCTCTCTACAAGCTTTTTGAGCTGAAATATGAGGAAATGTCGGGTCTCCTCCTCGAGACCTATAAGAGCTCTCCCTACTATATGTTGCGCCTTCAGTGTTTGCACCTGCTCGCGCACTACAATGACGACAACTATGTGGAGCTGCTCAAGCTGGCATCGGATGACCCCTACGAGTTTATCCGCAGAAAAGCTATGTACTATATGGGCAGAGTTGGCCGTAACGATCTGGCTCCCTATATGGTGAATGCTTACCTTGAGGATTACCTTGCAAAAAGGATTGCATTCAATATGAGCTTCAGCGCACACCACCTCAACGTAGAACTTTTGAAGCATTTCTTCAAGGATGCGGTGATGAATGACAATGAGTATATCTTTGACAAAGAGGAATTCTGGGAGAATGTTGAAAATACGATCAACAGTGCTGAGCGCACACTTACCGAGTGCTGGAGATGTGTCATAGATACCTCACAGAAGCCAAGTACCAGAGACTTCTATCTTGTGGTACTGCGAAACAACCCTTTCCCTCATATGGCCTACGACATCTTAAATGTCATCGGCAATCCTGAGGATGATCTTGAGATCAGAATCGCCCTCGCAGAAGCATTGGGATGGTTTGTCCGGGCTTATAACAGAGTAGAAATCATCAACGGTTGCCAGGCTATCCTCGACAACCAAAAAGATCTTGACCCTCGACTTTCGGATGAACTTATGAAAACAATCAACCGCTTAAAAGAGTACACACGATGAGAAGAAGAGTTATTATGAAAAATGGATTTGCTTTGATTTGTGCTATTCTTATGGCGGGCACAATGGTTGCCGCACCCAAAGCAAAAGTAAATATTGTCAAATGTGACCCCAAAGCGGCCACATCTTTTGCCATTTTCGTGGACAACGAGACATATAATGCCTGTAAGGCGGAAATCGAGGCTTACAGAGAAGTACTCCAGAGCGAAGGCCTGGGTACCTATATACTCTATTCCGACTGGGCCAGGCCCGAAGATGTAAAAGCTCAGATTATTGCTCTTTCCAAGAAAAAACCTCTCCTTGAAGGTATGGTATTTATCGGCGATATTCCCATCGCCAGAGTGCGCCAGGCTCAGTTTATGACCACCGCATTCAAGATGAATGAAAATACCTTCCCTAGAGAGGAGTCATCCGTTACCTCCGACAGGTATTACGACGACCTTCATCTTGACTTCGAATTCATTGGACAGGATGAGAATAACCCCCGCTGGTTTTATTACAACCTGACCGAGAATGGAGCACAGAAGCTCAGCCCCAATTTCTATTCGGCACGTATGCGTGTCCCCGAGGATTTTCCGGGCGATAAGATGGAGGTAATGAAAAAATATTTGCAGAAGGTGGTTGCCGCTCATAAAGAGGTCAACCCCCTTGACCATTTCATTTTCTTTGCAGGGCACGGATACAACTCCGATTGTCTGAATGTGTGGAGACAACAACCCATGCTCTTCAGGGAGTATTTCCCGCAGGCATTCAAAAAGGCATCCGGCAACAAATTTTACAACTTCAGACAGGACAACTACATGAAGTTTAAGTTGTACAACGAGATCCAGCGTCCGGAGACAGATGTAATGATGTTCAGCGAGCACGGAGCTCCCGAAACCCAGTATATCAACGGCATCGCTCCCGCATTCACCATCGGTGAGAACATCGAATCCCTCAAACGCACCCTCAGAAATGATCTCCGCCGTGCAGTAAAAAGAAATCCCGATAAAAAAGCGGAGTATATCAAGGAAATGACAGAGCATTACCATCTGGACCCCGCACTTTTCTCTGATGAAGCATTGGAAGCGGAAAGGATTAATGACTCCCTTGCAGCCGCAGATATTAATATCGTACTTGAGGATATCCAGAAGCTCAAAACCGGCGCAAGGTTGACCATCTTCAATGCCTGCTATAACGGCTCTTTCCACCAGACGGGCTATGTTGCAGGTTATCATATCTTCAATGATGGGCGCAATGTGGTAGCTCAGGGAAATACGGTCAATGTGCTTCAGGACAAATGGGCCGATCAGCTTATCGGCTACCTGGCACTCGGCATCAGGGCGGGCTTCTGGCAGAAGGAAGTTTGTTACCTCGAGTCACATATGATCGGTGATCCCACTTTCAGATTCACGGCTCCTGAAGGAGTGGATGCAGCGGAGATCTCCCGCACACTCGCGCATCAGTCTTATATATTGGACGGTAAGATGAAGAATGAGGGTGTCGGAGGCAGCGAATATTGGGAGGATTTTCTCAATGCAAGGGAGCCGATATTCCGTGCAATGGCAGTGAAGAAACTCACCGAACTTGGAGAGCTGCGCTCTGCCGATCTTGCTGAGATCTTTGAGAAGGATAAATCCTGGATTGTGCGTCTTCAAGCGTTGACAGCTATTGCTCCTTTTGTGGATGAAAATACTTTAAAAGTGGTAGAAAAGGGGATTTTCGACCCCTTCGAGATGATCCGCAGACAATCCTGCCATTATGCGGGTAAAATGGGGGCGGAGAATTGTAAAGATGAGCTTATCGATATCGTGCGCCATTCGCATGAAGTGGTTCGCACACAATATGCGGCCCAAGGGGCTCTGAGCCTATTAAAGCACGATGAGCTGCCTGAAGATATTGCGAAGAATATGGGATATTTCTTCAACAATATACCCAAAATGATGGAGACCATCAAAGACCTCAATGCGGATGATCTAAAAAGAGAATCCGAAATGAGGACCCTACGCAACAATCCACTCCATTGGAAGGTTGATGAGCTGCTTGAGGTCGCCGGCAATGCCTCTCAGAGTGAATATACCCGCCTCGTGATGATTGAGGCACTCGGTTGGTTTGATTATTCCGTTGAAAGGGAAAAGATAGCCAACACCATCAACGGATGGCTCGCCACTCAGGAACTTTCACCCAGGATGAAACGCGAAATGATTAAAACCGTCAAAAGGCTCAGGTGGGAGTAAACTCACGAAGTCTTTGTTATTGACACTGCCCCGAAAGCTTACGGTTTTCGGGGTTTTTTGTGCAACAACAAAAGAAGTAGTACATTTGTGCGCTTTCTTAAGTCAAACATAATTAGACCATAAAACTAACGATGAACTGGCTAACTGAATTAATTACGGGGACGGGGATTGCCCACTCCATACTCTTACTTTCGGTTGTAATTGCCATCGGGCTTTTACTGGGAAAAATAAAGATTTTCGGCATCTCTTTGGGAACAACCTGGATCTTGTTTTTCGGAATATTCCTAGGACATTTCGGGTTACAAATCCATCCGGAAGTGCTCCATTTTATGAAAGAGTTCGGACTTATTCTCTTTATCTATTCAATAGGAATGCAGGTTGGTCCAAGTTTTTTCTCCTCTTTCAAAAAGGGCGGAATTACCCTCAATTTGCTCGCAACGGGAGTTGTATTTTTAGGCGTGATAACCGCCTATATAATTCACTTGATAACGGATACTCCCATTGCCACAATGGTGGGAATCCTTTCGGGAGCGGTAACCAACACTCCCGGAATGGGTGCTGCACAACAGACCTTTACCGATATTACCGGAACAACGGACCCTACGATTGCCACTGCTTATGCGGTTGCCTATCCTTTGGGGGTAGTGGGCATCATATTGACCCTCGTGCTATTCAGATATATTTTTAAAATAATTATTGAAAAAGAGAAAACCGATTTGGATTCGCAAAGCGAAACAAAACTAACTGAAGCTAATATGTTTTCGCTCGTTGTGGAAAATCCCGCGATAGTGGATAAACCACTTCACGAAATAAAAAAGCTTATTGAAAAAGAATTTGTCATTTCCCGGGTTCTACATGTAAAAAGCGGTGAACTTGTTGTGCCAAAAAACGACACTCTCCTCGAAGAGAACGACAAAGTACTGATTGTTTCAAATCTCCAAAATATAGATCAAATTGAAGCACTAATCGGGCAACGTATAGATATGGATAGAGCGCAATGGAACAAGCTCGACTCTCAATTGGTTTCCCGCCGAATTGCCATAACCAAATCCGATATTAACGGAAAATCCATAGGACAATTGAGGCTTAGAAATCTCTACGGCATCAACGTTACACGTGTAAACCGTGCAGGTGTGGACTTAGTTGCCGAACCCAGATTGAAACTGCAAATTGGCGATAGAGTTACAGTTGTCGGTTCCGAAGCATCAATAGCAGAAGTGGAAAAATTCCTCGGCAACTCTCTGAAGCGACTGAGAGAACCTAATCTTATTTCCATCTTTATCGGCATCTCTCTCGGCGTCCTGTTGGGAAGCATTCCCTTCACAATTCCCGGAATTCCTCAACCCGTGAAATTGGGGTTGGCAGGCGGTCCGCTCATTGTTTCGATACTCATCAGCATATTCGGTCCGAAATATAAGCTCGTCACATATACAACCGTGAGTGCCAATCTGATGCTGCGCGAAATAGGAATAGCTATATTCCTGGCATGCGTCGGAATAGGAGCGGGTGAAAGTTTCGTGGAGACTATTTTGAGTGGCGGCTATAAATGGATTGGTTACGGAGTTATTATTACCGTTGTACCGCTCTTAATCATTGGAACAATAGGGAGAAAAGTTTATAAAATCAACTATTTTGTCCTTATGGGAATGATTTCGGGAAGCATGACCGATCCTCCTGCCCTCGCTTTTGCAAATTCCATAGCCGGTAACGATGTCCCCGCAGTAAGCTACGCCACAGTCTATCCGCTTACTATGTTTTTGCGCGTCATCACAGCGCAACTTATGATTTTGATGTTTTTGTAGCTCCAGGTTAAGCTGCGTCAAAGGCGCACTTTCATCAAAACGCACATCTCGTTGAGCAATTTTTCAAAATATTGCTTGTTTTGTTGTGCGATTTCGGGGCTTTTCTAGAACTTTCGGTATATAGCTTTTACAAAGCATTCATTTGAAGACTAATTTATTGTCTTTTCTGCATTTCTCATTGGTAATTGTTTTCTACCTTTGTGTCAGAGCATATAATCAAAATGTTACCCGTTATGAGCAACATTAAACTTTTCCAGAGCAAGCAAATTCGCACCCAATGGGATAAGGAACAAGAGAAGTGGTATTTCTCCATTGTGGATGTGGTGGAAGCATTGACCGACAGTAAAAATCCGCGCCGGTATTGGAGTGATTTGAAACGCAAATTATCAAATGAAGGGAGTCAGTTGTACGAAGAAATCGTACAACTGAAAATGCAATCATCCGATGGAAAATATTACAAAACTGATGTCGCTGACACCCAACAACTTCTACGCATTATACAATCCATTCCATCGCCTAAGGCTGAGCCTTTTAAACAGTGGCTTGCCAAAGTAGGCTACGAGCGTATACAAGAAGTAAGTGACCCTGAACAAAGTCTGAACCGAGCAAGAGAAAACTGGCAAAAACTTGGCAGGAGCAATAAATGGATTCAACAGCGTATGGCTGGACAAGAAACTCGGAACAAACTTACCGACTACTGGAAAGAAAGCGGAGTGGAAAAGTCTTCTGATTTTGCAATGCTAACCAACATTATTCATCAAGAGTGGACAGATATGTCCATAAAGCAACACAAAGATCTCAAAGGACTTGACCGTCAAAATCTACGCGACCACATGAGTGAAGCAGAACTGATTTTTACCGCGCTCGCTGAACTTTCAACCCGTCAAATTGCTGAGACGGATCAAGCAAAAGGGGTAAAACAAAATGCTGACGCCGGAAAAAAGGGAGGCAAAATAGCCAAAGATGCCCGAAAGGCATTAGAGTTAAAAACAGGCAAAAGTGTAATAACATCCGACAATTTTTTGCCACCTTCAACCACAACACAAGAAATAGAAGAGTAAACTTTAAAAGAGCGATTTTTCTAAATAATGCCTTTCCCAAATTGTTCTTGAGCCGTTACAAAGGAGACCTATAATTCCTTGAAAAAATTATCTTCATTACCTGGAAAGTCATCATAATCAGGTATTGTGATTTTAGTTTTAACCGTATCTTTTATTTGGCTATTTAAACTATCAAAGTACTCCTTAAAAAAATCAACTTCACTTTGATAGTCGTAATATTCGGGTATAATTATTTTGGTTTTAGAAATGCTGTCCAACCTAACCGAATCTTGATATTCTTGTCATTTGAACTCTTCTACTATTTCCATTTTTAGTTCATGCTCTTTAGAGCCCGGAGCAAACCGCCATTCCTCCAATAGTTCGATCGGGTAATGAGGTTTATCGAAGTTGATTTTGGTCTTGTCAAAAATATCATAGAAATAATAAGGCTCGGTTACTTTTGCTTTTTTCCCGACAATCAGATAGTGCGCTACATCTGCTCTTTTCACCAGTAAGGCTTGAATAGCGGCAGTAGTTCCCAATTTGGTTTTGTAATCAATCTCGGCTCCCGCCTCCACCAGCAATTTCACTTTCTCAAATCCTGTAGCGTGCATCAAAGGGTTTGTTCCGCACTCTATCGGGTTTGTGACTCCTTCGACTTTCGGTGCACAATAAGGGATATTGGGGTCAGCCCCATAGTCAAGCAATATTTTAACGAACCTTGGATTTTCGTTGGCACCGACATCTATCCAAGAGTAAGAAACAGCATCAAACAGTGCTGTGCCTCCGACTTTTGCGACAATATTTGGATCTGCTCCGTTTTGTAACAGAAATTCAACCGCCTTATAGTTCTCTCTCAGAACAGCTCGCATAAGCAGAGTCATGCCAAACTTAGGCTCTTGGTAGTTTACCAGATCTTCATTATCCAACAACAGTTTCTTTGCCCTTTTTAGGTTGGGTTTTTCCAAAGCTACTGCAAAATCCCAAGCAGGAGTATCCTTGAAAATTTCAATATCTTGTATGGTCATTTTTTCCAAAATCGGAAGCCTTTGAACGCCGAGTTTTATAAAATCTTCTCTGAGCACATAAGGAAAAGTGTTTGGCTCATATCTGGTCTTGAATAAACACTCTACGTCAATACTACTGAACAAATGCTCTCTATTTTTAATGTAAACTTTAATCCATTCTCCATCTAAAACAGGTTCAAAACAGGGGATATCTTTAAAAGGGAGAGTCTTAAAGTATTTGTCAAGACTATCCTCATCCAGAATCCTGTTTCTTGCCTGAATGGGTTCGTACTGCCTGGTACTGTATGGTTGGATCCTATAACCGTGTATGAAATTGTCTTTGTGATACCACACCACATTAAAATCATTAAAAGCCACAGAATAGAGATAAACAGTATCCGTGTGCTTATGGCATTTTTCAATTAACCTGTCGGTTCGCTTTTTCAGGCAGAATTGAGGACTACAGCTCAAAAATATCGTAGATAGAAATACGAAAATGATTATGGTGAGTCTATTTTTCATTTTAGTCGTTCTCTTTTTTCAAATATAAGTTTATGCTGCTCGTTAAAAAGGCATAGTGTCAGAGCGGGGATTTTTAAATACCACCGTATTCGGTATTTACAAGCAACCATTTTTGCTTTTCGCAAGAGTACTCATAAGTAAAAAAAGACCAATCGCCGACACTGATTTCAAAATCACTTTTCTTAATCAGTTTAACTCTCCTACCGCCAATGCTAATAGCCAACTGCCTCTCTGTTAGTTTTAACCATACAAAACAGGCATCTATTCCTTTTTTTAATTCCTTTTTCAACGATTTCGATAAACCATTGCAATTATGCAAACTCAAAAAGGTAACATTCTGCATACTATCATAAGGAAAATCAGCAGGAAAGCCATCTTTACAAACCCAATAATGACAAGTATCATGCAGACTGATTCCACCTTTTACAAAACTGTTTTTCCAAGTAATATATGAATTGATACTTGAAATTATCATTTCATTTAACTGATTACTTGCCTCTCCTTTGAGTTGAAATAACTCCTGATTCGGAGCGTCAGCACCCTTTACAAATACTTCCCCTTTCCATACAATGGAGTCATTCGATATCCTGGCAAAATCCTCTTTGATATGGTATCTTTCGAAAAAAGAATCATCGAGGGCAGGGATTTCTATCAAAACTCTATTAATGTTCTCATTTATTTCAAACTCCTGAAATGGGTAAAATCCAATAACACCATAAAACAGCCCATCTGCAGTATGTGGTATAATAAGTTCGGGAGTAATATAAAATGTTATTGACCTGACATTATTGGGTAACATCACATCTCTGCTCCCTTGGGAATAGACAAAATCAAAGGTTTTGAAAGTATCAGCGTGTATCTGTATTTTAAGATTGCACCTTTGATATGGAATTGAAAAAGATACTTTTATGCTGTCAATGACAGTACTATCCGAATGCTGTGTTACATTTAATCCTTTGAGGGCAATATTGTCCGGTGGAGTTGAGTTAATTTTTATAAATTTAGCATCAACCCACTCGAACGTACATTTTGCCAAGATGTCATTGGACCGGACAGGGGTGGAAAAATGAGGCTCGATGTAAGTCAATTCATTTCCTCTTATTTCTATTTTTGTTCCGAATTCACTGTAATATGTGCCGGACAGATCTTGCCCTGATGCACAAAAACTAATAAGGACAAAAAACAAGGATACTCGTTTTATTGACATCTTTAAATATGTGTAACTTGTTAGATTTTAAGTCTAGAAATAATATCTTTTTATAGCTTCTTTCTTGCTTGCCTTCTCTGTTCTTCATATATTGATAAGAACCTGAATAGTAAATTTCTTCTCCTTTCATTATATGCATATATAACTCAATATTATCATCACATTGTTCAAGAACCTTATTCATGCCGGACCAAATCAAAGTATCCGAATCATCATATTTCTTCCAAGTTGAGATATTGTACTTTGTATTATTGCCAAAATAGCGTTTTAATGGATAGGTGTAAAATAATGAGTCAATTTTAATATTCTTCACAGAAAAAACAGTCACATCGTATGGCCAACAATGATATTTTTCAAGATAACCTATTTTGGCCCCGGGCAGGACATTGGAATTATTGCAACCCGATAGACCTAAAACCAAGAATAAAAATATTATTCCGCTTTTTTTCATATTAAATTTTTCTAACACGCCTCATTTTTTTATAATCATTATCATAAAAACCACCAGAATAAACAGAGAGAGCAAATTCGGCAGATCAAAAGCCCATAAAACTCTCGTTTGATCGATACCCGGAACCTTTATCAAAAGGTTGAATAATCCTACATAAAGTTGTGCAAAAATTGCCTCGACAATCAATATACACCAGACTATCCCGTATCTTATATTTGCTCTATTTCTCCACAAAAACAGAACCAGGAGCACGCAGGCACATAGGACTACAACATCTACAAGTAATACCGGCCAATCACTAATACGCTTTACTAAAGAAAAAACTATCGCATATATTTTTGCCAAAAAAACATACAAGCAAATAATAGTAAGTGATATTTTTAATACATTTTTCATCCTAAGTGACCTCTTTTGGCTCCTTCCCGAATGACTCCCCAAGTAAACTATAAAGGTAATTCAATAATTCCGATTCTGAAAAACCGTTTGTCAGATAATCAACGGAATAATAATTGAAAATCAGCTAATTATTTGGCCGATAAAGAAAAACGTTATATATTTGCAGCCCGCAAAAAATATGCGGATACTATTTAACTAATTTATTTACACCAAATTAACAACCATGCCTGGAATAATTGGAAAAAAAATCGGAATGACTTCCGTTTTCAGTGCCGAGGGAAAAAATCTTCCATGCACTGTTATCGAGGCTGGACCGTGTGTTGTTACGCAAATTCGTACAGTTGAAAAAGATGGTTATGCCGCTGTACAGCTTGCCTATGACGATATTAAAGAGAAACACGCCAGCAAGCCCCTTAAAGGGCATTTCGAAAAGGCAGGAACCACTCCCAAGCGCAAGCTGGTAGAGTTCAAGGATTTTGACACTACCAAACTCAAACTTGGGGACACTATCACCGTTGCAGATCTCGACCTCGATCTTTCAGAGGGCAAGATTGACTGGGTTGACGTTACCGGTATTTCAAAAGGTAAAGGCTTCCAGGGCGTAGTTAAGCGCCACGGTTTCTCAGGAGTAGGTGACCGTACTCACGGTCAGAAAGACAGACAGCGTCACCCCGGTTCGCTGGGTGCCTCGTCCTGGCCCTCAAGAATTTTTAAGGGTAAGAAGATGGCAGGCCGTATGGGCGGAGAGCGCGTGAAGGTATTGAACCTTCAGGTAATCAAGATTATCCCTGAGAATAATCTCATTTTAGTTAAGGGCTCAGTCCCCGGACCTAATGGTTCTTATGTAATTGTGGAGGATTAAGCGTTATGGAATTGAAAGTTTACAAAATTGACGGAACAGAATCCGGAAAATCAGTTGTTCTCGATGATGCAATTTTTGCAATCGAGCCCAATGACCACGCTATCTATCTTGATGTTAAGCAGTATCTTGCTAATCAACGCCAGGGTACCCACAAGACAAAAGAGCGTTGGGAGGTAGCACACAGCACCAAGAAACTCGGTAGACAAAAAGGTGGTGGCGGAGCTCGTCACGGAAGCCTCAAGGCAAACATCTTTGTAGGCGGAGCAACAACTTTTGGTCCCAAACCTCGTGACTACCGTTTCAAGCTCAATAAGAAGCTCAAACAGCTTGCACGTTTCTCTGCTTTGACCTACAAAGCAAAAGATAATGCAATAACAATGGTAGAGCCCTTTACAATGGATGCTCCCAAGACCAAAGAGTTTATCAAGATTCTTGACAACCTCAAAGCAAACGGAAGAAAAACCCTTGTGGTACTTCCTGAAAATTCAAACAATATTTACTTATCGTCCCGCAATCTTCCGGAAGTTAAGGTTATCACTGTTGATGAGATAAACACCTACACACTGATCAATGCCAACCACCTTGTGATGGTTGATGGGGTTCAGGACATTCTGGTTGAAAGACGCAAATAACAATAGAACGATGGGAATTTTAATTAAGCCAATAGTAACTGAAAAGATGTCGATTCAAGGCGATAAATTGAATCGATACGGTTTCATCGTTGACCGCAACGCCAATAAATTGGAAATCAAAAAAGCGGTTGAACAAATGTATGGTGTTTCAGTACTTGATGTAAATACTGCAAACTACCGAGGAAAACGCAAAAGCCGCTATACAACAGCAGGCATGCTAACAGGCCGTACAAATCACTACAAGAAGGCATTTGTGACACTGGCCGGAGATGATAAGATAGACTTCTATAGTAACATTTAAGGCCATGGCAGTACGTAAATTTAAACCGGTAACTCCCGGACAAAGACATAAGGTGATCAGCGCTTTTGACGATATCACCTGCACAACCCCTGAAAAGTCCCTCCTCAGGCCCCTCAAGCGCACAGGTGGACGCAACAACCAGGGTAAGATGACAATGCGCTATCTCGGAGGCGGTCACAAGAGAATGTATCGAGTAATCGACTTCCATCGTGACAAAGACCAATATACAGCCACTGTCAAGACTATCGAATACGACCCCAACCGCAGTGCACGCATTGCATTGGTCGTGTATGGTGATGGCGAAAAACGCTACATCATTGCTCCAAACGGTATCAAGGTAGGCCAGGTGATCGCTTCAGGTCCCGGCGTAGCCCCTGAGATCGGTAACGCTCTTCCTCTATCGGAAATTCCTCTTGGTACATTGGTACACAACATTGAGCTCCGCCCCGGTTGTGGTGCCGCTATGGCACGCAGCGCCGGCACTTTTGCTCAACTTACAGCACGCGAAGGCGGCCATGCTATCCTTCGTCTCCCTTCCGGTGAGACACGTATGGTACTGGTAACCTGCCGTGCCACTGTAGGTACAGTGTCCAATCCTGACCACAGCCTGGAGTCTCACGGTAAAGCCGGCCGCAAACGCTGGCTCGGTCGCAGACCCCGCACTCGCGGTGTTGTAATGAATCCCGTGGATCACCCTATGGGTGGTGGTGAAGGCCGTGCAGCCGGTGGACACCCCCGTTCACGCAAGGGCTTACCGGCCAAGGGATACAAGACTCGCAACCCCAAGAAGACTTCCAGCAAGTTCATCCTTGAAAGAAGTAAGAAAAGAAAGAAATAACGGAATTAAACTTTAGAAGATTATGAGTCGTTCACTTAGAAAAGGTCCTTATATTCAGGACAGTTTGGAAAAAAGAGTACTCGCCATGAATGAAGGCAGTATGAAGAAGGAAGTCATCAAGACCTGGTCAAGGTCAAGTATGATTTCGCCGGACTTTGTGGGACACACTATCGCTGTTCATAACGGAAACAAGTTTGTTCCGGTATATATTACAGAGAATATGGTTGGTCACAAGCTCGGAGAATTTGCACCGACACGCACCTTCAAAGGTCACTCGGGTAATCGTTAACATTTAAAAAGAAAGGATTACAATGGGATCTAGAAAAAGAGACATGGCCGAAAGGCAGAAAGAGATAAAGAAACAGACAGCTATTGCAAAGCTGAATGATATTCCTACTTCACCTCGCAAGATGCGTCTGGTTGCTGACATTATCAGAGGTGTAGAGGTCAACCGTGCTTTGGATATTCTTAAATATTCGAAGAAAGAGGCTGCTATCCGCCTTGAGAAACTGGTACGTAGCGCTATTGCCAACTGGGAAGCCAAAAATGAGGCAGACCGTAAAGAGTTGGAGAATGGCAATGTGTATATCAAGAGTATCATGGTGGGACCGGGCCGTACACTAAAACGTATCCGAACAGCCGCTCAAGGCCGTGCATCGCGTATCCGTAAGCGTTCAAACCACGTTACGATCGTGCTTGATACTAAAAAAACCGTTGAACCAGTAAATACAGAGGAGGCATAATATGGGACAGAAAACTAACCCAATCAGCAATCGTATAGGCATTATCCGTGGCTGGGACTCCAACTGGTACGGTGACTATGCCAGCAGAATTCTCGAAGATGCAAAGATTCGTGAATATCTAAATACCCGTCTTGCAAAGGCAAGCTTATCAAAGATTGTTATCGAGCGTACTTTGAAACTCATCACTGTTACCATCCACACCGCACGTCCGGGTGTCATCATCGGTAAGGGCGGCCAGGAGGTGGACAAGTTGAAAGAGGAATTGAAGAAAGTTTGTAACAAAGAGGTACAGATCAATATTTTTGAGGTAAAACGCCCCGAAGTTGATGCCAACATCGTTGCCAACAACATCGCCCGTCAGGTTGAAGGACGTGTTTCTTACCGCAGAGCAGTTAAAATGGCCATCGCATCTACAATGCGCGTAGGTGCTGAGGGTATAAAGGTGCTTATCAGCGGCCGTCTCGGCGGTGCTGAAATGGCAAGAAGCGAACTCTACAAAGAGGGTCGTACTCCTCTCCACACTTTCCGTGCTGACATTGACTATGCTTTAGCAGAGGCACACACTAAAGTTGGTGTTCTCGGCATTAAAGTATGGATCTGCAACGGTGAGGTTTATGGAAAACGCGATCTGTCACCTAACACGGGCATTTCTGCAAACGCAGCGTCAGCCCAGTCACAGAGTCGCGGTGATCGTCGTGGTCGTGGCGGACGCGGTGGCGACCGTCGTGGTCGTGGCGGACGTACCCGTCAATCGAGGGATGGCGAATAACAAAGAGGTTCCATATCTAATATTAGAAAATACGCAATACTAGATATTCAGAACTCAAAACTAAAAACGGCCTTACATAAGGCCGTTTTTTATATCCGCTATTTATCCCTATTTTTGTTTAAATTTGTATTTATTAGAAAGTGTATGAAACGGTTATTGATTTCAGTGATGACCGCTGCTATTCTGGCGTTGACAACCATTTGCGCTGGAGCGCAGCAGAGCGATACTCCGGATAAGGTACTGACTCTGGAGGAGTGCCGTACTTTGGCTCGCGAATCCATCGAAGATAGTCGTAATGCCACCCTTGTGCGGCAAGGCGCTAAAATACGTGAAAGCATACTCAAAAGAATAATCCTCCCGCAGATCGCGGCAGTCGGCTTGACTTCATACCAGACGCACACGCCTGATATGGGTGCTTTGGTCAATCACCAGATTGACTTTAAGCAACTTTCCAAATGGCAGTATGGTGGCATCCTGCTTTTCGGACAGACACTCTACGATGGCGGCGAATACCAAACCAAACGACTACTCACTGACCTGACAAAGGAGGAAGAACTTATGGAGGTTGAGCAAAAGGCTCTTCACATAGAAAACATCGCTGACGAACTCTATTTCAATGCACTCCTTGCTGAAAAGAGTCTGGAAATCCTAAAAATTGCCCACAACCGGCTCCAGAATGACCTAAATAGCATTAACTCCCTTTTTGCCGAAGGCATAATCTATCGCAAGGATGTAATTCTTATTGAAATGCAACTGCTTGAAAGCAGCCACAGGATTTCCGGTCTTGAGATTGAAAGAGAGAAATGCCTCTCACTGCTCTCCATACTCATCGGTAGCGAAATAACTCACGAAACCCGGCTCGAGATGCCCTCTCGCTACCTTATCGAGGCTGTAATTGAAGATCCCGCGATACGGCAAATCGATATCCGTAGTGAGCAAATTGATGCCGGTAGACGACTTTCACTCTCTAAGGTACTCCCGAGGGTTGAATTATATGCACTCGGCCACTATGGCAAATGGGGCATGGATGTCTTTTCAGACGACCCTCTCCTATCCGGATTGGCAGGCGTTGCCATAATAGTTCCTATATCGGACTGGCGCACACACCACCGAAACAAAGCCCTCTCAATCAACGAAAAAAATCGTCTGGAGATCTCAAGAGCCAACCTTGAGCTGCAAACCGAACTTAAACGCACCGAAATTGAAAAGGAAATAGCAGCATGTGAAGAACTGGAAATACAAGCCGCTGAAATGGCTTCAAAATATCGCGAATTGGCAGATGAACTGCGCTTAATGATGCAAAAGGGCGAGATCTCCGAGAACGAATATCTCACCGCACTCAATATGCAGACACAGGCAGAACTTGGCAAGGAATACCACCGAATTGAAAAAATCCGCAAAATTATTCTCAGCCATCGCATCTTTATTGACAACCTTGACTATTGACGACTATGAAACACTTCCCTATATTTTTAATTGTCGTGCTATTGCTCGCTTCCTGCAATCAGTATGACCAGCCTGACGGTTATGGTATTTTCCACAATCTAGAATGGACCATATCTGCGGATGCCGACGGCAAGGTGACCGACCTTAAAGCCGAAGAGGGTACTCTCCTCAGTCGCGGAGAGGTCGTAGGCCATATAGATACCACCCTGCTGATGCTCCAACGCAACAATCTCATCTCGCAGATAGCCGCACTCAGGGCTACAATGCCCAAGGAAGCAATCCAGATAGAGGCCTATACAAGTGAAAAAGATGCACTGGTCAAAGAGCTCGAAAGGGTGCGCAATCTGGTGGCTTCCGGATCGCTGGACTCTAAGAAACTGGAGCAAACCGAAGACAAGATTTCTATCCTGGAAAGCAGAATAGAGGCTGCAAGGGCACAGCTTAAGCAGCAGTCGGCTTCCGTGCTGGCACAGATAGAGGTGCTTGCTTCACAGAAACACCTGATCGATGAACAGATCAGACGCTGCACCATTTATTCTCCGGAAGATGGAATTGTAGTGACTAGATATCTCAACGAACACGAGTATGTACTCATCGGACGTCCCATATTCAAGCTCGCCCGCACCGATAAAATGCTCTTCAAATGCTGGCTCGACGGTGCGACTCTGACAAAAGTCAAGTTGGGTGACAACGTTACCGTCATTACTGACGGTCCCGATGGCACTCTGGTAGAGCATCAAGGGACTGTAAGCTACATTTCAGAGCACTCGGAGTACGCCCCCAACCATATTCAGACTCGTGATAACCGCACTCGTCTTGTATACATGGTCAAGATTGAGGTGCCCAATGACGGTACTTTGCGCGCCGGTCTCCCTGCAGAACTCCACTTATGATCCGTGCCGAGGGTATATCCAAGTGGTACGGTCGCTTCAGAGCGTTGTACGATCTCAGCTTCAGTGTGGAGCAAGGGACTATTGTTTCCATGATCGGAGCCAACGGAGCGGGCAAATCCACCCTTTTTGATATCATCACCACTCTCGACAGCGATTTCAAGGGAAAGATGTTGGTCGGTGGATATGACACCAGACGGCAGAAAGGTGCAATTCGCAAGCTCACCGGTTATGTGCCGGGCACCTTTTCGCTTTATAGCGATCTGACGGTTATGGAGAATGTGGATTTCTTTGCACATGCCTACGGATGTGGCAGGGAGGCGCTCTACAAGATGACTCCTCGCATCTGGAGCTCGCTTGAGCCTTTTGCCGGATACCGCGCAAGCCAGCTTTCCGGAGGCATGAGGCAGAAGCTTACTTTATGCTGCGCTGCTGTTCACTCACCCTCATTACTGCTGCTTGACGAACCTACTACCGGTATCGACCCTCTTTCCAGATGGGAGCTCTGGCAGGAACTGCTGGCTCTGAGGAAGCAAGGTATCACAATAGTTATGAGCACACACTATCTGGATGAAGCTGCTCGCGCCGACAAAGTGATGCTGCTCGACAAGGGTAAACTCATCTCATACGACACTCCGAAGCATCTCACAGAGGGAGAAAAGAGACTTGAAGATGTCTTCATCAAATTTTTGGAAAGTACGAATGCATAGAATTCTCACCATATCATCCCTTACTAAGCGCTTTGGTTCTCTTCTAGCTGTGCGCGACTTCTCCCTTACCCTGGATAAAGGGGACGTGGTAGGAGTTTTCGGTGCCAATGGTGCCGGAAAGACGACTCTTATCAGGATGATTATTGGCCTAACAAAGCCCACTTCCGGTGAATTCACTATTGCAACAGGATGCCGTATCGGCTATATGAGCCAATCATTTTCCCTTGTCGGAACTCTGACGGTAATGGAAAATTTTGAGTTTTACGGTGCTCTATACAATCTACCCCGGCAGGAGTTTATTGATCAAAGAGATCGTTTTATTACTCATTTCAAGATGGAGGAATACCTTAATGTTCGTACTGACAGATTACCTGCCGGAAGAAAACAACTACTTGCCTTCTCCATCTCGCGACTCCACTCCCCCACTTTGCTGTTGCTTGACGAGCCCACTTCCGGACTGGATCTGCTCAATCGCAAACGCCTTTGGGAAGCAGTTCGCGAGGCTGCCGAGGAAGGAATAGCTATTATGGTGAGCACTCACTATCTTGACGAAGCATATTACTGTGACAAGATTGCGATGATGGAACGCGGAGCAATCAAGGCTTACGGAGATCCTATCGATTTGGCCAATAAGGCCGGAGGTAATCTTATCAACCTATTCCTGGAGGAAAAATGAGATGAGAGGTATTTGGACAGTAGCACGCAAGGAGTTATCGCACATCTTGAGGGATAAGGTAAGCGGACTTATCCTGTTTGTTCTTCCGGCACTCTTTTTCATCTCCATAGGATTTGCCATTTCGATTGACATAGAGCGCATCGACCTTGCCATTGCCAATACTGCGGGGCCGAAAGCCAACGAAGTGATAAATCACTTATGCAATATAGACAAAGTCAGCAAAGTAGTAATGCTCAATTCCCCCTCGGAAATGGAAGAGTCTTTTGCACGAGACGGGATAGTGGCCGCAATTGTCATAAGTGAAGGAGAGGGTGGTTACAATGCACCCTTCCAATTTGACCTCTTTATCAACTGCTCATTCGCAACCAATATCCTTGCAATAAGAAATCCCATCAGCTCCGCCATAAAGAATTCTCTTATCGGACCTGGAAATAATTCTCCATTCACTGTAAGATATCTTTATAATTCCGACCTCAACCGAAAAATGGCTACTATTCCGGGAATAATAATGATCATCCTGATAGTGGTGTCAACCATAATATTCAGCATAAGCATCAATAAAGAAAAGGTCCACGGCACATCAAGACTACTCTCACTCACCCCTTTGGGACCTTTAAGAATCGTAATTGGCAAGCTTCTACCCTATTTTCTAATATCATTGATACACATATCATATCTTATATTTTTAGGGCAATCGATATTCGGTCTTGGGATCAACGGCAGTTTTCTACTCTATTTCCTATTCTGCTCTCTCTTTTCTTTAAATTCGATGATGCTCGGACTACTGGTTGGCTCTTATTGCAAGACCTATGAAGCAGCCCTGATCATCTGCTGGTTTTTTATATTTACGCCTAACCTATTCCTTTCGGGATTCGTTATGCCTGTCAGCAGTATGCCTGAAGCGATGCAGAAAGTCGCTCATCTTCATAACGGATATCATTTTATCGAAGGATACAGGAGCATAGCGTATAAAGGGACGGGGCTTGCCGAAAATATACCTCATATCCTATTTCTGACAATTCAGAGTTTAATCGTATTTATCATCGCCCTGCTGGGCTTTTCACGTCGTTATTCCAAATCCTGATGAGAAGATTCTATTTCATATTCAAACATGAGGTTCTGGCATTCGTGAGATTTCCACTGATGATTATATTGCTGCTCCTTTGTCCTATTGTGGTTATCGGATTCATTCCCCAGACTCTGGGTCATTCCATCAAGTTCAACTGTGCCATAGTAGATATGGACCACTCCTCCGCCAGTATGGAAATCGGACAAAAAATTCTCTCATCCGAGCATTGTCTGCCACCCGTATGGTGTAGTTCGGTAGAGGAAGCGATGCACCTTATGGAATATAATTCTGTATTGATGATCGTTTCCATTCCTGAAGGATATGAGCGGGGAATTGAGCTCGGTAATCCCGAAAAAATCACTCTTCTGGCGGACGGGTCCAGGGTGATAGAGGCAGATATCGCAGTACCGAAGATGATGTCACTCCTCTCGGGCAATGATGCTTCTGGAGGCATCATTAACCTTCATCGCCTTTTCAACAGTGAAGAACATTCCGAACAATATTATTTGGTCTCGCTGATATCAATGTCACTTCTGATTATAGCCATGTTTCTTATCGGACTTAATATCGCCGGTGAAAAAAAACACAACACTCTTTCCCAGATCATCGTCACCGGAGTAGATATGCGGCTCTATCTTGGCACTAAAGTGTTGTTTTATTCGCTTGTTGTGATTTTGGAACTTTTCCTCTGTCTGGCGGTGGGATACATAGTTTACGATATGACTATTGCCTCAGGTATAGGCCAATTGGTAATGGTAACATATATACTCACATTCCCGTTGTTGTTTTTAGGGGTTTTCATTGCATCGGTCGCACGTAACGATATTCAGGCGATATATCTGATGATTTTCCTGATGATATTCCTGGTTATGCTAAGCTCAATTATTGCCCCTCTAGCCAATATGAGCGGTATTTCCTACTATTTCTGCCGGATGAATCCTGTTAATTGGCTTACAGAGAGTCTTCGTGTCGTCATTACGTATGGATTTCCTTTACGGACAATATTCCCTGAACTCGTAGCCGGAATTCTTTTGAGTGTGATTTTCTTTTTCTCTTCAATTAGACTTCTCAAAAGAATTAATTAACTTTGTTAATTGTCAAACAATCCGTAAACATACTATCATGAAACGTTTCCTCATTATAACCCTGTTGGGCGCATTTCTGGCAACAGGCTGCACTACCACACCCGCACCCGGAACACTTGCCAAAACCACGCCCGAGTCTCAGGGAATGAATTCTACGATTCTTTGCAGAGTTGATTCTGTAGTATTTAAAGCCATTGAAGAGGGTCAGTGCCCGGGAGCTGTATTGTCAGTTGTTAAAAACGATAAAATCGTCTATCTAAAAGCCTATGGCAACAAATCGGTAGTGCCCGATACTGTGGCAATGACCACTGAGACCGTATTTGACCTGGCCTCCGTTAGCAAATGTGTCGGCACCACACTCTCTTTTCTCCAATTGGTGGAAAACGGCAGTATCCGTCTCACCGACCGCGTAGATATGTATATCCCGGATTTCCGGCCATGGATCGACCCTGACACAGGAGAAAAAACCGATATCAGGATCATCGACCTGCTCACACATAGTTCAGGCATTGAACCCTATATCGGCGTACCTGCCTATGTGGAAAGATTTGGCGAAGCCACACCTGACTCACTCATAAGATATATCGCAACGGAGGTTAAACGCAATTTCAAGCCTACCACGGGCTATATGTATAGCTGCCTCAACTTTATTACTCTTCAGCATATTCTTCAGAATATCACAGGACAGACTTTGAGCGACTATGCACAGACACATGTGTTTGACGCGCTTGAACTAAAAAATACTTGTTACAGCCCAACAGGACCCATTCTTGAACTCTGCGCCCCTACCGAAGTGCAAACTGACGGGCTGCCTCTCGTAGGCAATGTACACGATCCTATCGCACGCATTATCAATGTAGGCAATAGCGGCAATGCAGGAGTCTTCTCCAATGCGGAAGATCTCTCCGTAATTGCAGCTGCTCTGATGAACGGTGGTCAGATCCATGGACGCAGAGTCCTCGGCAAAATGACAGTAGAAAGAATGATTACTGTACCTGAGGAGAATTCCCCTCACATCGGACGCGCACTCGGCTGGGACAACCGTAGCAGTGCAGCTGGCATTCGCGGCGACCTCTTCAGTCGCACACGTACTATATGTCACACCGGCTACACCGGCACTTCAATGGTAATGGATATGGATTCAAAGACCGCTGTCATACTGCTCACAAACAGAGTGCATCCCGAAGATAAAGGAGGGCTGGCCAGGACCAGAGCCCTGGTGGCCAATATTGTGGCCGCATCAGTTGAAGAATAACTCAATCTATGGCAAAAGTCTGCATCAGCATAAGGGATATCGACAGCATCTACTGCAAGTTCATGGCCGAAACCAGGCGCGATGAAGTACTTGAGATACGGCTTGACAAATGCGGTTTCTCCGAACAGGAGATAAAGGATGTTTTTTCCTGCCGGAGAGAGGCAGCTCTTCTGGCCGCCTATCCTTGTCGTCTTGCAACGGAAAGGGAGGATGCCATAAACGCTCTCTCGACAGCCATTCTTGCAGGTGCAAATGCCGTGGATATTGAGACCTCTCTCCCTGAAGAGTCTCGCAAGTGGCTCTCTTCGCTGGCGATGAATAAATTTTGCAAGACCATCTACTCCTATCATAATTGGCACCACACTAACCCCGTGGAAGAACTTCGCTCTATTGTGAGTAATGCCTTTGCCGAAGGAGCGGATATAGTTAAAATAGTCACTACCGCCAAATCAGCGGATGATGCAAAGAGAGTCCTCTCCCTGTACAATGAATTCCCTCCCGGGCGACTTATTGCTTTTGCGATGGGTGCTGCGGGGGCTCCATCAAGACTCAAATCCGTCACCCTGGGAGCACCGCTCTACTATGTCTCCCCACGCCGCGGGTTTGAAACCGCACCAGGGCAACCCTGCTACTACAATTTGTTGGAGGGCGACATTAAGTTGAAAGGAGAGGTGGATATTCCTTCCTCCAAGAGTTTCGCACAACGCGCAATTCTGCTTGCAGCCCTTGCTAAAGGCACCACGCGTCTCTACAATCTTACCCTTTGTGATGACACCCAGTCAGCACTCTCAGTGGCCTGGCAATTGGGAGCAGATATCTCGTTTGAAGGTCGCACACTTGTCCTCACAGGACACCAGCACATTCATGAAAAGGGTCTGGTGGTTAAGGACAATAAACTTTTCGTAGGTGAATCAGGATTGCTGGCGCGCCTCTGTATCCCTCTTGCAGGTCTAAGCAACTCAGACATCAGCATAATTGGTGAAAAAACTCTCAACAATCGTAAAATCCGTGAACACGCAACGGCTCTGCGGTCAATGGGACTTAAAATCAGTTATCGCGACGAACATTACCTTCCCGCAACAGTTTCCGGAAGGCTCCATGGCAAAATTGTCAATATCTCAGGGGCTCGCGGATCCCAGATGATATCGGGAATGCTGCTTGCGCTTTCTCAATGCGCTCAAGACTCTATTTTACATATCGCTGATCCCACCAGCAATCCTTATATTGATCTTACCATCTATTTGGCCGAATTTTTTGGGATTGACATTGAGATCAGTGGAGAGGAATATGAGGATTCCAGATCCTTTTTTATCTCCGGCGGACAGCAGATAAAGCCCTTGCATGGACTCGAAGTGGAGAAGGATTGGAGTGCTGCCGCGATTATGCTTGTAGCCGGAGCGATGATGGGGGATGTCACCATCCGCGGTATGGATTTGTTCTCCAATCAGGCAGATGCGATGATATATGACTTCCTGGAGCAGAACCATGTGGATATCGTCAAGGATAAGGAGGGGAATATCAACATCCGAAAGTCCATTATTTGCCCCTTTGTATATGATATCACCGATGCACCCGATCTCTTTGCACCTCTATTCCTGTTAGCTACACGAGCTAACGGCGAAAGTTGTATACAGGGGATCCGTCGCCTTCGCAATAAAGAGAGCAATCGTGCACACAGTTTTGCCCAGGAGTTTCGCAAACTGGGTGTCCGGGTGGAGATTCGGGGCGACTACATGCTCATCAGGGGGAACGAGGATTTTGAATTTATGGGGGCTGAATGTTCCTCACACGGCGACCACCGCCTGGCAATGGTGCTTTCAATTGCAAACCTCCTCGCTACTTCGGAAATAGTAATAGACGATACCGATTGTATTGACAAATCCTTCCCGGGTTTTCTTGCGGAACTCGCCAAACTGGACCAAAGAAAATTTAATTGATATGAATAGCTTCGGTGAAAACTTCAGAATTACAATTTTCGGAGCGTCACACGCTCCGGTGGTAGGGATAACCATAGAGGGCGTTCCTAAAGGTTTGCCGCTTGATCCGATCGATTTTACACAAGATATCCTAAGACGCAAAAGCGGTAGAAAAGGCACTACACAGCGCATCGAGGAGGACATTCCTATCATAAAAAGCGGGATCCGCAAAGGAGATGACGGAGTAATGATTACTTCGGGCGAACCTCTGACCATCGAATTTGATAATAAAAACATTCGTCCGCAGGATTACACTTCGTTGAAAAATATTCCCCGTCCCGGTCATGCTGATTTTACGGCTTACGTAAAATATTTCTCGCAGAAGGGAGATTTTGAGAATGCTGATTTTACCGGTGGAGGTATTTTCTCCGGGCGAATGACACTACCGCTTGTAGCCGCGGGCGTTGTGGCCAAAAAGATCATCTCCCCCATTGATATAAAGGCCACTCTGATTGAAGTCGGAGAAATTTCCACCTTAGATAAAGATGCTGTGGATGCTCTTCTTGAGAAGACCATAGAAGAGGGCGACTCACTTGGAGGCATTATAGAATGTGTATGTACCAATATTCCGGCCGGACTCGGAGAGCCCTTCTTCAATTCCCTGGAATCTTTGATATCACACGCAATATTTTCCATTCCCGGTATACGCGGTATCGAGTTTGGTGACGGATTTGCAGCCTCATGGATGAAGGGATCCCAGCACAATGACCCCTTTGTCGATCAATATGGCCATACCGCGAAGAATGGAGCGGGAGGTATCAACGGCGGTATTTCCAACGGCAATCCTGTGATATTTCGTGTCGCCGTAAAGCCCACCTCTTCAATTCGCAAGACTCAGACCACCTTTGATTTTGCCAGGAAGGTGATGACCGAAATCTCAGTTTCAGGTCGACACGATGTCTGTTTTGCATTACGCGTGCCCCCTGTTGTGGAAGCAATGACCGCCTGCGTGCTTGCGGATATGCATTTGACTTAAATTAAACCTAGCTGATATGAAAATAATACGATTGGGAATGCTGACAATATGTTGTGCATTCTGCTGCCTGCTCTGCAGTTGTGACCGCACACACATAGGCATGGAGTCCGCTCTAAAGAGATATCTCAAGGATTCTCTGCCTGCGTTGACAGCCAGATGTGAAACCACTTTGGACGCTGCCTATATGGCACAAACTCTGGTCGGAGAGGTCAAAGACCATCCCGGATGGGAGGGTTATCCTGTAAAGCTGTATGAGTATTATACCGGAGTGGATAAACGTCTCGGCGTCGCTAAAAGAGGCAAAGTTCTTATGCTCAATCCTTCGCCTGAAAAGCTGGCTATATGGATTGCAGATGCGGTTTTCAATGCAACGGGAAGTGTATCATACGAGGATTTCGAGACCATCCGAGAATGGATCCAGTGGCAATCTGGAGCTCAGTTTCCCGTATCCGGAGTGGTCTATGAGGATATGTATGTTCCCGGACACTATGAGCCATATGTTTTCAAAGATGGAGTTACGGTCTATATCGCTGACACTACGATGTTTCCGCAGGTCAAAGAGAACCGTACCTGCACCGAAGAGATGCTCGACTTTTATCTGACGCTTACAAATGAGGATCTCAAACCAAATACAGGTCGTTATGCACGCATCGGCAGCACTACACGCGAAATGTACTATGCGGCAGGTGGAGAGGCGGCAGTTGGGAGCAGCTTAGAGGGAAAACGAGATCAGGCGTGGTTGGACGAGGTAGGACGTCTCTATCGTAAGGCCTGGAAGTCACACCACAATGAGCTGATTACAGCATTCGCCAAATACAAACTCAATCAGGAGTGATTTTGATAATTTCAAATATTTCTCTACTTTTGCCGACCTATTATATGTTTACCATATAATTACTGCCCGGATGGCGGAATAGGTAGACGCGCTGGTCTCAAACACCAGTGGCCGAGAGGCTGTGCCGGTTCGACCCCGGCTCCGGGTACGAGAAAAAGAGTTCGAGAGAACTCTTTTTTCTCTTTAATATCGTTTTCTATAAATATTTTCTATCTCTTTTTGAGTTATTTCAACATAGTTATTGGCAAGTAAGCGTTGTTGTGTTTTAATAACGCTATCTGCAAAGCCGGTGATATCGGCTTCCGTCATGCCATAATCTTTCAGAGGCTTCTTTTCTAAGAGGTTGGAGAGCAATTCGTCTAGTTTATCGTAGATATCTTCGCTTGGCCATTGGAAATTTTTGGTGAAAATATTATTGAGTTCTTGAATTTTCCCTGTGGGATTCTTCTGTTGATATATTTTAAATACTTCCGTTAAAAATTGATAATTGGATTCACCATGCGGAACGTGATATTTTCCTCCAAGAGGATAGGAAAGCGCATGCACGGCACCTGTTCCGGCATTTCCAAATGCAATTCCCGCGTAATTACTGGCCATAAGCATTTCGCCAAGGCGTTCAAGTCGATAATCCGGCCCATGTTCGGCTATCTTCATAAAGATATCAACTATTATTTCGATAGCAGCACGACTAAAGGTTTGAGTATATGGATTGGCTCTTGGTGATAAGTATGACTCCATAGCATGAATAAGAGCATCAATAGCGCTTGCAATATATGGTCTGTATGGAAGTCCGCGCAATAATTCGGGTATAAGCACTGCGTCGTCCGGCATTAAAGCATCGTCAGCCAAACCCATCTTTGTCTTTTTGGACTTTATTTCTGCAATGGAAATATTGGTCACTTCGCTGCCGGTTCCACATGTGGCAGGTAGAATAATGAGTTGTTTTTCTTTTACCAGCGGTATTTTTCGTTCAAAAGCATCTGTCACATCTTCCAATCCTTTTAGCACTAAAAGCTTGGAGATGTCCATGATGGTACCTCCACCGATAGCGATGACACGGCTAAATTTCAACGGCTTCACATCTCGCAAAATGGCATTCATCATCTCGTCCGAAGGTTCACCCGGACCATATTTTCCCTTCATAATGAAATAACATTTCAAATTGAGCGGCTTCATGAAAGGCTCGTATAGATAATCGTTAGTTACCACCAGGTCCATCTCGTTAAGACCGAACTCATGAGCAAATTCGGCAAACTTGTCAAATTGATGCAATCGGGTTTTCAGTTTAAAGAGTTGCATGATTGTATTTCGTTATTATTTATTCTGCGCACATGGAGCAAAATGAGGCTTTATGGACTTTAAAATAATATATCGCTATTTATAATTGACGCTGCAATGTAACAAACAAAAGCAAAGTTATTGAAAACAATTGGGATACTTGCATTTTACATAATATACGGGGAATAAATCAATCAACAAATTGCATAATTAGTTATGCAATTTGTTGAAAAACTGCTTGTTTTGTTGTGCAATTTGCCTGGTTTTGGATTTAGTTGTATAAAAAATTGATCAAATAGCGACAAATCGGATGTAGGAAATAGAGAAACATTTTTCTTAAATTTGTAGCAAATAACTTTTTCAGATGCCAATAATGACAAGGAGAACGGCTATGAATGAATTAATGCCTTACAATGAGCAATTCAAAACAATAATTGATATTATCGAGTCTGCCAGAGATCGTGCATATCGAAAGGTCAACGAGGAGTTGATTTTAATGTATCGTGATATTGGCAAGCACATTAGCGAACAATCTGAAAATGTAGAATACGGTGATGCATTCGTGCAGAAACTTGCCGATTTCTTCGCAGCAAATTACCCTGACTTAAAAGGTTTCAATCGTCGTGGGCTTTATAGAATGAAGCAATTCTACGAGCTTTATAAGGACAACCCAAAAGTGTCAACACTGTTGACACAATTGAGTTGGTCTAATCATTTAAAGATAATGTCAGCATGTAAAACGATGGAAGAACGTCTGTTTTACATGAATATGTGCATTAAAGGAAAATATAGTGCAAGAGAATTAGCAAGACAAATTGATAGCGGTTACTATGAAAGGTATATGTTATCGCAAAAACCACTAACTCCAGCCATTGACGAATCAAAAAAGTCAACCGGAAATGTTTTTCTCGACAATTATGTACTCGATTTTCTTGATGTGCCGGACCCTGTTTCAGAACGGGATTTACAGAAGTCTATATTACGAAATCTAAAAAGCTTCATACTTGAAATCGGCAAAGATTTCACTTTTATTGGAGAACAATACCGCGTGCAGGTCGGAAAGCACGACTATTATATCGATTTGCTTTTCTATCACAGAGGACTTTCATGTCTTGCGGCGTTTGAGCTGAAAATAGGGGAATTCAAGCCGGAGTATGTAGGCAAGATGAACCTCTACTTAGAAGCTCTTGATCGTGAAATGAAAAAAGACAACGAAAATCCGAGTGTGGGTGTTATCCTTTGCGCCAGCAAAGATGATGAGGTTGTGGAATTTGCGCTTAGCCGAAGTTTATCTCCCACAATGGTCTCTGAATACAACCTCAAATTGATCGACAAGAAACTGTTACAAAGAAAGTTAAAGGAATACATCGAGTTGGCAGAAACAATTTCGGAAGATTAATAATGATACCAATAATGTAATTGACCTCAAAACTGCTACATCTGTAGCAGCTTTGCTATATAAATCGGTAATGATATTGCATGAATAGTCATTTTTCGACAGATAACGCATTTTTCTTTCTTTTTCTATCAAAATAGTGGCGGTTTTGAGTTAAATTTTGCTGTTTCTTGTCGGAATTTACCATTCTTGCAGTGTTACCGCTTTTTCCAAATATAATCTTTCCAAAACAACCGGTTTCTGTTTTTTATAACAATCAGCTCTTTGTTTAAGGGTTCGAATTCAAAAAAACACTTGTCAAAGTATGATAAAGTTATTATTAGATAATTTGTCTCTTCCGTATCAATATTTTCCTCAAAAAAGTCAAATAACGCTTTTTAGTCTGCCCCACTTTATTTTATTTAAACAATAAGACAATAGCATTAACACCGTTATTGTAACTATTGTGTATATTATATACATAAACAGATTGCGTGGTAATACCTGGAAGTATCTTACAGCCAAAACAAATTCGGTATGCAACAAATATATTATCAAACTATCTTTTCCAATCTTAGATAAGATATTATTTTCTTTTGTCAATCTCAATATTATGACGCTGAAGCTAATTCCAATAATATATGCGGAAAATCGCCCAAACATATTCAATTTACTCCATTCAAACGACATCGAATTTGTCAGTATGAAAAAGTAGTTCTGTCCCTTATATATCATAATCGGAACTAAACAAAGCAAACATAAGATAAACCATTTGATGTCCAATTTGCTGATTCCCTCTTTCAGTTGCTTTCCTTTTGAAAAATAACCTAACATAAAATATGGAAGGAATGCAAATATTCTTTGTATTGCCAGAGTTGAGTTTCTTGGAACAAAACCTATTGCAAATCCTACAATAAAACAAGAGACTATAATGATGGTTTTGTTAGTTAAGTAGTCTTTAAGGAAATAGATACCAATTCTCCAAAAAAGCACACACCATATATACCAAAGATGCCAATAAGGTGTTAGAAAACCTCTTATTGAGAAATCTCCATGCAATATTAGTTCTATCGTTTGGAATACAATATATAGTATAGCGGCTTTCTTAATTCCACGAATAATTCTATCATCCTCGCTTGGCGTCAAATACCCTGATAAGAATACAAATAACGGCATATGGAATGAATAGATAATATTCCTGATGAGGCAATCAATCGGGCATTCAAATGTTGTTTCCAGAAAATGTCCGAATACAACAAGGATAATCAATATACCTTTTATGGTATCTATATATACACTTCTTGACGCTAAAGAGGTTGTTTTACTCCCTCCTGTTGACATTTGGTCACGCTCTTTTAGTATCATGCGTTTTTGTATAGTTTAAGTTTTATCACAAAATTACTGATTTTCTTTATTGCTACACTCATACTATCTTGTTGGAATAATTTACATTTTGTCGAAAAATCTTCGATAGCGATATTTATGGCTGCTTCTTGTAAAGTTGTTGGTGTTTTTGACCAATTTATAGTTTGAATATTTTCCATCTGTTCCCAGCGGTATTATATATTCTCCATAATACTTCCAATACTCATTCTCAAAAACCCTTTTTCCTTCTATCAATATTTCAAAAAAGTTAGCCTTTGAACCAACTACTTCATAGGTAGGAGAATATTGTCCTTTAGTATCTACAATATAAAATGAAGAATAATTTCCCGACACAACTGTTTTATCAAATTGATCTCTGAATTCTAAAGTGTCCTCAGTCGGTGTAATTAAATAGAGATGATAATTAATTATACGATTATCCGTACTGCGTATCTGAAAGGTATTTCTTTTGGCTCTTTTGTGAGACTCAGATACCACCATTTTACTCCTTTGGGGTTTGCTGTCCAATACGAGAATAGTATCGTTTCGTAGTTGCCAATTTCCTTCTATTTCGCTCTTTAGAAACTCCGACTTACAGTAATAAACAAACCTTCCATCTTCAAGCAAATCTATGCTCTCATAATAATGAGGAGCTTTGTATGTATAGAGATTACCGACCGCATCCTGCGAATACAGAATCAAAGGAGAAAGAAGTAATCCCAGAAAAATCGTTATAGTTTTATTCATATTTTCAACATCTGTTTCTCAGTATATCGGAAAGAAAAAATTTGATAAAACAACCAACCACAATAGTATTGTAATAATCAGAAACCATTTCATTCCAATCTTATTTCTCATTAAAAGTATAGAAATAAAAATCCCAATTATTGAAAGAAAAGAATTTACCACTAACACCCAATTGGGATACATAAACAAAAACAATCTTCCGCTCGTGAAATTGTATAAATAACACCAATGAAGCGAATAAAACAGTATCAGCACATTTATACATATTCCTACTACTCCAACTATTTTATTTGCTCTTTTCATGTTTTTCCAATTATATACTGCCTGATCTTTGTTTATTCGCCACACGTTCTCAAAAGGACGTGATAATATTCGTTTGGTGTTTTCCATATTAAAAAATGGTAATCGCCGCCACCGACAGCCGGTATTTGATCTTGTTTGAAAACAAATTCTTTGCTTGTCGGCAAAACCTCAAATATGTCAAGGGTAACTTTATTGGAAATGAAAAAATTTATATCATTAATCACCACGTAATAAGATAATAGATCCTGAATATTAGACTCAGTTCTAAATTCATCTATCGTTAAATAATACTCATTACCGGACAAACTTGACTGAAAAAAATTTAGAACATAAAAATCGTTTTTGCTGAAACACCTTTGTTCTGTTTTAGATAAATCTGAAAGGATTTCTGTAAGTGCATCATCTTTAAACCCCACTTGTTGCAGAGTTAATGTTGTTGACCTATTTTGTCCCGGACAGTTGGCTGATGTAACAACAATTATAAGGTATAAGAGTATTCGTTTCATACTTACCTCCTTTCATTTTTCGCATCTCATATTGACCTTTTCTCGGCACAGCTTCAAGATGCCTTAATTCTACCATATTGTAAAATTACTCATTTTTAGGTGGATAACGCAATTATTTCCATTTGCGAATTAAATCCCCTAAAGTTATATTTGTAGGATAAAATCTCAAATCCCATGAAACATTTTCTCTATTCACTCGTATTGCTGCTCCTTTTGGTGAGTTGTGGCAACAATAATTCTATAAATACGAAAAAAATGAACCTCGCCATGCTGGCGACCGATCTGGAAATCCTGGCCGCCGATGATATGGAGGGGCGAGCCCCCTGTACGGCCGGCGGGGAGCGGGCCGTCCGTTATCTGCAATCACGAATGGAGGAAATTGGGCTGGAGCCGGCCTTTGGCGAAAGCTATTTACAGGAAGTTCCTTTGGTCAAGATTCTCCCCGATCCATCCGAGCCGGTGGTTGTCAAGGATAAAAAGGGAGTGCTTCAATATACGAACGGGGCCGAAATCAGCCTCTGGAGTCCGATGTTGAGCCCTGAAATTTCGCTAACGAACAATGAGATCGTGTTTGTCGGTTTTGGAATCGATGCACCCGAACATAACTGGAATGATTTTGAAAAAATAGATGTTAAGGGAAAGACGATTATGGTGTTGGTCAATGACCCCGGATTCTTTACGCAAGATTCCACGCTTTTCAACGGCACAACCATGACCTATTATGGGCGCTGGACCTATAAATTTGAAGAAGCGGAGCGCAAGGGCGCTGCGGGATGTATTATTGTGCATGAAGATGTAGCTGCCGGCTATCCTTGGGCTGTACCTTCCCGCCATTCGAGGGATCCGGAATATTATCTGCAGGACGAGGCACAAAGCGAGAAGCAATGTAAAGTGCTCGGCTGGATCTCCCAATCTGCGGCGCGCGATTTGTTGGCTCGCTCCGGATACGATTATGATGCACTCAAAGAGGCGGCTGTCACCCGAGATTTTACTCCCATTCAGCTTCAAGCTAAGTTCAATGTTCGTCTCCGCAATTCCTGGGAAACCTGCACTTCGCACAATGTGGCGGGGGTACTGAGGGGTTCGACTGCCCCCGATGAAGCGGTTGTATATGTGGCGCATTGGGATCATCTGGGCATCGGTCGTCCCGTTGATGGGGATTCCATCTACAATGGTGCCTCGGATAATGCCGCAGCTATGGCGTGGGTATTGGCTATTGCAGAGGAATTTAAGGTACAACCACAAACTGAGCGTTCGCTCTTATTCTTTATCCCCACCGCAGAAGAGTCGAGTCTGTTGGGTAGTTACCATTATGTGGAAAATCCCGTTTTCCCGATGGAAAAAACGGTAGCTGGATTCAATTCCGATGTTATCTTGATGTTGGGAAGATTTGAAGATGTCACCGTGACCGGACTCGGGCACTCCGAATTGGATCAATATCTTGAAAAAGAGGCTCTAAAACAAGGTCGTTATATTTCCAATGATCCGAATCCGGAAAACGGCATGTTTTTCCGCTCCGATCAGCTGCCTTTTATGAAAAAAGGAGTTCCGTTCCTATTTGCCAAGGGCTATACCCATCAGCGCGAACTGGGCAAAGAGGCAACCCTTCAAATCATCGCCGATTATTGGAAAAATGTTTACCACAAACCATGTGACGAATTCGTCTCCGAACGAGACAAACTGGATGGCCTGTTCGAAGACGCACAGCTCTTTTTCAGTGTCGGTTACCGCATCGCCAACGAAAAAACCTACCCTCAATGGCACAAAACCTCGGAATTTTATCAGGAAAGATGTGTGGATAGAGTTTTATAAGGACGACTATAAATAAACCATCCTAGTAGTAAAAATGATTAGCAAATTTGTTTGTTATTCGTATTTACCACATTTTGAGTAGCGCCGATTTTTCCTATCAATAAGTGTAGCATACTCAAATTGGACGTAGGTATAATGCCTCTGATTTTTACAAAGAACGGGGTGTGGAGAAATGAAAATAAGAGCCCATATATTTCTTCTGACTTTGCTGATGGTTGTTACAGCCTGTGATCCTCAACGTCAAATACATATTGATACCACAGAGGTTAGTTATTTCAATGGCATCACCGGCAAAAATGAAATAATGGAGAGTTACCGGATAACAAATAATTCAGACGAGGATTATTTTACCTGGGTATCATTGGAACCGATTAATGAGAGAACAAATACGGAGCTGATTCACGATTACTTTAAAAAGAGGAAAGGCGACTTCTCTTTTCTTGAAGCGATGTTTGAAAACTTATTGGATGAGCAACCAACAGTCATAGGATATTCATTTATCAAAAATATTAATCCGGGTGAAACCTTCCACTATTTTATTGCCAAGAATGAGAAATCATCCGTTTTTTATCTAGAAAGAATAGTTCTTATCAAGAGAAAAGAAGTAGAACAATATCTAAGAATGCAGATTGATGACAAGTGTTTTTACGAGTCACCAAGTATCATTTTGACTGAAAAATAGCTTAAATTTCCGCTCAGGCAATGACTCCCTCTTTTTTAAACCATCTTATTGTATCTGCGAGGGTTTCTTTAAATGGTCTTGTAATAAAATTCAGTACTTTGCGGGCCTTTTCAGATGAAAACAGAGAGTTTGTTGTCAAGATATGCAACGATTGAGTGGAAAATAGTGGAGTTCGTTTTTTGAGCTTGTAAAAGCAATTATAGCTAGGCATAAAAATTTTGACCAGCCACATTGGTGCCATGAATATGGGTTGTCTTTTACCTGTGAGGTTTTTAAAAGTCCTGAAAAATTCTTTAATGGATATATAGCGGTTGCTCAGTATATAACATTCTCCCCTGCCCCCTTTCTTACAGGCAGATATGATTCCTGTAGCCACATCGCGAACATCCACAAAATCAAAACCTCCAACTACCCCCGAAGGCATCTTTCGGCGCCAACAGGTAATTACCAACTGTGCCGTATGATTATTGGTGGGGGAATTGGGACCGCAAATACCTGTTGGATGTATGACAGTAACATCCAGACCCTTTTTCCCCGCATCCAGGACATATTGAGTCGCCTCAGCCTTGGTTTGGGCGTATTGTCCATAAACAAGATTCTTATCGAAATGATCGACCTCATATGTGATCTTTCCTTTGGGTTGCTCCGGAATGGCATGGACCGAACTTACGTAGACAAGCTTAGTCGCATTGTACTTAATTGCTGCATCTGTAATGTTCTGTGTTCCCTTAACGTTGACATCATAAACGATTTGCTGGTATTCCAGGGAAGTAGTCACGATACCAGCAGCATGTATCACATACATATCAGTATCAGGATCAACACGGAAAAAATCTTCCAAAGAGGAGGGGTCCACTACGTTTCCATAACAAACTTCAACCTGAGAAGGTAAGCGCGAATTCAACTTATCACCCGGTAGTGCCAGTACGCGAACTTTTTTGTCATCGGCAATTAACTGAGATACTATTGTGAGGCCTAAGTGACCGGTTGCTCCGGTAACTAAATAAATTTCATCTTTTTGCATACTGCAAAAACGGCAAATATTGTGCCATCGGTATGGCAAACCCCCCATAATATGCTGTCTATAAGTCATTTTATGCAGATATCTACTTTTTCAAAAAACACTAGCACCAATCTTTTGGAAATGTCAGAAGCGACTAAAAATGTTTAAATTTGTGTTATTATGAAAACAATGAAAAATAGAGGATATGTTCACGTTTATACCGGAAACGGTAAGGGAAAAACCACAGCAGCGCTTGGGCTCACATTGCGAGCTGCAGGAGCCGGAAAAAAGGTTTTTATAGCCCAATTTGTAAAGGGACAACGTTACTCTGAAGTAAAAGCGATAGAGAAATTTCTGCCAATAGTTGAAATAAAACAGTACGGGCTGGATTGTTTTATAAGGAACAAGCCCACACAAGCCGATATTGATGCTGCGCACAAGGGATTGTGTGAAATTAAAGAGATCATCCTCTCCGGCAAATATGATGTCGTGGTATTGGATGAGGCTAATATTGCTGTTTACTACGGTCTTTTTTCAGTTCAGGAGTTTATTGATATCATCACACAAAAACCAACAGAAACTGAAATCATCATTACCGGCAGATATGCGGCACCGGAATTAATCGAAGTGGCCGATTTGGTCACCGAAATGAAAGAGATCAAACATTATTACACCCAAGGCGTAGAAGCCCGAATCGGGATAGAACACTGATAAGATTTTTCCGAACAACGTATCTATATATGGATGAGCACATAAAGTGCTTATTTTGTAGAAGGCCGGACATCGCGTTGATAACTTTTGAAAACCTTTATTGTTTTAGTAGAAAGAATAAATTACATTTGTGACGCATTTGGTTCTTGTCCGAATCTCCTTTCGGATAAAGATGAAAAGGGAATGCCGTGAAAGTCGGCAACAGTTCCCGCTGCTGTAAGCTCTATAAATGTACTGAACACTACTTTTGCCACTGTCTCGATCAATTCGGATGGGAAGGCGTTCGGAAACAAGAGCAAGTCAGAAGACCTGCCAATTTGCATGCTAAGTTTTTGATGTCTTCGGGTTAAAGGACAGTCCAAAATAGTCAAATAATACTATCACTCACAGAGCTGTTAGCATTTTAGACTACCTTGTCGTACCGGAACACCTCAAAAATCAGGGTGTAACTACCCTATTGCTGAAATTTGAAGAATGGTAAAAAATTTAAATAGTCTGATAAAGTGAGTCACAAAGAAATTTATATCGTAAAAAGAGATGGAAAACGGGTGCCTTTTTCCATCAAAAAAATTGAAAATGCCATTTCTAAAGCATTTTTATCAGTAGGTTCTTTTGCGACGCAAGAGGACTTTGTCGCCATCCTCTCACGTCTGCACATTTCAAATGGGATGACGGTGGAAGAGATCCAAAATCAGGTTGAGATCGCCCTGATGGCGGAAAAATATTTCGCCGTAGCCAAATCTTACATGCTCTATCGACAAAAGCATACGGAGACACGCGAGATTCGGGATAAAATGAACTTTATGATGAACTACTGCGATGCACAAAATGCGGCCACAGGCAGTAAGTTCGACGCAAATGCCAATGTGGAGAAGAAAAACATTGCCACTCTCATTGGAGAGCTGCCCAAAAAGAGCTTTATCAACCTCAACCGCAGGATGCTGACCGACAGATTGAAGGAGATGTATGGAAAAGAGTTTGCCGACAAATATATCGGAATGCTCAACGAACATTTTATTTACAAAAATGACGAGACCAATCTTGCCAACTATTGCGCCAGCATTACTATGTACCCGTGGTTACTGCACGGCACTATCCCTGTCGGTGGCAACTCAACCCCGCCTACCAACCTGAAGTCCTTTTGTGGCGGATTTGTCAATCTGGTTTTTATCGTATCAAGTATGTTGAGCGGAGCTTGCGCTACGCCCGAATTCCTGATGTATATGGACTACTTCATCCGTCTGGAATATGGGAATGATTACTACAATCGGGTTGATGATGTAGTGGACTTGTCCAAGCGGCGCCGCACTCTCGACAAGACTATTTGCGACTGTTTCGAGCAGATTGTCTATTCAATCAACCAGCCTACCGGAGCGCGCAATTTCCAAGCTGTTTTCTGGAATATCTCCTATTATGACCGCCCCTATTTCGAAAGCCTGTTTGGAGAGTTTGTCTTCCCCGATGGCAGTCGTCCAATATGGGAATCCCTGAGCTGGCTTCAAAAACGATTTATGAAGTGGTTCAATGCGGAACGCAACAGGACGGTACTTACCTTTCCGGTAGAAACTATGGCGCTGCTTGCCAAAGGAGATGATCTTATTGATACCGAATATGCCGATTTTACAGCGGAAATGTATGCTGAAGGACATTCATTTTTTACCTATATGAGTGAAAATGCCGATTCGCTCTCAAGTTGCTGCCGTTTGCGCAATGAAATCCAGGATAATGGATTCAGCTATACGCTTGGTGCAGGTGGCGTTTCCACCGGCTCGAAAAGCGTTTTAACCATCAACCTCAACCGCTGCGTACAGTATGCCAAGCGTATCGGAAGAGATTATCTGGATTTTCTGGCAGAGGTGGTAGATCTTACCCACAAAGTGCAGCTCGCCTACGACGAAAACCTGAAAATGTTTTTGGAAAAGGGGATGTTGCCCCTCTTTGATGCGGGATATATCAATATGGGCAGGCAATATCTGACCATTGGCGTCAATGGATTGGTTGAAGCTGCCGAATCGTGCGGTATTGAAATAAATGATAATCCCGAATATGTCACTTTCGTGCAGGAGATTCTTGGCCTTATCGAGAGTTACAATAAAAAATATCGTTCCGATGGAGTGATGTTCAATTGTGAAATGATTCCGGCTGAAAATGTGGGGGTAAAACATGCCAAATGGGATCGTGAAGATGGTTATTTCGTTCCCCGCGACTGCTACAATAGTTATTTCTACCGTGTAGAAGATAGTTCGCTCAATGTTCTGGATAAATTTCGCCTGCATGGGCGAAAATATATCGAAAGACTTACGGGTGGTTCCGCACTTCACATGAATCTGGAAGAGCATCTCACCAAAAGTCAATACCGTCAATTGTTACGCGTTGCTGCCCGTGAAGGGTGTAATTATTTTACCTTTAACATTCCCAATACGGTGTGCAACGAATGTGGCTGCATCGACAAGCGTTATTTGAAGCAATGTCCCAAATGCGCATCACAAGATATTGACTATCTGACACGCATCATAGGCTATATGAAACGGGTAAGCAACTTCTCGGCAGCACGTCAGGTAGAGGCACAGAAGCGATATTACGGAAAATTGGAAAAGGAGAAGGAAGCAATTGCATGCTAAAATATGTGGATTACGATATCGTTTTTCAGGAAGTCCCCGATGAGGTAACGTTGGCTATTAACTTATCCAACTGTCCATATCGCTGCGTTGGATGTCATAGCCCTCATTTGCGCAGCGACATTGGGGAAGAACTCTCCGAAAAAGCTCTTTACGACTTGATTTGCAAATACGAAAATGCAATTACCTGCGTCTGTTTTATGGGCGGCGATGCCGCGCCCGCTGAGTTGTGTGGATTGGCAGCTTTTATTCGAAAAAAATGGGATCACAAAATCAGAACTGCCTGGTATTCCGGAAACAATACTCTGCAAAACAAAGAATCGATGCGCTTTTTTGACTATATCAAACTAGGAGAATATATTCAATCACTCGGCGGATTGAACAAAAAAACCACCAACCAACGCCTCTATCGCATTCACAACGACACAATGCAGGACATCACATCATTAATGCAAAAATATACCCTCTCCGAAGCTTGATAATCAGCTAACTAGTTATCTGCGAAAACATTTTTTTAATATAATGTTTTGTCGCACACACAATTTTTCCTACCTTAGTGGCCGTTTGGAACGCATTAATCAAATTCAATATGGCACAATACGAAGTTGATGGAGACGGATTCTTGAAGGATCCGGACATTTGGAGTAAAACCGTGGCAGAAACCTTTGCCCAAGAAGACGGAATCAGCGAATTGACAGAAGATCACTGGAAAGTAATTGACGTAATACGTGAACACTATCTGGAAAATGGTAATGCCCCGATGGTTCGCAAAATCTGCAAATCCACCGGATTGAAATTAAAAGAAATTTATGAATTGTTCCCCTTGGGACCTGCCCGTGGCGCTTGTCGTGTAGCCGGATTGCCCAAACCTGATGGTTGTGTATAGTGCTATGGAATGGTATCATATTTTAGCATGGGTGGCCTCAGTAATATGTTTCGGCATATTCTTTGGCCATTTTATTCGCCTCATAAGTTTTGGGTTGCCCAAAGATAAGGCTAAAACGCAAGGCAAGACATCGGCCGGCATTCGTTATGCTTACATCAATTCCATGATGCCACAACATAAAGAATCGGCCTACCTCCATCTTCCGACTTACACCGCAGGGATCATTTATCATTTAGGGACCTTTTTATCCCTGCTTCTGTTGATCTTTTCGCTTATCAATATTTGGATAGGTTGGAAAATGCCCGAACTTTTGGGATGGATACTGGGAGGTTGTCTGCTAATTTCGACACTTTGCGGTTTGGGAGTTTTAATTAAACGTATTGTCAAGCAGGAATTGCGCTCTTTTTCCAACCCAGACGACTACATTTCCAACGGTTTAACGACCATATTTCAAGCTATAACGGCACTTTTTATAGCATTCCCCCATCTGCCTGCCATTGAAATAGTTTACTTTATCATATCCGTTTTGTTTCTGGTGTGGTTTCCGCTCGGCAAAACACGTCACATTCTCTATTTCTTTTTTGCCCGTTTACACCTCGGTTATTTTTATGGTCGCCGAGGCACATGGCCTGAACATTAAACGCTATGAAACCGATTGATCCCGTAAAACGAGAAAAGGCGCTGGCCCTTTTGGCCGATACCTCGGATAGTAAATTACGCACTCATCTGAATTCGTGTGTTCGATGCGGTCTTTGCGCAACCAGTTGTATGTATTATGACACCTTCCACGAAGCGAAGTATATTCCCGCTGTCAAAGTGGATATTGTGGCCTCCATATATAAACGTTATAACACCTTTTTAGGTAAACATGCGCCTAAATTGGTCAATGCCCGCCCCTTGAATGAAGAGACGGCGGAAGAGATGGTAGACCTGCTTTTCGGATCCTGCACCATGTGTGGCCGCTGCGTCACCCATTGCTCCATCGGAGTAGATATCTCCTATCTCGTCCATAAAGGCCGGGAGATGCTGGCAGAGATGGGTATGGTTCCGGCCTCATTGCAGTCCACGGTGGATGCCGCAGTACAGACCGGCAACAATATGGCCATTCCCGTCGAAGAATATACGGATACGATCGAATGGATGGAAGAAGAACTGCAAGATGAAGTTGAAGACGAAAATGCTCGTATTCCACTGGACGAATCGGATCGCAATGTCTTCTATACCCTCAATCCGCGCGAACCTAAGTTTTTTCCGCTCTCTATTAAGGCAATGGCTAAAATTTTCTATGCTGCTCAAGAAAGCTGGACACTTTCTTCCAAATACTACGATGTAACCAACTACGGTTATTTCAACGGAAATACTGCTGAAGCAACCTTGATTGCCCGTAACCTCCACGATGAGGTACTTCGTTTAAAGGGAAAACGTTTGATTTTGGGAGAATGTGGACACGGATCCTACGCTAACCGTTGGGAAGGACCCAATTATTTGGGACATTCCTACGAATTCGATATGATAACAGCCGTGGAACTGATCAAAGAGTACATCGATTCAGGACTGATTCGTTTGGATAAAAGTCTCAACAGCGAACCGGTTACCATTCATGATCCCTGTAACTTGATACGCAATGGAGGCTTGTTTAAGACCCTTCGCTATGTGTTGCACGCATCGTGCAGCAGTATAATAGAAATGGATCCATACGGTAACGACAACCATTGTTGCGGAGGCGGAGGTGGACAGTTGGCTATGAGTGAGTATAATGAACGCCGACTCGGAATAGGCAAGATCAAAGCCGATCAAATTCGCAAGAGCGGCGCCAAGATTGTAATTACCCCCTGTCACAACTGTGTCGACCAGTTGTTGCAATTGAATCACACCTACAAATTGAATGTAAAGATCATGACCGTTGCAGAAATTGTAGCAAACGCATTAATATTATAATTATAATTACAATACAACATGAGCAAATTGATTTATTTGGACAATTCGGCCACAAGTTTTCCGAAGCCCGATAGTGTATACGAGTTTATGCACTCGTTTTATTGTTCCAAAGGAGTAAGTCCGGGACGTTCGGGCTTTGATGCCGCTTTGGAAGCCGAAGATATGGTAACATCCACCCGCAAAATGTTGACCCGCCTTTTTAACGGTGGCGAGGACTACAACCGACTTACCTTCAGTTACAACGCCACTGATTCACTCAACCTGATCATCAACGGTTTAGTCGAAAAAGGGACCCATGTCGTTACAACAATGTTGGAACACAACTCCGTTTTGCGGCCACTTTATGTTCACGAACAAGCAGGAACAATCGATGTTACCTATGTGCCCTTTGATGAGGATGGTTATGTGCATCCGGAGGATATCGAAAAGGCGATCCGTCCGAACACTAAACTTGTGATTGTTACTCACTGTTCCAATGTAGTAGGTACCATTCAACCGTTGACGGAGATAGGAGCAATCTGTCGCAAAAAAGGTATCCTTTTCGTTGTAGACGGGAGCCAGGGTGCAGGTGCTGTAGATTTGGATATGCAAGCCAGCAACATCGACGTATATTGCTTTACAGGTCACAAATGCCTGATGGGGCCGACAGGAATCGGTGGTTCATACGTACGCGAAGGAGTCGAAATCAACCAAACCCGTGCCGGCGGTACCGGCGTCCGTTCTGCTTATCCGGGACACTTGGAAGAATATCCCTATCGTTTGGAATATGGCACCCTCAACATCTTGGGCGTGGCAGGTCTCCATGCCGGTGTAAAATGGATTACCGAACAGGGAATAATGAACATTCACAGACGTGAAATGGAATTGTGGAACATCCTGGTGGATGGCCTGCGCAAGAATCCGGCTGTTAAGCTCTATTGCTGCAAAAGTGCTGAAAACCACAATCCGGTACTCTCGTTCAATATCAATAACTTCGATTCCAGCGATGTCGGCACCATGCTGGATGTGGACTACAACATTGCAGTTCGTATCGGTCTGCAGTGTGCACCCAAAGTACACGAAGGTATCGGTACCATCAACAATCACGGAACAGTTCGTATGAGTATAGGTGCCTTTACCACGGAAGAAGAGATCATTGCCGCCATCAATGCCGTAAATGAAATTGCCTCCCTGCGTAACTAATCATCGCTAAAAAGATCCTCAGATCATTTATAATAAAGAAGCCCTCGGTTATTGATCGAGGGCTTCTTTATTAAGTTGTTATTTACCAACCTTCATGACTTCTCCATGATCCTTGACAATGGCGCGGAGCCAACGCTCGCGAGGAATATCATTGATAGGACGAGCGGGAATTCCTTTACCGGATCCGTTATCCTTAAATGTACCATCCTCATTCTGCTGCTTGATATTGCCATCAATGAATTTGACAAGCAGAAACTCCTCCAGCTCCAACCATCTATTAAAGAGCTGTTCCGACCTCTTAGCAGAGAATTCAGTAAGAGAGGCGATAGCCTGTCCTCTGTTTCCTGCTTCCAGCATCTTGAGCGCTTTAACATCAGCCTCTTTGATAAGCTTCAGACTACCTAGCTCGAAAGCATCAATCTCAGCTCTAAGAACGGGCTCTACTCTGTTGTAGAAAAGATAGGCAAAGTGAGTCACTTTATTAAATAGCCAAAATGCAGAAGTGGGTGAGTAGGTGGTCATACCTCCGTTGCCAACTCTGAAACACTCGGGAACCTCCGTAATTGAAGTATAGATAGGAGTCACAGCAGAGGTGGCAGCGTCGTCTACTCCAAACCAAATCACGCCTCCGATCTCATCGGGAAGCCAGCCGCGTGACTGGGCTACAAACCAGAATCCTGTCTGTTGGGTGGCGATTGAGCGCTCATAGCGATATGCCTTTCCATCCACTTCAAAGCCCATCGGGCGCCATCTGTAGGGAATCTCGTGAGGACCCGCGCCCACATCATATCTGAAATCCATAGGAGTGTCCTCAAAATGGTCTCTCATCACATCAGCGAGTTCTTTAACTCCAACTTTTTCTGCGGGTTTTATATAGAGCGGCATCTTATTGTCAGGATTGTGGCCAAAAGCGAAGTCGAGATATTTGTCTGCATCGAATGTGCCTTTGCCGAGAATATTGAAAGCAGCCCATACTCTTGCTTCGCAGCCTCTGAGTGCTCCCCAATCTGCCGGCGCATAAGCATCACAGAAGCTGAAGTCCTTATCTTCACCGGTGAAGTAGCCTTTGGAGCGGGCAAAGGAGATTACATCTGGAGTATAGAGACAGTTTTCGGGATCATTAAGGGGAAATTTGTGGATACGGCTCTGATTGGCGTGTGCACTGATATATCCGTCAGGAATCCTGATAGCAACCCAAACAGCTCCGAGTTCTTCTCCCTTACCCACAATCTCCATTATCCAACATTCATCCTTATCCGCAATAGAAAATGATTCTCCTCCCGAAGGAAATCCATATGTCTGGAGAAATTCATCAATAATGGTAATTGCCTCTCGTGCAGTACGTGCTCTCTGGAGAGTAACATAAATTAGGGAACCGTAATCCATTATGCCGTGACGGTTAGCCAATTCTCGGCGTCCTCCAAAAGTGGTTTCCGCAATAATCAGCTGGTGTTCGTTCATATTGCCCACGGTCTGGAATGTACGCTCAACCTGGTCAATTTGGCCAAGATACCTTCCCGAATCCCACTCATAGATCTCCATTTTCGATCCCTTAGGCCATGTAGTGGCGGGCACATAATAAAGTTCGCCATAGAGCTGGTGGGAGTCAGCGGAGTAAGTCACCATACAGGAACCATCTTTGGAGGCCCCTTTGGTCACAATAACATTGGTGCATGCGTTGGCTTCCACCTGTCCCAGCCAAAAAGCGAGCATCAGGCAGATTACGATTTGGAATGTTCTCTTCATTGTTTTCAGTTTTTTTATTAATATTTTCACGAATATAATAAAAAACTTGTTATCGGGATGATTCTAGAGTATTTTTCAGAAAGACAAAATCCATCATTTTCGTTTCTTTGTTGTATATTTGCATCCTAATAACTTTCACATCATGAGATACTCCAGGTTTTTGTTGACGATAACGCTGACACTGCTTTGCGGTAGCTTTTTGTATGCACAAAACCCTCAAGGCGAGCAGGGTCCGACCAATTTTATAGAGGTGGCCGCCAAAGAGGCAGACAATCTGATGAAAGAATTCGATCTCGATTTCCGTCAGGTCTTTCTTGTAGATTCCCTTTTACAGGATATGATGCCGAAAATGAATGAGGAGATGACTGCCATTCAGCGCTCAGGTGCCACCAATCGCGAAATCTTTATGATCACATATGACAAATGGCTCGACGCCATTGACAAGGAATACGAGAAAATATTTGACGAAGACCAGTGGAAACGATACCTCAAGTCGGCTCGCGGCAGAGAAAAACGCAAACGTGATAAACGAATGGCAGAGAGAGAAAGTATGAAGTAGTATGTAGTCAGGAGTATGAAGTGTGTGGTGAAGAGTATGAATTGGGGAGTGGGGAGTATGTAATAGGGAGTATGTAGTATGTGATGTGTAGTGAGAAGTAAGAAGTGTGTGGTTGGTAGTAATGAGGAATGAGTGATTAGCAATTAAGAATTTAAAATAAAGAATAAAGATTATTATAACTTAAAACACAACAAATGTTAGCAAAAGAATGGTTAAAGAACGCTCAGGGCGTTATGAATAAGATTGAGGCAACTCAGATGGAGAATATCCGCAAGGTTGCAGAAGTAATGGCAGACACTATCCAGTCAGGTCGTTGGGTACACACCTTCGGCTGTGGCCACGCCACACTCCCGATAGAGGAGATGTATCCCCGTATCGGCGGCTTTGTAGGATTTCATCCCCTGTGCGAGCTTCCCCTTACATTTTTCACCCATATCACCGGTGAGATGGGTATTGACCAATTCCTCTTCCTCGAAAGGACCGAAGGCTATGGCAAAGCCATTATGAAGGGTTGGAATTTCGACGAGAAAGACGTGCTTTGGCTCTTCTCACATACCGGCATCAACGCAGTTAATATAGACGTTGCCCTTGAAGCAAAAAAACGCGGTATGAAGGTCATCGCATTTGGCTCGGCAGAACAGACAGGCAACAAGGTTCCCCGTCATTCAGGCGGCAAAAACCTCTTTCAGATAGCCGATTATGTGGTGGATACCTGCTGTCCCCTCGTTGATGCATCAGTTGACCTCAAAAACCACCGGGACAAGATCGGTCCCGTATCTACGGTGGCATTTATCACTGCCGTATGGATGACCATCTGCACCGTTGCCCAGATTCTCGCTGATCGCGGCGAAAAACTCTTTATCCATCCTTCTCATAATGTACCTGGCGATACTACAGCTCAAGAGCGTCTGGATGCCTGTATTACCGAGTACAAGAGAAGGGTAAGGGGACTTTAATTTTTTACTATACAATATCAGGGGGGTGGCCGCAAAGTCGCCCCTTTTTATCAAGGATATGAAAAACAAAATCATAGCACTTCTCAAACAGGAGGTTAAACCGGCTCTGGGATGCACCGAACCCATAGCGGTAGCCCTTGCAGTGGCCCGCAGTTGTGAACTTCTAAGGAGCATTTCTGTAGAACCTGAATACATCAATGTTCAGGTCAGTAACAACATACTCAAGAATGGCATGGGAGTAGGAATCCCGGGCACCGACACGGTGGGACTACATATTGCTGCGGCCCTGGGTTGCACCTGCGGTAAATCCAAGTATCGTCTCGAAGTACTCAAAGATGTGACTGATAAGAGCGTTTCCAAAGCGCGTGAGATGGTATCAACCAGAAAGGTGGCCATATCGCTTGCAGAGACTTCGGAGAAACTCTATGTATATGCTGAAACTTGCTCTTCAGAGGAGCAAGGCTCTCATAAGGCAGTCACAATTATAAGCGGTAATCATGACTCGATAGTGCATGAAGAACTAGATGGTATAATCATCAAAAGCATAGAAAACAGCAACTCTGAAGATCCCACCGGTAATGGGATTGAACCCGATTTTGCGCGTAAAATCACTATTGAGCAAATACTTGACTTTGCCACTCGGACACCTCTTGAAGAGTTGGAGTTTATAATGGAATCCGTTACACTAAACAAGGCGCTGGTGGATGAAGGGCTTCGAAACAAATATGGCCTACAGGTGGGCAGAACACTGCTCGCACCTGTCAACAAAGATGTGTATGGGGATACCTATCTCACTTATGCCATGGCTTATACTGCAGCAGCCTCCGATGCGAGGATGGCAGGCAGTACTCTTCCTGCTATGAGCAACTCCGGCAGCGGCAACCAGGGCATTACCGCCACGGTTCCCGTTATCGCTATTGCAGAAAAATTGAAGTCTAATCATGAAGATCTGGCGAGAGCTTTGGTGATCAGCCACCTGGTAGCTATCCACATCAAAGGGCATTTGGGCAGACTCTCAGCTCTCTGCGGATGTGTGGTTGCCTCTACAGGCTCAGCCTGCGGCATCGTCTATCTGCGCAAGGGGGGTTATGAGCAGATGTGTGCTGCCATAAAAAACATGATAGGCAATATCACCGGAATGGTATGCGACGGAGCCAAGGTAGGATGTGCCCTAAAAGTGGCCTCAGGAGTAGCCAGTGCGCTGCAATCCGCGGTGCTGGCGCTCGATGGTATCTGCATATCTTCCAACGACGGCATCATAGAGGAGGATATCGAAAAAACCATAGCCAATCTCGGTAAAATCGGCTCTATAGGCATGCAGAGTACAGATGAGATGATTTTGGAAATTATGATATGTAAATAAAGTTGCGGGGTGCAGGTTGTGGGGTAGTTTGGAGTTCGTTTGTAAGCTTCAAAACAGTAATGGCATTCCTTATTGACGAAAACGTCAAACTATTTGGATTTTCGTCAATAAGGAAGTAATAACATCAAAGGCTACCACAAAAACACCGACCGGAAAACCACAAAAACAAAAAAACAACAGTTAATAGCCAACAGCTAACGGCCAACGGCTAATAGCCATAATATCCTCAACACTCGAAAATCGATACTGAGCCGGGATGCCTTGAAAACCCCGGTTGCGCCAATCAGCCAGAGCGAAGTCTATACCTGCTCCGCGGGCACACTCGAAATCATAATCAGTATCTCCGAAATAGATACACTCCTCGGCTGTTGCGCCGGAACGGGACATATAGGCCAAAAGCGGATCCGGCCAGGGTTTGTGACGAAGTGAATCGTCGCTGGTGATAACCGTCTCGAAAAGATCTTTCCATTGTGACAAACGAGGATCATAATTGAACTCAAAGCAGCTTCGTGAGGTCACTACGCCTAATTTGAATCCCATTTCGCGAAGGCGGGGAAGCATCTCTGAGACACCATCGAATGGAACAATGAGATACATCAATTCCTGGAAATTCTTCTCCCAGCTATGTGCTGCCGCTTCCACATCTTCAAACCCCATTTTCTGAGCCACAACCATCGTTGGAATCCCGAAATAGGGATAAAGCTCGTCATAGGTCATATCCTTACCCATAAGCTCCTTAACACTCTTTTGCAAAGAGAGGACGCCTGTCTTTTCAGTGTCGAGCAATGTGCCGTCTATGTCAAAAATAAGATGCTTGTATTTTCTCTGCTCCATATCCTCCCTCTTCATCACAATCCAAGATATGCCTTTTGCTCCTTGGTAAGCACATCAATGCTCACTCCCAAGCTCTCAAGCTTCTTAACGGCCACATAGTTGTCTATCTCCTCGGGAACCAAGACAATGGAAGGGGGCAGTTTGCCACGACTCTTGACCAAATATCTCGCGCTTAGTGCCTGGATAGCAAAACTCATATCCATAATCTCGGCAGGATGCCCATCTCCGGCAGCCAGGTTGACCAGCTTGCCTTCAGCGATTATATAAATACAGCGGCCATCAGACAATTTGTAGCCGGTGAGATTAGTACGCGCCTCAAAACTCTCTACCGCTATTTGCGAGAGTTGCGCCACCGACACCTCGCAGTCAAAATGACCTGCATTACAACAGATAGCACCATCCTTCATTTTCTCAAAACTAGAGGCTGTAATAACATCCTTACAGCCTGTAACTGTCACAAAGATATCACCTATAGGAGCTGCATCTTCCATCTTCATTGCCTTAAAACCATCCATAATCGCCTCCAGCGCCTTTACCGGCTCCACCTCAGTCACGATTACCGAAGCTCCAAGTCCCTTGGCGCGCATTGCAACACCTTTACCACACCAACCGTAACCTGCTACAACTACATTTTTGCCTGAAACGATAAGGTTGGTGGTATTATTTATACCATCCCAAACAGATTGGCCGGTACCATATCTATTATCGAAAAGATATTTACAGTTGGCATTGTTGACCATTACCATCGGATATTTGAGAGTGTTGGTCTGAGCCATACGTATCAAACGGTTAATGCCGGTGGTAGTCTCTTCACAACCTCCGATGACTTTATCGATCAGATGAGTGAATCGGGTGTGCATCAGATTGGTCAGGTCTCCACCATCATCGATTATGATATCAGGACCACACTCCAGTACACTGCAAAGGTGACGCTCATATTCCTCTTCAGAGGCATTATACCACCCGAAGACATTTAGTCCCTCTTTTACAAGTGCCGCCGCAACATCATCTTGTGTCGAGAGGGTGTTACTTCCTGTTACATACATTTCGGCGCCACCACTCGCAAAGACCATACAAAGGTATGCCGTCTTTGCCTCGAGATGGACCGAAAGTGCTATTTTGATCCCCTTAAAGGGCTTTTCTTCAATAAATTCTTGTTCGATTGAACTGAGTACGGGCATATTCCGCTTCACCCAGTCAATCTTGCGTTTACCGCTCTCCCAAAGATTTATATCTCTAATTTCGCTCATTGTTGTTTTTATTATTTGATTTTATTTTGTCTATTTTGATCAGAACGGGAAGATGATCACTATAACCGTTCTGAAAACTATTGCCGTTATAACTGCGTTTTGGCCACCCTTTTTGCAGCATGAAATTGCGTTTGAAAATTTCGCAATAATGCTTTTGATTCATCTTAACGAGTTTCAAGCCTGATGAATCTGGAAATATCTCCAGCAGATTTGGGCTGACGATTATGTTATCGAAGAGAGTCCAACGATGATTGTGTACACTAGTACCAAATCCCTCGTCATGTAGCACCCAAAAGGGGTTGAAATAATCACCCTCTTCCACTAATGACATTTTTTTTCTTGCTCTGAGCAAAACTGAAAGAGACTCGTCCGATGGTGAATCATTCATATCTCCCATCACCACAATCTTGATATCGGGATACTTTTCACGCATTGTTAATGCGTGGTGGTAGATTGTCTCCGTGCCTGCGCGGCGAAATCCAGCAGAGTTTTTGATTCCGGTCCTCCTCGAAAGAAGATGACAGACATAAAAACAAAACATTTCTCCATCAATTTTCCCCCAGACGCATAGTATGTCGCGACCTATATATTCACGCCCGCTCCGCAATACCAGCTTCACAGGACAACTACCTTCTATCTTAAATTTGTCAGGGCGATAAAAAAGCCCCACATCAACACCGCGGACATCATTTGATTCATAATGGATACATTTGTATCTGGCTCCGCGGACACGTCTTTGATCGGCCAGATCCTGCATCACCGCCTTATTCTCCACTTCAGAGACACCTAAAATCACAGGGAATCCCCCATGTGCATTGGAAACCGTGGAAATAACCTCTGCCAGATTCTCGAGTTTCTTCTGATACTTCTGCGTAGTCCATCTTTTAGGGCTGGAAGGGGTAAATTCCTCATCCTGCGTGTTTGGATCGTCTAGAGTGTCATACAGATTCTCAAGGTTGTAGAACATTATGATGTAAGACATCTTGTTGGATATTGATTCGCAAAAATAGTGATTATTATCCATTTTTTACTAACTTGCATTTTATTTAACTGCGAAGAGTATGTATGAACAGCTGTTGAATCTTGATCCTGTCAAGATTAATTTCTCTAAAGCGGGAATGGATACAATCAATTTCGTACTTGCATTTGTAATGTACGGTGTTGCACTGGGTATTAAGCCCTCATTATTCAAAGAGGTTTTCAAAAAACCCAAATCGGTAATTCTAGGAGCCATATGTCAGCTGGTACTCCTACCAGCGCTAACATATCTGCTTGTAGTCATCCTTAACGACCGTATTACACCAATGGTGGCTATGGGCATGATTCTGGTTGCATCATGCCCCGGAGGCAACATATCCAACTTCATGTCTTCGCTTTCCAAAGCCAATATTGAACTTTCTGTAACTCTGACAGCCCTCAGCACCTCTCTTGCGCCGCTTACCACTCCCGGCAACTTCGCCCTTTGGGGTGGACTTTACGTCAGATACCTCAACAAACAGGCGGCAGGAGCTCTGCAACCCCTTGAGATTCCCATCTCGGAGGTTATGATTACAGTCTTTATCCTGCTCGGCATACCCCTGATACTTGGTCTGTTGACCAACAAATATCTCCCCAAGGTTTCCGAGAAGCTAAAAAAGCCTATGCAGATATTTTCCATCCTATTTTTCCTTTTGATGGTAGTCCTTGCGTTTGGCAACAACTTGCAGCTTTTCCTCCAATATATCTGGTATATTTTCTTTATCGTTTTGCTTCACAATGCACTGGCACTCTCTATTGGTTATGGCATAGGCACTACCTTTAAAGTACCGCGTGAAGATCGTCGTACCCTAACTATTGAGACCGGTATACAGAATTCCGGACTGGGTTTGGTGCTTCTGTTCAACCCAAAGATATTCCCTCCCGATCTGATGAATGGAGGGATGCTCTTTATCACCGCCTGGTGGGGTATATGGCACATAATCTCCGGACTGGCTGTCTCTGTAATGTTTAATTATTCCACGAGAAGACGCCTTGCAAGGGCACAAAAAGTTAATGTGTAAGTCAAAGAAACATAGAGAGATTTACGACAAGGATCGCTTGTACGCTTTCCTCAGATACTCGGTTGATGCGTTTATCAAGGCTTCCTACCAAAAGATTGTTTTCCTCAATACGGATCGAATCCCGAGAGATGCTGCGGTCATTTTTACTCCCAATCACTGTGACGCCCTTATGGATCCTCTACTGGTACTGGCTGCAAATAGGGATAGAAAGGTATTTATCGCCAGAGCGGACATTTTCAAGAAGCCGATGCTCCGTAAACTTCTCACCTTCTTCAAGATGATCCCCATCAACCGCATCAGGGACGGTATCAGGTCTGTAACGGCAGTAGAGCAAACTATAAGAGTCTCCATCGAGGTACTGGAAAATAATGTGGGTATTTGTATCCTTCCCGAAGGTACCCACCGTCCCATGCATAGCCTATTGCCTATAGGAAAAGGTATTGCGAGGATCGCATGTGGTGCTTATGATGCTCTTGGTGATAACCACCCGATATACATTGTACCGGTTGGAGTAGAATACGGTGATTATTACAGGTTCAGATCCACTGCCATGGCCAACATAGGGGATCCCTTCAACGTATCTGAATTTATCTCCTCACAACGTAAGGAGGGTATGTCGGAGCGCGACATCATGGAGGCCATTCGACAGCAGGTCAAAGAGCGCATACAGGAGCTGATAGTCTATATAGACGATGATGAGCAATATGAGGCTGTTTGGGAATTAGCGAAGCTCCATAGTGGCGAGATATGTAAGTGTCGCGTTAAAGAACGCTTTGACGCCAACAGAGAAATTATAAGCCGAATCAAGCAGTTAAGGGAGCGTGACCCGAAGAAGGCATCCGCACTTCTGGGCAAAGCAGACAAACTAAGAAAACGCCGTCTCAAGTCTAAGGTAAGTATCAACGCCATACACCACAAGCACCCGCTGCTTGCCGCAATATTGGGAACTCTGGCACTTCTACCCGGGATTCCTCTCTTTTTGCTGATGGCAGCCGTATCTCTGCCCATCTGGGCCGTATCCGAGATTCTCTGTACCCTATTTAAGGACCGCGCATTCCACAACTCCGTACGCATGGTAGTCTTTTGGGTGGGCTGGAGCCTTTTATATTTAATTGAAGTTGTGCTGCTCTTCTGCTTTGCCCCCTGGAAATGGGCTCTTGCCACCGCTATAATCCTAATGCCCGTACCATTCTTTGTCTATGACTTTTTTGAATTTGTACGTGTGCTGGCTTCCCTCTGGAGAATTGTTTTCAACCGTAAGTTGAGAAATGATTATAAAGAAATAAAGAATGAATTGAAAAATATCTGATACCAAATAATTATGAAACGACTCAGTATAATCCTGGTGATGATGGGAATCCTTTTTCCTGCCTTATCATATGGTCAGACTCAAGACACCCTGCGTACCGGTCAGGTTATAGATACTCTGCGCATGAAGCCACATGGTGAGAAAAAACCGGAAACAGAGGTACTTGTGGCCCCACCGGACACCACAGTAAAGAGTTCCGAGGCCAATGAACTTGCCAAGGGCGATATTGTCAAAACCGGACTCTCGTTCGGACCGCTACCGGTCGTAGCCTTTGATAACGATAAGGGATTCCAATACGGCGCCCTCCTCAACATCTACAATTTCGGAGACGGATCATGGTATCCCATACCTAAATCGCAGTGGTATTTTGAACTTTCAAGATTTACGAAGGGATCTCAACTATACGTGATCTCTTATGACAACCGCACCTTGATCCCAGGAGTTCGCCTTTCTACTGCACTCCAGGTGACAAAGGATAAAGCACTCGATTTTTATGGTTTCAATGGTTATGAATCTTTTTATGACAGCTCCCTAGAGACCGGATTTTACCGTATGAACCGTATGGTACATACTTTTAAGGTTGACTTTACGGGAGAGTTGGAAGGCAATTTCTACTGGAAGGCCGGATATCATTTCAGCCATTTCAGAACAGGATCCTTTGAGGGTGAAAACTATACTCTTCCGACCACCCTTTTCGACATTTATAAGGCTGCTGATATCATACCCGAAGATCAGGCTGACGGAGGTATTTCAAGTGCCATTAGAGTGGGTTTGATGTATGATTCGCGTGACTTTGAAGCAGCGCCCTCCAAAGGTATCTGGGCAGAAGCCAATATTGCTTATGCCCCTAAATTTTTGGGTACTTCAGTGGGTTATACAAAATATAATCTCACTTTCAGAAACTATCTGCCTATTGCAAAAGATAAACTTGTTTTTGCCTACAGGCTCAACTTGCAGGGCTTCCTCGGCAAAGAATCGCCGGCATTCTATGTGCTCCCTTACGACATGTACCTTGGCACCGGTTATGACAGGGAGGGATTTGGCGGTTACCGTACTGTGCGAGGCCTTATGAGAGGACGCATCCAAGGGGCTCACACCTGCTATTTTAACACTGAACTGCGCTGGAGGTTTGTAAGTTTCCACCTTTGGAAACAGAATATCGCATTTGCATTGAGTGGATTTTTTGATGGAGCAAGAGTATTCAAAGGATTTAGCAATGACTTTAGGGTTAGCGGATTATCATCATATAACCTAACGTCATCGTATTACTCTCCTCAAGGCGGTCCTCAACAATATATGCTTTACGGAGGAAAAGAGAAATTTCATTTGAGCGCCGGAGGCGGAATTAGGTTCATAATGAATAGAAATTTCATCGTAGCTTTCGAGTATGGCAAGGCATTTGATTCACAAGATAATAGCAAAGGTGCCTTCTATATAAATACCGGCTTCCTCTTTTAGTTTGATTTTAAAAAACAGAATATGAAAAGATTATCAATCGCCTTTGCACTGACGGTGTCACTCCTGCTTACATCGGGGTGCATAGACAAATATTTGGAGGACATTGAAGAACTCGAACGCAGACTCGATGCAATAGAGCAGCTGTGTGATGAGATGAATGTCAACATCAGGTCTTTACAGGTGATTGTCTCCTCTATACAGGATAAGGATATGATATCCGGTGTGACGTCCATCACCCAGAGCGGCAAAGAAGTAGGCTACAAAATTAATTTTGTAAAGACAGCCCCTATAACCATCTATCATGGCACAAACGGAAAAGTACCCCTTATCGGAACAGCTAAAGATACGGATGGCAATTATTACTGGAATATCAAATATGACGACGGTACTGTAGGTTGGATTACTGATGATTATGGTCAGAAAGTACTTGCCATGGGTATTGCCCCATATGTTAGAGTCAGGAATGACAGATGGATGATCTCATATGACGGTGGCACGTCCTGGACTGACTTGGGACAGGCAACAGGTGAAGATGGAGACTCTATGTTCAAAAGCATCAATACAACCAATCCAAATTATGTAATAATCACACTTACCAATGGCACGGTATTCAAAATTCCGGTTTATGAACAATATTTAGCCCTCAAGACCGAAGCCGGAAAGATCAACAGCAATGCAAATGCGCTGGAAACCATAATCCGCACAATAGCCTCCCAGGTTGTCTACATAGAAGATGCCGGCAGCATTATGGAGAATGGAAAACGTGTGGGCACCTATTTCGAACTTTCCAACGGGGAGAGTTTTAAGGTCTATGATTGGCAGGGTAGCAATGCCCCCACTATAATGCCGGTGCTTGACTCCATTAACGGAATCTATTACTGGACTTTTCAGTATAATGATGAGGAAATAAAATGGCTGCTCGATACTGACGGCAATAGGATACGCAGTGTGGGCGATACGATAGCACCCCCGAAAATTGGCTTGGAAATGGATGACAATGGTAATTTTTTCTGGACAATCCAGTATGCGGGAGAAACTATTACCACCATTAAGGATTCCGAAGGTTATGCTCCTCCCGCTATCAAAAACAGCACAAGTTCCATTTTCAAGAAAGTAGATCTTTCCGATCCTGATTTTGTACTCTTTGTTACTTGGGACGGCACAGAATATCGTATGCCTAAAGAGTTTTCCATTTCACTCCTGACTACTGTATCGATGGCAGTCAAATCCACCATGCACCTCACTTACACCGTATATGGTGCCAAATATTCCGATGTCAGTGCGGCATTCATTACACAAGGCGGATTCAAGGCTTACCTCTCCAGTGTTCCGGGATTTATCATAATTGAGTCTCCCAATGACTTTACTCCCGAGCAGGGTAAGATATTGGCTGTTTTTACCATCAAAAACAGTCAAAAAAGTTCTGTCAAAACCATCACTGTAAACAAATTGTAGATTATGAAACAGAGATTATCATCAATTCTGACTGCGATCGTGCTGGTTTTCTCTCTTACAGGATGTTTCAACCAGCTCGAGAATGAACTAGGCCATCTTAGTAGGCGTATCAAGGCTATGGAAGATAACCTTGTGCTGATGAATGAGAATATAAGCACCCTGCAAAGCCTGGTAAATAAGCTCAATAGCTATGACTTTGTCACTAAGATCACACGTATCTACAGCGGCAATGAGGTGATAGGCTACACTATATCTTTTTCCAACAGTCCCAGCATAACTATTTACAATGGCAAAGATGCCCAAACACCTGTAATCGGCGTAAAGAAAGCTGAAGACGGAGTCTTTTACTGGGTGGTTTCCTATTCGGTGGGCCATGAGGAATTCATCACAAATAATGTTGGACAAAGAGTACCCGCTGTAGCAGCTACACCCAAACTCAAAATCGAGAACGGCAACTGGATGGTAACTTACGATAACGGCGAAATATGGCACTATCTTGGACAGGCAACAGGAGCTTCCGGCACATCATTCATAAAGAGCGTTACTGAAATGGATGGTTATGTGCAGTTCAATTTTCTTGACAGATCATACATCTCCATACCCACGCTTGAGACCTACGACAAACTGAACAACATCGTCAATACAACAAATTCCAATCTTTCAGCTCTCGAAGAACTGGTGAATCTTGTCAATCAGGGCGTATATGCCAAAGAGATCAAACCTGTAATTGAGGCGAGAGATACAATTGGCTATAAACTCTCGCTTTCTGACGGTACAGCGATGACTTTCTACAACGGAGTAGCTACGACTCTACCCACAATTGGGGCTGCACAGGATATAGCTAATCCTACAGACACCAATTACTATTGGACTATCAAATATCAAGGAGAAACAGAGGCACGCTGGATTCTGCTTAATAGCGAAAAAGTGAGAGTCAATCCCAAAGCGACTACTATGCCGATGGTTGGACTCGGCAAGGATACAGATGGACTTTACTACTGGACTATATCATATGACTCCGGCAAAACTTTTACCTGGATTCTGGCTAATGATGGCCAAAAAGTGCTTGCTACGGCACCTGAAAGCCCCAAAGTGATAACAGGCATAACTTATTTTGATGTAAATTACATAGAACTGACAATGGGCGACCAAAAAGTGATCGTCCCAAGATACCCTCCTTTGAGGATTGACATCCCTACTACCTGCACTATGGCTGCTTCAGATACTCTCAGCATTGGGTATACAATCACCGGAGGCAGCGGTAATCTGGATCTCCTTCCCATTACCCAAGATGGATTTTATGCCAGAATCATCAAATCTTCGGTTTATACCGGCACTCTAACAATATATTCACCCGCAACATTTTCTGAAGGTAATGAGAGTAAGCTCGTTCTTCTTGTTTCAGATGGATTGGGCTCCCTAAGGAATACCATAATTACTATTAAACACGGAACTGAATAATGAAAAGGACTATACATATAATTATCACATTTCTTTTCCTTGCTGCTGTACCGCTTGTCTGTAACAGTTGTGTAGACCTTTCAGACAAGATTCTGGCACTTCTAGATCGTGTTGCAGCAGCTGAAAGTAAGGTAAATGCCACCAACATAACCATCAATGCACTCTATACCACTATCAAAGCACTTGAGCAGAATGACCACATCAGTGGTATAGACGAGATAAAGGAAGAGGGAAAAGTTGTTGGTTATGTCATAAGTTTTACTAGCGGCTCTTATGTAAATGTTTACAACGGAGACAGTGGCATTACTCCGATTGTCGGTATCCAGCAGAATACTACAAACGGCTATTATTACTGGACAATTAAAAAAGGCACAGCCAGCCCTACCTGGATGACCAACTCCTTCGGACAAAGGATAAGAGCCACCGGAACCATCCCTAAACTCAAAATTGAGAATGGCTACTGGTGGGTTTCGTATGATGATAGCAGTTCCTGGCAAAAACTCAATGAAGCTACCGGAGAAGAAGGTGGTTCTGTTTTTAAGTATATCGACTATTCTGATCCCTATTTCGTCATATTCACTCTCGTTGACGGCACATCTTTCAAGATTCCTACACAGAGGGGTTTTGATGAGTTGAGTGCCTATTGTGATAATATCAACTCCAATCTCAGTACCTACAAAGATATCCTCAATAGCGTCGATACTACCCTATTTGTAGAGTCTGTAAGCGAACTCACTAACAATGGAGAATTTGCCGGGTACGCCATTAAACTTAAGAGCGGTAAAATATACGAGATCTATAGCGGTCGTAACTATACAGACAGCATTTTTATCGGCATTAAATACAATCCGGCCACTTCCACAAATTGCTGGACCATCAGAATCGGAGAAGAAGGTTCTGAAAACTGGCTCACAAGCAATAGCAAAGTACTCACAGCAGAGCCGAATGATATAGAGCCATCAATTGGTATCAGGGACTCTTCCGGTGTTTATTACTTTACCATAGCATATGGAGATGAGGAGCCGCAGTGGATACTCGATGATGAAGGCAACCCGATACGTGCTATTGTCAGCGGAGGCATATCGCCTTTCAAAAGTGTCGAGATACTGGAACACTCCGTAATCATCACTATGGCAAACGGAGATAAGTTCACTATGGTAAAGGCCAGACGCGGCATTCCCACAATGAGAATTTCAATTGCCCCCATGAAAAATGATTCCGACTCTATACTTATGCAGTTAGACAGCATTAACGGATACTATGTACCTGGAATCGTGGAGAATGAAGAGTACTTCTTTGAGGTCAATATTAGAGATACCATATTCCACTACGGGGCCATGTTTACACATTTAATTAGTTATTTGGCTGAGTCTGGTACCTCGCTTACTGCATTTGCCGTTGACAATGGTTATATCAAGAGCATAGAACCAAATTATGATAAATTTTATATTTATCCCATTACCATAGAAGGAATTCAGAGATATTACTATGATGTTCACTTCGGAATAATATATTGCTCCGGTTCCAAAGATACTGTCAAACATTCTAAGATAGCTCTATTCCTCAACTGGAACAGAGGGGCCAGCACTCTGATGAAGGTTATAGAACTTAAGAACCAAAACGTTCACTAGTATTTTAGAATAGAGCGTAAATAGTACTGCCATAAAGTAAAAACCGAGTTCCAAGCCCGAAACGCGGAACTTTAAACTGTTAACTCATATCCACACAATTTGTGACTCAAAACTCTCAATTCATTACCCGAAACTCAATGGATTTAAAGTCTCATAAAAATGCAGGTGTTGTTGAAGGTATTGTTTCGGTTGTAGTTAACACTCTGTTGTTTATCCTGAAGTATTGGGCCGGGGTTGTAACCGGATCCTTAGCTATCGTTGCCGATGCTTGGCACACTATGTCCGATTCAATCAGTTCTATAGTATTGATTGCTGCCACCGGACTTTCCAACAGAAAACCCGATAAAAAACATCCTTTTGGTCATGGTCGCTGGGAGCAGATCGCTGCCATATTTATTGGAATTATTCTTGCTATCATTGCTTACGACTTCCTCAAGGACTCCATTTTAAGACTAAAAGATCACACCTCAGTTACATTCGGCACCCTTGCTATCGTGGTGACCTGTATCTCCATCGTAGCCAAGGAGGCATTAGCACAATATGCTTTCCACCTTGCCCGTAAAACGGGTAATGTGGCTATCAAAGCAGACGGGTGGCACCACAGAAGCGATGCGCTCTCTTCAGTAGTGGTATTAATTGGCATCCTGCTCGCCAAATACTTCTGGTGGATGGATAGCGTACTAGGGATTATTATAGCTTTGATGCTCTTCTACGCAACTTATACCATTATAAAGGAAGCTATAACCAAAATACTGGGGGAAGAGCCTTCTGAGGAACTTATAGGCAAGATTAACGATGCAGTGACAGAGATGTATCCGGAGGGATTACAACTGCATCATTTTCATATTCACAACTATGTAACTCACCAGGAGATGACATTTCACATCAGGCTCCCCGGAAATCTCTCACTGGAGGAAGGCCATTCAGTTGCGACTGCTATTGAGAAAATGATTAAAGAGCGATTTAATATCACTTCTACAATTCACGTTGAACCTCTTGATTTTGAACATCCTTAAGAGCAAAAACAGCAATTACGGGATAATGGTCGGAGATGTACTCTACACCTGCATAGGTGCCGATAAGGGTTTTAAAGAGTGCTGGGGTTAGATTTCTGAAATAGATATGGTCTATTACTTTCCCTCCCTCTTCGGGATCTATTTTACCCCAACCATTGAATGTGTTGAGCGAATCCGTAACAGGAGCCGCACTTCGAGCTGAAGTCATATACTCTTCTATCGGACCTAAAATGGGATCAGTGTATACCGCATTGAAATCACCGGTAAGCACTACTGGCGCATCATCAGGTATTAAACTTTTCATACGCTTCACTATGAGTTTGCCGGACTCTTCCCGGGCAACCTTACCCATATGATCAAAATGAGTGTTGTAGAAATACAACTCTTGACCACTATTTTTGTCCAGCAGGCGAACCATTGTAACAATCCGATGAAAGGCCGCATCCCAACCCATTGAAACCTCATCCGGTGTCTCACTCAACCAGAAAGTAGTGCTTTCCAAAAGTTCGAAGCGGCTCTTTTTATAAAAAACGGCATTGGATTCGCCAGTGTTTGGACCATCATTGCGAGCCACTCCGTAGAAGCCATATTCCGGCAGATGTTCCCCCATATAGTTGACCTGTCCTAATAGACCCTCCTGAATACCGAAAATATCCGGATTGACTTCGTTTATCATCTCAATAACGGCTTCCCTCCGAAATATCCAACTATTTTCTCCGTCAAAGTCATCACTAAGACTCAAGCGTATATTGAATGACATCACTAATATCTCATTTTCGCTCTTTGCGTCGCTGCAACTGCAGCACAACGCCATAGCGGCCAATGCCGCAACAATAAAAATTCTTTTCATTTTGCAAATATAGTTAAATAGTTACAGGGTGCGGGGTGCGGAGTGCGAATATTCGGAACGAATGCGACAACGCAGCGCTTCTGCGATGCTTTGGTTCCCCAAGGGAACCATTAAAAGGAGGGGTAGATAAGGAGCGAAGCGACGGACCACAAGAAGAAAACGCTTCCGAAATGGAAACGTTTTCTTCTTGTGGTCCCAACTGGACTTGAACCAGTGACCCCCTGATTATGAGTCAGGTGCTACTAACCAACTGAGCTATGGGACCTGAAACTATCTATGATGTACAAAAGATAATCTGTCAAAAGTCATAGACATCCTAAGAAGCCTAATGACCCGTCGCGTGACAAAAGTAGCAAAATAATGATTTATCGCAAAAATACTTTTATCAAACTTTAATCTCAACTTCGACACCACTGGGGAGTTCAAGCTTCATAAGAGCGTCAACGGTCTTAGGAGTTGAACTGTAAATATCCAGGAGGCGACGGAATGAATTGAGTTCAAACTGCTCACGTGCCTTTTTATTTACAAAAGTCGAGCGGTTAACGGTAAAAATCTTCTTGTCTGTGGGGAGCGGAATAGGACCGCTGACAACAGCACCTGTAGACTTTACTGTCTTTACAATCCTGTCAACCGATTTATCAACCAGTGCATGATCATAAGATTTCAATTTTATTCTGATTTTCTGGCTCATTATTGTGATTATTTAATTATTCATCATCATCATTGTCGTGATAAAACCTATATCCGCCATGCTTCTCGACAACGTCCTTTGCAATATTGTCGGGAACCTCCGCATAATGCGAAAATTCCATCGTAGCTGTGGCACGTCCTGATGAAAGTGTTCTCAAGACAGTGACATAACCGAACTGCTCGGAAAGGGGGACTTTGGCTTTGACAATTCTTGCATTGCCTTTGGAATCCATATCGACTATCTGACCCCTGCGACGGTTGATGTCACCGACAATGTCTCCCATATATTCCTCGGGAGTAACAACCTCTAGGGACATGATCGGTTCCATCAGTACCGGCGAGCACTTGGGAAGTGCCTTACGGAATGCCTGACGGGCACAGATCTCGAATGAAAGCGAGTCGGAATCGACAGAGTGATAGGAGCCATCCAAAAGTCTTACCTTCATGGATGTCACCTCATAACCTGCCAAAACACCATTTGCCATTGCAGACTTGAAGCCTTTCTCTACGGAAGGGATAAAATCACGTGGAATATTACCGCCTTTTACTTCATCAATAAACTGAAGTCCCGTCACGCCCTCATCTGCAGGGGAGATTTCAACAATTATATCGGCAAATTTACCTCTACCGCCTGTCTGCTTCTTGAATACCTCTCTGTGTTGATATGTACCGGTGATGGCCTCTTTGTAATTTACCTGAGGTGCACCTTGGTTGATCTCGACGCTGAATTCGCGACGGAGACGATCCACAATGATATCAAGATGGAGCTCACCCATACCGCTGATAATGGTTTGGCCTGTCTCCACGTCAGTCTGGACTGTAAAGGTAGGATCCTCTTCTGAAAGCTTTCCAAGAGCGATACCGAGCTTGTCGAGATCTTTCTGGGTCTTGGGTTCTACGGCCAGACCGATAACCGGATCCGGGAACGTCATTGACTCCAGAACAATAGGTTTATCTTCACGACAAATGGTATCACCTGTACGCAGCTCCTTGAAACCTACAGCAGCACAGATATCGCCCGCTTCAACGCAGTCGATAGGATTCTGCTTATTGGAGTGCATCTGGTAAAGCCTTGCAACACGTTCCTTTTTACCGGAACGGGTATTAAGCACATAGGAACCTGCATCCAGTTTCCCGGAATAGGCTCTGATAAAGGCCAATCTACCAACAAAGGGATCGGTAGCAATCTTGAACACCAGCCCACAGAAGGGCTCCTGAGTGTTAAACTTACGTATAAGCTCCTGACCGTTGCGTGGATCTATTCCCTTAATTTCGCCCTTATCCAAAGGAGAAGGGAGATAACGCATAACAGCATCAAGAAGCAATTGTACTCCTTTGTTTTTGAAAGAAGAGCCGCATGTGGTGGGAACCACAGCCATATCGATAGTTGCCTTTCTGAGGGCATCGATAATCTCCTCTTCGGTGATTGAATCGGGATCTTCGAAAAACTTCTCGAGTATCTCTTCATTGTACTCGGCAACTGACTCAATCAGTTTACCACGCCACTCCTCAACTTCTGCAACCATCTTCTCGGGAACCTCCCTTATCTCATAATTAACAAGGTCCTTGCTCAGATTGTAGAAATAGGCCTTTTTTGAGATAAGATCTACAACTCCCTCGAAGTTTTCCTCCGCTCCGATAGGGAGCGAAATTGGAATGGAACGTGCTCCAAGTTTTTCGTTAATTTCCTCAACTACAGCAAGAAAATCAGCACCGGTACGATCCATCTTATTGACATAGGCAATCTTTGGCACGCGATACTTGTCTGCCTGGCGCCATACGGTCTCTGACTGAGGCTGCACGCGGCCTACCGCACAAAAAGTGGCGATTGTGCCATCAAGAACACGAAGTGAACGCTCCACCTCAACGGTGAAGTCAACGTGGCCCGGAGTATCTATAAGATTGATCTGGTATTGCTGATCGTTATAATTCCAGAAAGCGGTAGTAGCTGCCGATGTGATGGTAATACCTCTCTCCTGCTCCTGAACCATCCAGTCCATGGTAGCAGCACCTTCGTGCACCTCCCCTAACTTATGGGTTTTACCCGTATAGTAGAGAATGCGCTCCGATGTAGTGGTCTTACCGGCATCAATATGAGCCATAATACCAATGTTTCTAGTATATTTTAGATCTCTTGCCATCTAATGTACAAATACCTAATTAGAAGCGGAAGTGGGCAAAGGCCTTGTTGGCCTCAGCCATTCTATGCATATCTTCTTTTCTTTTGAATGCTGCACCTTCATTATTATATGCAGCTATAATTTCTGCAGCCAACTTCTCAGACATTGAGCGGCCGGAACGTTTACGGGCGTAAAGTATCATATTCTTCATACTGAGAGAGACTTTTCTTTCCGGACGCAACTCTGTCGGTACTTGGAAGTTCGCACCACCTACTCTGCGGCTTTTAACCTCAACCTGCGGAGTAATGTTTTCCAATGCTTTTTTCCAAATTTCGAGAGGAGCCTTATCAGAATCTTTCATCTTCTCGCCGACCATGTCGATCGCATCGTAAAAAATAGAATAAGCGATACTCTTCTTCCCCTGTAACATTAAGTTGTTCACGAAACGGGTAACCTGTACATCGTGATACTTAGGATCAGGAAGTAGAATCCTCTTTTTAGGCTTCGTTTTTCTCATTTTTTCTCAAAATTTAATAATTAAAAATAATGGTTACTTAGATTTCTTTGGCTTTTTGGTACCATAAAGAGAACGACTCTGTGTCCTTCCCTCTACACCGGCAGTGTCCAAAGCTCCTCTAAGGATGTGGTAGCGAACACCCGGAAGGTCTTTAACACGACCGCCGCGAACCAGCACGATGCTGTGCTCCTGGAGGTTGTGGCCCTCTCCCGGGATGTATGCATTGACCTCTTTCTGATTGGTAAGCCTTACACGGGCCACCTTACGCATAGCCGAGTTAGGCTTTTTGGGAGTTGTTGTGTAAACACGTACACATACTCCGCGTTTCTGAGGACAAGCATCCAATGCACGAGATTTGCTTTTCTCTACAATAACCTTACGTCCTTTGCGGACTAGTTGTTGAATTGTTGGCATAAATGTTTGTAAATCTTTTATTTAATGTTTGTAACTCCGCATTTTTGCGGGTTGCAAAGATAGAACAAATAATCTGATTTACAAACAAGTTGTCAACAAAATTGCATTTTAATGCACTTTGAAGGCTTGTTTGCTAAAAACTGGCCGACCGGAAGAAGTAATCCCTTCCACCACAATTGAGAATGTCCCACTATAGTCGGGTGTGTTGCAGATGATAGTGATTGAAGAGTCAGTAGTGCCGACTGCTCCCGTGGTAAGCAGGGGATGCCAATACAAAGTCTGCCTGTAATCGGGATATTCGGCATTTTCTGCCAGATTACGACAGGTGTATGCCATAGGAATAGCCGCTCCCTGAAACTCGATAATACGCACTTCAGGGCCAAAGGTCAAAGAAGGAATGGTGCCTTTGTATGTCTTCATATTAACAATACCATCAAACTGTCTGTTTCCGATGAAATAGGAATAGGGGTAAATATCTATTGATTCGACCAGCATAGGGTCGTATCTGTAGATCTTTTCATGATCAAAAACCGGCACTCCATCCACCATCATCAAGGATGCATCTTCCGCAAATTCTCCTACACGAAAGACATCTTCAATTTTAACCTGGATATCCCTTGTGCCATCAGCTTTTTTGCGGGCACGTATCTGAGAAATGTATTCGACAATAACTTCTTCCATCAAGGGAAATCTGGTATAATCATCGAGAAGATAGGTGATCCGCTCTGCACCAAGGAGTGTATTTTCTCTTTTAGGAAGCAATTCACATAGAGTATCCGAATCAAACCTTCTGCCGATCTGCATTGCAGCCCCTCTGAATTCGAGACGATCCCTGAGCGATTCACTCATCAGCAGCGGAGATGGAGCATTGAGTTGAGGCTCGACAAATGGCTGGTTGATAGAATTAACATTCCCAACCAATTCCACATCGCCATAAATATTACTGGTAAAAAAACGAACAGTACCATCCTCAGCGGTCTCCGCGATGTACAGGTCCGAATAGTTGCCTATAGCTGAAATATAAGCAGTTTTCTCATTGCTTTGCGCAGTAATAATCTCCCCTTCATATTCCGGAGTACGGTTGCGATCAAAAATCACTTTATTCGCATCCGGCAGCAATTCCAAAAATTCTTCAGGACCCGTTACATTAACAACCAAAATACCATCTTCATTGAATATTGAGAGTGAGAAGGTAATCTCCTCATTAGTATTGTTGATAATGCTGACGGGAATCTGATGTAAACGTCCCGCTTCCGGAGCAACGCTGATTTGTACATCTGCACAAGGTTTAATCGAAGGGGCAGCTGCCACTGCGGCCAGATAGTCATTCTCCTCTATCACCTTTACATCCCCGCTCCTTGCCGTAGATAATACATTGAAGATGGAGATTTCCCGACTAAAGGAAGCTTCGAAATCATACCCTTGCTCATTGAAATTAGCCGAAGTGTAGGCGATAAGACGGTAATTACCTGTAGGAAGAGTGTTGGGCAAATCGATATAACCCGCTCCACGCCCCTCCATAAGTGCGATTTTGGCTGTCTTTGCTACTCCTGATGCAGACTGAAGCTCCATATAAGCGATGCTGCTCAACTCCGAGGGAGTGCGGGTGGCAACGTCCATACAGAGTGCCGAGCACCAAATCCTCTCTCCGGCTACATATATGCTCCTATCAGTGGAAAACCATACTCTCTCTACACGCTGGGCGTAGATTGGAGCGGAAAACAGCAGCAAAACTGCCGCTATTGATGTCAATATAGTAAAGTCTCTTCTCATCTTTTAATTGTGATTGTTAGGCCAATAATCAGGTTTCTCTTTTGTGCCTCCCCTTAATCTGCAGTCCACACAACGCCTCTCGGACCAACTGGTCATATCCGTCATCTTGTCGAGAAATACCACATCATAGCCCCCGTAGTAATACCTTCTCATTTTGGATTGCTCGGCGAGATTTATTTCGATAAAAGCTGAGCAGTTCTGACGCTTGTTTTGCATTGGAAAGTCATCTACCGAGACAAATATTCTGCTGGAGGAGACCTTCGATGCGGAGATATAGCCAAGCACTATTTTGGCAGAATCGCCCACGCAGTGAATGTTACCCCTGAGTTCACTGGGCTGAGGGGAGAAAAGCCCTCCTGTCTGATCCGTATTACGTAACATCACTGTCCAGTAGGTATAGGCCTCTGCCGAAATGGAGCTCTGAATGACCTCTATTGAATATAAATAATCGAGCTTATCGCTCATGAAGGGAAGTTCGTAGATTTGGTGATTTACCAGGCGATTCTCTGTTAGTGCCTCCGTACTGGCAATCATTATATTGGAAACTACGTCCTTGTCCCAGCAATAATGTGTGTTTACACCGAGACATGGCTCGACAGTGTTGCGACTTGGGTTAAAGATGTGTGATGCATGAAATTGAGATGTATATTCCCAGTCCTCATTGCAATTCCACTTATAATATGGGTTGGTGTCAGGATTGGCAGTGCTCACGTGAAATGTGATTTTTTCTTCAAGCTCGTCAACCTTAAATGAAACATCCTCGAGTTCAGGAGTGATAAGTACCTCAAGCCACTCCGTTACATACTCTATGTCACTGCTAGAACCAAGAGGTTTGACATGGAGACGATAGGAATCCCCGGGATCAAGATTGCGGGTATCGATTATATGGGCGCCATCACGGTAAATATCGGTACGGGTTATCTTTCCCTTATCACTTTCCACCCATACATCAGCCAAAACATTCACAGGTTCTCCGGTGGCAGACAAATATTGTGTATTGCGAACAAATATATAGGATTCGGCTCCGATGCGAATGTCGCCCTCTATAACAAATAGTCCAATATCAACATCTTCAATATCCGGTATGAATGGATATATGCAACTTCCGGTCAGAAAGGCCGCAAGAGCAAGAATAAGTATGGATAATCTTTCTTTCATCAGAATTTGAGGTTGAGGTTGAGGTATGGTATCGGCATCGCAAAGACACAGAGCATATTACCACTTACGCTTCCACTGCTGTTACGGGTATAAAATACGGAGTAAGGATTTTTGCGACCTGTTACATTGTAAACTCCGAAGGTCACGGAGAGATGCGACAACTGGCGCAGATAGTGACTGGGCTCGATATTTATCGCCAGATCCAGACGGAAATAATCCGGTATACGATAACTGTTGCGCTCGCTATAATAGAGGCGGTAACCGCCTCCATAAAGGTATTTGGCCACCGGAATGGTTACCGGACGACCTGTCGAGTAGTCAAGATTGACCGATATGCTATATCTGTGGGTAAATTTGTAATTACCCACCAGTTTGAGGTCGTGCGGTTTGTCGTGCGGCGCATTGTACCACTCTCCATTATTGATAGTTTGCAGGCCTCTGTCCTCCATTTCCCGGAGCAGCGATCTGGAATAGGTATATGACACCCAACCGTTTAATTTTCCGCCTGGCTTTTTGATCATTAATTCAACCCCGTAAGCTTTTCCCATAGTGGAGATCAACTCCTGTGCAAGGTTTTCGTTCATCACTAAGATAGCCCCGCTCTTGTAGTCCGGATAGTCGCGCATCATCTTGTAATAGCCCTCGACAGAGAGGTCCACTCGATGGTCAAATACCGTCCAGTAAAGTCCTGCCGCAGCCTGCCACCCCCTCTGAGGTCCGATATCGGCATCGGCAAGCTTCCAGGTATCGGTGGGAGATATGGCCACGGTATTGGATATCTTGTGGATGTATTGAGCCATGCTGTTGAATCCCGCTTTAACGGAGAGGTTGGGGAGGAATGAGTATTTTCCGGAAACACGCAATTCAGGTGTACCGTAAAATTTACGGGAGTTGAGACTGAGAAAACCGGAAAGTCTCAATCCGAAATCAAACGAAAGACGATCGGTCGGCTGATAGGTGTCATTGAAAAACAGTGCACTCTCCAAAGCTCGTTCAGTAATCAGGCGACGAGGTTCGATAGCCGAGGAATCTCCGTAAGGAAGTCTGTTTCCCGGCTCCACATTGTACATAGTGCTATTAATGCCATAAGAAAATGTGTGTTTTGCTGCAACGAGGGACTGGAATCTAAGTTTAACATAACCCTGTCTGATGTTGCTGGAAAGCGAAAAAGAACTCCAATCGTTATGTGTATCCTCCACCTTGTAGCCATAACTGTCATACCCGGTCGAAAGGACAAGCGAGTGGCCGTCACTGAAGTGATTTCTCCATTTCACGGAGAAATTGGCATTGTGATACCTGTATGTGGTGTCTGCAGTAAAACTGAACCTGTCTCTCGAATAATAGCCGGAAAAATGAAGGGAATTTCTCTGGTTGAATCTGTGACTGACTTGTGCGTTGAGATCATTGAATGAGGCAGTACCGTTGGAGTATTCGCTATTTTTGGGAAGAACTTTCAGTATCCAGTCGGAGTAGGTAGTCCTGCCACCCAAGATAAATGTGGTTTTCTCCTTTTTAAACGGGCCTTCGAGGTGAAATCTGCTGGTAAGAACCCCCAGACCGAGGGAGCCTGCTATATTTTTACTATTACCTTCACGGCCTCTTATATCGAGTACGGAGGATATTCTTCCACCATATTCGGCGGGAATGGAGCTCTTAAAGAGTTCTACGTCACTCACTATGTCCGTATTGAAGGCGGAGAAGATACCAAACAGGTGATTGGGATTGTATACCGTACCTTCGTTGAAAAGAATGAGATTCTGGTCATTTGCTCCGCCACGCACATTGAATCCACCCGAAGCCTCTCCTACTGATTTTACACCAGGGAGTGTCATTATCACTTTAATAACATCGGCTTCACCGAAAACCGCCGGCACTTTTTTGATATTCTCGACACGCACTCTCTCCACTCCCATACGACTGGTGCGATGTTGAGCCATGCTTTCAGATGTGATCACAGCGCCCTTAAGGGCAAAAACCTTTACCTTCATCGTCACATCCAGAGTTCCTCTATCATGAAGCAGGACATTAAGGTCCAGATCTTCAAGAGAATAGCCGGAAAAACGGAGCTGGTGCTCCCCCACGGGTAACAATATTCTATAAAAACCCGATGCGTCACTTTGAGCGTAGGTACCCGTGCTCTCTTCAAGAATTGAAATACCGACCAAAGGTTCTCCTGTAGCCACATCAGTGATATGGCCACTTAGATAGACCTTGCCAGTGACTCCACTGTTAGATTCCCCTATCTCATATACCTTATTGGCAAATGTAAACTTGTATCCCGACTGATCGAGATAGATGGAAGTATCGCGCTGTGCCGGCTCTCCGGTGCTGAAATAACCCATGGGGAGCTCTGTTGCAAATCCTACTGTTCTGAGGATATAGATGCCGTCGTCAAAATATGTTACAGAATAGCCCTTCTCCTTGAGTAGCGAAAAAACACTTTCGAGTATCTTTTCACGCGGAGCCTCAACTGTATAATTTGCCTGATCAAGACCGTCTGAGATGAAATAGGTCTTCGGATGGATGTTCCTCACATAACTTACCAGCGAATCAATGCCGACATGGCTTAGACGAATCGTAGTCTGCTGGGCACGCAGGAGACCTCCCGAAGTAAAAACACCAAGGATCACCAGAACAAAGAGTGCCTCCAATCTATTTGAGCGTACTTTCAGCATAACTTAATACTTTTATACAATACTCTTCAAAATTCCTTCTCGGAGAAACCTTCGACCTTTTGACAAATGCCTTTATCTCCTTTTTGCGATCGGGAAATAGTCTTAGAATATCTCTTTCACGTCTGACAGGAGTCAGAATTTCATCTTTTAGACAATATAGTCTGGAGTTGTATTTGAAATAATAAAATACATTCTCTTTGAAGTTGGGGTCATAATAGCCAATAGACTCTCCGTTGCGCAGATGAATATCACGCATAAGCGTTTTGGTAATCTGGCGCAAGAGAGTGATAGATCCATCGTAAATAATCTCATAAATGCCCCCATCCAGGCCAATAAATCTCTTTTCTCCAATATTGAAAGAAGTAAGATAGGAGGTATTGAGCGCCTCTGTAATAGCACTGACAGGATGTCTGACCTGCACCTGCTGAAGATTCGCGTCAATATTTAGCATAAGACCCTCATATTTTTTGCTATTGTAGACCACATCCCCCATAAGAAATTGTGGTGACTCCCAATAAAAGGTCCCATTGAACTGAAAAGCGTAGTGAACAGCCTTGCGTCCCCTGTAAATCATAAGCGCATCACCCGCTTCCTGCGCATATTCATTGTAAATTGTAGATTGGGCAACTGCTCCGGAGAAAGGAGAAAGCAATAAGGTGACTAGTAGAAATAATCTAAAACTCTTCATAAAAAATCTCTGCAAGCATACAACGGGCAGAACCGCCGCCGTTAGCTTCGATTATACTTAAATCGGGAGAAGCAATATCACAATGCGACTTGATAAGACGCAATTGCTCCTGACGGAGCGATTCTCTGGCAGCGGCCGACATAACCAACAGTGGCCTCTCTGTACCACCTGGCTGTACCTCCAGCATATTGCCGGCAAAGTTCCCCATTTGATCGTATGAAATATCCACAATATCCCTCTTTCCCAACAAACTCACAAGTTCATCTCGGACCGAAGCATCTCTGATGCTATCCAGACAGACCACCGCCAGGTTGGTCCCTACACACATCATTACATTGGTATGATAAATGGCTTTTCCGGACGCATCTATAGCATCGAAAAGAAAATAATCCCAGTCGAATAGTTTACAGAACTCTTTGAGCACATCTTCGTCAGTACGGGGTGCACGGCAGGCATATACTATACCCGCTTCACGGTCGATAACCATACTCCCTGTCCCTTCAAGAAACTTATCTTTGGACTCATAGGGTGTCAAATCATAGATATTACGGATATCGAAAGTGCCGATAAGATAGTCCATTACAGCCTGCTTACGCTCCAGACGACGATTTGGAGCACACATCGGATAGAGTACCAAAGTGCCGTCAGAATGAGTGGAAAACCAGTTGTTGGGGAAAATGGAATCGGGTGTATGGGGCTGCGGAGTATCCTCTATCACGTCTACAACCACTCCGTGCGAACGAAGCAGAGCCACAAAAGCATCAAACTCCTTTAAGGCAGCCTCCTGGGCTCCCGATTCAAAGCCCCGGCGTTGAAATGCATTATTTGTTGCAGTCTGGGCATTAAACCCAAATGAACAGGGGCGCACCATGAGTACGCGGTTCGCCGTCTGTCTAAAAGAAATCCCTGACATAAAAACTACTCAAGTTCCCTAAATGCTTTCTTTATAATCTCAATAGCCTCACGCAGCTCTTCTTCAGTAATTACCAGGGGCGGAGCGAAACGAATAATATGTTTATGTGTAGGTTTGGCAATAAGACCGTACTCAGCCATTTTAAGGCAAATGTCCCACGCCTCTTTACCATTAACCGGGGTAGTCACCACGGCATTGAGGAGACCTTTTCCGCGCACTTGTTTGATGAAAGGCGATTTGAAAGCCTTAAGCTCTTCCCTGAAAATTTTACCGAGATATTCTGCCTTTTCGGTAAGTTTCTCATCTCTTACAACTTCAAGAGCTGCGATACCCACCCTTGCTGCGATAGGGAATCCTCCGTAAGTAGAACCATGTTCTCCGGGTTTGATGGTAAGCATTATATCATCATCAGCCAGAACTGCCGAAACGGGCAGCACGCCACCTGAAAGGGATTTTCCAAGAATAAGAATGTCGGGGCGAACATTTTCGTGTTCACAGCAGATTAATTTGCCTGTGCGGGCTATGCCGGTCTGTACCTCGTCAGCAACAAAAAGTACATTGTGACGCTTACAAGCATCATAACATTTTTTGAGATAACCATCATCCGGCACAAATACTCCTGCCTCTCCCTGAATGGGCTCTACAAGAAAAGCAGCCACATGTTCCCCATGCTTTTCGAGAACTGCCTCGAGAGCTGCGGCATCATTGTAAGGTATCTTTATGAAACCGGGGGTTAAAGGGCCATATTGTGAATAGGAAGAAGGGTCGGTAGACATCGATATTACGGTTATCGTACGACCATGAAAGTTGCCCTCACAAACTACGATTATGCCCTTGTCTTCAGGAATACCCTTTCTTACATAACCCCATCTACGGGCAAGTTTCAGGGCAGTTTCTACTGCCTCTGCGCCTGTGTTCATAGGCAGGAGCTTGTCATAGCCGAAGAAATTGGTAGCAAACTCTTCGAAAGGGCCAAGACAATCATTGTAGAAAGCTCTTGATGTCAGACAAATTTTTTCTGCCTGATCGCAGAGCGCTTTTACGATTTTGGGATGGCAGTGACCTTGGTTAACTGCCGAGTATGCTGACAGAAAATCGAAATATTTTTTTCCGTCAACATCCCAAACGAATGCGCCCTCACCTCTTGAAAGAACTACAGGTAGTGGATGATAATTGTGTGCACCAAATTTTGCTTCCTGATCTATGAATTTTTGAGCATTTTTTGTAATAACCATAATATTTGAACTTTTTTTGTTAACGATTTTACTTGATTTACAATTAACAAAGTTACAAAAAATATTAAACTTCCTATTCTATATACGAAGCGAAGCACTAAATACTTCCATCGATAGTAAAAAGCTGCTTAGAATTGATTGAAATGGCTGTTTATAGTAAAAATCTACTGGAACAGATAGATTTTGTCGCCACGGCGGAGTTTCTCCGGAACGGGAATAGAACAGAGATCTCCCTTAACGGCACTGCCGACATTTCTCAAATCAACCCTTATCTCAGAGACCTCATATTCGACAACGCCGGTAGTCGGTCCGGTAATCAGCAGCGAATCTCCAACTGAAAAAGTGCCGGTCGACACCATGACCTCCGCCACACCGATATTTGAAAAATAGTTGGTTACCTTACCGATGTATGTTTTGGTACGTGTGGCCTTGTTACCATACACATCGCTCCACTCACCCAGTCGTGCTCCCTGATAATATCCATCCCAAAAACCTCTGTTAAATACGGTTGTCAGCCGTTCTTTGAGAGATGCCGCCAACTCCGGAGTATATTTTCCCTCAATAACAGCATCCGCAGCATCGCGGTAAGCTCTGGTAACGGTCTTTACATATTCCGAGGAACGCGCACGTCCCTCAATCTTGAAGACAGTAACTCCCGATTCTATCATTTTATCCAGGAACTCAATAGTACAAAGATCTTTGGGCGACATTATATATTTATTGTCCACCTCCAACTCACATCCTGTTTCAAGATCGGTGACACGGTAGCCACGGCGACACAACTGATAGCATGATCCGCGATTGGCAGAAGCGGCATACTCATGGAGAGAAAGATAGCATTTGCCGGAAATAGCCATACAGAGAGCACCGTGGCAAAACATTTCAATTCTCACCTTACGGCCGGAGGGGCCCTTAATGTTCTCGAGATCAATCGCCTCCTTGATTTTGGCCACCTGTTCTAAATTCAACTCTCTCGCCAACACTATAACATCAGCAAACTCTGCAAAGAAACGCAAAGACTCCACATTGGAGACATTAAGCTGAGTGGAGATATGCACCTCCATCCCGAGAGAACGGGCATAGGTAATGGCGGCCATATCTGATGCAATGACTGCGGTAACTCCTGCTTTTTTCGCCATCTCCAGGGTCTCCCTCATTGACTCCAGCTCTTCATCATAAAGAACTATATTGAGAGTCAAATAGGACTTGATATCATTTTCATCACAGATATTGCAGACTTTTTCAAGATCTTCCGGAGCAAAATTGTTGGCTGAGTGAGAACGCATATTGAGCTCTCCAATACCGAAATAGACCGAATCCGCCCCGCCTTGGATGGCGGCCATCAGACACTCAAAATTGCCCGCAGGGGCCATTATCTCTATGTTATCTCTATTTTTCACGATGAATGAGTTGTTCTGCAAACTGATGGAGCTGTCTGGTCTGTACCTCATTCAAACCTATGCCCGAAATGGCTTCAAATGCTTTATTATGATATTCCAGAATGGCGTCCCGAGCATCATCTTTGATGCCGAGGTCAATATATAATTGCTGCATGGCAGCAACCTTTTCTTCACGCATATCTTCGCCCATTTCTAAAATAGAAGCAAGACGCTCTTTATCGGCTCCTTCCGCCCTACGGATACATTCCACCTGAAGCCAGGTTTTCTTGTCGTTGACAATATCGTCACCGATTTTCTTGCCGAAAATCTGCTGGTCGCCAAAAGTATCGAGATAGTCGTCTGCAATCTGAAACGCAAGACCAAGCTGGTATCCAAACTGATATAGTGCATCGCGAATCTCCCTGGAGACACCTGCAATGAGGGCACCCATTTTTGCCGAACAGGCGAGAAGAACTCCGGTCTTGAGGCCAATCATAGAGATATAGTCGGACATTGTTATGAAGGGTTTCTCTTCGAAATCCATATCAAACTGCTGTCCTTCACACACCTTTACTGCAGTATCGGTAAAGAGGCGCAACGCTTCCGGCATTACCTCAGCGTTGCAAAACGACATATACTTATAAGCCAACAGCAACATTACATCACCCGAAAGAATCGCTTTACTGGTACCCCATTTTTTAAAAACTGTGGGTTGGTTGCGTCTTGTGTCGGAGTTATCCATTATATCATCGTGCATAAGGGAAAACTCGTGAAACATCTCGAGTGCAATAGCGGGATAGATGATGTCATTGCCGACATTGTCGCTAAAAAGATTGAATACGGTCAGACATAGACGCGGTCTGACGCGCTTGCCTCCAACAGAGACCATATACTCTATCGGCTGGTAGAGCGACTCCGGCTCTCCTTTAAGATCAAGGGTTAAAATGCTCCTGGAGATTATATTTTTTATGTCCTCATGTGAAAGCATAAATATTGGTTATTTGGACTACAAATATAAGGGATTTTGGACAAATTACTATCTTTGCGCCAATGGAAAATTCATCTGTTGCCACCGTAGTAAAACACACAGGCAGCCATTATCTGCTTTCTCGTCTGCCTGAATGGGATCCTTTTCCCGCCGTAATCCGCGGAAAAATCCGTCTTATGGGCTCCACGGCTACCAATCCGATAGCTGTAGGGGACAAAGTGAAATATGCTCCGGGAGATGGCAATACGCTTGCAACTATAGAAGAAGTACTCCCACGCACTAATTATATGATCCGTCGCTCGGTCAATCTTTCCCGTCAAGCGCACATCATCGCAGCCAATATTGACCGTGCCTTCCTGATAATAACTATAGAATTTCCGGAGGTTAAACTTGCCTTTTTGGATAGATTTCTACTCACCTGCGAAGCTTATCGGATCAAAGTAATAATAGTTATCAACAAAATCGACCTATATGATGAGTATGCCCTGGAAAGAATGGAGGAGATTAAGCATATCTACTCGGGAGCCGGTTATGAGATAATGGAAGTTTCCGCTATCACAGGCAAGGGAGTGGAACCCATCAGAGAGCTCTGCAAAGGAAAAAACGGTGATTCTGTTTCCCTATTCTCAGGAGTATCCGGGGTGGGAAAATCCTCACTTATACGCGCTATTGATCCCTCCCTAGACCCCAAAATCAGGGAGATATCGCAAGCTCACCTGCAGGGGAGACATACCACCACTTTCTATGAGATGTACCCTCTGCAAAGTGGCGGCTTTATTATCGACACTCCCGGTATTCGCGGCTTCGGATTGGTAGATATCGAACCTCACGAGCTGAGTACTTACTTTCCCGAGATGCTCAGAGTAATGGACAACTGCAAATTCATGCCCTGCACTCATACTCACGAGCCTGACTGTGCGGTAAAAGCAGCTCTTGAGGAGGGATCTATCTCATTCGAGAGATACTACTCCTATCTGGGAATGCTTGAAGAGGAAACTAAATATCGATGAAAATCTCTACCATCAATCGTAATATCCTGCGTCTGGCCCTACCCAGCATTATGGCGAATATCACTGTACCTTTGGTGGGTATTGTGGACCTTGCTATAGCCGGACATCTGGGGGATGCTGCCAGCATTGGAGGTATCGCTATCGGTTCGATGCTGTTTGACCTACTCTACTGGAATATGGGATTTTTGAGGGTTGGAACCGGAGGTATCACAGCGCAAGCATATGGCAGAAGGGATTTTAAGGAGGCGATGGATACCTTCACCAGAGGTATGGCCACTGCTCTGTCGGTAGCGTTATTGATCTGGATCATCCAATGGGTGTATATTGAAGCAGCATTCGCTCTGGTTGTTTGTTCTCCTGAAGTGGAAAGTATCGCAAGGGAGTATTTTTTCATCAGAGTATGGGCTGCGCCGGCCACACTGTCGCTGATGGTATTCAAAGGGTGGTTTATTGGGATGCAGAATACTGTACTGCCAATGGCCGTGGATATCACGGTCAATGTTGTGAATGTAGTGGTCAGTTATATATTGGCTGTCCACACTCCGATTGGAGTGGCAGGTGTCGCTGCCGGAACTGTTGTAGCACAATACACAGGTCTCTTACTGGCAATAATCCTAATGTGCCACAATTTTAGGGAGTATTTCCACCTCATATCGGTGCGAGCGAGCATCAAGTTGAATAAGATGAAGCATTTTTTCTCGATCAATGGCAATCTCTTTATCCGTTCACTCTGTATGCTGGTTATTTATATCGGATTTACCTCAATTGCGGCAAAATATGGCGACACTTTGCTGGCTGTAAGTTCGGTTATGATGAAACTCCTGCTGCTCTACTCCTATTTTGTCGATGGATTCGCCTATGCGGGTGAAGCGCTGGTGGGACGTTTTATTGGAGAGAGGAATAGCGATTCTCTGATCAGTACGGTGCGCTGGATTTTTATCTGGTGTTTCGGTATAAGCCTCCTCTCTACTCTGATCTATGCAGGGCTGGGAAAGTCGATGTTCCAACTTATGACCGACAATCCTGAGGTCGTGGAGGCCTCTGCTCCGTTTTTATTCTGGCTGCTGCTCATGCCTGTAGTGAGCTGCATCGCTTTTACCTGGGATGGGATTTTTATCGGAGCCACAGCCACTAACCACCTGCGCAATAGTATGATCTGGTCTGCTGTGCTCTTTATAATTTCCTACATAGCTTTTGAACCTCTGCTGGGTATACAGTCGCTCTATCTCGCCTATTTCGTCCATCTGCTGGTACGCAGCCTCTATCTTACTATTGTGAGAAAAAGCGCTTTGACGATAAAGTGATATTATTTACTATATTTGCAAGGTACTACAAAAAACCGCAACCCAACTCTCCAGACCAGTATGAAAATAGCATTTCTCTCCACTTTCTACCCTTTCAGGGGAGGTATCGCCCAGTTCAATGCCAATCTTTACGAAGAACTCGCAAAGGATCATCAAGTCAAGGCTTTTACCTTTAGCAGACAGTATCCTTCACTTCTTTTTCCGGGTAAGACGCAATATGTAACGGAGCAAGATGATGCGAAGGTGATAGAGAGTAACGCTGTGCTTGACTCCATCAATCCCTTCTCCTATTTCAGTACCGCAAAGAAGATAGCTAGACTGGAGCCTGATGTGGTTATTATGAGATACTGGATTTCATTTCTTGCTCCTGCATTGGGAACGGTAGCCAGACTGCTCAGGAAGAAGGGTATTAAGGTTATTACCATTACTGATAATATTATCCCACATGAGAGAAAATTCTTTGACAAACCCTTTGCCAAATGGTTTCTCAAACCGGTTAACGGATGTATTGCAATGAGCAGCTCCGTGCTTGAGGATATGCTCAATCTTACTCCTGACAAACCCTATATTCTCAAACCTCATCCTCCCTATGACCATTTTGGGGCGAAAATGGAGAGAAATGAGGCCTGTGAAAAACTGGGAATCGAGCCGGACAAAAAGAATTTGCTCTTTTTCGGACTTATCCGTGATTATAAGGGACTTGACCTGCTGATCGAAGCAATGGGATACTTAGATGATAGTTATCGTCTGATCATTGCCGGCGAAAGTTATGGCAGTTTTGACAAATATCAGGAACAAATTGCATCTCTCGTTGCCAAAAACCCTTCTCTGGCTGAGCGTATAGTGATCTTCAATCGATACATTGATGACTATGAAGTACCTGCATTCTTTTCTGCGTCCGATCTTTGCGTTCTCCCCTACAAAAGTGCAACACAAAGCGGAATAACCGCCATATCGCTTCATTTCAAATTGCCTGTAGTTGTCACCAGGACCGGCGGACTTGAAGAAACGGTTGGAGAGCCGGGCATCGGCATATTAGCTGATGAAATCTCAGCCAAAGGTATTGTTAGGGCTATTGAGTCATACTTCGGCCATCCTGACAACTCCATTTTTGTGGAAAATATCCGTAAAGTCAAGGAATCAACCTCTTGGACATCATTTGCAAAAGCGCTGGTTGACTTTCACAAAACACTTTGAGCGAAAAAATATTTTATACCAGGATGGTATATAAATTTAGGGGGCTGCACCAGAAATGGAATTAGTGCAGCCCCCTTCACTTAACCTAAGAAAAACTAACGAATAGTCACATCTTTGACTACAATAGTTTTAAAAGGTTTAATCAAACCAATAAATTTATACTCTACACAGAAATTTATCCTACTGAAAAGATTCCCGCCAGACCGAGTACTACGAGCGCTATGAGCGAAATCAACCAAATAATGAAAATTATCAGACCGGGTCTCCATCTGGGAGACTTGAAGCCAAAAATCAATTGGACACCACCATACAACATACCCAGGAAGGGCAAAAACACCACAAGCATAGTGACTATCTTAAGCAACATCATAGGTACATTCAACGCAAATACCGGAGCATACTCGGAAAGCCAGTCCAACCCAAGATTGAGTATAGTAGTATTGAAGAAAGTGATGCCGAACAAACCTACCGCACCTACCATCAGACCTGATACGCCGATGATGAGCAAAATTATTCCTATAATAATACCAAGTGCTCTGCCGAGAACTCTCCAGAAATCAGAGTTACCGATCTCCCTGGCCTTACGGCCCACATAGTCCGCTCCCTTGGAAATATTCTTCTCCAGGTCGCCGAGCGTACCATCCTCACCCCTCATTTGACAGCGCTGCTGAACAGTCTTCGCAGGAGGGATTACTATCCACATTATTATATACACAACAGGGATGAATGCTCCTCCAAACACAGGAAGAGTAAAGGCTCCTGCTGAAGAGAAAACAAACCAGAGCACCAGCCAGATAACTCTAACCAGCGCAGTTTCGATGTTAAAATAGGCTGCCAAACCGCTGCTGACGCCGCCCAAAATCTTTGAAGAGGGGTCACGGAATAGCTTTTTCTTAGCATTATAATGGAGATTGCTGCCGGAACTATCCGAATCTGCATCTTCTATAACCTCAGGTCTGCCGAGAATAGAGATAACCTCTTCAATCATCTCTGCACTTACGATTCCTCCGGGACCGCATTTTTCAAGAAGCAGTTCTGCCATTCTCTCTTCTATGCCCTCCATTACTTCATGGCCGCTTTCCCTTTTTGAATAGTAGTTGTTGAGCTCGTCAAGGTACTCCGATGCCTTGCGGTATGCCTCTTCATAGAGGGTGAAAGCATATCTGCCTATGCTTACTTTTTCTACCTTTTTCATTTTCGAATTGTTTCAATTGTGGATACTATTTCCTGCCAGGCAAGGTCCATTTCGGATATTAACGAGCGTCCCTTGTCTGTAATCATATAATACTTGCGCGGGGGCCCCTGGGTGGATTCTTCCCAACGATAATTGAGCAGCCCCTGGTTCTTTTGGCGGATAAGGAGCGGGTAGAGGGTCCCCTCCACAACAATCATGTTTGCCTGCTTAAGTTCCTCGATGATTGAGGAAGCGTAAGCCTCTTTTTTATTGAGGATAAGGAGGATGCAATATTCAAGCAATCCCTTTCTCATCTGTGATTTAATATTGTCAACAATGTATTCCATAATCGTTATTTTCTGCTTTGTGACTGTGATGTCCTTCTGATGTTCTCCGCGGTTACCGGCCAACCTCTCATCTCACATTTCTGTGCGGCTGTTACAGCTTTAGGGGCAACGATCCAAAGGATAATATAGACCCATATGCCGGCACTGCCGAGAAGAGTGAGCACTACAAAGAGAATACGTACAAGTACGACATCAATGTTGAGATACTGTGCGAGACCGCTGCAGACACCAGCGATAGCGCGGTTGTCATAATCGCGGTAGAATTTGCGGGGACCTTTATTCTCCGCCGATGAAGAAGGAGAGGATGATGTCTCACCATCTTTTTCAAAGGGGGAACTTCCGTCTGGCATACCGAGACGCGAGATAATCTCTTCAACCATCTGGAGAGTTACTACTTCGTTTCTGGAACCAAGTTTGGCCTCAAAAAGATCTGCAATCCTCATTTCAAGGTCATCCATCACTTCATTCTCCTGAAAGCCCATATTGATTTTGGATTTGAATGATGAAAGATAAGATTCCATTTTGACATAAGCATCCTCTTCAAGGACGAAAGTTCTGCCTCCGATGCCTACATTAACTACTTTTTTCATAGTTGCATTACTATTTGGTTTAATAATATTGTGTGTTATGCAAGTAATCTTGCGATGCAAATATATATATTTTTTAAAATACCTTGTATAACAAAGTAGTATTTTTTAAAAAAAAGTGACAACTACGTCACTTTTTCACTTAAAAGTACCTTTTTCCCTAGTTATTTTCGCCCTCCGGAACAGTCGGAAGTTCTTCCGGAATTGCAACTTCGGGATTAACAATAGGAGTGCCCTCTGTTGTCACCTGCTGTTCGATAGCTTCTCTGAGTTTTGAACCTGAAGTATGTCTGTTGGGAATAAGGAATGTGGCAACTACGCAAAGAACCAAAATAGAACTAGCCAGACCCCAGGTAATCTTCTCAAGAAAATCAGCTGTCTGACGTACTCCGAAAGCCTGGTTGCCTGCTGCAAAATTGGCTGCCAGTCCACCGCCCTTTGAGTTCTGGATCAAAACCACGAGGGTCAGTAGTACACTCAATATAACTATAATAATAGAGACTGTAACGTATGCTGCTTGCATAATAGGTTATTTTAATATTTTAACATTTTCTATAAGGGACGCAAAGTAAGCACTTTTTTCCGGATATAACAAAATTAGTCTCTCATAAATTGAAAGTGCTTGATTATAAAACTCCTGTTCTACATATATTCTTGCAAGAGTTTCGGTAAAGAATTGGTCGGAATCATCTTCAGCGAACTCTCTTTTCTCAAAATCAAAATCGGGCAGTGAACTTAATGTAGAAGAGATCGGATTGATGCTGAAAGTCTCCTTAAATGCCTCTCCGCTACGCTCAAGTTCCTTGAAATCCTCCTGGCTGAAATAGTCACCTCCGACAACATAATACTTAAGTTTATGTTCGGCATGAGCCGGTTTTCCTATAATATCACTTTCATCGAAACGCTCTTTAAGGGATTCTTTTACAGTTTGGATAAAATAGGCACGGCTGAGGAGGTGTATTCCTGACGCAACTGCCGCTCCATGGAGTTCTTCATCACCAGCTTTGCCTTTGCGAAGGACAAGTTCCTTACGTGCAACTGCAAACCAGGGATAAAGTTCCAGCAATTCTTCAAGTTCGGATATGGAGAGCTTTTTCAATTCCATTTATAAACAGCTGTTACCAGTTGGCAACGGTGGCATTAAATATATCTTCCACAATTTTTTCAATTATCGTATCACAAAGCGTGGCTTCTACTTCATCGAGAGAACGTTCGGAATCATAATCCTCATAACCTGCAAAATTCTTCTCAAAATTCTCCTCCGGATACTTCTCATTCACAAACTTTACTTTCACCGTGACTGTGAGACGGTTTCTGGCAGCCACCTCATCGGCAGTAATTGCAGTTGCGGAGACATCATAGCCTTCAATAACAGCCAGCACATAGAGATCTCCGGCATCCTCCACCTGCTCCAAACGGGTAAGTTTACGATATTTATCCGAGAGTGCCTCATACAAAGAATTCGCAAGTGAAGGGTTGACCTTGAGAGCTCTGTTCTGGACCGGTTCTATACATATCGTTTCGACATCCGGCTGGATCGAAGTACCGCTGAAAGAGTAAATCCAGCAACCTGTAGCCAGACAGGCTGTCGCAAAAAACAAGGCCGAAGCAAGGAAAGATTTGAATATTCGTTTCATTTTGTCGCTTATTCCAGGTTGAATTCTTTTATTTTCCTATAAATAGTGCGTGCAGAGATTCCAAGTTCCGCCGCTGCCTTCTCACGGTTATTACCATTGCGCCGCAGTGCTTCTGCAATTGCCTTACAGGTGATTTGATCCAAAGTGAGCGGACTCTCCTTCTCGGACTCTGCAAAATTCTCCACCTCCTCCACCTCAATTACCGGACCCGCACCCTGCAACTCAGAACCAGAAACTCTATACTCGGAACTCAGAACTCCTAACTCTGAACTCGCACCCCGCACCCCAGATCCCTCTGTGAGCATATGGGTATGATCTATAGTAGAAGCCCGTAACTCAGAACTCGGAACTCGAAACTCGGAACTCTCATGTGCTGTAATAGCACTCCTTTTGACAATGCGAATAAGTTCGTCAACCTCTACTCTCAACTGCTGGTACTGGGCATATAACTGAATTAGGAACTCTCTATATGGATCGGAGCAATTATCTGTAAAGCCGCCGGATTGCACCGGCATCTGAGAGGAATGATCCTTCGGAAGGTAGCCTGAAAGTATCTCTGCTGTAATCAAACGCTCCGTCTCCATGGTTGAGATACGCTCTGCAACACTCTTGAGTTGTCGAATATTACCGGGCCACGGGTAACTCTCAAGAATCTTCATAGCCTCATCATTGAGACGCACCGGTTGCATCGTATATTTATCGGCAAAATCACTTGCAAACTTGCGGAAAAGCATACGGATGTCCTCCTTGCGCTCCCTAAGGGGCGGCATCACTATTGGCACAGTATTGAGACGGTAGTAGAGGTCACGCCTAAACTTGCCTGTTGCCACCGCACGTTCGAGATGAATATTGGTAGCTGCTATCACCCTCACATCGGTCTTCTGCACTTTTGAAGAGCCCACTCTTATAAACTCGCCGTTCTGAAGGACTCTGAGCAAACGTACCTGAGTTCCGATCGGAAGTTCAGCAACCTCATCGAGGAAGATTGTACCTCCGTCTGCCTCTTCAAAGTATCCTTTGCGGCTGTCGACCGCTCCGGTAAAAGCACCCTTTTCATGGCCGAAAAGCTCAGAATCTATCGTTCCTTCTGGAATTGCTCCGCAGTTAACTGCAATATAGCGTTTATGCTTACGGGGGGAGTGGTCGTGGATAATCCTTGGAATATATTCCTTTCCGACACCGCTTTCGCCCGTTACAATAACGGAGAGGTCGGTAGAAGCGACATTAACCGCCGCTTCAATGGCTCTGTTAAGTCCGGGATCATTGCCGATAATCTGATATTTATCTTTTATTTGCCTTAAATCCATATCTGCAAAGTTATAAATTTTTATCTGAAAAAAATTATCATTATATTTGTATGATAAAACATTATTATTTACTAAAGAATTATTTTAACAAAAACTATTTTAATATTTATGAGAAAAAACATCATCAATCTTATGCTCATAGCTTTCGTATCCGTAGCTATGGCTTCCTGCGGCAATCCTTCCAAGATGATTGAGGCCGCTGACCAGATCAAAATCAATTGCAACCCCGAGGTACTCGAAGTGATTGCAGGCAACATCGACGCTGTTGTTGACGTTACATTCCCTGCCGAATACTTCCATCCGAAGGCAATTCTTGAGGTGATTCCCGTATTGGTTTATAGTGGCGGACAGGTTGAGGGTAAGCCTTTTGTATATCAGGGCGAGAAGATTACTGATAATTATAAACTCGTAACCGAGGATGGTGCGACTATAAGCGAACGCATTCATTTTGAATATGTTCCCGGCATGGAGAAATCACAGCTTGTAGCTCGCGCAAAAGTTTTCTTCAAAGGCAAAGAATTCCCTTTCCCCGCTGACATCAAGATTGCTGACGGTGCCAACACCACCTATATGCTCGTAGAAACTGACGGTGCATACGAGATGATGAAGGACAACTATCAAGAAGTGATTCCTGAGACTGAAGAAGCACAGATTCTCTATCTTGTAAATAGCGCAACCGTACGCCCTTCACAGCTCAGAAGTGACGACATCAAAAACTTTGAGCAAGCTCTCAAAGATCTTGAGCAGGACGGACGCAGAGAGGTTAAGGGCACTAAAATTGTTGCCTACGCTTCTCCTGAAGGCGCAGTAGACTTCAACAACAAACTCTCTGCAAATCGCGAAAAGAGCGCAGAAAAAGCATTCAATCGATTTGCCAAGAAACTCGAAACAGGCGAAGTAAGCACCAAGAGTCTTGGTGAGGACTGGGAAGGATTCCAGGAGCTTGTAAAGAACTCCAACATTGAGGACAAAGAGCTTATCCTCCGTGTTCTTTCAATGTACAGCGACTCTAACGTACGCGAAAGAGAGATCAGAAATATGTCTCAGGTATATAAGACTCTTGCAGAGACTGTTCTTCCTGAACTTCGCCGTGCAAGATTCATCACCGACATTGAGTACACCAACTATACTGCTGATGAGCTCAAAGAGCTTTTGGAGACCAACATTGATGCTCTCGATGAAGAAGCTCTACTCCGCGTAGCTACCCTGACAAGAGATAATGGCGCAAAAATTGATATCTACAACAAGGCTATTAAAGAATTTGACAGCGACCGTGCGAAATACAACGCAGCTTGCGTCAACCTCAACCTTGGAAATAATAGCGCAGCTAAGTCTCTTCTAGGAAAGATGAACAACAAGAACTGCTACTACAAGAACGCAATGGGCGTTATCGCTATGCGTGAAGGCGATTATGAAGAAGCCAAAAAATGGTTTGCAGAGACACACCGCCCTCAGGGCAAGATCAATGCAGCAGTTATTGATATCCTCGAAGGCAAATACAAAGATGCTCTCAACAAACTTGAAGGCACAGGCGACCACAATGAGCCCCTTGCTCACATTCTCAACGGACAGCCTGAGAAGGCAGTCGTAACCTGCAAGTGTCCTCACGCAGCTTACCTTAAGGCTGTTATTGCAGCACGTGCCGGCGACGCCGAGACCTGCAAGAAAGAACTTGAGACAGCAGCCAAGAGAGAAGACTACGCTAAGAGAATGGTCAACGATATCGAGTTTGCTAAGATTCTCAGATAGTTAGAGCACATTCCAAACTAAAAAACGGGTGGCTGCGGCCGCCCGTTTTTTTTTGGAGGTGCGGGTTGCGGGTTACGCGGTGCACCGTTAAACAGAGTATTATCCGCAGCATACTGACGATAAATGGTCAATTATCCGCAGTATATTGAGGATAAAGGATAATTAAAGAGACGAATAAATGATAAAGAGGTTGTTCCTCTTTATGAGTGGATATTCAAGGTGTAGGCCGTTGGTTCTACCCAAATATCATTATAACCAAAATAGTTACCGGAGCAACGAAACGAATGATAAAGAATGTCATTTCTGTGAACCATTTTGGAAGCTTGAGAGTACCGCTATTGGTGAGTTCGTCCATCACATTGGCCTTACCAAGTCTCCAGCCCACAAAAATTACAACCAACAGGCCGCAAGTAGTCAGGAAAAAGTCGGATGAAAGGGTGTCAAAGAGATCAAAGAAAGTCTTCCCAAATATCTTGACATCTGAAAGCACCCCCATAGAAAGAGAGGCGAGACATCCCGTTACAAGGAAAATTGAGGAACCAATGATTACGGCTGTTGTACGCTTCATTTTGAACTCCTCCTTGAGATAAGCCACAACCACCTCAAGCAGAGAAATGGAGGAAGTCAGGGCCGCAACAAGAAGTACAAAGAAAAAGATAATGGCTAAAACGCCCCCTAGGGGCATTTGAGCAAAAATCTTTGGCAAAGTAATGAATACGAGGCCGGGGCCCTCTCCGGGACTTATTCCAAATGCGAATACTGCCGGCATTATGGCACAGCCTGCAATAATCGCAAAAGTAGTATCGGCTACTGCCGTAAGTGCGGATGTCTTTACGATATTTTCGCTTTTGTTGACATAGGAGGCATAAGTCATTATCGTACCGCAACCTATCGAAAGCGAGAAGAATGCTTGTCCAAGCGCAGCGAGTAAAGTATGAGAAGTTACTTTAGAAAAATCGGGCTTGAAAAGATAGTTGATACCCTCTTTTGCTCCCTCGAGAGTAACCGAACGTAAAGCAATGAGGATAATCATCACAAAAAGCAAAGGCATCATTGTTTTGGTATATCTCTCTATACCTTTTTTTATCCCGGCAATTACCACAAGAGCTGTCAGAAGCAAGAACACCAAATGCCAGATAAGGGGCTTTATCGGAGAGGAGACAAAATCACTGAACATCGTATCAAGATTGCCTCCAGCCTCACGGGTAAAATCAAATGAAATGGCTTTGACCAGATATTCTATCGACCATCCTCCCACAACGCTATAGAACGATAGGATGCAGAGGGCTGAAAGTACCGAGAAAATACCTACAATCCCCCATTTAGAACCGGGAGCAAGCACCTTAAAGGCTCCAAAAGCGTTCCTTTGGCTTCTGCGTCCTATAATAAATTCCGAATACATTATTGGGAGGCACAGGATAAAAACGAAAACAATATAAATAAAGATAAAGGCGGCACCGCCGTTTTCTCCCACCAAATAGGGAAACCTCCATAGATTACCCAGTCCTACAGCGGAGCCGGCCAGTGCCACAAGCACTCCAAAGGAACTAGTAAACGAATCACGTCCGGAAGCACTTGGTGACTGTGTTTTTTTAGCGCTCATATATCAAAAATTCATAATTTAAACCCGATTTTTCGTCCACAGCTATACCGCTACGGGTAGCAATACGCCATTTTTCCATATCAATCTCCGGGAAAAAGACATCTGCTTCGGGTACCGATGTATATACCCTGGTCAGATAGATTCTCGACGCTTTTTCCATCGCCTGACGATAAATATTGCCTCCTCCGATCACAAAGATCTCGTTCTGCCCCGCCTCGACAGCAATAGTCCGCGCAAGATCAAGCGCACTCCCCAAAGAGCTAACATAATGGACCCGAGAAGTTAGTGGAGCCTGTGACCCCTCTGATAACTGTGAAGTCCTATTGTCCTGCCGACTATCCGCAAAGAGTGTGCGGCTGATTATAATATTATCCCTTCCGGGAAGAGGCTTGCAGCCGAGGGATTCCCAGGTCTTGCGACCCATTATGACACATTTGCCGAAGGTAACCCGCTTAAAATATTTCAAATCGTCGGAAATGTGCCAGGGCATGGCGTTGCCTTTGCCAATAGCTCCATCTGTTGCAACGGCGGCAATAAGGGATATGATGGGCAATGCACTCATACGGCAATAGGGGCTTTTATGCCGGGGTGGGGATCATATCCTTCAAGAGTGAAGTCCTCATACTCAAAACTGAACAGATCCTTCTTGTCGGGGTTAATGATCATTCGGGGGAGCGGGCGGGGCTCGCGAGAAAGTTGAAGAGCCACCTGCTCAAAATGATTTTGGTAGATATGAGCATCCCCAAAGGTATGGATAAACTCCCCGGGAAAATAACCGCATACCTGAGCCAACATCATGGTCAAAATTGAATAAGATGCGATATTGAAGGGTACCCCAAGGAATACATCTGCACTGCGCTGATAGAGCTGACAGGAGAGTTTGCCTTCCGCTACATAGAACTGGAAAAGAGCATGACAAGGTGGAAGCGCCATTTTTTCGACCTCTGCTACGTTCCAGGCGGAAACGATGTGACGGCGCGAATCGGGATTGCTTTTAAGCGATTCTACGAGTGCGGACAGCTGATCGATAGTCTCTCCGCCAGGAGTGGGCCAGCTGCGCCACTGATGACCGTAGATGGGCCCCAAATCACCATTGGCGTCAGCCCATTCGTCCCATATGGTCACTCCGTGTTCGTTGAGGTAGCGAATATTTGTATCTCCTGCTATAAACCACAGCAGTTCGTAGATAATCGATCTGAGATGAAGTTTTTTTGTAGTCAGCACCGGAAAGCCCTGATTGAGGTCAAAACGTATTTGATAACCAAAGATGCTTCGGGTGCCGGTGCCGGTGCGATCGCTCTTGTCGGTACCGTTACACATTATATAGTCGAGCAGGTCAAGATACTGTTTCATTGTGCAAATATATGCATTTTTCGCTGCAATCGCAGCAAAATCGGAAGGTGGTCACTCACTCCTCCGTTGTATCGCGGTCCGATGTATGTGCGTCTAGGCTTTTGCCCAAGAAACTCTCTATCTTCCTCAAGTAAAAAGGCAGGAGCAAAGATGCGCATCATAGTACCGTCATTCCAGCGCATCAACCTTCCGGAAAGATTTTCCGAAAGGAAAAACTGATCTATAAGCTCCCAAATACCTTTATATCTAATAGAACCCAGCCCCTTTGCCGCCAGGTCGGCAGCCGGAGCACACAACTCCATTTCCTCCGAAAAATTGACTAAAAGCTGTGAATCCGGAGTATCGTTAAAATCGCCCATTATTAAAATTTCCGCCTCCGGCGAAAGGCTTCTTACCGAATCCACCAACTCCCGCAAGGCATTTGCAGCAGCCATTCTGCGCAGAGAATGTTCTGACTCGTCACTCAACTTTGAAGGCCAGTGGTTGACAAAAAGATGAAGAGTATCCAAAACTTCTTCCCCTTGAAGCGGAAGACCACAGACATACAATATATCGCGAGTAACGGAACTGTCGGGAAGGGATACCTCAACAGCTCTCGAACGCAACACTCTGAACCGCTCCTTACGATAAAGCAACGCTACATCTATACCTCGTACATCCGGCGAATCATAGTGCACCATATCGTACTCCAAGCGCACAAGAGGTGTCTGCTTAACCAGTTGACGAAGCACCATCCTGTTTTCCACCTCACACAATCCCACCAGATCGGGCCATCCCCCAAGCTCCTCCGCCGAAGAGGCTATTACCTTGGCAATTGCGTTGCGCTTACGCAAAAAACGCTTCCACGACCACCCATATCGGCCTCCATAAACAAAATCCTCATCATTTGTTTTTTCATCGTCAAAGGGGTCGAAATAGTTTTCGACATTCCAAAACATCATTCTGATTTCTTCTTGCGCAGGCTCCTGAAACGGAACCGCAAAAATGAGCAGAACACTCAAAAACAACCCTCTCATCACATACCTCCTTGTTTAAGCGCCAAGATAAACAAATTATTACTACTTTTGCAGTTTAGTGCAATTATATTTGTACATTATTTAAACAATTGTTGTAGTTATTTATATATGCCTTTAAGATGTGGAATAGTAGGTCTGCCAAATGTTGGAAAGTCAACTCTTTTCAACTGTATTAGCTCCTCAAGAGCCCAGGCAGCCAATTTCCCTTTTTGTACAATAGAACCCAACATAGGTTTTACAACAGTTCCTGACGAGAGACTGACAGTTCTCGCAAATATATCAAAACCACCGCGTGTTGTGCCGGCCACGGTGGAAATAGTAGATATTGCCGGACTCGTAAAGGGAGCCAGCAAAGGCGAGGGCCTCGGCAATCAATTTTTGGCCAATATCCGCCAAACAGATGCGATTCTGCATGTACTCCGCTGTTTTGACGATCCAAATGTGGTCCATATGGACGGAACCGTCAATCCGGTAAGAGATAAGGAAATTGTAGATATAGAACTCCAGATTAAGGATTTGGAGACTATCAACAATCGTATTGCAAAGGTAGAGAAACAAGCCCAGTCCGGCGGTGACAAGCACGCAAAAAAGGTGCTGGACCTGCTGCTAAGATTCAAAGAGGTGCTGGAAATGGGACGCAACGCCCGCGAAGTGGTGCTTGAGAATGCAGAGGATGCTAAAATAGCAAAGGAATTCTACCTTCTTACCTGCAAACCAGTAATGTATGTCTGCAATGTGGACGAAGCTTCCGCCGCAACCGGCAACGCCTATGTAGAGATGATACGTGAAGCTATTAAAGGCGAAGATGCCGAGATTCTGGTGATTGCTGCCAAAATTGAATCCGAAATTGCCGAGCTTGACAGTTTTGAGGAAAGAGAGATGTTTCTACATGAGATCGGTCTTGAGACCTCCGGAGTAGTGCGTCTTATACAGTCAGCCTATTCATTACTCAATTTGCACACTTTTTTCACAATAGGAGGCCCTGAATTAAAGGCCTGGACCATCAAAAAGGGGGATAAGGCGCCCAAAGCAGCAGGAGTTATACATACCGACTTTGAGAAAGGTTTTATCCGTGCCGAGGTGATCAAATATGACGACTATGTGACTCTTGGATCAGAGGCTGCCTGCCGCGCTGCCGGAAAAATCAATAGTGAAGGCAAAGAGTATGTGGTGCAGGATGGCGACATAGTCCACTTCCTTTTCAATGTATAATGATAATAATTAATGATAATATGAGAAAAAATTTATTCTTATTGACTCTTGCGACATTTGTCGCTGTAGCATTTACCACTTCATGTAAAGAGGAGACGGCCGTAGAACCCTCCTGGTACACCAATCAACCCTATTTCCTTGAGAAACACACGTTGTATGCCGAATTGCCCGTGGACACATCCAATATCGTGTTGGTCGGTGATGACTTTATAGACAGGGGTATGTGGAGTGATTTCTTCGGATCAAACAAAGTTCTTGGCAGGGGTATTACATACGACGGTACCGAGCATCTTCGATATAGAATCGGAGGTATTACCAAAGCTAAGCCAAAAAAACTATTTCTGAGCGCAGGGGCGAGAGATATTATGCATGGAGATGACAACACAATTATCCTGGAGCGCGTTGCTGAGATTTGCAATATCGTGAAGAAATCCTCCCCTGAAAGCGAAATTTATTATATCGGAGTCACTCCTCTCGGAGAAATGACCGTTGAACAAGTAGCGCAAACCGCTGAACTCAACACCTTTCTGGCTGAATCTGCTGATGAAATCGGCTATACCTTTATCGATATGGCAAGCGTGCTTACCGATGAGAGTGGAGCTATCAATCCCGCTTACAGCTGGAATGGAATGTTACTCAACGGAGCCGGTTATGAAGCTTATGCAAAAGCAATTGAATCCTTTGTGGGTTTGACTGCCCTCAACAAAGCGCAGGAAGGCGAAGTGAAAGCCGAGAGATTTGACCACTACAATCACCGTCTCTCCATCTTCCGCTCACTGCCCAACAGTGAAGAATTTTCGGTAATAATGCTTGGCAACAGTCTCATTAACAACGCCCCCTGGAATGAACTATTCCCTTTTATTAATATTCTCAACCGTGGTATCAGCGGAGATGTTGTTGAGGGTATTATCGATAGGATTGATGAGATTGCCGATGAAAATGCCAGTAAAATCTTCCTGATGACCTCGACCAACGATCTTCTCAATGACCAGGAGCTTCCGATTTCAGAACTTTGGGCTAAATATGAGTCACTTATCATAAAACTCAAGGAAGCTATGCCTAAGGCCATCCTTTATGTACAGAGTACTCTCCCTCTCAACCCTAAGACAAACTTCTACGAAGGCAACAACGAAAGAATATTTGAACTCAACAAATTGCTCGATGCTGCACAAGACAGATACGGATATATATATCTCGATATCGCATCGCTTTTGAGCGACGCCAACGGAGATCTGGCCGATGAATATACCACAGATGGCATTCATCTAAGTGCCACCGGCTACTTTGTATGGGCAAAAAAGCTCGCTGAAGGGCACAGAATACTTATTTTGGAACCAACATTTGAATAAACTTATATGTATAGAACACATACTTGCGGTGAACTGAGACTTAAAAATGTCGGCCAGACCATAACTCTAGCGGGGTGGGTTCAAACAAACCGCAAAATGGGAGGTATGAGCTTTATAGACCTCAGAGATCGCTACGGTATCACGCAGGTGGTAATTGACGAATCATCATCTAGTGAACTTAACGAAAAGGTATCCCGCCTCGGACGCGAATATGTGATACAGGTAACAGGGAAGGTGGAAGAACGTCAAAGTAAAAACCCTCGTATTCCCACCGGAGAGATCGAAATAAAACTCACCCATCTAAATATACTCAACGAGGCTGCAACACCTCCTTTCACCATCGAAGATGAGTCTGACGGGGGCGAAGAGATCCGGGCAAAATATCGCTATCTCGATCTAAGACGAAACCCACTAAAACGTGCTCTCACTCTTAGACATAAGCTCGCTCATGAGACACGCAACTTCCTTGACAGCCTCAACTTCATCGAAGTAGAGACCCCTTTTCTGATTAAGTCGACTCCTGAAGGAGCACGCGACTTCGTAGTACCCAGCCGTATGCATCCCGGCGAATTTTATGCACTTCCACAGAGTCCACAGCAATACAAACAATTGCTGATGGTGGCGGGATATGACAGATATTTCCAGATTGTGCGCTGCTTCAGAGATGAAGATTTGCGTGCCGACCGTCAACCGGAATTCACGCAGATTGACTGCGAAATGTCTTTTGTGGAGCGTGAGGATGTGCTCAACACCTTCGAGGGTTTGATGAAACACCTCTTCAAGAAGGTGCTCGAAATGGAGTTCAAAGAGCAATTTCCCCGCATAAGTTATGCTGACGCTATGACATACTACGGCTCCGACAAGCCCGATATCCGTTTCGGAATGAAGATTCAGGAGATTACCGATAAGGTAAAGGGACACGACTTCGTAGTCTTCGATTCATCTCCATATATCGGAGGAATCGTGGTGGAAGGTATCGCCTCCTACACACGCAAGCAGATTGACGAACTTACCGAATGGGTAAAGAGACCCCAGGTCGGCGCAAAGGGACTTATCTATATCAGAGTAACCGAAGAAGGTGTAAAATCCTCTGTCGACAAGTTTTTCTCATCAGAAGAACTCAAGTCTCTTGCCGACGATATGGGTGCAAATAAGGGTGATATGATTTTGATTATGGCCGGTGAACGCAAGAAAACTCAGGTGGCTCTCGGTGCTCTCCGCATTGAGCTCGGCAACCGTCTCGGACTTCGCCGTCCCGACCGGTTCGCTCCTTTGTGGGTATATGATTTCCCCTTACTGGAGTGGGATGACGAGACGGAGCGTTTCTATGCAATGCACCACCCCTTCACCTCTCCCAAACCTGAGGATTTGGAGAAATTTTACAGCAATCGAAAGGAGGACCTGGAAGAGGTTTCAGCCAATGCCTACGACTTTGTTCTCAACGGCACTGAACTCGGTGGTGGATCCATCCGTATCTTTGATTCCAATGTTCAGAAGAGAATGTTCGAGGTGCTCGGAATGAATGAAGAGGAGTATCTCTACAAGTTTGGATTTATGATAGACGCATTTAAATACGGAGCTCCCCCTCACGGAGGTATCGCTTTCGGATTTGACCGTCTCTGCGCCCTTTTCGGAGGACAAGAGACAATCAGAGATTTTATCGCATTCCCCAAGAACAACACCGGCAGGGATGTGATGTGCGATGCTCCTTCAAAAATAGACGACACCCAAATGGCCGAACTCTTTCTTAAAAGCGCCGCTAAAAATTAGTTCTGACTTTTGAGTATTTAGTAAGTAGCTGGGGGTTAGCTAAGTTTTGAATAAGCGTGGAGTGAAAGTTATTATTGAGATTCTTCCTTTTCGCAATATAAGATTACACGTTCTTCAATAAAATTGAAGAAATCTTTGTATTGCTCATTGGTAATCATATCCGGAAAGCTCATAATAAGCAGTTCCTGCGGTTCAGCATCCAACCGATAAGCGAGGCTAAACCGATAGGGAGTAAGAGTATATCCTGCATGTTCGTAAAAATGCAAACGGCGTATAGATTGTTCGTCAGTGAGCGGATCAATTTCCAGGATAACCTTATGTTCCGTATCGCGAAGGTGTTGCAAAATCTGAAAGCCGTAACCATGATCGCGTAACTCGGGCGAAATGGCTAAATAATCTAAGTAGCGGTATGTGCTCCACTCCCAATAAAATAGAAGACCAATCAATTGATCTCCTTCCCATGCCGAAATTGGGAAAAAATATGGGTCTTGACATGCACGCAAATGGTCTTTCTTTTTTCGCAGTTCTGCTATAGGAAAACTGGTCTCATACAGATCCCAAACTTTATTCCATTGTTCAGAATTTTCTATATTAATTTGTAAAAATTCCATGAGTAAATTGTTTTGCGGGTACAAATATACGCAACAATTTGGTTGGATATCACCAATTGCACAACCTATCTAATCAATATTTTTTCGCAATTTTTTTCTCCTTGTTGTTCCTCTTTTCTTTATTAACTTTGCGCAATTATTACAAAACCAAAGACCAAACTCCATACTCAAAACTAACACCCCAGAACCCCGTAACCGATAACTCGCAACACGCAACATGAACAATCCTTACAACATCAAGGGTCCTTACAATCCTAATCCCCCTAAAAAAAAGGAAGAAAAAAAGAAAAGAACCATTCTTGACCTGGACGAGAAGCAACTTACTAATGTAGATAAAATTATCGCCATAGCTTCCGGCAAAGGCGGCGTTGGTAAATCCACCGTCGCAGTCAATCTGGCAATTACGCTGGCCCGCATGGGTTACAAGGTGGGCCTTGCCGATGCCGACGTTTACGGGCCTTCAGTGCCAAAAATGACCGGTACCGAAGGACAAATGCCCGGAGTCGAAATTTATGACGCCCAAGGCAACCTTGTCGAAGATTATGGCCAGTATGTTGAAGACTGCACCGAGATTATCCTCCCGATAGAAAAATTCGGCGTAAAATGGATGTCTATAGGATATTTCGCCAAACCCGAACAAGCACTGATTTGGCGCGGCCCGATGGCTTGCAACGCCTTAAAACAGATGATTCTTCAAGTAAAATGGGGTGAACTGGACTTTCTGTTGGTAGATCTTCCTCCCGGAACCGGAGATATTCACATATCGCTGGTACATGACTTACCGTTGGATGGAGCCATCATCGTCAGCACCCCTCAGGCCGTTGCCCTTTCAGACGTAGAAAAAGGTGTCAACCTTTTCAGAAATGAAAACATCAACAAGCACATCTACGGCATTATCGAAAATATGTCCTGGTTTACTCCCGCAGAACTGCCGGAGAATAGATATTACATCTTTGGAAAAGATGGCTGTAAAACCATGGCGGAAAAATATAACCTGCCTCTATTGGGACAGGTTCCATTAGTGCAGAGCATCCGTGAAGGAGGCGACGAAGGCAATCCCGCCGCTCTCCACGACGGACCTCTCTTTGACGCTATGAAAGCAGCCGCTTTACAATTGTTGAAATAAGACGGCCATCTGCCTGCCCTGCAAGGGCTTTTGTGGCCACTCCCATGACTTTGCCCATGTCGGCCGGCGATGTTGCCCCGACCTGGGCAATTATCTTTTTGAGAGCCTCTTCTACCTCTTCTTCACTCAGTTGTGCGGGGAGGTATTTCTCCATTATGGCAGCTTCGGCCAGCTCCGCTTCGGCGAGTTCGGGACGTGACTGCTCAGTGTAAATAGCTGCGCTCTCTTTGCGCTGCTTAACAAGTTTCTGTATGATTTTGATGATGTCAGCATCAGTCAGTTTATCTGATGCTCCTGCCGCTGTCTTTGCCAACATAATGGCTGCCTTGATCCCCCTGATCGAGGCCAGGGCAGTCGCATCCTTGGCAAACATTGCAGCTTTAAGATCTTCCTGGATCTGCTTTTCCAAAGCCATTTTGTTCTGTTTTTATAGGTTCTTAATTATTCCACTATATCCATCTCATCGAGGAGATATCCTGCTCCGCCAAATTTATCCATAATAAAGAGAACGTAGCGAATATCAACATTGATACAGCGCTGCAGTTCGGGTTCAAAGATAATATCACCTGACATTGCCTCCCAGTTGCCATCAAAGGCCAGTCCGAGAAGCTCGCCATTGGCATTGAGTACGGGGCTGCCGGAGTTACCGCCTGTGATATCACTGTTGGTAATAAAGCAGGCAGGCATTTCGCCGTTAGGCATGGCATATCTGCCATAATCTTTGGCTCTATGGAGCTCCTTGAGCTTTTCAGGCACGATAAATTCCCAGTTATCAGGATCTTCCTTCTGCATTACACCCTCGAGGGTTGTGTAGTAGTTGTAGACTACGGCGTCCTTGGGAGAATAGGGAAGCACTCTGCCATAGGTAAGGCGCATTGTAGAGTTGGCATCGGGATAGATGGCCTCGCCCTCACGCATCTCGAGAGTACCGGCGATATATGCCTTTTTGCCTTCGTCAAATATCTTCTGAGTAGAGGCAATTTTTGCTCTGAGAGGTGGAGTTACCAGGCTGAATGATTTTGCCAACTCAACAGCAGGATCATCTTTCACAGGAGTCTCGGTAGCAATGGCTTCGAAGACTTTTTTCTCGGATGCAAAAATAGAATTGTCAAAGATATAATCTACATAAGCATCAATATCCCCAGCAAATTTGCTCTCAATATCCTTATAGAATGAGGGTAAGTTTTCCTCTGAGAGACGTTCTTTGGCGATCTTCATCATCTCCTTTGAAATCTTCCTGTCTGTAGGCAGGGAGTAGTCCTTGTAGAAAGCGGCGATGCGACGATCAAGCATATTGCTATACTGCTCTTTTTCCTTATCGGTTGCAAAGGGAGTGGTGAAAAGGCTATTGACCATGGATGCAATGGACATTATCTCAATACGGCCCACGCTTTCGGCAAGTGTGGTATAGATGGTAAGAGCCTCTGCCCTGTCTTTCACAGCATAATTGATCTTGTCTAGGGCATCACCATATTTTTTAATACGGGATTTCTTTTTACCCACCCATTCCTTAAACTCAGCCTCTTCCTTTGCACGGCGTGACTCAACATCAAGTTTTGCAAAAGTTTCGTTCATGCCCATCCATTTTTTCCAACCGTTAGAGGACCCACTGTATTTGCTTGCATACTGAAGTTTCACTTTGGGATCGGCCAGCATATCCTCCATCATCAATTCCTGGCGTTTACCTCTGATGTAAATGCTGATTGCATTGGAGATGTCACGCTGCTCCACCAACTCCGACTGAGTCATGAAACGATTTGTGCGGCCCGGATAACCGATAATCATCGTAAAATCGTTGGGCTGAATGCCTTTGAGGGAAATTTTAAGATGTTGTTTCGGTCTGTAGGGCACATTGTCGGGAGAGTAGGGAGCAGGATTGTTGTCCTTGTCCGCATATACCCTGAACATAGAGAAGTCGCAGGTGTGACGGGGCCACATCCAGTTGTCGGTATCAGCCCCAAATTTACCTATTGATGAAGGGGGAGCACCTACGAAACGGATATCATTATAAACTTTTGAGACAACAAGATAGTAGGCATTTCCACCATACATCGAATAAACTCTTGCACGGAGATATTTGTTATCGCCGACAGCCTTTCCTGTAAGGTTAGCTTCGAGTTGCTTCATTGCCTCAGTACTGTCTTTGGCGGTTTTTGCCCTTTTGAGTGCTTTCTCGACATCCTTTGTCACATCGGTCATGCTCTCTAGAAATGTTACTGTCAGACCCTCTGCAGGCAATTCCTGTGAGCGGTCCATCGCCCAGTAGCCATCGGCGAGATAGTCATGCTCTACAGAACTCAAACGCTGTATGGAACCGTAGCCACAGTGGTGATTGGTCACTAAGAGACCCTCTGAAGAGATAATTTCGGCTGTACAACCACCACCGAAGTGCACAATGGCATCCTTGATGGAGGAATTGTTGATGCTGTAAATCTCTTCTGCCGAAAGTTTGAGGCCCATATGTTGCATTGTTTCTATATTCATCTTTTTCAGCAACGGCAAAAGCCACATTCCTTCGTCAGCGCGCATCGGTACAATAGAAAAAATCAGCGCGAGAAGGGATACGATTGTAATTTTCTTCATATTTAAAAAATTTGTCAAAAAAATGGTTTATTTTTAGAGTTTATCTTACAAATGTACAGAAATGGTTTCAAAAAGAAAAATATTGATTGTACCGGATAAATTCAAAGGTTCCCTGAGTGCTTCTCAAGTAGCAAATGCGCTCGGGGAGGCCATTAGAATGCGTATGGTACACATTTCTGATCTGGAAATAGAAAAGATCCCAATGGCGGATGGTGGTGACGGATCGTTGGATGTAATGTATGACGCACTTTCAAAGGATTCCTCATTCGAAGCGCAATTAATGGAGGTGAAGTGCTGTGATCCACTCCGAAGGCCTCTCAAGGCACCTTTGCTGCTCTTTCGTAGAGATGGTGAGCAATGCGCCTTTATCGAGATAGCGCAATGCAGCGGATTGACCTTGCTCAAAGAGGAGGAAAGAGATCCGTTAAAGAGCGACACTTTCGGACTCGGGCTGATGATTCGTGCAGCTGCCAAAGCCGGTGCACGGAAGGTTATTATCGGTCTCGGGGGCAGTGCCACCAACGACATGGGCTTCGGCATATGGGGTGAAGGGGGAAGCATACCTCCTGAGGAGATTGTTCGTATGAGCGACAGCATCACTTTTCAGATAGCCTGCGATGTGGAGAATCCTTTGCTGGGCCCCAATGGAGCCACTATGGTCTATGCTCCGCAGAAAGGGGCAAATTGGATGACCCTCCCCCTACTGGAACAACGTATGGAGCTCTATTCGGCCAAAGCACAATCTATACTTAAGTCCTATGGAGGAGAATTTGCTGCCCGCGCCTCTCATATAACCACTATTCCCAGAGGTGGAGCAGCAGGAGGGCTCGGTGCCGCTTTCTACAGCTTTTTCAAGGCGGAACTTTTGCCCGGATGGCGACTTTTTGCACAAATGCTCTCGCTTGAGGAAAAAATAGCCTCAGCAGAGATAATTATCACCGGTGAAGGTCGCTTTGATTCCCAAAGTTTGAACGGTAAACTCATAGACGGCATTGCATCGCTCTGCCGTAAATATGGCAAGAGTCCTGTTGTGGTGTGTGGCGAGAGTCTGGTCGGCCCTGAGCTGCTCAAAAAACACAAAATAGGCAATGTATTTCAGCTTATGGATATCTGTCCCGACAGGCAGAGCTGCATCAGTTCGGCAGAGATACTACTTAGCGGCAAGGATCCTGCGCTTATCGAGGCCGGATGCGATGAGGCAGGCCGCGGATGTCTTGCAGGACCGGTTTTCGCTGCGGCGGTAATCCTGCCCCGAGGCTTTTCTCACCCGTTGTTAAACGATTCAAAGCAGCTCAACGCTAATCAGAGGGAGGAGCTGCGGAAGATTATAGAGCACGAAGCCGTTGCCTGGAGCGTTGCCTCAATTGACGCGCAGGAGATCGACCGTATAAACATCCTCAATGCCTCTATCGAAGGAATGCACAAGGCCCTTGACGATCTCAAGGATTCCCATGGAGCAAAGGTGACCCCTTCGATAATATTCGTGGATGGCAATAGATTCAGATCTTACCGGGAAATACCTCATCACTGTATTATAAAAGGCGACAGTAAATTGAGCTGTATTGCAGCTGCTTCAATCCTGGCTAAGACCCACAGGGACGAATATATGCGCCGTCTTGCAGCCGAATATCCCCAATACGGATGGGAGGAAAACATGGCCTATCCTACGGTAAAACACAGGGAAGCAATTGCCCTTTATGGTCTCACTCCGTACCATCGCCGTTCATTCAATCTGACTGGCAACCAATTGGATTTGCATATTTAATGCAAAAAACCTAAATTTGTGGGCTAATTTTCGACGGAAAAACAGTGTTGTAATTTAACAAATAAATATATTTAAAATCGATCTATAAAATGAAAACTTACCCCACAGACAAGATCAGAAATGTCGTTCTAATGGGAGGTACGAAGTCAGGCAAGACCACATTTGCTGAGGCTATACTTTTCGAGGGCAAGGTCATTGACCGCAGAGGCACAATTGAGGCCAAGAACACCGTTTCTGACAACACCGAAGTCGAGCAGATCTTCCAGCGCTCTATCTATTCCACTCCACTCTTTGCAGAGTTTATGGACCACAAGCTGAACATAATCGACGCACCCGGTGCTGACGATTTCATAGGTGGAGTGGTATCCGCAATGAAGGTGTGCGACTCCGGTATAATGCTCATAAATGCACAGCAGGGTGTTGAGGTTGGTACTGAGATTCACGGACGCTATGCTGAGGAGCGCAATTTCCCCGTAGTGATTGCAGTCAATCAACTCGAAACCGAGAAAGCCAACTGGGACAACACTATTGACAGTATCCACCAGGCATTCGGTTCAAAAGCCGTTGTATTCCAGTATCCGGTCAATCCAGGCCTGGGCTTCGATAGCTTTATAGACGTCCTCACAATGAAGATGTACAAGTACACAGATGAAAATGGCACACGCGAAGTACTCGATATTCCCGCAGACCAAATGGGTAAGGCAGAGGAGATGCGTGCAGAACTTATGGAGATGGCTGCAGAGAGCGACGAGGCTTTGATGGAGAAGTTTTTCGAAGAGGGGGAACTTTCGGAAGAAGATATGAATAAAGGCCTCAATATAGGTTTTGTAAAAGGCGAACTCTATCCTATATTCTGCCTCTCGGCAAAGAAGTGCATCGGCGTAAAGCGCCTAATGCAGTTTATGATAGATGTTGCCCCCGCTCCCTCGGAGAAAGTTGACGGACCCACCTCGCTTTTCGTTTACAAATCATCCGTAGAACAACACCTCGGTGATGTATCCTATTTCAAAGTAATGTCCGGTAAGATCGGCGAAGCTCAGGATTTGGTAAATCCCGTTACAGGCAACAAAGAGAGAGTTTCAGCCCTTTACGCTGTAGCCGGTAAGAAAAAAGAGAAAGTAACCGAACTTTTGGCCGGTGACCTTGGATGTACCGTAAAACTCAGAAACGTAAAAACCAACCAAACTCTTAACCAGCCCGGTTATGATGAGGTTGTTGAGCCTATAGTATTCCCTCCCTCCAGATACCGCACAGCTATCAAGGCAAAGGATGAGAAGGATGAGGAGAAACTGGGTGAAGCCCTCAACCGTGCATCAGCGGAGGATCCCACATTGGTTGTGGAGTATTCCAAAGAGCTCAAGCAGACCATTCTCAATGGTCAGGGTGAACAGCACATCAATATTCTCAAATGGCACCTCAACAACACCAACAAACTTGAGATTGACCTTTTCGCTCCGAAGATTCCCTATCGCGAGACCATTACAAAAGTTGCAAATGCCACATATCGTCACAGGAAACAGTCAGGTGGCGCAGGACAGTTCGGTGAGGTTACTCTCCTTGTTGAACCCATAGTAGAGGGAGTTGAAACTACTGCTAAATTTAAGATTGACGGTAAAGAGCAGGTACTTAACGTTAGAGCGAAAGAGGAGTTTGAACTTGATTGGGGTGGCAAATGGGAGTTCTACAACTGCGTTGTGGGCGGCGCCATCGACACCAACTTTATGCCGGCTATAAAGAAGGGTATCATACAGAGATTGGAGGAAGGCCCTCTTACAGGCTCTTATGCCCGTGACATCCGTGTATTCGTATATGACGGTAAAATGCACCCGGTTGACTCCAAGGAGATCGCCTTTATCATAGCTGGCCGTAACGCTTTTAGAGAGGCCTTCAAGAATGCAGGTCCCAAGATTATGGAGCCTATTTATCTGGTAGAGATTTTGGTGCCCGGCGACTGTATGGGAGACGTTATGAGCGATATTCAAAACCGTCGCGGTATGATTGAGGGAATGAGTTCCAAGAAGGGTTTTCAGGTACTTCGCGCACGCGTTCCCCTGGCAGAGCTCTACAGATATTCCACCACTTTGAGTTCTCTCACTTCAGGCCGTGCTACCTTTACGCAGGAGCTTGTCGAGTATCAGCAGGTACCTGCCGATATACAGGAAAAACTCCTCAAGGAATACGAAGCAGAGGCTCAGGAAGAAGACTAGTGATTATAGCCGACCATATCAAAAAATCCTTCGGGACGCTTGTCGTCCTGAAGGATATTTGTTTTCAGGCAGATGCTGCCGAAGTTGTCAGCATTGTCGGAGCCAGTGGTGCCGGCAAATCTACTCTTCTGCATATTATCGGCACACTTTCCAAACCCGACAGCGGAAGGGTTATAATAGACGGGACCGACGTTCTTTCCCTTTCGGACAAAGAACTTGCCCATTTCCGCAATACCAGGATCGGATTTGTCTTTCAGGCACACCATCTGCTTCCTGAATTTACAGCTCTTGAGAATGTAATGATCCCTGCCTTGATTGCAGGTAAGAGCCGCAAAGCAGCCTCTTCAGAGGCTATGGAGCTGCTCAGTCAGCTTGGTTTGGGTGAAAGGATAAATCATAAGCCCTCCGAGCTCAGCGGAGGCGAACAGCAGCGTGTAGCAATTGCCCGCGCTCTGGTCAATCGTCCGGCAGTCCTCTTTGCCGATGAACCCTCCGGCAATCTTGACAGCAAAAACAAAGACGAACTCCATCGTCTCTTTTTCGATTTGAGAGACAGATATGGCATCACCATCGTCATAGTCACTCACGACAAGGAGCTTGCAGCTCTCTCGGACAGAACCCTCGAAATGAAAGACGGGGAGTTTGTCGGATAGTCGGATGAGCACATTCAGATTCAAAAGATTCAGTCTCTCAAACGAGAAGTCCGCAATGAAGGTAAACACTGACGGCGTATTGCTCGGCGCCTGGGTAGACCTTCAACAAAACTCTGAACACTTTCAATCTCCCTTGCAAGTGCTGGATATAGGCACAGGTACGGGAGTCATAGCTCTGGTAATAACTCAACGCTGTGAAGGCAACGCCGTTGTCACAGGTATCGATATCGATCCTGATTCGGCACAAGAGGCGGCAGAAAATTTTGCCAATTCCCCCTGGAGCGGGGTTCTGACTGCCCGTCATATATCATTTCAGGAGTTTGCAGCCGACTGTGATACGAATCATTTCGATCTTATAGTCTCCAATCCTCCCTATTTCATAGATTCGCAAAAGGCTCCTTCTCTCAGACGCAGCACGGCACGTCACAATGACACGCTGGAATATGAGGAGATCATAGACGGAACAATAAATATTCTTGCTCCCAAAGGAAAGCTTGCGCTGATACTGCCTGTGGAGGAGAGCCGTATTTTTGAGCAAAAAGCCCGTCTGAAAGGACTGGAACTCACTCGCCTCTGTCTGGTAAGATCTCTGCCCGATACACCGCCCAAAAGAGCATTGATGGAATTTTCTTTCAAGGATACTCTATATAAAAATGCAGCCGCAGTCACTACTGAAGAGTTGATTATCCAAACAAAAAGCGACTTTACCCGAGAGTATAAGTCGCTTACCTGTGAGTTTTATCTCAATTTTTAATCTACATTGGAAGCAGAGCCTGAATCCATAGGTCCTTTCTGGCCCGAACCCTTATCTCTGAATCCTCGAATCATTTTTATACGAAACTTTTCCTCTGCCACATAGAGTTTGGCCACCTTTTCTATAGGAAGCACCTTCTTGAATTCTGCAGCATATTTGACGAAAACCTCATCTTGTGCAGCTATGCTGGCAACATATTCGTCAACCCTTTTCTGCATTTCAACTTCAGTAAGTTTTTCCCCGGATTTATTTTTCAGTGCCTGGAGAGCCTTCATTGTTTTAGAGTGTGCCTTTTGGCTCTCTTTGAGAAATTGATTGTACACCGGCCAGAACTTCTGGGCCTCTTCAGGTGTAAGATCTATTTCCGATGTGAAAAATGCAATTTTTTCATTGTGCAACTTGTTGAAAATCTCCTCATGCTGAGATTTTTTTCTCTCTTTTTGAGGTTTGTCCTGGGCGTAGGCGCCAAAACAAAGTACAACTGTCATAACAATCAAAATAAATCTTTTCATATCTTTTCTATTTTTCTTCGTAATACAACTGTGCAAGTTCCATTGATGAGTATTGTGTCGCCAGCCATGTGACTACTTCTTCTTCGTCAAAAACCGGATCTTCATCATTAAAATCATCATACTCCAAATCCTCATCGATTGAATAGATGAAACTGCTCTTGATCAATCCTTTTTCAATCATTGTCGCATAATAGGAGTCATCGGTATCTGAAGGTCTATTGAGGGTATTTGTCAATCTCAACACGCCATATCCCATACCGAAAATCACTCCGAATGTACAGGCCAGCACAAATGCCGGCTTGAGAATAACGTACCATCTCCCACGTGAAGGAGTGACAACTTCCTGTGATTCCTCGCCCTCTACAATACCGACCAAAGAGAGTATTCTCTCCTCGAGAGATTCCAGATAACCCTCGGGAGCCTTGAAAGGATTGCGTTTCAAATTCGGATTGTCGTGTATGTTATGTTGCTGATCCATATAACTTTTAGACATTAAATCGGTTAAAAGGTTTAATACCCTTCTTTTTTGAGGTATTCCTGTACTTTGTTGAAAGCATGATGATAAGAGGCCTTTAAGGCTCCGACTGAGATGCCCATTATTTCAGATATATCCTCATACTTTATCTCGTGGAAGTAACGCATAATAAAGACACTCTTCTGCTTTGGCGGGAGAGTGGCTATTGCTTTCTGGAGGGAAAGTTGGAGTTGATCCCCGTCAAAAAGAGGATCGGATTCGATAAACGAAGCCATATCTGCATCCGGATCACGGAAAGTAAAGGTGGCGCGGATTTTTTTCCTCTTTAGAAAGGTAAGGCTCTCATTGGTGGCGATGCGATAAAGCCAGGTATAAAGTTTGGATTCCTCCCTGAAAGCGGGAAGAGCATTCCAGACCTTTATAAAGGTCTCCTGCAGGATATCGTCGGCATCGTTGTGGTCGATCACCATCTGCCTGATATGCCAATAGAGACGCTCGCCGTATTTGCGCACAATGAAAGTAAAGGCGCGTTCAGTCTGACCCGATTTATATAATCCTATGATATCGCTATCTTCCATCAAAGATGTTATATCCCGACTAATTCCTGCTTTATGCGCCGATAATCTCCTTTACTGCTGCACTGATATGTGCGGCGTCCAGCCCGTAAGCTGACATCAATTGGGCCGGCTTGCCGCTTTGGCCGAAACAATCGTTGACTGCGACAAATCTCATCGGTACGGGATGTTCCCTTGCCAACAGGCCTGCAACAGCTTCGCCAAGTCCTCCGGCTATCAAATGCTCTTCAGCACACACAACGCGACCGGTCTTTGCCGCCGAAGATAAGATTGCTTCACGGTCAAGAGGTTTAATGGTATGAATATTCAGGAGATCCACGCTTATTCCCTCTGTTTCAAGGATTTTAGCAGCCTGGATCGCCTCCCAGACAAGGTGTCCGGTGGCAATTATGGTGACATCGGATCCCTCATTGAGATGCAGTGCTTTTCCTATTTCGAAAACTTGCTCCTCAGGAGTAAAGTTAGGTACTCCCGGGCGTCCGAACCTCAGATAAACGGGACCTTGCCAGGCTGCTGCTGCGATGGTGGCCGCTTTGGTCTGGTTGTAGTCGCAAGGATTGATTACCACCATATTTGGAAGCATCCTCATAAGTCCGATATCCTCGAGGATCTGGTGCGTAGCGCCATCTTCGCCGAGAGTGATACCGGCGTGGGATGCGGCTATTTTGACGTTGGTTTCAGAGTAGCAAACCGATTGTCGGATCTGGTCATAAACCCTGCCTGCGGCAAAATTTGCAAATGTGCCCGCAAAAGGAATATAACCGCCAATTGCAAGTCCTGCCGCCATTCCTATCATATTTGCCTCGGCGATGCCACATTGGAAAAATCTTTCCGGATGAGCTTTTGCAAAAGCATCCATCTTTACCGAGCCCGTCAAATCTGCGCAGAGCGCAACTACTTTGGGGTTGGTGGCACCGAGATGCGAAAGACCCGCTCCAAAACCCGAACGGGTATCCTTATTTCCTGTATTGATATATTTTTTCATTGCATCAATTTTTAATAGTCTCCCAAAGTCTCTTCAAGTTGGGCAAGTCCCCTTTCACACTGCTCTTTCGAAGGACTCTTTCCATGCCATTCGTGAGTACCTGCCATAAAATCCACTCCGTGACCCATTTCGGTCTCGAAAAGAATCATTACCGGACGACCGCTGCCCAAAAGAGAATTAGCCCTGCCGAATGCCTCAAAAATGGAGTTGAAATTGTGACCGTTGGCCACGATACACTCCCATCCGAAAGAGTTCCACTTGAGGGTAAGATCGCCCAGGCTCTGTACCTCTTCAGTGGTACCGTCTATCTGCTGGTGATTCCAGTCGGTCATAGCGATGAGATTGTCAACCCTGTGGTGAACTGCTGCTCCCGCCGCCTCCCAGATCTGACCCTCCTGAGACTCACCGTCACCAATAAGAGCAAATACCCTGCTCTTGTCGCCCGCAAGACGTTTGGCAAGTGCCGCTCCAATGGCTACGGAAAGCCCTTGTCCTAAAGAACCGGAAGCCTGGTGCACTCCCGGAAGAGCTGCCTCAATTGAGGGATGTCCCTGGAGCCGGCTGCCGTATACCCTGAATGTGCCCAGCTCGGAAATAGGAAAATAGCCTCTGCGGGCCAGCACACTGTAAAAGAGAGGAGAAACGTGCCCGATGGAGAGAAAGAACATATCGTGACCGGTGCCCTCCCTGTTCCAACTCTCCGGAGTCACATTCAACTCCTTGAAATAGAGTGCCGTCAGAATGTCGGCACTGCTCATCGAACCTCCGGGGTGACCGGATCCTGCACCTGTGACCATCCTGAGGATATCCCTTCTAATCTGAGATGCGATTTTTTGATAAGTATGAATGTCGTTCATAGTGCGAAATGAAATTAAAAAACAAAGATAATCATTATCTTTGCGCTTTGGAAGTAGATAAGTATGAAACACATTAGGAATTTTTGCATCATTGCACATATAGACCACGGTAAGAGCACTCTGGCTGACAGACTGCTCGAATTTACCAATACCATCGATCGCCGTGATATGGCGACGCAGGTGCTGGATTCCATGGATCTGGAGAAGGAAAAGGGCATCACTATAAAGAGCCACGCCATCCAGATGGAATATGTACACAAAGGTGAAAAATATACTCTAAATCTGATTGATACTCCGGGCCACGTAGATTTCTCATATGAAGTATCACGTGCCATCGCCTCCTGCGAAGGAGCCCTTTTGATAGTTGATGCCACACAGGGCATACAGGCCCAGACCATCTCCAATCTCTATCTCGCCATTGAGCATGACCTTGAGATCATTCCCATCCTCAATAAAATCGATGTGGAAGCTGCTATGGTGGATGTGGTGCGGGATCAGGTAACCGACCTCCTCGGTTGTAAAAACGAAGAGGTGCTACTCGCATCGGCACGTATGGGTATCGGCATCGAAGAGATCCTGGAAGCTATCGTAGAAAAGATTCCCGCCCCACAGGGCGATCCGGATGCTCCACTCCAGGCATTGATATTTGACTCGGTGTTTAACTCTTTCAGGGGTATTATAGCCTATTTCAAGGTGGCAAACGGTGTTATCCGCAAAGGCGACAGGGTCAAATTTGTCAATACCGGCAAGGAATACGAGGCCGACGAAGTGGGTGTCCTCAAGATGAAATACCTTCCCAAAGAGGAGATCGGATGCGGTTCGGTGGGATATATTATTTCAGGTATAAAGACAGCTGCGGAAGTGAAGGTGGGTGATACTATTACGCATGTTCACAATCCCTGCAAGAGTGCCATTGCCGGATTTGAGGATGTCAAGCCTATGCTCTATGCGGGTATGTTCCCCGTAAGTGCGGACCAATATGAAGACCTCCGTGCATCTTTGGAGAAATTTCAGCTTAACGATGCTTCACTGGTATTTGAACCGGAGAGCTCGCTTGCTCTCGGATTTGGATTCCGTTGCGGATTTTTGGGAATGCTTCATATGGAAATAGTTCAGGAACGTCTTTTCCGCGAATTTGATATGGATGTGATTACCACCGTTCCAAACGTTTCGTACAAGGTCTTCACAACCCAGGGTGAATGTCTGGAAGTGCACAATCCTTCGGGACTTCCTCCCACCACCCTTATTCACCATATCGAAGAGCCTTATATTCATGCACAGATTATCTCTAAAACCGAATATTTCGGTCCGATAATGAAGCTCTGCCTGGATAAGAGAGGTACCCTCAAAAACCAGCATTATATCTCGGCTGACCGGATTGAACTGACCTACGATATGCCGCTTTCGGAGATTGTTTTTGACTTTTACGACAAACTCAAATCTATTTCCAGAGGATACGCCTCATTTGACTACCATCTGATAGGGTACCGTGAAGCCAAACTTGTAAAGTTGGACATCCTTCTCAATGGTGAACCGGCAGATGCGCTTTCCACTCTGATTCATCAAGATCATGCTTATGACTTTGGCAGGAAAATCTGCGAAAGACTCAAAGAGTTGATACCGCGCCAGCAGTTTGACATCGCTATTCAGGCAGCCATAGGATCCAAGATCATTGCCAGGGAGACAGTACGTCAGTTGCGCAAGGATGTGACCGCCAAGTGTTATGGAGGTGACATATCCCGTAAACGCAAACTCCTCGAAAAGCAGAAGGCGGGCAAAAAGCGTATGCGCCAGATAGGCTCCGTTGAGGTACCTCAGAGTGCATTCATGGCGGTGCTGAAGCTCGACTGATATTGTTTTCCTATTATGATAAATAATCGGTCTGTCGCCAATGGCAGGCCGTTTTTTGTGACCATTTAATTAGCTGTTCATGGCATCTACAGGATGTAACGAAGCCGCATGACGTGCAGGTGCGACTCCGGAAACTATACCGATAACAAGCGCAATAGCTATACCTTTGAGGATATTTGCCAATGAAAGAGATATAGGAAAAAGGGTGTCGGGAATGAGCAATGTGGCAAGCCAGACCAATGCTATACCGGCCAGACCTCCCAATATAGACAACGTAGCCGCTTCGGCCAAAAACTGCATCGTAATAACCCTTTTGCGAGCTCCCAGAGCCTTTTTAATCCCTATGATACGGGTACGTTCCTCCACGGAAACATACATTATATTGGCTATTCCGAATCCGCCGACAAGCAAGGAGAAAATGCCGACCACCCAGCCGACCGTATTTAACATCCCGAATACCGACTGGAATTGTTCCGCAACAAATGAGAGTTCATTGAGAGCAAAGTCATCCTCCTGAGCCGGCCTTAACCTACGATACTGACGCATCAGTATCCGCAATTCACTTTTAAGTTCCTCTTTGGAAATCCCTTCCTGACCCTCCTCTCCCGCCTGATATGATGCCGCTGTGATACGAGTTTTGACAGTCGGCGAATCAATATCTACTAAACGAAGTGCAAACCGGATCGGGATCAATCTGACACAATCGACATCCATCATGCTGACCATATTTTCTCCTGCAGAAGCAAAAATGCCTATTACGCGAAGCGGAGTGCCGCCGACCGTTATTATTCTGCCGACCGGATCAGCTATATCGGCAAAGAGCTTTTGCGCCACATCCGAGCCAATTATAGTGACGGCAGCACCGCTTGAAAGCTCTCCGGTGGTGAATCCGCGTCCATGTAGAATTTTCTCCTGCACCATCATCCTCCAGTCTCCGTCAACAGCAACAAATGCTCCTTCATCATAACTCTCACGACCGGCTGCGCACTCCATATCAAATGAGGCCGAAAATGCCATACGATCTGCTGTAGTGCTGTTTTCCTCAAGAAAAAGATACTCCTGCCACTCGATCTGCGGCCTGCTGTCGTATTGCCACAATTTCTGTCGTCCATCCTGGTCAAAGTCGGGTTCAATAGGTACGCGTTCGACCATTACCATATCGCTCCCGAACTTTCGGAAGCCCTCATTTACACTCTCTTTTAATGAATCCACGACGGTAAAGACCGCCACAATCGAAAAAATCCCTATGCTGACACCTGCCAGTGAAAGGGTGGTCCTGAACTTATCCGCCAACAAATCTCTCATCACAAATCCTTCTTCAATTCTTAAATGATCAATCTTACAAACCGATTTTCTTTTTGAGTCTCCTTATGGTATCAAATGCATCTAAGGGAGACATTTGGTTGATATCAATATTCTTGAGCTCCTCCTTGATCTCGAGTAACAGCGGGTCATCCAATTGGTAAAGAGTGAGCTGTACTCCTTTATCAGGGGTGGAACGGGCGGATTTTCCGGTTTTGGGTGTAAATGTGGCAGATCCGACATCAATGCCGGTGCTGCTCTTGACTGCCTTATCGGGGGGCGAATCCGAAAGAGGGCCGCAAAGGGCCGGAGATGGAGCAGCCCTACCGGATGCCGAACCCGGCGAGTCAACAGATCCGGAGCCGGGTGTCGCGGTAGAGGCCATATGGTGATATGAAGCTGCGCGGCCTTCTGCCTCAAGTTCAGCAAGCCTGGCCTCTGCACGTTTTACAACATCATCCGGCATTCCGGCAAGACGGGCTACGTGAATACCGAAACTGTGTGCAACACCGCCCCTGCAAAGCTTACGCAGGAAGATGATCTTACCGTCACTCTCCCTTACTGAAATATGGTAGTTATAGACACGTTCGTGAAGCTCCTCCAGGTCGTTGAGCTCGTGATAGTGGGTAGCGAAAAGCGTCTTGGCTTTCTTGGGGCTGCTGTGCAGATATTCCACTATCGCCCAAGCAATCGACATTCCGTCATAAGTACTTGTCCCACGCCCTATCTCATCGAGCAGTACCAGCGACCTCTGAGAAAGATTGTTGAGGATAGTGGCTGTTTCCAGCATTTCCACCATAAATGTGGATTCTCCTCGCGAAATATTGTCAGACGCCCCGACTCTGGTGAATATTTTGTCCACAATGCCTATTTTTGCGCCTTTTGCGGGGACAAACGATCCTATCTGGGCCATGAGTACTATTAGCGCCGTTTGTCGCAGGAAAGCCGATTTTCCGGACATATTGGGTCCGGTGAGAATAATTATCTGCTGCGAGTCATTACAGAGTTGGAGATCGTTGGGGATATACTCCTCTCCGGGAGCCATACGGGTCTCTATTACGGGGTGACGGCCTCCGGTAATATCTATCTCCAGCGAATCATCCACCTGCGGACGGCAGTAATTGTTGTCCAGTGCAAGGCGCGCAAAGCCGGCTAGCACATCCAGACGCGCCACTACCGAAGCGTTGCGCTGAATTATGCCAACTTGAGCCTGAATAGAGGCCAGCAGCGCGCCATATATCTCTGTTTCGAGAGCAAGTATTTTCTCCTCTGCTCCGAGGATCTTCTCTTCGTATTGTTTAAGCTCCGGAGTGATATAACGCTCCGCGCTTACAAGCGTCTGCTTTCGGATCCACTCCGGCGGTACGCGATCCTTGTGGGTATTGCGCACCTCGAGAAAATATCCGAAAACATTGTTGTAACTGATACGGAGCGAAGGTATTCCTGTACGTTCCTTCTCCCGCTGCTGAATATCCAGCAATATCTCCTTGCTGTGAGAGAGCACATCGTGCAGCGAATCGAGCTCTTCCGACACTCCGCGCGCTATCACATCCCCCTTGCCAATCTGAGCGGCGGTATCGGGCAGGATTTGTGTGGAAATAGCCCTGGAGAGCTCCCTGCAAGCATCCAACTGCTCTATACAGGAGGAGAATACCGGATTGGAACTACTGAGGAGCAGCTTTCTTATCTCTGCTATGGCATCCAAACCTCTCGAAAGTTGAAGCGCCTCACGCGGCAGAAGCTTGCCTGCAGATGCCTTGGAGATGATCCTCTCCAGATCTCCGATATCTCCGATGCGACCCCTGACCTTCTCCAGCATCATTTCGTCAGCCTGAAAGGCGGAAATGGTATCATAGCGCAATGTGAGCTCCGAAATATCTTTGATGGGCATTGCGAGCCATTCCCGAAGTCTGCGTGCGCCCATTGGGGAGCCGGATCTGTCAATGGTCTCCAGCAGCGAAATTCCTTCCACTCCGGCCAGAGGAGTGAAGATCTCCAGATTGCGGAAGGTAAATTTGTCTATCCAGACAAAATCCCCCTCATCGATACGAGAAATGAAGCTTACGTGTCCCAGCGAATGGTGGTGGGTAATCTCCATATAGAAGAGAATCGCACCCGCCGCTTTTATACCCAGCGGCATTCCCTCTATGCCAAATCCCTTGAGTGAGTTTATGGAAAAATGGTTGCAGAGCTTTTTGTGACACGATTCAAAGACAAAGGCCCACTCGTCGAGAGGAGAAATATAGGCGATATTGCCGAACCTTTTTCGGAAACCGTCGCAATAACTTCTCTCCACCAAAATCTCTTTGGGAGCGCTGCCAGAAAGGAGGTTTTCGATATACTCAAGCGATCCCTCAGCTACTTTAAATGTACCTGTGGAGATATCAAGGAGGGCAACTCCCCCACTCTTTCCCTCAAATGCGACCGCAGCCAGATAATTGTGCTCATTTTGCTTGAGAATCGTATCGTTGTAGGCAACTCCCGGGGTGACAAGCTCGGTAACACCGCGTTTAACTAACTTTTTGGTGAGTTTCGGATCCTCCAGCTGGTCGCAAACCGCTACTTTGTAGCCCGCCTGCACCAGTTTGGGAAGATAACTCTCCAGAGCATGATGAGGCACTCCTGCCATTTCAATAAATTTGCCCTTACCGCTGGCGCGCCTCGTCAAAACGATACCCAACACTTTACTCGCAGTAATGGCATCCTCCCCGAAGGTCTCATAGAAATCACCCACCCTATAAAGGAGCAGAGATCCGGGATATTGCGCCTTGATCTCATAAAACTGCCTGAGCAGCGGAGTAGCCGGTTTCTTCTCTTTCATAGTCCACAAAAATACCAATTATTTTCACTTGAAATCGTATCTTTGTAAAAACTATTTATCAAAACCTACAATTATGAAGAAAATCACCCTATTTGCACTGTGTGCTATTCTGCTCACAGCCTGCGGTCCCAAATCCTACCCGGAATTTGAAAACGATCTTAACGCTTTCAGGGAGGAGATCGGAAATGTCGGCCTCGGAGTGGCGGTTGTCAAGGATAATAAGATCATCTACGACAACTATTTTGGAGTAAAAGACCTTGAAACAGGAGAAGAGGTAGATGCTCAGACCATTTTCAGAATTGCGTCCATCTCCAAATCCTTTACCGCAACATCCCTAATGCAGCTTGTTGAACAGGGCAAAGTTACACTTGATACCGATGTAAGCGATCTGATGGGATTCCCTGTACGTAATCCGAAATATCCTGAGACAGTCATCACTCTCGAGATGCTGCTCTCACACACCTCCAGCCTAAGTGACTCTTTGGGTTATTTTACACTGGATGTCATCAATCCCGCAACAAACCCCGACTGCGCCGGCTGCTACAACGATTATGAGCCGGGAAAAGGCTACCAATATTGTAATCTCAATTTCAATATGGCCGGTACTATCCTTGAGAAACTCTCGGGAGAGCGCTTTGACCAATACGTAATAAACCACATACTCAATCCCCTCGGACTCTACGGAGGCTACGATATCGATGCACTCGATGCAACCCGCTTTGCCACACTCTACTCATACAACCCGGAGAATGACAGTTTAGAAGCACAGCCAGCCGCATACAGATCAAGAGCTGAAGATATTGCCAACTATATCACCGGCTACACCACTCCTATTTTCTCCCCTACCGGCGGAATGAAAATCTCCACCACCGACCTGGCAAAATATATGATGATGCATATAAATTACGGTCTCTATCCCGGAGCAAAGGAGCGCATCATCTCTGAGGAGGGCTCCAAAAATATGCAGACTCCCCGTTCTGATGATGAGCACTACGGACTGGCTTTGTGGCGCAATGCGGATTATATCCCCGAAGTGGAGCTTGTAGGTCATACAGGCGGTGCATACGGACTAAGAAGTGCGATGTTCTTCCATCCTGAGGAGAAATATGGCTTTATCGTCATCAGCAGCGGAGCGAAGAGATCGGATGAGGGATTGTTAAAGGGCATAATAAAGCTCATGTACGACCATTTCATTGCAAATGAGTAAACTCCCCACACAATTTTCCAAACCCGCTGTAAGGCCTAAAAAGGGGCTTGGACAGCATTTTTTGACAGATCAGACTATAGCGCGCAACATAGTCGATGCTCTTAGGGGTACCGGCGATGGCGTTTTTGATGCACTTGAGATAGGTCCGGGAATGGGAGTACTCACACAATACCTTCTTACTCGTGAGGATGTGCGCCTCAAAGTGATAGAAATAGACAGCGAATCTGTAAGGTATCTTATCGAGAAATGGCCACAACTAGGGCCTGTCCTATACCAGTCTGACTTCCTGAAAACCAATCTCACCAAACTCTTCACGGGAAAGTTTTCCATTATCGGCAATTTTCCCTACAACATCTCCTCTCAAATATTCTTCAAGGTTCTGGACTACAAAGAGCAAATACCCGAAGTAGTCTGTATGATACAGAAAGAGGTGGCAGAAAGGATTGCAGCTCCCCCCGGTTCCAAAACCTACGGCATACTATCAGTGCTTCTGCAAGCATGGTATGACATAGAATATCTCTTTACCGTGGGTGAAGGAGCGTTTGTACCTCCTCCGAAGGTCAAATCGGCTGTAATCCGCCTTACACGCAACAGTCGTACCGGGCTGAATTGCGACGAAAAACTCTTTAAAATTGTAGTCAAAACTGCATTTAACCAGCGTCGTAAAACACTCCGCAACTCCCTAAAACCTCTCATTGCAGATCTGGCTGAGCCGGGGAAACAATCTGTAGAAGAGCGTCAGGTCGCTGAGGCCCGACCTGAACAATTGTTGTCCAATTCGATTCCATTTGCCGAGGAGCGCCCCGAGCAACTCTCTGTCGAACAATTCATCACACTCACACAGGCATTGGAGTAATGAAACAAAAAAAGGCGACCCGATGGTCGCCTTTTTAAGCTTTAGTAATGCTACTCGCTAATAATCATATTATTAGAAGCGGATGCCAAGCTTCAGTTGAGGAAAAGCAAACGCTCTGATGTTGTGATTCATAGCATAGTAAGCATCTTGTCCCTGCACTTGCAAGTGTAATAGCGAATACTGATAGAGAACGGGAGCTACTTCGAAGCTCAGAATAAGACCCTGAGCCAATGAGTAGCTGACGCCTGCTGTCAGTCCTCCGCCAAATCCCAATACCTGAGCACCTCTGAGAGAGGCACGGTGCAATGCGATATCATCGAACCCTGCGCCGCTACCCGTGCTGGTCTGATTCCAGGGGTTGTTGAGTTGCTGACCCACATCGAGAGGATCATCAAGCCCGGGAACCTGCGGACCGTTATTGGTGGTGCCACCAAAGTTGGTGTCATCCTGTACGGTCTGTCCGGTATAAGGATAATATGCTTCTATACGGGCCAACTTGAACTGTCCCATCACTCCTATATAAGGATTGATGCGCGGATTCTTCGTATTGAAATAGAAGTTTGATCCGATTTGTGTCATCAAACTGTGAGTAACAGCGCCCAGAATAGCTTTATGTGCATAAATATCACCAACGCCTACCCGCACATTGACCCTTGAGGGATCAATATGGTCAACGTTGAGGTTTGCATCGTCGGTGAATGCACCTTCAATGAAATCCTTTCTAGGTTGCATGTTAACATTATAAGCTGCCAGGAGGTTGAGATCCCATCTGTCTGCGACGAAATATCTGGCCTGGAGACCTACTATGTTAACTAGACTGTTTCTGTTTAACGACCCAATGTTCAAGACGTAGGTAGCCAAATCTGCCGAAATGTTGTCGTTTCCAAGTCCAAGGAACTCTTGATTTCCAAGACCCTGAACATTCAAACCCACTCCGATAGGACTACCATCCGCATTTGGCAACAGATAATAGAGACCCGCGACGTCATTGAAGAACTGTCCCTGGCCTACAGTAAGATCTATTTGCCATTGTCCCTTTTGAGGAGCAAACATACACTCGCAACCCTCCTCGGGTTGTGCCATTGCTGGCACAACCATAAGGATAGTCAATAGTAATATGCTTAATTTCTTTAACATTGTTTCTGTTTTAAAATTAATCACTTAAGATTCAATCAGAGTGTTTAATTATTTCAATAATTGGTCAATAATTGCCTGGTACTCAGCTTCAGCTAATTCGAGTGCCTTCTGGAAGATAGCAAGTTTTTCCTCGGCTTTCGCTACTTTATCTCTCTGTAGCTTAACAGCCATCTCGATAGGATTGTAACCTGCCTCGAACTGAGCGAGAAGCTTCTTCCAATAACCGAGTTCACCTGTACAATCTTCGAGATATTTCTCCCAAGCTTCCTTGTATTGCTTCTGATAAGCATTGTAGTTGGCAACTATTGCAGCGAAGTCAGCAGCAGCATTTGCGCCAAGGTCTTGAGTCATCTCTTCGATCTTGATCTTATACTCGTGAGCAACGTTATTAGGTTCAGTGTAAGTATATTTCTCCCAGTCGTAGGTATAGATCTTGGCAGCTGCGGTATATGCATTGTCAAGAACACCCTTGATGGTATTGAGGTGGTAAATGGTGTGAGTGATGAAGTAAGCACGATCATCGAAGCCCTGGAGGGTTTCAGGATAATCTCCATGCCACTTCTGTGCAAGCTCAAGCTGTTTGCCACCGAAATACTTGGTATTGTACTTCCAGTCTTTGATTATGTCAGCAACTTCGTAAGTACCAGGTCCGGGTGTGGGGATCTTAGGAACATCTGTTGTGAAGAAAACAGGATTACCGGCTGCGTCATATTTCTCAATGCCATAGAAGGCTTCCTTAAGAGCATTTACGCTAGCAACGTATGTTTTGTATTTTTCCAGCTTGGCAGGATATGCGTCATATGCCGCCTTATCTGCAGTCCACTGAGTTTTTGCTGCCTTATATGCAGCTTCATCTGCCGCTGTTCTGGCATCAGCAATATCATCCATCCAGCTGTCAATTTGAGCCTTAATTTTTGCAAGAGCCTCTATATTGTTATTACCACCCAATATGAAGGCAAGCTCAAATTCAGCTTTAAGTTTCTTGTAGTACTCAGTGTTGTACGCAGGATTGCTGCCGAAGATGTTAGAATTGGTAAGAACGTCGCCGGCACCTCTGAAGTAAGTAGCGGGCTGAGCACCATCAGTCTCAAGGAATGAAAGAACTGCACCGAGTCTCTCGTTCCACCTGATTGCATGACCGGGAACGATAAAGATAATCAGTTCATCAGGAACAGTAAAGGTCTCATCTGCCCAGTTGATAGGTAACTCTGGAGTAGCATAAGCTTGATTCCAGAATGAAGCATAAATGGCCTCATATTCAGCTTCCTTTGCTACAACCTCAGCCTTAGCAGCAGTATGTGCATCCTCAGCATCTTTTACTGACTGGGGAATGAAGGGATCTCCCACACCATTCTCAAATGAGTAGGGCTGGGCGTCATTATAGACATAACCATAGTAATTGAACTCTGTAAAGTTTACGCCATGGGCAGGGTCGTTAAATTCAGTATCCACAATGTCCCAGGTAGCGCAAAAGCCGGGAGTCCAGAGAGAGTTCAAAGTTCTAAGCAGAGCATCGAAAACTGCCGGAGCCCAACCAGCATTTTCTGCTGCTTCGAGAGGACGACGATTAATTTTTTCTACGCCAAGTCCTCCTTCTTCAGTTTGGTATCTGTCATATGAATAATCCGAGAATATTTTATGGTCAACCCAACCACCTGATCTTTGTGCATAACCATCCTTTGTAATATCTCTAAGATCAACATCGAACGGGCTAGAATCCGTTTTGGTTCTGGCGGTAAAATAGTTCGTAGGCTTATTAGCAGGAAGTTTTGCAACAGTATCCTCGAAGAAGTTCCATCTTGCGGTAGCAAAAGTCTTGATACCATTTATGAGGTTTATCGAGTCGTTCACGTTAACCGGATTGTCGGGAGTAGTTCCCAGACCATAGGTGAACGCGTAGTTTGCAATAAATCCTTCGGTAGGTGTGCCGTTTGCAAGAGCCTTTCCGGCATTAACGAGAGCCTGCGCTCTGGCCTTTGCATCAGCTTTTGCCTGCTGCAGAGCATTATAAGACAACACGCTGTCGGCAATTGCATCAACTAGGGGCTGATAGCCTTCCTTGCCTGCCACGAGAATGTTGCGGTGTGCCCAATAGATGGAGTCAGCGTCGTGAGCGGCTTTTTGAGCAGCTTTAAGAGCAAGCTCATCACCCTCAGTAAGAACGAGATATCTGTCGAGTACTGAATGGGCGCCATAAAGACCGATGTAACGGGAATTCTTAAGAGTTATGTCAGCAGTACCCTTCTTGTATGTGAATGTTCTGGGAGTCTCTACTCCTTCTTCACCGAAGAGGAAATTAACCATTTCCGGAGTAGCATTGGTCTCAATACCTGCTGTAAAGCCATCTGCCGGAGTACCGGTTCCCCAGAAGAAAGCGGTTGAAGAATCTACTCCAACGGGAGCTGCAGTATGAGCATAAAGACCAATAAGGTCAGCAAACTTCTGGTAAACCTGAGATGAACCCCACTGTGCCGGAGTTACCTCAAACACCTCAAGTGCCAATGAGTCAGTGTAGTCGCCCTCGCCGTCATAATCAGCTCTTACGGGCTCTGCACCAGGATCAGCGGGCTTAGGACCGGGATTAGCTACCGGTGTAATAGCAGCAAGGTCATCCAAGTACTTCTGTTTAGCTGCCTTCCACTCTTCCTCATAACCGATGTTAGCCTCACACCAGGTGTTGATCATGTAGTTAACGGAGTCACGACGGAGTGCAGCCCTTGAATAGTTAATAGCATCGATAGAATCCTGAAGATTGTCTACCTCAGCCTTCCAATCCTCGAGGTCGAGCTTCTCGGGAACGGCCTCAAGAGCTGCCTGTGCTCTGTCAACCTCACCTGCAAAGAAGTCTACTTGTCCCTGGAAGTTAACTACCCAGTCGGTAGAGTCGTTGAGACGATACTCAAGCTCCCAAAGAGTTGCCTTAGCCTGCTCAACAACGTTAAGTTGTTCGTTATAGGCGTTGAAAGCTGCTTCGTAGCGGCCAAGAACGTCAGCAAAAACTGTACGCTCTCCTGCTGTAAATAGGTTCTGAACTGCAGCAATATCGCGGAGGGTTACTCTTAGGTTCTCCTGAGCCCATGCGAGTGCAGCTCTGGCATTAGCCATTCCGGTATCATGCTGAACCTGGAGAAGTTCTTTGAGCTTAGTAAGAGAGTCAACCTCATACTCTGTACGTGCGGCCTTGATCTGAACGTCATACTCGTGAATTCTGTTCTCGATCAGCTGCCACTCGGTTTGTGCGTCAACATAGGCAGCTCTAGCATTCACATAGGCAGCATTGGCTTTCTGTAACTCAGCGTCTGCCAAGCGTAGTTGTCCGAGTGCATCGAGATAGTCGGCTTTCGCAGAGCGAAGCTGCTGGATACCAACCGGCTCAACATACTCAAGACACGAAGTGAACAGAGTGCTTGCAGCAATCATGATCACTAATGAATAAATAATCTTTTTCATAAAAAAAAATTGTTAAGTGTTTGATATTTATTGGTTAAACATAAATGAATTGCCGAAAAAACACAGTTTTTCCATAGTATTTAATGGCCAAATTTAGTTATATTTTTTTACTTTTCAAAAAAAATTGTTAATAATTATCAAAAAATGTTGAAAAAATCTAGAAGAATCGGGCTCTGTTGTCCTTAATCTCGACAGTTTCGGACATTACCTGCTGCAACAACTGGGTCTGATAAGCCGATTTGCGCGAGAGCGCTCTCTGCACATCACCCTCTGTATAGAAGGTACCTGTCTGACGGTCGACAACCTGGAATACATATACTCCGATGTCTCCTGCAACCGGTCCTGAGATGACACCCGGCTGAGCGGAAGCCACTGCGCCGATAAACTTGGGATCCAGTTGCTGGAGTGTAGTACCGAAGGTAATGCCACCCTGATGGCTCACGGTAGTGCCGAGAACCTCGGCCACCTGCTCCATAGTAGTGCAACCTTCAATCTGCTCACCGATGGTAGAAGCCATCTTTTCGATCTGCTTCTCTGCGGTGATGGTATAGATAATATCTTGCTGTATATCGCTCAGAGGAATTGTACCCTCTTTATAAACGGCGGTCACAGCAGCCACAAAATAGTATTTGTTATCAACGGAAATCACATCCGATACCTCGCCTGACTTAGTCTTGCGATCAAATGCCCAGTGCACCACGCTGCGTGCGTTGTCCACAACGCCGATACGCTCTGTGGTCTGGAGCAGACCATTTACGGGGATGACGGGAAGTTGCTCCTCGCGCACAATCTGTGCAAACTTGTCATAGTCGCCATCAGATCTGTCTGCAAGGTCGGCAGCCTTGATCTGGAAATCACGGTAAGTCTCTTCGGATGGAATGATATTCTTGACAAAAGTGGCAAGCTGAGCCTTTTTCTGAGCCTTTGTGCGCTCTGCCACATAGATTATAAAACATGCGTTGGCGGTATTATTCTTTATCTTAAATACCTTGCCGGTTGTGGGCTCGAAAGCTCTCTCAAACCCTTCCATACCGGTGTATGAAAGGATATCCTGTGTGATCCAGCCCATCTCCGTGAACTCTTCGGAGGGCTCTCTCATCTTCAAGGCTCTTGCGAGCAACTCATCAGCCTCTGTTTCACTCTCAAGAGGAAAGGCAGCATACAATACCCTTGCGGAATCGGCCATCATCTTAATATCGGCCAGGCGGGCTGCAGCAAGCTGGTTCTCTCCTGAACTGATCTCGCTCACCGCGGGAGCATTCTTTCCAAAAGCAATTGCCTTGAAATAGGGCTCGGACTCGAGCTGCTCCTCAGTGTAATAGTAGGGATCCCACTTGCGGTCCGAGTTGAGAGCAATGAAGTTTTTGGGATTGTCCGCTACTGCAAACTCGGCATATAGCTCATTGAAAGCCTCTGTCTGTCTCTCGATATCCTCTTCCGAAGGCACAACCTCGTAGAGTACGTATTCTATATTGCGGGTAGCCGGACGGGTGAAAAGCTCCTTGCGTGCCTTATAGTACTCTTTTACCTCCTTGGTGGAAACGGTAATGGCAGTATCTCGTTCAATGCCCAGCGGGGAAAGGACGAAGTCAACCGAAGAGAGGACGTTGTTGTCAATCATCATACGCTGTTGCTCAACCTTGTTGAGTACATTTGACGCATCAATCAATGAGGTATATTTATTATAGAGCCTTTCGGTATAAACTGAATTTTCTACAGAATGCCAATACATCTCATACTGGCCGGAAGGATCAGTAGGTATCGCCTGTACAAAACTTGCAAGAGCTTCGCGGTTGAAGAGGCCGTTCGCATCCTGGAACATCTGCTGATTTGCCACCACGGGGGAAATATTTGTGCCTTGCGTGAGGTCAAACATCTCTTCATCGCCAACGACTATGCCGGCATCTGCAATCATGGGCTGGAACAGGTGCTTGTCGAGAAGAGACTGCCACGCTGCATCGCGGATGGCTTTCTGTGCCTCCTCGCTGTTGGAGCTCTGTCCCATCATTTCAGTCAGTCGGGTGAAATAATCAACCTCCTGATAAAAGTCAATATATGAAATGGACTTACCGTCCAGTACGCCTACTTTATTGTCGGATGAAAATCTTTGTGCAGTCGAAGTCAGTGTTTGAGGATCGATAATAAATGATAACAGCGCGACTGCGATGAGAACTGTTATAAGAATACCTAATTTGACGCGAATTTTTTCAAGAACCGCCATTTTGTTTGTTAAGTTTTAGTTTATTTTTAATCTACTTTTAGTACCATTTAGCAAAAACGGAGCACAAAAGTAAACAAAAATATATAATATAGATGCATAAAAGGTCAAAAACGTTGCATGGGTGGCCCAACAAAATTTAGAGAATCGAGTAAAATTGTTGTGCTGTCTTCGGCAACTGCGTAAGAATCGAAGGGTTTTAGCAGGATTGCATTCCTGGCCATCTCATCGGATTCCATACCATAACCCTGCATCATTCCCTGTGGCGAGGAGAGCCGGACATAGCAGTTGGTATAGATCTTCTGTTCCCGGCGATCCCAGTAAACAGTGTCGCTCTCCATGCTCTCCTGCTTTATATAATTTGTAATTATTACATCTCCGTAAGCGAGCCATTGTTCCTTTCCTTCGGTGGTAATGTGCTTTGCCTCTTTAGAAGTAATGCGTGTCTCGAGCTCCCCGTCAGGCGTGAATGCGTTGACTGAGAATCCACCGGTATATAGATCGTAATTCACCTCAACCGAATCTACAATATATGAGTATTTGCGCATCTCGGGCGCATGCATTCTCATCTCCACACCTCCATTGACAGTCTGTACCACTTCCATATTTTTTACCACCTGTATAGGAGTTGCAGTCGGATCAATCGGATCTCCCGTCGGCTCTTTCTTACAAGATGAAAGCACAAAAAGCACTATAGCCATCAAGTATAAACCGATGGCTATAGGTTTGTGTCTGTTGTGTGATGTAAGAATCAAGAGACTATTTCTGTGTTCTTACAGTTGTGATTTCCGTCATACCTCCGCAGGATACGGTATATCTCTGGCCATCAGTAACGTCATACATAAAGGCATCGACCTGCATGGGGAAGTATCTGCGATATTGTGCAGCGAGCTCGTCTGCGTGCTCGGCAACTTCGGGATCTGCATTTTTCGCTTTTACCATGTAATCAACTGCAACCCAATATTTGGATCTTACGTCAACTTCACTGCCGGGGCAATCCTGTGATGCCCAGATGGTACCAATGAGAAGGTAGGCCTTACCTGCAATGCTCTGGTCATATTCTATGGCCTTCTTTGCGGTAGCTACTGCAGTAGCGCCACGATTGAGCTTCTTGAAGTAGAAAGTAGCTAACTCCAGGTTGTATTCTGCTGCTGTCTTCTCATCATTGGGATCAAGGAGTGAAACAGCGGTCTCGAAAAACTGTGCCGCAAGTCTATCCTCGTCACGAGAGGCATAGAGTCTGTAAAGACCATACGCCGAGCTGGAAGAAGGATTGATCTCGTGAAGAGCAACTGCGCTCTTTAGGAAGAGGTCTGTGTTGACGCAGTCTGCCCTTGTGAGCATTTTTACCATCGTAGTAAGAAGGTTGGCATCTGTAGGATTAGCCTCGAATCTGGGAGTATAGAGTTCAATAAGATTGTCGCAAGACGCAACTCCGCTCTCGGCAAAGATAGTTTCGATATCCTGTTTCACAGTACGAAACTCTTCTTTTTCAGGGTCCATGGTAATCATCTCCTCGATATGACAGATGTTATTCTCAAAACATGCCATCAGATCCTCAGCAGGCAGATTGCCGGCCTGGTAGAGAGCAACTCCTCCTTTCATCTGATTGATGAAGACTATGGGGCTGCAGTCTGTGTGGATAGTATTGATGATCTCGGTCAGTAACTGGTACTGTTTAGCGGGATCATCGCCACAATAATTATAGTTGATAATATCTATTGCCTTGTTGTCCATGCTCTTCACGCGGTAACTGGGATAGTATTCCGAGCGAAGGTCATGGAGCATTATCAAAGAATCGATGAGTTCTTGTCTGCGTGCCGGATTGTTGGCATTTTTGCGAATGTCAATACGGAGAAGATTCTGACCGTGCAAGAGCATGTTTTGACTGGCTGTCGGAGGACAGAGGGATATGGCCTTCCTCCAGTGTGGGGCAGCTTCGTCATAATTTCTCTGTTTGTAAAGTTCCGAATAGAATGAAAGATATTTTTTACATTCCACACTGTCTTTTCCATACTTTCCCTGGGAAAATGCAGGAAGAGAAAGAACCATTGCAAATAGGATAATTGCGATTTTCTTCATTGTTTCCATTTTTTAAAATATCGGGTAAAGTTAATAAAAATAATCTGATCTATTGATATAAGGTTTTTACAAACCAGATATCGTGCAGGTCGAACGAAAGGGTAAAGAGAAAATATCTCTCCCTTATCAAATTGTCTGTAACCGAACCTCTCTGGCCTATATCTATGCCCAAAGTCACTGCATTGTAGTAGCGAAATACCGGAAACGAGACTCCGAGAGTAATGCCTCTCCTTGCAATGGAAGAGCCATTGAGAGTAAAATAATTTTGTTCGTAGTAGGCTCCTGCCCTGTAGGTGAGCGTCCTGAGATAGTATCTGATATCGTAACGGTTGGGAGTTACCTCAAATCCCACCCTGAATGCCTGTGCTGTAGTCGGTTTAACATCCACTCCGGGGGTCTCCTCTAGGAAATGTTTTGTCCAGTTGGACCACGTGTAATCAAATCCCACCATCCATTTCTCGGTATTGCGTATTGTGAATCCCACTCCAAGTTCGGATGGTGTTGACATTGTCTCAAGGGGATTGTTGCGATGAAAAACAGTATCCTTACCACTTGTCGATACTCCATAAGCATAGCGTATATTCTCTCCTCTAAATGCTGTAGCCAGATCGTATGTTACTCCAATAGTGGCCGAAGTATTGCCGGTCAAGGGCTGTTTGTACTGAAGTCCGAACTTTCCCGATATCGCACGTGTAACGAAAGTCCAGCCCGAATTGATCGATCTGAATGAGGTATTGGTGGTAAATGTAGCGCTGCTGTATCGGTCTATCGTACCAAAATAAAACTGCAGGTCCGCACCCACACTAAGCCTATCCCAAAAAGTAGCTCCCGCTCCTATGAATGTCTGATATATGCTGCCTTGACCTATCTTGGAGTACTTTATATCTCCTGCTTCGGCAATTATATCGTCATTGCTTTCGGTTGTAACAAACTTATATCCCACATTACTATAAGGCACTATGCCGACCTTGAATGCCGAACTCTTCCAAATTGGAAACGATGCAATGATGTGGTGCATATTGAAGGTGTTGTTTACACTCTTGAGCAGGTCGGAACCTGTTCCTCCAATTGCTGTGGCCGGATTGGCAGCATAATAGATATTGCCCTGCTCTATACCGAAATCGAGCATAAAGGATTGTGCCTGGCGCTCTGTCACTGCCGCCGGATTGAGGTAATTGATATAGCGATAATTGCGGTCGCCGATGCCAATACCTCCCATTGATAGGTTGTATGAAATGCCCGGTCTTGCCAGAGACCCCACGCCGAACATCGAATAGGGAGTGAAACTTCCATCAGCCGCCACTTTCTGTGCAGAAGAGGGAAGAGCTATAAACAGTACCAGTATCGCAGGCAGTGCGGCTGCGATTCTTCTAAATTTAAGTATGGTACTATTGTTCGGCATAAAATTGTGCTATCTGTGAGAGCCCCATCAAAACAAGATTGTAAACGACAAATATGGAACTTTTAAGCTTTTCGGCAAAATAAATCGCATCCCCGCCGGTAAAAATCACTGTTCGTTCAGGATACTCTCTCTGATATCCTTCTATTTCAAACATTGTGCCGAGAATGTTTCCTGCAGCCATCGCAGTGTCCAAATCAAAGCCGATTGGGCTGATTTTCTCATCCTTATGGGACTCCATGAACTCTCTGGGATTAAGTAACGGAATACGTTCCGTAAAATGACTCAAAGCCCGATATCTGGTATTCAGTCCCAGGGAAATTGCACCTCCTGCATAGCACGCAGGGGTCTCCTCTTTGTGGCAATTAATAAATTCTACCGTAATGGCTGTACCAAAATCAAACACCATAAGGTCATTTTCCGGAAAGAGATTATTGGCGGCCAAAATAGCCGCTATGCGATCTGCACCCATACCTTCAGGCATATTGGCAAGCACTTCAAACTGAGCAAGTCCTGTCTCTATCAGACGTTCGCACTCAGCCACATCGAGCACCACCAAACGGTCGCAGTACTCATTGCGCAACATCGCCTCCAGATCGGGATCATCAGCGCGAACATTGCTTAAAACAGCTACTTGTACCTTTTGGCCCGGATATTCGGATTCGAAGGTATCGCGGATAAACTGCCGGATATCTTCTCCCGCGTAGCGGAAGATTTTTCCTATCCTCTCGTTATCGGCAAAAGCTGCCTTGCATGCCGTATTGCCTATATCAATAAGTAAATACATTCTATCTATATATGACATTTAGGGTTGCAAAGGTAAGAAGTTTTTATGATCTAAATCAGTTTTGAGAGAAAGAGAATGGCTTGACGCACATCAGGAATACTTTTTACCCTGATATAAAGTTTCCCCTTTACCTCATTGACCCTGCAGCGATCACCGAGTGATTGTATGGTGGTAAGTATTTCGGGAAATAGATTTCCCCGATAATAGGAATGCATGTTATTGGAGATGAAATAGGCCAGCATTACCCCGTTTTTGAGGATTATTTTTTCAAAACCGAGATTCTGAGCTACCTTCTTGAGCTGCACTATACGGATCAATTCATCCACTTGCTCCGGGATCGGGCCGAAGCGATCCTCCATCTCCCTACGAAGGGCCTCAATCTGCCTCTCATCACTGATGTTTGTCAAATCTTTGTAAAGACGGATTTTTTCCGAAGTAACCTGTACATATTCATCCGGAATATAGGCCTCCAGATCGGTCTCTATCTGAGTATCCACCATTGGAGCTGATCTCATTGCATCGGGCAAAGCAGTATCCTCTCCCTTGCTCACCTTCTCTTCACGCAGCTCAGACATCGCCTCGTTGAGGATACGCATATAGGTCTCGAACCCCATCTCGGCAATAAATCCACTCTGCTCCGCTCCCAGCAGGTTGCCCGCTCCACGGATATCCAGATCCTGCATTGCTATGTTGAATCCGCTGCCCAGCTCCGAAAAGGCCTCAATGGCTCTGATGCGTCTGCGCGCATCGTCAGTAATGGATGCAATCGGAGGAATCAGGAGATAACAAAAAGCCTTGACATTGGAGCGGCCCACTCTTCCTCTAAGCTGATGGAGATCACTCAGTCCAAAGCGCTGCGCCTGATTGATGATCATCGTATTGGCGTTGGGGATATCGATGCCGTTTTCAATTATGGTGGTGGCCAGCAAAATATCGTGCTCTCCTGCTATAAACTCCACTATCCTCTTCTCCAGTATCTCCGGCTCCATCTGACCATGTGCCACGCATATCTGTGCCTGAGGCACCAACCTTTGCAATATATCGCGCACCGACAGTATATCTTCTATCCTGTTGTGTACAAAAAATACCTGTCCCCCTCTTTCGAGCTCGGAGTTGATAATATCGGTTATAACCTCATCATTAAAATTTATCACCTCGGTGTAAACTGGTTTGCGGTTGGGCGGAGGAGTGTTGATAATGGAGAGGTCTCTCGCTCCGAGAAGTGAAAATTGCAAAGTTCTGGGAATGGGAGTAGCGGTGAGGGTAAGAGTATCTATATTGCTCCTCATCTGGCGGATTTTTTCCTTGGAGGAAACTCCGAATTTCTGCTCCTCATCAATGATGAGTAATCCCAGATCCTTGAAGAGTACTTTTTTGTTGAGAATGCGATGGGTACCGATGAGAATGTCCACTCTGCCGGCATGGAGCTCCTCTAATATGCGCGATATCTCTTTGGTGTTGCGTAGGCGGCTGATATACTCCACTCTACAGGGGAAATCCTTCAGACGAGAGGAAAAGGTATGGTAATGCTGAAGTGCAAGAATGGTAGTAGGTACCAAAACAGCTACCTGTTTACTGTCGCAAACAGCTTTGAAAGCGGCCCTGATGGCCACTTCCGTCTTACCGAATCCCACATCTCCACACACCAGGCGGTCCATCGGAAGGTCACTCTCCATATCTTCCTTTACTTTTTTTGAAGCAAGAGCCTGGTCAGGTGTATCCTCGTACATAAATGAAGATTCCAGTTCGTGCATAAGAAAGTTATCCGCTGAAAATGCAAATCCTTTAGAGTGATGTCTAGCGGAATAGAGTTTTATCAAATCTTCTACAATATCCTTTACCTTGGATTTGGTTCTGGATTTGAGATTATCCCATGCCTTGGTGCCGAGTTTGTAAATTTTCGGCGGTTCTCCATCTCTCGATTTGTATTTAGAAATGCGGTGTATACCGTGAATTGAGACAAAAACCACATCATTATCTTTGTAGACTAGTTTAATCGCCTCTTGTATCTTACCATTTACATTTGTCTTGACAAGACCCCCAAACTTACCTACTCCATAATCTATATGCACCACATAATCCCCTATCCGGAAAGCCATTATCTCATTGATAGTAAGGCGTTCGGATCTCTCAACCTGTCTTTTAACCTTTACCTTGTGATAGCGTTCGAATATCTGATGGTCGGTATAGTAGCAGTTTTTAGAAATCTTATCCACATAACCTTCATGCAGTGACAACGGTAGAAAATCGGGTCGCACCTTTTCACCTGTATCTACCAGAATCTGCCTGAGACGGTCGGTTTGAGCCTCATTTGGGCTGAGAATGGTCACGGTATATCCATGATCCATCTTGCTGCGAATATCCTGTGAAAGTATTTCAAAATTTTTATTGAATGTAGGTTGAGGTATTACATAATTTTCTCCGGTGGGATTTTCTCCTCTCAAATCCCATAGAACACTATTTTCGGGAAGAATTTCCCAAAAAGGAACGAGCGAGGAATTATCTGAAATTATATGGATATCGGGAAAAATATCGACACTTTCCAGATTCTCTTTTGAAAGCTGGGTATTGATATCAAATCTTCGTATCGATTCAACCTGATCTCCAAAAAAATCTATCCTTACCGGCAGGTTGTCAGCAAACGAAAATATATCTATTATACCGCCCCTCAATGCAAATTGTCCCGGCTCTGCCGTAAAATCCACTTTCTCAAATCCGCTGTCGTAGAGTACTTCCTTTATAAATTCGTGAGAAAGCCTCTCCCCTTTTTTTATCGAAAGTATAGAGCTTTTGATTTCACTCTTATTGAGCACCGGCAAATCCAATGCATCGGGATAGGTGATTATCAGCACGGGCTTGTGCCTGGAATTGTACTCCATATTCATCAGCCGGTCAGTAATCACAAATGATCCTGCTCCTGTTTTTTCACGCCAGAAAGCGTAAGAAGCTCCTTCAAATGAATTCAAGGCTGACAATGTAGCTGTGCGTTGCACTTTGGCTGTGGCCTCTTTCAGTTCATTTTTATCTGTCGGCGAGGGATAATAGTAGACACACTCGTCAAAAAAGAAACTATAAAAGTCGTTGGTAAGAAAATAGGCATTCTTCTTGGTATCCGCCAGTACAACATGTACAGACGGGGCATCCATCAAGGAAATTACCGATGTTATGTAAACTGCTTTTGCCGACGAGGTAAAACAGTTGTCTACATAATTCCTGGGTATATTTTCGGGAATATGCACCTTATTTTACTGCAGCACCTATATCCATTTTTAAATAGAGCTCAGAGAGTTCTGAAAGATCTACCGAACCCTTTTTGTACCACTTATCGATTACAGGATTAAATGTTTCGAAAATAGCTTCTTCATAAGGAGCAAGACGCTGTATATATCCTGTTCCCTCTCTATTCCAGAGGAGATCAAAACGGAAATATTTACCCCCGTTTCCTCTAGAAACAGGGAACACGCTTGCCTTTCTATCCATTGCTAGGTCACAAATCTCACAGTTCTTTGGATTTAGACCTTCACTATTTTCACCCCTTGCCACCACCTGTACCGGAAGGTTATTTGTACTCTTGACAAATAAGGGAACTGCAACGCTTACGGGAGGATACCCCACTACACTCCACATAACAGTAAGCTCAGGATTTTCACCCGGAAGTACACCCTTCACCACAGTTGAGGCAGAAGTGGATTTGCGTGGAATAAAATCCTGGTCAACAAACCAACCATTGGGGGCTACCTCAGGATTCTCGGCAAGATTTATATCGAGAAGAGAGTGATAAAAATTGCGTGAAAGTGAATTAAAAATCCACTGTGGTGTCATAGGTTGATTCTTTACAAAACGATCATTGAAGATATCGCTTGCACTAACATAACGTATATAACCCATACCGTCGTTAATTTTTCCTGTAAAGGAGTGATTGGTATAGATAAGATAACCCTCAGGTGCAATAGATGGATCATTAGCATCCACTTTTACCCAATCTCTGCAACTCACTTCATAATAAGCCGCTCCGCCCTCAGCGTCAATCACACCGAAATTTGCCTCTACTCCTGTAGGAAACTTCATTTTTGAAAGCATTTTTTCAAAATCTTTAAGCGTTCTACAGGTAGCAAGTGCATTATACATCACCACTCCTTCCTGATCCTGAATGGATACTTCTTCATATGTAAGATTGTAAGAAGCGGTATTCATAATTGAAAATCCAACTTCATTGGTACCTATCCAGGCTTCTTTGGTATCCTTAGGACTATCCACAAGGGCTATAAAGGCATATTTAATACTTTTATCTTTAGATTTATCAAAATATTCGATACGGTTATCCAAAGTACCGGTATCACGATGTTTCCAAAGCAAAGGACGTCCATCAGGTGTTGCTTTTCCAGTTATAATTGCTGAAGTACAAGCTTTACTCTCCTGTAAAGGGATAAAAAATAAAGCAGCTATTACTATAATAAGTATTCTTTTCATTTTATGTTGTGTTGTTATTTTAATTGTAATCTTAAAAAATCAAAATAGTAAATTTTCCCTGCCGGGAGGTTTTATTCCAAGATGATTATAGGCAAGTTCCGTTACCACCCTACCACGCGGAGTACGAGAAATAAATCCCTCCTTAATTAAAAAGGGTTCATATACCTCCTCTAAAGTACCTACATCCTCACTTATTGCTGTCGCTATCGTACTAGCTCCCACCGGACCTCCTTTAAATTTTTCTATAATAGTTGTTAAAATCTTATTATCGATGGCATCCAAACCCCGCTTATCTATATTTAAGGCATTCAGGGCTATACGCGCAATCTCCAGATCTATAATACCGGTACCTTTAACCTGCGCAAAATCTCTCACTCTCCGGAGTAATGAATTTGCAATTCGGGGAGTACCGCGGCTACGTAAAGCTATTTCCCATGCAGCATCTTCATTAATTTCTATATCAAGAATAGAGGCACTGCGGATGATAATCCTTTTTAAAACTTTTGCATCATAATACTCCAGATGTGATTTTATACCAAACCTTGCCCTCAAAGGAGAGGTAAGAAGTCCGCTGCGTGTAGTAGCTCCTATAAGCGTAAATGGATTGAGTACTATCTGTATAGAGCGTGCTCCGGGACCCTTATCTATCATTAAATCTATGGTATAGTCCTCCATTGCGGAATAGAGATACTCTTCCACTATTGGTGAGAGACGGTGAATCTCATCTATAAAGAGTACATCCCCTTCTTCGAGGGAAGTGAGAAGTCCCGCAAGATCCCCTGGTTTATCCAGAACAGGACCGGAGGAAATTTTCATATTAACACCGAGTTCATTGGCTACAATATGGGCCAGAGTAGTCTTACCTAAACCGGGAGGACCATGCAAAAGTATATGGTCAAGAGCCTCTCCTCTGAGAAGTGCTGCCTTTACAAAAATTTTAAGATTTTCTATAACTTTGTCCTGTCCGGCAAACTCCTCAAACTCCCTTGGACGTATTTGCCCCTCAATATCGCGTTCTTTGGCAAAGGATTCCTCCCTCGGATCAAATCTTTCTTTACTCATATCTGACGGTGTTGCCTTGTCGGCATTTTAAACAACACAAAAATAAATAATATTATTTAATAAAGTATTATTGTAATTATTAGTGTGTTGATAATGTGGATAAAATTTATAGGTTAATTATAAAAAATATATTGACATTTTATAAACATATACATACCTTTAATATTGCAGTTTTAAATTGATTTGTTGATAGTGTTAATATCCTAAAATATTTTTTTCAACAATAGTCTTGTGTTGATAGTGTTTGTAAAAGAATTGAAAAAGGAGTTTGCGGAATTTATAACTATTTTTAAGGAGTTGTTTTTTAAATAAAGTTATCAAATAGTATAAACATATAATCAACTGTTATTAAAAAAAAATGGGGCCGAAACCCCATTATTTTTAATATTAGTCGTTGGCCATTCGTAACTAGTCTTTTAACTTAGCTGAAAGAAATTCACGGTTAAGTCTGGCGATATGTGCTATAGTGATACCCTTAGGACATTCCAGTTCACAGGCACGGGTATTTGTGCAACTACCAAAACCAAGTTCATCCATTTTGGCTACCATTAATTTTGCACGACGCGCCCCTTCAATTTTACCCTGAGGCAGAAGAGCAAGTGAACTTACACGAGATGCTACAAATAGCATTGCAGAGCCATTTTTACAAGTAGCAACACAGGCACCACAACCCACACATGCCGCTGCATCCATACTTTCGTTGGCTTTTTCTTTCTGTACTAGGATTGCATTTGCATCAGGAGCGTTGCCGGCATTTACCGATATAAATCCACCTGCCTGGAGTATCTTATCAAATGCTCCTCTGTCTACAACAAGATCTTTTACAACGGGAAAACCACGGGTTCTCCAAGGCTCTACGGTAATAGTCTCACCATCTTTGAATTTGCGCATATAGAGTTGGCAAGTGGTTATTTCATCGTCTGGACCATGTGCACGGCCGTTGATGTAGAGCGAGCATATACCGCATATTCCTTCACGACAGTCGTGGTCAAATGCCACGGGATCTGCTTTTTTCCCTTTACATCCTTTGTTGACTGCCACAGGATCTATGCCTTCATTAATAAGTTGTTCGTTGAGAATATCCAACATCTCGAGGAAAGATGTACCTGGAGAGATGTTTTTCACTTTATAGGTTTCAAAATGACCTTTACTCTTGGCGTTTTTCTGGCGCCATATTTTTAATGTAAAATTCATAAATTACTCCTTACTCTTTATATTTTCGCGTAACTGCGCGATGCAACTTTTACAAATTCAAATTTTAATTCTTCTTTGTGAAGAACTGGTTCCTGGTTATCACCTTTATATTCCCAAGCGCTGACATACATAAAGTTTTCATCGTCACGTTTGGTTTCACCATCTTCGGTCTGCATCTCCTCACGGAAATGACCTCCGCAGGATTCACGACGATTGAGGGCATCCAGCGCCATGAGTTCACCCATTTCCATAAAATCGGCAACCCTCAGGGCCTTTTCGAGCTCCATATTGAATTCATCATTTTCACCGGGCACACATACATTTTCCCAATACTCTTTGCGGAGTTTTCTAATCTCTGCAATGGCTTTCTTTAAACCTTCTTCATTACGGGCCATTCCCACATACTCCCACATTACATGGCCGAGTTCTTTATGGAATGAATCAACACTGCGTTTTCCTTTCACATTGAAGAGTTTATTTATTCTGTCTGTGATAGCCTTTTCAGCCTCTGCAAATGCAGGATGATTTATGTCAGTCTTGGGATCCAGAATCTTACCTGCGAGATAATCACCGATAGTGTAGGGAAGGATAAAATATCCGTCTGCAAGGCCCTGCATAAGAGCGGAAGCACCCAGACGGTTTCCACCATGATCGGAGAAGTTTGCCTCGCCGATAGCATAGAGGCCCGGAATAGTAGTCTGTAGATTGTAGTCAACCCAGATACCGCCCATTGTATAGTGAATGGTTGGGTAAATCATCATAGGTTCTTCATAAGCATCTACATCAGTAATTTTTTCATACATCTGAAAGAGATTGCCGTATCTTGCCTCGATTACCTCCTTTCCGAGTCTTTCAATAGCTGTGCTAAAATCAAGGAATACCGCTTTGCCGGTGTTGTTTACGCCAAAACCTGCGTCACAACGCTCTTTTGCTGCGCGGGAAGCTACGTCACGGGGTACGAGATTACCGAATGCAGGATATCTGCGTTCCAAATAGTAATCCCTGTCCTCTTCGGGAATCTGTGAACCCTTAATCTCTCCTGACTGGAGTCTTTTTGCATCTTCTATCTTTTTAGGAACCCAGATACGTCCGTCGTTACGGAGAGATTCTGACATGAGGGTAAGCTTGGATTGCTGGTCGCCTTCGACCGGAATACAAGTGGGATGAATCTGTGCAAAACAAGGGTTTGCGAAGAATGCCCCCTTCTTGTAGCACTGCCAAATTGCAGAACCATTACAGGTCATTGCGTAGGTGGAGAGAAAGTAACAATTGCCATATCCCCCGGTGGCGATAACCACTGCGTGTGCACCGAATCTTTCAATTTTACCTGTTACAAGGTTACGGGTTATTATACCTCTCGCTTCACCGTCAATCACCACAAGGTCAAGCATTTCATGTCTGGGATATGATTTGACGCGTCCTTTGAAAATCTGACGATTTAGTGCAGCATAAGCACCGAGAAGGAGTTGTTGTCCGGTTTGACCGCGTGCATAGAAGGTACGGGAAACTTGTCCGCCTCCAAATGAGCGGTTATCAAGAAGTCCGCTATAGTCGCGCCCAAAAGGAACACCTTGAGCAACGCAATGGTCGATGATATTATTGGATACTTCGGCGAGGCGGTAGACATTAGCTTCACGGCTACGATAGTCACCACTCTTGATGGTGTCGTGAAATAGACGATAGACAGAGTCATTGTCGTTTCGATAATTTTTGGCAGCATTTATGCCCCCCTGAGCGGCAATTGAATGTGCGCGACGGGGAGAGTCGCTGATGCAGAATACCTTAACATTGTAGCCGAGTTCTCCCAAAGAGGCAGCAGCAGAAGCGCCGCCAAGACCTGTACCGACAACGATTATATCGAGTTTACGTTTGTTGGCGGGGCTCACAATACGGATGTTGTTTTTGTGAGATGTCCATTTTTGTGCGAGGGGTCCCTCAGGAACGTGAGAAACTAATTTTGTCATTGTATATCTAGGTGTATTTATATTATATAAGTGTTTTGTGAAAGAAATTAAGGCGCAAAGATACCATTTTATTTATAACTTTGTCCCAAAATTAATTATTCGGTTAAATATGGAAAGGTTTATTACAGCGGGCGGTATTGCGGTCCATATTCTCGATTCAGAAAAAGGCGAAAAATGCATCATTCTGCTACATGGTTATCTTGAAACGATGTATATATGGAGCGAATTCGCAGACCTTCTTTCCCGGCAATATAGAGTGATTGTGATGGATATCCCCGGTCATGGTCTCACAGATTATGCTCCGGCTGACACAATGGGAAACAGGATTAACACAATGGATTTTTGCGCATCAGTTGTAAAGGAAGTTCTCGATAAATGTTCTGTTTCTAAAGCAGTTATTGGAGGTCATTCTCTTGGTGGATATATAGCGCTTGCCTGCTGTCGTCTCTATCCTGAGATTTTCGAAAAGTTAATTCTTTTCAACTCTCATCCATATGAGGACCCTGAAGAAAAGGCTCTCGACCGCAAACGCGAAATCGATATTATAGAGAGCGGTAAACTTTCCATGTTGGCCTCGGTATCTATACCAAAAATGTACTCCAGACCCAATTTGCGAAAGATGGACGAGAAAATCCGTGAAACAGTGGAACTTTGCGAGACACACGATCCTATGGGTATTGTAGCCTCGATCAAAGGTATGCAACTTCGTCCCAATAGTAGTTCATTGTTATCGAATTCCCCAATTCCGGCGATGGTGATTGTAGGAGATGAGGACACTTTTATGCCAGTTTCAATGATTAAGGAAATGCGTAAAAGCTTTCCAAAGGTGCTTTTAGAGGAACTAACCGGATGTGGACACAACTCTTTCCTCGAGCGGCCGGATGAGGTACTCAACAGAGTTGTTTCTTTTATAGGATAAGGGATTTATCTTTTCTTTCCCATCAGTTCAACTACCTTTTCTACCGGTAGTGCCTTTACGGTTCTGCCTTCCTTACCTGTCATGTCAGTGGCTTTGAAAAGAGAATTCCATAAAGCTTCTGCCGTAGCTTCGATGGTAGCTTCGAAGAGAGCTGACATATCGTCGTTGTGCAGTAGCACGGGATTGTACATTTGAGTAGATTCGTTGATAAGATTCTCTTTACAGACAGAGAGCGCTATTACATAATCTCCGCTACCGTTGGATGCTATACCCCCGGTCTTTGCAAGTCCCATCATTGCTCTTTTTGCAATTCTTTTAAGGTTGCGGGCATCCACCGGCGCATCGGTTATAACTACCATCATACATGAGCCGTCAGGGTTAAGTTTTGGGTCTTGAGTAGATTCACAGGAGCCGGATTCATACGAGGTAGACTCGTAAGCGGAACTCAATGCGCATTTTTCCTCTTCAACTGCCTTCTTGAAACTATACTGCCCCAACAATTGACCCACAGGTACACCGTCTACCTCCAAAATACCGCCATAATTAGACTGCACCAGCACTCCTACTGTATATCCCCCCAGGGATTTGGGAAGTACGCGTGAAGAAGTTCCTATTCCTCCTTTAAAACCGAAACAGATGGTACCTGTACCTGCTCCTACACACCCTTCTTCAACTTTTCCTCCCGATGCAATTTCTATTGCTTTCAGTACATGCCCGGCGGTAACATGCCTACCCCGAATATCGTTTAGCCCACCATCATTTGTTTCGCCAACCACTGCGTTGACAGAACCCACGGACTCGTTGCCCTTTTGTGCGAGTGTGTAGGTTATCACCCCTTCGATACCTTGTGCCACAGAGAGCGTATTTGTCAAAATTATCGGTGATTCGGTATTTCCCAGTTCCTCTATTTGTGTAACCCCGGCAAGTTTACCAAAACCGTTTCCAACATATACTGCAGCAGGACATTTTAGACGAAATAGATTGCCTTCGTGTGGGATAATGGCTGTTACCCCTGTGCGAATATCCTTTCCCTCAATGATAGTTACCTGTCCAACTTTGACTCCGGGCACATCGGTTATAGCATTATATTCTCCTGTGCGAAAAATTCCCGGTTTTATACCATAATCCCTGATTCTTCCTTGTGAAAACAGAGATAGGGAGATTAAAAGCAATGTAGTGATGAGTAGCGATCGTTTCATATTGAATATAGATTTTAATCTTATATTAATACAAATATAGTTTTACTTTTGTAAAAAATTTGAATTGATGATAAAAAAGGAACAAATCATAAAGGGTCATAAAGAAGAAACAGCAGTCTTTGTAGCCCTAATTCCTCAGGGGGTAGATGAAAGAGAAGTAAATGAATACTTGGATGAATTGAAGTTTCTTGCAGAAACAGCCGGAATTAAAGGCGGAAAGCGTTTCACACAAAAATTAGAAAAACCTAACTCCAGGACCTATGTAGGAAGGGGTAAACTTGAAGAAATTGCAGCCCATATTGAAGAGAATGAGGTCGATTATCTCATTTTTGACGATGAACTTTCTCCTTCTCAACTTAGAAATATAGAACAAACTGTCGGCATAAGGGTTATTGATCGTACAGGACTCATATTGGATATTTTTGCTCAACGCGCTAAGACTGCTTATGCTAAAACACAGGTAGAGCTTGCCCAATACCAATACCTCTTGCCTAGGTTAACCGGTATGTGGACTCACCTAGAAAGACAGCGTGGAGGTATTAGTATGAGAGGTCCGGGTGAGACTCAGCTCGAGACTGACCGGCGTATTGTTTTAGATAAGATTTCCAAACTCAAGGAACAGCTAAAAAAAATTGACCGTCAGATGGCCTCTCAACGGGGTAATCGAGGATCATTGGTTCGTATCTCACTTGTTGGCTATACAAATGTTGGCAAAAGTACCATTATGAATCTTTTGGCTAAAAGTGATGTTTTTGCAGAGAATAAACTTTTTGCAACACTAGACACCACTGTTCGTAAAGTGGTTATAGAAAATGTCCCCTTTTTACTAAGCGATACAGTCGGATTTATAAGAAAACTTCCTACGCAACTTGTCGAATCATTTAAGAGCACGCTTGATGAGGTTCGTGAAGCCGATATTTTGATGCACGTTGTAGATATTTCACATCTAAATTTTGAAGAGCATATAAGGGTTGTTAACCAAACCCTTCTCGAGATCGGGGCCCAGGAAAAACCGTTATTTATGGTTTTTAACAAGATAGATGCTTATCATCACGAAGAATATGATGTGTTTTCAATGCAGGAAAAAAAGTTGATCAACTACACTATTGATGAACTTAAGGAGTCATGGATGTCAAAGGAACACACACCTTGCATTTTTATCTCAGCTAAAGAAAGAACGAACATAGATAAACTTCGTTCAGACCTTTATAAAATGGTTGCAGAGATACACGCCGGACGATATCCCTTTGATAATTTTCTTTGGTAGGATATTTGTCTTTTAGCTACATTGGCTATTTTTTCTAGGTCGTTCGATTTTGCCGCTTTATTGATAAATACCACATATTATGTAATAAAAAATCCCTTTCATGGTGAAAGGGATTTTTTCTGATCTTTATCTGACTAATTAGCGGAGCTGGAACAACACAGGGAAGGTGTAGGTAACCTTTACAGGCCTTTCTCTCTGTTTGCCAGGAGTCCACTTAGGTGAGCTGGAAACTATCCTGACAGCCTCTCTGTCGAGAGATGCGTCAACACCTCTGAGTACCTTAACGTCTCTTACAGATCCATCAGTGTAAACTGTAAACTGAAGTGTAACACGACCTTGTACACCATTCTCCTTTGCGATTTCAGGATAAACAAGTTTGCTGTTTACCCATTTTGAGAAATCATTGGCATCACCGCCTTGGAATTTGGGCTTTTCCTCTACAAGCGCAAAAGGAATGGCTTCCTCTTCAACCTCTTCTTCCTCAACAACAGCAACATAGTCCATAATTTCAACACCGATGCTTGCGTCATCCTCCATATCTATAAACAGATTGTCAGTTACAACTATGTCGTCATCAACGATGTCGATAATATCAGACAACACAGGAATCTTGGGTGCTTCAGGTGGGGGAAGTTGTTCTTGCTGTGTTACAGGAATGAACTCCTCTTCTACAATTTGTGCGTCAACTGAAAGGTTAACTGTCTCAGATTTTTCTGCGGTTGTCCACTCAAATGCAAGCAATACAACTGCGAGGGCGATTATCAGTCCAATCTCTCTAAACAATAATTTTTTGTTTTCAAGATCTGCTTTGGGTGTTTTTTTAACTTCCATATCAGTAATTTATTTTGATTGTCCAATTTGTAAGGTCTATGACCTTCGAACCGTAAAAATAATAAGAAAAAATCATTTATAACAAATTTTTGTTGATAATTTTATATTTATCTTTTTATGGTCTTTATAATCAGGACGTTACACAATCAACCTCTTTTATAAAATTGTTAGTAATTCATATGTGGTATCATTTTAGTGCTCATCTCAAGAGCTTTACAATCCTAATTTTCGAACTTGTTTCAAATTATAACATTTTTATTAAAATTTTACCATATAACACTCTATTTCACTATTTTTGCTGCAAAAAATAAGCCATATTTCTCTCAAAACTCAATTCAGTAAAGCAATGATAAATTATTTTAATGAGGATATAATTTTCAATTTAAATGATAAGATAATTATCTCTAAATGGCTGAGGAACATAGTTTCTAAAAGGGAACTTACAATTGGGCAGCTTAATTATATATTTTGCAGTGATTCTTATTTACTCGAAATAAATAATAGATTTCTTGGACACGATTATTATACTGATGTAATTGCTTTTGATTATTCTTCCGACTTTGAGATCCAGTATGGAACAAACTCTGTTAGTGGCGACATATTCATTAGTATAGATACAGTTCGACGTAATGCAGAGATTTACAAAGAAACTTTTGATAAAGAACTTCATCGGGTTATGGTACATGGTCTTCTTCATTTATTAGGTTTTGATGATCTGACACCGGAACTTCAAAAAGAAATGAGAGCTGAGGAAGATAAAACACTTAGTTGCTTATCTCCTTTATTATCAGAAAGATAAATGAAAACACCGCTATATGACATAATAGTAATAGGTGCGGGTCACGCAGGTTGCGAAGCTGCTGTGGCAGCAGCACGAATGGGTTCTAAAGTTTTGCTCATAACAATGGATATGAACAAAATAGCCCAAATGTCTTGCAATCCCGCAATAGGAGGAATTGCTAAAGGTCAGATTGTATGTGAGATCGACGCTCTAGGTGGGTACTCTGCAATTGTTACTGATGCTTCAACAATACAATTCAGAATGCTTAACCTTTCTAAAGGTCCGGCAATGTGGAGTCCACGTGCTCAATGTGATAAACTCCATTTTTCCATGAACTGGCGTTACATTCTTGAAAACACCTCTAATCTAGACCTTTGGCATGATATGGTGACCTCTTTAACCTTCCGAGAATCCAATATTTATGGTGTTCTCGTCTCTATGGGTGCAGAATTTCATTGTAAAAGCGTTATTTTAACTGCGGGCACATTCCTTAACGGCAGACTTTATATCGGTAATGAGATGGTTGATGGTGGAAGGATGGGTGAGTCGCCATCCCTTGGGCTTACCGAACAACTCTCCGAAATGGGGTGTACTACGGCAAGAATGAAGACAGGTACTCCACCAAGAATTGATGCAAGGTCTTTGGATCTCTCTAAACTAATTATGCAAGAATTAGATCCCAACCCTTCCAAGTTTTCATATCTACCTTTTAAAACAGGTATCCAGAGGGGTAAACCCCAAAAGCCCTGTTACATTGTCCATACAAATAAGTGTGTTCACAACATTCTCAGGACTGGTTTCGATGAATCTCCACTTTTTCAGGGAAAGATTACCGGCATCGGACCTCGTTATTGTCCATCCATTGAAGACAAACTGCGTACTTTTGCCGGTAAGGACTCACACCAACTGTTTCTTGAACCTGAAGGATGGAATACCCATGAATATTATCTGCAAGGATTTGCTTCATCCCTTCCCTTAAGGGTGCAGATGGATGCTTTACAAGAAATAGAGGGACTTCGTGGAGTCAAGATATTCACACCTGCATATGCTGTAGAGTATGATTTTTTCGATCCTACCGAACTATGGCCGACACTTGAGTCTAGAATCATACCTAATTTTTATTTTGCTGGGCAAGTAAATGGTACGACCGGTTACGAGGAGGCAGCAGCTCAAGGACTAATGGCGGGTATTAATGCTCATCTAAAACTTAATGACAAGGAGCCTTTTATTCTTAAAAGAGATGAGGCATACATAGGTGTTTTGATTGACGACCTTATAACCAAAGGCGTTGATGAACCTTATAGGATGTTCACTTCTCGTGCTGAATATCGTATTCTTTTAAGACAAGATAACGCTGATATTCGTCTTACAGAGATGGGATATAAACTCGGCCTTGTAGATCAATTCAGGTATGAATATACCAAGCTAAAGTATGATACCATCTCTACATACGTAGATTTTTCTAATGCTACTTCGCTTAGCCCAGAAGACATCAATGATTACCTTAGAGCCATAAACAGCGCAGAAATCGCTACAAAGAAGAAAATTTCAAACCTTTTAACTCGTCCTTCAACTTCAATCAAGTCTCTCCTTAAAAATGTTCCACGTGGAACATTTATCGATTCAAATCTTTCTGAAAAATTAGCAGTTTTATCATCAATTAAAACAGAGCAAATCCAAAACCTTTTAGAAATGCCCTGGGGCAAAACAGCCGGCAAAGAGGAAATAGATCCTGAATATGTGTATGAAGAGGTGCTCCAGTCAGCAGAAATTAGCATAAAATACCAAGGCTATATCGAACGCGAAAAGGCTATAGCTGACAAATTAAGACGTTTGGAAAATCTCAGAATTCCTGAAGATTTTGATTTCTCAAAAGTAGCTTCTCTTTCTATGGAGTGCCGAATAAAACTCAATAGGTATCGCCCACGAACAATTGCCCAAGCCGCACGAATTTCAGGCGTTTCTCCAGCGGATATACAGGTTCTTTTGATTTATTTTGGAAGATAAACCTCTAATTTGATATTAACTTTTGGGCACGCTTGTCAGGTCTGTACCATGGAGTGGTCACACTAGTCAAATAAAATACCTCAAATGTTCCACGAGGAACATTTGAGATATTTGTTTACTATCTTATTTTAAAGAGGAAACGAAAATGTAGAATGTGTGGATTCTGTTGAGAAGCTATCATTGAGTGATGCTAGCAACAAGTAGGGATAGCGGGTGTCGTACTGAAATGGGGAACGAGGATTAAAAGTAGCTTCCTCAATAATGTAGTTAAGTAAATAATGATTCCACTGAAAATAGTCCGACATCAATCTCTCATCTCTTGTCAAAAATAAATTGGCCCCATCAAAATGTGAAATAAATGCTCTGTTTTCAAATAATGGTAATGAGTCGGCGTTCCGGTAAATAGGAGTATTAAATCCGATTTTTTCGTAAAATGAGACAATACTAACATTCGAAGGATGCACTATCATAAACTTCCAGCCTTGTCTTTTAGCATTATTTCTAATGTATGCTATAAGAGATTTGGCATAACCGCGGCCGCTGTATGCGGGCAATGTTGCAAGGCCGCAAATGTATACTCCGGCATGAGAATCCCTGTGTCCTCTAGTGCGTGAACTTGAGATATACGATATGCTCATAGTTTGCACCACCGAGACAACTTTACCGTCCCTTTCGTAAACGAGAGTGTGTCGTGGTGTGCATTTTTTTAGGAAGAAATCGATATATTCTTCGCTCGTATCAAAGCATTTCCTGTAGATCTTGCGTATATCCGATATGTCCTGTTTTGTGGCTGAGCGAATCATAGCTAATTTAAGTTTCTTCTTAAGTCTAATTGTCTTCTGATTTTTCGGTTTTGAATATATCGTTGATGAGATTTGCGTATTTTTTATGGATATTACGGCGTTTTAGCTTGAGAGTTTGAGAGAGCATATCATTGTCGGTAGTCCAATCATCAAGTACAATCTTTCCGCGCTTAACTGCTTCGTGGACTGCCAGGGTTTTGTTAACCTTTTCCACTTCATCATGGATAAGCTTGATAATCTCCTCAGATGCAATGAGTTCCTGATCGGTCTCATATTGGATTTTACGCCTTTGAGCAAACTCCTTAAGTTTTGGTAATGAGGGGATTATGATTGCAGAGGCGAATTTCTGATTTTCCCCGAACACTATACAGTTTTCAATGTAAGGTGACTCTTTTAGGCGTGTTTCTATTACCTGCGGAGCCACATATTTTCCAGAAGATAGTTTAAACATTTCTTTTTTTCGGTCGGTGATCTTAAGATACTGTCCATCAACAAGATAGCCTATATCTCCGGTGTGTAGCCACCCATCTGAATCTATTATCTCGGCAGTGGCTTCCGGATCCTTATAGTAGCCCAGCATCACATGAGGCCCTCTGGTTAGAATTTCGCCGTCTTCAGCAAATGAGAGTTCCGTACCTCCCATCGCTTTACCTACTGTGCCAATTACATTTATGCCGTCAGCAGGGCTGTTTACAGCAATTACCGGGGAGGTTTCAGTCATGCCATAACCTTCATAGATATGAAGCTTAGCTGCATTAAAAGTACGCACAATCTTAGCCTGAATCGAGGATCCGCCGGATACGATAATCATCTCCTTGCCTCCCAAAGTGGCTCTCCACTTACTGTATACCAACTTGTCGTAAAAATTACGCTTAGCCAGATAGAATTTCTTTTTGTTATAATTATCAAAATTGTTAGCAAAATTCCATGCGAGCTTATAGATTGTCCTCTTGATACCCTTAAGTCTCTTACCGGCAGCCTCAAGCTTACCGTACATTATCTCCAGTACGCGTGGTACTGAACAAAATCCATCTGCACGGCAATCTGCAAGGTCTGTGGCTATGGTGCTGAGTGACTCTGCGTAATAGATACTGATGGCCAGCTCCTGGAACTCATAGTTCATTGTGCGCTCATATACGTGGCATAGCGGTAGAAAACTAAGCATTTTATGGTTCCAATTCCATATTTGACGTACCGCGTGGCCATGTGAATTGAAGGTGAGATTACGATGGGATAGCATAACTCCTTTAGGCAAGCCGGTAGTGCCGGAGGTATAGACAATGCTGCAGCAATCATCAGGTGATATTACTTCTTTGTTGCGCTCAACAATGGGCGCAAATTGCTCTTTATGTTCGCGTCCAAGCGCCTCCAGTTTGGATATGCAGAAAATTTCATCAGAGTCATCCATCATTATCACCTTGAATTCGCGATCGATTTCAGCGATGACCGGAGTAATTTTCTTGTAGAGTGTTTTATTGCCCACGACAATAATTTCTGCGTCAGAATGGTCGAAAATGTGTTTAAAATCTCTTTTGCTTAGCGTGCTGTAAACAGGTACATGAATCATATGTGCGAGGTTGGCACCCATATCCACAAAATTCCACTCAGGACGATTGCTGCATAGGGTTATTATCTTGGTACCGGCTTTATAACCAAGTGCCAAAAGGCCGTATGCAACATTGTGCGAGTGTTCTATATAATCATCAATACTGTATTTAATCCACTGGCCTTGTACTTTGCGTGCCAGGATATCATCTTTTGGGGGGAAAGAGGCTTTCAGATTTGAAAGCAAGTCAAATGTGCGGGTTATTGTCATTTTTTTTAAAAAGTTAGAACTCCAAAGTTAATAAAAAACAGTGATTAATAAAAATAAAAAACAAGGGAGGCCCTCGCCCGGGCCTCCCTCAACACATCACATTTGATTTACAAATCAGATTATTTCTTCATACTGCTTAGCAGAAAGAAGAGTATCAATTTCCGAAGCGACGGAATACTTGATCTTAATCATCCATCCCGCACCATAAGGGTCGCTGTTGACAAGCTCAGGAGCATCTTCAAGTTCAGGATTGAACTCTACGATCTCTCCTGAAAGAGGCATAAGCAAGTCTGCAACTGTTTTTACAGCTTCAACTGCGCCGAATATTTCATCTTTCTCCACAAATTCTCCTTCTGTTTGAATATCGACAAAAACAATATCACCAAGCTCGCTCTGTGCGAAATCGGTGATACCTACAATAGCGATGTCACTCTCGATCCTTACCCATTCGTGATCTTTAGTGTACTTAAGTTCTGCAGGAATGTTCATTACAAAAAACCGATTAAATAATTAATACTGATTTCAAAAATGATTGTACAAATATAGCATTAATATTTGAAACTAGCAAAAATAACTGAAAATTACAGCAGCTTGAGAGCCTTTTTTATCAATTCCTCAAGAGTAACCGAAGGGTTCTCTTTTAAAAGCTTATCAAGAGCTTTTTCGACATTGGGTTTAGTGAAGCCCAAGAGGACCAAAGCGGTAGCCGCTTCCTGACGAAGAGATGAAGATGTGGCCCCGCCGTCAAAGGGAAATCCGGCAGCGGAAGCACCTTTGCTAATCTTGTCCTGTAGTTCAAGAATCACCCTTTGTGCTGTTTTTACGCCGATACCTTTGACGCTCTTGATGCGGTTGACGTCCTGTGTAACAATAGCGTTAAAAACCTCGTCAGGCGTCATGCTGGAGAGCATCATACGTGCTGTTCCGGGACCGATTCCACTCACTGAGATCAGATGGCGAAACATAACGCGTTCTTCCTTATCAAAAAAGCCGAAAAGGAGCTCTTCATCTTCGCGGAGATGCTGGTGTAGATATAGTTTCACGCTCTCCTTGCCACCTTTCTGAAGGCTAGAGTAGGTGGTAAGCGAAATTAGTATGTGGTAGCCGATGCCACCGGCCTCAATTGTCACATCTGCAGGGTTAAGCTCAACGAGAGATCCCCTGATATAATCGTACATTCTGTTTTTGTTTAATTTTCTCGTAAAATTATGCTTTTTAGACCAAAAACCAAAGTTTGTTTAGTACTTTTGCAAGTTATGGAGATTATCGAACAGATACGTGAAGAATTTCCAGCGTTGCACCAGCAGGTCTGGGGTAAGCCGCTGATATATTTGGACAATGCTGCTACTACACAGAAGCACTGCAAAGTACTAGAGCTGCAAGAGCGCATGAGTTCTTTTACAAATGCTAATATTCATCGTGCCTTACATAAGCTCAGCGCGGACGCCACCGATCTGTACGAAGCTGGTCGTGAGGTAGTGCGTCTTTTTTTGGGAGCAGAGAGCAGAGAGGAGATAATCTTCACTTCCGGGGCTACTGCCGCCCTCAATCTGATAGCAACTTCGCTCGTTCGAAGCTATATGACGGCGGGAGACAAGGTGCTTATATGCGAGGCAGAGCATCACTCCAATATTGTTCCCTGGCAGCTTGCCTGTGAGGCCTTTGGTAGATCAGTGGAGGTATTGCAGGTAGAGGAGAATGGCGAGATATCGTTAGAGCGTTTGAGTGAGTTGCTGGAGGCGGATCATCGCATCCGAATCCTTGCTGTCAGTCATATCTCAAATGTGTTGGGAATTATCAATCCGGTAGCTGAAATCGTGCGTATAGCTCACTCCAAAGGGGTTTTGGTGGTGATAGATGGGGCTCAGGGGGTGGTGCACGACAAAGTTTCGGTTAAAGAGATGAATTGTGATTTCTATGTTTTTTCCGGACATAAAATATATGCTCCCACCGGTATAGGAGTGCTCTATGGAAAGCGTTCGCTTCTTGAGAGTATGCCGCCTTATATGGGTGGAGGCGATATGGTGGATAGTGTGAGTTTCAGCGGCACTACTTACGCGCCTCTGCCACTCAAATTTGAGGCAGGAACTCCCAATTTTGTGGCTGCAGCCTGCTTTAAACCTGCCCTGGAGTTCGCTGCTGCAGTCAGAGATGATGTGCAGGTGCAGGAGCACGAAAAGAGAATTGTGGCCACTATGGTAGAGGAACTGCAGCGGATCAAGGGGCTAAAGATATGTGGTTTACCAAAGGATCTTTCTCTAAAAATACCAATTTTCTCCCTGAGTATTGAGGGGGTTCATCCGTCGGATATCGCACAGATGCTTGATAAGATGGGTATTGCGGTAAGATCCGGATTAATGTGTGCAGAGCCGATTGTGAGCCGCTTTTCGGAACGAGGATTGCTAAGGGTTTCTTTCGCCCCGTATAATACTATTTTTGAATGTGAAACGTTTATAAGTAAGTTAAAACTTGTAATAAATATGTTATTATAACAGAGATGTTAAAATGATTGAAATTGACCAAATTAGGAGTATTGGCGAGATAGAGGGGGAGATTGTCTCAGAATTCTCACTGTTTGATGAATGGCTCGACAAATATGAGTATCTGATTGGGCTCGGTAAGGAGCTGGAAAGCATCAATGAGAGTGATAAAACGGATGACAACCTGATAAGGGGCTGTCAGTCTCGTGTTTGGCTTGTTTGCCGGAACGATGGAGGACGTCTGTGGTTCGGAGCAGACAGTGACGCTGTTATCACCAAAGGTATCATTTCACTCCTGTTAAAGGTCTATAATGGCCAAAAATATGATGATATAATAGCTTCAGATTTTTCGTTTATCGAAAAAATCGGACTTAGAGAAAATCTCTCCCCGACACGGGCCAATGGTCTTTTGTCGATGATAAAACAGATTAAAGCGTATGCCCTGGCATACAAAGAGAAGGAAGCACAGCAATGATAGAACCCAAAAGCGATATAGAGAAGGATATACTCCTTGCGTTGCAGCAGGTATTCGACCCCGAAATTCCGGTTAATATTTACGAACTTGGTTTGATCTACGGGCTTGAGGTGGATAAAGCCAATAATGTTCTTGTGACAATGACCCTTACCGCACCTAATTGTCCCGCGGCCGACCAGCTTGTGGAGGATGTCAAAAGGGCTGTAGAGGATGTGCCTAAGATAGCGGATGTGGATGTAAAGATTGTTTTTGAACCTGAATGGAGCATGAAAATGATGAGTGAGGCGGCTCTGCTTGAGCTGGGGATGTTGTGATTTTCCTGCTCCTGGGTAGCAATATGGGCGATAGGGCTGCAAATCTTGCGGGTGCGCGGGAACGATTGCGTGAGAGACTTGGATTTGAAAGCTTTGGGAACTGTAAGTTGCCACAAGTCCGTTTCTCGCCGGAAGTAAGGACTGAAGCGATCGGATTTGAGGGTCCATTTTTCCTCAATCAGATCGTAGCTTTTGAGAAGCCGGAGATCACTCCGCGAAAGCTGCTTAATATATGCAAGAAGATTGAGATTGAAATGGGGCGGGAGGCACATCAAGCAGAGTATAATACCGAGGGACGAAGGATTTATAGCGACAGGATCATCGATATTGATATTCTCGCTTTCGATGAAGTACGTTGTGATACAAAGAGGCTGACACTGCCCCATCCGCAGGTTTGGAGCAGACCTTTTGTGATGGAGATAGCGGAATTGCTGCCGGAAGAAATTTTTAATCATTTTCAAACGATTGTAAACAATTAGAAACGATTATATGACACAAGAAGAACTTTTCAAAACCCTTACGGCTCATGCCAAAGAGTATGGATTTATTTTCCAGTCAAGTGAAATTTATGATGGTCTGGGTGCCGTATATGATTATGGGCAGATGGGAGTTGAATTGAAAAACAACATCAAGAAATATTGGTGGGAGGCCATGGTCCACCTCAATGAGAATATTGTAGGTATTGACTCGGCAATTTTTATGCATCCTAAAATTTGGGAGGCTTCAGGCCATCTGAGCGCATTTAATGATCCTTTGATTGACAATAGGGACTCAAAAAAGCGCTATCGTGCCGATGTTTTGATTGAAGATTATCTGTCGAAACTCGAGGAAAGGATGAACAAAGAGGTCGAAAAGGGACGCCGCAGATTTGGCGAAGCCTTTGATGAAGAACAGTTTAGGGCAACCAATCCCAATGTGCTCCGCAATAAGGCCAAATGGGATGAGGTTAACACCCGGATGGTTGAGGCACTTAAAGCTGATAATCTTGCTGAATTAAAGCAGATTATCATAGATTGTGAGATTGCCTGTCCCATTTCGGGAACCAGAAACTGGACGGATGTACGTCAATTCAATCTTATGTTCAGTACCCGGTTGGGAACCATCTCGGAAGAAGCCAGCACCATTTACCTGCGTCCGGAAACAGCACAGGGCATTTTTGTTAACTTTCTAAATGTTCAGAAGACCGCCAGGATGAAGATTCCCTTCGGAATAGCTCAGATAGGAAAAGCCTTCCGCAACGAGATTGTCGCCAGGCAGTTTATCTTCCGAATGAGGGAGTTTGAACAGATGGAGATGCAGTTTTTTGTGCGCCCTGGCAGCGAACTTGAGTGGTTTGAGAAATGGAAAGAGGCCCGTTTGGCTTGGCACAAAGTTCTTGGGTTGGGCGATGAGAAATATCGCTACCACGATCACGAGAAGCTTGCGCACTACGCAAACGCAGCTACAGATATCGAGTTTGAATTTCCATTTGGTTTCAAAGAGCTCGAGGGCATACACTCCCGTACCGATTTCGACCTTGCACAACACCAGCAATTCTCCGGTCGCAAAATGCAATACTTTGATCCCGAGACCGGCGAAAGTTATATTCCTTATGTGGTTGAGACCTCTATCGGACTTGACAGAACCTTCCTTGCCATCCTTTCCGCAGCATACTGCGAAGAGAAGCTGGAAAACGGAGAGGAAAGAGTAGTATTGCGCATTCCGTCTGCTATCGCTCCAGTCAAATTAGCCGTACTTCCCCTTATCAGGAAAGACAATCTTCCCGAGAAGGCCCGCGAGATCATTAAGGAGCTCAAATATGATTTCAATTGTCAGTACGATGAAAAGGATAGCATAGGCAGACGTTATCGTCGTCAGGATGCCATTGGCACTCCTTTCTGCATCACAATTGACCACGATACTTTGGAGGACGATTGCGTTACTATCCGCTACCGCGACACAATGGAGCAGGAAAGGGTTCCCATCGCTTCGCTTCGCAGCATAATGGAAGAGAAAGTGAGTTTGCGCAGTTTATTGGAAAAACTTTAATAAATCAGTTGTTAAGAAATACTTAATAACTGATGTTGATAGGAAATAAGAATTAGATAAAATTACGACTTGTCGGAATTGCCGATAGGCTCAAACCGAAAACAGCGCCGGGAGTATGCCTGACGCTGTCTTTTTTATCTTGCGGTGAGAGGGGGATTCGAACCCCCGATACGGTTGCCCGTACGTCAGTTTAGCAAACTGATGGTTTCAGCCACTCACCCACCTCACCGTTGGGAGTGCAAAGTTATGCAATTTTGCTGTTTTCGCAAAATATTTCAGCAAGTACAAAAAAAAGGTTATCTTTGTCGCCCCGTTAAGGGATGATTTCGGGATGTGGCGCAGTTGGTAGCGCACTTGGTTTGGGACCAAGGGGTCCTCCGTTCGAGTCGGAGTATCCCGACAAAAGGAGCGAGCCATCGCTCCTTTTTCGTTTTAAAAACTTATCTTTGTAAGGGAACTGCCAGATAGTGCAAGTAATTGGGATTAAGAAGATTAATCTCTTCGCATGCAACGTTTTGTATAATTTTTGCATCTATACAATATAAGGTGTCTTGTCGTACAATTTTTAATTAGTGATGGAAGTGTTTCGGGAGTCAATGCGTATATATAATTAGACAGAAGTTATTATATTTGAAAATCTCAGTATTCTGTAAATCATGAAAACGAAGTCAATTTTATTTGCGTTGATTGCCCTCCTGCTCTTTGGAGCGGGGTGTGAGAAAAACAATCTGCCGTATGGCAAATGCAATTGTCTTACAATGGAAAAAGCCGATCTGAATCTGACAAAGGAAAAAGCCGTTTTTCGCATTGTCGCCACGGATGAGGAAGAGATGAAACTGCAACCCCTATCACATGATGATCCTATCGATATAATTTACAATAGGCAATCAGATATGGCTCATATAATTTATCGTGCAGGCTGTTCGGTTAATATTTGCCGGATTTGTAACTTCCCTGATTTTGCAAAAAAATGGAATGTATCCGATAAAGGTCAGGATGTCTATTTTGAGGGCCAAACCTATGTATCTTGTCAAGAGTTTACCGGACACACTGACGGTTTACATTTTTATTATGATTACGTATTAACCACTTTAATGAAAAAATAATCATGAAAACGAAAACGGTTCTAATTACACTGCTTGCTCTGTGTTTCCTGATTGGCGGAGCGGGGTGTAATAGAGATAATCTTTATGAAGAGATTAAAATTGAAGACTTTTCCTATCAAGGATGTAAAGAGATTGTGACCAATCTCACAAAATCAGCTGAAAGTGAAGAATCTATCGAATATCACGCTCTGGCCGGTGGTTATCTTCATATCAAGCACGTTAATGCCGTATTCAACTGCTGTCCGGGCACTATCAAATCAGATGTTTCTGTGGAAGGAAACAACATTACCATTGTGGAAAGTGAAACAGATCCACAATGCAAATGTATTTGTGATTATGATTTAGTCTCTAAACTGGGCCCATTATCTTCTAATGAAGAGTATACATTGATTTTTTATAGGGACAATCGTGAGTTTGTGAGGTTTACCATTAAGTACAATTCCTCTTTGGAGGGTAAAGTTGTCATTAAAAGATTCAAATAATTATGAAAACCAGGATATTCATATTCGCGATAATCGCTATTTTCCTTATAGGAGTAACAAGTTGCAATAAAGAAACATCGAATGAAAGTCTTCGGATTAAAGAATTTTCTTATTTAGGATGCAAAGAAACAAAAAGTCCCAGAGCATCATTACACGGTGAAGAGTATATCGAATATATAGCGATAGCTGACGGCTATCTTTATATTAAGCATGTTAACGCCGTATTCAACTGTTGTCCCGACACTATTAAAGCAGATGTTTCTATGGAGGGCAATATCATTACCGTGGATGAGAGTGAAACAAATCCTATCTGTGATTGTATTTGTGATTATGATTTGGAATATAGGTTAGGCCCCCTGGCACCCAATAAAGAGTATATATTGATTTTCAGCAGGGGTGCCTATGTTTTCGCAAAGTTAATTATCAACTACACTCCATCCCTGGAGGGTAAAATCACAGTCCGGTACTAAGAGGTTATGAGAACGAAGTCGGTTTTATTAAGTGTTATTTTCCTGTTTTTCCTGATGGGAGTAACGGGGTGTGAAGAAAAGTACCTTGATACTACCGATGCAATCATCATTAAGGAATTGCCTAAAATGTATCTGCTGTATGGAAAAATGAAGCAGGGAGAAGGAAAGGTGGTCCAATCGAATAAGGAGTTATTGGCTCTGTTTAGTCAAACAGAGATAGATAAATATCCTGATTTAAAGGACGTTGATTTTACTACACAAACTTTGCTGATAGGATGCGACGATTATCCTTGTCTGGCGTATCTTAATTATGATTTTTATAAAAATAAGGATAACGAATTTATTTTTTTCATAGAGATTGGGGGAGATGCAACACAACCCGATCCCCATTTTTATTACGGGATTGTTGTTGAAAAATTGGCCAAAACAGCAAAAGTTATATTCAATGTTGTCAGACTTTAAATCAATTCTACTCCTAAGTCTCCTCTTTACGCTATTTTTTGTGTCAGGGTGTGAGAAAAAAGGCGAAACAATTTATCCTACAGATAACCTTCCGGAACAGGTAACTCTCTTTTTTGAAAATAGTTTACCAATAGTAACTGAATCTCCTTGTTTTTTCAAATCCACCAACGAAGATATCGTTTACGTAGTAAATAGCAATAAAGAGTTACAAGCGCTTTATTCATGCAAAGAGGTTTTGCCCGAGATAGATTTTTCACAATACTCAATCATTATCGGACAAAAAAGAATGCCTAATTCTTTCTACTTTGTAGCAGATCAGAAAATTGTTGTATCATCAAGGGCTTTGGAGTTAAATGTTGTTGCAAAAACCCTATCTGAAGGAGTATGGCCGGCATTTAGTACAATGTATTACTGGGGCGTGTATCCTAAATTACCAAACAAAGTAGTGAATGTCAATGTCATAATCAAATAGTATCCGGCAAAGAACATTTTGTTGTTGTTTGTTTGTGTAAAATAACTTATATTTGCAGAAGAGCCCCAAACTATCGTTAATCATGTTTTTCTGCAGAGAACATTTCAATCCTTTCAGGATGCGCTATGTAGCCGTTTTGTTCTTCGGTTTTGTTCTGCTTTCTGTATTTCCAATCCATTCACTCTGCTGTACATCTGTGATAATAACGGGCAAAATCACTCCCGATGGCCGTCCCATGATGTGGAAAAACACTGATGCACTTGTCTTTGATCAGCGTCTTTCATTTGTTAAAGGTGAAAAATATGACTGGATAGGTCTGGCACTTGAAGATAATCCCGTCAATGCCTGGTTCGGCACCAATTCGGCCGGATTCTGCATAATGAACACCAAGTCCTATAACTTCGTGGATAACGACTCCTGGGACATCAACAATGGATTCATAATGAAATTGGCACTGGATAAATGTGCTTCCTTGGAGGAATTTCTTCATCTGCTTGACACCATTGCCAAGCCGATACCTGTCTCTTCCAACTATGGAGTGATAGATACCCTTGGCAATGCCGTTTATGTGGAGACTTATCCGACCGGTTATCATGTAGTGGATGTAAATGACCCCGCCATCGCTCCTGAAGGTTTTCTCGTCTATACCAACTATTCCAGATACGGGAAGATGGATGAAGGTATGGGTTATATCCGCTATTATGCAGCGGAACAGATATTAAGAGATGCCATTGCCGTTGGAGAGCGATTGACTCCACATTTTATTTTTGAGAAGATGGCGCGTAGTTTCTTTCATCCATTATTAGGTTTGGATCTTAGGAAGATGGCTGATGAGGGAAATGATCCGCGGAGCGGATTTTTTCCCGACTGTGACTTTATTCCGCGTAGAATTAGTGTTGTTTCTTCAGTTATTCAGGCTGTGCGCCCTGGTGAAAATCCACAGCTGACCACTCTTTGGACGGCTTTGGGTTATCCTCCCTGTTCCATCGCTGTCCCGGCCTGGGTAAGTTGCGGTAAAGAGGGATTACCTGTTGTTATAAGGCAGCTCGAGGGGGATGAGAAACATGATTCTCCTATGTGTATCAAAGCCAGTGCTTTGAAGTTGGAGGTATTTCCTATCACTCGAGGTAATGGGAAGAATTATTTTCGTTTCAGCACTCTCTACAATAGCAGAGGTACGGGTATTATTCAACGCCTTGCTCCGATAGAGGCTCATATAAGGGATATAACTCTCCCATTACTTGAAAAGTGGAGAAGCGAAGGACGTATATCGGATATAGAGCGGAACTCCCTATGTCGGGAAATTGACGTTTTCCTTATGGAAAACTTTATAAATAAGGAGTTTGTCGTGAATAAATAGCTTTTTTTGAAGCTATGTTTTGTTTTGGTACATTTCAGAATTGATGGTTCAAAGTGCGGTAGACAGTGTTTTAGTTCTTTGAAATCTCCTAAAACTTCTATATATGTGTTACAAACATCGCATAATAACAGTAATGGTATTGCTGTTATTGTTGTCTTTACAAATGCTTGCTCAAAGCGGAAACATTTCCGTCAAAGGTACCGTATTCGATGAAAATCACGATCCGGTACCTTTTGCAAGCGTTGTTCTCAAAGGCACAACATCCGGAGTCGCGGCTGATGCTGACGGCAAATATTCTATCTCGGTACCGCGTAATAGCGTACTGATCTTCTCTTCTATAGGGTACTTGAACCAGGAAATCCCGGTAAATGGACGTGCTACGATAGACGTAGTTCTTGTACCTGATTCTGAAGCTCTGGAAGAGGTGATGGTAGTGGCCTATGGTACTGCTACCAAATCTTCATTTACGGGATCCGCAGGCAAAATAAGCGGTGAAAAAATTGAACTTATTCCCAACACAAATCCTCTCAACACTATTAATGGTTCTGTCCCCGGCGTTCGTCTTACATCTGCGCTTGGCCAGCCAGGAGCAAGTGCAACTATCACTATTCGCGGTATCGGATCTATTAATGGTAATACCGATCCACTTATAGTACTGGACGGTATGATTTACTCTGGAATACTCTCAAATATACCTGCCGGTGATATCGAGAGTATTACTGTGCTAAAGGATGCTGCTTCCACTGCACTCTACGGTGCACGAGCTGCAAATGGTGTGATAATGGTCACTACCAAACAGGGCAAAAGCGAAAAAGCCAATATTAATGTAAAGGTTTCCACAGGCTGGGTGACTCGTGAGCGCGAAGACTACCTGACGATGGGCATCAAGGACTATATGGAGACCTACTGGCGCCTCTATTACAACAACTACACCCTTAATGGTGTTGATCCTGGTGATGCGGCCCAACAGGCTTCCCTTGCTGTTACTACCGGTCTTAATTTTACTGACGAGTATAATCCCTGGTCCTGTAATATTTCTGAGGTTGTAGATGCGAACGGCAATTATAACACAGGTGCCACTTTTAAATGGCTGGATGACACAGACTGGAGAAAGGAAATCGAGCAGGTTGGGTTTGTCCAGGATTATTCGATAAGTGCGAATGGTCGTCACGGCAAAAACAGTTACTATGCTTCCGTAGGTTATTCTGATAGTGAAGGGTATGTTGTCGGCTCAGGATTTGAACGTTACACCGCAAGAGCTAATGTTTCTACACATGCTATGGATTGGCTCAATATCGGAGTCAATCTAGCCTCTACATTGAGTACAAGATATGGTATTCAATCTACCTCTCAGGGAGATTTGAGCAATGTCTTCCTCATCGCAAGACGCATGCCTCCCGTCTATGGTGTTCGTCTTCACGATAACACAGGAGCTTTTATTTTGGATGACCATGGAAATCCGATTTATGATTTTGGAGAAGGTTATACTACAGCTTCAGGACTAACTATCCCGGGTCGTGCGATCTATGCGGGAGTAAATGCTCCCAGGCAGCTTAAGAACCGTTACAATCAGCAGGAAAGAGCAATGATAGATGTAAAACCCTATATTGAGATTTCATTCCTCAAGGATTTCAAGTTCACAGCAAATGCCGCTCTCTACAACAGTAACTATGTATCGCATTCAGCCACAATTTTCTACCCTGAAAAGTCATCAAATACACCTTCCACTTCCAAAACAATCTCCAATACACGTACCTGGTCTTTCAACCAGCTACTTACCTGGGGCCGCAATTTCGGAAAACATCACGTAGATGCATTGCTCGGTCATGAAAGTAATAGTTACATATATTTGCTCGATGCTTCGGCTTCCATGCGTTATCAGATAGTAATTGGCGATAATTATGAATTTGACAACTATATTGAAGTGAGTGCACAACCGAGTTCATACAAAAATGTTTATAACACTGAAGGTTATTTTGCCCGCGTCAATTATGACTATGACGGCAAATACTTCTTTTCCGGTTCATTCCGTAGGGATGGCAGTTCCAGATTTGCGAGAAATTCACGCTGGGGCAACTTCTGGTCAGTCGGAGGATCCTGGGTTCTTGATAGAGAACCGTTTATTCAGAGTATTGACTGGATTAACGGACTCAAGTTACGAGCATCCGTGGGAACTGTCGGCAGTGATGACCTTGGCAGCTATTTCCCCTGGATGGCACTCTATGTGATCAACCAGAATGTAGATGAGCCGGGTTATACCCAGAGTACAACTTCTACGGGAAATCCCAATCTACAATGGGAGGTTAGTACCAATTGGGATGTGGCACTTGAATTCTCCCTCTTCAACAGGCGTTTGAGGGGATCGTTAGAATATTTTGACCGCAGGACCACCAACCTTTTGATGGAGGTAACTCTTCCTCCTTCAACCGGTCTCACCTCTCACAACGAAAATGCCGGCGGCCTCTATAACCGAGGATTTGAATTTCAGCTTGGCTATGACATTATCAAGACCGGCAATATGAGGTGGAATGTGGGAATTAACGGCACATACCTTAAAAACCGCATTACCTCACTGCCTATTGACGCCTTCCTGAGAAACGCTTCATACAATAAAGTGGAGGAGGGACACTCTGTATATGAATGGTGGCTTTATCAATGGGCAGGCGTGGACCCTCAGACAGGTTTGAGCATTTATGAGATTGCAGAAGACTACATTGGTGATACGTCTGATGATATTGTGAATGTCAACGGTATTGATTACACCACTAATGTTGCTAAAGCACGTGAAGATTACAGTGGGTCCTCAATACCCAACCTTTTCGGAGGTATCACTACCTCATTCAACTGGAAAAACTTTACATTTTCGCTAGACCTCTATTACCAGCTGGGTGGATGGACCTATGATCGGGCTTATGAAAATGTGATGATAGGTGGATTGGTAAACACCAATCTGGTAAATCTATCGCCTGATTTAGCTGCCAATATGTGGCGTCAGCCGGGCGATGTAACTAACGTGCCTCTATTGACTACCAACTCAACTTACGCCTCCAATGTTCAGGCAACGCGTTCAACTAGATGGCTTACTACTACCAATATGCTTGAAATAAACAGTCTCAACATAGCTTATTCACTTCCGCAGAAGTGGTGTGAAAGGTTAAGACTTAGTAAAATACAGGTATATGTAGCGGGAGACCATCTTTATGTGTTTAATGCCCGCAGGGGCCTCAACTCAAATTATTCGTTGAGCAATTACGACTCAGGCGGAGACCGTTACAGTCCTTCGAGGACCATTTCTCTTGGTGTTAATATTACTCTCTAAAGCTTACTGATATGAAACGAATATATCCTATCATAATTATGACAGCCGCGTTGCTAACCACCTGGTCTTGTAGCAAAGAGTTTTTGGACACAGCACCTACATCTTCTGTTGATGAGGCCAGTATTTTCAGTAGCACCGAAAATGCTATGATGGCCATTAACGGTATTCACCGTATGATGTACGAAGGTAACTCCAGCGGCACTACAACCTCCTATTATGGACAGGGAGGTTATCCAACTTTCTGTCTCCACCTTGCCTTTATGGCTGATGATGTGGTATGGACTTACGATAATGTAATGTTCAAATTCTGCACACAGTTGACGCATCACCGCGATCTCTCTCATAGATACAATGACCTCAATTACTACTGGAAATTTTTCTACAGAGTAATTAATAATGCCAATAAAGTTATTGAGGCCTATGATGCAGGAATGCCCGGTTCGGAACAATACGGCTATATGGCGGCTGGGGAGGCATATGCTTATCGTGGATTTGCATTGTTTGAGCTTGTGCAGGCCTGGGCCAAAAGGTACGATCCTGCAGGTAATAACACCCAACCGGGTGTGATCCTGCGTTTGACTCCTTCACCTGATCCGATGCCCAGAAGTACAGTTGAAGAGACCTACGCACAGATTCTTGCGGACCTTGGTACTGCGTTTGAATATCTCGACAAATGCACTATTAAAAAGGCAAATAAGTCACACTTTGATAAATATGTCGTAAGAGGACTACGTGCCAGAGTCTATCTAACAATGGGAAAATGGAGTGAAGCAGCAACCGATGCCGAATATGTTATCAAAAACTCCGGAGCAAAGCTACAGGCTGATACTTATACTACTGTAGTCAACCGTGCAAGCGACGCAAACAACACTGAGTGGTTATGGGGACTTATCGCAAAAGAAGATAATACACAGGGAGGAGCACTGCGCTCCTGGCATAATTTCATCTCCAATAACTACGCATCCTACAATAGAAACAGCCCAAGGGCAATTCTTAATCTACTTTACAACACCATTCCTGAGTCAGACGTGAGAAAACGCCTCTGGGTAGAGGATCCTTACACCGCCAAGGAACTCTATCTCCCCGGTAGTTCAGCAGCTCGTAAGGCCTGTTGGATGTCACAGAAATGGATTGTAGATGACAACCAGACACAAAATGACTACCATGATGTTGCCTATATGCGTCTTCCTGAAATGTATCTGATAGCAGCAGAGGGCTATGCTCGCGCAGGGCAAAATGAAAAGGCGCAGAATATGCTCTACACCATAGCCCATCATCGTGATCCTGAATATGCTATGCCGACAAGTACAGGAGAGGCTCTTGCAGAGGCAGTAATTTGGCAAAGAAGGGTTGAACTATGGGCAGAACATGGCACCCGCTGGCACGACCTTAAACGTCTTGACCAGGCCATAGACCGTGGCCCTAAGCCACGCGAAGGCTACAATCAGGGTGGTACAGCTAATGGATGGGGTACAAATGTCAAAATGGCTCCCTGGAACAACTCTAAGTGTCCACCTCTCGATCCTTTGGCCTCAAACTACAATATGTACGGTGAGCAGATGCCGGGTGAAAAGGCCAGAACTACCGGCAAACCTTCGGCTGACGAGTTTTGGCAGTGGCTGATCCCTTATAATGAAATTAGCGGAAATCCGCTCTGTGAGCAGAATCCGCTGTAGTTTCTATCTGAAAAAGAATGCAAAGAGCAGTCTATCGAAACTTTCGGTAGGCCGCTCTTTGCTTTTGTGTCCGTTGCAGAGCGTTACAACTCCGTTTTTACGAATTGGATCGAATGTCATACTGCTTTTCATACCGTATACCGATCCGGTATGACCATGAGCTATAATGCCCGGAATCCAAACATCCTGCATTGTCCTCATCGCATAGCCGTAATAGATGCCCCGGGCATCGGTCGGAGTTTGTATTGACTGCATTAAGCGTGCACTGCTCTCATCGACAATCCTGACTCCGTCAAGTGTGCCGTAATTGATGTGCAACATCATATATCGGGCAAGATCGAGAGCACTCATTTTCATTCCGCCTGTGGTAGAGAAAAGAGCGGGATCATAGCCGAGTATATAATCCTGGTCACTCTTTGCCAAAGGATAGTAGGCTTCCGGCCTATGGATAAAACCTCCTTTACTTTCATTGTATTCATAAAGAGGAACACAGATTGTGGTATCCGGTATGTCGGCCATATTTAGACTGCCGGTAAGACCGAGAGGATCTAGGATGTTTTGTTTGATATAGCTGTCATATCTCACTCCGGAAACTTTTTCCACTACAGCACCGAGCATATTAAAATTGAGGTTACAGTATCTGTATCCCATTCCCGGGGCATAATTGCTGTAACATTTGGTGTAGTTGGGATTTTTCGAAGGATTGATCCTGTCAAGAGTCTTGTAGCCCTGAGAGTCATTTAGCGATGATGTATGGCTCAAAAGCATCGAAACAGTTATTTTGTCATCAGGAAATTTGGGGTTTCTTACCTGGAAGCCCAAAATGTCCCCAACATCGGCATTCAGGTCTATTTTTTTCTGCTCCAACAACTGCATTATTGAAAGGGCACAGAATGATTTGGAAATGGAAGCGATACGTACAATATCACGCTCATCCCCTCTGAAGGGATTGCCTTCAAGGTCTTTGCTACCAAAGGAGTGGTGATATACGATCTCATTATCTCTGACAACTGCAGTGATAAGTCCGATTGCTCCATATTTTTTCATTCTCTGATTCATCAATGACTCAAAGATGGCCGGATCTTTTGCGCCGTTTTTCATTTTAAGAGGTTTGCCGGCCAGCGTACCGTTGTACTTGCTGTTTTCGATGGTTATTTCTCCGTTTACCAGCTGGAGTCTAAGTCCGGAAGCATATGCAGAGGCATTGGCATAGGTAGAATTGGCCCTAAATTCTTTTGGCTTGAATACGAGAATGTCAGCATAATAGCCCTCTTTTATGAATCCGCGCCCTTCAATTCCATATGTCTGTGCTACTTTACCGGTGCTCTTGTGGATCATCTGCTCCATCGTAAGTATTTTCTTGTTAAGCACGTAGTGTTGTATTTTATGGGGGTATGAACCGGTAGCACGTGGATGCCCTCCGAAGCTGCCGTCAGTACAAGTCATTACCCAGGGTTGTTTCATATAGTTGCAGATATCTTTTTCGCTTAGATTGAAGTTTGCGATGGAAGGAGCCCCTTGTCGGAGGATTTCCACTACTGCATCTTCGATGGGGAGTTTCATCTCTTTTGCGATGGAGTTGAGGTACCTCCCAATATGTTCTTTGATAGGGCCTTTTATGATCATTATAGAGCCTGCGCCGCCACGACTGGAGATATTCTCTCTTATACCCTCTCTAATCATATTCAGAGTGTCAGGATGATCAAATCTTTGTAGATAAGCCTTTCTTCCGCCGTTTTGCGCCCATTTTGGGAGCAATGCCGAGGAGAGTGAGGTACTTGAGGCCAGATAAGGATATTGATCTGCGGTGATGTATAATCCTTCGTTCTGAGCAGCTTCTATAGTTGCTATAATCCTGCCCGAACTACCGTTTGTGCCTCCGCTGGATTTGATGTGTGAAATATTTAACTGCACTTGAGCCTCGCGTGCTATGCGTATAGCTTCATTAACTGCGCTATCAAGTCCCACACCTGACGTACCTTCGCTGCGCATATGGGTGGTGTAGATGCCACCGTAGTCAGATATAGCGGATATTACTTCAATAAGTTCTTCAGTACTAGTGAATGTACCCGGCAGATAATAGAGTCCGGTGGAAATCCCGAAGGCGCCCAGATTCATCGCTTCGATTGCAAGCTGTTTCATCTTTTCGATTTCCTCCTTGGTAGCATCTCTCATCTGATCCTCTCCCAGCACCGCCCTTCGCAGAGGAGAATGACCCAGGAAGAGTCCGCAGTTGGTACCCATACCTTGGCTACGCATCTTTTCAAAAGTTTCGGTCATTGGCCAGGATCCCGATCCGCATTGTCCGCAGAGGACAGTGGTTACGCCCATCTGTAAGTAATTTTCGTTCGATTTTCTCTCTTTTAGGAAATCCCCATCGGAATGGGAGTGAGGATCAATGAAACCCGGAGTGACAATATATCCTGAAGCATCAATAACTCTGTCAGCTGTTTTGCCGGTATAGTTTCCGACAAACGCAATTCGGTCTCCAACGACCAGCACATCACATTTGACAGGTTTTTCAAGGGAGCCGTTATACACAAGGCCGCCTTTAATGAGTATGGAATTGGCAGGAGAGCGCCCGGCCGTTTGGATACAACATAGGGCGAAGGCCGTCAGAATCGTTAAAAACAGTCTCCTTTTCATGATGAATGTGTTATTATAGTTGTTCTAGATCAATCCGCCAAACAAGATGGCGTTTGCAAATATTTTGGATGTGTTGTACCAGTAGGAACGGAAATTCATATCTTCTGCAAAGAAAATAACCCGTCCGCGTCCGGCCTTACAGGTTATGATAGCTTGTCCGTTACGGAATTTGTTAAGATGGTCATTGGTGATATAACCTGAAACATAAGGATCCTGTGAGTATTTCATCGGTGTGGAACCCTTTTCACATGAATAAACTGTAGCTTTGTGTTTAAACACTTGCACAGTGCTCTCTTTGAAGCCCCAGAAAAGCGGGGATTCCAAATCCAGATTACACTCTAAAATTACCCCATAAATACCTTTATCGGGAGTTGTGACGATCTCGGCAAGTCCTGCTCTCTGGGCTATAGGCGCAGCATCTCCTCCAAGTATAAGTGTGCCACCGCTCCTCACCCAACTACCGATAGTCTCATAAAAATCATTTTGCTGTAGAGGGGAAGGTGCTCCGCCTAGTATCACCATCACATTGTAAGAAGAAAGGTTGCGAGAAGAGGTAATGCGCGAATGGTCGATAACCGTATGATCAAACCCAAATCTGCGATCAATGGAGAACCAGGCCTCTCCCGTGTGGGAAGTACCCAGTCCACGTCCTGTGACTATTGCCACATCGGGTCTGTTTAAACTGGAGAAAATAGGGCTACCCAGATCGTGATCCTTCATCATGCCACTTTTGAAGGAATGTACCTGTACTCCAGTTTGTTCCGCAAGAGCCGAAATCCTTATGTAGAGTTCATCCTTGTTGGTAGGTTGTCCGGTAACGGGCACCAGGATAGTACCGGTAGGAAAAGTGAATTCCCTGTTGTCTTCCACACAAGTCAAACTTTTGCCGGCGACTCTCAGGAGAAAGCCCTCTTTAAGTAGTTCTGAAGCCATCTTAGGAGCGTAGTACTCGTTGTTGCTAAAGGCATATCCTATATTACTGATGCCACCAATTACTTCTCCTTTGGGAAATAGTGCTTCCGTAACTCTGTCTGCAAGGCGTCCCTGGACAGATTTGAGATTCTCGCTTTCAACCCCGAATGCTGAAGGAAAACTCCAGGTGGAGATATCGTAGAAAATACTGTCTTTAAATGAGGTTATATGGTCCCACATTGCCCTGAAGGTATAGTAGCGGTTTTGTACCATCGGAACTATGTATCCCTGCTCTTTAGTGTCGCGATAAACTTCGATATCATGAGTAAGGAGCACCTCCAGTAGATGGTATTCGCGTGCTATATCTTCTTTGATGGAAAATCTTACACCTGCCACAGGGTCTTTCTGAGCTGTCTTTAGTTGGTCTATGTAGTAATTTTTCTGATAATCGAGCAGTTCTTCTCTCATCCGAAACCCCGATGTAACCACTGAGATGGCAGCAAGGGTCTGTGTGCGTATAGTTTCGGGAAATGTCAGGAGTCCCCAGGGGGTATTGCGGAGATATCCGTAAGAGGCTCCCTGCTCGTGGAGTAGACAGATTGAGCCCTGAAGGTCGCCATAAGCAGCTCCTTTACCGATAAAAAAGTCATCATAATTTTCTTTAGAGAAATATAGAATGCCTTTTTTGTCAAGTTCAACTGCAGTATTCTCTGCTATTTTAAGAGTCAGGTCCTGATTGGTCTGTGAAATGCCCCTGTAGGTTCTGTAGGGGTCTCCAGGACTGAAATAGAAGCCCGAGGTAGTACCCTGTTCATGCATATCAAGAACGAGATTGGGCATCCACCATTTATACATAGAAACACTGTTTTTTCCTTCGGGATGTTGGACATTGAGCCAGTCACGGTTGCAGTCGGCATAGTAGTGGTTGGTGCGACTGCTGGGCCAAGGTTCCATCTGTCCGGGGCCATTAATGTCGGCTCTTTTATTTTTACTTGCTGTGGAGTTGGTCCAGTGAGCAAATCTGCTGATGCCGTCCGGATTGAGTCCGGGAGTGATGACCACAATCGTGTTTTCAAGCATCTCTTTGATTTGTGGAGAGTCTGATGCTGCAAAATAATATGCAGCAAGTACGGCGGTATTGACTCCGGAAGCTTCATTTCCATGAATTGATGCCATCAGATTTACCACAACCGGCATTTTATCTGTCTCAAGCAATGGGGAGCGTGATGGATCGCAAAGCTGAAGGTGCTCTTCTCTTATTTTTTCAAGATTGGAGATATTTTGTTCGGAAGAGATGCATATCTGAATAAACTCTCTATGGTTGTATGTCCGACCGAATTTTTTTATGGAAACTCTATCAGAGGCAGCCTCAAGGCGTTCCATATATTTGCAAATAGCGTCCCAATTGAGAAAATATGTCCCGATCTGATAGCCAAGAACCTGTTCAGGAGTTGGTATCGAAGTGTTAAATTGGTGATTTCCGTCCGGAAGATACCATTCAAGAGAGCCTGGATAAGGATTTTGGGCTGATGAAAGTGCAGAAACAAGCAGGAAAAGGGCAAGTACTAAGACTCGCGAAAATAGTTTCTTAATAAATGAGTCCATCGTAATCGTATTTTTTCAAAGGTAAGAAAAAAAACGCACCCGCAAGTCTGCAGATGCGTTTTTCGTTAAATAATCTATAAAGATCTATTTGCTTCCTTTTGAGATACTTTCCCGCATTTCGGTGTCGGCTTTGATATTCTGGAATTTGTAGTAATCCATAATTCCTAGATTGCCGCTTCTGAAGGCTTCAGCCATTGCGAGAGGTACCTGTGCCTCTGCTTCGATAACTTTTGCACGAGCTTCCTGTGCTTTTGCTTTCATTTCTTGCTCTACGGCCACAGCCATTGCGCGTTTTTCTTCAGCGCGGGCTTGGGCAATATTCTTGTCGGCATTTGCCTGGTCAATCTTCAATACAGCTCCGATATTCTTTCCGATATCGATATCGGCGATGTCGATAGAGAGGATTTCAAATGCAGTACCGGCATCCAGACCCTTGTTGAGTACCACTTTGGAGATTGAATCAGGATTCTCGAGCACTTCTTTGTGAGATTCGGAAGAACCGATACTGGATACGATACCCTCGCCCACACGTGCAAGTACGGTCTCTTCACCGGCACCTCCAACAAGTTGTTTGATGTTGGCGCGTACTGTCACACGAGCCTTTACAATGAGTTGGATACCATCTTTGGCTACCGCAGTAACGGGAGGCGTGTTGATTACTTTGGGATTTACCGACATTTGTACAGCTTCAAAAACGTCACGACCCGCCAGATCAATGGCGGCTGCCATTTTGAAGTTGAGGGCGATATTGGCTTTGTCAGCGGAAACCAGAGCATTGACCACTTTGGGCACGTTTCCTTTGGCCAGATAGTGGGCTTCAAGTTCGTTGGCATTGAGCGTAAGTCCCGCTTTTGTGCCGGTAATCATCGCCATAACGATGGTTCCGGGAGGGACTTTTCTCCAACGCATAAGAATAAGTTGAAGGAGGGAGATCCTGACACCTGAAATAAGTGCCTGAAACCACATTGTGATCGGGAAAAACCACAAGAGGACAATGAGGCCTACAATGGCGACTCCTATCCAAATAAAAATTGATGCAATTCCATCCATAGGGGTTTAATTTTAGATTGTTATTTCTTTTTTACAAATATTTTTTCGTCTTCAATAGAGTCTATGACAATTTCCGTACGTTCGTCAACAAGTCCGTCAATTGAACGCACTTCAAGGTCAAATCCTCTGATTTTTGCCCTTCCCATAGGGTTAAGGCGGGTAGTAGTGATTCCTTCCATCCCCGCTACGAGTCCTTTGGTCTCGGGATGGTCATCGACTTTGGCGTCGATATTGGTGTGGAGGGAGAGCTTTTTCCACGTTTTGGCACGGAGTGCGTAATAGAGCAGCACCGAAAGGAGTATAACTTCGCCCACAATGATGATTACACCCGCTCGGGGTCCCAGATGCGTAAATCCGAAGTAACAGGCAAGCACCAGGGACCCGACACCGAGTATGCCTGTAACGGCAAATCCCGGTATGAGAAGGATTTCTACAAGTATCAGGATTATACCCAATACAATTAGCATTATAATAAGTCCGGTTCCCATAATATTTTGGTTATTTAATTGGTTCTGTGATTATTCCTTCCACACCATTGCCTTTGAGGATTCCGGCAAGTGCCTCTGCCTCCTCTCTTTCATCGAAAGGAGCTATTATGTAAAGTACTTTTCCATCTGAAATGCTCCTTACTATCTCTTTTGATGTGTTGTTTCTTATGATGGCCATTACAGCATCAGGAATACCATCTGAAAAATTCTCCAGAATGATACGGTATTTTGTTCCGGCTGCAGGCAATTTCTCCGCTTTGCGGGCTTCATTGACTGAGATGCTTTTACCGTCACGATAGGCCACCAGAAATGCTGAAGGGAAGCCTCTTTTCTTTACTACGTTGATTTGGGAGAGGGCTTCTTTGTATGAATAGAAAATACCTGCGGTGTAAAGATATTTACCGGAGGTCTGTCTTCTCTCAAAGACAGGGCTCAATCCCTTGAGTTGGCGCAACTGAGCTTTATGTGAAACAACATAGAGTTGAATGGAGTAGGAGATACCCGGCGTATTGACAGGTTCTGCGATGACTGCGGTATCGAGGATGCGGAATGAGTAATCAAAAGTTTCTTTTGGTATCTCAATAGGAATGTCAAAGGGTTTTGAAACCCTCTGTTTGGTAAAAGTATATTGCTCGCTTGCGAATGAGGGAGTTTCCTGGGGTTTTTCCGAAATATCCTCGAGGTTTATGATGATGCCCTCCATCAGAAAATTCATCTCCATTTGTTGCAGTGCCCCCGTAGTGTTGTTTATCTCAGATTGAAGTACGATTGCGCGGTGTTCAGTTTCGAGCAGTAACCTTGAGAGCGTTTGGATTTCTTGTTCATTCTCGGTGGAGGTGTAAAGCTCTCTCATCATCTCTAGGTCTTTACCTAGAGTAACCAAAGAGTCCTGCAGTCCACGCAAGGTGCTCAACAGAGTAGTGTAGTTCGAAAAGAGAGAGTCCGCTGCAGATGCGACGGGAGGTTCTTCACTTTGTTTCGGTACGGATGGGAGATCCATTTCTACGGGTATCAGCGCAGCTATTCTTCGTGCTTGCTCCAGGGAAGCGATGGGTTTTTTGATCGGTTTATTTTCAAATTCCAGCACATATATGGTCATACTGTCCTTATGACAGCTTCTATTGGAGGCGAAGAGGGAAAAATTGCCGTCAGGAGTATTGCAAAATAGAAAATCGTCGAATGGTGAGGAGTAGGGAAATCCGAGATTCTCCGGTATTCCCCAGTCGTTGATTTCGTCATCCCATCTGCTTACAAAGAGGTCATATCCACCCATTCCGAAAAGTCCTTGAGAAGAAAAGTAGAGCTCCCTGCCGTTGCGGCTCAGGATGGGGAAGATGTCATCTTCGGGCGATGTGAGGTTTTCGTTGATTAGCGTAGGGTAACTCCAAAGAGTGTCTCCTAAGCAAGTGGAAGTATAGAGATTCCACGAGCCACTCTCATCCTGTGATGAAAATACTATATTCCTTATTCCCTCAGGAAAATAAATGGATGTATAATAGTCATTAGGAAATGTGACGTCCGGAACGAAAGCATTTGGAATAGGGAGCCAGGACTCCTCTTCCATGTGTGAGTACCACAGAAAAAAGTCAGAGAGCGGTACAGTGATCGAGGAAAGGACTTTAGGTTCGGTGGCATAACTGAGCATATTGCGTCCATTCTCGCTACGCAAAATTCTCTCGAGCAGGTCTATCCTTTGAAGTGAATCACTATTTCTTTCGAGAAGAGAGTGCCATATTTCAAGTGCTTTGTCAAAATCATAGGTATCGTGCAATGCCTGGGCGCGGCGTATTTCCACACTATAGTCCTGACCCATAATGCATGTTGCCGCAAAAAGTGTCAGAATTAGAAAAAAAGCCTTGTCTATGCACCTGCATCTCATAATTACTGCCGAAAAAACCAAACAAAAATAGGAAATACTTTATATATTAAAAAATAATCGTAATTTTGCCCTTCTTTTCGGAATATAAGGACAATAAATAATTTTAAAATATAAAAGTATGCAAAGTAAAGGCGCCATCACATTTGTGGCAATTTTGATCGGACTGGCCTGTGTTTTCCAGCTGTCATTTACAGCGGTTACATACATTCACGAAAACAAAGCTTCCAAGTATGCTGAGGAAGTCGTTGTTGCAGAGCAGTCCAAGCCTTCGTTCAGCGAAATCTCGGAGCTGGACCAAGCATTTTATCTTGACGGAATAAGAACAGAGGCCAAGAGCAAATATCTCGATTCTATAGCCAACAAGAAAATTTATTTGGGTTATACCTACAAAGAAGTTAAAGAGAAAGAGCTCAACCTCGGTCTTGATCTTAAGGGCGGTATGAACGTGATGCTACAGCTTGATATGGCTGAGTTAGTGCGTTCCTGTGCACGTGAAAAGACCACTCCTGAGTTTGACCAGGCAATGGCGCTTGCAAGGAGTAGAGCAGCAGAGACTCATACGGACTTCATCACTCTCTTTGCGGAGGCATGGAACGAAGTGGCTCCTAATCAGAGAATGTCATTCGACATTGACCTTGACAAGCTTAGCGGTGATATAAGGAACAAATCCAGGGTTACCAATGAGGAGATTATTTCTCTCCTTCAGGGAGAGGCGGATGCCGTTATCAATAATTCCTACACCGTTGTGGAGAGGCGTATCAACCAGTTTGGTGTAGCACAGCCCAATATTCAGAAGATTGCTCGTACAGGTCGAATCCTTGTGGAGCTTCCCGGCGTAAAAGAGCCTGAACGTGTCAGAAAACTTCTTCAGGGTACCGCATCTCTCGAATTCTGGCAGACATATACATATCAGGAAATTCAACCCTTCCTCAATGAACTCAACAATGAAATCCGCGAACGCAATGAAGCACTTGAGGCGGAGGCAGCAACTGCAGATACAGTTGAGTTGGAAGATCCTGAAGACAGTGAACTTAAGAGTATTGAAGAGGAACTTGCAGCAGCTACCGGTGACGTGAGTACCAGTGCTTCCGCGGTGGAGAAAGCCAATCCTCTTTTCGCAAAGCTTCAGCCATTCGGTGGCAATACAGCTTGTCTTGGTCTTGCACATTATCGCGATACAGCCGCAATCAACGCATGGTTCCGCGATACCCATATCGAGTTTCCCAACGACTTTGTGCCCGCGTGGAGTTTCAAGGCATTCAGTGGTCCGGGCGTGGAGCTTGACACATACTACGAACTCATAGCCCTCAAGAATATAGCCGGAAAAGGTGCAGTTCTTGATGGATCAGTTATCACATCAGCAAGAGTCAACTACAACCAGATGACTGCCGCTGCTGAGGTAAGTATGACAATGAATAGCGCAGGTGCCGCCAGATGGGAGGTGATCACTGAGCAAAACATTGGTAAGCAGATTGCCATAGTAATGGATGGTTCCGTATATTCATATCCTAACGTACAGAATAAGATTTCCGGAGGTAATTCTCAGATTACAGGTAGGTTTACTCAAGCTGAGGCTGATGACCTTGCTACTGTACTTAAGTCAGGAAAACTTTCAACTCCTGCCCGCATTGTTCAAGAGCAGGTAGTAGGTCCCTCACTTGGTGGTGCTTCCATTAGATCGGGTATGATCTCATTCGCAATCGCATTCTTGCTTGTGTTGCTCTATATGGCGCTGTTCTATAGGAGAGCCGGTATCTATGCAGACATTGCGTTGCTCTGCAACGTGCTTTTCCTCTTCGGCGCCTTAGTCTCATTCGGTGCAGTTCTTACATTGCCCGGTATTGCCGGTCTTGTACTGACGATGGGTATGGCGGTCGATGCCAACGTTATCATATATGAGCGTGTTAAAGAGGAGCTCAGAGCGGGCAAGGCACTCCGTTTGGCTATTGCTGACGGTTATAAGAACGCTTATTCGGCTATTATAGACGGTCAGTTGACCACTATAATCACGGGTATTATACTCTATTTCTTCGGTTCCGGTGCAGTGAAAGGTTTTGCCGCCGTATTGATCATCGGTATCATAACCTCCGTATTGACTTCCATTTTCATCACCCGTCTCCTTATGGAAGCAAGACTCAAGAGAAATAAGGATATTTCTTTTGATTCTCCTGCAACCAAGAACTTCCTCAAGGATACGAAGGTCAACTTCCTCGGTATGAGAAAGTGGGCATATATAGCCTCCGGTGTCGTAATTTTGATTTGTTTCGTATCTTTCTTTACCAAGGGCTTTACATTCGGTGTTGATTTCAGCGGAGGACGTACTTATGTGGTAAGATTTGATGCTCCGGTAACTCCCGAGGAGGTACGTGCAGCCACAATGGAGGAATTTGGCGAAGCCGCAGAGGTAAAACAATTCGGAGGCGCCAGCCAAATGAGGATTACCACCAAATATAAAGTGAGTGATCAGTCTCAGGAGGTTGACAAAGAGGTTGAGGCCAAGCTCTATGAGGCTCTGAAAGACTTCTATGCTACGCCACTCACTCTCGACGGTTTTACGTCAACTCTTGACAACCCTAACGGTATCATAAGTTCGGACCGTGTGGATGCATCAGTCGCAAGCGAAATGCAGAGAGATGCCATTATCGCAGTTATCTTTTCCCTGATTGCTATTTTCGGCTACATAGCGATCAGATTCCGCAACTGGACCTGGGGTGTTGGCGGTGTCTCTTCACTTATTCACAACACCATCATTGTAGTAGGATTCTTCTCAATCTTTACGGGAGTTCTTCCATTTACTCTTGACGTTGACCAGCAATTTATTGCAGCGGTATTGACTATCATCGGTTACTCTATCAATGACAACGTGGTGATATTTGACCGTATCCGTGAATACAGGACTCTCTATCCCAACCGTCCTCTCTATCAGAACGTAAATGAGGCTCTTAATAGTACGCTTTCCAGGACAATAAATACTGCCCTTACTACTTTGATTGTGCTTATTGCAATCGCTATTTTCGGTGGTGAGAGCATTCGAGGCTTCTCGGTTGCACTTGCACTTGGTGTTGCAGTAGGTACTTACGCTTCTATCTTTGTAGGAACTCCGATTATGTATGATCTCAATGTTCGCAAGGAGAAGAAACTTGAAGTAAAAACCGCTAAGAAGAAATAATTCCCTAAAAGAATAATTTTAATTTCAAATAAGAGCAAATCTTCGGTTTGCTCTTATTTTTTGTAACTTTGTAGCCGTTTAATATTAAAAATTATAATTATGGACTTACCTTTTGCAGAATCTTATAAGATAAAGACAGTTGAAAGTCTTAAGCGTAGTATACGCGCTGAGAGAGAGAAGTGGATTGCCGAGGCTAAATACAATCTCTTCAACCTCAAGAGCGATTATGTATTCATAGATCTTCTTACCGATTCCGGTACCGGAGCAATGAGTGACAAACAGTGGGCAGCCATTATGGAAGGCGACGAAAGTTATGCCGGTGCAAGGTCCTATTATGCCCTTAAAGAGTCGATCGAGGAGGTGACGGGGTTCCGCTACTTCATCCCCACACATCAAGGCAGGGCGGCTGAAAACGTGCTTTTCTCGGCAATTATCAAAGAGGGAGACATACTCCCCGGAAATTCGCATTTTGATACCACTAAAGGTCACATCGAATTTCGCAAGGCATATGCAATTGACTGCACAATCGATGAAGCTAAGGATACCGAACTTGAAATTCCCTTCAAGGGAAATATAGATCTTGATAAACTTGAGAATGTCTTGAAGAGCAATCCTGTGGAAAAAATTCCTGCAATAGTACTTACAGTGACAAACAATACAGCCGGAGGTCAGCCCGTATCGATGGCAAATGTCAAAGGCGTGGCCGGTCTGGCAAAAAAATATGGCGTAAAACTGCTGATTGACTCAGCCCGTTTTGCTGAAAATGCATATTTTATCAAAACCCGTGAAGAGGGTTATCAGGATAAGGAGATAAGAGAAATTACCCGCGAATTGTTTTCATACGCGGATATGATGACGATGTCCTCAAAAAAGGATGCTATCGTCAATATAGGTGGTTTCGTGGCTTTCAGGGCTGAAGAGGATATGCAGAAATGCCATATGTATTGCATTATGAATGAAGGTTATTTGACCTATGGCGGACAGGCAGGCAGGGATATGAATGCACTTGCTCAAGGCTTGCGCGAAGGCACCGAGTTTGATTATCTCGAGACACGTATCAGGCAGGTAGAGTATCTGGGCAAAAAACTGGATGAATATGGTATCCCTTACCAAAGACCTGCGGGCGGACATGCCATTTTTGTGGATGCTAAAAAAATTCTCACAAAGGTTCCAAAAGAGGAGTTTATAGCTCAGACGCTCGGTATAGAACTCTACTTGGAAGCCGGTATCCGCAGTGTTGAGATAGGAGCGCTTCTCGCAGACCGCGATCCCGTGACCAAAGAAAATCGCTATCCCGCACTCGAATTACTTCGTCTTGCAATTCCGCGTCGTGTCTATACCAACAATCATATGGATTATATCGCTGCTGCTCTCAAAAATGTATATGATCGCCGGGAGAGCATTACACGGGGCTACGTTATAACAAAGGAGCTCCCGATTATGAGACACTTTACTGTAGAGCTGGAAAAAGCAGAGTAGTGGTGCGAGTTACGCGTTGCGGGTTACGGATTGTAGAGTTGTTTCGAATAGGGAGTATTAAGTAAATCACTATATCTCCTAACAACAAAGCCCCGAAGTTTTTTCACTTTCGGGGCTTTGTTGTTGCTGTTGGCCACTCAGAACTCATGATCTCAACACGTACCCTGCAATTCACACCACTCACCACTACACACTACATACTATAATTCTACTAACCGGCGTTTGATTGAGTTGGCAAACTCTTTCTGATCGTATCGCTCAAAAATGTTTACAACATAGTAGAGCAGAGTTACATTTGTGTCCAGTTCCCTGGTTGAGAGAACGTCGTTACCATGAGGTGTTGCAAAGAATCTTGCCATCTGTAAAGTCTCTTCTACAAATTGGTCAGCAAGCGCTATTGCCTTTTGGCTCTTACCTATAATCAGGTATTGTTCTATCATATCCATGATCGAATACTCATTGATAGAGTGCAAAAATGTGATATTATAGGGGAAGTTCTTTCTGGGCATGATATCTAAAGCCATATCCAGTAATGTTTCGGCCTTTTGAGTCTTTCCGCTCTGTATGAGTTTTCTTGAAACCTTGGCAAACATCTCCCTTACCGGTTGAACGGCCATAAACGAGTAGATATTTTGGTAATCCACATGGATTGTAGTGTCTTTGAGCGAATCAAATCTGTATGTTTCTGTGATTATTTTATACATTTTATCTTCGTCAATCTGAGGATTATCACGCGTGTCAGGAGTGTATATGGGTACAAATTTGTTAGCCATACCATCGGACTGGAACCATTTTTCAAGCCCTAAATCCAGGTCGGACCCGGTTGTAACACAGTAAACCGGCCTGTCCCATTGGTAAGTGGAGAGGAAGTCCAGTATTATGAGAGAGGTCTTGCCTATCCTGTCGGCATCTATGTTGAGCACAACAGTATCCACAATTTTGTCATAATCCTTTTCAGCCACAATTCCATACTTTTTGACATTCTCCTTATTGACGGGAATTAACAACTGCTTGGCGGGGAGGAAGTCAGTCTTTCCATCAGAGAGTCTATACTGCGGATTGCGGAAAATATCGATTGCCTGTGAGGCCAGGATCGGTCTGTCGATAGCATTTATCACATAAGGATAATCGTTTGTGCCGTATAGATACTGAACTCTCGGTATGGTAATTTTCAGAGGTTCTGAATCGTATTGCTTGCATTGCATCTGGTCAATGTACCAGTCTGTGCCGAGAAGCGATGTGTTGACTATACGCACATCAGTACGGACTTCCTCCACCTCCTGCTGATACCAGAGAGGGAAGGTATCATTGTCTCCATAAGTAATCAAGATTGCATTGGGGTCCGTTCCGGCAAGATAATTATATCCCCAATCGTTTGCCGTATAGCGTCCGCTGCGGTCGTGATCATCCCAGTTTTCGCATCCCATCAGAATTGCGACACCAAGACACAGGGCGGTCGCTACTCCTGCGCCTGCTATGGCAGCACCGCCTTCTTTCTTTTTGTGGATTTTTTCGATCCAGCTCTGGATTGCCATTACCGCCAGGCCTATCCAGATGGTAAAGACATAGAATGAACCCGCATAAGCGTAGTCACGTTCGCGCACCTGGAAGGGTTGCTGGTTTAAGTAAACCACAATGGCGATCCCGGTGAGGATAAAAAGCAGCGAGGTTACCCAGCAGTTGCGTTCATCTTTGCGTAGTTGGAAGAAGAATCCTATCAGACCAAGTATCAGAGGGAGGAAATAATAATGATTTTTAGCCCTATTGTTTTTAAGGATGTCCGGTGCCTCGGATTGGTCTCCCAGACGCATTCGGTCAATAAATCCGATACCGCTCTCCCAGTTGCCTGAAATCAGGTCGGAGGGCTCTTGTCCGTGGAAATCATTCTGCCTTCCGGCAAAATTCCACATAAAGTAGCGGAAATACATATAATTGAGCTGATAATCGAAGAAAAATCTCAGATTATCCTTGAATTTAGGCATCTGAATTACCTGTCTTTCACCCCTGATTGTTATCGTACGGTTGTTCTTAACCTTTGCGTAGCTATCATATAATTTGATATATTTTTGATCAAATGCATTCCACATCCTCGGAAAGAACATTTTTGCCTTCGAAGGAAAAATCACTTCTATGTTTTCCGCTTTGTAGTAACGATCGTCGAGAGGGGTATAATAATGCACCTTTTTAGTATCATATGGTGAGGTGTAGGCCTGTCCATAAATGATCGGATTGCTGCCGTACTGCTCACGGCTTAGGTATCTTACCAGTGTATAGGGATTATCGGGTTGATACTCATTGGTCGGAGTATTTGCGCTCGCACGGATAACCACAACGGCAAAGGTCGAAAAACCGATAAGGATAGTGGTAAAAGAGAGCACAATAGTATGTAAAATAGCTTTATCCCTTTTTCTAAGCCGGTACATTCCTACGAAACAGACTACAAGGAGCAGCACGAGGAATATCGTTGCACCCAGATTGAAAGGAGCACCGAAACCGTTTACAAATATTCTGTCAACGAAACCGGCAATTCTCGGTAAATACTGTACAACCCCGATCATTATAGCCAAAATGATTGCACCAGAGAGGAGAAGCATCCCGATACCGCTTTTCCAGTTGACTTTTTGTGCCTTTTTGTAATAAATAATGAAAGTTATGGCGGGAATCGCCAGAAGGTTGAGCAGATGCACACCTATGGAGAGACCCATCAGAAAGGATATCAGTATAATCCATCGGTTGGCATATTTGCTATCAGCCTCCTCTTCCCACTTTAGGATTGCCCAAAAGACGACTGCCGTAAAGAGGGAAGACATAGCATATACTTCAGCCTCGACTGCAGAAAACCAGAATGTATCGGAAAAGCAGTATGCGAGCGCTCCAACTACACCGGCCCCATAAATCGCTATTGCATTGGCTATGGAAAGATCTTTGCCACTCTTCTCGTTGAGTCGCATGCCCAGATGGACAATTGTCAGATAGAGGAAAAAGATGGTGAAAGCCGAGCAGAGAGCACTCATAACATTGACTGCCGCCGCAGCTTGCATCTTGCCCGTAAACATTGTGAAAAATCGGGCAAAAAGCTGGAAAACCGGGTTCCCTGGCGGGTGTCCTACTTCAAGTTTGTAGGAAGATGCGATAAATTCACCGCAATCCCAAAAACTGGTAGTAGGCTCGATGGTCATAAGATAGACAACTGCCGCAACCAGTAGGATTACCGATGCAATGATTCTGTTGTAAAGGGTGAATTTCCTTGAATTCATAATATCTGTTATAATCTATATACTTTTATACAAGCAACAAAGTTAAAAATATTTATGACTACCTTTGCAAAAAAAGAACCACTATGTCAGACAACGACTGGAAAAGCAGATTGGGCGTAGTTTTTTCAACCAATCCCGACTTTAGATATGAAACCTTCGAAGATGAGTCTCCGATGGAGACTATTCCTGCGGAAAAGCAGCGGTTGATTGTCTCCATCGACCGTCGCAATCGAGGTGGCAAACAGGTTACCCTTGTCAAAGGTTTTGTTGGAAGTGAAGAGGATCTTTTGGCATTAGGTAAAACTCTCAAGAGTAAATGTGGTGTGGGCGGTTCTGTCAAAGAGGGCGAAATCATTATTCAAGGAGATTTCCGCGAGAGGATTGTCTCATTGCTACAGTCAATGGGCTACAACGCTAGAAGAAGCAACTGATGAATGTTCAAGATACCATACGGAACATAAGCGATTGCTGGCAAGAGAGCCGTCTCTCACTTGTTGCTGAGCCTTATTCAATGCCAATACAGCCCGTTGAGAGTGATATGATCCTCTCCATAGTTGTTGCCTCTCTGCTTGTCCTTTTCATTATCTTCAACCGCAGGGTCATCAACGCGACTTTCTGTTCTTTTTCGGTATTAACTGATAAGCGGAAAATCCGAGAAGTATTCAACGAAAATTATAACAATGTCTCAATACGGGTGACATTTCTGATTTGTTTGCCCCTACTAAGCTTCATCCTCTGCAGATCCGGAGTAGCAGCACATGGCTTTTTGCTCACTTTGGCGGCTTTTGCCGGTTTTTTCCTCTTCAAGCAACTTTCATTTTTGGTAATGTCGTGGTTGTGGGGCAAAAAGGAGGCTGTACAAAGTGTTTATCGTCTCAATTTTTCGACTGCAATAATAGTGACGTTGACTTCATTACCGGTACCGGTAATTCTGCGCATTGTTCCTGATATGGGACATATTGTGGTCCTGATATGCCTGGGAGTGATATTTCTAGTGTGGTATCTGCTCTACTTAATCAAAAGTATGCGAATATTTATTTCTTCAGGATTTTCGCATTTTTTAGGCTTTTTGTATCTTTGTGGCTTGGAATTGCTGCCTGTCATCCTTTTGGCAGACATAGCAGTAAGGTTTTGAAATATGACAATTTACAACATCTTAATCTCTCAACCCGCTCCCACAAACGCTTCACCCTATACGGAGCTTATTTCAAAATATGGCGTAAATGTGGATTTTCATCCATTTTTTACAGTCGAGGGTGTCACAGCTCGGGATTTCAGAGCTCATAAGGTCAACATTCTTGACTATACGGCTGTAGTCTTTACCTCAAAGATAGCTATTGACGCTTTTTTCAGAATATGTGAAGAGACCAGGGTAACCGTTCCCGAGACGATGAAATATTTCTGCCAATCCGAATTGATTGCACAATACCTTCAGACCTATATTGTTTATCGAAAGAGGAAAATCTTTTTTGGTAACGGAACAATCTCCTCGATGGTAGACAACATTGGGGCAAAACACAAAGGGGAAAATTTCCTGATTGCCTGTACGGATGGGCTTCGTCCCGATGTGAAGAAGCTCTTTACCAAAGCAAAGCTCAAACACGGCAGTGCGGTCTTTGTGAAGACGGTAAGTGCTGACCTGAGTTCACTTGATCTGAGTAAATATCAGATGGTGGTATTTTATAGTCCTTCAGATGTGAAATCTCTTCTTGAAAGTTATCCCGATTTCCAACAGGGTTCACTACTCTTCGCCACCTACGGACCTACCACCGCCAAAGCTATGAAAGATGCAAAACTCAAGACAGAAATAGAGGCTCCTACTCCTGAGGCTCCTTCAATAGCAAAGGCTTTGCTCAACTATTTCGAAAAGTCGCATTAGATGGATTTCGGGTTTCCAAAACATGAGAGGGTCTGCTTCAAAAAAGACATTGATGCTCTTTTGGAAAGCGGGGATGTCGTGTTCAGATACCCTTTAAGAGTTCTATACAGAAATAACACCGGCTCAGAGTGTCATCGCGCACTCTTTACCGTGCCTAAAAAATTATTCAAACGTGCTGTGGTGCGCAATCTTCTGAAAAGGAGGATGCGTGAGGCTTACAGACACCTGAAACACCTTTTGGGAGGAGAGCCTTTCTGCGACTTGATGTTTATTTATGTGGCAAAAGAAATAAAGGATTATGGCTCCATTTTCTCAAAAATGGGAGAGATTCTGGTCAAAATCGCTGGCAGTGGTACGGAAGGTAATGATCTTCCCGCTGCTGATGCTGCTGAAGTTCTATAAGTTTTTCATCTCTCCATATGTAGGCAATGCCTGCAGGTTCACTCCAACCTGCTCGGTATATGCTATGTATGCCCTACGCAAACATGGAGTATTCAAAGGGATATACCTCGCAGTAAAGCGCATCCTGCGTTGTCACCCATGGGGCGGCTCCGGGTATGACCCCGTGCCCTGAAAAAGCTTCTTGATCTTTTAATCTTTGAGTGAATAGCCGAAATGATTGAATATCTTTTCGCGCTCGAAAGGATTCTCGATATCCCTTGTCATCATCAGAAGTTCCTGTTTGGGGAAGTCTGCGATTTTGAGCAGCACAAGCCCATCCAGACAGTAGTTGAATAGCGGATCAACATTGAAACAGATGATCTTTGAATTGATTTTGATATATTTCTTGACAAGGGTAGGCATACGATATTTGTTGTCAGAAAGGCGCATCAGATACTTGTCAAACTTTTCTAAAGTGTTCATCTTGCCCATCAGCAGATATTCAGGATCGGTCTTGAGATAATCAGGTGTGAAAGGTTTACGTGGTGATATCAGATCGCGTCCAAAGTCAGTGCTGCATTGTTCCATGATATAATAGAACATCAGACTCTGGAAAAATCTTGGGTAAGAGTTGGATATACTCACGGGACCCAGTAAATACTCTACATCGGGATAGAGCATCACGGAGTGCATAAGTCCCTTGATGAGCAGCATTAAGGGCAGTGCCTCTTTTTGATATTCGACGCTTACAAAGCTTCTGCCCAATTCTATAGTCTTGCGCAGGATGGGTTCGAACTCTTCTTTATAGACGAAAAGGCTGGATGAATAGAATCCGCTGATGCCACCGTGCTTAGCAAATATCTCCTCTCCAATGCCGAGACGATAGGCACCTGCAAGTTTTTTTTGGGAGGAGTCCCATAGGATCAGATGTTTAAAGTATTGGTCAAAGTTGTCAATATCCAGAGCTGTATTGGTGCCTTCTCCGCTGGCTCTAAAGGCCTCTTCGCGTCTGCGACCTACCTCGTGAATCAGATTGGGGATATCTTCGTAGTTCGCCAGGAAGCAATGGTACTGGGCCGTTTGGTAGAGTTTCTTATCCTTGATCCGGGATAACTCCTTTAGTATCGCCTTGCGATCTTTAGGAAGGGCTATCGGGGAGACATGCTCCACTTTATTCTCTTTGTTGGGATCCGCAAATTCTGCCTGAAGGGCATAGACTCTGCTTCGGAGGTGGCGTCCCAGGTCGTCAAGATTGTCAAAGTCGGCGATTTCCGAAGTGAAAACAGGCCAGCCTATGCGCATGGGGATAATCTTGCCATGCTTTTTAAAGAGTTGGTTGGCAAGAGATAAGGTTCTGAGCATCGGGTGGATTCTGCCTAAAAAGTGAAACCAACGACTATTTTCACCTTCGAAGTAAATTGGCACAACCGGCACATTAGCGTTCTTTATGAGCTTAATCATATTGGAAGGCCAGGGGATATCTTCTACTACTCTGCCACTTTTGAGTGAGGTTCGGTTATCTCCTTTTTGGATAGTGGCAACCTCTCCTGCCGGAAAGAGAGCTAGGCAGCCTCCTTTTTCGATATGTTCCATTGCCGTCCTGATACCCGCAATACTTTTACGTTTGCTGGTGGAGTCGGAAAAGGGGTTTACCGGTATAAAACTCTCCTCCAGTGTGGGAATCATTGAGAGGAGGAAGTTGGTGAGGAGTTTAAGGTCGGGACGGATTGCGCCCACTATCGCGCTTAACATCAGTCCGTCTGCTCCGCCAAAATGATGATTTGATATGGTTATGAATGGCCCTTCAAGGGGCAGGTAATCTAGTTGTGCAGAATTGACATCTATGGAAATGCCTATATCTTTGAGTATGGCTTCGGAAAAATCAGGGCCGGAGAGGTGCCTGCAACGGTAAAAACTGCGATTAACTTTATTAAACCCCAGAATGGACATAGCCAGCGTTGACACAATCCAACCAATCGGACCTTTCATTTTAATGACTTTCATTATGTCCGATTTATTGATTACTTTTGTTTTATCCATTAGCCGGCACGGTTTAAGTTTGCCACAAATATACATATTTTGCTCATATCTTGCTCAAAAAATGGAAGTAAGGGATAAAATAGAATTTCTTCCGCAAAATCCCGGAGTTTACAGATATCTTGACTCGGAAGGGACGATAATATATGTAGGCAAGGCAAAGAACCTGAAGAAAAGAGTTTCTCAATATTTCGGACCGCCTGAATCCCTCGATCGCAAGACCAGGGTAATGGTCTCTAAAATTGCAGATCTGGAGTTTACCGTAGTTGAAAGTGAGCAGGATGCGCTTTTACTGGAGAATTTGCTTATAAAGGAGTTTCAGCCGAAATACAACATTCTCCTGAAGGATGGAAAGACTTACCCGTGGATATGTATTCGCAACGAACCCTTCCCGAGAATAATCACCACCAGAAGATACGTAAAGGATGGATCTCTCTATTTTGGGCCCTACAGTTCGGCTTATCACGCAAATCAACTGATCCTTTTGATTTCCGGCCTTTATAAGCTGCGCGATTGTAAGCTTTCACTTACTCCCGAAAATATATCTTCCGGCAAATACCGTCCCTGTCTCAACCATCATATCGGTAAATGTGCCGCACCTTGTGTCGGACTGATGAAAGAAGAGGAGTACAATCGCCAGATTGACGGCATTACTTCCTTGCTTAAAGGTGATTTTTCTTCCTTAAAGCGCGAATTTAAAGAGAAAATGAGCCTTCATTCGCAACGCCTGGAGTTTGAGAAGGCACAGGAGTATAAAGAAAAATTGGAGTTGCTTGAGCAGTACTATAGCAAATCGGTAATAGTGGGCTTTGGTGGAAAGGACATAGATGCCGTCTCGTTTGTCGAAGAGGGGAATGACGTCTTTTCCAATTTTATACGCGTAAGGCAGGGTGCCATTGTACACTCCTTCAACATGGAGCTTAAGGTGCGTATTGAACAAAGCAGGGAGGAGATTCTGAGCGAAATTATAGCAGAAATAATCTCCAGATTCGGTGAACTTTCCCCGGAGGTGCTGGTACCCTTTTTACCTGACCAGGAATTTGAGGGGAAGAATATCTATATTCCCGTTAGAGGTGACAAAAAGTCATTGCTGGAGCTCAGTCGTAAAAATGCCGCCCAGATGAAGATCAACCGCCTAAAACAGGAGGAGGCGCTCCGGCCCGATGAGCACCGTGAACGTATAGTCGCCAATCTTAAAAAGGATCTGAGTCTGGATAAGCTCCCTGTCCATATCGAATGCTTCGACAACTCCAATATTCAGGGCACGGATCCAGTTGCAGCATGCGTGGTCTTTAGAGAGGGTGTTCCAAGTAAAAAGGAGTATCGTCACTTCAACATAAAGAGTGTGGTTGGGGCAAATGACTACGCATCGATGAAAGAGGTGGTCAACCGTCGCTATTCACGTATGATTGCCGAAGGAGAATCTCTGCCACAACTGGTAATCATCGATGGAGGACGCGGACAGGTCAACTTTGCCTACGAGTCACTAGAAGAGCTCGGTATTGCAGGTGAAGTAGCGCTGGCAGGCATTGCCGAAAGACTTGAGGAAATTATTATCCCCGGAGATTCCACACCGCTCTGGCTCGATAAAAACTCTACGTCCCTTCGTTTGCTGATGCAAATTCGTGATGAGGCGCACAGATTTGGTCTGACTCATCATAGGGGCAGACGTAGCAAACGGCAGATCCGCAGTGAGCTTTCACAGATAAAAGGAGTGGGAGAGGTCACACAGACCAAACTTTTAAAACGTTTCAAAAGTGTAACGCGCATTCGACAGGCATCATTTGAAGAACTCAGAGAGTGTGTCGGACCTCATCTGGCAAAGGTCATTTCCGATTATTTTCACTCTTCTCCAGACGATTCCACTGAATGAGGCCATAGATGGCATTTGCCGTGAAAAAGAGAAACATTATCAGCATCATCGTGGCGTGTTCTCCTCCACGAATGGTCTCAACGAGCCATTTGATACTCTGAATCACGTCAAGCACAAGCCAGATATACCACTGTTCTACATAGGCTTTGACCATCATATACATAGCTAAAATCGAAGCTACGGTAGTAGCGGAATCGGCCCATGGCTGGGCATCTCCGATGGCCGGCAAAGCAAGTATCCATGCAAACAATGGCACAAGTACTGCGGCGATTGCAATAAGCAGGGCAGCACTCTTCATTGTGAGGCGCCTGGTTATCACTGCTCCACTCTCTTTACTCTGGTTTTTCTTCCAGTTGGCCCATCCAACAAACTGCATTGGCAGATAGTATAGCAGATATATGGCAGAATCGGCATAGAGTTTTGTGGAAAATGCCACATAGACGTAGAGTGCATTATATATGATACCGAAAAAGTAGTTTATCAGATTGCCTTTGGCGCAGAGCACCAGATTTATGATGCCCGTTATGTTGATTATAAGCCCCAGCCAGTCGAAACGTTCCGCAAATGCAGAGGTTATGATGCTCGTGATCGTGACTCCCAATATCAGGAACCAGTCAAACCAGTGTAATTTAAATGCGGAAGTCTTATTCATTCAATAAAATTTTTAAAACAGGCCTGTGCTGAAGAGTGCATTCCAATAATTAGTACCTATACTTGTTCTTGCATATCGAAATCCAAATGAAAGTTCACTTCCGATACGCAGGAGGTGGGCATTGACAAGAACATCCACTCCGTATGAGTAAAGATATTTCCGGTCGATGGGTTTGATAATTCCGTTTTGAGGATACCAGGAAGCTCTGTTAATGGCAAAATCGCCAAAAGGAATTATTTGAAGGCGCTTAAGATAATAAAGCCAGGGCCAGGTGACATCACCGAGATAGATCGGGATTGCATAATCTGCGGTGAATTTGGCATAATCCATCAGCACGATGTTGTCGAAACCTCTCGGCATTGAAGCCAAATTGGGGAGATATCCGAATGCTCTTTTATTGAATTGCTTTTGATATGCGGCTGAGAGTTTAATACCCTGATTGTTCAGAATGCCGGGCAGATAACCGTAAGTATAGATGTATGCAATATTGCCTGAGGAGTTGTGAGGTCCGTGAGAATATGCTCCACTGACTTGGACGCCGAAACCCCATTTGGGGAAGAGACGACTCTTTGGATTAGGGAGCATCTTATAGTAACGCACTCCGTAGGTCAGACTGTGGCGATAGATGCCTTTATGTCCGAAAAGAGAATATTTATCATTACTGAAATCATATCTCAACTGGGGTATCAAACCGCTGTTCCATCCCGATTTACTGAGATTGAGGGGGACATAAGTTCTCAATGAAACATCCCAGGAAGGGATGTCTGTTGTGTCAATGGTGTATCTTATCGGATATACCTCTCCGGGCATTACTCCCGGATGAGCCGGTATAATAGTCTGATGGTGGTGTACCTCTTCAATTGTGGTGTTAGTGCGATGTCTGTCGTTGTAATCTACTGCTATTTCCAATACAGGATAGAGTCCGGAATAGTTGAAATTTAGGTGTCCGGAGTGGAATCCTTTATGGTATGAATATCCGAGCTGCATAGTGGCAGTACTCAGATCGTTTTGGGAAATAACCGTTGCACCGACTGATACCAACTGATAGAAGTGTTCGTAGCTCATATTCATAATCCTGTTTATATTAGCGTAGAAAGGAGCCCAGGAGTGAATTCTAAGCAAGTGTGGCAGTTTTTTATACTTCTTTGCAGGGAGGGAATCTATCCTTGCCTTGAGAGCTGCATCTTCTTCTTCGGAAAGAGGTTGGGTATTGAGTCTTGCCTGGCGTGAGAGATGTTCGGAAATATTATTTATAAAAGGTTTACCAAAATCTGCCACTCTCCAGTCCAGCGAATCTAACGGAGCCGATACGGGTTGGTAACCTTTGAGTCCGAAGTCGGCCCAGTAGAGGCGTCCGGAATTATTGTCGATGTGAGGATATTTGGCCCCGAAACGTGAGTTAGTGAGCTTGCGCATCAGTTTAAGGTCGGGGTTGTAGATATAACTATTGACAAGACCATCCAGATCGGATGTAAAACAGAGACTGTTGTCGCTAACGGTCAGATCCTGAATGTATCTATGCTGGTCGGGGATTTCGTTGTGCCATACTCCGTTGTCTGAGTAGATTCCCGTCCTGTATATTCCCATTCCGGACTCGGTGATAATCAATGCGTAAAGCGATTCGCCTATCTGTGCAATTTCGGTAATCTGACCTCCGGGTGGTGCCGGGATTCTCTTTGTCACACAACCCTCTTTTTTGTCTATCTGCACCAGTTGGGAGCCCCCTCCAATGGGATATTCTACCACGAAAAGGGATTGCCCGTCAGCAGAAAGTGCAGGGTTGAAATATTTGGTGCGGGAGGTTATATCTCTGATTTCTTTGCTATTGAGGTCATAGCTGCGTATGATGGAGAAATTTTGCAGTTCCCAACGCAGGTCAGGTATCGTTTCAGCCCATATAAGGGTGCTATCCCCATCAGATATAATATTACTGGTGGTGGGTGCAAAGGGTCTTATCCTACGTTCTTTCCCGAGAGAGTCTATTGATACAAGCATCCTGGAGTCGTGGTACCCGCTTTTAGTAGCAATAATGCCCTTTTCAGTCGGGAGAATGTCGGTATAACTGGTGTATATACGGGGCTCTTTAGCAAGCAAAGGCTCCGCTATGTGATAGGGTCCTCTGCTGAGATAATCCTTCTGCCATAGATCACTCATGAATGAGACTGCCAAACGCCAGTGTCTTCTGGGTGTGCGTCCCGTGGCTCTGATAAAGCTGGTATTCCATACGCCGAAGAAATCCCACCATCTTTTTACCTGTATTGACATTGCATCACCGGTAGCATAATAGTTACCGGATGCATATCTCATCATACTTGTCAGCAGATAGCCGAAAGCATATTTGTTGGGAGCAAAATGCCGATATGAACCATACCTCCAATGGTAATATGAACGGATATCGTCTTGTAGAAATGCTGTTCTGTAGTACATCAGAAATTCCCCGCTTCTACCGCGGCCGGCATTGGAAAAGTCGCTCTCGTTTAGAACTGCATCTCCTTCCAGAAGCCACACAGAAGGGTAAAATCCTATGCCCAGTGCCAGCGACTGCTCTCCAAAGAGTATGTTGAAAAAACTGAACACACCCTTTGTGTAGTGCTGCATTTGTCCGAGATGACGCCCTTCGTGAAGAGCAAGTTGTGTCTCCCAGTTTTGGGCATATCCTCCGGTTGCCGGCGGCGAGGTGAATATTTCCATTCGCCTTGGAGCCCACACCACGGTAGCATTGCTTGTAGTGGTATAAGGGTGAAGGATTATGGGCATTTTAGGCGACTCTATTCTGAGTCCGGCAAGGTTGGTGTGCCGGTGTTTCTCAAAAAGATAAAGATACCTTCTTGCCAGGGAGTCGGTCTGTTGCGGATATATGATTTTGTATGTATCTCCCCGCATGATTGACCACTTTACATTAGCGGGGTCGTTGCCGAGTGTGTAATACTGCGCAGTTGCCCGATTCTGTGACAACAGAAGGGCTGTGAAGAGTATTAACGGGAAGGCTAAACGGCCAACAGGAGATATAACTTTCATAAAAACAGGGCTCAAAGATAGCACTTTTGCGACAAATAGATGCAAAAGCTTTACCAGCCGACATTCTTCTGAAGCCAGGGGATGATTTTCTCAGGCGGGGCATCCTTAAAAATAACTTTCTTCTCTTTGTCAAGCAGATAGAGTGAAGGTATTGCGCGGATATTGTAAATGGTCTGCATATTCAGCATCAAATCCTGATCATATCCGTTAATCCAGTTATCAGGATAGTTCGACAGGTAGTCGTACCATTCAGCCAGATCAGCATCTGGATAGATGTTGAGTACGGCAACTCTCTTCTGTTTGATAAGTTGCGATATTTCAGGTAAACCGGCGAGAGCATCGATTATCTCCTTGCAGTTTTGACACTCCGGGTTGCTGAAAAAGAGCAGCACATATTCGGCTTTTATCTGGTGCAAAGTGCCTGTCCGGCCATTCTTTAGGGTATATTTGAAATCTGCCGCCTGTGTGCCGATGCGGTTGTAAGAGCACAAGCGATGCAGATGGTTATAGTGCATTTTTTCTTCGTCGGTGGTAAAAGGCGATTCCTTGAGATGAGCCAGTATGGGGAGAAACATCTCTTCATTTCTGTAGGGAGAATTGGGGTCGTAAAGATATTTCTCGGAAAGCTCGGTGATAGTTTCCCACACTTTGCTCTCCGGATGGGAGAGTTTATGTCTGGATGCGCGGGCAAGCATAGTGTCCTGAGCAGTGTTCATTACAGGGAGAGTCACATTGTCCAGCGCCGTGAGGTATATAGCAAAAGCCTCTTCGAAATCATCGTGAGTGACTCCCATCACCAGAGTAGTATCTTTGGAATATTCGATTCCTGGAGCGTACAACTTATCCCAGAAATGAAGGGAGATATATTGGAAAGCCTGCTGCATGTTGCTGCTGAGCATTGCTGGTACCTGAGGAGTGGGAAATGGTCTGGCAGGCAAATCAGTGGTGTTCTTGCAGGCAGTAAGCAGTAATACCGATGCAAGCAGAAGAGATATCAGTGATTGTTTTGTCATCATGGATCAATTTTTTTGCAAATGTAAAGAAAATACTGTGACAAATTGGCAGAAATATGCCGGTGGCACTTATTTTGCCGAAATTAAAGCACAAGATTTAAAAAATTAAACATTTCATATTATGAAGATTAAACCATTGGCAGACAGAGTTCTTATTGAACCTAAAGAGGCGGAAACCAAGACCGCAGGCGGATTGTTCATTCCGGACACCGCAAAAGAAAAACCCCAGCAGGGTGTTGTAGTAGCCGTAGGTAACGGCAAAAAAGATGAACCTATGGAGCTCACCGTAGGTGATACCGTATTGTACGGCAAATATGCCGGCACCGAAATCAGTGTTGACGGTAAAGATTATCTAATAATGCGTCAGTCGGACGTAGTAGCAGTACTTAAATAATTAAAGACATTTCCATATTATGGCAAAAGAAATCAAATTTGACATAGAAGCACGCAACCTCATTAAAGAAGGTGCAGACGCTTTGGCCAACGCAGTAAAGGTCACTCTCGGACCTAAAGGCCGCAACGTAGTTATTGACAAGAAATACGGTGCCCCCCAGGTAACCAAGGATGGAGTTACCGTAGCCAGAGAAATTGAATTAGAGGACAGATTCGCCAATATGGGCGCACAGATGGTTAAAGAGGTGGCCTCACAGACCAACGATCAGGCCGGTGATGGCACCACTACCGCTACGGTTCTCGCACAATCCATCATCAATGTTGGACTTAAGAATGTTACCGCAGGTGCCAATCCCATGGACCTCAAGCGCGGTATTGATAAAGCGGTTGCCGTTGTTGTGGAGAGTCTCAAGTCTCAAACCACTCCTGTAGGTGACGACTACTCAAAAATAGAGCAGGTCGGCACTATCTCAGCCAACAATGACAATGCTATCGGTAAACTCATCGCAGACGCAATGTCCAAAGTTAAGAAAGATGGTGTAATCACTGTAGAAGAGGCAAAGGGTACCACTACCGAGGTAAAACTGGTAGAGGGAATGCAATTTGACAGAGGTTATATTTCAGCATACTTCATGACTAACCCCGATAAGATGGAGGCGGTACTCGAAAATCCCTACATACTTATTACCGACAAGAAGATTTCCACTATGAAGGATCTTCTTCCCGTGCTTGAGCCCATAGCAAGGGATGGTAAATCCCTGCTCATTATTGCAGAGGATGTAGAAGGTGAAGCACTCACCACCCTCGTAGTTAACAGACTTCGCGGTACTATCAAGATAGCCGCAGTAAAGGCACCTGGCTTTGGTGATCGTCGCAAGGAGATGCTTCAGGATATAGCAATCCTTACCGGAGGTACTGTAATCTCCGAGGAGAGAGGCTATACTCTTGAGAATACCACCATAGAAATGCTCGGAAAGGCAGAAAAGGTGGTAATAGACAAGGAGAATACAACCATTGTTAATGGCGCCGGAAAGAAGGAAAAGATCCAGGATCGCGCTAATCAGATCCGCAAGCAGATCGAAACTACTACATCCGACTATGATCGTGAAAAACTCCAGGAGCGTCTGGGTAAGCTTGCCGGCGGAGTAGCAGTACTTTATGTAGGTGCAGCTACCGAAGTTGAGATGAAGGAGAAGAAAGATAGGGTTGAGGATGCTCTCAATGCCACCCGTGCTGCAGTTGAAGAGGGTATTATCCCCGGAGGCGGTGTGGCCTTTATCCGCGCTACAGCTGCACTGAAAGGACTCAAGGGTGAGAACGATGATGAGACCACAGGTATCAATATTATCGCACGCGCCATTGAAGAGCCTATCAGGATGATTTGTGAAAATGCAGGTAAAGAGGGTAGCGTGATTGTACAGAAAGTTAAGGAGGGTAAGGGCGATTATGGCTATAACGCTCATACCGATACTTTTGAGAACTTCTTTAGTACAGGAGTAATCGATCCCACTAAGGTGATGCGCGTAGCACTTGAGAATGCAGCTTCTGTCGCAGGAATGTTGCTTACTACCGAGTGTGCACTTGCCGACATTAAGGAGGAAGTGCCTCCGATGCCGATGGGCGGAGGTGCCCCCGGTATGGGTATGATGTAATTCCTATCGGAGAAACACAATATAAATATTATTGGGGAGCAATCGTGCTTACGGTTGCTCCCTTTTAATTTTTTTATCTGAAAAAATCAATTAATTAGAACCATTAAAAATATTTATGCTCTTAAAACCAGCAGGGATAAGAACTACTATGTAGAGCTGCAAAGTCTTGATGCCGATGCTCTTGTAGACACCCTGTTTGCACTTCCTCCTAACGTAGGCAACCTTATGCAGATTTGGTAAAAGTGGCGCTTTGGGTATGATATAAATCCTATATTGGATAGAAATATTATATTTGCGGGGAGCAACCTTATGCGGTCGCTCCCTTTTTATTTCTTTTCAGACAATGGACGACAAAAAATATATGCGCGAAGCGCTTAAAGAGGCAGCAGTGGCACTTAAACAGGGAGAAGTGCCTATAGGAGGAGTAGTTGTGTGCAAGGGTCATATCATTGCACGCGGCCACAATCTTACTGAACTTCTTACCGATCCCACCGCCCATGCGGAGATGCAATTGGTCACCATGGCTACGGAATATCTTGGTGGTAAGTATCTGAAAGAATGTACCCTTTATGTAACAGTGGAACCCTGTCCTATGTGCGCAGCAGCGCTGGCCTGGGCGCAACTCGGGCGTCTTGTTTACGGAGCTGACGATCCAAAGAGAGGATATTCACTCTTTTCTCCATCTCTCCTACATCCGAAAACAGAGGTGGTAAAAGGAGTTCTGGATATTGAGTGTGGCAATCTGGTAACTGAGTTTTTCAGAGATAAAAGAAATTAAGTGCGAGTTTTAGGCTACATGTTGCGAGTAAAGTTAAGAGCCGGCGGCCAACGGCTAACGGTTAATAGCGATTTCAAGCATTGATTATGGAATGGCTTCAAGGGCTTGGTCTTCTGGGACTATTTATAGGCACATTTATGGCTGCGACCATGGTGCCTTTCAATTCAACTGTACTCTATATAGGTATACTTCTGACAGGAGTAAATCCCTGGATTGTTTTCTTGGTCGGTACATTGGGCAACTGGTCGGGTGGACTTACCACGTATGGTGTCGGACGTATCGGTAAATGGGAGTGGATAGAGAAGTGGTTCAAGGTGAAACCGGAGACTCTGACTGCACAAAAAGAAAAAATAGATCGCTGGGGATCGCTTCTGGCACTTGTCACCTGGTTTCCCTTTATAGGTGATGTTTTTGCAATCGCACTCGGTTTTTACAGGGTTCCATTCTGGAAATGTTCCTTGTTTATGCTTATTGGCAGAGGTCTGAGATTTCTGCTCTGGACTCTTCTTTTTATCAAATATGGCGAAGCTGTTGTAAATTATCTTTTTTAGCCGTTTGGGCTATATAGCGACAGGAATCTCCCTTGATCACTTTTTTTTGTACTTCGAGATAAATGATGAGAAGATACTACTTAACCCTTTTCTCTCGTTTAATATCTCTTTCAGTTCTTTGCCTCTCCTTCGCGATACCGGCCTTAAAAAATATGTCGTATCTAAAGACCATGGTAAAGGGTATTGGTATCCACACTGGCCGGAAGGTGCCTGTCATACCCCAATCCTTGCAATAATTAGCAGGATCATATTTGTAAAATAATTGTTGAAGATAAGGCTAAATTGTGTAAATTGCAACTTATGGAATTTCCAAAATAAAACAACACAAAAAGAGATATTATGATTAGAAGAGATTTCCTTAAGCAGATTGGTTTAGTAACGGCAGGTTTAGCTTTTACAGACCCTTTCGCAATGGCTAAAGGTATGGCAGGCATCTCTGCAGAAGAGCTTGCAAAGTTACCGCCAGAAGATCTGATTCATTTTCCGCTTCGTAGTTTAAGACCTGATACGGGCGGTAAGCAAATCACGGCTATAATAGTTGGTGCAGGGAATCGGGGAAGAATCTATGCGGCTTTTGCGGAAAGATATCCGGAGAGCTTTAAGATCGTGGGTGTGGCAGAACCGATAGAAGGTCGTAGAGAAGCTATGATTAAAAACCATGGTATTCCCAGGGAAAACGCGTTTGTAGGCTTTAAAGAGCTTTTAGAGAATCCTAAGCTTGCCGATGTTGTAGTAATTGCTACTCCGGACGACCTGCATTATGAACCATGTATGAAGGCTTTGGAGTTGGGTTATGATGTCCTTTTGGAAAAACCGATTGCCCAAACCGAAAAAGAGTGCAGGGATATACTGCGCCAGACAGAAAAATACAATAGAGTAGTGGCGGTATGTCATGTGCTGAGATATGCGCCATATTTTATTGCACTCAAGGAGTATCTCAAGTCCGGAGCTATCGGAGAGGTTGTAAGCATTCAACATATGGAACCGATAGAATTCGCCCATATGGCACATTCCTATGTTCGTGGCAAATGGAGAGTAGAGAAGGAAACAACCCCTATTATCCTTGCAAAATCTTGTCATGACCTCGATATCTTACGTTGGCTGATGGATAAGCCTTGCAAGGTCATTGCCGCCGAAGGATCACTGCATTTATTCAAAGCGGAAAATAAGCCGGAGGGCGCGCCATTCAGATGTACTGATGGCTGTCCACATGAAGAGACATGCCCATTCTCAGCAATGGATGTATATGTGAGACATAAAAAACACCTTGGTGTCTTCGACCTTAAGGATAGGAATGATGAAAAGGAAATTTTGGAGAAGCTTCGCACTACAGGTTACGGTCGCTGTGTTTTCCAGTGTGATAATGATCAGCCTGACCATTATGTGACAACTCTGTTATTTGAAGATGACAGGACAGCCACATTTACAATGGATGCCTTTACGCCTTGGGGTGGTCGCCGTACCCGCGTCATGGGCACAAAGGGCTTTATTGAGGGAGATATGAGCAAGTTTGTAGCCTGGGATTTTAAGACGGGAAAGACTAAAATTTGGTCAAGAGAGGTTGAGGAATTGGAGGAATATAAGGGTGCAGGTCATGGCGGAGGTGATTTGGCACTGGTGCGTGACTTTCTTGAGGCGGTTGCAGCCCAGGATCAGTCCAAGCTCAGCAGCACATTGGAAGCATCGGTTGAAAGCCATGTAATGGGCTTTGCTGCAGAAAAAAGCCGTAAGTCCATGAGAAAGGTAAGAGTAAAAATGAGAGATTAAAAATAGGTCGAAGGCTATACAGCTACTTCTCATCTGAATTTTCATAAGGTGGAATAGTTTTGATTAATTTAAATTATTCTTACCTTTGCAGTTCACTGAGATATGGTGTAATGGTAGCACTACAGGTTTTGGTTCTGTCTGTCTAGGTTCGAATCCTGGTATCTCAACTTGTTAACCAATTAAACAGCGCTGTCTTGGAACCTCCGAGTCGTCAATTTCCATATGCGGACGAAAGCTCTTCCGGGCCTTCCTCTTTATGCAGTGCAATCCCATTCACTTTAATTTACTTATCCCCGCTTTAGGAGGCGGAGGATGCCTTATCCTATTTTCATAACTATGGCACTTTATCTTACAAAAGAACTTGACAATGATGCACAAATCTTCGTATGGGAGGTTACCGAGAGTGAAGAGCAACTGATGGAACTCTCGGCTCCGATTCCCAACGATGAACTCGAAGACCTGAGTTTTATCAAGAGTGAAGCCCGCAGAAGAGAGAAACTTGCAGTCAGAGCCCTTCTCAACGAGATATTCGAGGATAAGGTATATCTGGGTCACCACGACAACGGCCGTCCTTACCTCCAGAATATGGCCACAGAGATTAGTATTGCGCACACCAATCGTTTTGTGGCTATTATCATACATCCGGATGAGACACTGGGCATCGATATTGAGTCTCTCGACCGTGATTTCTCCGCAGTAGAGACGAAAGCTCTTTCCGAGGATGAGATCGAGGACCTGTCAGAGAGGCATAAAAACCTCCATCTGGCTATCTACTGGTGTGCAAAGGAGGCTATCTACAAGAGAATGTCTCTCCATGGAGTTGACTTTGCGGAGCAGATAGAACTTGAACGCTTCAGTCCCGATGAAGATGGTGAACTTGAAGCAACATTCACTCATAAGGATGGTGTAGAGATGGAGTTTGAGTTAGAATATATGGTATTTGAGGATCATGTGATGGTTTGGGTAGTGGGCTAATGCCTTTTTATCAGCATCCTGTGCAGATATTACCGCTGTTGCATTTATGGCATCAGCGGTTTTTTAATCTCTATAAAATAACTACCTTTGTCAGCCCAACTGATAATAAAAACATATAGAATAATATGGCAAAGATATCTAAGAACTTCGTCAAGGAGTTGGAGTGGAGGGGTATGATTCATGATATGATGCCCGGTACGGAAGAGCAGTTGATGAAAGAGCGCACATCTGCCTATGTGGGTATCGATCCTACTGCTGATTCACTCCATATAGGTCACTTGGTGAGCGTTATGATGCTCAAGCATTTTCAGAATTGCGGCCATAGGCCGATAGCTCTGGTAGGTGGTGCCACAGGTATGATTGGTGACCCTTCTATGAAGTCATCTGAGCGAAATCTCATCGATGAAGCGACTCTCAGGCACAACGAAGCTGCCATCAAGGCACAACTCTCCAGATTTCTAGATTTTGACAGTGATGCTCCCAATGCAGCAAAACTGGTCAATAACTATGACTGGATGAAGAATTTTACATTTTTGGATTTTATACGCGATATCGGCAAGCACATTACAGTCAACTATATGATGAGCAAGGATTCGGTCAGGAAGCGTATCTCCGGTGAGGAGCGCGAAGGTATGTCCTTTACCGAATTTACCTATCAACTTGTGCAGGGTTACGATTTTTTATGGCTCTATGAGCATGAGGGGTGCAAACTCCAGATGGGTGGCAGTGATCAGTGGGGCAATATTACCACCGGTACGGAGCTAATCCGTCGTAAACTTTCGGGAGATGCTTTTGCTATGACTTGCCCGTTAATCACAAAGGCGGATGGTGGCAAATTCGGAAAGACCGAACAGGGTAATGTTTGGCTAGATGCAAGATACACCTCCCCCTACACTTTTTACCAGTTCTGGCTCAATGTGAGCGACGAGGATGCACAGAAATATATCAAGATTTTCACAATGCTCACTCTTGAAGAGGTGGAAGCTGCTGTCGCCGAACATTTAGAGGCTCCCCATCAAAGGAACCTGCAAAAGCTCCTGGCAAAAGAGGTTACCGTGATGGTGCACGGGGAGCAGGAGTACCGGAATGCGCTGGATGCTTCTTCCATTCTTTTTGGTAATGCCACTTCTGAGGTTTTAAAGACACTTGATGAACAGACTTTTCTCTCAGTATTTGAGGGAGTTCCCCAGTTTGAACTCCGTAAGGAGCAGCTCCCTTCAGATATTATTGAGATGCTGGCGGTGACCACATCTGTATTTCCTTCCAAGGGTGAATGTCGTAAGATGATTCAAGGCGGCGGTCTTTCCATCAACAAAGAGAAGGTAACGGATATCGCATACACGCTGACAGCGGAGCATCTGCTTGACAACAAATATATTTTGGTACAAAAGGGAAAGAAGAACTATTTTATTCTAAAATTCGAATAATTTAAAACAAAGGAAAGGTTATGGAGAACGAAAGCAAAAGACAACGAATGGTGGCAAGGCAAATTCAGCGGGATATGGCTGAAATCATCAGAGGCCGAGGTATGGCCGCCTTCGACGGAGCTATGGTAACGGTGAGCGGAGTGAGGATGAGTCCCGACCTCTCGCTTGCAAGAGTATATGTGAGTATATTTCCTTCCGACAAGAGCCAGAAAGTAATGGATATCCTCGCTTTTCAGAACAGAAGCTTGCGTGGAGAGCTGGGTAACCTTGTGGCCAAACAGTTGAGGATTGTGCCGGAACTCACATTCTTTTTAGATGACTCACTTGATTATGTCGAGCATATAGACGAGTTGCTCAACAATAAAGAGTAATGAACCTTTCGACTTTCATTGCCAGACGCTATCTCTTCGCAAAGAAGTCCCACAATGTGATTAATATCATATCAGGCATCTCTGCGGCGGGTATAGCCATAGGCTGTGCCGCTCTGGTTGTGATAATGTCGATCTATAATGGTTTTGACTCAATTGTACGTACACTCTACAGCAGTTACACCCCCGATTTACTGGTAACTCCCGCTGAAGGAAAGGTTTTTACCACTGATAGCGAAGGATTTGAGGAGATAAGGAGTAATGCAGCTGTGCTCTCTTTTTGTGAGGTGCTGGAGGAGAATGTCTTTGTAACATACGGAGACAACCACATAGTCGCTACTGCAAGAGGAGTAGATTCGGCCTATATAAGCGCTACAGGTTTGAAAGATTATGTGGTGGAAGGGAATTTTGAATTGGAGTTAGGTGATTTAAAGCAAGTGGTCATAGGTTATACGCTCGCCCAGGAACTGGGCTTGAGGATAGCTTTCGTCACACCTTTAGACGTCTATTTTCCTTCAAGAACGGCAGATGTGTCGCCGGTCAATCCTTTTGCTTCACTTCGCAGCGAAAGGCTCTATCCTGGTGGCATCATCTCTCTCGACCAGAATTTTGACAAGAAGTATATGTTCCTGCCGGTTGAGACACTTCGTTCTCTGCTTGAGTATGAGGATGAGGTAACATCGGTCGAAATCTATGCGGATTCCAGCGTCATTTCGCCTAATGGAGTGGTGAATGCAGATTTCCAAAAGAAGGTGAGTGTGGCATTGGGTGACTCCTTTACGGTTAAAAACCGGCAGCAGCAGAATGAGTCTCTTTACAAGCTTCTCTCTTACGAGAAAATAGCCATTTATGCTATTCTGCTCTTTGTGATGATCATTATTTCTTGCAATATTTTCGGTTCACTTTCGATGCTTATCATAGAGAAGCGCGACGATATAGAAATATTGAAGTCGATGGGAGCTGATGAGCGGCTTATTAAAAAGATTTTTGTAAAGGAGGGATGGATGATTTCCCTATTGGGTATCGTGGCAGGTATTGCTCTGGGACTTCTAATCTGCCTGTTGCAGCAAAAGGTTGGATTAGTGAAGATGCCGGGCAATTTTATAGTTGAATATTATCCCGTGGTGATACGTTGGAGTGACATTCTGATCATCGCCGGCGGTGTGGGATTGATAGGTTATTTGGCGGCAGTGGTATCACGTGCAGCCAATTGATAGGCATATGTGCAAAAAAAGAGCTGATCCTCTGCCGGAATCAAACCCCTTTCCTTGTGTACTAAAACCTAAACCTACTATATAGATGCAATAAATGGCAAAAACGTTGCATCATTTTTATAAAAAAGTTGATTTTTTTTAAATAATGGAAGAAGAGAGGAAAATTATAGAAGAAATTGCCGGTGGAGAGTACCGGCACGGCTTCGAAACCGATCTTGAACAGGAGTTCATTCCCAAGGGATTGAACGAGGATATAATCCGTATTATTTCCCGTAAAAAGGAAGAGCCCCAGTGGATGCTGGATTTTCGCCTCAAGGCTTTTGCCAGATGGAAGAAGATGACTTTGCCAACATGGGCCCATCTGGAGATACCCGAAATTGACTTCCAGGATATTATTTACTATGCCGCACCGAAGGCTACGAGTACTTCGGGTGAAATAGATCCTGAGCTCGAAGCTACATTTGACAAACTGGGAATTCCCCTGCATGAGCGCAATATGCTCGCCGGAGTGGCAGTGGATGCGGTATTTGACTCAGTTTCAGTCAAGACCACTTTTAAGGAGACCCTTGCGGAGAAAGGAATCATATTCTGTTCCTTTTCGGAAGCTGTAAGGGATTATCCCGATTTGGTACGCAAATATCTGGCAACAGTTGTGCCTATCGGCGACAACTTTTATGCTGCACTAAACTCTGCTGTTTTCAGTGACGGTTCTTTCTGCTATATACCCAAGGGAGTCAGGTGCCCGATGGAACTCTCGAGTTACTTCCGTATCAATGCCAGAGGTACCGGACAGTTTGAGAGGACTCTTATCGTAGCGGATGAAGGGTCGTATGTGAGTTATCTGGAGGGGTGTACTGCCCCGATGCGCGATGAGGCACAACTTCACGCGGCAGTGGTAGAGATTATAGTGGAGCGCGATGCGGAGGTCAAATATTCTACGGTTCAAAATTGGTATCCTGGTGACAAGGATGGCAAAGGCGGAATCTACAATTTTGTGACAAAGAGGGGCATATGCAAGGGCTCAAACAGCCGTTTGTTCTGGACACAGGTAGAAACGGGATCCTCCATTACCTGGAAGTATCCGAGTACCATACTCAAGGGCGACAACTCCACTTCGGAGTTCTATTCGGTGGCGGTAACAAACAATCGTCAGCAAGCGGATACCGGCACTAAGATGATCCATTTGGGCAAAAATACTGTCAGTCGTATCGTGAGCAAGGGTATCTCAGCGGGGTATAGTCAGAACAGTTATCGTGGTTTGGTGAAAGTGGCTTCAAACGCTACCGGAGCGCGCAATCACTCCCAGTGCGACTCACTCTTGCTGGGAGATAAATGCGGCGCTCATACCTTCCCCGTCATTGAGAGCGACAACCGCAGCTCCGTAATTGAGCATGAGGCCACCACTTCCAGGATCAGCGAAGATCAACTCTTCTATTGCCGCCAAAGAGGCATTCCGGAGGAAGATGCGGTAGGACTTATTGTAAATGGTTATGCCAGGGAGGTGCTCAATCAACTACCGATGGAATTTGCCGTTGAGGCGCAGAAACTTTTACAGGTATCACTTGAAGGAAGCGTGGGATGATTAAAGAAGTAATAAACTATACACTATTTACAATCGGCGGTGATGTGCCGGTGTTGCTGATCGACCTTGTTACATCGATTTTCGGTCTGACCTGTGTCTTTTTGGCAGGTCGCAACAGCAAATACAACTTCTGGGTGGGTTATTTCTATACGGCTCTCCTGTTCCTGATGTTTTGGAACAAAAATCTCTACGCCAGTCTCATTCTCCAGCCTATCTCACTCGGTATAAATATTTTAGGTCATTACAGGTGGACACACCCTAAAAAAGGGGAGGAAAGTTCTTCAAACCCGAAATCCCTAAAGGTAACTATGCTTACCTGGCGCCAAAGGATAACAACCATAGTTTCTGTGTTTATTCTGGCAATCCTTTGGGGATGGTTACTGCGGCAGTTGGGTACAAAATGGTTTGTAGGAGTGTTTCCTTCAGATCCGATACCATATCTGGATGCCTTAGTTACGGTATTGATACTTGTGGCCCAATTCCTTTCGGCTCAAAAGAAGTGGGATTGCTGGATTGTCTGGCTATTTGTCAACATCACCCAGATTATACTTCACATCTCGGTAGGTCACATCTTTATGCCGATTGTAAGCGGGCTTTATCTTATCAATGGTCTGGTTTCGCTTTATCACTGGTTTAAATTGTACAAAAAAGAAAAGAAATAATATATGAACAGCGACAACATTATGCTCAAAATAAAGGGACTTAAAGTTTCCGTAGATGACCGTGAAATCCTCACGGGTGTGAACCTTGAGGTGAGGCCGGGCGAAGTACATGCCATTATGGGTCCCAATGGTTCCGGTAAAAGCACCCTTTCCGCAGTGCTTGCGGGCAAGGAGAATTATAAAGTGACCGAAGGAGAAATCCTCTACGAGGGTGAGGATTTGCTCAAACTCTCTCCGGAAGAGCGCTCCTGGGCAGGCATTTTCCTTGGCTTTCAGTATCCGATAGAAATCCCCGGAGTGACCAATGTCAATTTTATCAAAACCGCAGTAAACGAACACCGTAAACGAAAAGGACTTCCGGAACTGAGTGCGGCACAGTTTCTCAAGTTGATGCGGGAAAGGATGGCTTATGTAGAGATGGATAGCAGTTTCACCTCCAGAGGAGTCAATGTGGGATTTTCCGGAGGGGAGAAAAAGCGCAATGAGATATTCCATATGGCAATGCTTGAGCCGAAACTTGCAATTCTCGACGAGACAGACTCCGGACTGGACGTGGATGCGCTCCGTATAGTTGCAGGCGGCATCAATCGCCTCAAAACTCCTCAGAATGCAACTATTGTCATCACACACTACCAGCGTCTGCTAGACTATATTGTACCCGACTATATTCATGTCATATACAAGGGGCGTATCATCAAAAGTGCAGGACGTGAACTTGCGCTGGAAATCGAAGAAAAGGGTTATGACTGGCTGATTAACAGACAATGAAACAGAACTATATATACGCACCCGCACTAACCAGCGAATTCAGATGTAAAGTGCCTCTGAAAGAGACAAGGCAGCTCTTTATTGTCAATGGAAAGGTACAGGGCGGCAAAACTCCCTTCTCCCTTCGGTTGGAAGAGGGAGAGATAATGGACGAGATGCTCCAGATCATTTCCGTACGCCACAAATCTTATAAAGAGCACCTCTCTACGCAGCAGGATTTTTGTTTCGGAAAGGGCTCGGCGGGCAGGATAATTCAGTGCTCTCATACTTTCTCACCGGATAAGTTCAGGACTACTGAGAAGGTGACCATAACATTGGAAAGAGATGCATCCGCAGAATTTTACATTATGCAGAACGAGCATAATAATGCGGAACACAGCACCTCATATGAGGTCAATCTGGCCACCGGAGCCTTCCTTAAAATGGTCTTCCTTTCACTTCATGGTGGAGTTATACGCAACGACATCTTTCTCAACTTCAATGAAAAGCATGCAGAATGCGACCTGGCAGGACTTTATCTCACCGACTCCAAGCAGCTGATGGATAACAATATCCATGTCAATCACCTTGTGCCGGACTGCACCAGCAACCAACTCTTTAAAGGCATTCTGGATGACGAAGGAATAGCCCGTTTTTACGGCCGTATAAATGTAGCGCCGGACGCTCAGAAGACAGAAGCCTACCAGGCCAATCACAATTTGCTTATCTCCGATATGGCAAAGGCTTATACCAGTCCCCAGCTTGAAATCTACGCCGATGATGTAAAATGCAGTCATGGAGCGACCATTGGTCGCTTAAATGAGGACGAACTTTTTTATATGCGCACCAGAGGCATACCTGCGGCAGAAGCCCGCATCCTTCAGCAGAAGGCATTTGCATACGAAGTACTGGAGAAAATTTCAAACATGGAACTTCGTGAAAGAATGCTCAGTCTTGTGGAAAGACGACTTCGCGGTGAATTCTCACATTGCAGTACCTGTATCAGAAACTGTTGCTAATCCTCTGAGGCTTCATAGCCCTGTGCACGAATGGTAAGCTCGGCACCTTCCGGAGTTACCAGCACTGCACCTACTTCCGGACGGGCAAGATGTCCTATGACATCATAATCCTGAAAATCTTTTCTGATCACATCGTGTTTCTCAATAGGCACGGTGAAGATGAATTTGTAGTCCTCTCCTCCGTTGATTATAGCGGTAACCATATCCATATTGATTTCCTGAGCCATTTCCAGACTCTGTGAGGAGACAGGTATTCTTTCAAGATAAATTTTGGCTCCGAAGCCGGTCTCTTTCACAAGATCCAACACTGCAGCACCCAGACCTCTGGTGAGAAAGTGTCCTGTGGAGGGATAGAGTTCCTCTTTCACAAATCGGATTACTACGGAAGGATTGATTTCAGGGCTGAGATATGCAGCCAGGATATGTTTGTATTTTGAGAGATCGGGTTGTTGAGAGCTTTCTTTGATGAAGGAGACTTTTTCCCGTTGGAGTACGTGAAGTCCCATATATGCGGCACCAACATTTCCCGTAAGACAGATCAGGTCCATGTTTTTAGGTGCCGGCACTTTGGAGATGATGCCTTTTTTTTGGACACCTGCGGCGGAAACGCTTATACAGAGTCCTGTGAGCGAAGGGTTGAGTTCCAGGGAGAGATGTTTTATAGAGTGTTCTTTAGCTGCGGCTACGAAGCCCGACCACAAATTGGTTACATCTTCCACGCAGAAGCGGTTTGAGAGCCCGAGATTGAGTGAGAGTGAGACCGGCTGGCGCAGCAGAGCATAGATTTCTCCTAATGCGCATAGGGCAGCTTTGTATCCGAGATGTTTGAGAGGGGTATAGACCAGGTCGAAATTAATCCCTTCCAAAAGAATTTTATGCGAAGTGCAGCACTCGCCCTTTTCATAGAGTTTTATAGTTCGTTCATTAATATATCCGGTGTTTTCGAAAAGACGGTCTATGAGGTTTTCTTTTCCGATGGTTGAGATTTCAGTACGTGTTGTGCCCATTGGATTTTGGAATTTTCACAAAAATACAAAAAATAGTGTAACGGTGATGTAAAAAAAGTGTAATCGTAATGTAACAGTAAGAATGATAAGGTTTTGTTAAATTGTTGATAACTTTGTTGATAACTCTGTTGATATTATTAGAAAGACCTATGCATTTTGCTGTAACTTGCGTACCGGAATTTACATATGTAAACAGGCATTATTGGCCCCGGAATAATGCCAGGGGGGTTTCGGCCCCTTTTAACTTGCCTAAATACTACAAATGTCAATCATGAAGTACTCTTTTGATGAAGCTCTTGCTGCGAGTAAGATTTATTTTAAGGGCGACGAACTGGCCGCCAATGTATGGGTCAACAAATATGCCTTGAAAGACTCATTCGGCAATATATATGAAAAATCTCCCAACGATATGCACAAACGGTTGGCGTCGGAGTTTGCCAGAATAGAGAAGAAGTATCCCAATCCGATGAAGATGTCGGAGATTTTTGAGTTGCTCAAGGATTTCAAATATGTCATTCCTCAGGGAGGTCCGATGACCGGTATCGGCAATGAACATCAGGTGGCTTCGCTCTCCAATTGCTTTGTGATAGGTCACGAGCGTCCTGCCGATTCATACGGTAGTATCATGATGATTGACGAAGAGCAGGTACAGTTGATGAAACGCAGAGGTGGTGTGGGGCACGACCTTTCTCATATCAGACCTACCGGCAGCGCGGTACTCAACAGCGCTCTTACATCGACAGGCGTAGTTCCCTTTATGGAGAGATATTCCAACTCTACCCGCGAAGTGGCGCAGGATGGCCGCAGAGGTGCGCTGATGCTCACAATTTCCATCAAGCATCCCGATGCGGAGAATTTTATTGACGCAAAGATGGAGCAGGGAAAAGTGACGGGAGCCAATGTATCCGTCAAGATAGATGACGAGTTTATGCGTGCAGCCCTTTCGGGCAATACATATATGCAGCAATATCCCGTTTATAGTGACAAGCCCAAGATTACCCAGGAAATAGATGCTTCCGCGCTTTGGAAAAAGATTATCCATAACGCTTGGAAGAGCGCCGAACCGGGTGTTCTTTTCTGGGATACCATTCTCAGGGAATCCGTAGCTGATTGCTATGCCGATAAGGGTTACAGGACTGTCAGCACCAATCCATGCGGTGAGATTCCCCTATGCCCTTATGACTCCTGTCGCCTGATTGCCATCAACCTCTATTCATATGTAGATAATCCATTTACTTCCAAGGCTACATTCAACTTCGATCGTTTCAAAGATCATTGCGCCAAGGCGATGCGCCTGATGGATGACCTGATTGATCTCGAAATGGAAAAAATTGACCTTATAATGGCCAAAATCAAGGCTGATCCCGAGGATGATTATGTAAAGAGGACAGAATATGAACTTTGGGAGAAAATCCGCAAAAAATCACTGGGCGGACGCAGGACTGGTCTTGGAATTACCGCAGAGGGCGATATGCTGGCAGCTTTAGGACTCACTTACGGCTCAAAAGAAGCTATAGAGTTTGCCGTTCAGGTACAGAAAACACTTGCAGTAGAAGCATACAGATCTTCAGTGATAATGGCTGAAGAGCGCGGGGCGTTCCCCATATACGATGCGTCGAAAGAGATTAACAACCCTATGATCATCCGTATCAAGACCGAAGATCCCGAGCTTTATAAACGTATGGTCAAATCGGGTCGCCGCAATATTTCCATGCTGACTATCGCCCCCACCGGCACCACCAGCCTGATGACGCAGACTACCTCAGGCATCGAGCCTGTATTCAGGCCCTTTTATCTCCGTCGCAAAAAGGTCAATCCCAATGATCAGAATGTCAAAGTAACATATACCGATGACATGGGTGACTGTTTTGAAGAGTATTTCGTGTTCCATCATAAATTCCTTACATGGGCAATGATAAATGGTTACGAGAGAGATCAGGTAATAGGAATGAGTGAAGAAGAACTCGAGGATCTCCTCAAAAAGTCCCCTTATTACAAGGCTACAGCCAATGACATAGACTGGGTATCAAAGGTAAAGATGCAGGGTGAAATCCAGAAATGGGTGGATCACTCCATCAGCGTTACTGTCAATCTTCCCGAAGATATCACCGAGGAGGCTGTTGCGGAGGTTTACAAGACCGCCTGGAAATCGGGGTGTAAGGGTATGACCGTCTATCGTGAAGGCAGCCGTTCCGGTGTGCTTGTCTCAACAAGCAAGGATACGCCTGTACTCAAACCTAAAAAGCGTCCTCAGACACTTGAGGCCGATATCATCCGCTTCCGCAACAGATCGGAGAGATGGATTGCTTTTGTAGGCAAGCTAGACGGAAAGCCTTATGAGATTTTCACCGGTATTGTAGACGAAGATACCCGTGTCATTCCCAGATCTATTGAAAAGGGTTGGATTGTCAAGGAAAAGGATCTCAAGAGCGGTAAGTCCAGGTATGATTTTCACTATGTTGACGGTCTTGGTTATCCGAGTGTACTTGGAGGTATCTCTCATATGTTCAACAAAGAGTTCTGGAATTACGCCAAGCTCATATCGGGAGTTATCCGCAATGGTATGCCCATCGTCGATATCCTCAATCTCGTACAGGGACTCGAACTTGACAGTGAATCTATCAACACCTGGAAAAATGGAGTAGAGAGAGCACTTAAACGTTATATTCCCGATGGCACTCGCGATGAGACCGGCCAAAAGTGTAGCAATTGCACCAGTAGAAACCTGGTCTATCAAGAGGGTTGTCTGGTATGTCTCGAATGCGGCTATTCCAAGTGCAGTTAGCGAAAGAACTTTTATAGAGATAAGATGATATTTTTTCCGAATGCGAAAATCAATCTGGGTCTCGATATCATAGAGAAACGTCCTGACGGTTTTCACAATATCGAGACTCTCTTTGTGCCGTGTCCGGAGTGTTGTGATATTCTGGAGGTGCTCTATGCCGAAAAATTTTCAATGCACCTGTACGGATCAGCTCTTGACGGAGATCCGATGGACAACCTTTGTGCAAAGGCATATCATCTGATGGCAAAGATTTACGATCTACCGCCTGTTGCCATTCACCTTTACAAAAAGATTCCTGTAGGTGCCGGTCTGGGCGGCGGTTCTTCCGATGCAGCAGCTACACTGATTCTGCTCAACAGGATGTTTTCGCTCGACTTAAATGATGATGTGCTGGCCGGTCATGCCGCTTCGCTGGGCAGTGATTGTCCCTTTTTTATTTACAACCTTCCGATGTATGCTACCGGTCGTGGTGAGGTTCTTTCTCCTGTGGACATATCCCTTGATGACTACCGTATTGAATTGGTAACTCCGGATATATTTATATCCACAAAAGAGGCCTATGCCGAAGTAACACCGCGAAAGCCGGTGGTGTCGATTTTGGACATCATTAAAAGACCCGTGGAAGAGTGGCGGGGCCTTCTTAAAAATGATTTTGAGGAGTCGCTTTTCCTCAAATATCCCGGACTTGCGGCAGAAAAAGAGGCTCTCTATGCCAAAGGTGCAGTATACGCCTCTATGTCGGGTTCCGGCAGTGCCCTATACGGATTATTCAAAAAATAGTGCTATCTTGTAGTTTCAAAAACAGGAGCAATGCATATAGGTATAGCGGGAAATATTGGAAGCGGTAAGACCACTCTTACCCGAATGTTGGCGCAGCATTATGGCTGGACGCCCAAATATGAAGCTGTAACCTATAATCCCTACCTTGAAGATTATTACAAGGATATTCCGCGCTGGTCATTCAATCTAGAAGTCTATTTTCTCACCCAGAGGATAAAGGATCTGATGGAGATTGCAAATAGTGACGAAGTCATAATTCAGGATAGAACCATATTTGAAGGAGTTTATGTTTTTGTGGCCAACAACAAGGATATGGGCAATCTCTCTCAGCGTGATTTCGATGCCTATATGGATCTTTTTGGGGTAATGATGAAGATGATCAAGGTGCCGGATTTACTTATTTATCTAAAATCCTCAATTCCACATTTGGTGAGCCGGATCCAGAAACGCGGACGCGATTATGAGCAGAGCATGAGTCTGGAGTATCTCGGCGGTCTCAATGAACGCTATGAGAAATGGATATCGGAATATCCGGGTGAGGTGCTTATTATTGATGCCGATAATCTCGATTTTGAAAACAGGCCTGAAGATTTTGCTTCAATTACCAATCGGATTGACGCCCGTCTGTTCGGACTTTTTTGAGCGGGGTGCGAGTTGCGTGTTACGTGTTACGGGGTACTTGGTTACGGGGTGTGTCATTATTTTTATCAGTGATGGAAGTATTTGGTGAGTCACTGCGTAAATGTAATTAGATAGCAATCATTATATTTAAAAATCTCAATAACACTATAAGTTATGAAACGGATAAAAATTTTATTAGTTTTCTTTATTGCTGCTCTTAGTCTGGCAGCATGTGAAAAAAACGGTGTTCCGAGGGTAAAAGACCCCATTGACATCATTTCTCCCTCCCCAAAAGATCCTATATCCAAAGTGACATTGAGTGAAGAGCAAAAAACCTATGTAGGTGCCGGCAATGCTTTTGCGATAAATAGCCTGAAGCTTTTGTATAAGCAGGAAAACGAAAGTATTATTTTTTCTCCGCTAAGTTTACAATATGCCCTTGCAATTTCGGCAAACGGCGCCAGCGGTGAGACAGCTTCGGAGATTATCAGCACATTGGGCTATGGAGAAGACCAAGATGCCCTGAATGAGTATTGTAACCTTTTGCTTAATCAGTTGCCAGCGCTCGATGATTCTGTCGAAGTAAAGTTGACTGATGCGGTGATTGTAAATAAAGAATTCCGTGTTCAGGATGCTTTTCGCAATATTGCAGAAAAGGTTTACTATGCACCCGTGGAGTATGTGGATGCTACAAATCCCAAGGTTGTTGTTGACCGAATCAACGAATGGGCACATCGCAGCACCAACGGATTTATCTATCCTTTTCTCGAAGAAAGTGATATTAGCGATAATTTTGCCGCTGCAATACTGAATGCACTTTATTTCAAGGCAAAATGGAGCGAAGAGTCAGGAAAACCTATGTTTAACAGTGACGATATTGAGAAATCCAAACCCTTCTACCTGGATGGAGGAGGAACAAGAAATGTCGATTATATGGTTGCTTCCAGGAATTTCCGTTATGGGAAGATTGGGAAAAATAGTATCGTGGAACTTCCTTATGCACACGGTAAGTTTGCCATGTATGTCATTTTGCCCGACATAAAGGGCGGTAATGGTGTAGAGAGCCTGCTCTCATCCCTCACTCAGAAGAGTTGGTCTGAAGCCTTAGCATCAATGTCGAATGATGCCCTTGTACAGCTTCGGTTCCCCAGGTTTGAGATAGAGGATAAATACAACCTCAATAAGATGTTACAAGCATTAGGCATTAGTCGTGCTTTTATACCTAATAAGGCCCAATTTGACAAATTGCTTTCTCATTCCGGCATAAATAATTTCTTTATCGAGTCGGTTCTTCAAAAGGCTCGTATAAATGTAACTGAATGGGGTACAGAGGCGGCAGCAGTTACAGCGGTGATGATTGGAGTGACCTCAATACCCGGTCAACCTGATAAGGCGATTGAATTCTTTGCCGACCATCCCTTCGTGTATGCCATAGTTGAAAAGTCCTCCGGCGTGATGCTGTTCGCGGGAGTATATAAATAGTCTGTAGTGGGTAGTCTGTAGTGGGTAGTGGTGCGGGGTGTAAGGTTACTTTTGTTTTATTTCTAAAACGCATTATATTTGCAGCATAATAGAAATAAAATAAGAAAAATGACATATCTGGAATTTAGAGCGCAGCTATTTGACTTGGCATGCTTCAATATCCATCAGATCTATGCATGGCAACCCGATTTTGACCGGAATAACTTTACGCGCTGGGTGAAAAAAGGCTACCTTATCCGGCTGAGGCAGGGATATTATGCCTTTTCTGAATATAAGGGCAAGCCTGATTATCCTCTCTATTTCGCCAATAGGATATACCATCCCTCTTATATAAGCCTCCACACGGCATTATCCTTCTACGGGATGATACCGGAAGCGGTGGTACAGATCACCAGTGTCTCATCGCTGAAAACAGCATTCTTTGCCAATGATTTCGGCGAATACTCCTACAAAAATGTCAAGGCAAACCTGATGTTCGGATATGATTTAAAGCAAATGATTGACAACCGTACCATACGGTTTGCCACACCGGAAAAAGCACTGCTTGATTTGCTCTATCTCTATCCCTTCTATAACACGGAACAGGAGTTGGAGGAGTTGCGTTTGGATGAATATTTTATGCATGAAGATTTGAATAAGGATTTACTGATGGAATACTGCGAAAAATTTCAAGTCAAGGCACTCGACCATCGGGTAGCGTTACTTTTTAAGGCTTATGATTTATGAAACATATTTATGTCAAAAACATATATCCATCCGAGGCTTGGTGAGATTATTATTAGAAAAAGCCGGCTGTCGAGAAGAGTTAAGTTGATTGTACACCCGATGAACGGGATTTCGGTAACGGTGCCATGGCTCGTCAGCTATTCGAGGGCAATCGCTTTTGTTGAGGAGAAAGAGGAGTGGATAGCGGCCACACTTCTAAAACAGGGCAAAAAGAGGAATGAGGAGGCAGTTCTGATCGCTCCTGACCAACCCCTTAAATTGATTACCGGAGAGATTTCATACGAGAGGCTCAAAAAAACCTCGGCGGATGGTATTATATCGGAAGAGGCTATTTTAAAGATAATCCGCTCTGAAGCCAAAAAATATCTTCCGCAGCGAGTGGAGCTGCTCGCTGCCAAATATGGCTTTAACCCAGGTAAAGTGACGGTAAGAAATAACCGCACAAACTGGGGCAGCTGCTCAAAATCGGGAAATATCAGCCTCAACATCCACCTTATGAGGCTAACTCCTGAGCTTGCCGACTTTGTTATTATTCACGAATTGTGTCATTTGATTCATAAAAACCACGGGGCCCAATTTCACGCCCTGCTCAACTCTCTTTGCAACGGCAGAGAAAAAGAACTGAACAAAATGCTTAAAAAAGAGAGACCTCAGGTGCTATTTGTTACCGAATAGAATCTGTAAATTGCAGCGAAAAAGGTTTTGGAGCTCTTACCTCATTCAAAACGTAACCCTATAACTTATTGAGGGCATAATCGGGAATAACGAAAGTTGTTTCCAATTATTGTTTTCGGAGTCGTACCAGAGTGTGAAGGCATTGTGTCTGTTGAGGACGTTGAATATACCCACATTCAGATAGTGTTTGACCTTCTGTCGTTCCCATTTGAAGCTGTAGCCGATATCCCATCTTATGTAGGTGGGCATCCGGTAGTTGTTGGGCCTCCCGAAATAATCGAGGATAATGGGGGATCCGTCCGGAAGCACTCCGGGGTAAATAGAGGTTTTTACACTTTCCCAGTGGCCGCTCTGCAATGTGAATGAGGTGTTGAATCCGCCGTAAGAGGCTGCGAGATTCAATATATGCCGACGGTCAAATTTTGCGGGGAAACTCTCTCCATAGTTGATGTTCTCGAATGTCCTGTCGGTTTTGGAGAGGGTGTAAGCAACTCTGATATGAGTTTTAGGTGTAGTATATCGATACATGAACTCGCCTCCGTAGGATGTTCCCTTTCCCATCTCTATATTGTCACTCCAGCCTGATAGGGAAGCGCTGAACAGAGTGGTGGCATCGGTATAAAAGACGAGATTATTCATAAACTTGTAGTATCCGCCGAGAGAGAGATAATGATTGCCGGGACGTGAACTTAGTCCGAAATAGAACTGAGTTGACTCCTCCGGCTTGTTCTTTTTACAGGCTGGGACCATCAGGTCCATCGACCATCCTATCGGCAATCCTTCAAGAATATGATAAAACTGCACCGTCCTGTCCACCGATGCTTCGAGTTGAAGATATTTTGAGAAAATGTAGCTTAAAAGTAGGCTTCCTTCCGGTCTGAACATCACGCCACCCTCCGAGGGGATTTCCGACTGGAGATCGAGAGCGTATAGGGAAGCTTTCAGCGATAATTTAAAAAAGAAGTTTCTTATGGCCGTGGTGGAGTATTGGAAATAGAGAGTATTCAGGATCGAATGATGCGGATTCCTCACATAAGCCTCTTTTTCCACATTACGACCTTCTCCCTCATAGAGTTTTGATGATCCGGGGGTATTCAGGGTGTACATCACCTTCAGTCCTGTAATAAAAGAATGACCGCGCCTTTCCTTTTCTGTTTTCATATTCAATGTAATCTCATTCAGACCGGATCTGATGGCCAATTCATTCAAGGTTCCCTCCATATAGACTTCCTGTCTCTGTCCTGAGGTAAAGCGGTTGTAAGCCAATGAAGCATCGTAGAGTCTGCCGCTCTTCATTATCCGACTGTAGGTTGCCTTGCTCACAATATTGCCCCATCTGAGATAATTCTTGGACAAATCCTCCTTTCCAAAGCCGTAGCTATCTTCAGTTCCAAACAGAAAGAACTCAAATCGGGAAGCATCATCAATCCTGTATGAAAATTTTCCGTAGAGATCGAAAATATTGGTCTGCAGCTTATCAAAGGGGAGTTTTTCTTTCGGGAGAAAGGATTTCAATGCCTTGTACTCGAGTTGGAAAGGGGAGTATCTTCCTGAGAGGAGCAATGATGCCTTCTCCTTTGAAAGGGGAATATTGGCTGAAGCTCCCGCAAAAATATTGTTGATGAAAGCGGAATAATCGGGTTTTACAAACCCTTCGCCTTTGCTCTTAAGATTGACTACGGATGAGGTAAAATTGTTGAACTCCGCATCAAAACCACCAGCCCGATAGTCGGCCGAAGTTATAATTTCCGCAGGAATCGTTGATGTCATTCCCATGAGGTGACTTATGCCGTATATCGGTACTCCATCCAAAGTAACTGCATTATTGCCCGAATTGCCTCCTCTCACATAATAGGAAGAGGTGCCCTCCGCACCTGTGGAGACTCCAGGCAGGGTCTGTATAAATTTAATAGCATCACCTTCACCGGCAGGGGATATTATTCCTTTGATCGCTTCTATCTGAATGGTAGTCAGACCCTGTTGCTGCCTCATTATCCTCGAGTCAACGATGATGGACTGCTTTATCGTATCCCTTATGGGAACAGTCTCCTGAGCGGAGAGGCTTCCGCAGCCGAGAAATATTAACAATAGTACGGCAATGTAGTATATTCTTTTCATAGATGTGGAGCCCATGGCAGTATATATTTGTTATAAGCGCCAAAAATACCGATGGCATTGGTTAGATTACTGTAAACATTGGTTCTATCATACACAATAAGCATATTATCTGTGACCTCGTGTTTACTTTGATATGTAAGAACGCCCTTATAGTAAGCATCCAATTCATCAGAAACCTGGAGAATAATAAGTCTGTCGATGTTTTTATCTTGTGCAAAAACCGTAAAAATGGTTGAACGAATATCACCATCGTAAAAGTAAAAAAGATAGGGATTGATATATTTATCAGGATTAGGTATTCTAATGAGTCGCTTGTGGAAAGGCCTGCCTTTTACAGTGGGATACCATACGAAAGATTGTGATGAGTCAGATGCATTATAAATTTCGCCCGTTATATTTACAAGGTCGGCAAATGTATGGTCGGTTGCAATATTGTTTGCGATGATTACATTACCCTTTTCCTCTTTTCCGTACATATACAAATACAGTGAATGATGCGTAAAATCACCTAAATAGTGATATGCAAAATAATCTCCTTCTCTTCTGCCACCCGGTAATACAGCATTAATAGTAATTGTTTCAGGTAATTGAGTAGTTGCGGATATTCTCTTTTGTCCCGGAATCTCTATCAGCAGTTGATATTCCTTCCCACCTACAGGACGGAAATTGGTTCTCCACATACCATCGCTTTCAAAAGAAAATGTGGCCACAGTGACAGTGTCTTTGCTTTTAACTTCTCTCAACACCACATCAGCGTTGTCGATTACTTTGAAATTATCAGCATCACCGACTTTGCTGGAAAAGGCCAAATAAAGCGATTGCGTATCGGATGTATCCAAAACACAATTCACAACTACCGGCACCTCCTCAACCGACTCCGGATAGATAGTCTCGACACAGGAAGCACATAGCAAACCTGTTAACAATAGTATGGCAATGTAATACCTCATCTTGTATAATTTGGTCTTGGTGGAGGTGGTAGTTGTTTCGGACTCCATGGTAGTATATATTTGTTATAAGCGCCAAAAATTCCGATGGCATTGGTGAGATTGCTGTAAACATTGGTTCGGTCATACACAATAAGCAGATTGTCTGTCACCTCATGTTTGTTTTGAAATGTAATAACATCCTTATAATAAGCATCCAATTCATCAGACACCTGCATAATACTCAGTTTATCGATATTCTTGTCTTGTGCAAAAACTGTAAACCACTTAGTCGTAATAGTTTCATCAGTGGGGTCATAAGGGGCAGTGAGATATTTGTCAGTATCGGGTATTCTGATAAATCGCTTGTGAAAAGGGCGGTTGACCACGGTGGTATACCAAACGTGGACTTGTGAAGTATCAGGTGCATAATAATCTCCGGTTATATTGAAAAGATCTGCAAATGTATGGTCGGTTGCAATATTATTAGCAATTATTACATTCCCCTCGTCATCCTTACCCGACATAGACAAATACAATGTATTATGCGTAATAAATACCTGATATGCATAAGCGAGATACTCTTGCTCCTCTACCGGGCCGTAACCTGCGCCCATACCATATATAATATGAACTTTTTGGGGCATTCGGGTAGTTGCGGTTACTCTCTTTTGTCCCGGAATCTCTATCAGCAGTTGATATTCCTTCCCACCTACAGGACGGAAATTGGTTCTCCACATACCATCGCTTTCAAAAGAAAATGTGGCCACAGTGACCGTATCATTGCCTTTTATTTCTCTCAATACCGCATCAGCGTTGTCAATTATTTTGAAATCTTCAACCTCGCTGACTTTGCTGGAATAAGCCAAATAAAGAGATTGCGTATCGGATGTGTCCAAAACACAATTGACCACTACCGGCGTCTTCTCAACCGACTCCGGATAGATAGTCTCGACACAGGAAGCGCATAGCAAACCTGCGAACAATAGTATGGCAGAGTAATATCTTATTTTCATCGCTGAATAGAGTAGGAGTGAATAAACTTATTAGGTTTTTTAAAATTATCCTAAGTCAAACATTCCTATCTAAAACCAATGTCCGTATAAAATTTACAGGTTAGTACTTCATCTTTGTAGGGAACCGGGGCGTTGGGGTTGCTGTGTTTATCCTCAAGCCATTGTAAATAGTATACAACCCTGACGGGGATCTTCAGCGTGAATGTAACCCTTTCAACTACTCGGGTGTAATCACCTACAGGAAGACCAATGTCAATTCCGGATTCCAAAAGGCATTCATAATCCAAAGGAATGTCAAGAATTGGCCTCAATTTCTCTTTCGTATTGCCCGGAGCTGAAAGAAGAGGCTCGATAGTACTGCAAACCCCTGTCCAGGAAGAAGGGTGATTGACACTGGGATGACTTACAATAAAAGGGGCAAGTTCTTCACCTGCCGGGTGTCCGGCAAAATCCACATCTGCAGTCAAAGAGAGACCGCCGTTATATAAGAGGGTTGTGATTTCAAAATAACTTCTGCTTTCTCTTATTTTGTCAAATGAATCAAAGAAGTCCGACTTTACAAATGACTTTTTGCCAAATGACTTGAACAACTCATCAGATGGGATATGGAAGGCCGGATCGGATTTAAAAAGAGGGCGGTCTTTATACCTCTGAACATTTGCGGTATCCAAATGAAACACAAAAGGGAAACATTTCCATTTTTCCAAGTAATCATCATCCCTAGAAGCATAATATGGGACATATACCAGTTCAGTACTCCCCAGACACTCTCCGGTGAGAAACAGATTGTCAGGTTCAGGCGGACCCGGATTTATCCACCACATCCACTCACAAGATGTTAAAAACACAGCTACTAAAAGTAGCACCGGAAAAATTCTAGTTTTTTTCATAACTACTTAAATTAAAAATCATACAAAGATGTTATTGAGCCACAGCAAAATCATAGATCATATTTCTGTGATAGTTGTAATCATATGTTTCTCCGTCAGCATTTGTTACAACCCGGCCGAAGAATAAAACCTGTTAACAATAGTGTGGCAATGAAGTATCTTAATTTTATTAAAAATGCTGCTATTATTATAATGTTGTTATTTATGCGCGATAAATATGGCAATATTGATTTTTTCCTATGCAACTCGCAATCCATAACCCCATTTTAATTGTTTCATTAATTATTGTGTACTAAGATTATTAAATATAATATTTCCGTCTAATTACATATACGCAGTGACTCACGAAATACTTCTATCACGGAATGCAAAGATTGGTCATAAACATTCATTTTCCGTTGTCCATAGATCTGATTCGCGAAGGAACCACGGCAGTATATATTTGTTGTAAGTGTCAAAAATGTCAGTGTCGATTTTTATATAATGTCCATACTATATAGATTCAAAAAAGTATCAAAACGTTGCATGAGTTAAAAACATCCACAATATTTTTTCTGTTATCATTAATCTTTCTTTGGATATATCCAGTCGGTTTCTTTGACATTCCAGCCGCTTAGAATTCCAAAACCACCCGTGACATTGGAATATGAGACATCCGTTCGTAAAAATCCATAGATTGCATAGCGGTCGTGCATATTGTTAAGAGATGCTGCGTATTTGTAAAACTCTGTTGGGAACCTATATACCCGAACTTTATATCTGCGTACCTCATCATATTCTCCCCGGAACACATTCAACCAAAAAGCATCGCCAAGGTCCATATGCAGATTTACTTTGTTATTCTCAAATAGATCTGATGACCATATTCTCACAACTGAACGGCGTCCTCCGAAAGCCCATCCGTTGAAACCCATGTCAAGATAGTTTTTATTTATTGCCATTCCTGTCGTCCCGGAAGCTTCCTGAATAGGGGTAAGGTAGCCGGTTTCAACATAACTTGAGTCGTTCTGCGAAACCGTTCTTTCACATATCACTGCCAAACCATACCAACTCTTTTCTTGATGATTATCGGTAAACGAGACACTGACGACACCCTCACTTATTTCATATTGAAAATCGGGAATTTCCGCAGGAACTGAGGTGGTAGCATGGATCGGCTCTACCCCCTTAATGGAAGCTTCTATCTCTACAACATCATTATCATACATGCCGGTTGGCATAAACCAACATCCGGTCGGCACCGATCCCACCCACCTATCGGCATATTCAACCCTCTGAATCACTCCATTGACCTTAACCTGCAGATTGGCATCACTCAAATAGGGTGATCCTTCATATCTGGAGCCAATGGGAATTGTGCGATACAACTGAATGACGGTAGTATCTTGTGGCCCCGGGCAGCACTGCAGAAAGAGCTTTGTTGATGCTTGAGGATAATCGGCTATTTCAATTTCACAAGCTTGAAAAAGCAAGCATAAAAGGGTTAAGCAAATAATATGTTTAATGGTTTTCATGGTCAGAATTTTATAGTGTAACTGAAAGAAGGTATTATGGGCAGCATTCCAACTCCGACACCTTTGAACAGGACATACCCCGGGTCAATTGTAGGATTATCCGGCTGTATGCCATCACGTCTCAAAACACCAAAGAACGGGTTCATTCTACAGTATAAATTATAGATGCTTATATTCCAGACCGATTCATATCCCCGACGTGTTGTTTTGTAGATATTCACTCCGATATCGAGTCTGTGGTAGTCAGGAAGCTTGACGTTGTTAGGCTCCTCATAAATAAACTGACCTTCAAAAAAGTAATGTTCCTTTCCCGCTAACTCGTCTAGTAAAGCATAGATATTAGTATAGATTCCCTGCAGATAATGAGTCGGCAGAGTCATTCTATTTCCACTGTGAAAGTTCCAGGCCCCATACAACTCCCATTTGTCATTGATACGCCAACTGGTCTGTAGAGTGAACTTGTGCCTGTTGTCATTGCGATCGCGATACCAATCGTTCCAGATGTTTTCGAAGAAGCGCTCACTCCATGAAAGGGTATAGAAGGCATTCAGACTCAGTGCGCCTGTCTCATACCCAAGATCCACCTCCATGCCATAAGAGCGTCCTTTTCCCACATAATAATGGTTTTTCCAATCATTTAACTTCGTAAAAAAGGAGTTTGCGGGGCCATACTCGAGGAGATTGCTCATATATTTGTACCAGCCTTCGATGTTCAGATAAATGTTATGCGGCATTTTGAAGTATATGCCTGCTGCTGCCTGTCTCGATCGCATCGGGCCTATATATTGATTGGAGGGTACCCAACAGCTTGTAGGAAGATCAAGGTAACTTGGCGAAAGACGGTGTGAGAATTGACTCATTTCGGTATAAGAGAGCTTGGCTCTGGCTTGTGGTGTAAAACGAATCATCAAGGCAATTCTCGGCTCAAGAGAATTCCAGATATTTCTTCCTGCATTATACATGGTATATCTGAGACCGACATTTGTTCTGAGCCATTTTGTAATCTCAATTTCATCTTCAAGATAAATGCTTGCTTCTCTGCCGGAAGTTAGTAGCGAGTCTCTTTCTGCATAATTTTTTAACAATTTATTATTTCGTTCTTCAGATTCATTGTAGGCATATTCCGGTCGATATGAATGCCAAATATAGTCTGCACCAAATCGCAGGTGATGACTGTTATTGGCAACCCAACTGAAATCAGCCGTAATACCTAAATCATCCAATATACTGCGGTTAGAAATCGTTTTATTTGATGTTTCAAACAATATTTGATCATTTTCCTGAATAGCGAATTTCTGGAAGTCGAAAAAATATTCATACTCAAGCTTGGACCTAGAGCCTGACCAGTAGGCTATGAGTCGGCTTTTCAATGCAGGCGAGATCTCATTCTGCCAATTTACAGAGGTTAAAATATTCCCCCACTTCATATTCCACTCATTATTGTCTTTGCTGAAGACTTCAATATCATTATGCCAGATTGTTTTGTCTTGCCTGAAACGATCCCTTCCCGCATAGATATTTGCAGCAATACGGTTGTTCTCATCAAACTTATGGGTAATCTTCAGATTTAAATCGCCAAATGAATACAAATTCATTGTCTTGGTAGCATCGTTATCACTTCTTTTGTTATGAATCGCAAAAGCGGGGTACATAATTGCATCTGCCCAAGACCGCCTGAGTGCAATATTGAGTGAAGTGCGATCTTTTACCAGCGGTCCTTCAAATTGTCCGCGAGTCTCGAGAAGTCCTATTGAAAACAGACCTTTGTATTTGGTAAAGCTGCCATCCGCAGTTGAAATGTCTACAACAGAGGAGGCTCTTCCGCCACATCGGGCAGGAAAACCACTCTTATAAAAATCAAGATTTTCTATGACATCCGTATTGAAAGAGGAAAAAATGCCTCCAAGGTGACCTGTCTGATATATTGGAACGCCATCAAGAAGGAAGAGGTTGTCCGAGCCATCTCCTCCGTGAACATAAAGATCGGAGAGCAATTCGACCCCGGAAGAGATTCCGGAGAGTGTCTGAAGTGTTTTAATCACATCCGGTGCGCTTCCGGTTGCAAATGCACGGCGGAATGCCGCCCCATCTATTCTAATCAATCCCGTCTGAGTGGAATTGACATCTCTGTTAATCATTCCAGTGATAGTCGCAGCGGCAATGGTATCAAAATGAATTTTTTCCTCATAGCACACCGGATTATCCACATCGATTGCAACAGGTTTGGAAGCCGTAAGGATTACATATTTTTTCTTCCTTTCCCAGTTTATGCCCGAACCGTCAAACAAAGCTTTCAAAGTCTCATCCAAGCCCTGTTTCTTTAACTTCTTGCCGTTATATGGGGCATTGACCGGCAATTTTGAATCATATACGAAATTGACCCCGTATTGTTTGCTTATCAAGACCATTGCATCCCTGATGGATACCTGTGAAAATGCGGAAATGGAAAAGAAAAGACCTATTATAAGTGTAACTATCTTCTTCATTTTTCAACATTTATCGAAATATCCAACGCAGACTCTATCAACGATACTATAAAGTCGATGTCATCATCAGGGAAAGTTGCAGTCAGATGCTTCTGAGAAGGTGCAGTGGTGAGAGTACAACCATAATGTAAGGAGAGCTCTTTCAACACATCTTCAATAGGAGCGTCTTCATACACAAACTGGTGAGTTTGCGCTACATCGGGATTGAAAATGATAACTTCCTCACTCTTTTCTACTACAGGCTTCTCTTTATTAATTATATTAACAACACCTATGCTTGCTGCAATCACGATTGCCACTGAAGCTGCGACCGCTGCAGCCGTTGTCCACCATCTGCGGTGGCTTGACCTTGAGATTGTAGTCTTTTGATTGAAATCGGCTATTGCCTTCTTTGTATCAAATCTCCCTTTTTTGTATTTGGAGACAACAAATTTCAAATCGTCTTCGTTAAAATCAGTCATAGTATTATTCTTTTTTCACTACTATGACGGAGAAAACGACAAAAATGACTACTGTTTACGCAAAAAAGTATAGAAAAATTTTTCTGACACTGCCCCGAAGAGCCTGCAAAGCCTTGGTAATGTGGTTATGAACGGTGTTTTTAGAGATACCGAGTTGAGATGCAATTTGTTCGTAAGTGAGACCATCTCTTTTATGTAATAGAAAGACTTCCCGTCTTTTTTCCGGCAATTCATCAATTGCCGTCCAAAGATTTGCCCATACGAAAGAACGTTCCTCATTTTCGGAATCGACAATATCTATCTTGTGCTCCTGGAGACTCTCATATTGAGGGTTATTTTTGATAGCATCCATGCATCGGTTATGTACAATCCTGTAGAGGTAGGACTTGGCGGAATCGGGAACAAATCCCTCCCGGGTCTTATTCCAAAATGCAATAAATGACTCCTGTACAACATCCTCAACCATATCCGCACTTGGCAGATACCTGGAGGCATAAAGACACAACGGCCTGTAGTAAAGTCGAAATAAAGCTTCAATATTCTTATTCTTTGCCGTCATAAATCCTGCAGATATCCTTCACAAAGATAGAGTTTTCCCTCAAATCCGATGCCGCAACAGCCCCTACTCCACACTCAGAACTATATGACTCCCTACAATTTGCGCCCCGCACCTCGCAATCCGTAATTCGCACCACTACAGATACCCACTACCCACTCCAAACGACATACTTCATACTCAGAACTAAAAATGGGGCCGCAGCCCCATTTTCATTCCTCCCAAATCAGTTCATAATCAATGAGCTTCTGCTCCATATTTGCGCGGAGCACGCGCACTTTGACCTTGTCTCCCAGGGTGAATTTGCGGCCGGAGGCCTTGGCGACAATCTGGTATTTTTCCTCATCAAAGACCAGGTAATCCTTGGTAAATTCCCTCAACGAGACCATACCCTCAATCTTGGTAGGCTCGATTTCCACATACATACCCCACTCGGTAAGGCCTGAGACAGTACCTTCGAACTCCTGCCCGATCTTGTCCTGCATAAATTCGACGAGTTTGAGCTTGATGCTGGCGCGCTCGGCATCGGTAGCCAGCTGTTCCCTCTCGGAGCAATATTTACAATTCTCTTCGTAATAGGCTTTGTCCTGAGATTTGGCTCCGTTGAGATATTTTGTAAGCAAACGGTGCACCATCATATCGGGATAGCGCCTGATGGGAGAGGTGAAATGGGTATAGAACTGGAATGCCAGACCATAGTGGCCGATATTATCGGTGGAATAGACGGCACGTGACATAGAGCGGAGTGCCATCATCTCGATGGCATTCTCTTCAGGCTTATCTTTTATGCCGGTCATAAGATTGTTGAGGCTTCTCGCTATGTTTTTAGGGTTGTCGGTATCGCCCAGAGTGTGACCGAAATTCTTTGCAAAGCGGCGCAGCTCCAGGAGTTTGTCAGGATTGGGGTTGTCGTGCACACGGTAAACAAAAGTGGGATTTACCGATTTGCATTTTCTGGCTACCTGATGAGCCACATAGCGGTTAGCCAGCAACATAAATTCTTCAATAAGCCAGTTGCTCTCTACGGACTCCTGGCGGCATACATCCAGCGGCTTGCCCTCTTTATCCACGATTACCTTCATCTCGGGACGTTCAAACTTGATGGCACCGTGTTCGAAGCGCTTCCTTCGAAGGATTGTGGCGATAGAGTGGAGTTTGAGTATCTCTTTGCAGAGAGGTCCGTGCATATCCTTGATGATCTCCTGCACCTGCTCGTAATCAAATCTGTGGTCAGAGTTTATGATGGTGCGTCCGAATTTGGCATCCAGCACCTTTGCGTTGTCGTCAATTTTAAAGATAACCGAGTAACAGAGTTTGTCCTCTTTGGGTCGGAGTGAGCAGAGATTGTTGGAGAGTTTTTCCGGGAGCATCGGTATGGTCCTGTCCACCAGATAGACGGAGGTGGCGCGATTGAAGGCCTCTTTGTCCACCGGAGTATCGGGTGTCACGTAATGTGTAACATCCGCGATGTGAATTCCTACCTCCCAGATCCCTTTTTCCAGCTCCCTTATCGAGAGTGCGTCGTCAAAGTCTTTGGCATCCGAGGGGTCTATGGTAAAGGTGGTAACGGGGCGATAGTCCCATCGTTTGGCGATCTCATCGGCGGTTATTACATCTGAGATAGCGTTGGCAGCACTCTCCACCTCCGGTTCGAAGCGGTAGGGGAGATTGTATTGCGCAAGGATGGAGTGCATCTCGGTATCATTTTCTCCGGGGACTCCGAGTACATCCACTATTTTACCAAGGGGTTCGGGACTGCGACGCGGCCAGTCGGTTACCAGCACAGCTACCTTTATCCCTTTGGCTGCCTTGATGCCGCCCATTTCCGGCAGGTCATCGAGGCTATCTACAGGGATGCGGATATCATAGGGCATATTGCGACTCTCCACTATGGCCCAGACCTGTTTTCCAACTATGTGCAGCACTCCGATATGAGGTTTGCGTGAGCGCTCTATTATGTGTTTTACTTCGCCTTCAATCCTGCGTGCTCTTGGGTCGATATTTTTAGGAATAAGGATTTTGACGCGGTCTTCATGCAGAGCGCCCCGCATCTTGCTGATGTGGATAAATATATCATTGGGAATACCTTCAACAGTGACAAATCCGAATCCGTCTCTGGTGAGATTGATTATGCCTTCAGCCTCGACTTTGCTTTTGCTTCGCCTGTCGGATGCCTTTATGGGATCCTGCATTTTTCTTGTGTTCTTTTTACCTCTTTTGGAAGATTTGCTCCCGCTGAAATCATTTTTCTTTCTCTTTGTTGCCATAATTCGTAACTTTGTACATTCGTCCGATCGGACAAAATATTGTAACAAATTTAGTAAAAATAGAATAGATAATGAATAAAAAAGTACTCTTGATAATAATGGATGGCTGGGGAGAAGGGCGTCAAGATCACTCTAATGCTATATATACGGCCGGAACACCGGAAATTGATGCTCTGAAAGCAAAATATCCATTTTCGCAGTTGAGCGCGAGTGGTGAGGATGTAGGTCTTCCCGATGGGCAGATGGGAAATTCCGAGGTGGGACACCTAAATGTCGGGGCCGGACGTGTGGTATATCAAGACCTGGTCAAGATCAATATAGCTTGCCGTGAGCATGCTCTGATGTCCAACAAGGAGATTGCGGCGGCTTACGAATATGTGAAAAAATCGGGCAAGCAGCTCCATTTTATGGGACTTTGCTCACACGGTGGGGTACACAGTTCTCTCAATCATCTCTATGAATTCTTACGCGAAGCGGCCAATGCAGATTTGAAAAAAGTATTCGTGCACTGTTTTATGGATGGCCGTGATACCGACCCTAGAAGCGGAAAAGGCTATGTGACCGAACTGGAAGAGGTTCTTTCTCTCACCACAGGTAGAATAGCCTCCGTAGTGGGCCGCTATTATGCAATGGATAGGGATAAAAGATGGGAGCGTATCAAAGAGGCCTATGATCTTCTTGTCAGTGGCAGGGGGCGCCAGGCGGTATCAGCGGTAGAGGCCATCGAAGAGTCCTATCAGGAGGAAGTTACTGATGAATTCATCAAGCCGATCTCCATTGTTGGGGAAAACGGTGCTCCCGTGGCCACCATAGAGGAGGGAGATGCTGTCATCTTCTTTAATTTCAGGAATGACCGTGCCCGTGAAATCACCTACGTTCTCACCCAGGCCGATATGCCTGAGGCAGGAATGAAGACTATTCCGCTCTACTATTGCACTCTGACCCCTTATGATGATAAATATAAGGGACTTCATATCCTTTTTGATAAGGAAAATGTGCCCCGGACTATTGGAGAAATAGTTTCTTCCCTCGGAAAGAGTCAGCTTCGCATTGCTGAAACGGAAAAATATGCACACGTAACCTTTTTCTTCAACGGCGGGCGTGAAAAAGAGTTCGCCGGAGAGGATCGTATACTAATCAATTCCCCGAAAGTGGCAACATACGATCTAAAGCCTGAGATGAGCGCATTGGAGGTAAAGGATGCGCTCGTAGCCGAACTTTTCAAAGGCAAACACGATATGGTGATACTCAACTTTGCAAACGGAGATATGGTAGGACATACAGGTGTCTATGATGCCATACTCAAGGCTGTAAGGACTGTAGATTATTGTGTGGGCGAGGTTGTAAGAGCGGCACGTAAGGCCGGATATTCGGTTCTTATCACTTCAGACCACGGCAATGCCGACAATGCAGTCAATGAAGACGGCACTCCCAATACAGCGCACTCACTCAACAAAGTGCCCTTTATAGTGGTAGATGATGATGTAAAAGAGGTCAGCGACGGTATACTGGCCGATATTGCCCCAACTATGCTTAAACTTATGGGAATTCCCCAGCCTGAGATTATGACGGGCCGTTCACTTATAAAGATATAAACTAATAGAAATCCTTTGTAATGTCATTTGTCCACCTTCACGTCCATTCGCAATACTCTATTCTAGACGGAGCCTCTCCCATCAAGTCCCTTTTCCAAAAGGCACGCAAGTATGGACAGCCTGCCCTTGCTCTAACCGATCACGGTTATATGTATGGTGTCAAGGAGTTTTTGAGGGTGGCGGCCGACTATCCCGATGTAAAACCCATAGTCGGATGTGAGGTCTACGTGGCACTGGAGGACAGACATGCCCGCCGCGGAAAAATTGATCAGAAGGCCTATCATCTGATTCTTTTGGCTAAAAATATCACCGGATACCACAATCTGGTCAAACTCTGCTCGTTGGGTAATATCGAGGGATTTTATTTTCATCCGAGAATTGACCGTGAACTGATTGAAAAATATCACGAGGGATTGATTTGCTCCTCTGCCTGTCTCGGAGGTGAAGTACCCAGACGCATTATGGAAGGGAATATGGAGGCAGCTGAAGAGGCTGTGCTTTGGTACAAATCCATTTTTGGCGAAGACTATTATCTGGAGGTCCAAAGCCATCCCACGGATTTGCCTCTTGCCCCGAAGGAGACCTTTGAAAAACAGCAGATTGTCAACGAGGCTCTTTATGAGCTGGCAAAAAAGCACGATATCAAGGTGATTGCCACCAATGATGTTCATTTTGTGGATAAGGAAGATGGTCCGGCTCATGACCGTCTGATTTGCCTCACATTCAACAACAATGTTGATGATCCTGACAGGCTGCGTTATACCCAACAGGAGTATTTCAAAAGTAAAGAGGAGATGGCGGCTCTATTTACCGACCATCCGGAGGTGTTGTCCAATACTCTTGAAGTTGCCGACAAAGTCGAACTCTATTCCATCGACTCAGATCCGATACTGCCCCATTTCCCAATACCGGAAGAGTATAAAGATTCGAACGAATATCTGAGATACCTCACCTATAAAGGTGCAGAAATCCGTTATGGAAAAGAGATTCCTCAAAATATACGTGACAGGATAGATTTCGAGCTGGAAACTATTCAAAAGATGGGATTTCCTGACTATTTTCTCATCGTCCAGGACTTCATTGCGGCTGCGCGTAATATGGGCGTTTCCGTAGGACCCGGACGAGGTTCGGCAGCGGGATCCGTAGTGGCATACTGTCTTAAGATCACCAATATAGACCCCATCAAATATGATCTCCTGTTTGAGCGTTTTTTAAATCCTGATCGTATTTCTATGCCCGATATAGATATTGACTTTGACGACGAAGGACGTTCCAAGGTATTCGAATACGTTGAGAACAAATATGGCAAAGATCATGTTGCCCATGTGATCACATTCGGTACAATGGCAACCAAAAGTGCCATCAGGGATGTTGCGCGTATCGAACAGGTACCTCTTCAGGAGGCCGATCGTTTGAGTAAACTTGTTCCCAGGTCATTTGAAATAGATGCTTACGATAAAACTGATTCTACGTCGCTGGTTAAGGTAGAGGTACCTCCGACCGTAAAACTTTGTGTGGAGAGAATACAGGACTTCAAAGATGCCCTCGATTCGGATGACAAAAATCTGAGTAATACGATTAAATATGCTCAACAGCTTGAAGGCAGCATTCGCCAGACCGGAGTTCACGCTTGTGCCCTTATCATAGGCCGCGAAGACCTTACCAATATTATTCCCATAACAGTAGAGGAGGATAAGGACAGCAAAGAGAAAATATGGGTTTCTCAGTACGAAGGCTCTTATATCGAGCAGGTGGGTATGCTCAAAATGGACTTTCTGGGTCTGAAGACTCTCTCCATTATCAAGGAGACGATGTCCAATATTGTTGAGAGCGGCCACGAGCCTTTTGACATCGAAGCTATCCCCATTGATGATCCTCTTACCTACAAGCTTTTCAGTAAGGGCAATACGACGGCAGTCTTTCAGTTTGAGTCTGATGGTATGAAAAAATGGCTTCGGGAACTCCATCCTACCCGTTTTGAGGACCTGATTGCTATGAATGCCCTCTACCGTCCCGGTCCTATGGAATACATCCCAGATTTTGTAGCCCGTAAACATGGAAAACAGGAGATTACATACGACCTGAAGGAGATGGAGGAGTATCTTGAGGACACCTATGGTATTACGGTATATCAGGAACAGGTGATGCGACTTTCCCAAGAGCTTGCCGGATTTACTCCCGGTATGGCCGACACGCTCCGCAAGGCTATGGGCAAAAAACAGCTTAGCGTGATGGAGAAACTCAACGACCAGTTTATGGAGGGAGGTCTGGCCAAAGGTCACCCGCAAGAGATTTTGGAAAAGATCTGGAAGGACTGGAAGAGTTTTGCAGAGTATGCATTCAACAAGTCACACGCCACCTGTTACGCCTGGCTGGGTTACCAGACCGGCTATCTAAAAGCACACTATCCTGCTCAGTTCCTTGCCGCCAACCTCAGCAAAAACCTCAACGATATTGAGGAAATCACCAAGTTGATGGATGACTGTAAAAGGATGAAGATAGAGGTCCTTGGGCCTGACATTAACGAGAGTCGCACTACATTTACCGTCAACAAAAAGGGCAATATCCGTTTTGGTATGGCCGGTATTAAAGGTGTTGGAACCAATGTCATCGATGCGATTATCGAGGAAAGAGAGCGTGGAGGCGCATTTACCGATATTTTCGACTTCGTAGAAAGACTTCCCTCCGGTGTGGTCAATCGCAGGGTCATAGAGTGTCTCATCTATTCGGGCTCTTTTGACTCCTTCAGTGATATGCACCGGACACAATATTTCCTTTACAACAACAAGGAGGAGTCCTTTATTGACGAACTCCTGAAATACACTTATAAATATCAGAACGATAGTGTGATGCAGGGTGGACTCTTCGGAGATATTGAAGAGATGAAGCCGGTGCGTCCCGAGATCCCGCCTCTTCAGGAATATGATGAGATAGAACTTCTAAAAAAGGAGAAAGAGCTTGTGGGTATGTATATCTCTTCTCATCCGTTGGATAAATTCAGATTTGAATTTGATAACTTAGTGACGGTTGAACTCAGCGAGGTGCGCAATATAGAGGACAATCTCTCAAGGGATCCTAAACTCCGGAATATAGAATTTACGGTAGGAGGTCTTGTGACCGATGTGCAGGTCAAATATACTCGTACAGGAAACCGCCCCTGGTGTACATTTACCGTAGAGGATTTCAATGGCAGTCATAATTTCTCCCTTTCGGGAAAGAGCTATGAGGCCTATATGCAATATATGGTGGATCACACCGCTTTGCTGATCAGATGCGTGACAAAAGAACTCTTCCGTAAGGAGGCGGTAGAGAATAAAAAGGGACCCGAATATCGTTTGTTCATTGCCAATATGACTCTTCTTTCCAATGCAAAAGAGCAGTTTTTCAAAGAATTCCATATTTCGATGGATCTGGAGCAGTCAGATGCCGGTTTCCGCAAAGCACTGACAAAGAAATTGCGTGCCCATAAAGGTGAAACGCCTCTTTTTATCGATCTCTCATTTGATCATAATGGTGGAAAAGAGACCGTGTCGCTCTACTCAAATAAATTCAGGGTATCCGTGGATGGAGAGCTTGTGGATTGGATTTACGAACAGGGCTTGGATTGCCGTGTGGTCAAGAAGATGACCTGGTAAAGAGATCCAGCAATTCCTCTATTGATTTTGCCTTGATAGTTTTCCCATTCGGGAACGAAACAACAAATTCCGTGGAAGAAACACATTGCACCGAAGTAATGTTTTCGGCGGGAGCCGTAGGGGCAAATCCTTTGCGCTTTAATGCATTTCCCACCCAAAAAGCACTCCTTGCCTCCCCGTCAACACCGACTGGATTTTCCGATGGGACAGGAGATATTTTTCCCGAATAGGAGTCAAAAACCACTCCCTTTTTGCCAAAGAAAGATTCCAGCACTCCACTGAGAATCAAATCTTCCGGTGTGCCGCAGACCATCGGTGCCGAGGCGCGGTTATCCTTGGCACCTCTCTCCTGGAGCCACAGTTTGTCTCCTAGCTGAATTGCCGAATCCAGATCGTGGGTAGAGAGCAAGATGCTCTTCTTCTGTTCTTGGGCGAGTTTGCGCAAAAGCACCATTATCTCTATCCTGCTTGTTACATCCAAAAATGCGGTAGGCTCGTCGAGTATGATGATAGGACACTCCTGGGCCAGCACTTTTGCTATAAAGACCTTCTGACGCTCGCCGTCGCTCAACTCAGACACATACGAAGAGGCCTTATGTGCGATACCTACCGACTCAATAGCCCTTGAAATCGCTTCATGGTCACTCTCTTTTAGTTGCCCGAATATGCCTGTGTGCGGATATCTGCCAAGCGATACCAAATCATAGACAGTAATCCCTCCGGCATAGGTCTTTTCGGTAAGCACAACTCCAATCAGGGAGGAGAGATGGTTATGGGAATAGCTTTCCAGTGGAGCTCCGAACACCTTTACAGTGCCTGCCAGAGGGGGCAGGAGACCGCATAGGGTCTTGAGTAAAGTTGACTTACCGGCACCGTTGAGGCCAAGCAGGCAGGTCACTTCACCGTTACGGAGTTCCATATCCAGCGAGTTGTGTATAACCTTGCGTCGGCCACTCCTCAGAGAATATCCGATGGCCAATCCATGTGCCGATATGGTGATCTGCTGTTTCATCTTAATTGAAATATTGGATATTTCTGCGGTTTACAATTACATAAATGATGACCGGTGCACCGATAATCGGGGTGATGGCATTGAGCGGCAGTATGGAGTTGCTGCCCGGCACTACTGTCAGCATATTGCACAGAAGTGCTACGCAGGCCCCTGCAAGCAGGGTAATCGGCAGCAGTTGCTTATGGTTGGAGGTTCCGAGAAGCAATCGGGCGATGTGAGGTACGGCCAGACCGATAAAGGAAATGGGGCCGCAGAAAGCAGTAGTGGCGGCAGTGAGAATGCCGGTGCAGAGAAGTATGGCGATTCGGACCCTCTTGACGCGTACGCCCAGATTTGCAGCGTATGACTCTCCCAGCAGCAATGCGTTTAGGGGTTTGATCAGGAAAATAGACCCTAGCAGCCCACAAGCTGCAAATATCACGAACCAGGGAAGTTTTTCCATGGATACTCCGGTGAAATCACCCATCCCCCAGAGTACGAATTGATGCACCTTGTCAGGCGAAGCGTGATAGTTGAGAATGGAGATTATCGAAGAGGCGAGATACCCCACCATAATACCTATTATGAGCAGCATCACGCTGTTGCGTACTTTCCGGGAAAACCCTATAATGATACTCAGTACGACTGCCGCTCCGGCAAATGCTGCGAGGATTGTACTAAGATAACTGTTGAAAGAGAAATAGATCATTACAAGTGCCACACCGAGATAAGCTCCGTCGCTGATACCCAGAATAGAGGGACCGGCAAGAGGATTTTTGAAAAGAGTCTGTAGCAAAAGTCCGCTTACCGCCAGAGATGCTCCGGCAAAGAGAGCCGTTATCGTCTGGGGAAGCCTCGACTGCATCACAATCTGCACCCAGGTTTGACGTCCTTCAAATGTGCCGGCAAGAATCTCCAATACGGAACGTATAGGTATCCTGACTGCACCATAAAGTAGTCCGCCGCAGAAAAGCAGCAGAAGAGCCGCTCCCAGGCAAATATAGACTGTGATATATTTGCTTCTTACCTTCATTTCATCGGGGCATAATATCTCAGACTGTATCCGGGTAGAAGTTCCGGATGATAAATGAATATCAGGTCTTCCAGGAGCCGGTCGGGGTGAAGCGTGATATCGTCATAATATGTAGTACGTATGGTGTGACAGATGTAAATGTTTTTCTCCTTGAATGGTCTGAAATTGCTATAAGGCTGATATTCATCTTTCAGAATATCGTATGTGTATTCGTGTTTAGTGTCATATTTGAAAAGCCATATATCCGCATCATAGGCCTTGTCCAATACGCTTTCAAACGTCTGATGCACGCTCTCGCTGCCTTTAAAATCGCTGAAAATGTAATCTGCACTGGCATCAGAGTGGATTGTACCTATATAGCTCCCTCCTGCGGGAATTATCCAGGACGATCCATATTTTCTCTCAAGCAGGACACGGGGTCTGTTGTCGGATTTCGCCGCCAAATTCTTCAGATAGTTATAACGCTCTCTTGTTGTAAAGAAAATGGAGTCCGCTCTCTCTCCTTCCCCAAAAAGAAGACCGTAAAAACGGCCCCATTCGGTTCTCCCCAGAGGGTGATTTTCCATATAGTCGGCCGCTTCCACTATTGGGATGCCAAGTTTTTCAGCTGCTCCGTAGCCGCTGTTTTCGTAAGGAGATGCAATGATAAGTTCTGCGTCCAGTTCGATGATTTTTTCAATATTCGGTGCTGTTGCAAGTCCTATATCTGCGATTCTGCCGTCGGCCAGTCTTGTAAGAATAGCGCTGTCGGTAACATATTGTGTTTCGCAGACTCCTTTGATAGCATCGACACGGCCCATTTGCACCACCATTGAGGCATGGACTGAGGTGTAGAATACTGCCTTTTCAACCGGAGTCCTGATGAGAATGCCTTCGGGAAGAGAATCCGGCAATGGTTTGTTTTTATCAATCAGCACATAGCGTCTGAGCGTCTTGAGGGTATCCCAGGGGTTGCGGACATTCACGATTATCCAATCATCAAAACGGGAAATTTCAAAGCCTTTGGCGTAATATACGCTGTCGGCTTTGAAACATTCCGTTTCGGCTGCCACTCCGCTCCTGCTTTCACAGGAGCAGAGGGAAGCCATCAATATAATAAAAACAAAACCTATGAAGAATTGTCTGGTCACTGTTATTTGTCTTTTGGACCACCGGTAGTTACGGGACAAGCGGTGATAGGATTGAGTCCGCCGGTGTCAAATGCGTGATACATATTTCCAAATGCGTCTATTACATACATTTGTCCGTTGGTGGTATAGTCGGATGTGCCTATGTAAATAAGTGTAAGCAGTGTGTCTGCTGAGAGAGAAAAGGGATTTTCGACACGTGTTCCATCTTTTATCAGCTTGCCGTAAATTTCTTTTTTGCTTGTATCGAAGATATAATATTCGGCTGTCAACTGCCAATTTTCATCATAACTGGAACTTACAAGATAGAGGGCGTTGCCCGGGCCTTTGGCTATAAATGTAGGAGTAATACCCTCCAGCTCAAGTTTCTGAACAGAATCGTTATTTGGGTTGACAATCTGCAGACAGGAGGGAACATCGTTGTAGTTGCCCATGGATACCACATAGAGGTGGCCCTTTGAGTCAGACTCCAGATAGACCGGATTGTCCGATACCTCAACTTCGCTCATCACATCCATAGTAACGGGATTGAGAACAGAGAGAGTCTTGCCGTAGTTGGGGTAGTTCATGCCACCTGAATTGGCAACATAGAGTTTCTCACCTGCAATTTTGATCTGCTCGGGGTTATCTCCAACTTTTGCAAGTGCGGATACCGTTAGGGATGTGGTGTCAATCTTTCCGGCATAACCCTCGTAGAAGGTCACATAGACACAATCCTCCCAGGTAGTGAAGAAGCGGGGAGAAAGATTGGCTGACGAACCCTGTGCTTTAGTTTTGATCTCTTTTATTACTTTTCCATCAAGGTCAGTTACGAAAATGACCCCTGAATTGTAAACGGCAATATAAATTTTGCTTCCAAAAGCAATCATATCCTGGGCGGTGTCGCCTAGTTTTCTGCCATTATTGCTGCGTTCGAAGATGTTGTAGTTGAGCTCCTTAGTATAAGGATTATAAGCGATAAGATTGGCATCGTTAGAACCAAAGTTGCCGCTGTTGAGGACGTAAGTGCCAATGGTAGTCAGAGGAATTTCCGGTTCTTTACCATTGTTAGGGTCAAGGCAGGAGGAGGATGACATAATCAAGAGTGCTCCTGCCATAATTGCGAGTCTGAGAAGTGTTCTTTTCATTTTCTATCGTTATTTGATTCATATTTTAATTTTCAATGTAAGTCTGAAATTGCGTCCCGGCATCGGATAATATTGTATAATATCGTACATTTTATTGGTAAAGTTAATTATTTCTCCCTGGAGTAGGAAGGAGACTCTGCGCAGGTTAAAATCCCTGTATGCTGAGACGGTATGTTCGGCATAGCCTTTTATGAAGTTGCGCTCCACATTGAGAGGCAGAGAATATTTGTCCCCGACAAAGGAAATAATGTAGCTGAGATTTACCCAGGGGTTGCTCCAGGCGAGATTGGCTGCTCCCGAAATGCGGGGAGTGTAGGGAATCTGGTGACGCCAGGTTTTGCTCTCGGGGTCCGAAATATCCACCGCATACTGATATGAAGCATTGGTTGAGAGTGTCAGGCTGTGATCGCTGCCAAACCGAACTCTGGAAGTGAGGCTCAAATCAGCTCCGGCTATCTGCACTTTGCCTATGTTCATCATTTTCCATATAAAGAGGGTGGGTCTGGCCACAATTTTGTCTTTTACGCTATTGTAATAGCCATCCAGAGTGGCGGAGAGCCATCCTGCCCCCTCTTTGCCGAGAGTGCCGCTCCATGTTAATCCGAGATTGTACTGATCTGCACGTTCCGGTCTAAGCTTGGTGTTGCCCACTCTCAAATAGTAGAGGTCATTGAAAGTAGGTGCACGGTATCCCATTTTATATGAGGCTCTGATTCGGAGATTTGTAGCCTTGAAGGGCTTCCAGGATATGCTCAGAGCAGGAGAGAGATTGTTTCTGTCGGGTGCGGGATCACCTTTTTGCACCTTTTCGGTAATATATGTATTGGTAAGTGATGCCACAACGGTTAGAGATGTCCCCTGATATTTCCCCGCAAGAGTTGTAAGGGAATTTATCCTTTCGGGAAATGGGCATTCCGGAATTGATGCATCCAGAGTATTGTAGAACAGGTCCTGGGCAAATGTCAATTCCACTCCTTCTGCAGGCTTAAAACGGGTAGCTATCGAGCTATAATACTCCTGCTGAGTATAAAGGTCTTCTACAAACCCTAAGGGATATCGCTGACTTTCATCGTAATATTTGCTCCAGGCATAGTTGTATTTGAGCACACTCTTCAGGTCCCATTTTTCGCCGAGGGCGGTATTATAGGAAGCCTGCACGAAACCGTTTTTGTCCCAGAGACGCTCAAATGCATCCTGATTATAAAGAACTACTGAACCCGGGAGTCCCCTTTCACCCGAAAGACCGCTTGCTTTTAGGGAGAATTTGCCGGAGGCACCAATGGAACCCCAGAGATTGATCTCCGCCCTGATGGTATTGACATCGCTGTTTTTTCTAAACAGATGCTCCAGCTCCTGGCCGTTATCGATGATGAAGGGGTAATCGCCCTTGGAGGTTACCCAATCGGCATTCGCTCCGAGTGCCCACCTGCTCCCGATTCTTTGCTCCAATAAAAGGGAAGGGTTGTATGTACCGAAAGAACCGGCTTTCATGCGTGCAATGACATTAGTGCCGCACTCATAGAAAACTGGTTTAGCAGACGTGATGTTGAGTGTTCCTGCAGAGGCAAACATTCTTGCAGATTTGAATATCTCATCGCTCTGGCCGATGGAGAGTGTGATCATATCCACATTGTCCAGAGAAAACCTTCCGATGTCCACCTGGCCGCTCTGTATGTCGGATACCGCAATACCATCGTAAGAGACCGCAGTATGCTGAGCTCCGAGACTTCTGATGGAGACAGTTTTGATGCCGCCGATTCCGCCGTAGTCACGAATATTGACGCCTGCGAGATTTTTGACTGCTTCATGCAGCTCCTGTACTCCTAAACGTTCGATGGTTGAGCGATCCACTACCTGTACCGGCGCACTCTGAAGAGTGGGTGAGGGCTTGGCGACGGATGTGATGCGCGACTCCTCCAGTTGACGCACTACCACTGTGTCCCGCTTTTTGTTTTGGGCAAACAGAGTTGCCGGCAGCAGAGATAATGCCACCACAAAAAGTGCTACAGCTTTGAAAAATGCCCTGAAAGAGTATTGCATTTAAAAACAAATCATGAAATCCAAACCCGGGATTTCCAATCCAACAAATAATCAAGGCAGGTCTTCTGACTTGTTCCTCCTTCGAGCCGCCTTCCCATCCACAAAGGACAGTGGCAAAGATAGCTTAGGAATTAGGGAACTCACAGCTACGGGTATAGTTCCGGATTTGCACCGGATTCCCTTTAGCCTCAATTACGACGCAAATGTATGAAGATTTTTTTTAAGAAAAAAAATAGTTTCGGGTAAACTATGTCTCGTCCTAAAAAAAGTTGACACATTTTGTTAAACTTTATTGTATTCACTTTTTCTTTTATTCATGCCACTTTTGTCTGACTGTAAACTTGAGACGGAGTTTGCAGATCTAATGACCAATGCGG